>BNJT01002248.1_pt1 | contig 460376 bp, 555 predicted proteins | sample 8540491 | NCBI WGS metagenome assembly BNJT01 (sample SAMD00202455, study PRJDB9452) | human saliva metagenome | host: Homo sapiens
ACCAAATAAGAGCCTTGTGACCATTCTTTTGTTTCCAAGTCCATTCCCCAACCGGGCAAATCAATCGGTGTACCATCAGGATTTGGATAGAATTGAATCTGCCTATCTGCAAACTTATGGGGATGCGGATCAAATTGTCCTTTATCAAGCAATAAAATATTATCTAACATCGAAGTATAGTTGAAATTTAAAATTTCCCAGTTAAATAAAGAATAATGTTTGGTTTTACGAGGAAAAGCCAATTTATTGAAATTTTTCGTATCTAAATCACCTAAAAAACGGGTAAAAGAATTAAGAGCAATCCCTTTTTCTGTGCTATCATTCCCTAACCTAGCAAGCATATTAGGAATAATTATTTCATTTAAAAAATTTGAGAACTCGATTTGAAATTGAGTGAAATCGTTAGCCAATTTCTCTTCGTCCAGCCAGCTAGGTTGATTAAAGATCTCAATTAAACTATTCTCAAAGTCACTCCAGTTTTTCTTAATATTAGGATCTTTTTCATTATCTTTCTTATCCTCAGTCATTTTTTTAAAGATCATATTATCTTTATCAAAATTCTTATAGCAAAGATAATTGTAGAAATTTTGATAAGATGTTCGATACGGAGAACCTAGATATTCCATGAGTTGAATATCAACTCCATTACCAAACAAAGCCATAATATTTATTTGAGCATCATTTTCTAATGCCTCAAATTCCTGATCTGTGTATTTGGTATAACCCATATTCTCTCCTTCATCCTTTCAAAACACCATCTCCCCACTCTCTTCCAGCGTAAACTTGACATTATCCTCAATCCACTTACGGCGTGGTTCAACCTTATCCCCCATAAGGACATTAACACGTCGTTCGGCACGAGCCAGATCTTCGATAGTAACACGGATGAGGGTGCGCGTTTCTGGGTTCATGGTTGTTTCCCAGAGCTGATCCGCATTCATCTCGCCAAGACCCTTGTAGCGTTGGAGTGTTGCGCCTTTTCCGAACTGCTTGCGGAGTTCTTCTAGCTCTCCGTCAGTCCAAGCATAAGCCACTTCTTCTTTCTTACCTTTTCCTTTAGACATCTTGTAAAGAGGCGGAAGGGCGATATAAACATGGCCTGCCTCGACTAGCGGACGCATGTAGCGGTAGAAAAATGTCAATAGCAAGGTCTGGATATGGGCACCGTCGGTATCCGCATCGGTCATAATAATAATCTTGTCGTAGTTGGCATCCTCAATAGAAAAATCTGCCCCAACACCCGCACCAATGGTATAAATCATGGTATTAATTTCCTCATTTTTAAGGATATCCGCCATCTTGGCCTTGGCTGTATTGATAACCTTACCACGAAGAGGCAAGATAGCCTGGAACTTGCGGTCACGGCCTTGTTTGGCAGAACCACCGGCAGAGTCCCCCTCGACTAGATAGAGTTCATTCTTAGCAGGATTCTTAGACTGAGCTGGGGTCAATTTCCCAGACAACAGGCCCTTGTCTTTTTTATTTTTCTTACCATTTCGGCTCTCATCACGCGCCTTACGTGCCGCTTCACGAGCGTCACGGGCCTTGATAGCCTTGCGAATGAGATTAGAAGCCAATTCCCCATTTTCCATAAGGAAGAAGGTCAACTTATCCGCCACAATGCCATCCACAACGGGACGAGCAAGTGGACTTCCTAGTTTGTCCTTGGTCTGACCTTCAAACTGGAGGTGTTCTTCTGGAACCAAGATAGAAAGAACGGCCGCTAGTCCCTCACGATAGTCTGCCCTTCAAGGTTTTTATCTTTTTCCTTGAGAAGCCCCGTCTTACGCGCGTAGTCATTCATAACCTTGGTAATAGCGGACTTAAGTCCTGTCTCGTGCGTACCACCATCTTTGGTGCGAACGTTATTGACAAAGGACAGAATGTTATCTGAAAATCCATCATTGTACTGGAGAGCTACTTCCACTTGGAAACCATTGTCTTCCCCTTCAAAGTAAAGGACTGGCGTCAAGGTTTCCTTGTCTTCGTTCAGATAAGAAACAAAGTCTTGTACCCCATTCTCATAGTGGAATTCAATCGCTTCATCTGTTCGCTTATCTGTCAGAGACAAGGTCACATTTTTCAAGAGGAAGGCTGATTCATTAAGACGCTCTGAAATGGTATTGTACTTGAAATCTGTCGTAGAGAAGATCGTCGCATCAGGCATAAAAGTAACCTTGGTACCTGTTTTAGACTTGGGCGCTGTACCGATTTTCTTCAGAGTCGTGACAGGTTTTCCACCATTTTCAAAACGTTGCTTGTAAACTGCACCATCACGGGTAATTTCAACCTCCAGCCAACTAGATAGGGCATTAACAACGGAAGAACCCACCCCGTGAAGTCCACCCGATGTCTTGTAGCCTCCTTGACCAAATTTTCCTCCAGCGTGGAGAATGGTAAAGATAACCTCAACAGTTGGGATTCCCATCGCGTGCATTCCAGTCGGCATACCACGACCATGGTCTTGCACAGTCAAACTCCCCGTCTTTATTGATGGTGACATCAATACGGTCACCAAATCCAGACAAGGCCTCATCGACTGCATTGTCGACGATTTCCCAGACGAGGTGGTGGAGCCCAGCGCCATCGGTCGATCCGATATACATCCCTGGACGTTTTCGAACCGCATCCAACCCTTCTAGCACCTGTATGGCATCATCATTATAATTGTTAATATTGATTTCCTTTTTTGACACAAGGAACCTCCTATTCGTTCATCTTTACTATTCTACAGGTTTTCCAAGGATTTTGCAAAATTTTTCTTTCTCCGATGTGATAATTTCAGAAGAGATTCTCTGCCTTTCTGCTCCATTTCATGATATAATAGGAGTATGATTACAATAGTTTTATTAATCCTAGCCTATCTGCTGGGTTCGATTCCGTCTGGTCTCTGGATTGGACAAGTATTTTTTCAAATCAATCTGCGCGAACATGGTTCTGGTAACACTGGAACGACCAATACTTTCCGCATTTTAGGAAAAAAAGCGGGAATGGCGACCTTTGTGATTGACTTTTTCAAAGGAACCCTAGCAACGCTTCTTCCGATTATTTTTCATCTGCAAGGTGTTTCACCTCTTATCTTTGGACTTTTGGCTGTTATTGGCCATACCTTCCCTATCTTTGCAGGATTTAAGGGTGGTAAGGCTGTCGCAACCAGTGCTGGTGTGATTTTCGGATTTGCACCTGTCTTCTGTCTCTACCTAGCAGTTGTTTTCTTTGGAACCCTCTATCTTGGTAGCATGATTTCACTCTCTAGTGTCACAGCATCTATCGCAGCAGTCATCGGAGTTCTACTCTTTCCACTTGTCGGTTTTATCCTGAGCAACTATGACCCTCTATTCATCGCTATTATCCTAGCTCTTGCTAGTTTGATCATCATTCGGCATCAGGACAATATCGCTCGTATCAAAAACAAGACTGAAAATTTAGTCCCTTTGGGATTGAACCTAACTCACCAACATCCTAAAAAATAAAACGTCAGTACAGTACTGACGTTTTTTGTATACTTATTTTGATTTGATATAGTTGATACCATCTGCTTTTGGTGCGACTGCTTTTCCAAAGAAGGCTGCCAAGACAAGAATGGTCAAAACATAAGGTGCGATTTGAAGGTAAACCGCAGGCACTCCTTGTAGGAATGGCAATTGAGAACCGATAACAGCCAAACTTTGTGAAAGTCCAAAGAAGAGACTAGAAAGCATGGCTCCGATTGGATTCCATTTTCCGAAAAATCATCGCAGCAAGAGCGATAAATCCAGGTCCAACAATAGTTGTCACTGAGAAGTTAACTGAGATGGATTGAGCATAAATCGCTCCGCCAATTCCACCTAGGAAACCTGAAATAATAACCCCTAAATATCTCATCTTGTAGACATTGATTCCCAAGGTATCCGCTGCTTGAGGATGTTCACCGACAGAGCGGAGACGAAGACCAAAGCGAGTCTTGAAGAGGATAAACCAAGCAAGGAATGAGAAGGCAATCGCCAGATAACCAAGTAGACTAGTTGACTTGAAGAAGATATCTCCGATAACTGGGATATTTGCCAAGACTGGGAAATCAAAGCGTCCAAAAGTCTGACTTAGGTTATCGGTTTGTCCTTTGTTATAAAGAACTTTAACCAAGAAAACTAGCCAAGGCTGGCGCCATCAAGTTCAATACCGTACCGCTGACAACATGGTCTGCACGGAAATGAACCGTCGCTGCTGCGTGGATGATAGAGAAGAGACCACCAACCAATCCTGCAACTAGCAAAGATAGCCATGGAGTTGCTGCTCCAAATTGTTCTGCAAATTCAAGGTTAAAGACAACTCCAGAAAAGGCACCCATAACCATAATTCCTTCAAGGCCGACGTTTACCACACCACCACGTTCAGAGAAAACACCACCGATACTTGTAAAAATGAGGGGGGCTGAGTAAATCAGCATAGAAGACACCAAGAGGGTGAGCAAGGTTGTAATAGACATCTTTACTTACCTCCTTTAACTTGTTTTTTCGGTTTGACAAAGCGTTCGATAAGATAATGAACACTGACAAAGAAGATAATAGACGCTGTTACAATGCTGACAAGCTCAGACGGTACCTGCGCCGCATTCATACCTGGGGCTCCAACTTGGAGAACACCAAACAGGAAGGCTGCAAAGAGAATACCAATTGGTGAGTTTGCTGCAAGCAGACTAACTGCCATCCCGTTAAATCCGACAGCCAATGACGCCCCTTGAACATAGACGTTCTGGAAGGTTCCCAGACCTTCAACAGCTCCACCAAGACCTGCCAAGGCACCTGAGATAATCATTGATAGAATAATAGTCCGTTTTGCAGAAATACCAGCATATTCTGAAGCATGTGGATTAAGACCAACCGCACGGATTTCAAAACCAAGAGTTGTTTTCTTGAGCATGAACCAAATAACTGCAACAGCAATGATGGCAAAGAAAATACCGATATTCATCCGTGAGTTACCAGTCAACTCAGACAACCAAGGTGTCTGGTAGGTTGCATTAGCCCCAACACGAATGGTTGAATCTGTACTTTGCATGAAGTCTTTAGGGAAGGCATGGATAAAGGCATTCCCTACATACAAAACGATGTAGTTCATCATGATGGTTACAATAACCTCTGACGTCCCTAGATAGGCTCTCAGAATACCTGGAATAGCTCCGACAATTCCACCAGCAATCAAGGCAATCACGATGGTTGCTAGAATCATCAAGGGGCGTGGCATATCTGGATGCGACAAGGCAAACCAACCACTGAGAATCCAACCTGCCAAAGCCTGACCAGGAAGCCCAACGTTAAAGAAACCTGCACGACTGGCAACGGCAAAGCCAAGACCAATCAAGACCAAAGGCCCCATGGCGCGGAAGATTTCTCCAATCCCACGCAGACTACCAAAGGCTGTATAGAACAATTCTTCGTAGCCCCAAATAGCGTCATAACCGAAGATCCACATGACAATGGCTCCGAGTAAAATTCCTAGGAAGACAGAAATCAAGGGAACCGAAATTTGTTGTAATTTTTTAGACATCACTCTTCTCCTTTCCCAAGTTTCCACCAGCCATCAAGACACCTAGTTCTTGTTTATTGGTTGTTTCTGGTGATACAATACCTTGAATCTTACCATCGTGGATAACGGCAATACGGTCTGAGACGTTTAAAATCTCATCCAATTCAAAGCTGACAACAAGGACAGCTTTCCCATTATCCCGCTCTTCAATCAAGCGCTTGTGGATATACTCAATGGCACCGACATCCAAACCACGAGTTGGTTGGCTGACGATAAGGAGATCAGGATCTCGATCAATTTCACGAGCAATAATTGCTTTTTGTTGATTTCCTCCTGAGAGTGCAGCTGCAGGAACAAACTCACTAGCAGCACGAACATCAAATTCTTTCATTAGCTTTTTAGCATAAGAAGTAATATTCGCATAGTTCAAAATTCCATTTTTACTATGTGGTTCTTTATAGTAGGTTTGAAGGGCAATATTTTCAGAAATCATCATTTCCAAAATCAAACCATCACGATGACGGTCTTCTGGAACGTGCCCAACACTCAACTCTGTAATCTGACGTGGGTGTAATCCTACAATTGAATCTCCTTTTAGCTCGATGCTACCAGATTCAACCTTGCGAAGACCTGTAATGGCTTGAATCAGTTCAGACTGACCATTTCCATCAATCCCTGCAATACCAACAATCTCTCCAGCACGAACATCCAAGGACAGATTTTTCACAGCTGGAACACCGCGGTTTTCATTGACCACCAAGTCTTTAATAGACAAGACCACTTCTTTGGGTTGAGAGGCTTGCTTCTCTGTTTTAAAGGAAACAGAACGACCTACCATCATTTCTGCCAAATCAGCATTGGTAGCCCCTGCAATTTCGACGGTTTCAATTGATTTCCCACGACGGATAACTGTAACGCGGTCAGAAACTGCGCGAATCTCGTCCAACTTGTGGGTAATCAAGATAATTGATTTTCCTTCTTTGACAAGATTTTTCATAATAGCCATCAACTCATCAATTTCTGATGGAGTCAAGACAGCCGTTGGTTCGTCAAAGATAAGGATATCAGCCCCCCGATAAAGGGTTTTTAAAATTTCTACACGTTGTTGGGCTCCAACTGAGATGTCTGCCACTTTAGCAGAAGGATCAACAGCTAAGCCATAACGTTCAGAAAGAGCCTTGATTTCTTTGCTAGCTCCAGCGATATCTAACACACCATTTTTAGTTAATTCACTACCTAAAATGATGTTTTCAGCCACTGTGAAGGCTTCTACCAACATAAAATGCTGGTGAACCATTCCGATTCCCAAGCTAGCCGCTTTTGATGGTGAATCGAGATTGACAACTTGACCGTTGACCACAATTTCACCACTGGTTGGTTCAAGAAGCCCTGCTAACATGTTCATGAGCGTGGACTTACCAGCCCCATTTTCTCCCAAAAGTGCATGAATTTCACCTTTTCGTAGGTGCAGGTTGATTTTGTCGTTGGCAACAAATTCACCAAACACCTTGGTAATATCACGCATCTCAATGACATTTTCGTGTGCCATGTGCTCTTCCTTTCAGAGTCTTATTTTATTTCAATAAAACTTGCTAATTTGTCTAGTAGCAAGCTTTACTGAGACAAAATGACTTTGTCTCAACTCTTAAAAAAGCGGCCAAGGGCCGCTTCCTAAGAAATGACTTCCATCCATTATTTTTCAGGAACTTTTACGCTTCCATCAAGGATTTTAGCTTTAGCAGATTCAACAGCTTTTTTACCTTCTTCTGAAAGGTTTGTCACTGCCAAGTCAACCCCTTTATCTTTCAATGAGTAAACGATCACTTGACCGCCAGGGAATTCACCTTTTTCTGCCTTGTTCGCAATATCTTTTACAGTTGTACCAACTTGTTTCAAAGTAGATACAAGAACAAAGTTTGATTCTTTACCATCTTTAGAAGTGTATTTACCTTCTGCTACTTGGTCACGGTCAACACCGATAACCCAAACTTTTTCACTCTCAGGACGGCTTTCGTTGAGTGATTTTGCTTCTGCAAAGACACCAGCACCTGTTCCACCTGCTGCTTGGTAAACAACGTCTGCACCAGCTGCGTATTGTGCTGCTGCAATTGTTTTACCTTTAGCAGCATCACCAAATGAACCAGCGTAGTCTACTTGAACTTTGATAGATGGGTCTACCGACTCAACACCAGCTTTAAATCCAGCTGCAAAACGTGAGATAACTTCAGACTCAATACCACCTACAAAACCAACTTGTTTTGTTTTAGTTGTTTTAGCTGCTGCAACACCTGCAAGGTAAGCAGCCTCGTTATCAGCAAATGTTACGCTAGCAACGTTCTTTTGATCTTTAATCACATCATCAATCAAGACATAGTTCAAATCAGAGTGGTCTTTCGCTGCTTCTTCAACCGCATTGTGAAGGGCAAAACCAACACCGAAGATTAGGTTGTAACTTCCAGCCGCTTGTTGCAAGTTGTTAGCATAGTCAGCTTCACTTGTTGATTGGAAGTAAGTAAAACCTTTATCTTTTGAAAGATTGTGTTCTTTACCCCAGTCTTGCAAACCTTCCCAAGCTGATTGGTTGAATGATTTGTCATCAACACCACCAGTATCAGTGACGATTGCTGCTTTTGTCTTCACATCAGAAGATGAAGCTGCGTTACGAGAAGAGCGGTTACCACATGCAGCAAGTCCAACTGCTGCCACTGCAACTAGACCAAGGCCTAGCCATTGTTTCTTGTTCATTACTGAACCTCCTAAATAAGATATGCAACGATGTTGCAAGTATGGATTGGTTGGCCACAAGGACCGTGCCACTCAGAGAGTGACTCAGACTAGTTTAAGTCTGTAAAAGAGTATGGAAGTAATTCCCCGACCGTCATCTCGACCGTCGATTTATCTTTTGCGACTAAGGTCACTTTTAAATCTTGTTCAAAAAATTCAGCCATCACTTGGCGACAAGCACCACATGGTGAAATTGGTTTTTCAGTCCGTCCATAGACAATTAATTCTGAAAACTCTCTTTGACCTTCGGAAACTGCTTTAAAAATGGCTGTACGCTCTCCACAGTTGGTCAAAGGGTAGCTAGCATTTTCGATATTGACACCTGTATAAATGCTACCATCTTTCGCCACTAAAACAGCTCCGACTGGAAAATGAGAATAGGGCACATAGGCTTGCTTGCTGGTTTCAATTGCCAGTTCAATCAACTCAGTAGTCGCCATCAGCCAATTCTCCTTTTAGAATTGCTACCCCAGCTGACGTTCCAATACGGGTCGCCCCAGCTTCCACAAAGGCAAGAGCATCTGCATAAGAACGAGCTCCGCCAGCAGCCTTGACTCCCATATCAGGTCCAACTGTTTCACGCATTAATCTAACATCTGCTATCGTAGCGCCACCAGTTGAAAGCCAGTAGATGTTTTAACAAAATCAGCTCCAGCTTTTTGAGCCAATTGGCAAGCCACAACTTTTTCTTGGTCTGTCAGCAGGCAAGCTTCAATAATGACTTTCACTAACTTGTCACCACTTGCTTCTACTACTGCGCGAATATCAGACTCAACCAAGGATAAATTACCTGATTTGAGAGCTCCAACATTGATCACCATATCAATCTCATCTGCACCATTTTGGATAGCTTCTTTTGTTTCAAAAGCTTTCACAGTTGAAGTTGTTGCTCCCAAGGGGAAACCAACTACTGTGCAGACCTTGACATCTGTTCCTTCAAGCTCTTTTTGGGCATGTTCAACCCAGGTCGGATTGACGCAAACACTGGCAAAATCATACTCCCTAGCCTCAGACAACAAACAATCAATTTGATTTTCTGTTGCATCTTGTTTTAAAAGCGTATGATCGATATATTTATTTAATTTCATATTCGGATTCTCCTGCGGTTTATGAGATAATTTCTATAATTTCTCGTAAACTTTGCACCCTATCATTTATTTTAACATATTTTTGAAAATCTGTAACTAGCTGAGGAGAAATTTTTCCATTTGTGTATACTTTTGCAACAATTTCTCCCTTTTGAACGGAGTCTCCAACTTTCTTTTCAAAAACAATTCCTGTTTCATAGTCCAAGGCATCAGACTTAACTGCACGACCAGCACCCAGTCTCATAGCATAAAGCCCAAATTCCATAGCTGGAAGAGCTGAAATGACACCCGTTTCCTGAGCAGGGATTTCCACCACATGGGCTACATTTACAGGACGATAGAGGTCTTCCAAATCTCCACCTTGGGCTTGGACCATCTTCTCAAACTTAGCCAGCGCTTGACCATTTTCAAGATGTTGGCGAACTTCTTCAACTGTCTTGTTTACATTTGCTAAACCAAGCATAATTTGAGCCAGTTCACAGATGAAGTGGGTAATATCCTGACGACCTTGACCTTGTAAAATCTCCAGTGCTTCAAGGATCTCCAGACGATTTCCAATCGCTCGTCCCAAGGGTTGACTCATATCCGTAATCACTGCTACCGTTTTTCTACCAACTGCCTTACCAAGTTCCACCATGGTTTGAGCCAATTCACGCGCCTCATCAACCGTCTTCATGAAGGCACCCTCGCCAACAGTCACGTCTAGCAAAATAGCATCCGCTCCTGCCGCGATTTTCTTGCTCATCACCGAACTCGCAATCAAAGGAATCGTGTCGACAGTTGCGGTCACATCACGGAGGGCATAGAGAAGTTTATCTGCTTTGACCAGCTGGTCTGATTGCCCAATGACAGATACTCCAATGTCCTGCACCTGTCCAATAAAGTCCTCTTGACTACGTTCTACTTGATAACCCTTAATGGACTCCAATTTATCAATTGTTCCACCCGTATGGCCGAGACCACGACCACTCATTTTTGCCACAGGCACACCGAAGCTAGCAACAAGGGGAGCCAAAATCAAGGTTACCTTATCACCAACACCACCAGTAGAATGCTTGTCAACCTTAACCCCATCAATAACAGATAAATCAAACTCTTGACCTGTCTGAACCATTTTCATGGTCAAATCAGATATTTCTCGAGTCGTCATTCCTTTGAAATAAACAGCCATAGCAAAGGCAGACATCTGATAATCAGGAACCGTTCCTGACACATAGCCTTCAACTAGCCATTCAATTTCACTTGAAGTCAGTTCTTGCCCGTCTCGTTTCTTTTGGATTAAATCAACTGCTCTCATTCTTTCACACTTCTAAGGATATAGTATCCCTTATCTTTTTTAACGACTTCACAATTGCCAAACACATCTTCCATCTTGGACTTGGCACTTGGGGCCCCTTGTTTTTTCTGGATAACGATTGTCAAATCTCCACCAGTTTCCAAGAAATCTTTACTTTTCTCAATGATTTCATGAACCACTTGCTTACCTGCACGGATAGGGGGATTGGAAATGACATGGTCAAATTTTCCTTCAACTTGTTCATAGATGTTGGACTGGAAAATCGTCGCTTCTACTTTATTTCGTTCAGCATTTTGTCGCGCCAAATCCAAGGCACGATTATTGATATCGACCATGGTCGCCTGAACTCCATAAGCCTTAGCTAAGGACAAGCCCAAAGGTCCGTAACCACAGCCTACATCAAGGACAGTTTCTCCTTGGTTGACCTCAAGACACTTGAGCAAGAGTTGACTTCCAAAGTCAACCATTTTCTTGCTAAAAACACCCGCATCTGTCAAAAAGGTCATTTTTTCTCCCAACAAGTCCACTCTCAACTCATGAATGTCGTGAGCAGCATCAGGATTTTCTGCATAATACATTTTACTCATGAAACTATTTTACCATAATTTGACTTAAATTGTAAATCGTTTACAAATTGATAATAAAACGAAAAAGACTGAAGAAAACTAGTCAAGAAGACCCTTTCTTCAATCTCTTTCAACACTTATAAATAATAAGCCATTTAGAACCAGAAATATCATAGTCAGGATAAAACAAAAAGTTTATCATCTATAATCGGGCGTATTTATTATTACTATTGCTTAACCTTCAAATACTTAATCATCAACAGGATTCCCAACAAGATGTTTAGATAAAAGCCCAACTGATACGTTTTTGTCAGGATTTCCAAACTTGTCCAAAGTCGTATCAAATCTTCCAGTGACATGCGGAAGAAATATCCCTCTGTAGCAATCCATAGAACTAAAAAGACATAACTACCAGCAGCAAGCCATTTCGTCCACCGTTTTTTTAGTAAGAAAGCAAGCAAGAGCGAACAGATAAAGACAGCTGTTACAATGGCATGTTCCATCAAAAAAGTAAAACCGTAATAGGTTTCCACAAAACGTCTACCATTATCCGCATTCGCTCCTTTTAAAAAAGGTAGTGCAAAACTTAAAATAAAACAGAGTTCCAATATGTAACGTTTTAAGATTTTCATAGTACACCTCCTATATGTTGTGAACTAAAAATCTCCCTTTTATTAGCTTATAAATCAGTAGAAGCTATCTCCTACTTCATCATTAAATTGTTCAGTCTCTATCTATCTCTATTATACGATATTGGCTTACTATAATCAAGAAACCGCTTTATTTTTTTAGCTTTTTATGGTATGATAAACAAAATATCTAGGGGAAAATAAATGACCAACGAATTTTTACATTTTGAAAAAATCAGCCGCCAGACTTGGCAATCTTTACATCGAAAGACAACACCTCCTTTGACAGAAGAGGAATTAGAATCCATCAAGAGTTTTAATGACCAGATTAGCTTGCAGGATGTTACTGATGTCTATCTTCCCCTAGCCCATCTCATCCAGATTTACAAGCGTACCAAAGATGATTTGGCCTTTTCAAAAGGAATTTTCCTCCAACGTGAAAGCAAATCTCAACCTTTTATTATTGGGGTTTCTGGGAGTGTTGCCGTTGGAAAATCCACAACCAGTCGCCTACTTCAAATCCTACTGTCCCGTACGCTTACAGATGCTAGGGTTGAGTTGGTAACAACTGATGGTTTTCTCTATCCCAACCAAACCTTGACTGAGCAAGGGATTCTAAATCGCAAGGGATTTCCTGAAAGCTATGATATGGAAGCTCTTCTCAACTTCTTGGACCACATCAAAAATGGACAAGATGTGGATATTCCTGTCTACTCTCATGAAGTCTACGACATCGTCCCTGAAGCAAAACAACGAGTAAAAGCTGCTGACTTTGTGATTGTCGAGGGGATTAACGTCTTTCAAAATCCACAAAACGAGCGTCTCTATATCACCGACTTCTTTGACTTTTCCATCTATGTTGATGCTGCAGTTGATGACATCGAGAGTTGGTATCTAGACCGTTTCTTGAAAATCCTGAGCCTGGCCCAAAACGACCCTGATAGCTACTATTATCGTTTTACTCAAATGCCGATTGGGGAAGTGGAATCTTTTGCCCATCAAGTCTGGACCAGTATCAATCTCACAAATCTACAAAATTATATTGAACCAACCAGAAATCGTGCAGAAGTGATTCTTCATAAAACAAAGAACCATGAAATCGATGAAATTTACTTAAAAAAATAATTTTCCCTTGTCAAAACGTAAGTTTTCAGATATAATGGTATAGTTAGTAAATATGGAGGTAAGAACATTGGCAAACATTAAATCAGCTATCAAACGCGCTGAATTGAACGTTAAACAAAACGAAAAGAACTCAGCTCAAAAATCAGCTATGCGTACTGCTATCAAAGCTTTCGAAGCAAACCCATCTGAAGAACTTTTCCGTGCTGCTAGCTCAGCTATCGATAAAGCAGAAACTAAAGGTTTGATTCACAAAAACAAAGCAAGCCGCGACAAAGCTCGTCTTTCAGCTAAACTTGCTAAATAAGAAACAGTCCATAGAGGCTGTTTTTTTGTCTCCAAATAGAAAAGGGTAGAAAATGAAAATTGCAATTATCGGATATTCTGGTGCTGGTAAGTCGACGCTAGCCGAAAAGTTATCTAACTACTACTCCATCCCAAAACTTCACATGGATACACTCCAATTTCAACCTGGTTGGCAAGACAGCGACCGCGACTGGATGTTGACCGAGATGAAAAGCTTTCTCACCAAGCATGAAGCTTGGGTCATCGATGGAAATTATTCTTGGTGCTATTATGAGGAAAGAATGCAGGAAGCTGACCAAATCATCTTTAAACTTCTCTTCTTGGAATTGTTTGCTAAGAGCCTTTAAGCGCTATTTAAAATACAGAGGAAAAGTGAGAGAAAGTATGGCTAAGGGATGCCCCGAGCAATTCAACTGGGAATTTATTCGTTGGATTCTCTGGGATGGTCGAACAAAAAATGCTAAGGATAGATACCAATACTTAAACAATACTTACCCAGAAAAGATGCGTATTCTCCATTCTCAAGCAGAGATTGATTGTTTTTTGCGATCTTTAAAAAAGTAAACAATATAGTAGCATTTCATTAAAATCAACATGTACTGATTGACTAAAAAAGGAAGTTTTCATCCAGAAAGTCTTCCTTTTTTCCTTTTATTCAACAATTAAAAATAACTCGAGCAATTTATAAATCAACAATAAAATTCCCCTAGAAATGAAGAGAATCTTGTTCATAGTTTCTGAGTTCGTGATACAAAAAAACTGAAGGAAGTATAGTCCTACTTCTTTCAGTTTTTTATTGTCTCAATTTAGAAAAAACTTCTCCAATCTTACCTTCGATAACTAAATCAGCTTGGCTGTCTTGAGGAGTGCTGGACTTATTGATAACGACAAGATTTGACCCTGAAAAATAATTGATTAGGCTAGCTGCAGGGTAAACAACTAAGGAAGTTCCACCAATGATCAACAAATCTGCTTGCTGAATGGCTCGAGCTGCGCAACTAAATACATCCATATCTAGCGCTTCCTCATAAAGGGTCACGTCAGGTTTGACCACCTTGCCACAATCTAAGCAGTAGGGAACTGGACCTTCAAGTTCCAAAAAGGCAGTCAAATCATAAAAGCGATGACAGCCCAAACAATAATTACGATCTGCACTACCATGCAGTTTCAAAACTTTCTGAGATCCTGCCATTTCATGGAGACTATCGATATTTTGCGTCACAATCGCCTTTAATTTATCTGTTTTTTCCAACGACGCTAGATAATCATGTGCTAAATTCGGCTTGGCATCAGGATAGACCAGATACTTTTTGTAAAAATCAAAAAAATCCTCTGGATAGCGCTCAAACATAGTGCGTGAAATCAGTTGCTCGGCAGTAAAATGGCGACCTAGTTTCAGACTATATATACCATCTGAACTACGAAAATCTGGAATATTAGACTCTGTAGAAACCCCTGCACCACCGAAAAAGACAATTCTCTGACTTTGATCAATAATACCTTGCAATTGTTCAATCTTATCCATTTTGTACTCCTAGGAATTTTCAAGTTATACTCAATGAAAATCAAAAAGCAAACTAGGAAGCTAGCCGCAAGCTGTACTTGAGTACGGTAAGGCGACGCTGACGTGGTTTGAATTTGATTTTCGAAGAGTATTAAAAAGTTGAAAACCTTGACTTCTTGTCAACTTGGCTTCCAACTTTATTTGATTATGATTTAGATATTAAACTGACTAGTCTCGATCCTTTGACACAATTAGGCTTTCTTCAATTTCCTTATTCTTACCTATTTTAGGATTGATTCATTGTTGATAGTTATCATTTTGAGAACAAGGGAAATCATTCTAAATATAGCCTACCTTTAGTCTGCAATCAATGTTTCCAAACCGACCTTCATCATATCAGTGAAGGTATTTTGGCGTTCTTCTGCAGTTGTGTCTTCGTCAGGATTGACCAAGCTATCAGAAATGGTCATAATTGCAAGGGCATCAACATGGTGCTGGGCTGCCAGATAGTAAAGTGCTGCTGCTTCCATTTCCACAGCCTTGACTCCCCATTTACCAAGCTCGATGTTCTTTTCAAAGTAGTTTGAATAAAAGACATCAGATGACAAAACGTTCCCAACATGGGTTGTCATGCCAAGTTCTTTAGCGATATGGTAGGCCTTATCAAGTAAATCAAAGCTAGCGATTTGTGGAAAATCGTACTGTGGCCAGTCATTACGGATGATGTTTGAGTTGGTTGCAGCTGCTTGCGCCAAAACCAATTCACGAACATGAACATCTTCATTCAAAGAACCCGCAGTTCCCACACGGATCAATTTCTTTACTCCGTAGTCGACAATCAACTCACGCGCATAAATCGAAATAGATGGCATTCCCATCCCAGTTCCCATGACTGATACACGGTGACCTTTGTAAGTACCTGTGTAACCAAACATGTTACGCACTTCGTTAAAACAAACAGCATCTTCAAGGAAGTTCTCCGCAATAAACTTAGCACGAAGAGGATCCCCAGGAAGAAGAATTTTATCAGCAATTTCACCCTGCTTAGCAGCAATATGGATAGACATAATATAAGATACCAAACCCGTCAAAAAGCAAAGGGAAAATAGGAGTTGGGTGCAGTGAGCGATGCTCGCTAGACCAACTATCTTTTTCCCACTGCTTTTAGGGTGGGTTCAATTCCTTTCTTTCTTAATTTTGATGATATTGAGAAGATTAGAGCGGATTCAATTCAATCCCGAACTCTCCTTCTCTTCTGAGTTTTTAGAAAAGATTTCCGCTCGTGTTCAAATCTGAACACATGCTCTACCTTTCCTTGTTATACTTTTTTTGACTATATTTTAGTCTGAGTGATTTTGTTAAATATTATAAATAATTTTTTTCTGAATGACCTAAAGTTGTTCTTAAAAATGCAAATGGCAAAGTGTAAATTGCTTTGTTGTATTGCGATACCATTTCATTATAGTGTAATTTTTGATTAGCAACTAGCACTTCTGACTCCTTAATCTCAGCAATCAGATCCTTTATACTTTGATCCGCGGTAACACTTGTATCTCTTTCAATTTCCTCAATAATTTTATTCTTCGTCTCCTCCATTTTAGTAGAGTATTCGTGTTTTGAAGTATTTCCAGATTCACCATAAAATTTACGCTTAGATTCTGAATGATTGGCTTGATTTTCATCGTTTGTAAAATTGTTAACAGACTTTTTTTCTTCCAACAATTCTGAAACATTTTTCCTAACAGACATTTTTAACTCATGGTCAACAATTTTATCGGTCAATTCACGAAGTTGTACGATTAACTTTTCCACATACTGTTCTTTAATTTCAATTGCACTGTATGAAGATTTAATTAACTCTTTTAAGTTAACAACTTTATGGTATTGAAATAGAAAGACTATTATGATATAGCTTAAAACTGCAAATACGATAGATGCTCCTTGAAACGGTTCATAGTCTATTTCACTACCACTTGTATCTATAGCAGAAAATATAATCAACCAAACAATAGTTAGGAGAGCAACTATAAAAACTCCACGAATGATACGAAATAATGGATTATTCATTAAATTTGACATCAATTTTCCCTTTTATAATTCAGCTAGAATGGCTTTTAGCAAGCCTTTGAAGTCACCTTTGACACGTTCGGTCACTTCTACCACTTCTTCATGGTTGAGCTCTTCTTTAAAACCAGTAGTATAGTTAGTAATACATAAAATTCCTAGAAGTTTCAAACCTGAGTAGGCTACAACAATAACTTCAGGAGCAGTTGACATTCCGACCACATCTGTTCCAAGCATCTTATAGGTACGAATTGCTACTCGTGTTCAAATTAGAACACCTCACTCTACCTTTCTTTTTTTTATATTGAGAAAGATACCAAACCCGTCAAAAAGCAAAGGGAAAATAAGAGTTAGGCGCAGTGAGCGATGCTCGCTAGACCAACTATCTTTTTCTCACCGCTTTTAGGGTGGATTCAATTCCTTTCTTTTTTAATTTTGTTCTTTCACAGAGAGCTACCTAAGTTCCATTAAAACTCAAGTAATGCTTTCCTTATAAGCTAGACAACCTAACTGTCATTGTACCATCAGATTACAAGACATCATCGTCACTCACCTTAGAATTCAATGTTGTTCCCCAGTGAGTGATTTTTCGATGTGGTTGGGCGAGGAGAGGTCTATTATCATAGATTGTTTGCCATCTATTCCAAAAAAGACCTGTTCTCTTTTCAATCTTAATTCGAAGATTGCGCATATTAGACTTAATTGGGAGATTGAGGATAGAACCTGCGGTCTGATTGCGTCCATTCCCTTCCCAAGAACGACTTCGGACAACTGAATTTCCATCTTTATCTACTGTAACTTCTTCCCAAGATATTGAATAACGTGCAATATAAGCACCACTATGTTGGATAGTTAGGGTTTTATCTTTTACAGGAGTGTAGTTTAACAATTGTACAGGCTTAGAAGCTTGAGTAGTTGCATTATTTTTAACTACAAATCGAAAAACCTCTACTTCTGCAAGACTGAGAGCTTGATTTTTTTGACGCAATTGAATGCGAACACGGCGCCCTAGTTTACCATTCAACTGGAGATCTAAACTGCTTCCTTCTAAGCGAGAAACATATTGTCTAGTAACTTCTTGCCCTCTTTCATCATATAAAATTACATCAAAGTCTGCCAAACGTTTGGAAAGTTCGCCATCCCCACGATTATAAAGTCGGACAAGCCCAACCTGTTCCGTACGACCTAAATCAACTTCCCACCAAGGCTGGTTTTCAAATTTTGTATGGGTAATTGATTGCTGGCTATAACTACTATTGGTATTGCCATCCAAGGCACGACTAGCATCTCCTCCAAATTCGGTAGAGCTTTGGCGCGCTTGCTTTTTCCATGCGATATTCTCAGCACGATACACTTGAACTTCTGCAAGACTGAGAGCGTTATATCCATCTAACTCGATGCGTACAAAACGAGCTTTCTTATAATCAATTGAAATCTGAGCGGAACTATCACGCAAGTATGCAATGCGCTTTCTTTCAATTTCCTTTCCAGAACTATCCAAAAGAATCACATTAAAATTAGTCAATCTATCTTGAGCAGCATCTGTTCGATTGTAAATATTAATCTGGCGAATCGTTTCTTCCTTGTCTAAATCGACTTGCCACCAAGGTTTTGATTGAAAATCTGTATGAGTGACAGAATTATGTCCGTAATTTCCATCTGATTTCCCATCAACTGCTCTTCTAGCGTCTCCTCCAAAAGCTGTCGAACTTTGAGTTACTCGTTTCCCTAGAGCTATATTTTCAAATGATTCTGAACTAGGTTGAGTAGACAAGAGGGGAACTTCCTTTTTCTTAAAGAAATAAACTTTGTCCAATTTTTGATCACGATACCCCTGTTTATCAAGTGTATCACGTTTTCCAATATTAAAATTCGGGATAGCGTTCATTCTACTTTCAAAATAACCACGCGAACGGTGCTTGAAACTAGAGTTACCTGTAAAAGTTACAATATCATTATCATTACGAATCAAAGATGTCACAACATTATCATTATCGACCACATAATGTTTTATTTTACCAGATAAAGCCAACTTACGGCTTTCTAACCCTACATCCCAGAAACCATTTTTAGCATTCCAAATAGTTCGAGAAGTAATTACTTTAGGAGCGCTAAATGTCGTAACTTTTTTCAAAACATTATTATAAAAAGTAGGATATTTTTGATAAGCTTCAACTGCCGCTATTTGAGCTAAGTAGCCTCCTAAAGAATGCCCTGTCATATAAAGATTGGTAATACTTGAATCTAAAGCAAGCTCTCTCACAACATTACGAATATCATCTGCTTGCGCTGGTTTATTTCCTCCTAACAAAACAAAATCTGCACTTAAATCTTTCGCATCATTCAGTCTTGTTCCACGTATAGCCAACATATGCACCGTTCCATCTTTGAGATAAGGAAGATCACTCTTAGTTTCAAACAAAAAGCATCCATCCCACTTGCTGTATGATAAGCCTTTTTCATCTTCCAAAATGGGGCTAACTCATTGTGCATCATTTTATATTCTTGACGATCAAGATAAAGACTTGGAAAAGGATTTTTATGATCTAGAATTTTGTCAATGTAATCATCATCACGATAAGCCAACTCCATAAAAAGGAGGGAATCACGATCTGTGACATACCATTGTTTCTTGTTATCATCTTCCCCATCTTCTAATCCATCTCCATCACTATCTGCTAGTAATGGATGGCTATGGTATCCTAAATAGTCTTTCCCATCTTTATTGTAAATATACAATTCATCCTTATTTTTTATTCCATCATGATCATCATCGCCATCAGGATCTAAAAATTTTCCACCGTATAAAGAATTATCTACAAGATCCTTCTCTACATGGAGTTCACCTTTAGAAATTTTGACAAAGTCTGCCTCTGTTACTGGACGAGAATTTTTCGGCTCATCCTTTAGAATTTCCTCTTTCTTCAATTCCTCATGAGACACAGCAGATTCTCTTTTATATAATCCTTCTCCTGCTTTTTCTTTCTCATGTGTAATAACTTCTTTTGTTTCTAAAGTTGATTGAGCAGCTGTTGCTTTCTCCTCTATAATGGATATTTCCTGTTTTTTATCAGTACCTTCTTTTACGGGAATATCCTTTGCTACTACTGATACAGAGCCTTCATTTTTCAGACCATGATTTCCTTCATTGGCAGAAACGCCTGTCGGTGCTAAAAAAGCAAAACCAACTGCAACAGACACAACTCCGATACTGAGTTTTTTTATACCAAAACGCATAATTCGTTGATCAATTCTCATTTATTCATATATCTTTCTTTTATTTTTTTCACCCTCTTTACCAACAATATTCTCCAATCAGCTAATCTCCTTTAGCGTCACAGTTTCATTTTTATACTTTGTTAGCAAGAATTTGAAGAGGTTTATAAAAGTATAGGAACCTCATTCATTTTTATATCATACTTCTATATAGAAGTTAATTATTTCATTCATCTTCCAATTTATATAGATGTTTTCACACTTATTTTTCTTTCTCATAGTGCTGCAAGAATCGCTTTAAGCAAACCTTTGAAATCACCTTTAACACGTTCAGTCACTTCTACAACTTCTTCGTGGTTAAGTTCTTCTTGGAAACCAGCCGCAAAATTAGTAATACATGAAATTCCTAGAACTTTCAAACCTGAGTGAGCTGCCACGATAACTTCAGGAACCGTAGACATACCAACGGCATCTGCTCCCAGTGTCTTATAGGCACGAATTTCTGCTGGTGTTTCATAAGTTGGACCAGTAACACCAATATAGATACCTTCATCAAGCTTGATACCAAGTTTTTTAGCCACTTCATGGGCAGTAGCTCGGTATTCTGGTGTGTAGGCCTTAGACATATCAGGGAAACGAGGACCAAATTCATCCAAGTTTTCACCCATCAATGGGTTTTGTCCCGTCATATTGATATGGTCAGAAATAGCCATCAAGGTACCAGGCCCATATCCAATACCACCAGCTGCATTGGTTACAATGACACCTTCACATCCAAGAACTTTCATGACACGTACTGGGAAGGTCACGACTTCCAGAGGGTTTCCTTCGTAGAAATGAAAACGACCTTGAAGAGCCAAGACCTTGCGCCCTGCAAGTTCCCCATATACCAATTTACCAGCGTGACCAACTACTGTTGAACGGCCCCAGTTTGGAATATCCGCATAGTCTACTACAACTGGATTTTCGATTTCTTCTGCTAATTCTCCAAGTCCTGATCCAAGGATTAGACCGAACTCAGGTGCTTGTATTCCCTTGTCTTTCAGGAAGGCAGCTGTTTCATTGATTTTATCTAAAAATGTCATTGTGTGTCTCCTTTATTATTTTTTAGCATTTGATCGATTTTGTCAAAAGTTTTAGCATTACGAATGGTGATTTGGCGGTAGAAAGGCATCTTGAGTAAGTATTTGTGATAGGCAGTTGCATAGTAGGATTCTTCAGAGAATTTCCCCCAGAAAATCCCAAGTTTTCCAAAATGAAGCACCTCATCTTTCAGCTCTAAACTTTCAACTGTCGCGATGACTTGCTCCACATCCAAACCCTCCGTGTAAAAGAGGACATCTTTTCGCGCCAAGTCTTCATTCCACCAATCTGGTAGATTCTCCACTTCTGCTTCATAGTCTTCTTGACTCAGTAGGGAAAAGCTCTGAATAAATGGATAATGGACTGCAAAGAAATCCTCTAACTTTTCAACTAATCGGTCCTTGGGAACTGTCGAAGTAAAGAAAATATTGCCACTGTTGATGTAGGTTTCAACTTTTTCCAGTCCCAACTCTGTCAATTCTTGACGAAGTTGCGCCATGACAACTTTATTTTTCCCACCGACATTAATGCCCCTTACCAGTAAAGCATAGCGCGTCATCTTATACCAATTTATCTAAGAAACTTTCCCCAATCATGGAAGTTTCCACACCAAAGTTATCTGCAACTGTCGCTGAGATATCTGCAAAATGTCCAACTGGAATGACACCATTTCCTTTAAAAGGCAGGACTGTAGGCCAAAAGTGGAATGTATTCACGAGTGTGGTCTGTTCCTGCGTAAGTTGGGTCGTTCCCGTGATCCGCAGTAATCAAGAGAAGGTCATTTTCTCTCATAGCTGCGATAATTTCAGGCAAGCGCTCATCGAACTCATGCAAGCAATCACGGTAACCGTGAGCGTTGCGACGATGACCATAAAGAGCATCAAAGTCAACCAAGTTTGTGAATGAGAATCCTTTTTCAAACTCAGCAAGGCCCATAGTCTTCAATAGTGTATCAATTCCATGACTATTTGACTTGTTGTGACCCATATCATGGTTGATACCCGCACCGTTAAAGATATCATTGATTTTTACCAATAGCATAAGTGTCAATACCTGCTTCGTTCAATTTATCCAAAACAGTCGGTGCAAATGGGGATACTGCCAAGTCACGACGGTTTGCTGTACGAGTGAAGTTACCTGGCTCACCAACATATGGCCGAGCAATGATACGTCCTAGAAGGGCTGGACGCTCAAGAGTAATCGAACGAGCGTGTTCACAAATACGGTACAATTCATCCAAAGGAATGATGTCTTCGTGGGCAGCAATTTGCAAAACAGGGTCAGCTGAAGTATAGATAATCAGCTCTCCAGTTTCCATCTGACGTGGTCCAAAGTCATCAATAACAGCGGTTCCTGAGTAAGGTTTGTTGGCTTCACGAATAACCTTGCGTCCTGAGAATTCTTCGATTTTTGTCAAGATTTCTTCTGGGAATCCGTTCCAGAAAGTATCGAAAGGCTCCGTAATGTTGAGTCCCATGATTTCCCAGTGTCCAGTCATAGTATCCTTACCAAGAGATACTTCCTCCAATTTTGTTGCATATCCAGTTGGATTGCTTTCAGCTGGTACAGTCTTCAAAGGCGTTTCGCGAGGAATATTTCCTAGACCGATTTTAGCCATGTTTGGCACATTCAAACCAACTGTTTTAGAAATGTGTCCCAGTGTGTCAGAAGCTCCATCTGGAACCCCTGCATTGACAAAGTTATTAGCATCTGGTGCAGCACCGATTCCTACAGAATCCAATACCACCAAGTGAATACGATTAAATTTTGACATTTTATGTCTCCTTTTATTTCTCTTTTGTTGAAGTTAAAATCTGAACTCCATCTCGTCCAGCAACGATGACCTTATCTACCATCTTGTTGAATAAGCCGTGCTCCACGACACCAACGACATGGTCCAATTCTTGTCCGAAAGCAATTGGATCTTCAATGACATCCAAGGCAAGGTCAATGATAAAATTCTGCATATCAGTCACAAACGTTGACCGTCTTTTTCACGGAAACTTGGTTTGTAGCCAGCACGTTCAAAACGACGAAAAATCTGTTCTGCACCATATTGAACCACTTCCACAGGCAATTTAAAAGCACCTAGTTTGTCTACCAGCTTGCTTTCGTCAACTACCCAAATGTATTCTTTAGATGGTGTTGCAACCACCTTCTCCATTAGGAGGGCACCGCCACCACCTTTGATTCCATTAAACTGACTATCCACTTCATCCGCCCCGTCAACTGTCACATCGACAAAGTCTACTTGGTCAATAGACTTGAGCGGGATATTAAGTCCTTCAGCCTGTTTACTAGTCACACTAGAGGTCGTTACAGCTGTAATTCGTAGTCCTTCTTCCTTGATACGACGACCGATTTCTTCGACAAAATAATAGGCAGTAGAACCTGTTCCCAGTCCGACAACCATGCCATCCTTGACAAACTCAGCAGCCTTGATACCTGCCATTTTCTTCAGATTTTCCACTCAAACACCTCCATTAGAGAGCTACTTTCATTATATCATGTCTACCTTTATTATTCAAAAGTTGGAAACATCAAACATTCTATTTTCGGAAACATTAAAACAAGAAAATGAGATTGAAAATATTTTTATTTCAGAAACTCTTTATTATCATTTTTAAAAATTTATAAAATGAATAAAAAAGCAATTAAACAAGAACATTCATTATTATAAAATTATTTTCGTTTCTTTTTTCCATTTAAACTATTTTTCCAAAAATTTTCTCATAATTGACCTCCTGTAATACAAAAAATGATTAAATAGAGCCATAAATAAAATAGGGAACATATTTGGCAAAGTAAAGGTCTTTAAAATTTTTTCAACAACCTATCGAAGTTGCAGTAAAAGGTTTGGATTGAGAATAAATCTGATTATGAAAATGATTGGTTTTAAAAGTAATTAACGTTCCTCAGGATGTCTACTTGAACTAAGATATAGTAAATTGAAGCTAGAGTAGTACAAATTAACTTCTAAAGCATTTTTAGAAATTAATTTGAATGCACCAAGTGATTTATCTAAATCTTATTCCAATCTGCTATATTTTTTATTGAATTGTCAACAAAAAGGTACAGTATCATTTTAAATGAGTATAAAAGATCACAGAGATTTCAAAATTATAAAAGCGCATATTATCAGGTATAAAAAACTTGATATTATGCGTTTTATCTTAAAAAATTTTTCTAAATTTCCCACTCAAATTAAATTCTAGCCAAGCCTATTTTGAGACATTTTTCATTACTTCTGGAAGATAATTACTGATTTCCGTCGGCAAGACCACATAATGTTCTTGAGATAGTTCTTGAGCAATAGCTGAATGAAGATGGGTCGCTACTATCACACGTTCATAGAGACTGGCCTGTCGGAATTGGCCTGCAAATCCTGCAATCATCCCAGCTAGTGTATCTCCCATACCACCAGTCGCCTGGTAGGGACCACCAACCTGTAACTGATAACAATCAGACTGGCCAACTTGCCAAATACGAGTAGCTGAACCTTTTTCAACTAAAATCGTTCCTTGAGGGAAGGAAGTCAGGGCACTAGCTGTGGTACTTTCCTTTTGATTTTCAATAGCAATACCAGACAGTTTTTCCCATTCTTTTTGGTGAGGGGTTAGGATAAGCTGGTTAGACGGAAATGACAAACTTGTTCTAGCAAGGATGGTCAAGGCCCCTCCGTCTACAATCAAAATCTGATTTTGTCTTAATTTAGCAAATACCCGTTTGACTAAATCTTCTCCAAAAGCATCGTCTCCTAAACCAGGTCCCAGCAAAACAACCTCTGCCTTCTCCAACTGCTCTTTTAACAATTGCTGGTCTTGAAGAGCAAAGGCCATAGCCTCAGGTAAATGGCTGTGCAGAGCTGAGATATTTTCTCTGTCTGTACCAACGGTCACCAATCCTGCACCGCTTTTTACAGCTGCCAAAGCAGCCATGATAATAGCACCACCATAAGGATAGGTCCCACCCAGCAACAGCAGACGACCATAATCTCCTTTATGGCTTATACAAGAACGTTCAATAATGACTTTTTCTAGTAGAGCTTGATCAATCACTTTCATCCTTTTTTCCTCTCGCATTTATTATACAACAAAAAGGAGGCGCATACCTCCTTTTATAAACTTATATCTAAAATTTAATACTCATTTCTGCCATTTTAAATATAGCTATATAAAATACACTCTCCTCAGCAAAATTTTTCTCTTATTTTCTATCCAATGTCCGAAGTGCTGCTTGATAAGTTTGCTCCATCAGCATAGTAATGGTCATAGGACCGACTCCTCCAGGGACTGGCGTGATATGGCTAGCAAGTGGTGCAACAGCCTCATAATCCACATCCCCACAGAGCTTGCCATTTTCATCGCGATTCATCCCGACATCAATGACTACCGCATCTGGTTTGACAAAGTCAGCAGTCACAAACTTGGCACGACCGATTGCTACCACCAGAATATCCGCTTTAGCAGCAACCTTAGCGAGATTATGGGTGCGTGAGTGAGTCAAGGTCACTGTTGCATTCTTGGCCAACAGAAGCTGAGCCATGGGTTTTCCAACGATATTGGAACGACCGATGACGACCGCATTTTTACCTTCTAATTCAATCCCATATTCATGAAACATTTCCATAATTCCTGCAGGTGTTGATGGAATCATGACTGGATGTCCAGACCAAAGACGTCCCATATTTAGAGGATGGAAACCATCCACATCCTTTTCTGGGTCAATAGCCAACAGAAACCGCCTCTTCATCAATATGTTTTGGTAATGGTAACTGGACCAAAATCCCATGCCAAACTGGATCTTGATTATATTTGGCAATCAAGTCTAACAATTCCTCTTGACTAATTGTCTCTGGAACTCGCACTACTTCGCTACGAAAACCAGCCGCAAGAGCTGACCTCTCCTTGTTGCGAACGTAGACTTGGCTGGCTGGATTGTCCCCAACCAAAATCACTACCAAACCAGGTACTAGCCCCGTTTCTTCCTTTAATCTTTCAGTCTTTTCAGCCAGCTGTCCTTGTAACTTAGCTGCTAGAGCCTTCCCATCAATAATCTGTGTCATATCACTTCTCTTTTCTTTCAAATATCTTTCATTATACCAAAAACTGCTAGTACCCTCTAACACTTCTTTCCTAGGCTATCCTATAGTTTCAAACTATAAGAAAAAGCTCTGGTTGAGCTTTTAACTAATCTTGTCTTGAAATTTTAAAATAGATTATAAAACCTTACTCAAGAAGTCTTTAGTCCGTTGTTCTTGGGTTTGTTCAAAAATCTGCTCAGGTGTTCCATCTTCAACAACCACACCGTCTGCCATAAAGATGACACGATCTGCCACCTCACGGGCGAATCCCATCTCATGTGTTACGATAACCATGGTCATTCCTGACTTTGGCAAGGTCTTGCATAACAGCTAGAACTTCTCCAACCATCTCAGGGTCCAGAGCTGAAGTCGGCTCGTCAAAGAGCAAAACATCTGGTTCCATAGCCAACCCACGCGCAATGGCAATCCGTTGTTGCTGGCCACCTGACAAACTCTGTGGATAAGCAGTTGCCTTATCTGGTAAACCAACTTTTTCCAAAAGTTCTTGGGCTCTCTTCTCAGCCACTGCCTTGCTCTCACCTTTGGTCTTGATAGGTGACAAGGTGATATTTTCCATCACAGTCATATTAGGAAAGAGATTAAATTGTTGGAAGACCATGCCCATCTTCTCACGCATGGCAAACAGGTCATTCTTCTTGTCCGTAATATCGATTCCCTCAAAGATAACCTTCCCCTTGCTTGCTTCTTCCAACAAATTCATAGAGCGAAGTAAGGTAGATTTCCCGCTCCCTGAAGGACCGATGATAACGACAACCTCTCCTCTTTTAATTTCGAGGTTGACGCCCTTCAATACTTCATTCTTTCCAAAGGATTTATGTAAATTTTCAATTTTTATCAAGGTTTCTGTCATTATTTCTTATCTCCTTGTCCCATACGTTTTTCAAAAGCTTTCAAGGCTACGGTCAAAATAGAGGTCATAATCAAGTAGTAAAAGGCTGCAAATAAAAGTGGTGTCAAAGGCAAATAGGTTGTTGTAGAAACTGTTGTAGCCCCATTCCACAACTCCATAACACCAATAGCTGATAAGAGGGAACTATCCTTGATAATGGTGATAAATTCGTTCCCCAAGGCTGGCAAGATATTTTTGATTGCTTGTGGCAAAATCACATATCGCATCGCATTTTTAGGACGAATTCCTAAAGAATAAGCCGCTTCTAGCTGACCTTTTAGGAACTGCATTAATCCCAGCACGAACAGTCTCAGAAACATAAGCACCACTGTTCATAGAGATAATCAAAATCCCTGGAATCAGACGAGAAAGATCAACACCTAAAATTCCAACCTGAATAGTCGGAGCATTGATGTGCATAAGGGCAAAGGCAATCATAATCTGAACCATCATCGGTGTCCCACGGAAAATCCAGACGTACAAGTTGGCAAGCCAGACAAGCGGTTTAAACTTTGAACGTTGCCCAAAAGCTAAGACAACACCCAAAATAGTTCCCAAAAAGACAACACAGATAGAAATGAGAACCGTCACGACAGCACCATAGTTAAAATAAGGTAAATACTTAGGTAAAAAAGAAAAATTCATAGTCACACTGCTTTCTAAAATAGAATACTGTATGATTATAACATGTATTGAATTAAAATTCAAACCTTTTATCCAATTTATTCAAAAAAAACTTTAAGATGGTAGAATTAGCGAGAAATCTTAGTTTTTTCTAGGCAAGTTGGCCTCCTTTATGGTAAAATAGTAACGATAAGAAATGAAGGAGAATCAAAATGGAATCACATTTGGTTAGAATCATCAACCGCCTTGAAGCAATGGCTAAAGACGGCGGAAATTTAAAACGTAATTTTGAACGCGAAGGAGTTGTTGTTGCAGAAGTTGCATACAGCCACGACGAAGAAAACGGATCAATCTTTACCCTTCGTGATGTCGAAGCTCGCGAAACTTATACGTTTGATAGCATTGACTTGATTGCAATGGAGATTTACGAACTCCTCTACTAATATAAAACAAGCTGGGATTGCCCCTGCATGTCTAACCAAAATCCTTTTTGTCTCACAAATAGGATTTTTTTATAGTCCAAATTCACAAAGATCTTCATTGTAACAACTTCTCAAAGCTGCAATCTTTTTACTTGCTTTACACCCCAATCCTGTTATAATGAGAGTATAGAAATTTGACTATTTTTGACCTTTAGATAGGTCAAGCTAAAGAAAGAAATGAGGTAGATGTATGCTTTGTCAAAACTGTAAAATCAATGACTCAACAATTCATCTTTATACCAATCTCAATGGAAAACAAAAACAAATTGACCTCTGTCAAAACTGCTATAAGATTATCAAGACAGATCCTAATAATAGCCTCTTTAAAGGTATGACGGATCTGAACAATCGTGACTTTGATCCTTTTGGTGATTTCTTCAATGACCTAAACAATTTTAGACCTTCTAGCAATACTCCTCCGACTCCCCCAACTCAATCAGGTGGAGGTTACGGTGGAAACGGCGGTTATGGTTCCCAAAATCGTGGACCTGCTCAAACTCCGCCACCAAGCCAAGAAAAAGGCCTGCTGGAAGAATTTGGTATCAACGTAACTGAAATTGCCCGTCGTGGAGATATTGACCCCGTTATTGGGCGCGACGATGAGATTATCCGTGTCATCGAAATTCTCAATCGCAGAACCAAGAATAATCCTGTTCTTATCGGTGAACCTGGTGTCGGAAAAACGGCCGTTGTCGAAGGTCTAGCTCAGAAAATTGTCGATGGCGATGTGCCACATAAACTCCAAGGTAAACAAGTCATCCGTCTGGATGTGGTTAGCCTGGTTCAAGGAACGGGGATTCGAGGACAATTTGAAGAACGCATGCAAAAACTCATGGAAGAAATTCGCAAACGTGAAGACATCATCCTCTTTATCGATGAAATCCATGAAATTGTTGGTGCTGGTTCTGCGGGCGATGGCAATATGGATGCTGGAAATATCCTCAAGCCAGCCCTTGCTCGTGGCGAACTGCAACTGGTCGGTGCAACTACCCTCAATGAATATCGTATCATTGAAAAGGATGCTGCCCTAGAACGCCGTATGCAGCCTGTTAAAGTCGATGAACCAACGGTGGAGGAAACAATCACTATCCTCAAAGGGATTCAAAAAAAATACGAAGACTACCACCACGTTCAATATACCGATGCTGCGATTGAAGCAGCTGCAACTCTTTCCAATCGCTACATCCAAGATCGCTTCTTACCTGACAAGGCCATTGACCTCCTAGATGAAGCTGGTTCTAAGATGAATTTGACCTTGAATTTTGTGGATCCTAAAGTCATTGACCAACGTCTGATTGAGGCCGAAAATCTCAAGTCTCAAGCTACACGAGAGGAAGATTTTGAGAAGGCAGCCTACTTCCGTGATCAGATTGCTAAATATAAGGAAATGCAAAAGAAAAAGGTTACGGACCAAGATACTCCTATTATCAGTGAGAAAACCATTGAGCATATTATCGAGCAGAAAACAAACATTCCTGTTGGTGATTTAAAAGAGAAAGAACAATCTCAACTCATCCATCTAGCCGAAGATCTCAAGTCTCATGTTATTGGTCAAGATGACGCAGTCGATAAGATTGCCAAGGCTATTCGACGTAATCGTGTCGGACTTGGTACTCCTAATCGCCCAATCGGAAGTTTCCTCTTTGTCGGCCCAACTGGTGTCGGTAAGACAGAACTTTCCAAACAACTAGCTATCGAACTCTTTGGTTCTGCTGACAGTATGATTCGCTTCGATATGAGTGAATATATGGAAAAACACAGTGTGGCGAAATTAGTTGGTGCCCCTCCAGGTTATGTCGGCTACGATGAGGCTGGGCAATTAACTGAAAAAGTCCGCCGCAATCCATATTCTCTAATTCTCTTGGATGAAGTAGAGAAAGCCCATCCAGATGTTATGCACATGTTCCTCCAGGTCTTGGACGATGGTCGTTTGACAGATGGGCAAGGACGTACCGTTAGCTTCAAGGACGCAATCATCATCATGACTTCAAATGCAGGTACAGGTAAGGCAGAAGCCAGCGTTGGATTTGGTGCTGCTAGAGAAGGACGTACCAATTCTGTTCTCGGTGAACTCGGTAACTTCTTTAGCCCAGAGTTTATGAACCGTTTTGATGGTATTATCGAATTTAAGGCTCTCAGCAAGGACAACCTGCTCCAAATCGTCGAACTCATGCTGGCAGATGTTAACAAACGTCTTTCTAGCAACAACATTCATTTAGATGTAACTGACAAGGTCAAGGAAAAGTTGGTTGATCTCGGTTATGATCCAAAAATGGGAGCACGCCCACTTCGTCGCACTATTCAAGACTATATTGAGGACGCAATCACTGACTACTACCTTGAAAATCCAAGCGAAAAAGACCTCAAGGCAGTTATGACCAGCAAGGGAAACATTCAGATTAAATCTGCCAAAAAAACTGAAGTAAAAACTTCTGAGAAAGAAGTATAAATCCTATAGAAAAGGAGTAGAAAATGAAAATTTTCTGCTCCTTTTTACAAAAGTAACTATAAGTTCTTGACAGCTTGCCCTTTGTCCATTATGATAATAATAACGATACTAGATAATGAGGAAAATGCAATGGCAAACCCAACTTTCGGAGAAAAAAAAGCGAATACAGACTATGTTGCTCGTTATGGCGTATATGCTGTTATCCCTGATGCTGAGCGAAAAACAAATTGTTCTTGTTCAAGCACCCTAATGGTGCTTGGTTCTTACCAGGTGGAGAAATTGAAGCAGGTGAAAACCATCAAGAAGCCCTAAAAGCGTGAATTGATTGAAGAACTTGGTTTCACAGCTGAAATTGGTACCTATTACGGACAAGCTGACGAATATTTCTACTCTCGTCATCGTGACACCTACTACTACAATCCTGCCTACCTCTATGAAGCAACTTCTTTCAAAGAAGTACAAAAGCCACTAGAAGACTTTAATCATATTGCCTGGTTCCCTATTGACGAGGCCATTGAAAATCTCAAACGTGGTAGTCATAAATGGGCCATCCAATCTTGGAAAAAACAGCATAAGATTGACTAAATCAAGCTACTTTATTCAAAAAGTGCTATAATAGTATTAGAAAATCGGAGGAAATGTTATGAAGCTTATCAATACGACAAACTCACACTCGCAACTTGTAAAAAGCCAGCTAGAGAGTACAGATGCAACCCTTGTTGAGGTCTATTCTGCTGGAAATACAGATGTTATTTTTACCCAAGCTCCGCTTCACTATGAAATCCTCATCTCAAACAAACACCGTGCTATTCGAGAAACTGAAATCGAAGCCATCCAAGAATTTTTCTTGAAACGTAAAATTGATAAGGACTCTATTGATGAAGCCAATATCAAGACACTCTACTCAGAAAAATTAATTGGGATTTCGATTCCAACCAAATAAAATTTTGGAGAGATTAGAAAGCTATTGAACCTTATAGACCAAACATAGGTTCTGACTTGCTTTTTAAATCGTCTCCAATTTTTTATCTTGAGATTTTATCATACAAGAATTTTATACAATAATCACGACCACCCGTCAAACGGGTGGTTTGTCCCATGGCTATAAGCCCAAATTACCAGCCAGCGCCTAAAGACGCTGGCTTTCACGTTGTTCAAGCCTTATTGCTCTTGACTCGTCACTTGCCTCTCAAAGAGGCTTTAGTATTACTTACCACTATCCCTAAAGGGATCCTCATATTCTTTTACACTCAATTTATCTAGTGCTATATCATGCTTTACTCGTTCTCAAATTTTCATACTCGTGAAGAAATCATCCACTGGATAATTTCTTTAATCTTGAATATATTTCTTAATTGTGTCTTCATTGAGTCCCACCGTACTCACATAATAACCTTCCACCCAGAAATGCCGATTCCCAAACTTATACTTGAGATTGGCGTGTTTGTCAAACATCATGAGTGCACTTTTTCCTTTTTAAATAACTCATGAAACTTGAAACACTTATCCTCGGTGGAATACTGACTAACATATGTACATGGTCTGGCATTAAGTGACCCTCGATATTTTCAACTCCTTTATAACTACACAAGCGATGAAATATTTAGCCTAAACTACTTCGATATTGATTGTAGATGACTTTTCGTCTATACTTAGGGGTGAACACAATGTGATAGAACAGTGCCACTTTGTGTGCGATAAACTATGAGCCTTTTGTGCCATATTTTTCTCCTTTCGCTTTACAATTGGCTTGAACACCTTTATTGTATCGCGTTTGGAGTTTTTTGGGTATAACCTTCGACGCGCACCCGCATAGCGGGTGGTTTTTTTGTCTCGCACCTAACGGAGCGAGACGGACTAATAGTCGCATAATAAAAAGACTCCGAAGAGTCTTCGCATTACTTATGCAATTCTTTATTACTCAATGTATGAAAAATCCCCCACAAAAGAATATTTACAATGATAAACAGCACTATTTCCACTAAATTAAAGTCTATCAAATTCCGTGACCGCATTGCCACCATAGCTTGGGAGTAGGGATAGATTAAAGATAATTTATCTGATACAAAAATCATCATAAATCCTACGAAAGTACCAATAGCACCAATTCCCACAGATTTACTGAAAACACGAGTTTTAGCTGTCACAAAAAACTGTACTGCCATCATACTAATTGTTCCAAAAATCCCCAATAAATCCCACTTGAGGTAGGTGAACAAATTAGAAATTTCTAAATGAGCTAGGTGAGCACTGACATAAAAAATACCAAACAAGAACAACTGTAAAACAGCAATAAACAAGATAATTACTATTTCTTTTGCCAACAATAATTTCCCAAGACTGACATTATTAGCTCTGAGAAATTCAATATTTTTTCTGTCAAACTCTTTTCCTAACATCATGGCTACATAAAGGCTAACCAAAATCGGAAAGAAAAGCTGGCTATAATAGAAGGTCAATTGTCCCCATAAAACAGGCACTTTTTCAATTTCTGCAACCATAGAATAAGCTGAACCAAAGTAAATCCCAAGACCAATCAGGCTACAAAAAGCTAAGAAGCAAATACCAATCATCAACATGGAAAATTTTTTGGTTTTCCGCCATTCTACTGATAGATAAGACATCATAGCTTGCCTCCTTTCTTTTCAACCAGATAGAGAGATAAGAAGAGATAGATTAGGGCTATTGGCAAATATGTAAAGAGTTTAAATCCTAGGTTTGTCGCCAAAACATAACTCACTTGACTGGCAACTTGCTGGTAATCCACCAGAGACATATATCCTATACCACCAAAAGGGAAAATTAGCTGTAGAAAAGCTGGTGCATGACCAAATCCAACACCAAGAAATCCTCCGAAAATCCCTAATGCCAGTATCAATGCCTGCTTCTTCAGTAAAAACTGCAAAGTCAAAAACAGACAGGTTAAGACAAAAGAGGCTAGCAAGAAAATGACGATTTGCCAGAGGATTAGGCTAACAGGCATTTCTAGACCTGATAAGATTGCAATTAACTGGGCTACTACTCCCTCCAAAAAAGCGAGGAAGGTCAAAATGAACATGGTCAGGCCAAGCTTACTCAGAAAGATATGCCGTACATTTTCACCATTTGCCAAAAGCAGTTTGAAAGTGTTGCCCTCCTTCTCGTTCTTGACAATCCGCGATACAAAGAGAGAAATCACAATAGGGAGAATCAAGCCATTTACTTCTTTTATCATATAGAAAATTAGGCTAATCTGGTGCATGTCTGGATTACTTAGGTAGCGTGTAGCGGCTGCAATTGCCCAAGCAAATCCGACTCCCATAACTAGTATGCTAATGAGGAAGGATTTGGTTCGTTTTGCCTTGAGCAATTCAATAGACAAATTATTCAACATAAGACTCACTCCTTGGTTAAGTTGAGGAAGATAGATTCCAAGGTTTCTTGTTCTTGCTTCACTTCATAAATTGGAACTTTCTCGACTATTAAATCTCGTAACAAACTAGAAATCTGCTGATCGGCAAGGTTAGTCAGCTTGAGTTTATCCTCTTGTATCTCCAACATCTTGCACGGATAACCAAATAACACTTGGCTAATGACTTCACGTTGACCTCTAAAATCCCCACGCACTTCCAGCCATTTATTGGACTGAATTTTACGAATTTCTCCCTCGTAAACCAGTTGACCATGATTGATAATCCCCACACGGTCAGCGATATGCTCTACTTCTGAAAGGATATGGGTAGAGATGAAGACAGTAATGCCCTGTTCTTTTGCCAACTTGATAATCAGTTCCCGAATTTCATGAATCCCTGCTGGATCTAGCCCGTTTGTTGGCTCATCCAGTATCAACAAACGCGGTTTCTTGACTAAGGCAAAGGCTAAAGCCAAGCGCTGTTTCATACCCAAAGAATAATCTTTAACCAATTTTTTCTTGTTTTTAGGTTGATCTAACCCCACAATTTTCAAGGTTTCCTGAATATTTTTCTTATCAAATCCAAGGATTTTTTGGAAGACCAAGAGATTTTCATAGCCTGTCAAATTAGGATAATAAGACGGTTCTTCAATCATAGAGCCAATCTGATTAAGATACTGCTTGTCCGTACCTATAGATTGACCGAACACTTCAATCTCCCCAGCTGTACGAGAAATCAAAGACAAAATCATCTTCATTGTGGTTGTTTTCCCAGCTCCATTTGGACCTAGAAAACCATAAATCTCACCTTGTTGAACTGATAAGGAACTAAGGTTAACTACCTGAGTGTCCTTAAATCCCTTTTGTAAGTTTTTTATCTGTAAAACATTACTAATCATTATGAACTTCCTCCTTTAAGCCAAATAATTTTCTATAATTTTGATTTCTATAAATCAAATTATCATGAGTATCTTTGATAACGTCTCCACTACTCTTATCAACAAAAATGATAGAATCAACATAATTCACAATATCTAATTGGTGACTCACTATTACCATTGTTTTGTCTGAATAAAATGGATTACTTAAAACATCTGTATAAATTTTTTTCTTACTTTTTTCATCTAAGTTACTAAAGGCTTCATCCCAAAAAATAATATCTCGTTTATTTAATAGTGATCTTGATATTAGCAATTTTTGAATTTGTCCTCCAGATAAGTTCTTGCCCGACTTCAAAACTTTTGAAAATAGTTTATTAGGCAATTTTGCAATAACTCTTTCACCACCTGTATCTCGAAGTATTCTCTCCAAATCATCGTCGCTAGGAGCACAATCTAAATTTTTCAAGATTGTATCAGGGACTAAAGTCATATTTTGTAAGACAACCCCAATTCTACTGGTGAAATCACTGACACCATACGTTAGCTCTCCATCATACCTTAACATTCCTAGAAGTAGTAACAGCAATGTGGACTTACCTGAACCTGATTCACCTAATATAGCAATTTTCTCACCTTTTAATATTTCAAGATTTATTCCACTATATAGTTTCTGGTTATTATAAGAGAAATTTACTTTATCGCATCTAATGACAGAAGATTGCTCATTATCTATTGGTATCTCTATACTAGCATTATTTGTAAACAAATCACTCTGCTTTTCTGCATAGACTTGCAGTTTCGCTATCTCAAATATCGATTGCTTAACCTGCTCAAAAACGAAATCATCAGCGATACACTAGTCTGATATAATATTAAATCTGGTATTGATACTTCAAAATAAGCTTTAAAATAAATACCTAAAATCAGAATTAAGGATAAAGAAATATAATTAAAGGTAGAACCAACAAATTGAGAAAAATTTTCTACTTTTAGAATACTAGAATATTTATTTGTCACTAAGTTATTACTAGATTTCCATGACTTAAAGATTTGTTCTTCCTTTCTAGCAATCTTGATAAAATCTATATTCTCTAAATCTGTTTGGAGCACAGAATTAAAATCAATCAAATATTGTAAATAAGCATGATTCAGTTCGTTTTGCTTTTTATATAATACAGATGAAACAATACCATAAAAAATCAATAAGATTAAAAGTATAAAGGTTAATTTAGTTGAGATAGTTAGTAGATATAATATCACAACAAATAACGATATAAATCCTACAATAGAGGGGAGAAGTTTTAACGTGATGCTATCCCTTATTGTTGATTTTAAATTAATTTTTTCTCCTAATATTCCATTGGACAGATTTCTAAAATATAGTAAAGGTTTATTTAATAACATTTTGAATAATTTATTGACATAATTTTCATCAAAATCATTATTAAATTCTGAAATAGTCTCATTTTTTATTAAGACAGAAATTAATTGTACAACCACTACACTCATGAGCATCAACGAAGAAGCAATGAAAGAATATTTCACATCTAGAATATTTCTAATCGTTATGGAAAACAAGAATACTCCGGCTTGTGTAAGTCCCAATGCTAATATAAAATACATTGCTGGTTTCGGTCTAATAGTTTGTCTTAATTGTTCCACAAATAGATTGGAATATTTAATTCTTTTAAATTCTGCTCCTTTAAAAACCGTTACGCATATACCAGAATAATGTTTTAAAACTTCTTCCTCTGAGTAAGTAATCTTACCTATAGCAGGATCAATTATTGTATATTTTTTATTTCTTATTTTCAGTAAGACAACAAAATGATTATCATTCCAATGTAAAATAACTGGAATGCTTTTGTCTAAGCAAACAGCAATATCCTTCAACAGTATTCTGTAAGCCTTGATGCCAACTTTGAAACGTTTATTCAACTTCATCAAATAGGAAAGATTTAATCCATCTGCTGGTATCATATCTTCCTTGTATATCTCATACAATGGTATCTCCAAACCTAGATTATTTAATAACATAGCATAGCATGCCAACAAACAATCTGATTCATTATTTTGCAATATAATCTTCATAAGTAAACTCCCTTAAGATATAATATTCGGAAGTAACACATCTGATTTTATATCATTTTTAAGGTAAAGAGTGGTAGCATATAAAATACCTGATAATCCAGTAAAAAGGGCGTAAGAATCATACTTTGTATTAAAATTACACATCCAACCATTTTGCAAGCCATAAAGATGAATTTTATAAAAATTTTCTCTAACAAATTTTTTCAAATTATAGTTATTGACAATATTATTTTCATCGAAGAAGTTCTGTGTATGCACTAAGGTTAGTAGATTTCCACTTACTCCGTGACAAAGGGAGAAATTAGCAAGATTCAATCCCACTTCTTTAATATCTTGTAGAGAGTGAATAACATCCTGTTGCAAATCAGTGCTGCTTATAGTTGCTGTTTTGTCATTTTTAAGTTGATTATATAAATCTATCCTAGAGAGTAACACTCCTGTTGCTCCATGACACCAATTCGCGCTATGAGAAAAATTTCTATTATCAACCCAGCCATGCTCTCTCCTTTGAAGATTGTCAAAATTTATAGCTTTTTTAAGAAGAGTTGAAATAGTCTCTCTATTGTTTGAGTTGTCCAACACCTTTATGAGTCTAACTAAAACAAGTTCAATTCCTAAATTCCCATGTGCAAGGCTGACATTGTTTGATTGTTCATTGCCCCAAAAAACAAAATTATCTTTCTCTTTTGCTTGTTTTATGTAAATATCCGATAATTCTTCAAATGTTACCTTATTTAAATTTTCTAACCTAATAGCAGGAATCACGCTACTTATACCAGTTAAAAAATCAGTATCCCCGATATTTAACCTTGAAATAACATTATCAATCTCTATATTTACCCAATTATCTAAATCTTTCCCAACCTCTTTCGAAAGTTTTTTTAGTGTATATAGCACACCCATCCTACCCAGATAAAAAGAATCATTAGTTAAATGTTCATATTTTTTTAGAATTGAATTATACAAATATGGTAGAACACTTCTGACTTTTTTACGATAGTCCTCTTCTAATAGAGTCATTGATTCTATTAAAGCCAATGCCACTCCAGAAAGTCCGCCATACAATGTACAGTCCATTGGACTTAATTCCAAACAATCTACATTATTAATTGAAAGAGTTAACCAATTACAGGTCTGATCACTGTTAGAAAGATAAATAGCACCCAACAAACGATCAACTATATTTTGCACACCTTTATATAAAATACTATCTGAATAACTTTTATCTTCTACATCATTTATTCTAGGTAAAGCTTCCTGATTGTATAGCCTAAGAGTTGATGAAATAGAAAATTCAATAAGTTTACACTGCTCCTCAATTATATGAACACTCAAATTTTGTATTTTCTTTCTTATTAGTTCAATCGGACTGTAATATGTACTCCATACAGCATTCCCATATAAATCATATACATCACAAGAATTTGATTTCATACTGAAGTATGGTATATCCATTTGTTCTAATTGTTTGATTTCCGATTCACACAACTCATCCGACTGATAATTAACAAGTTTATTTTTAAATTTCTCAAATATTATATTATCGTTTTCTGAATACTTTGGAGAGAGTAATAGCGTTCTGACAATACTATAATCTTTTGTATTCCTAAATAATATACGAACATCAATTTTTTCGGAATATTTTTCGATAATTGATAAGAATGTATTTTTTTTATTTTCAAAACAACTCGTAACTTTTTTAAAACCGAACAAAAGTTCCCTAAGATAGTATTTGACCTCAAAATACTGTTCTTCGCCCTCAGAGATATAAAAAGGAAGATGCGACTTATTTGTTTTTCTAACAACTTGCCTCTTTACACTGATGTCATCTCTCATTTGATTTTGGATAACTCTAACTTCTCCTACAAATTTTCCTCCTAGGATACCACTAGTATCTCCACCGAATACTTCATTAGAACCAGCTAAAGGTAACAACCCTGTCAGCAATACTGATTCTGCATTTCTCTTTAATAAATCTTTATCCGCAATTGTTTCTGAAATAATCTCATAGGGTTGTAAATTGAAAATAGTCTCTACATCTACTAATTTTGGAATATCACCACTAGCTAATATATTTTCAAAGTGAAGATCAGAAATATTCAATAAATAAGCTACTGCCAATAAATACCCAAATCTTTTGTAGTATTCACTTGCTGATATGTTCGAGTTTCTTATCGAAGTATGCTCTATATATTCTTCCCAATAATAATCACCACAATCAATATATCGTGGTAAAAACTCTAATGACTCTTCAAATTCATCTCCAAGTTTGGAAAATATTTCAATCAACAATTGATTAGCGAAATTTTTTTTACCTTTATAGATAACTCGCTCTCCCTTGTAAAACAAAATACATACGCCTGAACCATTATGAAAATCTCCCGATACAGTAATTTGTAAATCTTCCATTTTAAAATTTTCACATTGGTTTGAAATAAATCTGTTTTGAATCAATTTAGGAACATCTTTCAAAAAAAGCTGTTCAACTCTTCTATACAGTAATAGATAATTTTTTAATTGTGTTAAACTTCTACTAACAAGTTTAGGAAATCGTTTAGAGATTTCATCGATGATATATTTTCCACACAAAACATCATTAAAATATTCATACCGCTCTTCCGAAGTTGAACCTTTTAAAATTCCTAATAATCTTTTTTCGTTTATCAAAAGGATTAGTGTATTCATATAAATATCTAAAACTTTATCTTCTAAAAATTCTATCTCACAGTTTTGCATATCATACTCTGAGAATTTTGTTTGGATAAAATTTCTAGTAAAATTGTTAAATAATTTATTTTTTTCGGTATTTTCCATTTTGACCACCTATTTTCATGATGAATAAGATTTCTATAAATAAAACCAAGAGTAGAGACATCTCTCATTGTTAGATTGTGATACTATTAGAATTTCTAGAAGATATTGTTTTAAATATATCTCCCTTAAAATTCTTAAAAGTCAAATTACGTGCTAAAATTGAGGCTTATAGAACGTAATTAAGAGCAACAAGTAAACAAGAACTGCCATGAGTTCATACGACATTCGTGTGAAATGGTTTGGATTACTCCATCACCAGCACCAAGAACGTTATCAAGTTCTTCAAGAGTCAATTCTTGAAGAGAATTCATTGCTTCAATCTCAACGAGATTCATTTGTTGTTTAGCCATTTGGAAATACCTCACTGATTAAAATTTATTTGAGAAGTATCTCTATCTAGGTTATGTCTTTATTATAGACATGCTAGATTAATTTTAAACTAAGCTAACCTTAATTTTACATTAAGATTAAAGTATTTTACCTTTTTTCACTCTTTTAAATGGTATAATATAGATAAGCGAGGTAAGATTATGAATTTCGAACAACAACTCCTGAATAAGCACATCCTTATTATTGATGACGATAAAATTTTAAACTCTTCCATAAGAGATATTCTCACTGCATACGGATTTTCCAATCTAACATCAGCCTATGATATAGAATCTAGTTTGGACATGATTGAAACAGAGCAGTTCGACCTTTTCCTTTTGGACATTATGCTCCCCGATGGTGATGGCTACACATTAGCAAAACATATCCGAAAAAAAGGCGATACTCCTATCCTCTTTCTGACTGCCAAAAATAATCCTGAAGATGAGGTAGCTGGTTTCAATGCTGGTGGTGATGATTATGTCATGAAACCCTTCATTCCAAAAAATCTTATCTATCGTATTATGGCTCTGCTCCGGAGAAGCTATAAATCAGAACAGGAAGCAATACAGATTGGACAGACTTTGGTGAGTTTTCGGAATGCAACAGTACAAAAAAATGGAGCAGAAATTTCTATTACACCAATTGAAATTCAGATTTTGAAAAAACTTTACGATAATAAAAATTACATCGTTTCAACTGAATCTCTCTGTGATACGATTTGGGGAGTGGATAGCTTTGGTTATGAAAACTCTTTGACTGTACATATTCGGAAAATTCGAGAAAAAATAGAAGAAAATCCTTCAAAACCTCAATATTTAAAGACAGCTAAAGGGCTGGGATATAAATTGTTATCATGATTATGAACCAAACCAAAATTTTAAGGTATTCACTAAAGAAATTTATCTTTTTTTCCATCATTATCTTTATTACCAATATTATTTTAATTGCCAGTTTTGTTTTTTACATTAGGGAAAAGCAAACTGCTACTGAGACTGTGAAAATAATTTCTGAACACATTACCATCACAAAAAATAACGTCCACATACCTAAAAATGATATCTCTAGTCTAAAAGAACAAAAGTTATGGCTCATGGTATTGGATAAGCAGACTGGAAAACAAGTGTACGAACAGTATAAACCTACAGAAGTTCCTTCGCAATTTGACTATGGGGACATTTTACAGTTTTCTCGCTATTATCTTTCAGATTATCCTGTTTTTAGTCAGATAAAAGGTGGCTACATCATTGTTGTTGGTTTTCCAAAAGATAAAATTGCTCGTTATAGTTATAATTACTTAGATATAGATAGTATTCGCCTGATTCCACTAGTAGCATTTGGAGTATTGCTTTTCAACTGCCTTTATTTCGCTTTTCTTTACTACTATGGTGTGACGCATATCAATCGTAAAATTGCGCCTCTTGTAACTGCTATTCAGAATCTCCCAGATGGTTTGAAAAATCCAATAAATTCTATATCAGAACTAGAATATCTTACAACTGCAATTAATCAAACCGATACTCTACTCAAAGAGAATGAAGTCTTTAAAGAGCAATGGATTTCAGGAATTGCACACGATATCAAAACACCTCTTTCTGTCATCATTTCTAACGCGTCCTTGTTAAATGATTCTGAACTAGATACACAGTCTAAAAAACATATTCGCCCAATATTGACAGAATCCTATTACATCCAAAATATTTTAAATGACTTAAATATAGTAGCTCGCCTTTCATCCGGTCATCTTCAATTAAATCAGACTAAAACAAAAATTATCCCCTTCTTCAAAGACATTCTCATCCATATTTTAAATCAAGAAATCTGGAATGATTTTGAATTTGAATTTGATTACGATTATTCACTTGTTAATCAATCTATCATGATTGAGCAGTTTTTAATCACAAGAGTTATCCATAATATCATCTACAACTCTGTTTTACATAACGAAAAGGGTTGCACAATAAGAATCAACTTATTCAAAAAAGATACAAATGTAATTGTCGAAATCAAAGATAATGGACAGGGAGCTTCACCAGAAAAAATTGCTGAACTTAATGAATTATCTTTTAAAAACATTGATATTTCTAAAATTAGAACGACTGGAATTGGGCTAAAAATTTCAAAACAAATTGTTGATTTGCATCAGGGCTCTATTTCGTTTGCTAGTGTCCAAAATGAATTCTTTGAAAGTATCATTTCACTTCCGATCTTCAACATTACCAATCATGACCACCCGTCAAACGGGTGGTTTGTCCCAGGGCTATAAGCCCAAATTACCAGCCAGCGCCTAAAGACGCTGGCTTTCACGTTGTTCAAGCCTTATTGCTCTTGACTTGTCACTTGCCTCTCAAAGAGGCTTTAGTATTACTTACCACTATCCCTAAAGGAATCCTCATATTCTTTTACACTCAATTTATCTAGTGCTATATCATGCTTTACTCGTTTTCAAATTTTCATACTCGTGAAGAAATCATCCACTGGATAATTTCTTTAATCTTGAATATATTTCTTAATTGTGGCTTCATTGAGTCCAACCGTACTCACATAATAACCTTCCGCCCAAAAATGCCGATTCCCAAACTTGTATTTGAGATTGGCGTGTTTATCAAACATCATGAGTGCACTTTTTCCTTTTAAATAACCCATGAAACTCGAAATACTTATCCTTGGTGGAATACTTACTAACATATGTACATGATCTGGCATTAAGTGACCCTCGATAATTTCAACTCCTTTATAACTACACAAGCGATGAAATATTTCTCCCAAACTGCTTCGATATTGATTATAGAACACTTTTCGTCTATACTTAGGGGTGAACACAATGTGATAGAACAGTGCCACTTTGTATGTCATAAACTATGTGCCTTTTGTGCCATATTTTTCTCCTTTCGCTTTACAATTGGCTTGAACACCTTTGTTGTATCGCGTTTGGAGTTTTTTGGCATAACCTTCGACGCGCACCCGCACATCGGGTGGTTTGTTTGTCTCGCACCTAACGGAGCGAGACGGACTAATAGTCGCATAATAAAAAAGATTTGCTTCTCACAGAATCAAATCTTTTTTACTATCTTAGAAACGAATTATCTCACGTGTCTTTTCATATGAAGTAACGAAACGGTTGGTTACACCAGGTTCTGCGACTTCCAAAGCTTGCGAAATCTTATCAAATGAAGCATGGTAATCAAATTCTTTTTCAAAAATTTCTAATGATTCATTAAAGGCTTCCTGAATTCGTTCATCAAATGAGCGGTAACGGTTAGAATATTGCAAGAGTTGCTCTGTTAAGGTTGCATACTGTACAATATTATAAGTTTCCGTTTCTAAAGCTTCCATATCATTCGTTGCAATTTCAAGAACTCGGGTAACAGATTCAATGTTAATCATTTTCTGTTCTAACTCAACCATTAAATCCTCGGTATTATTGCTTGCCGTAAAGAATAACTTCAAGAAAGTTTGTGGAATACCTGGCAGATTGCGTTTTTCCATGTATCGCTTGATAGTATGGAGACGATTGACATAAACATTTGCCTTTTGGCGAGCATTGATATCATCTTTTTCAATCTGAGCAAGACGTTGACTAAGTTCAACTTGCTCATCCTCAATTTCTTTCAAAGTCGCTTGTAAGTTTTCCAAACGTTCTTCAAGTAATGAATATGGCTCAGAATGTTCCTCTTGTTCTGAAGTTAATTCTAATACAGATTCTTCCAAAGAGTCTAATTCAGTTTGCAATCTATGAACATGACTAACATCTGTTTCAGAAAGTAGATAATTCTGACTCAATCGTTTAATATCTTCGACTAAAACAGCATTACTATCTTTCATGTGTTGCAGATAAGTAGGAAGTGTTGCTACTAAAGCTTCTACAACTTTCTGAGCAGCAATTTCTCGTGTAAAAATATCATAAAGTGCATTAATCTCTTCTTGGATTTGAGTATTTTCGTACTCAGCATTATCCAATTCTAATTGCGCAATATTCTCATGATTTTTCTTAAGAGCTTCATGAAGCAATTGGAAACGAGCTTCAATATCCGTTTCAGCAAAATGATAGTTAGCATCTAAAAGCTTACGGTAACCATCCTCCAAATCTTCTAGCTGATCAGGTAGCTCTTTAGATAGTGTAGTTACAACTGCTGGTATACGATCAACAATATGTGTCAAAGCCAAGATATGATTTTCAGCATTATCTAAAATCACAGCAGCTTCTACTGGGTCACCAGACGAATTTAAAGTTACAAACTGAGAAAACTCTGATTGGATATTTTCCAATTGTTTTTCGATTTCAGACAAACCTTGTCCATATTCTTCAGAATGATCAGCAACTCGGTGTTGCAACTCTTCAAACAAGTCCAAGGTATGGAGAACACGTCCACTATTTTTAGACTCTTGTTTCTCCAAATCTGCCAAGGCATTGCGAATTGCTGCAATATCTTCTTCAATCAAGGTAATTTGGCTCTCGATTTGGTCAATTTGATGACTGGCCTTGAAAAAACGGAATGAGTTGTTATAGCCTTCTGCCTCGAAAAGATTATTTTCGATATCTGCAAAAGAATTAAGAGATAGGTCAACCCATTTTTGATTCCATTCGCGGAAAGTCACTTGACTTTGTCCAATCAAGTGCATGTTTTTTACTGCTTCAACTTCATCATTAACTGGAAGATTGTACAACTCTTCTTTTTTCTCTTCTAAAATTGCTAATTTACTTTCATTGCGTTTTCGTACGTAGATTGCAATAGCATAAGCAATCACGAAGAAAACTGCAACTGCAATTGCAAGATAAATTACTAGTCTAGCAGACATATTAAACTCCTTTTTTACTTGAAACAATCGTAATGATTATATCATATTTTTTAGACCAAGGGAACTACTTCTCCCGATTTTTAGACATCCAGTGTACTATAGACGGCATTTTCTTCGATAAATTCACGACGAGGCTCTACTCGATCCCCCATCAACATATCAAAGATTTTATCTGCTTCTGCAGCATCATCCACAGAAACTCTGGCCATCAAGCGATGCTCGGGATCCATGGTTGTTTCCCATAACTGATGGTCATCCATTTCACCTAGCCCCTTATAACGCTGAATGGTCGGTTTGGTACGACCTTCACTATAACGGGCTAAAGCTTCTTGGAGTTTGATTTCTTGATCTGCACCTGGCTGGATATATTCTTTAATCTCACTTCCAACCTTGACACCATAGATTGGTGGTTGGGCAATATAAACATAACCAGCTTCTAGGATTGGTTTCATATAACGATAAATCAAGGTTAAAAGAAGGGTACGAATGTGGGCTCCATCGACATCGGCATCGGTCATCAAAACGAGTTTTTGGTAACGGGCTTTCGAAACATCAAATTCTGCCCCAAATCCTGTTCCCATGGCTGTAAAAAGACTACGAATTTCTTCGTTAGCTAGAATCTTATCCATACTTGCCTTTTCAACGTTCAAAATCTTACCGCGGATTGGAAGAATTGCCTGAAATTCACGGTTACGACCAGATTTGGCTGATCCACCAGCTGAGTCTCCTTCGACGATGAAGAGTTCTGTTTCAGCAGGATTGTTAGAAGAACAGTCTGCTAGTTTCCCTGGAAGGTTGGAAATTTCCAAACCAGATTTTTTACGAGTAACTTCACGCGCACGCTTGGCAGCCACACGAGCCTTGGCAGCCAAAATTCCTTTTTCCACGATACGTTTGGCAATCTGTGGATTTTCCATAAGAAAATCAGAGAAGGCATCACTGAAGAGGCGATTGGTAATCTTGACCACTTCGCTATTCCCCAGTTTGGTCTTAGTTTGTCCTTCAAACTGTGGATTTGGGTGTTTAACTGAGATAACTGCAGTTAAGCCTTCGCGAACATCTTCCCCTGTTAGGTTGTCCTCATTGTCTTTCAGTAACTTATTTACGAGCATAATCGTTGATAACACGTGTCAAGGCTGTACGGAAACCTTGTTCATGCGTTCCACCTTCATGTGTATGAATATTATTGGCGAAACTCATGACATTTTCATGGTAACCAGTTGTGTACTGCATGGCTACCTCAACTGTGATATCATCCATCTCACCGTCTGTATAGATTGGTGTATCAAAGATTACATCCTTGTTCTCGTTGATATATTCAACATAACTAGCAATCCCACCTTCATAGTGGTAATGCTTGGTTTGTTCCAAACCTTCACGCTTATCTGTGATTGAAATTTGAAGACCACGATTTAGAAAGGCCAACTCTTGAATTCGTTTATTTAATTTATCAAAATCAAAGGTTGTTGTTTCAGTAAAGATTTCTGGGTCTGGTGTAAAATGAACCGTTGTTCCAGTTTTATCCGTATCTCCAACCACCTCAAGATCAGCAACAACATGACCACGACGGTATTCTTGGTAATGAATCTTACCGTTTTTGTGGACATGAACATCTAGTTGAGTGGAAAGGGCGTTAACAACTGAGGACCCCACTCCGTGAAGACCACCTGAAACCTTGTATCCGCCACCGCCAAACTTTCCTCCAGCATGAAGGACAGTAAAGACAGTCTCAACGGCAGGTCGACCTGTTTTTTCCTGAATATCGACTGGGATACCACGCCCATCATCGACAACAGTAATCGAATCATCTGGTTCAATAAAAACTTGAATATGGCTGGCAAATCCTGCCAAGGCCTCATCGATTGAGTTATCAACGATTTCCCAGACTAGATGGTGAAGACCTTCTTTTGAGGTTGACCCGATATACATCCCTGGACGCATACGAACAGCCTCTAAGCCCTCTAAAACTTGAATTTGACTGGCATCATAATCTTGTGCCTGCAGATTTTTGATTTCTTCTGTCATCTTATTCCTTTTTCTTACATGTCTAATACTTGTCTTAAATTCACGATACTGGTAAACAAGTGGGTATCGAGTCCTGCAGCTTGCCCTGCTTCGATATCAATCGGCCGATCACCGATGACTAAGCCAGAGCTAATCTGATACTTTTCTCTTAAATAAATCATGGACTCAGGATTTGGCTTTCTCTTAAAACCTGAGCTAGAAGTCACTACTTCTGTAAAATAGGCTGCTATAGAAGTTTTTTCTAAAATTTCCAAGACCTGATCATTTCGATGAGAGACCAAAAAATGACGGCCACCTTGATTTGAGATATCTTTCAATAAATCAACAACTCCATCAAACAAAATCGGATGTTCTAGTTCTCTGGCTTCATTTTCCTTGTACTTTTCTAAAAAATGCTCTAAGTTGGGAGCGAATGTCTCAATCGCAAAATCAGTAGAAACCTTTAAAGCTTGATAGACACTGTCATGGTCTTGTGTGATACCATACAGTGCCAATGTTTCAACAAAGGCAGCTGTTGAAGTTTCGTAATTATCCAGTAAAGTTCCACCTAAATCCCAGATATAATCGTGATATTTCATACCCTTCATTATAGCATTTTTTTATGAAAAAAGCGATGATTTCCCTGAGTTTTATACATAAAAAAACGAGAGTTTGACTCCCGTTTTATTGATTTTTACCAAAGACATCTCGATAGAGCATTCCTGTTCGTAAAGTCTCTGAGTCTCCTCCTAGTTGGTCCACCAACTCGTAGGCAAAGGCAAGGGCTGTTGAGGGGCCTCGACTGGTTGTCAAATGACCATCTACCACTACTGTTTCCTTGACGTATTGACCATCAAGGATTTGCTCTTGAACACCATCATAACAAGTGAAACTTCTTGTTTTTCAATAGCCCTGCTTGATTGAGGGCAATTGGCGCCGCACAAATGGCTGCCAGTTTCTTCCCTTCTTGCTCGAAATTTTGCAACTCTTGAATCAAGGACTGATTATCACGCAAATGTGCAGAACCAGGCATCCCTCCAGGAAGGACAATCATGTCATAGTCTGATAAATCACCATCAAAGACACGATCTGCTCTGACTTGGATTTGCATGCGAACCCTGTCACTTGCTCTTCAAAACCAACCATATCACAAGTGATATTTGGCCCGACGCAAGACATCTACAACTGTCAAAGCTTCAATTTCTTCAAAGCCCTGAGCTAACATAACGGCTACTTTAACCATGATTTTCTCCTTATTTGATCTGTTTTAGTACAACCTTTTCTCCTCTTGAATCGGGACTTTTCCACTCTTTTCTTCAGCTAGATTGGTCTGGTAACTCATCGATAAAAGCAAGCCAACACCGATCAAATTACTGATAATAGCCGACCCTCCTTGAGAAATGAAATGGCAGAGGGAATCCCAGTCAAAGGAAGCAAGCCCGTCACAGCACCGATATTCTCAAAGATGTGGAAGAGTAACATCATAATCAAACCAGTGGAAATATAGGTATAGAACTGGTTATTTGATTTGAGAGTAATCTTCAACATACGGTAAATCAGCATGAGATAAAGGGCGATAACAAGGACAGAACCAATAAAGCCAAAATCTTCTGCAATGACCGTGAAAAATCATATCCGACTCTCGAACTGGAATAAGCAGATTCGAAGCATTAAAACCTTGACCAAATAAGCCACCGCTTCCAATGGCAATCTGCCCTTGAGCCTGTTGGTAAGTGGTTGTTTGAGCAAAGTCAAACGGATTGAGCCAAGCCAAAGATACGGTTGATTTGGTAGGTCGGCATCCCCAATTGATGGAGAAAAGCACGACCATCCCTTACTGATAAAAATGGCTAAGAATCCAGCAACTACCTGTTACAGCAGTCACAAATACTGGAATAATAATTTTCCAAGAAACTCCTGATAGTAAGACGATTCCTGAGAAAATGGCTACAAAAACCAAAGCCGTCCCCAAGTCACTTTGAAGCGCCAAAAGAACTAGGACTGGAATGGTAAAGAGAATCATCCAAAAAATCAACAAGAAGTCCAGCGGAACCGTGCGTCTCCATTCCTTATGTTTTTTTGTAAACTGGACAATGACACGGGCCAACATGAGGATATAGGATATCTTCATAAATTCTGATGGCTGGAACAAAGTAATACCATTTATCGATACCCAGTTTTTGGCACCCGTTGATGCCACTAAGCTTGGATTATAAAAAACGATCGGCAAGACCATGAGTCCCAAGCCTAAAATATACAGAAAAGGGGTCACTTTCCAAAGAAATTCTGTATTAAAGAGCATGACGACAAAACCAATCACAAGCCCCAAGACAATCCAGGCAACCTGCTGCCCTAAAATGGGTAAAATATTGTTTGGATAATCATGACTAACAGCTATATAGATAGCGACCACGCCGATAACCAGTAGAAAAAATACTGGCAAGAGCAAACTATAATCGACTCTAGAGTCGAGAGAACGTTTCATATACACTAACCTTATACTTTCATACAATACTATTTATCAAAGTTCATTTAAAAATTTATCAACAGCCTCATCAACTTCTGATTGAGAGACGGGTTTTAACAGTCGCTTCTTTTGCTAGAGATAGTACTATTTGCTTTGCCATATCGCTTTTCCGACAATTCTCCTATCCAGAATGAGGGTTAAGGAACGTTGGTGTTCACGTCTCATACTTCTTCCCAAAGCCTGCTTTTAAACGAATAATAGCCATCGGCAATTGATAATCATAAAAGGCATTTTTCCCTTCTTGAATTAGTTCCTGATTAATCTTTTTCGTCAAGGGTTCTTGGGGATTTTGGAAAGGAAGTCTTGGTACAACTTGAATCACCAAAAGGATGACTTGAAAAATCAACTCCCTCCCAGAAACTTGCTGCACCAAGCAGGATTTGTTGTTCTCCTTTTTCAAAGCGTTTCTTCAGTTGATGAACATCGCCCATTTTTATACTGGGCCAGATGGCTAACTGGAAGTAAATCCGATACTGCTAGAAGCATGTCTTTGGCAGTAAAGAGAACTCAAAATCGGTTGCTGGAAAGCTTGAACATCCATCAGCAAATCAGCTACCTCTTTGGCATAGACTTCTAAGGAAGTTTCTGTTACCAGAGGGAAAATCTTTTACCAAGACCACTTCTTGATTCTGTTTTTTACCAGCTTCAATCTTGACAAATTTGGCTTCAGGATAGCCTAAAAGATCTGCCAAAGAAACTCTCTGACTAATCTCAAGAGTGGCCGACACTCCTAAGACTTGACATGAATCAGGCACTAAAGGAAGATAGAAGAATACGGCCTGATTTTGTAGAAGAAATCTGAATTTTCTTCTGACTCGTTTCAGTTGCTTCAAGCCAGTAATCTCCGTCAGTTGTAAAATAGCGAACCAGCTCCTCAAAGCCTTCTACTTTCTAATTCTGAAAAATACTGGTGGAGATTGGCAAGAGAATCTAAGATATTTTTCTTAGATTTTCCAGACTGAAATTGTTCTATCAAGTAGAGGCACTCAAAGCGAATACTTTCTAGTATTCGTTGTTGGACTTTATTTTGCTCCTCCAGTAAAGCCTTATCAAGCAAATCGATAATAGACTGGATATCGTAGGTCTCTTGAAGCAGATTTTCTAGAGCCAACAAAACTTTTTGGACTTCATCAATAATCAATAAACGGTCACTGACAAATTCAGGATTATCTTCCAGTCTGGTTACAAGATAGGCGTGATTGGTCACTAAAAGCTTGCAGGTTTGTGCCCTTTCTTGGCTACGTTTCCAGAAATCTTCCGTCACAAATAAGCTCTTGGATGATAAATTCCCATCATGACGAAGGTCTGTTAGAAAATGTTGGTAACGGTAGAGTTGCCCAATTTCATCCAGATCTCCTGTCTCTGTCTCTGTCAACCAGACCAAGAGTTGCATTTTAAAGCGTCTAAATAAGCGATTTTCATCATTTTCCTGCAAGGAACGATAAAAGGCATCCAACTTCAGATAATTTTGAGGCCCCTTTAAACTATAAATATCTGTATGGAACACTTCCTTAAGACGTCTACTTTCTTCTTCCATGATTTGATTTTGAAGAATCTTTGTCGGAACGCTAAGGACAATTTGACGCTCTTTTACTTGGGACAAAGCGGGTAAGAGATAACCATAAGTTTTCCCAATTCCTGTCGGTGCTTGAATCAGAGAGACAGGCTCATCTTTCAATAGCAAGCCAACCTCTTTAGCAAAACTTTCTTGTCGTTCCCTCACTTCAAGATTCAATAGAGAAATGTTTTTAGAAAAATCTTGAGATAATTTTCGTGACTCCAGAGGAGCTGCAATTTTCTTGAAATACAGTCCTTGAACTTCGACCAAGTCAGAAGAAATCAGGATAGATTGACTTCGATAAATTTCTTCAATAACCAGGTAGGACTCATATAGGAGGGCGTCAGCCATCTCCAGCAAACGTTCCAAGAGTTCTTTAGGAAGTTGGGCCATCTTTTCTCGTAAAAATAAGAGTAATTCTGCTGTAGCTTGGGCATCGGAAAGGGCTGTATGAGCGTGCTTTAGAGGAATTCCTAATTCTCGACACAAAATCGGTAAACTATATTTTTCCAGTTTAGGGAAAAAGACCTGAGTCAATTCGACCGTGTCAACACGAGGATTTCTTAGTTCATAGCCTTCAAAAAATAAATTTTCCGCCAAGAGATTAGCATCAAACTGAACATTATGGGCTACAAAAATCCCATTCTCCACCAAGTCAAAGATTTTTCTAGCAACTTGCGAAAAATCAGGTGCTTGCGCCAGACGTCGGTCTGTCAATCCTGTCAGTTTTTTGATATGAGCATCCAAAGGTTCATGTGGATTGACATCTGTCGTATAGTGATCAACGATTTTTCCATCCTCAATCACAACAATTCCCACTTGGATAATTTTAGCCTTACTACCTGTGCTAGTTGCCTCTAAATCAACCACAACATAGCGATTACCAATCGTTTTCATTATAAAAAATTATACCAAAAAAAGGGCCATTTGGCACCTGCAAACATATGATTAGTTTCAAACTCAAGAAGGTCACTTTTCTTAAAAATCTCAGTAAACAGAGCATACTAGCCTGATGATTTTTTGAAAATAGTGAAGAAATAAGAAAAATTGAGAGAAGAAATTTTAAATCTTCCTTCTCTCAATGAATCATTTACTTTATTTAACCATATCAGGATCGTAGTCATAGAATCCTGTATCAAGGAATCGGTTTTTAGGGTGAAGTTTACGAACTTCTTCATCCAGCAAGAAGGCTTGGTCATGGCTAAAGTTGCCCTCTTGAATCAAACTACGTGCTTGGATAAAGAGTCTTTCGCAATCTCAACAAAGTTCTGACCTGGAGTGTAGAGCCCTTCTAATTTCCAGTGAGTAAAACCATGCTCTACCAATTCTGTCAATTTGGTCATCAGATCAAGGTCATTGTTGGCAAAGATGTGGGTACCATGATTGTCTTCAAAGATAGAGTAATGGCTTTCAGGATCACTTGGCTCTGCCAAGAAAAGGTCACGCTTGCGGGTCTTTTCATCATCGATATGCGTAAAGTTATAGTAGTTTTGCAAGAGTGGACGTTTAGAATGGTGAATAACACTAGCACCGTAAACCAAACACTTCAGCAGGAATTTCCAAAATCTCTGGCATTTTAAAAAGTTCAGCTGATGGAATTTCACGCGCCAAAACAGCCTCAGAGACACCAGCACTTTTGTCCCCAGAAGTTAATCTGACGACTGCTAGTTACCATAGTTGAGGCATCGTAGATGGTCTTAAAAGAATATCCATCACGGTTTACCACGTAAAAGACACCTGCATCTCCAACAGTGATGTAGTCTGTCTTGATTTCTTCCAAAAAGTCTAAGAAAGGCTTGATACGGTCCATCATATCTTGGTGCATGAGGGCATTGACTGCAACAATCAATTCCTTACCAGCATCATGAACCAGCTTAGCGATTTCACGCAATTGGTCATAACTAAAGGTTGTTGGCAGACGAAGTCCAAAATCTTTCTCACCAACATAGATACGGTCTACGCCAGCTTCGAGTAGTTGTTCAACTTGTTCAATACTTTCAGCAGTTGCTGTAATGATAATCTTTTCCATAAGAAAAATTATACCACATTTCTCAAAAATCAGCTATTCTTTGAAAATGAAAAGGGACTTTATTCTTTTTGTAACCTTTCTGTAATAATTCTCTGCTGAAAAAATGATAAAATAGGTATGTACTGTTAAGGAGAGAATAATGCCCGTAAGAAAATTACAATCCTATGAGGTAGACTATCAAGAAGAATCAAACCATCAGGTTCCTCGCTATCAAGATTATACACCTGAAGCGCAATCTGATGCCAATCTCAAGGAAATCCTATTTTTTGTTAATATCGCTGTTTTTTGTATCTGTATTGCTATCTTTAGTTTTCATCTTTTTAGCATTAAAATTATCAACTGCTCTTGCCTTTGCCGCAGCAATCGGATCCAGCTTACTTGTTTTAAAAGTTCAACGATTTATTATCAAACGAAAACGTAGAAGATAAATCCAAAATATCGCCCCAACTGGAGCGATATTTTTATTTTTTCTTTTTAGATGGTGTGTGGATGGCAATCTTCACTTCAAAGATTGTTCCCTTTTGGTTTATTATCTTTAACAGTAATGGTTCCTTTTAAGGCATCTACAATCTGCTTGGCTAGAGATAATCCTAGACCAAAACCACCTTTTTGACGAGTTCTAGCCTTGTCCACTCGATAAAAACGGTCAAAAATTTTCTTCTTATCTTCTGCGGAAATACCGACTCCATTATCCGAAACCAGTAAATACAGATTACGATCAGTCGCTGAAATCACAAAATCAATTTCACCATCCTCTTCAGTATACTTGACAGCATTATCAAATAAGATAGTCATCAACTGCTTCAATAGAAGCTGATCTGTGACAATCGTTCGATGGATACGATTTTCAAAACGGAAGACACGGTCATTTTCCGAAGCAATCATCTCATAATTTGTGAAAGTCGTATTAAAAAAGCTGGTTGGAACTTCTCCAAGTTCTGGCTTAATCCCATCATCTCTACGTGCTAAATTCAACAAGTTTGTCGTCAAAAACCGCATATTTCGGACTTCTTCCAAACTAGATGCAATACTTTCGCTCACATCCATAATGGTAGCTTCTGGCTTACGGAAAAGGGTCTCTAAACGATTTTGCAGAACTGCAAGTGGGGTTCGTAACTCATGACTGGCATTTTCCACAAAGGACTGCTGCTTCTGCATGCTCTCAAGCAGGGGCCGAACACTGACCCTAGCTAGATAGAGACTGGCAAGCAAAGACAGAATCCAGAAACTTACCATCACAACCACAATCAATCGCTCATGCTTTTGACTAGCTTGCTCCAACTGACTGGTATTAATCAAGACAGCCGCATACTTGATATTGGTTGAAACCGAACTAATATTCGTTTCCATCAAAATCATGCGATAGATTTCTTCCTGTCCATAGCTATTAAAAACCTGAATCTGGTAGATATGGCCTAGTTCTTTTTTCTCTAACTTAATCTTATCCAATCCCAAAAATCTATTTCCAGAAAGGAGCTGGGTAAAATTCTTATCAAAAAGAATGACTTCTGTGTTGGAACTGACATTGGGTTTCACCTCAGTCTTACTAGTATCTGTAGCCGCATTCTCCAAATCTTTAATCTCTTCTGTCGCCCTATTTAACGCAAGCTGAATAACTGCCTGAGGATTTTCACTCAGTCCATAAAGCTTATCATCCACCGAAGTATAAAGACTCGAGTGCATGACCTGCAAAATAATCAGAGTCATAGTAGAGAAAATCAGAGTGAAGACACCAAAGTTGCGGATAAAATAACTAAAGTCATCCGCATACCATGTTTTTTTTAGTTTACTGAACATCTTTTAAAATATACCCAACACTGCGCAAGGTTTGCAAATTCTCTGCAAAAGTGGTTCCTTTTAATTTCTTACGGACTTTTGAAACATAGACTTCGACAACTGAAATCGTTGTGTCACTATCAAATCCCCATAGGCGATCAAAAATCTGAGTCTTCGGTAAAATAACATTTTGATTTTGCAGGAAATAAACTAATAAATCAAACTCTTTCCCCAGCAATTCGACAGAAGTATCTTCAACTTTAACGGTATTTGTTGACAAATTAACTACAATATTTCCATAGGTCAAGGTGTTTTCATTAAATTTACCTGAACGTTTGAGAAGGGCTTGAATCCGCATTTTGAGTTCTTCTAGGTAGAAAGGTTTGGTCAGATAGTCATCTGCTCCTAGTTCAAAACCATGTCCCTTATCATCCAAGCTTTCCTTGGCAGTCATAATCAAAACTGGTGTCGTAATTCCCTTTTCACGCAATTCTTCAAGACTTGAAAACCATTTTTTTCAGGTAACATCAAATCGAGCAAAATCAAATCATAGACGCCACTTTCAGCTTCGTAGAGACCTTCTTCCCCATCAAATACCTGCATGACATCCGCAAAATCGTCTAAAAAGTCAAATACTGAATTTGACAGCCCTAGGTCATCCTCAACTAATAAGATTTTTATCATGAGAAACTCCTCCTTATTAAAACCATTATACCAAAATTGCCTTAAAAAAAACTCAACTTTCTGCATTTTACATGAGATAGCTGAGTTTTCTTTTTATTTTAGGCTTATTTATGCGTTTCCGTATTGAAGAACGACTGCTTCCACTGCAACTTTTTCACGGTTAATCAAGTCAACACGCGCTGCAATTTCCTTGATTCCCATACCGATATTACGGCTAAGAGCAAGGTCAGAAAGTTGTGGCTCAAAGAATTCCTTGTACTCTGCCAAACGTTGCTGAGTCTTAAATACGTGAGCAGGAAGGATAACAAAGCTATCAAAGCTCATATCTCCACCAAGAGCTGCCTTAATCCAAGCCCAGTTTTCACGCGCCCAAGACCAAGCTGTTTCCTGAGTTGCTTGGTGAGCTAGGAATTGATAGTACCAAGCAGACAAGTCCTGTGGTTTGACTACAAATTTGTCCTTCCAAGAAGCAATCAAGGTTTGGATATTGTCCGCATCTGTACTGTACGCAAGAGCTCCTGCCAACTGGCGTTTAAAGACAGCATCTGTTGCATGAGTGTAAAGGTCAAGATAAGTGGCTACCAATTCCTTAGTCTCGTGATGTTTCATTTCATTGATTAGGACTTGTGAACGAATTGCTGCTAGAAGTCCTGCAAGCTGATCCTTGTGAGCCGCGAAGATTTGGCTAGCGACTTGGCTAGCTTCTGCATCATTTGAGCGAATCATCATGGAAATGGTCAACTGACGAACCAATTCGTCTTCATCTGATTCACCATCTTTAGCTTCAAAACCAAGACGGTCATAGTTATGACGAGCCAATTTAGCAACCAGACTGTTAAAGGCTTTCTCAGCTTCTGTTCCTTCATCGATAAAGCGCTCAAGAGCAGAAATTACTTGAGAAACAGCTGAAACGACAAGGTAAGACTCTTCCTCGGCAAGTTTATCAAGGACTGGGAGCAAGTCTGCATAAGAAATGTGACCCGCTTCAGCAAGCAAACGACGTTCTTGGACGATTTGCAGTTTACTTGTGTTATCCAGCTCAACTAGGTCGGCAAGAACAGCTGCTAACAAGTCTCCTTGATAGTCGGTAATGTAGTGGGCTGTATTTCAGTATTGAAACGAAGAGCTCCTTCATTTTCAGCAAGAAGAGCTGCGTAGCCAGGTATTTCGATACTTTCAGTTTCAAGTGTATCAGGCAAGCCTTTCCAGTTGCTGTTTAGTGGCACAACCCAGAGACGGTTCTTATCTTCGTGCTCACCGATGAAGAATTGTTTTTGTGAAATCTTCAAGACATCATTTTCAACTTTGACAGTGAGAACTGGGTAACCAGGTTGTTCCAACCAAGAATCCATGAAGGCTGCGACATCACGTCCAGACGCTTGACCAAGAGCATCCCAAAGGTCACGACCAATTGTATTGCTGTACTGGTGTTTTTCAAAGTAGGTGTGCAAACCTTTAGCAAAATCCGCATCACCTAACCAGCGACGAAGCATGTGCATGAGGCGACTTCCTTTGGCATAGACGATAGCTCCGTCAAAGAGTGTATTGATTTCGTCTGGGTGTTTAACTTCAACGTGAACAGACTGAACGCCATCCGTCGCATCACGTTTCAAGGCAGACGGAACACCACCTGTTTGGAATCTTCAAAGATATTCCAGCTTGGTTCAATAGCATCCACACAGACGTACTCCATCATGTTAGCAAAGCTTTCATTGAGCCAAAGGTCATCCCACCATTTCATCGTTACCAGATTACCAAACCATTGGTGAGCCAATTCATGGGCTACAACAAGGGCAACTTGTTGACGGCTGGCAAAGGTAGAGTTCTCATCCACAACCAAGTAAACTTCACGGTAGGTCACAAGACCCCAGTTTTCCATGGCACCTGATGAAAAATCAGGAAGAGCGATGTGGAGAGATTGTGGAATTGGGTATTTCACTCCGTAATAATCTTCGTAAAACTCAATGGAACGAACAGCGATATCTAGTGAGAAATCAAGGTTAGATAATGGGTGAGCTTTGGTTGAGTAAACACCTACAAGGGTACCGTTTTTAGTTTTAGCCGTCACACCTTGCAAATCACCCGCAACAAAGGCTAACAAGTAAGAAGACATGCGAGGTGTTGTCTCAAACTTCCAGATACCTGTTTCCTTACGGTTTTCCACTTCGATTTCTGGCATGTTAGACAAGGCCAATTCACCTTCTGCTTGGTCAAAACGAAGAGAAAGGTCAAAAGTCGCTTTGGCTTCAGGCTCATCCACACATGGGAAAGCTTCACGCGCAAAATGGCTCTCGAACTGAGTAGACAAAACTTCCTTCCTCACTCCATCAACTGTGTAGTAAGATGGGTAAATCCCTGTCATGTTGTCTGTAATTTTTCCTGAAAAAGCGATAACCACTTCAACTTGACCAGCCTCAGCTAATTCAATATGAAGGGCTTCATTGTCATGGTCAACCGTAAATGGGCGAGTTTCCCCTGCAACTTCTACAGAGGCGATTTCCAAGTCTTTTTGGTGGAGGGAAATACGGTCACTCTGTGCTTGACCAGTGATGGTCACCTTCCCAGAAAAGGTCTTGGTCTCACGACTCAAGTCTAAAAATAAATCATAGTGTTCAGGAACAAATTTGCTAATAAAATGTTCAACTGCTTGCATAGTTTTCTCCTATTCTAAGTTTAAGAGCTAGAGCTCTTCTTCAAACAAACTTATTATATCATGTTTTGCTTGAGAAAAAAGGATTGGACGATCATTTCCAAAACTTTCTTCCTTCTAACAGTTTACAAGGGGTAGACCTTGCGAAATTCTTCTAAAACAACCTTGCTGTCAGGCGTAAAAGTTAGTCCTGCTTCTCTCAGCCACTCGGCGAAACAATCCTCATGAACCTGACGCCAATAGGCCAAGGATTTGTCACCTTCCCCTTCCTTGTAGGCATGGTCAGCAGAAACTTGATGAAAGGATTCAACAGAAACCTTTGTAATTTCGATAATACAGACAGCCCGATCTTGGCTGTCTAAAATGACATCAAAAGTTCCTTCTTGTGGAAGAGGTTCGTCTTCTAGTGCATAGAGGTCGTAGGCTGATGCTGTTGCAGTCTTTTCGCCTTTTAAAACCAAATCTGCTAAAATGTCTGCTTCCACTCCAAAAGCCCAGGCATCGATTTCATCTCCTATATAGGGATTAATTTTCTTGTAGGCATTCCACATTTCTTGCGGTGTCATAGGTTGCTCCTTTGTAATTTCTTACTTTCTTCTTTTATATGTTTGAGATGGTCTGGATGGTCAATTTCTAAATCAAAAATCTCTAGAATAGAACTGTAATGGATAATGCATTCGATACCCATCTGATTCATTTTTTGTATGAAAGAAGTATTCAGATAGCCTGCTACAGCAAAGTCAATCTTTTTCATCCTTGCTTTATCCTGCATATCTCTTAGCATATCTAACATTATTGGACTTTCCATATCATGCCATTGACTGTTTCTCACAGTCGCAAAAATAAAAGAAGTCAAATCATTCATTCCAACTACAATCTTTGAAATACCCGTTTCCAGTATCCTGTCTAAGTCAAAATAAGCTGACGGTAATTCAATCATCGTGGCAATTTTCCCAGTAAAACCCTGCTGACGCAATACTGTAATAGCTTGCTTTAACTACTCGGCATCATTCACAAAAGGAAAAACAACAGACAGATTGGGATTGATTTGATAAACTTCTGTAACGACATTTGCCTCAGCCTGAAATTCATCCAAACACGCAAGTAAACGCCTAGTTCCTCTATAGCCAAACAAGGGATGATTTTCATCAAAATACTCTTTAGTCCCCTTTAGACAATTAGCTTCTGTATTCGTTAATTCTGAAAAACGATACCATACCTCTTCATCTGAGTACAAGGAACAAATAGTATCTAGATAATCTTTTACAAATTGCTGACAACTTGGTAATAGGATGTTTGGTTAAGCTCCCTCAACAAATATTCCCCACGAATCATGCCAACATGATGAAATAGTTGTGGGTAAACTTTTTCATCAAGTTTTTCGCCACTAAGGGCTAGTTGGTTTCTCATCATTCACCTTCCAATTCATGTAAGAGGTCTTGTCCAATTCTGGAAATCCTAATAATTCAGACTTAACCTTCAAGACTAATGGCGATGCATTTTCTTCTGTAATCTCTTGAATATCCATCCAAATATATCCAAGTGAATCATTCGCACCATCAGACACAGCTTCCGAAATCGTAACTTGAGGTGCACTCTCATTCATTTCAACATCATACAAGGCCATGACATGGTGAACCATAAAGTTTTTTAACTCTTCCCTGACGAAAACATCGTAGATTCGAGGATTAGAGTAGTTTCTAACAGTAAATCCCGTCTCTTCCATAACTTCTCTAGTCAGCGTTTCCGTCAGTCCTTCACCTACTTCCTGGCTACCACCGGGTAGATCATACCGATGTTGATAAGGACCTCTCGTTTTTTCAATGCAGAGTAACTTCCCATTTTCAAAGCAAACAGCGTAGACTCCAAAGTGTCTTTTGATTTCCATCAGATTCTCCTACTTCAAAGACCAGCCACCATCTATTGTCAAGATTTGTCCTTGCATGGCGCTTGCTTTTCCACTTGCTAAGAAAAGGCTGATTTCTGCTATTTCCTCTGACTCAATCCAGCGTTTGATGGGTGTTTCACTAGCCACCCAGTCCGCTAAACCACCTGGTTCAAAATCGGCAGCGGTCATAGCTGTCTTGACTGCTCCTGGAGCAATCCCAAAGACCTGAATCCCAGCTTCTGCATAGTCTAGAGCCAACTGCTTTGTAAATCCAGCCAAAGCATGCTTCGATGAAGTATAGGCGTGACCACCACCTCCTGCTAGATTTGAAGCAATGGAACACATATTGATAATGGATCCTTTTTTATTCTCCAACATTTTGGTCAAATAATAGCGAGTCAACTCTACTGGAGTAACGTAGTTGATTTCAAAAATCTCTTGAATTTCCTGCGCTGATTGTTCCAACAGTGGTTTGTAATCATCCAAAACTCCAGCAGTATTGCACAAAATATCTACCTGAGGACACCAGTCAAAAATAGGTTCCAAGTCCAAGGTCAAATCTCTCTGTAAAAAGTGAAAATCACCCTCTAAGAGTGGATTTTCTCCTTGGTCAACTCCATAAACTTGATAGTCCTTCTCTAAAAAGAGGCGAGCTTGAGCTAGACCGATCCCTGAACTCACTCCCGTAACGAGTACACGTTTAGTCATGCACTTCTACCCAATCCGTCGCCAAAACATCACAAGGTGTCGGGCTCCACATGGAAAAACCCTCTCCCTCCCCAGATACGTTGATTAGGAAATAGGGCGTTACTTCAAGCGCAACCCCATTTTGCTCGATAGTGTCAAAAAGTTGGACATAGTTTTCAGCACTTCCCCAACCAGTTCGTACATATTTTTTCTTAGCCTTTAACCCAGGCAGCATTTCTTCAAATGTCATGGTTTTCTCCTTTTATATCGATAAATCTTCACTTCATTATAACAAAAAACCGCTTTGCAACGGCTTTTTGACTATATTTCACTCCATTTTATCTTCTTAAACCCACGGAATAAGAGAAAAATGCCAATAAAAAGAACAGCTAAAGGAATGAATTTTGTAAGGAAAACATTTGAAATGCCCATCCACGCATAATAACGGAGCAGAGAGCCTACAACAAGATGGGCAACAATCATACTGACAAAGGGACGAAAGACCGCTTCTTTCCAATTCCAAATACTGATGACTAGAGAAAGCGTAAAGACAAGGAAACTATCCCAGGGAGCAGGAAGATAAAAGGCTCCTTCTTGTATGAAACTTCCCATTCCTACATATCCTAGAACGACTAGCAGAACAAGAATCCCAACGATAATATAAGTGCTAATTTTCATTTTAGGAGAATCTTGGACTAAACTTTTTCGTAAAATTGTAGCCACAAGCCCAAATCCAACCAGAAAAAGAAGAAGTTGGCCTAAAAACGTGAGCAAATTGACTGTTAAGAGAGGACCTTTAGAAAAATTACCCAGTAGATGATAGTAACGTAATACCGCTAGGACAAAAATTGGTGTCAAAAGGGACTCCTTGATAGAACTGCGTGGTGCTTCCTTGAGAATCTCTTTCATTATTTTTTTAGGATTCTTACCTAAATAATCCTCTGCAGTCATGCCATCTCGTTCTGCTTCTGAGAAATCTAACATCATCAAATAAATCTGCTCTCTGAGATAGTCCTCATCATAGAGAAATCCAGCAAGATTAAAACTATCCCACAGTTCCTCAAAATACTGCTGATTCTCCTCAGAAAACTCATGCAGCAAAGCGCTTGTTTCTTCGTAATACTTCATTTTCTTCATGGTTTAACCCCCATTCTTAATTCCTTCTACTTTTTGACTCAAATCGTCCCATTGTTGCCAAAAGACTGAGACACGCTCTTTTCCTTCTTTAGTTAACGAAAAATACTTCCGATCTGGACCATCTGGCGACGGGCGCATGTCGCCTCTTATCCATTGATTTTTTTCTAACTTTTGCAACAAAGGATAAATAGTTCCTGGAACGATAGTGTCAAATCCAGTCTCTCGCAAAGTCTGAACCAACTCATAACCATACCGCTCTTTTTGACCAATCATATCCAAGACACAACCTTCAAGAACACCTTTTAATAGCTGAGTTTCCTTCATCCCTTCCCCCTTCTATCTATTTTGTAATACATACTAGTAACTCCACCTATAGTATACTACTTTCATACTAGTTTGTAAAGCATAATAGTTAATACTCTTCGAAAATCTCTTAAAACCACGTCAGCGTCACCTTACCGTAGGTATGGTTACTGACTTCGTCAGTTCTATCCACAACCTCAAAACACTGTTTGAGCAACCTGCGACTAGCTTCCTAGTTTGCTCTTTGATTTTCATTGAGTGTAAATAAAAAACAGAACTAGCATGAACTAGTCCTGTATATTTTTACCCAATCACACTTCCATTTGGTACAGCTGGATCAACTGTGAGAAGGGTTAATTTTCCATCATGTTCAGCTGATAGGATCATACCTTGGCTGACATATTTTTTCATCATTTTACGTGGTTTGAGATTGGCAACGATTTGAACTTTCTTGCCGACCAATTCTTGTTCATTTGGATAGTATTTGGCAATTCCTGAAAGGATTTGACGATCTTCTCCATCACCAGCATCCAAGCGGAATTGAAGTAACTTGTCAGAACCTTCCACTTTTGAAACTTCTTTGACTTCTGCAACACGAATTTCAACCTTGTCAAAGTCTTCAAACTTGATTTCTTCTTTGTTAAGTTTGAGTTCGACTTCGTCTGGATTCCATTCTTTTTCCACGGCTGGTTTGTTGCCTTCCATTTGTTCCTTGATATAGGTGATTTCTTCTTCCATATCGAGACGTGGGAAGATTGGTGTTCCCTTAGAAACTACAGTTACACCTGCAGGAAAGTCTGCTAGATTTAAGTTTTCAAGGCTAGAAACTTCTGCTAGACCAAGTTGATTCAAAACTGCACGACTGGTTTCCATCATAAATGGCTCAATCAAGTGAGCGACGACACGAAGGCTAGCTGCCAAGTGACTCATGACACTTGCCAATTGATTGCGGAGTGCTTCATCTTTTGCCAAGACCCATGGAGCTGTCTCGTCAATGTATTTGTTAGTACGAGAGATAAGAGTCCAGACTGCTTCAAGCGCACGTGGATAGTCAACTGCTTCCATGTGTGTATGGTAATCAGCGATCGATTGTTCTGCGACCTGAGCAAGAGCATTGTCAAATTCAGTCACGCCTTCTACATAGGCAGTACTTGACCATCAAAGTACTTGTTAATCATTGAGACCGTACGGTTGAGGAGGTTACCAAGGTCATTTGCCAGTTCATAGTTGATACGGCCTACATAGTCCTCAGGAGTGAAGGTTCCGTCTGAACCAACTGGAAGACTACGCATGAGGTAGTAACGAAGTGGATCTAGTCCATAACGCTCTACCAACATTTCAGGGTAAACGACATTCCCTTTAGACTTAGACATCTTACCGTCTTTCATGACGAACCAACCATGGGCAATCAAACGATCTGGCAATTTGATATCCAACATCATAAGAAGGATTGGCCAGTAGATGGAGTGGAAACGAAGAATGTCTTTTCCAACCATGTGGAAGACTGTTCCGTTCCAGAACTTGTCAAAGTTTCCATGTTCATCTTGACCGTAGCCAAGTGCTGTCGCATAGTTAAGAAGGGCATCAATCCAAACATAGACAACGTGTTTAGGATTGGATGGGACAGGCACTCCCCATGTAAAGGTTGTACGAGATACCGCCAAGTCTTCTAAACCTGGCTCGATGAAGTTGCGCAGCATTTCATTCAGACGACCATCTGGAGTGATAAATTCAGGATGGGATTTGAAAAATTCGACCAAACGATCTTGGTATTTGCTGAGGCGAAGGAAGTATGATTCTTCTGAAACCCACTCAACCTCGTGACCTGATGGAGCGATTCCACCTGTCACGTTTCCAGCTTCATCACGGAATACTTCTGCAAGCTGGCTTTCTGTAAAGAACTCTTCATCCGAGACTGAGTACCAACCAGAATATTCACTAAATAGATGTCATCTTGAGCAAGCAAGCGCTCAAAGACCTGTGCGACAACTTTTTCATGGTAGTCATCAGTTGTACGGATAAATTTATCGTATGAGATATCGAGTAATTGCCAGAGTTCTTTAACTCCGACTGCCATTCCATCAACATAGGCTTGAGGGGTGATTCCAGCTTCTTCTGCTTTTTGTTGAATCTTTTGACCATGCTCATCAAGACCTGTCAGATAAAAGACATCATAGCCCATTAGGCGTTTGTAACGAGCTAGGACATCACAGGCGATGGTTGTGTAGGCAGAACCGATATGCAGTTTCCCAGATGGATAGTAAATCGGCGTTGTAATATAAAAATTCTTTTCAGACATAATTTTTCCTTTCCAGGCAAATGAAACCTGTTTTTCTAACACTTCATTATATCACATTTTTAAGGATTTTCGATAGGGAAATCTATACAAAAACAAGATAGACGAGTGTCCATCTTGTTGATTTTATTCATAACGAAGGGCTTCGATTGGATCAAGTTTCGATGCCTTGTTGGCTGGCAAGACTCCAAAAATCATACCAACACTAGCCGAAACTGCAAGACTAAATAGGGCAACTGGAATTGATACTCCAACTTCTATACCCGCAATCAAACCTTGCAGTAACAAACCTGCTAAGGCAGTTAAACCACTTGCAATTGTCAAGCCAATCAAGCCACCTAACAAGGTCAAAATCATGGATTCAATCAAAAACTGGATTAAAATATTGGCACGAGTTGCACCCAAGGCCTTACGAAGACCAATCTCACGAGTACGCTCCGTCACCGAAACCAGCATGATGTTCATAACACCAGTCCCTCCAACAAAGAGAGAAATCCCCGCAATGGCACTAATAACCGTCGTCATAAAACTAAACGATTGTTGAACTTCTGCAAATGCAGCTGACTCATCTGCCACTTGATATTCTCCCTGTTGCAAGCCAGCAAGCTCTGTCATTTTTCGTGCTAATTCTGGACCCAAAGTTTGAGTTAAGCTTGTGTCATTCACTCGAAAGACAATACTAGCAATTTCATCTACATTAAAATTCGCAGCAAGGGAGATATTTGTGGTAATAGGCAAGCCACCAAGACCATACATTTTTGAATTTTTAGATTCTGGGCTAGTATAAACACCAATGACTCGATAACTAAAACCATTGACTTCCACAACCTTGTTAATAGCCTCTTGAGGAGATCCAAATAGACTAATGGATAATTCTTCATCAAGCAAAATGACACTTGCAAATTCTTTGAAATCTTGTTCTCTCAGGCTACGACCTGCAAGAATTTCATTGTTAACAGCCTCCATATAAGTTCTGTTTCCACCTGTCAAATTGGCATTTTCAACCTTTTTATCTTTATAAGTCAAAATGGCGTTCGTTGAGTTGGTTACATAGTAATTATCCACTCCCTTGAGTTTGGCTGCCTCCTTGACCCAAGATTCTTGCGGTTTTGGTGGTTCAACATGAACTTCCTCTTCTTTTCCAGAAACCGTAAAAGCTGATTGTTTCTGAGTAAAAGACCCATCTTTGCTTTTTTTAGAAGAGAAAAAGACACTGATATTTTTCTGAGATCTGGTCATGCTTTTATTGAGATATCGAGACATGGAATCACCCAGAGCCATAATCACAACAACCGATGAAACACCGATAATAATCCCAATCATGGTAAGCAAAGAACGCATCTTGTGAGCCATGATAGATGAAAAGGCAAATTTCAGATTCTGCATCTTAGTTTTCCTCCTTCTCTAACTGAGCACTGTCAGACGAAATGACTCCATCTCGAATGACAATCTGACGTTTGGCATAAGCAGCTATTTCAGGCTCATGCGTTACCATGATAATGGTTTTTCCTTCTTTGTTCAAGTCAACCAATAGTTGCATAATTTGATTCCCTGTTTTGGTATCCAAGGCTCCTGTCGGTTCGTCTGCTAGGATAATAGAAGGATTGTTTACCAAGGCACGCGCAATAGCCACACGTTGCTTTTGACCACCAGATAATTCTGAAGGTAAATGGTGACTACGCTCAGTCAATTCAACCTTATCTAGATATTCCTCAGCTAACTTGCGACGTTTTGAAGACGAAACTCCTGCATAAATCAAGGGCAATTCTACATTTTGCAGAGCATTGAGTTTGGATAGAAGAAAGAACTGCTGAAAGACAAATCCGATTTGTTGGTTGCGAACCTTGGCTAGTTGTTTTTCACCTAATCCAGCCACTTCTTGACCTTCAAGATAATACTCTCCACTACTTGGTGTATCCAACATGCCAATCGTATTCATGAGAGTGGACTTCCCAGAACCAGATGGTCCCATGATGGCAACAAATTCACCCTCATTCACTTCTAGGTTGATATTTTTGAGAACCTGCAGTTCTTGGTCACCGTTACGGTAGCTTCTGCAGATATTTTTTAGACTAATTAGTTGCTTCATCAGCCTTCACCTCTTTTCCTTCCTCTAGAGAAGACGTTGGGTTACTGATGACCTTGACTCCATTTGTCAGACCTGAAGTGATTTCTTGGTTGTCTGCATCAGCATTACCCAAACCAACTTCCACTTTCTTGGCCTTTTTCTGCTCGTCAAGCACCCAGACATAGTTCTTATCATTTTCAGTCACAACACTTGTTAGAGGAACCAAAATGGCTTTAGTCTTGTTCTTCACCTCAACACTTACTGAGAATCCTTGTTTCAAGTCACCGATTTCACTTGTAACATCAATGGTATATGGATATTTAGAACCAGAATTACCAGCAGCTGCGGTAGCTGTACTTGCTGCTTCGCCATTGTTTTTAGGGTAATCAGAGATATAGCTAATCTTACCAGTCCATCTCTTATCTTGATAAACTTTAGAAGTAAAGGTTACTTCTTGACCTACAGATAGGTTTGCAAGATTGTATTCAGATAATTCCCCCTTAACTTGCAAGTTTTCATTACTTACGACATGCACTACCACCTGGCTAGCTCCAGTTGGAGATTTAGAAACATTACGGTTGACTTCGACCACAGTTCCCTCTAAGGTACTGAGAACCGTCATTGCATCCAACTGACTTTGAGCTTTGCTTAATTGCGCTGCTGCATCTGCACGAGCATCACGAGCATCACCTAGTTGTGCATCAATAGAGGATACCGAATTTCCTGAGACTGGAGCTTGAGTTTGGGCTGCAGTTCCTTCGCCTCCTGCTGGTGTTGGTAACTGTGGAGCCGGAGCTGAAGCGGCTTCATTTCGCGCTTGGTTGAGTTCGTTGATATGACGATCTGCCTTAGCTACTGCTCGACTCGCTGAATCATAGGCCGCCTGTGCTTCTGAACTACTGTACTTGACTAATGCCTGTCCTTCACTGACTTTATCACCCACAGAAACAAGGATTTCATCTAAATCACCCTTACTAGCATCAAAATAAACATATTGTTCATTTTTTTGCTGTTACTGTCCCTGACAATAAAACAGAGGATGCCACGCTTCCTTCCTTGGCAACGACAAGATGAGTAGCCTCATCTTTTACAGCAGTCTGAGAAGGTTGTCTAAAGAGCAAAATGCCCCCAGCACCCAATACAACTACACTGGCAGCACCAACTGCTGCATACAATTGCCACTTTTTAGCTTTACCATTCTTTTTCATAATGAAACTCCTTTTTGATTTAAAGTTCTTAACAATATTATACAAAAATTATCAATTTGAAACAATAACATTTTAGAACGAAATAATGACATTTCAGGATTCACTTATTGTTCGGAATTTATTTACAATTATTGTACTAGTTATAGCATACACTTTATTTTTCCTTTTTGCAAGCCTTTTCTTTAATTTTTTTGAACGTAGCAGATTTTTGCAATCAAATCAAAAAAAAGATAGAATATGACTATCAAAAAATGACACTCTACTATTTAAAAGAGTACAAAGGAGTTTTCAATGAGAGAATATGATATCATTGCTATCGGTGGTGGTAGCGGAGGAATTGCTACTATGAACCGTGCTGGTGAACACGGAGCCAAAGCAGCCGTTATTGAGGAAAAGAAATTAGGTGGAACCTGTGTCAATGTCGGTTGTGTTCCTAAAAAAATCATGTGGTACGGGGCACAAATCGCTGAGACTTTCCATCAATTTGGAGAAGACTACGGCTTTAAGACTACTGATCTTAACTTTGATTTTGCAACCCTACGTCGCAATCGTGAAGCCTATATTGATCGCGCTCGTTCTTCTTATGATGGCAGTTTTAAACGCAACGGTGTAGACTTGATTGAAGGTCATGCTGAATTTGTAGATTCTCATACTGTCAGCGTAAACGGTGAATTGATTCGTGCCAAACATATCGTGATTGCTACTGGTGCCCATCCAAGTATTCCTAATATTCCTGGTGCAGAACTAGGAGGCTCTTCTGATGATGTATTTGCCTGGGAAGAATTGCCAGAGTCAGTTGCTATTCTAGGCGCTGGTTATATCGCTGTTGAATTGGCTGGAGTACTCCACACTTTTGGTGTCAAGACAGACCTATTTGTTCGCCGCGATCGTCCTTTACGTGGTTTTGATGCTTACATCGTTGAAGGTCTGGTCAAGGAAATGGAAAGAACAAACTTGCCACTTCATACTTACAAAGTCCCTGGCAAGTTAGAAAAAACTGCTGAAGGCATTACCATTCATTTCGAAGATGGTACTAGTCATACAGCTAGCCAAGTTATCTGGGCTACTGGTCGCCGTCCAAACGTTAAAGGCTTGCAACTTGAAAAAGCTGGAGTAACTCTGAACGAACGTGGCTTTATCCAAGTGGATGAATACCAAAATACTGTGGTTGAAGGAATCTACGCTCTAGGTGATGTAACAGGCGAAAAAGAACTAACTCCAGTTGCTATCAAGGCTGGACGTACCCTATCTGAACGTCTCTTTAACGGCAAAACAACTGCAAAAATGGACTACTCAACTATTCCAACCGTTGTCTTTTCACACCCTGCTATCGGAACGGTTGGATTGACCGAAGAGCAAGCTATTAAGGAATACGGTCAAGAGCAAATCAAGGTTTACAAATCAAGCTTTACTTCTATGTACTCTGCTTGCACTTGCAACCGTCAAGAAACACGTTTCAAATTGATCACAGCTGGTTCTGAAGAAAAAGTTGTCGGACTTCATGGAATTGGCTACGGTGTTGATGAAATGATTCAAGGATTTGCTGTTGCTATCAAAATGGGAGCAACCAAGGCAGACTTTGATGCAACTGTGGCGATTCACCCAACTGCATCCGAAGAATTTGTAACCATGCGTTAATCGAAACAAAAGAAGCAGATACAATGTTGTCTGCTTCTTTTTTAATGATTTTCGAATCAACAAAACAATTATCCAACTTAACCAGTACGCAAAATCGGCTGTTACAGTTCTTTGTTACCTTTGTTATAAAAACAGGTTGACAATAATATTAATTTAAGTATAATAGTTACTATACATAAGAAAAGAGGTTAACTATTTTGAAAAAAGCTCACGTTTATGCTATCCCTGCTATTGGGGCTGCTCTCATTGCTGTTTTAGCACAAATCAGTCTTCCAATTGGACCTGTTCCCTTCACTCTGCAGAACTTTGCAATCGGTTTGATTGCTACTGTCTTTAGACCGAGAGAGGCTGTACTTTCTGTTGGACTCTATCTTCTTCTAGGTGCTATCGGTCTTCCTGTCTTTGCAGGAGGTGGAGGTGGATTTCATGCTTTGATTGGTCCTACTGCAGGCTATCTTTGGTTTTATCTTGTTTATTCTGGGCTTACCTCTTCTCTAACTAACAGTGATAGTGGTTTTGTCAGAATTTTTCTAGCAAATCTCTTGGGAGATACACTTGTCTTTGTCGGTGGAATCATTGGATTGCATTTCCTAGCTGGAATGCCATTTGAAAAAGCTCTTGTTGTGGGGGTATTTCCCTTTATCATCCCAGATCTTGGTAAAATTATTGCTATTAGTTTTATTAGTCATCCATTACTTCAACGCCTTAAAAATCAGTCTTACTTCGCTAACTAAAAAAGGATATCGAGTTATCATGACTCAGTATCCTTTTCTTTTATTTTGAAAACTTAGTTGCTTTTAAAGGCATCCACCATGGTTTGAAATTCTTCATTGGAGAGAGTAATCCCTTTGCCCATTTTAGTATGGTCTGGGCTCCAAGCACGAATATCAAACTTTGCAGGGGCACCATTAAAGCTCACACGGTTGATTTCCTTGGTCCAACCTTTTTCGTTTTCAGAAAGAGTCAACAAGTGCTCTTCGATTTCAAATGTAAATTCTGCCATTTTCTTCTCCTTTTTAGCTTTCATTTGACTATTCGTAAAATCTTGTAGATTTTAGGAAAATTTTATATAATATTGATATAAAAGAAGGGAGGCCAATATGAGACATAAATTCCAGCAAGTTCTAGATAAAATACATGACTTTTTAAATGGACATGAAGAACCTGACCAGACTGAAACCAACTCCCTTACCGCTACTATTGAAGAGGCTATCCAGAAACAAACCGCTGTTCACCTTATCTTGTCTGAGACAAGCTTTACAGGTGACATCATCAAATACGATCAGCAACGCCAGCAAATTATCGTGAAAAATTTTGCCAAAAATGTGACCCGTATTATCCGCATAAGCGATATTCAACGCCTGCGATTTGTCCCTTCAACCGTCCAAACAGCCCAAAAAAATAGATTTAAGAAAGAGTGAGATGTAGTTGCTTCATCCCACTCTTTTTCTTAGCGAATTTGTTCAAAATGCAAATGAACCGCGATATGGTCTCCATAACCACTTCTTTCCAAGTCACGTTGTAGACGATAGGAAATGTAGTGTTCTGCAATGGTAATGTAACCTGCACCCAGTAAACGATGTTCAACCAAAGACTGAATCATGCTGATGGTAGCACGTTCCACCTTGGCTTCTTCCAAATCCAAAACCACTTTCTTAGTGACTTGTGCAAGGTTTTGACGCAAATCATCTGTCAATACATAGACAGTCTGGGCCGCCTTTAAGATGGCTTGGTAAATCTTGTCTGGATTAAATTCAGCAATTTCTCCATCACGTTTGATTACTTGCATAGGTTTCTCCTTTATTATTTGTTTTCTTTAATTTCTGCCAGCATTTTTTCTTCTTCTGCTGTCAGTTGATAATGGTCAAGCAAATCCGGTCTGCGTTCATAGGTTTTCTTTAAACTCTCATACAGGCGCCACTGACGAATCTTTTCATGGTGCCCGCTCATCAGAACATCTGGTACAACCATGCCTCGGTAATCATAGGGCCGTGTGTACTGGGGGTATTCTAGAAGGCCTGAAGAAAAACTATCATCTTGGTGGCTAGACTCCTTGCCAATCACTTCTGGAATCAGGCGAACCGTCGCATCAATCATGGTCATGGCTGCCAATTCTCCACCAGTCAGGACATAATCTCCTAGAGAAATCTCATCTGTCACCAAGGTCTTAATACGCTCATCATAACCCTCGTAGTGCCCACAGATAAAGATTAGCTCTTCCTCTTGAGACAAATCCTCGGCATAAGCTTGATCAAACTGCTTTCCAGCAGGATCGAGGAGAATGACGCGCGGATTTCTTTTCAATAGCATCAAAGGCATCGAAAATGGGTTGGGCTCGGAGCAACATCCCCTGACCGCCTCCGTAGGGCTCATCGTCGACATGGCGGGCCTTTTCAGCATTTTCTCGAAAATTATGATACTGGATATCCAAGAGCCCCTTTTCTCGAGCCTTTCCAACGATTGAGTGCTCTAGCGGAGAAAACATCTCTGGAAAAAGGGTTAAAATATCAATCTTCATCGTCTAACCCTTCTAAGATTTCCACATCGACGCGGTTATTTGGAATATCAACATTGAGAATCACTGGTGGGATATAAGGCAAGAGCAAATCACGCTTGCCTTTTCGCTTGACCACCCAGACATCGTTAGCACCTGGTTGCAGGATTTCTTTGATGGTTCCAATCAAGTTATCACCCTCATAGACTTCCAAACCGATAATCTCGTGATAGTAGAATTCACCATCGTCTAGGTCATTCAAATCTTCCTCAGCAACCTTGAGACTGTATCCCTTGTACTTTTCAATAGCATTGATATGGTACATATCTTTGAATTTAATAATATCAAAGTTCTTCTGTTTACGGTGGCTAGCGATGGTCACTGTTTGAACAAACTGATCTTTTTCATCAAACAAGGCAAGCTCAGTACCTTTTTTAAACCGTTCTTCTGCAAAATCCGTCACAGACAAGACTCGCATCTCACCCTGCAATCCTTGCGTATTGACGATTTTCCCAACATTAAAGTAGTTCATCTTGTCTCCTGTAGTCTATTTCTTTCCATCTTATTCTGACAATTCTCGAATAATAGTCGCAATTTTTTCTGATTCTGACCATTGTAAATAATGGTGATTCCCTCCTAAAATGAGTTTAGTATTGGAAGTCCAATATTCTGATTCTCTGTACTCTTTTTCTCTATAAGTCTGACAAAAAATAAATACAGGGACATGAGATTGTATTGATAAATTCTCAAAATCTTCCTCAGTAATCTCTCCAGATATCTGAAATTCTGGATCTTGATTTTCCAACTCTAAGCCTTTTTCTTGCATTATTTCCCAGATTTCTTTATTAATTTCAGGGCTAAATGTGGCTTGAGTTAAGTTCTTAAAATAAAATTCAGGACCACACTCCTCAATCAGCCTCATCTGCTCTTCCATTTCTGGATAAGGATTTTCTGAAAAATCAGCAAACATGACTTTTTTAGTTGTCGGTTCAATTGCTAGTAAAGCCTGACACTTAATTGGTTTCTTGAGTAATTTGCAAGCTAAAATTCCACTCAAACTATGTACACAAAGTATATATTCAGAAATCGCCAATTCTTCAAGTACTTCATAAACTGCATCTGCAAGATTATCCAGATTTTTTCCAGCTTGGTCATGAATCGGACTCCTACCTGTGTTCGGAAAATCAATAGTCAAATAACCAATTGTAGGAGGAAGTTTTTCAAGTATAAGTGAAAAATTTTCATAACTTGGTAGCAAACCTGCGCCACTTAAACAAACTAGCATTTTCTTTTGCTTTTGATAAGTAACAGAGAGACTACCAATTTCTGTAGATACTTCAATCCTCTTCATAAAGAAATCCACTCATTCTATATAATGAATTATTAAAAATCCTTATCCTTTATTTTATCACGTTCCAAGGATTTTCTCAAGTTGGATAAATCTCATCTTACAGAGCTACTACTTCTTCAAAGAATTCACCAATTATCTGATTAAACTCTTTAGGATGGTCATTCATCGGTTGGTGTTTGCTATCTGAAATCGTTACTTGACGCGCATTGGGATTTAAGGCAATGATCCCATCGTAAATCATTTTTAGGTGTTTGGGAAAATCGTTTTCGCCTCTTACTAATAGCATAGGAGGATTGCCATGATAACCTTCTATCTCATGGACAGCCAAAAAACCTGTGATTCCAAGGTTCAAAAAAACATCTCTCCCAGTTTCTATAATTGCCGTCTTGACTAATTCTCTTGTGATAGGATTATCTGTACACATTTTTGAGTTCTTATCTGCAATCAACTTCCAAGGAATCGTTTTGTACATAAGGGAACTATATTTTATGCGATTTCTCTCTTTATCTGATAGGTAACGATGCTGTCCCCAACTATCTACCATGACCAAGGCTAGAACTCTTTCTGGATGGCGATAGGTGTACTCTTGAAGTGGATTCCCTCCCCAAGAATGACCAACCAATATCACCTTATCCAACTGGAAATAGGACAAAATAGCATCTACATCTTGAACAGCACCTTCTAAGTCAGGTAAACCAACTTTCATAGGTGATTCACCCTGTCCTCTAACATTGACAAAATAGAGGTCAAATCCTTCAAAGGCATCATACTGGTGGGTCCACATCTGACTACGACCACAAGCTCCATGATAAAAAATAATGTGTCCTTTACTTGAGCTTCCAGGGCGATGATAAACAGCCAAGTCACAATCTAAAACTGGTATAATGTGACGTACCAAAGTCTCAGGTTTTCTGTTATAAAAATCAATAGCTTCAGCTATATCATTTTGCTTCATTATTACACTCTCTCCTCTTTATCCTAGTATCATTCTTTTTATCTATTTTATCATTCTATATTGAAATCATCGTGTTCTAAACTTGATTACATTAAAATTTTTGAATTTTCTGAATGACTTGGATTAAGAAAAAGACTGCTAAACAATCTTTACTTTTTTCTTATCAGATTCATGCCTAAAATTCCAGCAATAATCAAAGTTGCTCCGATCATATGGTAGCTATAAATTGGTTCGTGGAGGATAATAGCTCCGGCTACAATAGTCAAAACTGTTCCAAGATTTCCAAAGACACTGACGGTTGATGCTCCAAGTCGAACAATAGCATAGATAGAGAGACTACCAGTAACGATAGAGGCTAAAATTCCCAAATAAAGAATGGAAAACAGATAAGGAAGCTGTCCGAGAGGTGCAAAGTAAGCTAATATGTTCCCCTCTAGATAGTGCGAGGTCAGACTCAGCGTATTAAAGGTGACGAAGCCAACAAATATCACAACAGCTGTCATATCCATGGCCTGATAGCGACCTCCTGTGGACTTGCTGAGAATATTGTTTATTGCATTGGCGAGAACAGATCCCAACATCAAGAAAAAGCCAAAACTAGCAGTCTCAGTACCAAAGTTAGCTCCTTTACTAAGGAAGATGAAAACTACTCCTGCTACGGATAAAAATAAAAAGAACTTTTGAAGCAAGCTTGTCTTTTCCTTGAGAAAGACCGATGCTAAAAGGAGCGTAAAAATCGGGACAAGAGCCTGTAAAATTCCAGCTTCAGAAGACGATATATACTGTAAAGCAAAGGATTGAAAAATAAAAAAGAGAAGAGGATAGAAAAGACTCATAGGAAGAATAAAAAGAATATCTTTTCTACTTAAACTCACTTTGACAAGTTTGGTTTGATGAAGAACGACCATTACTAAAGCTGCGATTGTATAGCGATGCGCTAAGTTTGTGAGAGGACTGGCATAGCCTAAAGCAATCTTAGTAAATAAAAAAGAAAATCCAATGATGGCTGAAAAGGATAAGGCTGCTAGGTAAGCTTTTGTTTTCTCGTTCATAGACTGTTACTCCTTTTAAAAATAGCTATTCTCAAGATAGATCAACTAGAATTCTTTGAGACTGTCTTTCCATTGTAGCATAGTAGAATCCTAGATGCTGTTTCTAAGATTAGTATTTTATGCCTTCTATCACCGTTTATCTAGTTCATTGACTAAAAAGAACTCTACTAGTCTAGTCTGCCTTTCTCGTTCTTGTCTCACAAGTTCCAACTTATCTGCCTCTTGGAGATTCCTTACTTTTATAGCATAATCTACCATTTTCCTTGCTTTCTCTTTCTTATATTTACTAATACCTTCTTTATTAGTAAAAAATTGATTTCTTATCGTCTTAGATGTCCCCCTTCAAAAATCCTTCCAAATCTCGTTCATGCTGATATTTGATAGATGCCTTTTTGTCTTTTTCAAAAATGGTCTTGGTTAGATCTATGTCGTTGATGGCTGCGATTGCGACGGTGTAGTGAATGACATCAGCCAGTTCTTTTGCTAGTTCCTCGTTAGAATCCTGAACGCCCTCTTTTCTACCAGAACGACCATTCAAAACCTCAGCTACTTCTCCGACTTCCTCCACTAACTTCATAAAGAGACCTTCCTCAGTCCGAGACTGCTAGTAATGTTCCGGTAGGTAGTCTTGTAATTGTCTAAACGTTAAATCCTTCATATCCTGCTCCTTGCAAAAAAAGCGAGACATTCGTCCCGCCCTTCTTATTTTTCGTCAATAACGATTCTTACTTTTTTGTCTTCAGTTGGGACAGAGTAGACAATCGTTCTTATCGCAGAAATAGTGCGACCCTTACGACCGATTACACGACCCACATCGCTTTGATCAAGATTCAAATGATATTCCAAAAACTCTGGTGTATCTTCAATCTTGATAGTTAAGGCATCTGGTTGTGAAATCAAGGGTTTCACAATCGCAATAATGAGATTTTCAATCGTATCCATCTGTCAACCTACTTTAAACTTATTTTGAGAATTTAGAATCGTGGAATTTTTTCAATACGCCTTCTTTTGAAAGGATGTTGCGAACTGTATCTGAAGGTTGAGCTCCATCAGCCAACCATGCAAGAACGCGGTCTTCTTTCAAAGTTACTTGGTTTTCAGCAACAAGTGGGTTGTAAGTTCCAACTGTTTCGATGAAACGTCCGTCACGTGGTGAACGTGAATCTGCTACGTTGATACGGTAGAAAGGTTTTTTCTTAGAACCCATACGAGTCAAACGGATTTTAACTGCCATTTTTAAAGTCTCTTTTCTTATTTTTTATTTGAGTGAAATAGCTGAGCTATTTAGCACATGTTCTATTATAGCAGATTTCTAACAGGTGTCAAGAAAAAAACTTGACAGACTATAAAATTTTTAAACCATTTAGAAATTTGTTAGAAGTAGGAAATAAATGTTTGAAAGAAGCTATCCGTAAATACTATTTTATACTCAATGAAAATCAAAGAGCAAACTAGGAAGCTAGCCGCAGGCTGTACTTAAGTACGGCAAGGCAAAGCTGACGTAGTTTGAATTTGATTTTCGAAGAGTATTAGAAACATTTTATAAAGACCATCAACTCAACCCCTTCATATCGCCTGAACAAAATTTGGATGCTTGGTTCCTAAATCCTAAGTCCGTTCCCAAATGAAATATCAAGGATTTTAAGAACGATATCTACTAATTATTTATAAAATATGAAGTAATAGATTCTAAATAAGGAAATAATTTAGTTCTGTAAAAATTAACTTCTACACCTACAAAACTTATTCTGACAGAGTTTATAACAGTCTAAGAAAAAAGTAGAGATTCATACAGTATCTAGATTTTTCAAAAATTCTTTATCATCAAATATTATTAACGAAACTATCCAAACCAAATCCGATGCATTGCTTCAAAGAATTCTTTAGTTATTTGACTATCAAGGGCTTTATTAAAAATTTTTTTCAAATAATTACCACATTAACACATAAAATTCTTGCTTTCTAAATTTAAGTGTGATATATTTATAACACAACATTTAAATGTTATATATTTATAACACAAAAAAGGAGTCTATCATGAAAAAAAGTCAAAAAATGCGTGGCCTCATTGCAATGATTGCCGTAGCTCTCTTTATTGATTTTATTGTTTTATTTGGTTCTAATCTTAGTTGGGGACCCAAGTTAGTTATTACTGGTATTTCAGTGTCAGGTCAAATTATAGCTATTTGGAGCTGGCTACATATGAAACCACGGCCTCATAAGATTCAGAAAGGTAAGGGGAAGATTATTTTTGACTTGTCTGCTAAGCTTTACACGATACTTATTTTTGCAGCAAGCATTTTTTATACAGTAGGAATTTGGGTTGCGACCCCAAGCGAAAGTTCTGGTATTAAAGAATGGATTATGGGAATTGGCCTCGTTATTGAATTGATTTTATTTGGTTTTTTCTGTTTGAAAAATGTCAAGGAAACTCCGGACGAACGCTTTTATGCTAATTTAGCAAAGGCAACTAGCTTGATGTTTATTTTTATACTAGGCGCACTGATGATTCTAGCAGTTATCATTGGGTATATGGGGGCTCTCACTCTTTACATGGGCCAAATATTTATTAGCATAGCTGCCTTGATTAGCATCTTTGCGGTTGTCTATTTTATCTTGGAACGTAGAGGATAAGCATGGCCAAAGAAAGCAAGATTATTACTAATCTCAAATCTGTTCGTGAGTCCACAGGCATGACCCAGCAGGAGTTAGCAGACCGCATCGGCATGCGACGCGAGACAATTCTGCACTTGGAAAATAATCGTTACAATCCTTCGCTGGAAATGGCTCTTAAAATTGCTCAAGTTTTTAATCTGAAAGTAGAAGACCTCTTTGAACTCAGACAGAAAGAGGAAGCATAATTCTTTTCGAGACCTAGTATTAAGTTCATTGATTAATTAGGAATTGAAGCCAAAAGAAAAAATCCTTTGAAAATGTGCTCTTTTAAAATATAGTAATTCTTTCGAATTAACGTTTGCTAATTGTGATGCTTTACGAGCTTTCTTAAGGAATTAACGTTTACTAATAACGTTTACTAATTATGATGCTTTTACGAGCTTTCTTAAGATCTGGTTCCCTAAATACTTTGTGTACACTTTGATGCCTCAAAAAATTTAAAAACACTTGTTGAAAAAGGTTAGGCTCTTGTCGAAACTGCATTTGACTCACTTAACCATCTAAATGCTACTATGAAAAAGAATATTCTAAAAAGCAAGGTAATTATAGGACTGTCTAAGATGAAGGATACAAATTTGAACCAAGCTCTTCATAAAAACTTGACAGACTATAAAATTTTTAAAATTTAAGAAATCCCTACAGAATCATTAACATTTGAATTCCCCTTCCTTTTAAGGTACAATGGTAGAAATGAATTTTTGAGAGGATTCCAATGAAAAAATTAGCAAGCCTTCTTTTACTTTCAACTATTGCCCTTGCTGGATGTAGCAGTATCCAACGTACCTTACGCGGGGATGACTATGTTGATTCTAGCATAGCTGCAGAAGAAAGTTCCAAAGCAGCAGCCCAATCAGCTAAAGAGTTGAACGATGCTTTAACAAATGAAAATGCCAATTTCCCCCAACTATCTAAGGAAGTTGCTCAGAATGAAGCTGAAGTCATTCTCCACACAAGTCAAGGAGATATCCGAATTAAACTCTTTCCTAAACTCGCTCCTCTAGCAGTTGAGAATTTCCTAACTCATGCCAAGGAAGGATATTACAATGGTATCACCTTCCACCGTGTTATAGATGGCTTTATGGTTCAAACTGGAGATCCTAAGGGTGATGGCACAGGTGGCCAATCTATCTGGCACGATAAGGACAAGACAAAAGACAAGGGAACTGGTTTAAAAACGAGATTTCTCCTTATCTTTACAATATCCGTGGTTCACTTTCAATGGCCAATACTGGTCAACCAAATTCCAACGGTAGTCAATTCTTTATCAACCAAAATACAACAGATATTTCTGCCAAACTTCCTACAAGCAACTATCCTAAAAAAATCATCGAAGCCTATAAAGACGGTGGAAATCCTAGTCTTGATGGAAAACACCCTGTCTTTGGTCAGGTTATCGAGGGCATGGATGTTGTAGATAAAATTGCCAAAGCAGAAAAAAATGAAAAAGATAAACCAACTACTGCTATCACCATTGATAGCATCGAAGTAGTGAAAGACTATAACTTCAAATCTTAAGAAATGAAAAACAGTATCTACTTTTGATACTGTTTTTCATTTTTGTAAGTTAGATAAAAAATTTCAGATTTGAGGAGCTTCATTTTTAAGAAACCATATCTCAATAATCACCACTTCTTTCTTAACAAAGTAAACAAACTTCATTATAAGCACCTAATGTTTTATTTATAATCAAAGATTTCCCCTGCCAACTTATCTGCTAGCTTAGGAAAGAGGCTATAAAACTTATGGGCGAGGTTGAGTAAGATTGGAAGATTGAGTTCGCGTTTGTTTTTGCCGATTATTTTAACAATCTTTTTCGCCACTGCATCTGGCTCTAGCAGGAAGCGTTCAACCGACTTGAGATAAGTTCCATCTGGGTCAGCTTGGTCAAAAAATCCTGTTCGGATTGGACCTGGATTGACTGTTGTCACATAGACTCCATAGGGCATAAGTTCGAGGCGCAAAGCATTTGAAAAACCAATAGCCGCAAATTTGGTGGCTGAGTAGAGACTGGATTTCCCTGTAGCGATCAAACCTGCCATACTAACAATATTGATGATATGGCCTTTTTGGCTTTCCTTCATATGAGCCGCAAGGCGCCGAGACAGATTCATCAGGGCAAAAGTATTGACCTCAAACATCTGATGAATATCTTGGTCAGAAATCTGGTCAAATTCCTCAAAAATCCCGTAACCAGCGTTGTTTATCAAGACATCAATCTTGCCATAGCGGAGAGAGAGGTCTGCTACCAGAGTTTCTAAGGCTGAATCATCGGTAATATCGATTTCAATCAATTCTGCATGGGGATGATTTCCGTAGAGTTGGGCTAATTTTTCCTTATTTCTACCAAGCAAGATGAGTTGGTCATTTGGTAGGAGTTTGACCATTTCTTGGGCTAGACCACCGCTAGCTCCGGTAATGAGAATAGTAGACATACTGTTCCTTTCTCAATCTTTTAGATTTCCACTTCTTCCAAGTCTTTGACCACATGCACATTTTCAAAAATCGTTGCCGCATCTTTCTTGAGTTTGCTGATATCTTTTGAGAGGAAGCGGGCACTGATATGATTGAGCAAGAGGCGTTTGGCACCTGCTTCTACCGCAACCTGCGCTGCCTGCATGTTGGTTGAGTGACCATGGTTACGAGCAATTTTTTCATCACCCTTGCCATAAGTCGATTCATGAACCAGGACATCGGCATTGACAGCTAATCGCACACTGGCATTGGTTTTGCGGGTGTCACCTAGAATGGTGATAATCTTACCTGGACGTGGCGCTGAGATATAGTCTGCTGCCTTGATTTCAGTACCGTCTTCAAGAACAATATCCTGACCGTTTTTGATTTTTCCAAAAAGCGGGCCAAATGGGACGCCAGCAGTCTTGAGTTTTTCAGCATCTAAAGTTCCTTCTAGATCCTTTTGGATAACACGATAGCCAACACAGAAAATAGTGTGATCCAGCTCCTCTGCATATACAGTAAATTTATCGGTCTCAAGAATTTTTCCTAGAGAATCTTGGTCAAACTCATGAAAGTGAATGCGGTAGGGCAGACGAGAACCTGACACACGAAGGCTGGTTAAGACAAATGACTTGATTCCTTGCGGTCCATAAATTTCCAAATCTGTCTGCTCTTCATTGGCCTGAAAGGCACGGCTAGAGAGAAATCCTGGCAAGCCAAAGATGTGGTCCCCATGCAGATGGGTGATAAAGATTTTGCTGACCTTCCGTGGTCGAATCGTGGTTTCTAAAATGCGATTTTGCGTTCCTTCCCCACAGTCAAAAAGCCAGACTTCATTTATCTCATCCAAGAGTTTCAGAGCCAAACTTGATACGTTGCGGGCTTTAGAGGGCTGACCAGCCCCCGTTCCTAAAAATTGAATATCCATTCGATACTTTCTAATTAATCAATATATAACATGGCTGTGCGGTTTTCCGATCGGAAATAATGCTTGCCAGAAAAAGCTCTAACTTCTTGCAGTAAATCCTCTTGACTATAACCTTTGAGACGCTTGCGACCATCAGCCAAGCTTTCCAAATCAGTCAAAGCTGTAATACTTTCCACACTAACAACTTCCTCGTCCCCGACAGACTTCATGTAAATCTTATCAGACTCCTCAAAGACTAGTTGATGAGGAAAAATTTGCGCAATTTCAAAGAGCAAGTCATCCGAGATTTTTTCCTCATTTTCAGAGAAAATTCGACCAAGGCCCTCACTCTCATAGCAGAAACCAAAGGATTTGCCAGATAGATTCAGACGAATAAAGGGTTTGTTTTCTATGGTGAAACTAGGTTCAGCATTGTAAAGATTCAGTTCTTGACTAAGTTCTGCAAAATAATCCGTCGCAGCTTGAGGACTCTTTTTCTGATAGAGTTCTGCAAAGTAAGCATTGACTACACTTGGTGGAGGAGTAATCAGTGCCAACTGCTCCTGCTCTGTCTTTCCAGCTAGAAGTTGATCCAGATAGACCTTGTCTAGACTTGTATAGCCCCCATATTTTAGAGCCAACGTTTTGATATCAGTCATAAAATTCCTCTAACCTCCATTTGTTTTTCTCAGAAATGTAGCCTCTAATCACTTCGCCGTCCTCCTGATAATCACGTTCTTCCAGAATAGCAACACTTTCTAAATCATGAATCTTGTAAGACTTAGAAAAAGGCACACGTAGGGTAAATCTCTCAAAAATCTCCTTGATTTTCTCTAAAAACAAAGCCTGCAAATTCTCACGACTATCCTCAGACTTGGCAGAAATGAGGGCATAAGGCGTTTGGGTAGGCGTAAAATCCTCCACCAAATCCGCTTTATTATAAAGGGTCAGGCGAGGAATATCTTCCATGTCCAAGTCTTTCATGATGGACAGGACTGTTTTTTCATGCTCCTCGTGGTAAGGATTGCTGGCATCGATAACATGAACCAGAAGGTCCACATGCTTGCTTTCTTCCAAGGTTGACTTGAAACTGGACACCAACTCTGTCGGCAAATCTTGGATAAAGCCAACTGTATCTGTCAAAGTTACTTGAAGATTGCCCCCCAGATGGATACTCTTAGTCGTCGCGTCCAGAGTCGCAAAGAGCTCGTCAGCCTCATACTGGGTCTTACTGGTCAAGGTGTTCATGATAGTTGATTTCCCAGCATTGGTATAACCAATCAAACCAATCTTAAAGGTGCTGGACTCCAGACGTTTTTCTCTGACAGTCGCCCGATTTTTCTCAACCACCTTGAGCTGACGCTCGATATCTGTGATTTGGTTGCGAACGCTACGACGGTTCAGCTCCAGCTGGCTTTCACCAGGTCCACGGGAACCAATTCCCCCTGCCTGACGGCTGAGCATAATTCCCTGACCAACCAAGCGGGGCAAGAGATATTTGAGCTGGGCTAGGTGGACTTGGAGTTTTCCTTCATGGCTTCGAGCTCGCATGGCAAAGATATCCAAAATCAACTGCATGCGGTCAATGACCTTGACACCTAGAACTTCCTCTAGATTGACATTTTGCCGTGGGGTCAGGCGGTTGTTGACAATGACAGTGGTAATTTCTTCTGCATCCACCATAAGCGCAATTTCTTCTAACTTACCAGAGCCGACGAAGGTCTTGGAATCATATTTTTCACGTTTTTGTCTGTAACTATCGACTACGACTGCCCCTGCTGTTTTTGCTAAACTGGCCAATTCTTCCATGGAGAGGTCAAAATTATCCATACCCTGCAATTCCACACCAATCAGCAGGACTCGCTCCTCTTTTTTTTCCGTATCAATCATGTAAAAACTCCTCTATCTGGCTAAAAATACGGTCTTTTACACCAGACTCTCCAATTTGATAAAAGGTCACCTGCATACGATTACGGAACCAGGTCAGCTGACGCTTGGCAAAACGACGAGTCGCCTGTTTGAGACTCTCACTAGCTTCCTCCAAGGTCTCCTCCCCACGGAAATACGGAAAGAGTTCCTTGTAGCCAATACCTTTAGCAGCCTGCACATCAGGGTAATGGTCAAAGAGCCACTTGGCTTCGTTTAGAAGTCCCACTTCAAACATCAGGTCCACACGATGATTGATTCGTTCATACAGTTGACTACGTTCATCATCCAAGCAGATGATCAGAGGTTCATACAAGGTCTCTTGATTCTCCAAATCTTGAGCAAAATGAGCGATTTCCAAGGCTCGCATGGCACGACGACGGTTAAACTGGAGAACTTCAAGATTATTTTGAGCTAAGAGCGATACCAATTCTTCATCTGAAAAGGGCTCTAAACTAGCCCGATAAGCTAAAATCTCCTCGTGAGGTGTCTCCCCACCTAGATGGTAACCTTCTAACAAGCTCTGAATATAAAGTCCAGTCCCACCTGCAATAATAGCCAGCTTACCACGACTGTGAATATCCTCAATAGTCATCTTAGCTTCTGAAACAAAATCAAAAGCCGAGTAAGACTCGGTTACCTCTCTAACATCGATTAAATGATGAGGAACAGCTGCCTGTTCTTCTGGACTAGCTTTGGCCGTCCCAATATCTAGTCCTCGATAGACCTGCTGACTATCTCCACTAACAACTTCACCATTGAAACGTTTAGCAACCTCAATAGCAAGTGCCGTTTTTCCAACAGCAGTCGGCCCAACAATCACAATTATTTTTGTTTTCATCTTTTTTCCTTGAAAAATTCCCATTTTTTCGTTACTATTATTATAACACAAAAAGGTCAGGCAGAAAAATGCTACCTCTTAAGGAGCCTGTCTGATTAGGAAGATAAAGGAGGAAGACTCATGGCTAAAGGATTCGCTAAAGGTCTTGTAACAGGTGTCGCAGGAACTGTCGCTGCAGTTGCGGGTGCAGTATACGCATTTAAAAAGAAAGTGATTGAGCCAGAAGAAGAAAAAGCAGCTTTCATCGAAGAAAACCGTAAAAAAGCAGCTCGTCGCCGCGTATCACGTTAAGAAACAAAAGAAGTTGGGATTTATTGTCTCAACTTCTTTTTTCTATTCTTTTATACTCAATGAAAATCAAAGAGCTAACTAGGAAGCTAACTGCAGGTTGCTCAAAGCACTGCTTTGAGGTTGTAGATAAGACTGACGAAGTCAGCTCAAAACATGGTTTTGAGGTTGTATATAAAGCGACGCTGACGTGGTTTGAAGAGATTTTTGAAGAGTATTAAATAGCTAGGTCAAACTTCAACTGCGGCTTGACAGGGTCATAATCCACCAACTCAAAATCCTCTGCTTTAATATCAAAGAAATTGGTCCCATCTGGTACATTCAAGACCAAACGTGGTTGGCAATTTGACGGCTCTCGGCGAAGCAATTCCTTTGCCTGTTCAAATTGATTGTCATAGATATGAAGGTTATTGATAAAATAGAAGAACTTCCCAATCTTCCAGCCAAAATGCTTGGCAATCATCATTTGAAGAGCCACATACTGCATAGCATTGATATGATGGGCCACCAGCATATCATTCGAACGCTGGGTCAAAGTCGCATCTAGATAGATTTCTCCATCAACACGACGGACATCAAACATGGTCTGAAAAGCGCATGGGAGCAGCCCTTCTGTTTCTTCGAAAGCTTGGTAATCCCAAAGCGAAATGATATTGCGACGATTCCAAGGATTGGCTTCCAACTGCTTGAGAATCTTATTGATGATGTCGTGTTTCTTAACAACGGCACCATAGCGCTCACCAATGGTTCCCGTATCTCCCACTTCCCAGTCATTCCAATAGTGAACATTGTACTTGCTATTTAGCACTTCTAGGCTATTAGACTGATCTTGGTAAATCCAGAGCACTTCCTTGATAGCTGATTTGATAGCAATGGGACGCAAGGTCGTAATGGGAAATTCACCCTGTGCCAAATCATACTCTGCAAAGGCACCTGTCACATATTTAGAGTTGGCAACGGTTCCGTCCTTGTACTTAGGACGAGCCTGCTCTGAGAAAACACCTTCCTTTAGAATGCGTTCAATATTTTCTTTAAAAATCGTATCTGCTTTGGTCATTTCATTTCACCTCATTCATTGTCCTAACTAGTATAGCATAAAAAAAGAAAGGAAGAAAATCACTCGCTTATAGAAAGCCATTTTCTCCTTTTTTATTTTATTGCAATACAAGTGATGCGGCACCTATAACTCCGGCATCGTTTCCAAGAGTCGCAAGAGCCAATTTTGTAGATGTGCGCACTTGTGGGAAGCTATTTTCATCGTAGACTTTTTGAACACCTTGTAGAAGGAATTCTCCTGCAGCTGACACACCGCCACCGATAACGATGGTTGAAGGATTAAGAATCGAACCAATGTTTGCACAAGCAATTCCCAAGTAACGTGAGAAGTTACGGTAAACGATCAAGGCAAGGTCATCACCTTCTTTTGCCAAATCAAAGACAGTCTTAGCAGTTACTTCTTCTCCATTATCAATCATACGTTTCAAGGCTGCATCACCTTCATATTCATCCGCATAACGACGAGTCAAATTGACAATACCTGTTGCTGAAGCAACTGTCTCAAGGCAACCTTTCTTACCGCAAGTACATGCGATTGGTTGGTCAAAATCAACAGTGATGTGACCAAGCTCACCTGCTGCACCAGCGACACCATGAAGCAATTTTCCTTCAGCCACAATACCACCACCAACACCTGTTCCAAGCGTCATAAAGACAACGTCTGGTTGGTTTTCACCAGCACCCATCCAACGCTCACCTAGAGCAGCAACGTTGGCATCATTATCGATAAAGAATGGAATGCTCAAGGCTTTTTCAATTTTTTCTTTTATTGGTTGTAAGGTCTTCCAGTTTAAGTTGTAGGCGCCGATAACAGTCCCTTTATCACGATCAACCACACCAGGCGATCCCATACCAATACCTTGAAAATCTGCTGCTGACAATCCAAGTAGGTCTAAACGATGTGAAATAGATTCAATCATATCGTCTACAATATGACTTCCTTCGTCTAGAATATTCGTTTTAATAGACCATTTTTCTTGGATTTCTCCAGCTCTTGTTAAGATTGCAAACTTGATAGATGTTCCACCAAGGTCAATCCCGATAATCTTTTGACTCATCTTTATCTCCTTTTATCTCTGATTGTAATTGAAAATGCTTACAGTCATAGTATAACAAATTTTTTCAGTTCATGCAAAGGTTTGCATTATGTTAGTGAGAAATTTTAGTTAAGATAGTCTCCACCATCAAATCCATAGTATTCTTCAAGTGTTAAACCACTTGCTGCAATTTCCTTGGCTTCTTTTCCAACATAGCGTAAGTGCCATTCCTCATGCATATAGCCAGTTACACTTTCTTTTCCTTTGAGGTAACGAACAACAAATCCATAGTCTGCTGCATGATCAAGTAACCATTGAGCTGCACTTTCATCTTCAACTAAGTGACCATTTATTCCAATTACATCAAAAGCGAGTCCTGTTTGGTGTTCACTATAGCCAGGTCTAGCTGAATAACGATCAGCCGCAGCCTGACCTTCTCTATTTACATAGCTTTGATATAATTGTGCTTGAGTTGCATAACTTCTAAATCCACTATAGTTATCGCTAACAGCATAGCCTTCTTTTTGCATCTATGCAATCAATTTTAAAAAGGCAGCTTTGGCAGTTGGATTTTCACCTGGATTGTAGTCTTTAGACAAAGGATAGTGTTTATTTACCACAAGAATCTCATCATACTTCCCTTGAACGCTATAATATAAGCCTTTATTAGTTACTTTAGAATTTGAATTTGATTTCTACAAACCTGAGCCATCTACATAATAACGCCCACCATCTACCCATTCATTGACAGCCATTTTACCATTTGATTTGAGATAGTATGAACCTTGCCATTCATTACGAGCATAAGAACCATCTGACTTCAAATAATACTAAGATTGATACGAAGCATCATAAACCCATTCACTCTGAGCCATTTTACCATTTGATTTAAGATAATAAGATCCTTGCCATTCATTACGAGCATAAGAACCATCTGACTTCAAATAATACCAGGATTGATAGGATGCATCATAAACCCATTCGCTCTGAGCCATTTTACCATTTGATTTGAGATAGTATGAACCTTGCCATTCATTACGAGCATAGGAACCATCTGATTTTAGATAGTACCAGGATTGATAGGATGCATCATAAACCCATTCACTCTGAGCCATTTTACCATTCGATTTAAGATAGTAGGAACCTTGCCATGCATTGCGAGCGTAAGAGCCATCTGATTTTAAATAATACCAAGATTGATAGGATGCATCATAAACCCATTCACTCTGGGCCATTTTACCATCTGATTTAAGGTAATAACTTCCCTTCCAAGTATTAGTTACAGGATTTCCCTGCTCATCATAATAGTACCAAACTCCATCCTTCTGAACCCATCCACTTGTTACTGCTGAACTAGAGTTTGATTTCACTTCAGTAGATTTCCTTGGTTTAAAAGCTCCCTGAGGAGCATTTTTCAATTCACAGGCTACACCATCATGATCTCTATCTAACTTAGCAGAATAACCAGGCTCTCCTTCACGCATATCCGAATATCCATGGGCCCATGCTTCCTTACAGCTAGAAAAATGAATGTTCTCTTCTGCCACAGCAACTTGTGAGAACAAGGTTAAAACCGACAAAGAAGTTAAGGTTACTTTTAATAAAAAGCGTCTGTTCATGCTATTCTCCTTTTTTATGACTTTGATTTCATTCTTATTTTATCAGACTTATTTCGGCGTTTCAAGAAAACTTTTTGTCTTTTCTGCAAACTCTTTTGGCTTGGCAGTGTTCAGAGTGTGAGGACCGTCAGCTATAATCTGAAACTGAGACTGGGGTAATAGCTGATAAATCTTACGCATTGAAATTAGATTTGGTAAATCCTTACTACCACAGATTAACAAGCTTGGATAGTGACAATTCTGTGCTATTTGAGTTAAATCAAGTGTGTTCAATTCCTCAGAAACTCCCACCATAAGCGTCTTATCTGCTCCCTGCTTTTCAAAAAAACTTTCTGGAAGTAGTTTAAAAATCATCAACTGGATTTTAAATAAAATATTTCCTGCTAATTTCAGAGGGCAACCTGACAAAACCAAGGCTTGAAGATTTGGTAAATCGTAACTTGAAAGCTCCAGTGCAAGAGTAGCACCTAGAGATAAACCGATTAAAACAAAAGGCTGCTTCTCCTCTGATAAATGCTTAGCTACCCGTTTTTTAGCTTACTCATAAGAACAAACTCCTGAAGGAAACAATTCAAGAATTTCAGATGGATAATCTGCAAGCAAACCCTGAACTTCTTCCCAAGACTCTGCTGACTGACCTAATCCGTGTAAAAATATCAGTTTCATCTAGTTCTCCTCTAGGCTTAATTCATACAAGCCTCTCACTGCATTACAGCCATAAATAGCTTCTGCTTGGGCTAGTTCTTCCAAGGTTAAGACTTTTTCTTCTACCTGTCCTGTTTCTAGTAAATGCTGACGATAGATTCCTGGTAATATCCCAAGATTAATTGGTGGGGTATAGAGTTTTCCAGCGATTTGCAAGACTAGATTGCCAATTGAGGTTTCCAGCAATTCCCCTTCTTCATTATGGTAGATTTTTTCCTGTTTGCCAATAGTCAAATGTGGTCTATAAGTCGTTTTGAAGTAGGTAAATGATGTTTGCAAACTGGTTTCTTGCAAGCAAAGTTGAGCTTGGCAGAAAGCTGGGCTCAGTGGGATTAATTCCTGACGATAAAAATCTATATCGCCAGACTTACTAATGCTAATCTTTAAACGATAGTCCTTTTCCTCATGGCAAGTCTGACACTCTGCATCAATCCTTTGTCTCAAGTATTCTGGATTAAAAGGATAGGCAAAATAGCGGCTAGCCTTTCTGAGTCTTTCTATGTGCTCTTCTTTAAATAACAAATGTTTCTGACTAATTTTCCCTGTCGTAATTAGCTGAAAACGGGACTTGTTTCCGATAAAGCACAGCAGCCTTTTGATGAACCTCACGATATTCAGACTCCCAGGTGCTATCCCAAGTGATTCCCCCACCAACTCCATAAATGGCTTGTCCCTTGTAAAGTTGAATGGTACGAATGGCCACATTAAAAATCCTCCGTCCATTTGGAAGCAAGATACCAATGGTCCCACAGTAAACACCACGTGCTTGAGGCTCTAAGTTCTTGATGATTTCCATAGTCGCTATCTTTGGTGCGCCAGTTATAGAACCACAAGGAAAGAGCGAGCGGAAAATTTCAACTAAATCCACATCTGATCGAACTTGACTTTTAATAGTGGAAGTCATCTGCCACACAGTCGAATATTGTTCTACCTGACACAAGCGTTCCACATGCTCACTTCCCACCTCAGATAGACGGTTCATATCATTGCGCAAGAGGTCTACAATCATCATATTTTCAGAACGATTTTTGGGATCCTCTTCCAACCAAGCTGCCTGATCCAAATCCTCTTGATCAGTCAGTCCACGTTTGGTTGTCCCCTTCATTGGTCGCGTTATCAACTCACGGTCATTTTGCTCAAAAAAGAGCTCTGGACTCATGGATATCACTGCCATCTCGTCATGTTCAACATAGGCATTATAGCCCGCCTCCTGTTCTACCACCATGCGATTGTAGATGGCAAAAGGATTGGCGCTTAAGTCCTGTTTGAGTTGAACGGTGTAGTTAACCTGATAGGTATCACCCTGACGTAGATGATGATGAATTTGAGCAATAGCCTTTTCATACTCTTTCTTTGATGTTACTTCCTGCCAATTTGACGGCATATCAACTTCGTCATAAGTTAACGGAATACTAGATTTCTCTACACTATCATGAACCGTAAAGTAGAGCAGATACTCTCCCAACAAAGGTGCAGGGTGAACAGCTAATTTCTCCTCAAAAGCCGCTGCCGCCTCATAGCTGACATAACCAACCACATAATACCCTTGCTCTTGATAGCTTTCTACTTGTGCCAGCAAGGCTGTTACTTCCACCACTTTTCTCGTTTTTAACTCTTTAATCGGCTGGGTAAAGGTGTACCTCTCCCCCAAAGCCCTAAAATCAATTACTGTTTTTCTATGCATAGCTTAAGTATAGCATAAAAAGGCAGATCAAGAAAAACTTAATCTACCTTTTTACTCATCTATTTAATACAATTTATGCTTTAAAAAGATTTCCAGCAAATCCGTCTGTATTCTTAAGAAGTGCTTTAAAGACTTTTGATTTAAGCTCTACAGTTTTAGTTGTTCCTCCACCTGCTAAATCAGCCTCAACCGCCTTATCAAATAAGGCTTTTAGCTCAGCATAATTAGTAATTTGTTTACCATCAATTTCAATTGCAGTAAATCCTTTGTCAGCTTTTGCTTTCACTTCTTGATAATAAGCTTTTTTCCATTCTTCAAGAGTACTAAATCTGTTATTAGAAACTTTCTTGATAATGAAGTCATCACCTAACATCTTATTATTTTCTTTATTAGCTGCATCTTGATACTTACTAGAAGCATATCCAACAAATCCATTCTCATATCCGAAGTAACCCCACATACGGAATGTATTGTGTTTAAAGGATGCCGCACCAGGAGCACCTGTACTTGTATTACCGCCATAGATACCTGTCATCATATTCATATTGACATAAGCAGAGCTGAAGTCCGTTGGATTATAAGTACCATCACCAGGAGCACCATGTTTCGTCATTAGGTTATTCGTAATTAAATCATCAATTGTATTGATTGATACTTTTTTCTCATCCTCTGTCAACTCACGAATTTTATCGAACTGATGACCTGAACTTCCACTACGATATTGTCGATCCATTTTCTTGAACCAGCGACTCGTATTTCCTTTTAACTGCGGTAATACAGCATCAGCCTCAAGATGGTCTAACATCATAAGGGCATCATTATAGTTCTTCATGTAGTGATCGATTTGTTCACGAGTTTGTAATTTATCAGGATCAGGATTATACCATTGATTTCCATCATTTTGACGATGATAAGCCATATTAATCCCTAATGCTCCATATTCACCATTTGATGTGGATTTATCAGGCGTTTGTAACATACCTTGCGCGTACGCTTCAAGGTCTGTACCTGGACGATGTCTATGACCACCTAAGTATGCCATACGATCATTTACGTGAGTTGTTTCATGTGTAAATGCTGAAATACCGAAGTCCTCTAACATATTTGTTACCATAAAGAAAACTTGTTCATCTTCATATGGATTTGCATAGACTTTAGCCATCGCTCCCATATTCCAATTAATTTGATGCCATCTGTCTGTTGGGCCAAATAACTCACGAATTGGTGTCGCTACCTTACCATCTGTACCATATCCACGACGATTAGCATCCTTAATACCTGCATAAGCTTGATTATCCCATACAGGTGTAGGAACCATATTTTGACTCTTAAGCAGTCTATCTCGAACATTCGGAAGTGCAAGACGTGACCAGAAGTCTAAGTATGTTTGTTGAGCTTTAGCTACATAATTAATACGTTCTTTGAACGCTTCACGTTCGGCTTCCGTATTTTTACCATATTTTTCAAATGAACTATATGCCATAGTATTATAGGTTGAAATCATAAAGATATGAGCTTTCTTCAAGTTCAATAATGGTAAAATCATACGCGCATGCATATTATTATTCAGACCATCAAAGACACGATGACGTTTATTTTTGAAATCTGGATTTGTTGTTTCTGGTTCTACAACATAAACATTTTTCGCTGAATGAATAAACCAGTCGTTAAGATCTGTATCATTTGTGAAGAGACGCATATTATAATCTAAGAAACTACGTAAATCACCTTTACCAGTATCTCCTGCAATAATTTCACGATATGCATCTTGGGTTCTATCACCCTTCAAGTTCTTTTCTTGCGAACCAATTCGAATCAATCTGTCAATAACACTTGGTGTCTTACCATAAAAGTCTGGTTTAAACATCATCATATTCTTAATGTTCAAGTCACCATATTCAATTCCATAATAACGATTGAGGTAAGTAAGTGCCATCATAATTTTAGCTTTATTATCTTCTACTTTCTTAAGAAGTGCTTTTATGGCTGCCTCATCACCATTTAACTGATGATCTTCATTTTTCAACAAGAGCTTTTACTAATTTATCAAGATTTCCTTTTACTTCTGCGAAACTTTCTTCTAAATATAATGCTCCAACATTACCTGTTATCGCACGAACTTCAGGAGATTCAAGAGTAATTGTATCTAGTTTTGCTTTAATATCACTTAGTAATTGAGCACGATCTTTAACCACCATATTTGGTGTATAAACGACTTCTCCTAAATCTGTAATACCATATTCTTTTACTTGTTCCACATTTGATGTAGCTTTAGGTGATACAGATTTCTCTTCTTTCGTACCATCAGCATAGTGAATCATGATTTTATCAACATCTGACAAGTCTGTTACAAATTGTCCATCTTTCATACCTGTAACGGATAATACTTCAGTCGTCAATAATTTAGAACCTGCAGGAATCTTGTTCCCTTGATTGATAATCCACTCTTTATTGTAGAACGGTTGAAGTTTTTCAATATTACGGTATGCAAGTTCACGATCAGCTTTATAATCTTGAATCTCTTTATACGTATCAGCTTTTGGTTTGGCTTGGTTCAATTTATCTTCCACAAGTGGAGCGATTGCAAATTTATCGGCTGTAATACCCATTGCTCCGATTTTCTTATTCGCTTCTTCTAACTCTATTTCTCTAATTCTATTAGAACGAGAACGTTTAAATGAACGATCACCTGTACTAATATCTTTTACAACAAAGTTTCTATCAAGAGCATTATTAGTAAAATAACCATCCTCGGCATCAATATCTCTTGAGCCATAGAATTCTTCACCCTTTTCGACTTTCATCATCGAAACATTATCTTCAAGTTTACCCCATGCCCAGTTTTTACTAATGAAACCACCAACCTCAACAGGTGTTGTTACTTTAATTGTTCCTTTAGCAACCGAGTTTCGTACAGTACCATATTTGCCAATACCATTTGGATCAGAACCATTATCAACAGTCGCTGCAACACCCGCAACTCGAGCTTTATTGGCTGTAATGTTTGCATCTACATACGCCTTATTGACATGACCTTTCCATACTTCTCCGACTATACCAGCAACATTCCATCCTCTATCACCAACACCATCAATATTACCAATAAATGCAACATTTGTTAGTTTAGCTCCAGGACCATCTAATTTGTTTACAACACCTGCAAGATCGTTTTTAGCAACAATGTTACCTGTTACTTTAACATTTTCAACGGTAGTATTTTTTAGTGTTCTAGCAAGAGGTGCAATATTTTCAGCCCATGGCATATTAATATTAACATTACCTAAATTAATATCCTTAACTGAACCATTTTCAATACGATCAAATAAAGGACGAGTCATATTATGAATAGTATAACGATTTCCATCTACACTAGTTAAATTACCATTGAATACTCCTGTTACATATTGTTTATTCGGAGTTGGAACATTCGCAGCATTTAAATCAGCTCCTAATTTAAACGTCCCATTTTTGTTAGCCTGCATAGCTTTTACAAGGTCATTAAAATTATAATAAACATTTTCTTCAGTTGGCTTTTGTTTTTCAAAATAATGAACATATTCTTCACTTAGTGTATCATCTGCTCTACGTTGAACTAAGTCTGGAGCTTTGGCTACCACTTTGTACAATGTTTTTCCATCAACAACAACTTCTTCAACTGAACTTACCGCAAGTCTTGTCACTTTGTTGTCATGAGTTGTCACACGTAAATAAAGTGGTGCAACGTTTCCTGGATTTTCAGTAAGTAAGCTCTTATCTGTTTCATTACCAGCATCATCTACACTCATTAAACTTGTTTCTTTAATGTTTTTGATTTCAACTTTTTTAAGGTCTAATTGAATTTGTTTATCTTCTAATTTCTCAGTTTCTTCGCCTTCTCCACGATCATAAACCATTGTAGTAGATAGGGTGTAACCTTGATAATATTTCAATTGATCTAAAGTAGCGTTTAATTTATTTTCTTCTACCGTTACTTCTTTAACAAGTTGTCCATCTTTATCTTTTAATGCTAATTTGATGGATTTGATTTGTACTCCAGCTGGTTTTGTCAATGTATAACTAGCTGTCGCACTCTTCTTCAAGACATCTTTTTCAGTATTAGCCCATTGTAATGCTGGTTTTTCTAACCCTTTTGTACCTTGTTTAATAATTTTATCTTGAGGTTCTTGGATAACTTTTTCTACTACTCTTGGAGCGTCATTTGTTTTTTCGCCACGAATCGTTTTATAGGTTTGAATAATTTGTTTCTTACCATCTACACCTTCTTGAGCAACTGTAGTTGTTCCACGTTTTTAAAGTGTCATCATCTTCTGTTTTTGTAGCAAAAGGAATGACTTCTTCTCTTGTTTCAACTGTTGTTCCTTCAACTGGTTTTGTTCCTTTGGTAATAATTTTAGAAACAGGTGGTGTTTTCACTTCTGTAGTTGTAGAAAGGACTTTGTCTGTTTCCACACCTTCTACTGTTTCGTAAGTTGTTTTAGTAACTTGAACTCCTTTAGAACCAGGGTTTTCAACTACTTCGTCACCCACATATTTTGTATCATCCGAAACTACTTCCGTTGAGAAATCTAATTCACTTTTAGTTGATTTTTCAACTGTACCCGTTTTCAATTTATATTCTGGTGTTACTTCTTGTACTGGTGCTTGACCTTCTTGACCAGGTTCTTGTGTTCCTTTTGTTGAGACGGTTTCTTTATATTCTGATAATTCGGGTTGCGTTAGAGCCTGACCTTCTTTGCCTTCTTCTTGCGTACCCTTAGCTACCTGATGCGTTGGTTCAGTTTGTGGTACTGGAGTTGGGGCAGGTTGCACCTCTTTCTTAGTTCCGACTGCAATGACTTGAGAAACAGGATTTTGAACCACTTGGTCTTCAACAACTTCTCTAACCTCTTGACCATTGACCATCGATACTTTCGTTACAAGGCGACGCTGACCATTTACTCCAGCTGTAATGATACGAGTTTGTCCTTCTGCTAAATTAGCATCTGGGCTTGTGACTGTTTCAAAAGGTATCTCCACCAAACTCTCTTCCTGTCTAGTCTGAAGCTTTTTAGAAACGGGGGTTTCTTCAACAGCAGGAGCAACTGGAGTTTGTGCTACAGGTTTTTCGACGACAGTTTCTGGTGCAACAGCAGGTCTTTCTTGAACGACTTCTGTTTTCTCGATTTCTTTTGAACTTTGTTTTTCTAATGGCAACTGAGGCTTCTCAGAAACTGGACTTGATGAATGGAGTTCCGCCTCCTTGAAGTATCCAATATACTCATAACCATCAATATGGATAACACCCTTTGCTAATCCTTCATGGGTAGATGCTGAAATGGTTTGATTATAAGAAAGGAGCTCCCTATTTTCAAATGCAAATGTGGTAAAAGGAACAAAGTTGCTAGCACCAATCGAACTAATTAATAATACACCCAGTACTTTACTACGGTGTTTTTTAGAAATTAATAGAACAGCCAAAGAAGCCGTAGCCAATCCTAAACCAGCCAAGGCTAATTCTTTACTTCCCGTATAGGGGAGTTCTTGGTTGCTACTAGCTTTCTTGCGATACACTGCATAGATAATATCATCATCTTGAAACTCCGCAGGAACCTCATGGTGAATCAAAGCTTTTTCAGAATCGGTCAATTCCTGCTCAGCTATATATCGATAATGGACAGTATTTGCTTGCCCCACTTCATTAGCCTGCACCTTGTCAACTGATAAAGTGCTAGCACCAAAAAGGAAGGCCCCGATGGCTACAGGACCTACCCCAACAGTTAACTTGCGAATGGAATATTTAGTAATTTTTCAAGTTGTTCTTTTCTTCTTCTCATTTTCACGACTTTCTAATAGAATCTTGCGGATAATGCGCACGCGCACCTCCAATTAATTTTGGGCGACTAGCCAATGCTGTTACATGCGCATGGCCAATCTCTCTTAAAAGAGGACGAATCGGAACCTGTACATGCTTAATATGCATCCCAATAGCGGTATCTCCAATATCTAATCCAGCATGAGCCACAATAAACTCCACTTCAACTGGATCCTTCATAAACTGAAAAGCTGCCAACTGACCAGCTCCTCCAGCATGAAGAGTAGGAAGGACACTAACAATTTCAAGACCAAACTGCTCAGCTACTTGACGTTCAACAACAAGAGCCCGATTGACATGTTCACATCCTTGAACTGCCAGATGAATGCCTCTTTCTCCCAGGATATCCAAAATGGTCTTCACAATAACCTCACCGGTTTCTTGACTTGATCCCTTACCAATATGACTACCTAAGACCTCACTAGTAGACAAGCCCAAAACAAAAAGAGCTCCTTGCTTCAAATCAGCCTTTTCTATAACATCTACCAGTATCTGGCTTGTTTCCTTCTGAATCACATCTTTCTTCATTTCCAGTACCTCTTTTGTCCTTATCTATCATATCCTTTTTTCTCATTTTTAGCAAGATAGACAACCTAAAAAGCTTGCCCTAAAATGAATAAAACCCCTAGAATTCTCTAGGAGTTAGGTGATTTCTATTCTATTTATGTATATTCTCACTTTCGTCCCTTTTTTTGGGGCAGAATCAATCTTCATCTGGTAATCTTCTCCAAAATGAAGTTTGAGCCGTTGGTCAACATTTTGAAGACCAACTCCCCCACGTTTGAGTTGACTTTGACTAGTATCGCCAGCAGCTTGGAAACCAACTCCATCATCCTCAATATGGATGACCAATGCTGAATCCTGTTTCTGGACAGAAAGTTTAATATGTCCCTGACCTTCTTTTTCCTTAATGCCATGGTAAAGGGCATTTTCTACCAAGGGTTGTAAGACCAGCTTGGGCAATACTAGCTTATCAAAGGCAGGATTTTCAGCAATTTCATAGTCCAGCTTGTCTCCATAGCGTTGTTTCTGGATAAAGAGATACTGACGAACATGATTGATTTCGTCAGACAGACAAATCAAGTCCTTGCCTTGATTGAGCGCCAAACGGAAATAGGTTGCCAAAGACTTGGTCACCTGAACCACTCGCTGACTATCCTGAAATTCAGCCATCCAGATGATAGTGTCCAAGGTGTTATAGAGAAAATGCGGATTAATCTGGCTTGATAGGGCTTGAAGTTGGTACTGACGGGTCCTTTCTTCCTGCCTGCGAATATCTATCATCAACTGATCAATCTGATCCAACATAGCATTGAACTGGCGAGTCACCTCTCTCAGTTCATAAGCACCCGTTTCCTTAGCACGAAGATTTTGAGAACCAGAAGCAATTTCCAGCATGGTTTCTCTCAAATCCTTCAAAGGAGCAATCCAGCGCTTGAGACTGAACCACACCAAGCAGAGACAGGCAAGAAGAGATGTGATACTAGCCCCAAGCAAGGTCCACATGAGTTGACTTCGAACCTGGTCTAACTTCTCCAACGAAGACACTCCAAGCACCGTCCAATCAGTTCCTGCTATCTTTTCCTGACTGACATAGGATTGGTGATCTGGAGTATAGCCCTGCCCTGTCTCAATGTAGGGTTTCATAGCCTCCATTTCACTAGCTGAGCTATAAACTGTGTGTTGAGGATGGTAAACAAATTCATGGTTTTCATTGATAATAAAGGCAAAACCCTGCTGACCCAACTGGAGTTGATTGAGATAGGCTTCCAGAGTTTCGTAGGAAATATCCAAACGGAGCACGCCCAGATTGGCTCCCTTTGCATCAAGAAGTTCTTGAGTGACAGAAATAACCCACTGACTGTCCGATTTACGAGCTGGGGTCAAAAGGGGCATGGCTCCCTGATGAATAGCCTTTTGGTACCAGTTCTCAGCCATCATATCTGAGGAAGTTTTCATCTGTACACTATCATCTGTAGAAATGACTTGACCGGACTTGGTCACCAGCACAACAGTTCTCAAGTCCTGGTCTGCCTTTAAGATGGTCAAAAATAAATCTCGGATTCCTTTGACCTTGTCTGGACTAGGATTCTCAGCATAGGATAAGACATCAGTCTGCTGGGTTAAACTAGTCGAGGTGGTTTCTAATTTTTTGATATAAGACTGGATAAAGTGGCTAGTTTGGCTGATAGTTGTCTGACTATTGCCCTCAATGCTAGTCTCAATGGCTGATGAACTAGATTGATAGTAGAAAGTCCCAACCAGAGCTAGGAGAATGAGAAAGACCAGAAAGATGGAAATAACCATTCTGACTAGGAGAGACGAACGCTTCATCGACCTTCCCCCTTCTTAAACTGACGAGGTGTCACACCTGCAATCTGTTTAAAACGTTGGGTAAAATAGTTCATATCTTCAAAGCCAACCTTCTCTGCGATCTCATAAATCTTCAGATCTGTAGTTAAAAGCAAGAGCTTGGCTTGTTTGACACGTTCTCTCACCAGATAATCCTGAAAAGGCAGGCCCAACTCTTTCTTAATCAAGGAACTCAGATAGGTCGGACTAAAGCCCAAGTCACTGGCCAAGCTCTTTAAACTAAATTGGCTATCGGATAGATGAGACTGGATTTTCTGAGCCATATTTCCTTCAAACTTATCGGTCAATAAATCTTGTAACTGCTCTTCTTTCTCTTCCTTATCCAACTTTTGCTTGATTTTCCCCAACATTTCCTCAATGTCCTGACGAGAAAAGGGCTTGAGCAGGTAGTCGTCCACACCGAGTTTGACAGCAGACAAGGCATAATCAAAATCATCGTAGCCTGTCAAAAAAACTAGATGAACCTGAGGATAGGTTTCTCGGACCAGACTGGCCAGCTGGATGCCATTTAGCTGGGGCATGTTGATATCGGTTAAAACGATATCTGGCACCTGCTTTTGTATCAATTCCCAAGCCTGCCTTCCATTTTCAGCCTGACCGATGATTTCCATATCGTAGGCGGCTACATTGACCAGCTTTGTCAAGCCTTGTCTTACCAGATATTCATCTTCTACAATTAAGATTGTGTAGGTCATGCTTCTCTCCTTTGTCACTTACTAGTATCAGTATAGCAAAATTCTCCTCTAACTGCTTAGGAAAGCCCTCTTACTCAACATAATCTAGTAAATAAGCGTAACCTTTTTCTGCCATTTGGTCTTTGGGAATAAAGCGGATAGAGAGACTATTGATACAGTAGCGTAAGCCACCCTTGTCCTGTGGTCCATCCGTAAAGACATGGCCCAGGTGAGAATCTCCAACTCGGCTTCTCACTTCCATGCGTGTCATATTGTAAGACTTGTCTTCCTTGTAAGTGGCAACATCTGGACTGATGGGTTGGGTAAAACTAGGCCAACCGCAACCAGACTCAAACTTATCCTTTGATGAAAAGAGGGGCTCGCCAGTTGCTACATCCACATAGATGCCCGATTCAAATTTATCCCAGTAGCGGTTTGAAAAAGCTCGTTCTGTTTGATTTTTCTGGGTAACTGCATACTCCTCAGGTGACAGGGTCTTTTTCAATTCCTCATCACTTGGTTTGGGATATTTGCTGGCATCGATGACGGGATAGGCCGCCTGATTAACATTGATATGGCAGTAGCCATTTGGATTTTTCTTGAGGTAGTCTTGGTGGTAGTCCTCAGCCACCACAAAATTCTTCAAGGCCTCCTTTTCAACTGCTAGAGGTTGGTCGTATTTCTTAGCTACCTCATCAAATACTTGGTTGATTACCTCCAAATCCTTGTCATCTGTGTAATAAACACCAGTACGGTACTGGGTTCCCACATCATTTCCTTGTTTATTTTTGCTGGTTGGATTGATAATGCGGAAGTAATGAAGCAGGATTTCCTTAAGGGAAATTTGCTTGGCATCATAGGTGACATGGACAGTCTCCGCATGACCTGTTTGGTTAATCAACTCGTACTTGGTTGTTTCCCCTCTACCATTTGCATAGCCTGAAACGGCATCCGTCACCCCGGGAACTCGAGAAAAATACTCCTCAACTCCCCAGAAACAACCCCCAGCTAGATAAATTTCGTGCAAGTCTGCATCTTTACTCACTTCTGTTTTTTTCACTGTTTTTCCTCCTTGGCTAACTGACGCTTTCTCAATTTGCGAGCTATCTGTCTGCCCTGCATTTCGCATCAATAGAAAATAGAAACCGGTTATGGCTAGGAAAAAGATTCCTGCCAAGACAAACAATTTTACTTTATCATTCATGACCTTTCTCTACCCCATTTCTTTCAATGTTTTTAAAATCATATCCTTATCCATAAAACCTGGTTGCGTTTTGACCAGCTTTCCTTCCTTGTCTATAAAGGCTTGAGTTGGGTAAGAACGAACGCCATAACTTTCCAAAAGTTTTCCTGATGAGTCAATTAGAACTGGGAAATTTTTATAATCCAAACCCTTGTACCAGTTCTTAAAGTCTGCTTCAGCTTGTTCACCCTTGTGTCCAGGAGACACCACTGTCAAGACCACATAGTCATCACCAGCATCCTTAGCAATTTCATCTGTATCTGGAAGACTGGCTAGACAGATGGAACACCAAGAAGCCCAGAATTTGAGATAGATTTTCTTGCCCTTATAATCAGACAAGCGGTAGGTCTTGCCATCTACTCCTGTCAATTCAAAATCAGCAACTGCCTGACCTTTAGTCGCAGTTTGCGAACTGACTTGTTCTGTTTTGGTTTGCTCCTTCATAGTAGATTCGTCTGACATATTTTTAGCCGAACAGGCTGCCAAACAACAGATTGAGCCTACTCCAAGGAGACATGTTTGCCATTTTTTCATTTCTTCTTCCTCTCTATTCAAATAATCTTGTCAAAATGGAAGCATTTCCCAAAAGCACCAAGATTCCCATCATGATAATGAGGAAACCACCCACTTTTTTGAGGGTTCCGAGATAAGGATGGAGTTTTCGGAAATGTTTCAAAACATAGCTGGAGGCGAGAGATAGAACCAAAAATGGTAGCGCTAGACCCAGCGTATAGACCAACATGAGACCAGCTCCCTGCCAAGCACCTGAGTCACCTGAAGCCGCCAAGGCCAAAACAGAGCCAAGAACCGGCCCCACACAAGGCGTCCAAGCAAAACTAAAGGTCAACCCCAGTAAAAATGCCTGACTATAGCCCTTACCCTTTTGCCCTTGTTTCTTTAATTGTAGCCTTCTTTCCTTGTAGAGCCCCTGCAAATGTAAGACTTCCATCTGGTGCAAGCCCAAGAGAATGATAACCACACCTATCACATACTGAAACCAAGAGGCATACAGTAAATCGCCTAAAAAACCAGCTCCATAGCCTAGTAAGATAAAAGTAAAGGATATCCCTACTATAAAGACCAAAGTTCGCAATAGACTAACAAGTGAGATTGAACATTTGCCACTAGAATCCTGAGCACCATCTTTGTCATCCAACAAGACCCCTGCATAGACCGGTAACAAGGGTAAAATACAAGGAGAAAAGAAGGAAAGAATTCCAGCAAGAAAAACACTGATAAAAAAGATAATATTATCCATTGCCTTCCTCCATTCTTTGATTTGATAGGACTATTATAGCCCCAAAACTCCAGAAAAAACAGGGACAATGATAGGGAAAAATAGGAATTTAATCAGGTTATACGTCAAAAAATCAAAAGAAACATGAATACAAAAGGTAAGCTATCTTATACTCAATGAAAATCAAAGAGCAAACTAGGAAGCTAGCCGCAGGCTGCTCAAAACACGATTTTGAGGTTGTAAATAAGACTGACGAAGTCAGCTCAAAACACGGTTTTTGAGGTTGTAGATAAGACTGACGAAGTCAGCTCAAAACACGGTTTTGAGGTTGTAGATAAGACTGACGAAGTCAGCTCAAAACACGGTTTTGAGGTTGTAGATAAGACTGACGAAGTCAGTAACATATATAGGACAAGGTGAAGCTGACATGATTTGAAGAGATTTTCGAAGAGTATAAAAAAAACAGATTCTTCCATCTATCACGGAAAAATCTGTCATTGACTTACTGATTTAGAAAAACTCCAACTACGGCTTGCGAACCTCGTCTTTGCTGGTTTCTCTGTATTTTTTAATTCCAAGAACACCATTTTGACCATTATTGGTAATGGTCTTACAACAAGGCCTCAAACTCAGCGACGGTCATTCCCAATTGTTCACTCGCAAATTCGGAAGTTAAAACATGTTGGCGTACTAAATCAATAAAGGTAAAGATTTGTCCTTCAACTTTCCCACGTTCCAGTCCCTGTTCAATACCCTCTGCGCGACCACGTTCTAAGCCCTTTTCCTCTGCTTGTTCCAAGGCATAGTCCTGTACTAATAAGGCTTGTTCTTCGCGCATACGTAGTTGACTAAACATCTTCCTGTCCTCCTCGGACCAGCTCTTATAGTCCAGCAGTTGGTCTGCTTGACTGATGGCTCGCTCGGGTTCTTGGGTAAAGGGTTTATTCCCGAAAAACTCCAACCATGGTTTACGAACCTTGTCTTTGCTGGTTTCTCTGTATTTTTTAATTCCAAGAATGCCATCTTGACTAGATGGTCTTGACGTTAGCTGGTCTTACAACAGTGCCTCAAACTCAGCGACGGTCATGCCTAATTGTTCACTCGCAAATTCGGAAGTTAAAACATGTTGACGTACTAAATCAATAAAGGTAAAGATTTGTCCTTCAACTTTCCCACGCTCCAGTCCCTGTTCAAGACCTTGTTCAAGACCCTTCTGCCCTAGCTGTTTCCAAGGCATAGTCCTGTGCTAACAAGGCTTGTTCTTCGCGCATACGTAGTTGACTAAACATCTTTCCTGTCCTCCTCGGACCAGCTCTTATAGTCCAGCAGTTGGTCTGCTTGACTGATGGCTCGCTCGGGTTCTTGGGTAAAGGGTTTATTCCCGAAAAACTCCAACCACGGTTTGCGAACCTCGTCTTTGCTGGTTTCTCTGTATTTTTTTAGTTCCAAGAACGCCATCTTGACTAGATGGTTTTCTTGACCGTTAGTTTGTAATTGTTAAAACCTCACCTGTCGTGTCCTCGCGCATACTAAAGCTATGAAAAGCTAAATCATCTGAAAAGTAATTGCTGTCCACAATTGCGATAGCATATACTGGGGCAATATGTTTGTAGCTCTGGTAAGTATTGCCCTCTTGCTGGCGAATTTTTTCTAGGATTTTGATTGACCTGACTACACAGATAAGCCCACAGGCGATTGATGAAAAAATTCTGATGATGAACCTGAATCTCAATAATTACCTGAGTGCCATTGTCCAACTCCGCCAAAACATCTATACTAGTGTAAAAATCCTGGGCCGAGTAAGGCATGGAAGGTAAGACGTGAATATTACTTCCCTCCAAAATAGTTACATTTTTGGTTGGTAAGTCCAGCATATCGCGAATAAATTGACAAGTGATCTCTGGATTGCTAAAGATTTTCTTAGCAACCAAGTCATTGGTTGGGCTGATGCCTGGATGTCTTAGAATCATCCTTTTCCTCCTTTTATTATACCACAGTTTTAAATCTAGGTTTACTAGATTTGATGCTTCTATCTATTTATTCGGAAAAAAAAGGATAAACAAAATAGAAAATAAGAAACTAGAATAGCGGATAACCACTCAATTTTCAATCAAATTTTAAGCTCATACATCTCCTCTATTTATCTGATAATAAATAAGATCCGTAAGATAGCCTTTTCTCTCTACACCATTGGTAATAGTCTTTAGATAGAACATTCCAGCCTTCTCCATGACACGACCTGAAGCCGGATTGAGACTGGCATAACGTGCTCTGACCTTTTGAAAGTCTGCTTGAGTAAAGCAGAAGTCCAAGACAGCTTTCAAGGCCTCTGTCATCACACCTCGGCTCCAATAATTTTTTCCTAATACATAACCAATTTCACAACTTAAATCTTCCTCGTGTATTTCAACAATGCTGATATCTCCTATCACCTGCTCTGGCTTTTCTTTTAGACAAATGGCCCATTTGTAATAGTTGGGATTGGCATAGGAGGCAACCCAGTTATGAATCGAATGTCGAGTCACCTCGACATCAGAATGGGGATCCCAAGTGACGTAGGTCAAATTCTCAGCAGAGGAAGCCCAATTCTGAAACATGGCTTCTGCATCACTCTCCACAAATCTTCTTAAAATCAAACGATCTGTCTGTAACATTTGCGTACCAATAAATTTCATGATACTACCTCACTTTCTGATAAATGATTCTCTGCCCAATCTCTATTTAGATTTGTTTTGCTTTTGAATTTCAAGGCTCAATCTAAAAAGGTCCCCCGGACCTTCTCTCACTTTCTCATTTCTAAGCTCAGGGTAAAAAGGCTAAACTCAGTAACAGCTAGAAAACGAGTTTTTCATCTAAGCCCTTGACGCAGTCGCTGTCTGGTTTGAAATACGCTTTACCAAGCTCTTTCAAACCTAGTCATCATTGCGGGGGTGAGACTACGAAATCGAACTCTTCGAGTTACCGGACCTTCCTCGCTTACCTGTTTCCATGATCGGGGTAAAAAGACTAAACTCAGTAACAACTAAAAAACGAGTTTTTCATCTAATTTCTTGATGTAGTCGCTGTCTGGTTTGAAATACGCTTTACCAAGCTTTTTCAAACCTAGTCATCGTTGCGGGGGTGAGACTACGAAATCGAACTCTTCGAGTTACCGAACCTTCTCTCACTTTCTTATTTCAAGGTGAGGGCTGAAAACCTCCACTGGAGGTTCCTCATTTTCTTATTTCTAAACTCGGGGTAAAAAGGTCCCCCAGACCTTCTTCGCTTTCTCATTTCTAGGCTCAGGGTAAAAACCTCCACTGGAGGTTTTTACTCCCAAAAGTCATCAAATACTGTGATTGGTAGGTGGCGTTTGTGTTGGCCTTTGTGCCACCAGTTTTCAATAGTCGCTTGAGCTTCTGGGCTGATTGTTTTGCCTTCTAGGTAGTCGTCAATCTCTTCATAAGTGACTCCGAGAGCTACTTCATCAGCCAGGCCTGGTTTGTCTTCTTCTAGGTCTGCTGTTGGGATTTTTTCATAAAGGGCTGGGTCTGCACCGAGTTCCTGCAAGAGTTGTTTTCCTTGACGTTTATTGAGGCGGTAAAGAGGAAGAATATCCGCACCACCGTCACCAAACTTGGTAAAAAAGCCTGTGATATTTTCCGCAGCATGGTCTGTTCCAATGACCGCTCCGCTATGGGAACCAGCAAGGGCATACTGAGCAATCATACGGCAACGAGCCTTGATATTGCCCTTGTTAAAATCTGAAACAGGACTACCTGTTGCTTCGACCGCAACTGTCATGGCATCTGCCGATTCCTTGATATTCACTACCAAGCTGACATCTGGCTGGATGAAGGCTAGGGCTTTTTTTGAGCATCTGCTTCATCGGCTTGCACTCCATAAGGCAGGCGGACAGCGATAAATTTGTAGCTATCATCGCCCGTCTCTGCTCGCAGTTCTTCCATAGCTAATTGGGCCAATCGACCTGCCAAGGTTGAGTCCTGTCCCCCAGAAATCCCTAGTACAAAGGTTTTAAGAAAGGGATGTTTTTTCAGGTATCTTTTTAAGAAATCAATAGAACGACGAATTTCTTCCTGGGCATCAATCACTGGTTTCACGCCCAGTTCTTGGATAATCGTTTCTTGCAAACTCATTCTTCTTCTCCTTCACCGAGGGCTTCCTTGCGCATCTTGTCAATCAAGTCCATCTTGTCTTGCCATACATCACGCGCCAAATCCACTGGATAATGCTGCGGATTGAGCACACGCTTGTACTCATCCCAAAGCTTGTCAAATTCCTTACGAGCATAGTCCTGAATCTCAGTCAAACTAGGCAAGCTGTAAATCAATTTTCCGTCCTTGAAAATATCCACCAATAGAGGAACAGCATCAAAATTACGAACCGTCTTCTTGATGTAAGTATAGGTCGGATGGAACATCTTGATTTCTGTCATGCTGGCAACATCTACACCATCATAGGTAATGTAGTCGCCTTCTGACTTACCTTTTTCACGACTGGTAATGCGCCACACCTGCTTCTTACCTGGCGTAGACACTTTTTCCGCATTATTAGACAGCTTGATGGTGTTGCGCATGTTCCCATTTTCATCTTCAATCGCAACAATCTTGTAAACTGCCCCAAGAGCTGGCTGGTCATAAGCTGTAATCAGCTTGGTACCAACACCCCAGACATCAATCTTGGCCTTTTGCATCTTGAGGTTAAGGATAGTATTTTCGTCCAAATCATTAGAAGCATAAATCTTAGCCTCTGTAAATCCAGCCTCGTCCAGTTGCTGACGAACTTTCTTGGAAATGTAGGCAATATCCCCAGAGTCAATCCGTACACCCATAAAGTTAATCTGGTCACCCAGCTCACGCGCCACCTGAATGGCAGCTGGTACACCGATGCGAAGAGTGTCATAGGTGTCCACAAGAAAAACACAATTTTTGTGGGTCGCAGCATAAGCCTTAAAAGCCTCATAGTCATTGCCATAAACCTGTACCAAAGAATGGGCATGGGTCCCCAAGACAGGAATATTAAAGAGTTTACCAGCACGCACGTTGCTGGTTCCATTGGCGCCACCAATCACCGCTGCGCGTGTTCCCCAGATAGCCGCATCCATTTCTTGAGCCCGACGTGTCCCAAACTCCATCAAGGGTTCATCTTCAATGACTGAACGAATACGAGCTGCCTTAGTCGCCACCAAGGTCTGGTAGTTGACGATGTTCAAAAGGGCCGTTTCAACCAACTGACATTGGGCTAGAGGGCCTTCCACCTGCACAATCGGTTCATTAGCAAAGACCAAGTCCCCTTCTTGAGCAGAACGAACGGTCAACTCCAACTTGAAATTGCGGAGATAGTCCAAAAATGCCCCATGATAGCCTAGCGACTCCAAATAGGCAATATCACTATCTGAAAAACGCAAGTCTTCAAGATAACTTACAATTCTTTCCAAACCAGCAAAAACCGCATAGCCATTCTGAAAAGGTTGTTGGCGGAAATACACCTCAAAGACCGCCTTTTTATTGTGAATCCCTTGGTCAAAGTAAACCTGCATCATGTTGATCTGGTACAAGTCCGTGTGCAATGTCAAACTATCATCTGGATACATACTTTTCCTACTTCCTTAACTAGAAATATATGAAAATTTTCAAAAACTTTCATGTATTCCAATAAATTAGTACTATTATATCACATTTTAGCTGGATTGAGAAAAGAGTAACAAGCTATTCTCCACTCTCCAGCTCATCCATGTCTTGCTCAAATTTTTTCTGAGCCCATTCACCATAGCTCTTCAGACCAAGATTGCCAATAAAGACCCAGGGAAGGTAAATGACATAAGTAATTGCCCAAGCAGACAGGTATTTAACGTTCAAAGGATTGTGCTGATAAATTTCTATGTTGAATTGATAATTCTGCAACATTAAAAGAGCCGTAATAGCAAGAGTTACCAGCAAACACCCTAAAATTGTAAAATGAAAACGACTATAGTAGGTCACTCCCAGATAACGGGCACGATTGAAAAAGAACAAAATTCCTACTATCAGAGTATAGACTAGAAAATTCGGATTAAAAAGAGAAGGAGCTAATACAGCAACCAAATAGCTTAGAAGCACCAGCCCAATGAAGAGGGTAAAGGATTCCGCTCCAGCTTTATTGATCAGTTGTTCTTCTCTTTCGTCTAGTAATTGATAATAATAAAATCTATTTTTCATCTTCTTCCTCCCAAACTTGCTGATTTCTGCGATTCAAGTATAGGATAACTCGGTCCATAGAATAACTCCCAACGAGATAGATGATAACTGCTAGAACCACTTTTAGGGAGTACTTCCAAGTCAATAGATTGACCAGTTCCTCGCGATTTCCTACGATATCAATCAATAAAATCACTATAGAAAATCCCAAAGCAGATAAAATTCTTTCTTTTCCAGTATTCTCAACAATATCTCGAATATCAATTCCTACATACATGCGGCGAATAATGGCATACAAACCGACTCCAATCAATAAAAGTAATTCTGGTAAATAGGACAGAAGCGTTAAATTAAAAATATAAACTTTGGCAAAAATTTCCAGTGCCAAAAATAGGTACATACCCAAGAGAATTTCTCCTGAAATATTTCCATCCAATTTTTCCGTACGTTCATCTTTGATAACAAGTTTTTTTCTATTTTTCATCTTCTTCCTCCCAAAATAGTTGGTCTAACGTTTTGCCTAAGCATCTGCATATGGACTGACAGAGCGAGAGACTAGGATTATATTTCCCTGCTTCTATCAAGCCGATAGTCTGCCTCGTAACACCCACAGCTTCTGCCAAATCACCTTGTGTCATATCAAGCTCCACACGAGCTAGTTTTAACTTTAAATTTTTAGCCACTAGCATCCTCCTTCTATTTTTTAAAAAGTTGCGCCTCTTTTTAACAACATTATATCATATATCTAACTTAATGCAATATATAAATGTCATTTTGTAAAATTTTATTAACAAAAAACCTCTACCACCTAAATGATAGAGAGTTTCTGCCTATTCAATTTTTTTCAAAACATCTACAGCATTGTAGGAGTTCACATCTAATATTGTATTGTCCTCAATATCGTCTAGAAAGACACAATTTCTAAGTTCTAACTGCTACTTATCGAAAAACTACTTAAACGTTACCCATAGCCACCATCATACCTCCATACATATATAAAGCCCTTCTTTGCTTTATTCTCCTTACAAATCCTTTTGATAATAATATCTTTGACCAATGTAGGGATAGTCTTGTAAGGTAAAAACTTCCTTGTAGCCATGCCTTTTATAAAAATCTGGAGCTTGAAACTGGTAAGTATTGACAAAAGCAAAACGACAGTTTCGATTCTTAGCTTCAGTTTCTGCTTGCTGTAATAGTTTTGAACCGATTCCTTGCCCTCTCAGTTCATCTTTTACAAATAAATACTCGATTTCTAGCCAATTCCCAAAAGTCTCTGCTATCAAACCTGCCAAGAGATTGCCCTTTTCATCTTCGACATAAAGATTAAGTGGCTCACTTTCAGCCTCTTCTCTTTTTGAACGGTTATAAGCACGAATCAGATTCCCTATTTCTTGTGATTTAGGGGATTCCTTATTTTCCAATCTAAAGTACATCTAAACCTCCTCGAAAACAACGCATAATATCAAGGTTTTCCAATACCTGATACTATGCGTTTTTCTGATTTTAAAGATTTTTTTCCAGTCTCTAGATTTTGGCTTTTCTTCAATCCACTACAATTGACAAAAATCCTACTTATTGATTGGTATTATACCCATTCACCATTTACATTTACAGTATATCCATCTACTGTTGTGTCAACTGCTAAAGCTCCTGAACTGTAGGCATAGTACCATTTACCAGAAACTGTAAACCATCCTGTTTTCATAGCGCCTGAATTATCAAGATAATACCATGTATCATTATCTTTAACCCAGCCAGTCTGCATTGCTCCTGAATCGTTCAAATAGTACCATGTACCATTATCTTTTACCCAGCCAGTTTGCATCGCTCCTGAATCATTCAAATAGTACCATGTACCATTATCTTTTACCCAGCCAGTTTGCATTGCTCCTGAATCGTTCAAATAGTACCATGTACCATTATCTTTTATCCAGCCAGTTTGCATTGCTCCTGATTGATTCAAATAGTACCATGTACCATTATCTTTTATCCAGCCAGTTTGCATTGCTCCTGATTGATTCAAATAGTACCATGTACCATTATCTTTTACCCAACCAGTTTGCATTAATCCTGAATTATCAAAACGATACCATGTTCCATTTATTTGCTTCCATTCATTTGCAATGTAGGAATTATCTTCAAGCTGATAGAACCAATGACTATCTTTTTCACTCCACTCCTCTGCCACACTATTTGATAAGGTATTACCTTCTCTACCACTCACATAAAGATCAGTTGTTCTTGGCGTTATTGTGTCTGGTGTTACGCCTGGGTTTTCTCCTGGTGTTGTTGTGCCTGGAGTTGTACTTGAGTTTTCTCCTGGTGTTGCTGTGCCTGGAGTGGTACCTGGGTTTTCTCCTGGTGTTGCTGTGTCTGGAGTTGTGCCTGGGTTTTCTCCTGGTGTTGCTGTGCCTGGAGTGGTACCTGGGTTTTCTCCTGGTGTTGCTGTACCTGGAGTTGTACTTGGGTTTTCTCCTGGTGTTGTTGTGCCTGGAGTTGTATCTGGGTTTTTCTCCTGGTGTTGTTGTGCCTGGAGTTGTACTTGAGTTTTCTCCTGGTGTTGCTGTGCCTGGAGTTGTATCTGGGTTTTTCTCCTGGTGTTGTTGTGCCTGGAGTGGTACTTGGTTTCTCTCCTGGTGTTGCTGTGCCTGGAGTGGTACCTGGGTTTTCTCCTGGTGTTGCTGTACCTGGAGTGGTACCTGGGTTTTCTCCTGGTGTTGTTGTGCCTGGAGTTGTATCTGGGTTTTCTCCTGGTGTTGCTGTGCCTGGAGTTGTATCTGGGTTTTTCTCCTGGTGTTGCTGTACCTGGAGTTGTACTTGGGTTTTTCTCCTGGTGTTGCTGTGCCTGGAGTGGTACCTGGGTTTTCTCCTGGTGTTGTTGTGCCTGGAGTTGTATCCGGGTTTTCTCCTGGTGTTGTTGTACCTGGAGTTGTACTTGGGTTTTCTCCTGGTGTTACTGTGCCTGGAGTGGTACCTGGGTTTTTCTCCTGGTGTTGTTGTGCCTGGAGTTGTACTTGGGTTTTTCTCCTGGTGTTGCTGTACCTGGAGTGGTATCTGGGTTTTTCTCCTGGTGTTGTTGTGCCTGGAGTTGTACTTGGGTTTTCTCCTGGTGTTGCTGTACCTGGAGTTGTACTTGGGTTTTCTCCTGGTGTTGTTGTGCCTGGAGTTGTACTTGGTTTCTCTCCTGGTGTTGCTGTACCTGGAGTTGTATCCGGTTTTTCTCCTGGCGTTGTTGTGCCTGGAGTTGTACTTGGGTTTTCTCCTGGTGTTGTTGTGCCTGGAGTTGTATCTGGGTTTTCTCCTGGTGTTGCTGTACCTGGAGTTGTACTTGGGTTTTCTCCTGGTGTTGCTGTACCTGGAGTTGTACTTGGGTTTTCTCCTGGTGTTGCTGTACCTGGAGTTGTACCTGGGTTTTCTCCTGGCGTTGTTGTGTCTGGAGTTGTACTTGGGTTTTCTCCTGGTATTGCTGTATCTGGAGTTGTACTTGGTTTGTCTCCTGGTGTTGCTGTGAATATCCATGTTCCTGTCACGGTTTCGTCACTTGTTCCAACCGTTACGCTCGCTTTATCCCAGCCGTTGAAGTGCCATGTCCCTTGGTTAGCTGTATCTTCTACGTCTGTTTGCCCACTTGGGCTTGCCACTACATCGCCTGTGTGTTTATCATTCACTGCTGCTGGCGCTGTAATATTGCTTGGTAAGCTCTTGTCTGGAGTGCCACTCACGTAGTTGTACGTTACACTGTATGTTGCAGCTGGTGTTGCTGTGAATGTCCATGTTCCTGTCACGGTTGCGTCACTTGTTCCAACTGTTACACTCGCTTTATCCCAGCCGTTAAAGTGCCATGTCCCTTGGTTTGCTGTATCTTCTACATCAGTTTGTCCACTTGGGCTTGCCACTACATCTCCTGTATGTTTGTCACTTACAACTGCTGGTGCTGTGATACTACTTGGTAAAGTCTTATCTGGTGTCCCGCTTACGTAGTTATACGTTACGCTGTATGTTGCTGCTGGGCTATCTGTTTGTGTTGATCCACCTTTTGCAAAAATGCTAAGTGGAACAGTATCAGACGACCCATCATCTGTATACGTAATCGTTATGGTACCATCATTATTAAATTTATACCCTAACGCTCCAGAAAAAGCTTGAAAAACATCAGTTTCCCCCGCAGATGGATTATGACTTTCTAAAAAGGCTTTAATTTTAGCTTGATCCTCAGAAGTAATATTCCCTCTTAAATTTGAAAGATTAGACAATGTTACCTTGTGATGCTCCAACAATCCTGCCATTAAATCAGTATGTTGTGCTTGAGCAAATGTCGATTCCTTTTTATTCAGTTCCAAAATATTCTCTGCAGAATTGATAATTTCTAATTGCTGAGCAGCGATATCTCCACCAACTGGAGGTAGTACAGCTTTTACTAATTGTGCTGTTTCTTTTAACTCTGCATACTTAGCAGTTAGAACTTGATTAATTCTTCTTATGTTCGTTAAATGTCTATTTTCCGCAACCTCTGTAGTTTCTCCTTCTCTAACCTTGATAACAACTGTGTTGTATTCTGGATAAGAAGTAATCAACTCATTAATTGTTGTTTCGTAAGATGAGGCATTAGGTTTTATTGTTACTGATTGATTATAAGCTTTTTCAGCTTCTACTAATACGGATTTTGCTGTTGTCAATTTACCCTGAAATTCTTGCCATGCAGATTCTGTATAATCCGCTTCTTTTTTAGTCGATAAAGCTTGAACTTTATCTTTTAAATTCTGAATACTACTTGGTAATACGGTTGAATCCGCCGCTTTAGAGATTGTTGCTAAAGCTTGACGAATATATTCTACCAAAGCTCCATTATTAACAGCTGTCTCATTAATATAATTACTATCTTCTACAGACAGTGTTGCTTCTACATGATTCATCCCTATCACAGAATTTACAAAAACTAACCCAACTGTAACTGACGCTATTCCAATTTTTAATTTTCTTATTGAAAATTTTCTATCCTTATTCCAAAAGATATCTTTCATCTAACTTTAGCTCCTTAATTTAAGAATGTTTAGTAATATCATTTATTAAGTCACTCATTTATTTTCATTAAAAAAATAGTACTTGAAGCATATTACCTATCATCTCTGATTTTTAAGACAATAAATTGAATCATTCTAATAAGTCATCTTCCACTAAAAGATTATAAAATGTATAAGTTTACGATGATAATGCTCTCATTTTCATAGCAGAGTCACATCTATCCTTTTTATATCTTTTTGATTAATATTATAGACTTCCTACATAACAGAATTTAATGAAATAATGTTATGCAGGAACATCTATTCTTTAATAACTATGACTTATTTCTAAGATTTTAAGCACTTCTATCTCAATTGTTATGAGACATTTACAAAGTTCTAAACGAAATCATTTTAATTCAAATTTTTAACTACGATTATTCTTCTTTTCTTCTGCCAACATATAGAGCTAGTAGAATACTGCTACCTAGAAGCATTGGAAGATACTCTGCTTTTGTACCCGTTTTAGGTAATTCACTACCAGAATGCTCATTTACAGCACTTGATATTTCCGGATTCGTTTGTGTTAATCCTTCTGAAGTTGGTTTATCTGAGTTTGGATTTGTTGAACCTACTGAAGTTGGCACGCCTAGATTTGGATTCGTGCTTCCTTCTGATGTTGGTACACCTGAGTTTGGATTTGTTGGAGTTCCTGGTGTCGGTACTCCTGGGTTTGGGGTTATTGAAGTTCCCGGTGTTGTTACTCCTGGATTTGGGTTCGTTGAAGTTCCCGGTGTTGGTGTGCCTGGCGTTGTTTCATCTGAGCTTGGATTTGTTGGGATTCCTGGATACTCAGGTTTTTCATATACTGCAGGCATTCCTGGTACGCCACCTTTAAATTCAGGTTTGTCATGAACTGGTGGAGCTGGAATTGCAAATGTTGGTACCCCTGGATTTGTTGGATTTTCTGGTGTATGTCCTCCCGGTTTATCATTACATCCGCATTTGCCATCACGAATAATGGTTTTATAAACAATTCCATTTACATTAATAATCGTAATTGTATGTGTACCATTTCCATTATCTTCCACTGTAACTTCTGGTGATTTGCCATCTTTACCATCTTTAATGATGGTTTCTGTTTTACTTCCATCTGGATTGATGATTGTAATCGTATGAGTTCCATCATTATTGTTACGAACAGTTGCTGTTGGTGATTTTCCATCTTTGCCATCTTTTCCATCTTTAATAATCGATGTATATTGTTGTCCATTAGAATCAACAATAATGACAGTATGAGTTCCATCTCCATTATCCACTATCTTAGCTGTTGGTGATTTTCCATCAAAGATTGTCGTACTTGTTTCTTTTCCGTCAGATCCAATCACTTTAATAGTATGTGAACCATTATGGTTATCAATTACTTCCAGTTTGGTGATTGACCGTCACGAACGATTGTAGTCGTTGTTGTACCATCTGAATTCACAATTGTTACCGTATGTGTACCATCTCCATTATTAACGACTTTAGCCGTTGGTGATTTTCCATCACGGACTGTCATTTCAGAAACTGTTCCATTACCATTTTCTACACGAATTGTGTAAGTACCATCATGATTGTCTCTAACAGTTGCTACTGGTGATTTACCATCTTTAATGATTGTTTCAGTCGTTGTTCCATCACCATTGAGAACGGTAATTTTATGAGTTCCATTTTGTTCATCAGTAATGGTTACTTTTGGTGATTGACCATCACGAATTGTTGTTTCAGTGGTTACCCCATCTGGATTTGTAATAATAATCGTATGACTTCCGTCGTTATTATTACGAACTGTTGCTGTTGGCGTACGTCCATCTACTCCATCACGACCATTTTTAACAATGAAATTATTCGTAGTTCCATCTGGATTTGTAATCGTTACTGTATGACTTCCATCTGGATTTTCTGTTGTTGTTGCAGTTGCAGCTTTACCATCTTTACCGTCTTTGATGATAGTATTCGTAACATTACCGTCTCCATCTGTTACTTTAACAGTGTGAGTGCCATTTCCATTATCGATTACTTCAACTTTCGGAGTTTTACCATCTCTAACAACTATTTCTTTAGAAGCACCATCTGGATTTATGACAGTAATTGTATGACTTCCATCTGGATTTTCTGTTGTTGTAATCGTAGCTGTTTTACCATCTTTACCATCTTTAACTTTCGTAGTTGATTCAGAGCCATCTGGATTTCTAATAATAATAGAGTGAGTTCCATCTCCATTATCTGTCATAGTAATAACTGGTGATTTACCATCTACTCCATTTGTTCCAGCTTCTCCTTTATCCCCTTTAAGTCCATCAAGAATAGTAGCAAGAGGTTTTGTTGCATCTAATGGTTGTCCTGGGTTTGCTGGATCTTCAACATAAATCTTAGTTTCGTTACCTTCTTTTTTAACAACTAGAGATTTACCATTTAATCCATCTCTACCATTCGTACCATTTTTAACATTAACTGTAATTGGCTCTTTACCTGGAAGTGTAAGAATAATATCTGTACTTATTCCATCTGCTCCTGGTTGGGTAGTGATAGTAGGTGTATCCCCTTTATCACCTTTCGGTCCTTTGATATTACCTTCTTTTTCCCATTGTCCATTTTTCTTAACGAAGATGTCGCCTGTTGTTGTATTGACGTACTTGTCGCCTTCTTTTCCTGTGTCTGATGCTGGGTCTGTTGTTCCACTTAGGATGTCTTTGCCGTCTTGTCCGTCTCGTCCATTCTGTCCGTTTTGGCCATCTCGTCCGTTTTCTCCATTTTGTCCGGCTGCTCCAGTTTCACCTTTATCACCTTTTGGTCCTTTAAGGTTACCTTCGCGTTCCCATTGTCCATTTTTCTTAACGAAGATGTCGCCTGTTGTCGTATTGACGTATTTGTCGCCTTCTTTTCCTGTCTCTGATGTTGGGTCGCTTGTGCCGCTTAGGATATCTTTTGCCGTCTCGGCTGTTTTGTCCGGCTGCCCCAGTTGCTCCGGTTTCACCTTTATCGCCTTTTTGGTCCTTTGAGGTTGCCTTCACGTTCCCATTGTCCATTTTTTTCTTAATGAAGATGTCGCCTGTTGTCGTATTGACGTATTTGTCACCTTCTTTTTCCTGTCTCTGACGTTGGGTCGCTTTGTGCCGCTTAGGACATCTTTTGCCGTCTCGGCCATTTTTGTCCGTTTTTCTCCGTTTTTGTCCGGCTGCTCCGGTTTCACCTTTATCGCCTTTTGGTCCTTTGAGGTTACCTTCGCGTTCCCATTGTCCATTTTTCTTAACGAAGATGTCGCCTGTTGTCGTATTGACGTATTTGTCGCCTTCTTTTCCTGTTTCTGACGTTGGGTCTGTTGTTCCACTTAGGATATCTTTGCCGTCTCGGCCATTTTGTCCGGCTGCTCCAGTTTCCCCTTTATCACCTTTCGTAATCGTTGGAACTACTGTTGCCGAAACTGATGGACTCGTAGCTTTATTTGGTTGCGTTTGTGAAACAAGAATATTATCACCTTTTGCTACAGGACTTTCTAGAGTAACTGTCCATCTTCCATCTGTTACTGTAGTTGTTTTAACAGTACCATTTGGAAGTGTAACATTAATGGTTGAACCATTTTCCCCTTTACCTGTAATCGTTGTAGCACCTTCAATAATCGCATCTACTATTGGTTCCTTAGATAATTCTAGTCCAGCATTTGCAACTACAGTAGCACTAATATCATTACTCATTGTTTTATTAACTTCTTTTTGACGAGCAGAGATGCTTTGTCCTTTTCCAAGTGGTGATGTAGTATCCACACTCCATGATCCATCTCCTGAAACTAGAGCTGTCTTCTCATCTCCAGTTGGAAGTGTAACGGTTACTGTCGCTCCTGCAACACCTGTTCCTTTAACCACACTAGTTCCTTCACGTACCTCAGTAATAACAGGAATCTTAGACAGTGATTCTACAACATTCAACACAACTGTTTCTCTTGCTTCTGCAGCACCTAGATTCTCACTAGTACGTGCTATAAAGGTAAATACAATACGTCCTGTTTGTCGGAATTCCTGTAATGGTATGATTTGTGACATTATAGGTTAAACCATAAGCCCCTAAGAAGTAATTCGCAATATTAGCTTCAACAATACCTGAATTGTTTCCACTAACTGCACTTAGGAGAGCATCTATTCCATAGATATTGGCATGCTCACTTGAAGTTACCGTTACATCATTAATAGCTGTTCCAACTTGAACCGTTTGTTCCTTATTCGTAATTCCAATTGTAGCAGGAAGATGATTTACATGAATGGTTAGGGTTGCTGTTTTATCGTTGCCGCTAAATCCTCTCGGTCTTCCTGTTACTGTAATCGTATATGTGCCGACTTTATTAGGAGTTCCCTGAATCATCTTACGTTCTGCATCATATGTCAGACCTGAAGGTAATTCCCCAACACTTACTTCTATTCCCTCTGGTACAGTTAGATTGATTGGAGTAATCGGTGACAGAACAGTCGTTGTTTGTTCTTGATTTGTTACAAAGTCAAATTCCTTGGCTCTTACTGTCAATGGAATATCCAATGTTAGTGTTTTTCCTCCACTAGTCCCTGTATAACGTTCAGATAGTGTAGTAGCTAAATGAATCGTATGATTTCCTACAATAGTTGGTGTTCCGGTAATCTTTTTAGATGCTGCATCATAACTTAATCCTAGACTTGATAAAGATGTATACGTACTTGTTCCTTCAATCATTACAGATGGTTCAGACAATGTAGAAACTGAATCTTTTGTAATGGTAACCTCTGGTATACTTTCTAAAGCTGTTACTGTAGCACTAGTAGGAGTAGCCGATAAGGTTGGCTCTATCTTAGTCACATGAAGGGTAACTGGTTTTCTCGTTACTTTACCTCCAAGTGCACCTGGCATCGTTGCTTTCACATTGAAGGTATATTCTCCCACACCCTCTACTGGTGTTCCTGTAATTTGGTGACTTACTAAATTATAGCTTACTCCAGTTGGAGCGCCTTCTAATTCAATACTTGCACGTTCATCAAAATCAGATACCGTAATTGGAGTCATCTCTTCAGCTGCAGAAAATGTCTGTTCTGCATTATTAAGCGTAAGTGATGAGATTGGAGGTGTAACTTCAATATGAATTCTTTTAAAGATATAGTTATTAGATCCAGGCATAGCTAATTCATAAGGTATAGTAGTATTAACATTAATTTCATAGACCTTTCCAGGATAAGGCATTGAGTTTGGAGTACCAGCAATAGTTCCTGTATGAGTTGTTTCATCATAGGTATAACTTAATCCTTCTGGTAATCTATCTGATTCAACACTCAATTTTGAGTATGGATCATGCTGAATCGTAATAGGGGGGATTGCAGTTCCAGCGGGTATCTTCAATCGTTCATTCCACATACCATAAGCATCTGTGGGGTTTCCTGCTGAACTAATTGCCAGACTTGGTAGAAATCCTGTAATGTTAATTTTATAATTACTTGTAGTACTACGAATTTGACCATTTGATCCTGTTCTAGTAATTTCAACTTTAAACGTAATAGCTCCCGTACTATTTGGAGTACCAGTAATACTTGTTCCATTATTACTAATTTTTAACCCATGAAGAGAATCACTAGTTGAATAAGTCACTCTTGCATCATCCGGTACATTTTGTAACCCAAATCTAGATACTGGAGTCTTCACAATTTCTCCATTTTCACCCGTTGTCACTGACATAATATTATTAGATAAAACTTTAACTTCTGATGTTTCATTAGCAACAACAAATTCTTTTGGTTTTACAACTAAGTGTACTGCAGCAGACTTAATACTATCCCCTTTAACTGCTAAAACTGGAATATCATAGACCCCTTCATAGAGCCCTTTCCCCTTAAGAACATTTCCGACAAGACGTGTTCCCTTCGGAAGCTTGGCCTTATCCACTTTAATGGTTACACCTTCACTAGGGCTTGTCTCGATGACCATATCTTGAAAACTTTCACCCTCGAAGATTTCTTGACGATCATTTGTAACGGAAATATTTAATCCATCAACGGTATTTGGTTCTATCTGATAATTAAAGTCTGTAAACGTCTCATGTGACTTCCCAGCTCCATCCGTATAGGTTACATAAACACGAGCCTTTTGTATAGTTTCTGTTCTCTTCAATCCATAAACAGAAATCGATGAGTTAGCAGCATTTCCTTCAAAATAGGCATAATTTCCGCTTGATTCTACACGAATCCCTGTAATATGCGAATGATTTTCCATAGAGATTGATATCGGTGGTGGAACAGATCCTTCTCTCCAATGTTGATCAGCAATCGGATTAATGGCATCTACTATCTCAAAATCAAATCTACGCGATCCACCATCTTGAAAGTGACCATCATGTGCCTTCACTGAGAATGAATATACCCCAGGTTGGACTTTACACCTTCTTTTTTAACGACATAGGCTTCCGTTGGATTGCCATTCCCATCTACCTTCCCCTCCACGGGTCTGAGTTCTAGACCTGCTGGAAATTCGTCTGATTTTATATAGGCATTTTCTTTATTAAGGACTACTTTCCCTAAGATTTGTTCCTTATCAGATATTGGAATCGTAACTAATCCATTCTCCTTATTGACATATTCTTTCTTTGTTTCAAATAGGGTGTCTGCACTAGTTAAAGCAAAAGATTCTCCTCTACGTTGTCTTCTATTGGAAGTAGAATTTTCATAAGTTGTAAAGTTTAATCTGATTTTTTTAGTCAATCCTAAACTATCTGTTATTTCAACGGTTATAAAGTAATTACCTGGCAATTTCGGCAATTTTGTAAATTGAAGATAATATGGTGTTTTTGTATAATCTGGACCACCTAAATATGAACCATCTGTGTTATACGCCGTCACCGTTTGAAAATCCAAATTATTACTATAAACCCCCTTTTCTGGAGCCTGATCATGTCTCAAATCGATCAACTGTGCACTCACCCCATCGGATGCTTCTAAAACTGTAAATTTTGTAATGGATAACCCTTGTTTATTATTATTAGCAAAATCTTTTGATCGATCCATTGGAGCAAAGATTGGCAACATTGTATAATAACGTTTCGTATCTTGATTAGCATCCTTAATAGTCTTATCTGGCTCAGACATAAAATAACCAAATGGTGTCGAAGGCATGCGAAGTCCATTAATAGTAACTTCTGTTTTCGGACGATTATTTTCCACATAATCATATAAATATGAGCTTCCGTTCTCTCTATAAAATGGTGAGACCTCATTATCTCTATAGAAAATATTATCGAAATATGTGTAATTACTGTATGCATCTGTTGAATCAATTGTCGTAGAATCAGCATGGTGAAAATAAGGAACGTAGTTCTTATTCGTATCATTCATAATCATAAAACCATAGCGATTTGTTGCGGTAATTTGTATAGTTCCTGACACTTTATTTCTGGCCTTGACTTAACATAAAAGCCGACCTCATAAGTCCCCTTCATGGATCTTGTAGGGGTTAATGTTGCAGTCAAAAACCCATTTGTTGTATCCAACGTAAATCCTAAATCTTTTGCTCCTTGGGTCATTGTTAACTCATTTATATCATTATTAGGAAGATTTGAAGCCCCAATCTTATACACAATATTATAAGTTTCTTGACCATTTCCAGGTAAAGTCATAGATTCCTGATTGATATGGTTTTTTGTTTGATTTTCCAGTGTCAAGTATGGTTGTCCATTTTCAATTGGAGTTGCTACTTTCCGTTTATTTCTCACTTTTCCGCCTTCAGAATTCTGAAGGTTAAAGGTTACTTTTCCAACAGTTCCTTCTGTTAAGGTAAGTTTTTGGCTGGTTGGTGCACCGTCTGATAGAACCCAGTCCTTTAGTCTTTCATTTGCAGCAAGCGAAGGTTGAACCACTACTTCCTTTTTAGCAACTGCTTCATTGGTAGAAACTTTTTCTTCCTTTTCCTCACTTGCTAAGACTAGACTAGATTTTTCATCCATATAGTCAATTGTATATTTTAGTGTAACATCACGTTTTGCTGTTTCTGTTTCATTGCTTCCTTCTACTTCGTAAACAAAAACATTATCTTCCCCTTCAACAATTTCTTTTGTAAAGGTTGTTGGATTGCCATCTGGTACATAATAGTTTTCTAATTGACTATCATTTGCCAGTTCACCACCAATTTCTGTGATGCTAGCTTTTGCTTTTGCTTCAGTAGTTTCTACGGTTTTTGTCTTCGTTACTTCATGAACTACTTTGTGAGATTTACGATCTACATAGCGTACTTTATAGACAATACTTACTGCACGTTTAGAAGGAGTTGTCTCTGCACCTGGTTTTGCTTCATTTTTTATTGTAGCAGGTGTAGTAACTTCTTCCTTTGGTTGTGATGGAGTACTGTTTGTAGGGTTCACTGCATTAGTTGAAGCATTCTCCTCATCCACCTTAGGAGCAACTGTTGATGTTGATTCAGGTTTAATTGCACCTTCTGTTGGTTGTGATGAGCTAACAATTAAATGAGTCGTTTCAACTGTTGAAGCATTGGTCACATCTGAAGCTGATGCATCTACTGGTTTTGGTTCTGGTTTTACATCATTCTCCTCTGCTTGAACGGCAGGCGCCAATCCTCCCAATAATAAAGTAGTTCCCATTAAACCAATTAATACTGAACTTGCTCCATAAGTTTTATTCTTACGAATAGAATATATTTGCTGCTGTTCTACTTTTTTCACGTTTTTTATGTCCTTCCTTATTTCTGATGTTAGTTTTTATGATTCAAATCAGGAATATAAATAATCTGCTTAGAATTTTCGAACAGTTCTTCTGAATGAGTAAGATCATCTTCTAAATGTTCTTTTATACGAACAAAGTCCTCTGTTTCTGAATTCTTGAAAGCGCTTTTATAACGTAATAAAACTTCTTGTAACTCTTTAGATAACTCTGTTTTCTGTGCGATAACTTTATTCTTAAGTTCATTCAATGTTTTCATTGTTCGATTAAAGCGTTCGAACTCATCCGAGATGGATTTATTTGCTGTATCAATCATCTCTGTTGCCTGTTGCTTAGCTTCATCTAACAATTGTTTTGAAAGTTTTTTTGCATCAATAATAGCTTCACTAATCAGCTCTTCTTGAGACTGGTATTTATATAATTGTGCATTTAACTGTTCAATAGCTTCATTCTTCCCAAGCAGTTCTTGTTTGAGTCGATTATTTTCTCTTTCCAGATTTAGGATTAATCCGTCTACTTCCTTTTTGTTATATCCAAAAAGGCTTCTTTTTATATCTTCCATAGTTCTTTCCTCTTTTGCAGCAACTGAATGTAGAGTCAGATGTATCACATTTGCATTTCTTTATGCTACTTCTTTAAATCATCCTCAGTTTAAGTTCCAACTAATTTTTCGCTCTCCTTCATCTCATAGATCCTTTCCTCTACTTTCATTTCGCTTAAGGCTCTATGTACGAAAAACATATAGCGTTACAATACGTGATTTCTAACTGATTCACTTATTTTTATGATATTTTTAAGTCCCCTGCACATCAGGGTCATTTCTTTAGCACTTTATTATTCACATCCTTACTTCTACAATTGTTTCATTAGCATTGACAAAAAAACTAATATACTAATACTTTGTTTTTTTATGCATAATTTTACACAATCATTTTACCCCCGAAAAATTGTCAAGTGTTTTTTTATATTAAATTTTTTTGTTAAATTTTTCTTTACTTCGTTCTGATTTCCTCGACAGAGCCAAGCTAATACTCATACTCAATGAAAATCAAAGTCAAACCAAAAGGACTTAGCCCTGTGCAATACAGAACTAAATCCTTTCAATAATTATTTGTCCAACTTTTGGGGGTCAGTACATATGAGGTGATTTTATTTTAATTTGAGAATGTTACCAAATCCCTTAATAGAACTTGAAGTTGTTTCTTGATTGATAATACTCTTCGAAAATCAAAGTCAAACCACGTCAGCTTCGCCTTACCGTACTCAAGTACAGCTTGCGGCTAGCTTTCTAGTTTGCTTTTTGATTTTCATTGAGTATAAACCCTCTAAATTTCTATATTTAAATTTACCAAAATCTTTATCTCCAGATAACCTCGGAGGAATAATGGATTTGCTCTGTCTCGTCTGTCAAAGCTTTTTGAAAGAGCATTTGTCCTAGTTGGTATGCCTTGTGGTCGATAGTTATGATTCCTAAGAATTGACTTGTCAATTGATTTTCCTGACCAATGAGGAGAGGGTAGGTTTTTTTGAGATCGGTATAGGCTTGTTTGATTCCAGCGGCAATGTCGTCGCTAGTAGCTAGAACCGCTTGTATTTTAGAATTATTTACTAAGATTTCACCTATCTCATAACCGTCATGATAGCTATCAATGTTACCAAAAGTTACAGTTGTCCTGTCTCCATAGATTGCTTGATAGGACTTAATAGCTTCCTGATAGGTAGCAGAAGTTTTGTTATTTCTAGAAAAAAGGAGTGCTATTTCATAAAAATTTCTATCCTTTAGGTATTGAAAAAGTGAAAGATAGGCTGGTGTCCGGTCAATATAAACCGAAGAGAGTGTGCTAGCTTCTGATAAAGGTTCTGTCAAGACAATCGGTCCGTATTGGCGATAAGCTTCAATTTCAGATAGAGGAATAGCTCTAGAAGTAAAAATTAAGCCATCAACTGCCTGGCGTCGTAATTGTTCTAAGTAGTCTTTTTCCAAGTTTTCTTGGTAGTTTGATGGCATAAAGAGAAGCTGATAGTCACTGCTTTGGGCACTATCTAATAGTCCATTGATTAGTTGGGTAAAATAGGGGTGCCTCGTATGAGGGATGACAACGCCTATCTTGTAAGTCTTGCCACGACTAAGGTCACGGGCGACTTGGTTTGGAACATATCCTAGTTCGTCTATAATGTTTTTGACCTTAGTCCGAGTAGCAGTTGCCACATGGGGATGGTCATTGAGAACACGGGATACTGTCGACACAGCAACACCTGCTTTCTTTGCAATTTCTCGAATGCTTACCATAATATTCCCTTCACTACTATAAAATCATTTAACTTTTTTTCAAAAATGCATTCATACCATAGCCGACGCCATCTTTATCGTTAGATTTTGTAATTCGGTAGGCAACTGTCTTGATGTCATCCAAAGCATTTTCCATGACAATCGGATAAGCAACTCGTTCAAACATCGGTAGGTCATTGTGTCCGTCACCAAATGTCGCAGTTTCTTCTTTCCTTAGTTTTTCTTTCTCAAAAATGTAGTCAATGCCGATAGATTTCTTAGCTTTAGCATGCGTAATCTCTAGATAGGCTTTTCCAGAACGTTGTATAGTGATATGATTCATATCAAGACTACGCAAAACCGATTCAAGCTTTTGCATCTCGGATTCACTAAAAGAAATCAGCATTATTTTAAAAATATTGATGGATGCTTTAAGAAACTTAGTCTCATCTGTGATAAAAGTTGGCTGTTGATGAGTTAGGTTATGTTCATAACGAATACCTTCATCTATTCTATCACAGTACCAGTTATTAAGGTCATAATAAGACATGCTAACAGTTGGAAATTGCTTGCGTATATAGGTCAATAAATCTTGAACTTCATTTTGAGCTAGGGGTTGTACACGGATTGGTTTGACCTTAGCATCTATCATTTGATAAATAAGACCGCCGTTAAACCCTATTTGTAATCCCTTCAAACCGAGGGTTTTAATCGCTTCACGCATTTCCATAGGTGCACGAGCTGAAACGAGAGTCACTGGCAGTCCAGCATTTCGAATGAGTTCAGCATTGGTTAAACTAACCTCACCTTGACTATTCAATAATGTACCGTCCATATCTAAAAAAACACGCTTGATATTCATAAAACATTACCTCATTTTCTTATTATGAGCTAATGATATCAACTGGAACGCGTTCCATGTCAAGAGAAAAATATATTTTTTTAAAACTCCTAAGTATTTTAGGGAGTGACTCAAAAATCGTGATTTCGTAGAAATCGATTTTTCAGAGTCACCCCCGCACAGTTTATTAGATATCTAAGAAGCTTTTTATAAAGCGAATTTAGATATCAATAAACCACTGCGTCTTTGAGTTATCATATACACTTTTTTAAAATTTAGGCCTTTTGGGTCAGCTCTTTCGTTTTTTTACAAGAGTCTTAAAGGATGGACGGCGTACCCATCATCTCAGATACTCTATAAAAAGAGTGTGTAGAGAGCCTTTTCTGCTTCTATAAGACTATTTCTATCTTTATGGTATAACAAATATGTTAGTTTGTTAAAAAAACTTTTCATTTATTTCGCCCCTTTTTTTAAACTTTTTAATATTTTTTTCTTGACAAGTGAGCATTTACTCACTATAATATTTTTTATAAAGTGAGCGTTTACTCACTAGAGATTTGAAACTATATTTATAATGGGATATTTCTTAGCCCTATCTTAAACTATGCTTTAATACTCGTAGTTCTAAAAAGCATTAGATGAGCTAATATCTCTTAAATAATCTCAGCTATATTTTTTTAATTATTTAGTGATTGTTTACTCACTACAGAAAGAAAGGTGATTCTTATGGAAAAAAATTAATACAAATTAATTCATTATCCAAAAGCTTCAGCGATCAAAAAGTCCTTGATAACATTGATTTTTAACCTAGAAAAAAAGGTGAAATTGTTGGTCTTATCGGTCCTTCAGGATCTGGAAAATCAACATTAATAAAAACAATGCTCGGTATGGAAAAAGCGGATAAAGGTGCGGCTCTTGTTTTAGATAACAAAATGCCAAAAAGAGAAATTCTTTCTAATATTGGATATATGGCACAAAGCGATGCTCTTTATGAAATGCTTACCGGCTACGAAAATTTAGAATTCTTCGGAAAAATGAAAGATATTCCTTCAAAACAATTAAAAGAAGAAATAGCTTATGTAGCAAAAATAGTCGACCTAACCGACCACTTAAAAAAATCAGTGTCAAATTATTCTGGTGGGATGAAGCGAAGACTTTCACTTGCTATTGCATTAATCGGTAATCCTAAGTTACTTATACTCGATGAACCTACTGTCGGCATAGACCCTAGCCTTCGTCGTAACATTTGGAAAGAATTATTCAAGCAGAGAGATAATGGTGTTGGCATACTTGTGACAACTCACGTAATGGATGAAGCAGAACTTACAGATAAAGTTGGACTTCTTCTTCGTGGAGATATTATAGATTTTGACACACCAAAAAATCTAAAAGAAAAAAATAATGTTACTACTATCGAAGAAGTATTCTTAAATGTGGAGGAAAAAAATAAAATGAGAATTTTTAACTATTTCAAAAAGAGTATTTAAAGAATTTTTTAGAGACAAAAGAACTTTAGCTATGATGTTTGTTGCTCCGATTTTTATAATGTGGTTGATCAGCATAGTCTTTTCAGCAAACACAAATTCTGAAATTACTGTTGCCACTGTAAACACTCCTCCAAGTGTCGTTTCCGTAATGAAAGATATCAACAATGTTCATATAGAGGAATATCAATCAAAAGAAACCGCCGAAGAGAAACTAAAAGATAATGAGATTGACACTGTAATTTCTTTCGATAACAATACTTATACTGTAACTCACGCTAATATAGACTCTACAAAAACTACACAAGCCCAACAAGTTTTAAAAAGTTCTATAAGAGCATCAGAAGTGAAAAATTTGATAGAAGTTGTAAAAAAAATAAATCCTAAATTAGGTGAAGATAAACAAGAACCTGAAGTTAAAGAATATTATAACTACGGTAATGCAGACTCAACATTTTTCAATAAAGTTGCACCTACTTTAATCGGATATATTCTATTCTTCTTCGTATTTCTAATCTCTGGTATGGCGCTATTAAAAGAACGTACTAGCGGAACTCTAGATAGACTTTTAGCAACTCCAGTAAAAAGAAGCGAAGTCGTCCTAGGATATGTACTATCATATAGCTCATTAGCCGTAATTCAAACTATTATCCTCACGCTATCAGCTATATATTTATTAAATATTGAAGTTGCTGGAAACCCATTTTATGTTATAATAGTTAATGTATTACTAGCAATGGTTGCCTTAACATTAGGTTTACTAATCTCAACAGTTGCAAAATCAGAATTTCAAATTATGCAGTTTGTTCCAGTAATAATTATCCCACAAATGTTCTTTTCAGGAATTGTATCTGTTGAAAGTATGGGGAAAATAGCTGTCTATATTAGTAAAATCTTACCTGTTACCTACGCTAGTGACGGTTTAAGCAAAATAATTTTAGAAGGCAAAAATCTTCTTGCGATTAAAAACGATATAATAGTTCTACTTGCACTATGCGTCCTTCTAATAATCCTTAATATTCTAGGCCTAAAACGATATAGAAAAGTTTAAAAAACAATAGGAGACTCTTATGACTGAAAACATCTTAAAATCTTACTTTAGCATATCTCATGACGAAACCTCCCCACCTGGTAAGAACAAAACAATAGAGGCTGCGATTAAATTATTCGCAAAACAAGGATACCATGGGACATCTACGCTTCAAATCGCTAAAGAAGCAGGCGTTAGTCAAGCGACCGTATTCAAGTACTTTAAAACTAAAGAAGATTTATTACATTCAATAATACTCCCTGTTATTCCTAAATTATTTTTTTAAATTTTTCTAAATAGAACTCAAAAATACTAACTCCCTTGAAGAATTAATCAGTTATGTTGTGAAAGATCGCATGGTTTTCCTAAAAGAAAATAAGGATATTGTAAAAAAATAATCTACTCAGAAGTATTAACAAATGAAAATTTTTAAAAACACAACTTATCGATTCTTTTAAAAAAATAACATTTGAAAAAAATAGACTTCAAAAGCTATATTACAAACATATAAAAAATAATCCTGAAGTTAACGAAAACTTATCAATAGCCGAAATTATTCGCTCATTCTCAGGACCTATAACTACCTACTCAGTCCAAAAGATTTATTCTATTCGAGAACATCCCATGCCCTACTGAAGAGCATGATTTACAATTTATTAAACAACAAATCTATAAAAAAATTTAACAAAGTAGAAAGAAAGGGCGCGACTCTTAAAAATCGATTTCTCCGAAATCCCGATTTTTGAGTCACTCCCCTCTTTTTATTATTCACCCAATCTAATCACCTTATCACAGATTGATAATGTTGATTTATTGTGTGAAATTATTATTGTTATCTTATCTTTTTTACTTTCTTCTAAAGCTTTTAGCACTTCAATTTCACTAAAGATATCGATGTTCGCTGTTGCTTCATCAAGAATCAGAAGTTTACTATCATTGTAGAATGAACGAGCTACTGATAAACGTTGTTTTTGCCCTGAACTTATGTTCAAACTTCTCTCACCAACAATTTCATTTTCACGATGTTTCAAGTTATCTACAAAAGTTCTTAAATTAGTTTTTCTTAAAGATGCATCCAACTCTTCTTTGTCTAGATCTTCTTCGAAGAATGTAATGTTATCTTTAATTCTCGCATTGAATAGGTAACTATCTTGCAGAATTATCGAGCTATTTTCTCTAAAGTAGCAGTTATCTATGTCTCTTAAATCAATACCATCGATAGTGATATTACCTTCCATGTTTTCATCTGAGATGAATTTCATAATAAGTTTCGCTATTGTAGATTTACCACAACCACTAGGACCACTTAATCCGATAATCTCACCTTTTTTCACATCAAAGCTTAGATTATCCACTACAGTATTATCAGCGTAACGATATGTTAAATTCTCAACTTTAAGTTCGTTAAAATCAACAACTACTCCACTATTTTCCGCTTCTTCTGGCGTATTCATAAGCTCTAAAAATCTCTTTCCACTAGCCATCGTCTGACTTAATGTTGAAGCAAGGTTCCCCATGTATAAGATAGGAATAAACGATACGATAAACATCGCGACTAATGAAACAGTTACGAACTGACTATCAAGCGAAGACGCCACATAGATAAATGCCAACACTCCGATATTATAAGTTACAACATTTAGTACATTCAAATCTACTAAAAATTTATTTTTTTAAGATATGAACTTCTTGTCAGTTCTTCAGTCTCCATATCAATATTACGTTTTGCTTCATCGATTTTTCCATATTGCAATGTTTCAAAAATTCCATAAGCTTCTTCTGATGAATTGTTGTTTACTTGAGTCAGTTTACGGCGATAATTTTCACCAACATCTTGCCCAACATTTCTAAAGCTTAGTGGATATATGAGTCCAATTACGATATAGACTAATAAAGCTACTAATGCTAGTTTACACTAAAGAATAGCAAGAAGAAACTTACTACTAAACTTTGTACGATATAAATCATAAACGGTGTTATCGTATGCGCGTAGAAAACTTCTAATAACTCGATATCAGTCGTAATCATCGTCATGTAATCACCTGATGTATTTTTCGTAAAATTATCGACAGATATACGTTTAAATTTTTCTAAAACTTTAACACGTAAGGCATGCAATACTTTGAACGCTACGTAGTGATTTAAAAGTTGCTCAGTATAACTGAATAATCCTTTTAACACAGCTAAAGCGAAAATTACGATAAATAAAATCGCAGCTATTGTCGTTATTTTTGTTAAAAAGAATAACGAGATGAAGTAGGTAAATACGACAAGCGTCAAGTGCCCTAAGCTTCCGAATAAAGTCGCTCTAAGCAATGGACGTTTAAACTCTTGAGCAATAGCTAACAGTTGTTTTGATTCTCTTAATGATGTCATTACTCTACCTCCTTAGCTAAAAATTTTGATTTCAGTTGTTGTTGATCTGTGAACAATCTTCTATAAAGTGAATTTTCTTCAATCAACTCACCATGTGTTCCTTCTTCAATAATTTTCTTATCTTTTAGAACATAGATATTATCTGCATTTGTCACAGTCTCTAAATCATGAGAAATAACGATGATGATTTTTCCTTCTTTTATTGAATCAAAGGCATTAAGCACAATTTCCTTACTATAATCATCAATATTCGATACAGCTTCATCAAGTATATACAAGTAAGAATCTTTCAAAATTGCTTTTGCTGCAAGTAGTCTTTGTTTTTGACCACCAGAAAGATTCGCAGCACCTATCGCAAGCTCATAATCTAGACCTCCGTGCTCTTCTACGAAATCTTTAAGATTAACTTTTTCTAAAGCATTGTACATTTCTTCTTCAGTTATATTTTTACGAACACTTAAATGCTCTCTTACAGTACCCTTAACTAAGTAACTATCATTAGTAATAAGTGTCGTAATTTTAGCCATCTCTCTAGTAGGAATACTATCGATATTGAAGTTATCATATTTTATATTTCCGCTGTAGTTAGAATTTAACCCTAAGATTAGTTTGATAATAGTAGACTTACCACTTCCACTTTCTCCTACTAATGCTGTTTTCGTACCAGGTTTAAATATCATATTAATATTTTCTAAAGTCGTCTCCTCTCCATAAGAGAAACTTACATTATTCAGAACAATATTCTTCCCAGCTTCTACCTCAATAGTTTCATCTTTTTCTTGCTCCGGATGATCAAGAAGTTTATAGATATTATCTAACTCAACATTCCCTTTCATCGAAATATGGAATAAGCCACCTAAAGCACGTAATGGTTTAAAACATTCTAATGTAGCAACAATAACGAAAACTATAAGCTTCTGATCTTTCACCGCAAAGATAGCGATAATTGATAAAATAAAAATAGAAACATAAGTAATAGCATCCATCACATTGATAGAATTAAGTTGGTGACGAAGTAACTCCATCGTAGATTTTTCTATATTTTTGCACTACGAGTATCAACATCACCCGCTACATTATCTTCTTTACCGTAAATTTTTGCCGTTGTAAACCCTGATAATCTATCGTAGAATACTTCTGATAAACTTAAGAAATCACTGAAGTTCTTTTTATTAGCCCTTTTAGACTTCTTAATAATAATCATAATAGACACAGGAATAAGCGGATATAGTAGTAACATCGCTATAAATAGTAAGATATGAATCTTCCCATAAATCACAAACGAGCTAAGCACTATAAACAATGTCGCAAACATCTGCGGCACAAACTTATTGAAATAAAATTCAATATTCACAATCGATGAAGAATTCATCACAAGAAGACTACCAGTATTTACTGCTTCTGTGTAATTTAGTGAGAGTTTTTCTACTTTATTGTAAATCTCTTTCCTTAATGTATTTCTAACCTGTTTAGAAATTTTGTGACTGAAGTAATTATCCCCAGTTGTAGCACCGTAATAAATTACTAAACCTACTACCGTTTTTAAGATAAATCCTAATACAGCACTGCTTCTACTCTCTTCGCCTAGTGAATAAAATAGAAAATCTACGAAATTGTAGATAAAAAATAGCGAGCACCAAAAGGCAACAAGTTTAAGAATCGCTATGAGATATACTTCTTTTTTGATATTAAAGAGAGCCATCGCTCTACCATCTATCTTCATAATATCTCCTTATTTAATTTCAAATTTAGATTTATTTTACACAAAAAGAGTAAAAACAGTAGCGGAGGATTTTCGTTGTTTTTTGTAAAAATCCAACATTCACTCTTTTTATGAAAAAGGCTCTAGCCACCTTTGTTGATATTTGTTATCAATTATCATTATACTATATAGCTAAACTAAAAGATAGCTCTAAAGTTTATTGTTACGAAAATGTCCAAAAATATAGAGAATGTTCGGGAAATGAAGTTTTAGGTTCATTCCTAACTACTTATAATTTTTATTCTGTTGTTCTCTGCAAGAAGACAAACGCCGTGAAACTTCCTTTTTGTTTTTCTTAAACAAACACCTTCTTGCCTCTTCCTTCTTTTTCTGTCCATTAGAAAAAGACAGCAACTCAGTTTTTCTAAATTGCTGTCTCTATATTTACATACTAAATTCTTCTTTTAACGCTTCTTGTAATAATTTTCTCACATTTATTTCTTTTCTTTTTCTATAATTCTATAATATAATATCTTAAAAGGAAGGGCGAACGGTTGGGACATCGTCCACCCTTTTTAGGAAATATTAAAGATTACTTACGCTTTGGGTTGCCGCCCTTAGCGTTTTTTTCTTTTGCTCCTGTAAATATTTTTAAAAATATCTTAGCCCTCTTTTTAAATTGGACTTTTTGTTCTTACATTTTTTTATTTTTGTAAGAACAAAAGTCTATGTTCATACAATAAAAAAAGAAGGTTCAAGATTTTTTTAATCTTACCCTCTTTTTCCATCTAGCTACCTAATGTTATTACTTTATCTGCTAAGTTTTCGACTTTTTTTCACTATTTCTATGAGTTATCATAATAACTGTAGATTCTTTGTCATTTAATATTATTTCCTCAATATCATCTGCCAACTTACTATCTAAGTTCGCTGTACCTTCATCGATTATGAATACGTCTTTTTTTATGATATAAACTTCTCGCTAATCCTAATCTCTGTAGCTGTCCACCTGATAAAGCTAAGTTTTTTTATTGTCTAGTATTGTATTTTTCTTTTTTTCTTCTAAATTATCAACAACCTCGACTAGCTTACAGTTTTTCCAGAACTTCTCTGAATAACTTGTCGTTATATTCTTTATTTAAAATAATATTATCCTTGATCGATAAATTTAACAATTGTACTTTTTTTGATTCATCGTAGAAATTGCCGATTTGATATCAAATTGTTTTTAATTCTCTATTATCCCATTCTACACTTCCTTCGTAGTTTTTTTCAAATCACCATTTAAAAATATTGATTAGCGTTGATTTACCACTACCACTTTTTACCTTTTTATTAAATACTTCTTGTTTTTTTCTCAAAAAGTTAAATTAGGAAATTCTACCGTTTTTATCTGGATAGTTATATTTAACATTAGAAACTACAATCGCTTTATCTAATTTTTTTCTACTCTCGGTAACCTTTGCTCTTCTTTAATTTCTGGGTACTTATTCAACAACTCATTTGCAGAAGCGAAATTCGGATATAGTTCAATTACTTTTGTCAATCCTCCAAAGAATTCCCCTGTATAACCTGATATCGCAAATATCATCTCAAATTCAATATATCCTTTATATGCGAAATATCCCGCTATAAAAATCAACGCGATTTGGTTTCCTGCATTTAAATCCGCCATCAGAAAACGGATCTTCATATTCTTTTACACTCAACTTATCGAGTGTAATGTCATTCTTTTCCTGCTCGCAAATATATTTAGCTACGGTCTTTTCGTTTAGTCCAACGGTACTTACATAGTACCCCCTAGCCCAAAACTTTCGATTTTCATACTTATATTTTAAATTAGCATGCTTATCAAATATCATCAATGCACTTTTACTCTTGAGATACCCCATAAAATCGGAAATCGAAAGTTTAGGAGGTATCAGTACATGGTCTGGCATCATATGACCTTCGATAATCTCCACGCCACGACAACAGCATAGATGTTTAATAATATCTATCAAATCAGACCTGACTTTGTAATATATCGCCTTACGGCGATACTTAGGTGTAAAAACTATATGATATTTGCACATCCATTTGGTATGTGATAAACTGTAACTGGTTTTAGCCATTTATTTTTCCTCCTTTATCTAACCTGAACAATTAGATTATACTTGGAAAAATAAATGGAAGCTAGAAGCCTTGTCAGCCACCAGCATAGCTGGTGGTTTTCTCGTTTTTCTCTACGAGAAAAACTGGCTTGAAGCCATAATGAAAAGGGAGTGACTCTAAAAAATCGTGATTTCGTAGAAATCGATTTTGTTGAGTCACCCCTGCACAGTTTATTAGATATCTAAGAAGCTTTTATAAAGCGAATTTAGATATCAATAAACCACTGCGTCTATGAATTCTCATATACACTTTGTTAAAATTTAGATCTTTTGGGTCAGCCCCGTGTCCGACTCAATAATAGTCGGATTTTTTTCAAGCAGAGAAAAACATCATTTACTGATTTCATCATCAATCAGTAAACCTAACTTTTTACAAATTTCACAAGTAAAGAATCCTCATAATCATTAAACTTGAGATAGTTTTCTTGTATCCATTGTTTAACTATATCGTCTTGTACTAACAGATTAATGTCATGTAATAGTCGTCAGGCATATTCGCGCTTGATGGTGTCATCAGGAAGTGATTTTCGAAGAGTATTAACTTCAAAGCACCAAAGTCACTTTGACTCTGGTGCTTTTTAACTTAATTTTGAAGCAAAAAACTCACCAACCTGAGTTGATGAGTCCTTATACTCTTCGAAAATCTCTTCAAACCACGTCAGCTTCACCTTGCCGTATATATGTTACTGACTTCGTCAGTTCTGTCCACAACCTCAAAATCGTATTTTGAGCAGCCTGCGGCTAGCTTCCTAGTTTGTTCTTTGATTTTCATTGAGTATTAATCTATTTTCTAAATTTCCACTGGCTATAAATACCAAAAACGATAATCCAGATAGCTGAACCGACTGCTCCTACAAATGTAGACTCTTGTAAAAAGAGGGTTACAAAGACAAATGCAAAGAAGAGTATGGTTAAAGGATTTAGGAAACGATAATGTGGCATGAGATAACCATCTGCCATAAAGTCTGGTGACTTGCGGTATTTAAGGTGAGCCACCATAATCAAGATATAAATAGCTACATAAACACCTGATGAAGAAGCTGTTATCAAGGCAAAGGCATCAGAAACTCCTGGCAGGACATTAATAAAAGCAGCTGTAGCAATTAAAATAGTTGAGGCTAAAATTGCATTTTGAGGAACATTATAGCGAGATAAGGTATCTGCTTTAATTGCTTTTAAGAGAGGATTTGGCAAATCCTGAGCTATTTGATACAAATGACGACCTGTTGAGTAGAGGGTTGAATTTAGAGCTGATGCTGCTGACGTCAAAACGACAAAGTTAATCAAGGCTGCTGCCCATTTGACACCTGCTAGTTCAAATACCGTAACGAATGGTGAGTCTGCTGAAGCTAGATCTCTCCATGGAATAATCGCCATAATGGCAATGAGAGAACCTCCATAGAAAAAGGCAATACGTAAAGGAATTTCCTTAACGGCTTTTTGGCAAGACCTGACGTGGATTTTTTTGTTTCCGAAGTCGTTACCCCAATAAACTCAATCATGAGGTAGGCAAAGAAGACCATCTGGAAAGCCATCACAAAGTTGACACTACCATTAGGGAAGAGTGAGAAATTATCCGTAATATTGGCTAAGCTAGCTACTCCATGAGGTGTTTCAAAACCTGTCAGAACCATAAAGATACCAGTCACAATCATAGCAAGGATAGCCACAATCTTAATCATAGCAAACCAAAATTCAACTTCTCCAAAGAGTTTAACAGCTATTAGATTGACCAAACCTAAAACAGTTAAAAATCCAACTTGAATTATCCAACTAGGCCATGAAGGAAACCAAAACTGAACATAGTGCGAGATGGCAGTGATTTCCGCCATACCGATAAAGACAACCGATAACCAGTAAGACCAGACTGCAAAATATCCCCAACCCTTACCCAAATGACGAGTAATAAAGTTGATAAAAGTATGTTGCTCAGGGTCTTGATAGAGCATTTCTCCCACTGCCCGCATCATCAAGAACATGAAGGCTCCTGTAATTAGATAAATCAAGACAATGGAAGGACCTGTCAAACTGATAGAACGACCTGCTCCTAGAAAAAGGCCAGTTCCTATTGTTCCAGCAATAGCCATAACCTGAACGTGACGATTGGTCAGACCACGCTCCATCTTATTTTTTTTCTTATTTTCACTCATAAAGTCTCCAATTCTTTTTAAACCTAAAAGGGAGTAATTAGGGCGTTTCCCTCCTTCTACTCCCTTTAATCATCAGGCTGTTTTTTCAACCTTTAAGATTTTTACATCATAGCTACCAACTGGTGTTTCAATAGTTGCTTTATCACCTGTTTTCTTACCAATTAAGGCTTGTCCAATAGGACTTTCATTTGAAACCTTACCAGCAAAAGCATCGGCTCCAGCTGATCCTACGATCATGTAGACTTCTTCGTCCTCTTCACCAATTTCTTGGATTGTTACCGTTTTACCAATTGCAACTTCATCATCGGCAACTGAGTCGCTATTAACAATTTCAGCGTAACGGATTTTTGTTTCCAAACTAGAGATTTGTCCTTCGACAAAGGCTTGTTCATCCTTAGCTGCTTCGTACTCACTGTTTTCTGACAAATCACCGTATGAACGGGCAATCTTGATACGTTCAACAACTTCTGGACGACGAACCAATTTTTAATTCTTCTAATTCTTTTTTTCAAGTTTTTTTCCTTTTCCTCAATTGTCATAGGATATGTTTTTTCTGACATTTTTCTCAACTTTCTTTCAATAATTTAGAATCTTCAACTGAGATTCTTATTTTTAAGTCTTAGTTTGAACCACTATTTTGAGTAAGCTTGCTATTGACATGCTCAGCAACATTACGGTCATGTTCCTGTTGAGTAACAGCATAATATACCTTACCATCTGTAACATTTGCTACAAAGTATAGGTTCTGACTCTTCGTTTGATTGATACTAGATTCAATCGCATCCTGACTTGGACTATCTACTGGTCCAGGCATCAACCTAGATTTGTATAAACATTGTATGGTGAGTTAATGGATGTATCAATAGCAACATCATCTGCAAGACTAATCTTTTCGCCTAGTTTTCCTTGAGCATATAAGATTGCAATATTGCTTTGAAGAGGGATTCCTTGATTCAAACGATTATAGAATACACCTGCAATCAATTTACGATCTTCAGTCTTAGCACCTTCTTTTTCAACAAGTGAAGCAATGCTTAGTAAGTCATTTACTGTTAAGTTTTTAGACTTAATTGTAGAATAATATGGAGTTAACGTTTTATCCATAGCTGCTAACATATCATCAATCAAGCTTTCAATTGTTGTATTTTCTTTGATAGAATATGTTGCTGGGAACAGAAAACCTTCTAAGCGATAACGAACTCCACTCTCCTTAGTTGGTAAGCTTTCTAGCAAATTAGGATATTTAGCAATTTCTTGAGCTATAAATGTTTCATCTTGAACTTTTGTCAAGAATGCATCTGCTGTAAATGGTTCTTTGAAGTCACCTTGAAGTTGACCTACAGTTTGAGCAATTTGTTCAAGTGTATAGCCTTCTGGAATAGTCAACTTAGCAAGTGCTGGTTCCTGAGGTTCAGGTGTTCCACCTTTTTGCAACTCTTGTACTAAGTCATCTGTACTCATACTCTTTTTCAAATTGTAGTATCCTGATTTCAAATCATCATAATGTTTATATTTAGCATACAAAGCAAATACTAAGCCATGTTTAACTAGACCAGAGGATTCCAAAGTAGATCCAATTTCTTGAACATTGGCACCTTCTGGGATTTGAACAGTGACAAAAGTTTTAGAGTTGGCATCGACAGGTCCTAAAGAAGCCTGCACATACTGATACCCAAAATAACCACCTGCTGAAAGTAAACCAAGGAATAAGATAAATGAAATAAAGAAGGCTTTGAAATGTGATTTTTTCTCTTTTTTCACCTTAGATGATTTGGCTGTGTCTAGGCGTCTACGTCGAGATTTATCATTAACAATCTCCACTGTTTCCTTAGTTGGCGTCGACTTTTCTGAAGCAATAGATTCTTCAGTACTATCTGTTTTATAAGATACAGCTACTCTTGTTGGAATTTCATTGTATTCTTTTTCAATTTTTTTAGGACGCACGACTCCTTGTTTTGCTACACTCTCATCTACTGGTGAAGTAGGAAGTTCTCCACTTGACTCTTGTGGTACACGCGGTGCATTATCCATGATTCTTTCTACAGCTGATAAGGATGCCGCCATCACATCTTCATCAGAAACTTTTCTTTCAGGGACAGACATAGAAGCATCAGCCCCAATGAATTCATCCGAATCTTTACGAATTCCATCGTAACTTTTTGCTTTTTCTAAATCACGTAAAATCTGCTCTTTAAAGCTTAGCGATTCTTCTCTAGATTTTTCACTCAAAAGTTTTTCCTCCTCGTTGACAATCCATAATATTATATCTTAAAAACCGAAGAAAAGCAACCTACCACGCTTTCCTAGCCTATTTTTTCACTTCCCAAACCATATCATACCATTTTTCTCCTGCAAAAGTTGATTGAGATAGTCCCTCATTTACGAAACCATGTTTTTCATAGTAAGCAATGAGATAATCATGGCAGGTAAGACTGATCCCTTCCCTCTTATTCTCTAGAGCAATTTCTTTAAGAGCTGTCAATAGTTTCTTACCTACTCCCAAAGCTTGAGCCTCTTTAGCAATGGAGAGGCAGGTTACTGATATGTAACCTCCAGGAAGGTTACTATGGTCTTCTATATCCTCAGTAAAAGACTGATCTTGCAAGTAGCGTTGGGGTCCAACTGGCCCTTCTACGTAACCAATGACCCTTCCTTCATCTTCTGCAACTAGAAAACTCGTTTGAATTTTCCGTAAATGCGCTTCAAAAACTGAACGAGGAATAGCTTCCCATACAGAGAAATTCTCTAATTCAATTTCAACAATACGATCCAAATCATCTAATCTTGCTTGCCTTATTCTCATCGTATCTCCTCAAAAAAAGGATTCATCCAAACTAGACTAAAATTACTGTTCGTTTCATAAAGTGAATTTGGCATTTCTACCTCCACAAAACCGTTCATTTCAAAATAAGAAGAAAGCTCATCAGGACAGTTCAAACAAATGCCTTGGTAATTGAACTCTACTGTAACTTGCTTCAAGCTAGCTAGTAGAAGAGTCCCAAAACCCTGGCCTTTATGGTCAGGGTGAATTGCGATTTCCTTTACTTCTATGTGTTTTGGAATCATTGATTGCAAACTTCCTAGTATATAGCCTACAACTTGATTTCATATCTTGCTACAAGAAAGGTATCCGTAAGATTACGGATACTTTCTTCAAAAATATTGGAAACAGGTTTCTTTCCTATTGACAAATAAGAAAAGCGAATAAACTCTATTTTAGATAAATCGGAAGCAGTTGCACGATTGATTTTAATTGGAATTTCCATAGGTAGAACTTATTGAACATTGCTAGTCAAGTTTGACAAGAGACGTTCAAATGAATACTCATAAGTCTGAATATCTCCCGCTCCCATAAAAACATAAACCGCATTGTCATGGTCTAAAAGAGGAGATACATTTTCAACCGTAATGACTTTATGTTTCTTGTTTATCTTGTTTGATAAATCCTCTACTTTGACATCACCATGATCCACCTCACGCGCTGAACCATAGATTTGTGCTAGATAAACTGCATCTGCCTGATTCAAAGCTTGCGCAAATTCATCTAATAAAGCAATGGTTCTGGTAAAGGTATGGGGTTGGAAAACTGCAACAATTTCTTTACTTGGGTATTTTTGACGAGCAGCATCCAGGGTTGCAACGATTTCTGTTGGATGATGGGCAAAGTCATCAATGATGACCGTATCATTTACAATTTTTTCCGTAAAGCGACGTTTAACACCAGCAAAAGTCTTCAAGTGTTGACGTACCAGCTCTAAATCAAAACCTGCTGTGTATAGAAGAGCAATAACTGCAGTCGCATTCATAATATTATGGCGACCAAAGGTTGGGATATGGAATTGCCCTAGATCCTGGCCTCGGAAACGAACAGTAAAGGTAGAACCACTTGTTGAACGAAGCAAATCACTAGCTACAAAGTCATTGTCCTCTGCTTCAAAACCATAATAATAAATCGGAGCATTTGCTGTAATCTTGCGCAATTCTGCATCTTCACCATAAACAAATAGAGCTTTAGTCATTTGCTTAGCATAATCATTAAAGGCATTGAAGACATCCTCTAAGCTAGTGAAGTAATCTGGATGGTCAAAATCAATGTTGGTAATAATAGAATATTCAGGATGATAGGGCATAAAATGACGCTCATATTCGTCCGACTCAAAGACAAAGTATTTGGCGTTAGCTGAACCACGACCTGTTCCATCTCCAATCAAGAAACTAGTGTCAGTGATGTGAGACAGAACATGAGATAGCATACCGGTTGTGGAGGTTTTTCCATGCGCTCCTGCAACTCCCATGCTGACAAAATCTCTCATAAAGCTACCTAGAAATTCGTGGTAACGTTTGTAGCTGATTCCATTTTTGATCAGCGTAGGCTATTTCTACATTATTATCTGGGCGAAAAGCATTTCCAGCAATAATTTCCATATCTCCTTGTAAATTCTTTTCATCAAAAGGAAGAATGGTAATTCCTGCCTGCTCAAGACCACGCTGTGTAAAGTAGTACTTCTCCACATCTGAACCTTGAACCTTATGACCCATTTGATGCAACATCAAAGCCAAGGCACTCATACCTGAACCTTTAATTCCTATAAAATGATATGTCTTTGACATCTTTTCCCCCTTATTCAGTAATTCTCGTCAAATTCAACTCTTGGGCAAGCTGACGTTCTTGTTCTATTTCTTTATTCTTTTTATTGTAGATTTGACTCTTCTTAAGAAAATCATAGTTGTTTTTATTTGCAGTTCGAGCTTGTTTTTCAACGCTATCTGTTGATATGTGTTTTATCTCTTCCGCTAAAATGTAGTGAGATTGAGTCAATTTTTGACTATATTTGATAAATTCACCAGGATTTTCCTTTTGGAAAGGAGCTGTAGGTTGATTTCCCTTCCTAACTAAAGTTGGTTGAGAGTGACGTCTTGTATGTGTAACATCCTTAGTTAAATAGGTAGCCGAGCGTTTCTTTTTCAAATCAGCACGAGCTTCCTCACGTGCTTTCTCAGCATACGTCTTACCTTCTTTCTTAACTCCTAAAGCAATTTTTTTGGGTTTCTCTGCTGGTTTTTCTAGAGGTTTTACTGAAACATCTTCAGAAATAGGAGCCCAATCAAGGTAGTTTTTTTCTTGATAATCCCCTTTTATATTACTGATAAAATCAGACTCATCATACAAATCCATGACAGGCATTGCCGTTAGCATGATTTCGTCATCTGACACTAATGGAAATCGTTCTTCTCTCATTTTCTATTTCCTTTCAACACTTCATTATAGCGTATTGTCTTGATTTTTCAAGTACTGGCTTAAGAAATTCCCAAAATTTCTCGAATTTCTGCTAATGTTAGACTGCCACGAGACTCTGTCCCATCTAACACTTGAGAAACAAGATGTTTCTTTTGTTCTTGAAGTTCCTGTATTTTTTCTTCTATTGTTCCTTTAGTCACAAGACGATAAACTTCAACCATTTCTTTCTGTCCCATTCGATGGGCACGACCAATAGCCTGGGCTTCTACAGCAGGATTCCACCAGAGATCGACCAAAATAACCGTATCAGCTCCTGTCAGATTCAATCCGACACCCCCAGCCTTAAGGGATATCAGAAAGGCATCTCTATCTCCCTGATTAAAGGATTTAGTCATCTCCTGTCTTTCCTTAGCTGGGGTTGAACCTGTTATTTTAAAGGAAGTCAATCCTAAGTCTGGCAGTTCTTTTTCAATCCTTTCCAACATTCCTTTAAATTGGGAAAAAATCAAGACCCGATGACCACCGTCTGCCACCTGTACTAGTAAATCTCGAAGACTATCCAGTTTACCGCTAGCTCCCTGATAATCATCCATAAAGAGAGCTGGGGTATCACAAATTTGACGCAAGCGCATCAGACCAGACAAGATTTCCACTCGACTTCGTTGGAATTCCTGATCTGAAACTTGTGCTATCTTTTCTCTCATCTGTTGCAACTGAGCTAGGTAGATAGCCTTTTGCTGGTCTTCCAGTTCATTCTTATAAACTACTTCGATTAAGTCTGGCAATTCAGTCAGAACTTCTTCTTTCCTACGTCTCATCACGAAGGGCTTGATAAACTGGGCCACACGCTCGGCTGGCAATTTCATAAATTCCTTCTTGCTTGGTAAAAGTCCCGGCATGACGATTTGGAAAATAGACCAAAGCTCACCTAAATGATTTTCAATAGGAGTTCCTGATAAGGCAAAGACTGCTGGTACTACAAACTGTCTCAAGGTCTGGGCAATCTTGGTCTGGGCATTTTTCATAACCTGAGCCTCATCTAAAAAGAGGAAATCAAAGGACATCCCCTGATAAAGCTCACTATCCTGACGGAAGGTAGCATAGCTTGTCACATAGATTTGATGATTCTCGGCAAGAATCTCTTCACGACCAGCTTTCAAACCATGAACAACAGCCACATCCAATTGTGGAGCAAATTTCTCAAACTCATCTGCCCAGTTATAGATTAAACCAGACGGAGCTAAGATCAACACCCGACTTTCTTTTGTCACTTGACTAGTTAAAAAAGCAATGGTCTGAAGGGTTTTACCAAGTCCCATATCATCAGCTAAAATCCCACCAAAACCATAATGATGGAGCATCTGCAACCAACGAATCCCCTTTTCCTGATAGTCTCGCAAGTTAGCCTCGACTTGAACCCCTTGCAGAGGAAAATCTTCCGGATGCGTCAAATCATGAGCCAAGTTCTGAAACTCTTCAGAAAAAGAAACACGATCATGCCCTTCAAAAAGATGAGCTAAACTATAGCCAATGATTTCCGAGCCTGTAAACAGCCATCTTTCAGTTCAAAAAGCCCCAGATTTTGTAAATTCTGACGAATCGTTTTGGTTTCCTCATCAAAAAAGAAAACTTGTTTAGAAGCGCCAATATAAAAATCCTGACTGGCAAGCAAAGCCTGCATGGCTTGGTCGATTTCCTCTTGACCAATATCTTGGAAATCAAAGTGAATCTCCAATAGTCCTCCCTTAGAGGCGATTTGAATTTGAGGACTAGCTAATTGATAAAGTTCCTCTACTCTTTCTGATAATAGGACATTCCCTAGTTTTTCAAAAGATGGAATAATTTCATGAAAGAAATGATAAACCGATTCCGCCTTCAGTGCCTGACGCCAAGATTGAAAATCTGCTTCAAAGCCTGCCACTAAACAAAGTTGAAATACTTTTCCTTCTTTGTCAGCATCACTTGAAAATGGCAATTTTTCTAGCTCTTGTCGACTTGATACTTGCCTATCCCCATAATCAAACTGGATTTCTAGTCGAATCCGATCGTCTTCTTCCCTATCAAAGTAAAAAGAGGGCGCAAAGGATTTGATTTGTAAGCGTTCTGGAGCTGAAACGGTCCCCATCTGGCTAAAGAGAGTTAGACAGGAAGCTAACTTATCTCGGTCACTGCTATCAAATTGCAGGGTTTTCTTTCCATGTTGATCCAAAGGCAGTGCTTTGATTTCTTTGAGAATATGCAACTGCTGATCAGTTAGAAAATAAACCTGTCCTTTATGGAAAAGTACGGCTCCCTGATAAAAGACATTGACCCTTGGACTCTCACCGATTTCCATTTCAAAATAATCCGAGTATTCTTTTACTGTAAAGGCAAAGAGATTAGCACCTGCATGCAAATCCTGAAAAAGTAGGGTTTGGTAGCTATCCACTTGATGGTCAAATTGAAAATGGGGCAAGGTCATCAGTAAATTTACACCCTGCTCAAAAAAAGTCAGAGGGAAAAAGAGGTGCCGACCTTGATTTTGAAAAAAGAGGTCTGGAGCCAGTCCTTCCTCCGTTAGTCCGCGCAAGAAAATCAGAAGTTCTTGGCTGGCTTCATCAAAGGATTCCCAAGACAAGGATTCCTCATAGATCTTGCCAATCATATACGACTTTCGCTGCTCGACAACTTTTAAAAAGAGTGGAAGATCCCGAATAACATAGTATTTTTGACTATTGATTTGCCCGATTCTAAGTGTCCACAAGATATGATTGGTTCCTGCTTCCACTTGCCCCACAGCGGATAATTCATAGGCGCGTTCTGATTTTGGAGACAAGATTCGTTCCAAAAATTTGCCACCCAAGGTCACCTTGGTTTCAACGGCTTCTTTTTCTTCATGACCTTCTTCCAGACCCTGCAAGATTTCTTGGCCACGCTCATCATTTTTCAGAAAATGCTCCAGAGCCGCCAAATGCACACAGTAACCCCTCTTTTGGAAAAAATCACAGGCACAAAAAATCAAATCATCCTCTAAACTATAGCGCAGTTCTTCTTCTGCAACGCGAGCGTAGAGCCGATTGTTCTTTTCCTTGATGATGTCAACTTTACCAGTTTCATAAAGAGCAACGCCTTCGATACGGACTTTCCCCGGAATCAATTTAGCCATATTTTTACCTTTACCTTATCTTTTTATTATACCATAGTTTCCCCTATGAAAATAGCCTTCTAGACAGACTTTTCTCCTAGAAGGCTGGATTTTTAAAGTTTGGCAAAAGTCGCCACAATCCGCTGACAAACTTCTTGTAGCAGGGATTTAGGCATGGCTACATTGAGGCGGGCATGAAGACTTCCTTCCTCCCCAAAATCCAAACCACGGTTGAGGATAACCTTGGCTTCATTTCTCAACAGTTCTTGCAATGTTTCATCAGTCAAGTCATAGGCTGAAAAATCAAGCCAAATCAAGTAGGTTCCTTGCGGTTTCATGACCTTGATGTTGGTCTCTTTTCCAAATAAATCCACCACATAATTGATGTGGTCTTCAAAAACTTGCTTGAGTTCCTCTAACCAATCCTTGCCATAGCGATAGGCAGCTTCTGTCGCCAGATAACCCAAGCCTGAAATTTCATGCTGATTATTGGCCAACTGTCGTTTCTGGTAAGCCACTCTTAATTTCGGATTTTCAATGACTGCATAGGAATTTTTTGTTCCTGCAATATTAAAGGTTTTAGTGGCACTACTCAAGACAATCGCAAATTCTTTGAAGGCTGGATCAATGGTATTGAAAGACTGGTGTTTATGACCAAAGAGGGCCAAATCTTGGTGAATTTCATCTGAAACTAGCAAAACACCGTGTTTCTGGCAGAGTTGCCCAATCTTTTCCAAGACTTCTTTTTCCCACACACGTCCACCAGGATTATGAGGATTGCAGAGAATATAAAGTTTGACATCCTCTTCCACCAAATCCTTCTCAAGTTGGTCAAAGTCAATCTCAAATAGACCATCCTTTTCCACCAAAGAATTGGTAATCAATCTGCGATTGTTCAACTTGACACTGCGTGCAAAAGGTGGATAGACAGGCGTGTTAATCAGAACCGCCTCGCCTTCATTTGTAAAGGCTTGAATAGCTGTTGAGATGGCTGGGACTACACCCTCGATAAAGACAAGAGCCTCTTTGTCAAAGTGATAACCATGTTGTGTAGCTTCCCACTTTGAACTTCCTTGATTAACTCTTCACTGGCATAAGTATAGCCATAAACCAATTGATCCGCATAAGTTTGCACGGCCTGGCGGATTTCAGGCAAGACTACAAAGTCCATATCCGCTATCCAAGCTGGTAGAACTTCACTATCCGTCTCTGCCTCTTTCCATTTATAGGTATGGTGCCCAAAACGATTGGGTAGGCTTGTAAAATCATATTTCCCCATCTTTGTACTATCCTTCCAAGGCTTGGCGCAAATCTGCAATCAAATCCCTAGCATCTTCAATCCCAATTGACAAGCGCAAGAGGTCATCTGTCAAACCATAAGAATGGCGCACTTCTGCTGGAATATCAGCGTGAGTTTGTGTCGTTGGATAGGTGATAAGGCTTTCCACCCCACCTAAACTTTCTGCAAAAGAGAAGACCTTGAGGCTGTTCAAGATATGCGGAATGCGTGTTTCATCCGCTACTTTAAAGGAAATCATCCCCCCACGACCAGTATAGAGAACTTCCTTGACTGCTGGAGAATCCTTCAAAAAAGCAACCACTTCTTGGGCATTGGCTGTTGAGCGCTCCATACGAAGAGACAAGGTTTTGAGACCACGAATCAATTGATAACTATCAAACGGAGACAAGACTGCTCCTGTCGTATTGAGATTGTAAAAAAGCTTCTCGTATAGTTCTAAACTATTGGTCACAACCACTCCAGCCAAGACATCATTGTGGCCTGCTAGATACTTGGTTGCTGAATGAAGAACGATATCCGCTCCATCTTCAATTGGACGTTGGTAGATCGGACTGTAGAAGGTATTGTCCACCACCACTTTGGCACCCTTAGCATGAGCCAATTTTGCCAGTTTTTCAATATCAAATTCCAACATCAAAGGGTTGGTTGGTGTTTCGATATAGAGAACATCCACATCTTTTTCTAACTCGGCAATCAACTCTTCTTCTGTATTGGCATAGGTAAAATGGAAACGGCCTTCCTGCTCCACTTGGTTGAACCAGCGGAAAGAGCCACCGTAAAGGTCACGGACAGCCAAAACCTTACTACCTACTGGAAAGACGCTAAAGGCCAGTACAATAGCTGACATCCCTGAGCTAGTAGCCAGAGCATAGTCTGCTGACTCAATAGCTGCCAAGACTTCCTCAGCCTTACTACGAGTTGGGTTTTTAGTACGTGTATAGTCAAATCCAGTAGATCTACCAAACTCTGGGTGCTGATAGGTCGTTGAAAAATGAAGTGGTGTCACCAATGCACCTGTAGCTTCATCTGACTTAATACCCGCTTGGGCCAAAATTGTGTTAATGTGTAATTCCTTGCTCATACAATTCCTCCAAATCTATAGTAACTATTGTACCACTTATTTTCATCAACTCATTTTCTTCTTTTCAAGAGCTAGTTATAGTTTCAAACTATAGACTTATCGAGTAAAACAAAAAAAGAATCCAGAGAAGCTTCTAGATTCTTTTGTGACGATGATTGCTAGACCTTACTTAGACCGAAAGAAATCGTGTTGGGCTAAATAGTCATAATGGTCTTTGTTAAATTGATACTGGCCTACATGCTGACTAATCTGACCGACATCCACGGCAAAAATATAGTCTTCATTTTGATAGTTCCAGTTCAGCCTAACTGTATTCAAGACTGTCTGATAAGTAAAATCTTGAACTTGATTCCAAGGCATCTCTACGACTTGATGAGAACGATTTTCAGTTACATCACTGATGTCCATCAAGTAGATTCCCTTAGGTGTAAATGCTATAAGCTTAGGCTTCACACTCGACTGAACATAGTAACTACCTCCTATAATGAAAAAATCAATAAAGGATTTCAACCATGTCTTTTTCTTGAAAGCCATCAGAAAATTCCTTTGTTCCTCGATATGACAAGTTGAAAGAAATGATTCAATCTGTTTTTCTGTCGCAAATTCCATAATAGCACCCATGATATTACCTCCATAACGATTAGTAAATAGGCAGATAAGGACTCTTCACATAAAAAGAAGAACTTATCATTAGTTTCATTTTATCTTACTTTTTTTCAGTAGACAGCATCCCTCCTATAAAATCATCCTAGCATGTGTATACTTCAGTTAATACTGGAAGAGGATTTAAAAAAATAGCTTCTCACAACTTTTATTATATTCATTATATCATAAATTTGATAAACAATTTAAAAAAATGTAAGTACTTTCCTTCCAAAAATTCGCCATCTCTCTATAAAAAACGAAAAACGACAGTTTCCTTGGAAACCATCGTTTTTTCTTGAAAAAAATCCTTATTTAACGTGTTTTGCCAATTCTTCTTGGGCTTTTTTATTGGACTCTTCTTTTTCCTTCATCCATTTTTTTCTTTGGCTTTTTCATACTCGTCTTTTGTGACTGTCTTATCTTGTAATTTGAGATACTTGTATGATTCGATCCCTTTATTACCAGCCAATGAGAATGGGCTAGAGAAAGGAACTGTTTTTCTCAAAGTTGGTGTACCACCAAGTGATACGTTTGGAATTGCTAGTGAGCTATCTACCAACCAAGCTTGAGCCTCAGCGTATTTTTCATAACGTTTTGCTGGATCTTGCTCTTTATTAGCATCTTCTAACATCTGAGTGTAAGTATCTAATCCAACTGCCTTAGCCTTGTCATTAACTTCCCCAGGCTCTAGACCTAAGTTTTGTAGAACTCCACCACTTTTCACATTAAAGATTTCAAGATAGCTTGATGGGTCTTGGTAGTCCGCACTCCATCCACCATTGTAAAGATCGTAATCTTTCTGAGCTGCAGTTTGAGCTAGATAACCTGAACTATCATAGTCCTCTGTAGAAAGTAGGTGGACATCAATCACAACATTTTCTGCACCTAAGACAGACTCAATTGATTGCTTCATGGAATTGATTCCTTGAATTTCAGCCTTATTGGTCAACTCTATAGTTTTATCTAAGTGGATAGGGAATGTTACACCCTTAGCTTCTAATTCTTTCTTAGCTTCTGCAAATTTGGCCTTGGCTTTCTCTGGATTGTAGTACGGATCTTGGGCATCGGCAAAATTCATACCCTGCCATTCCTTGCCATAGTTCACCATCTTTTCAGATACAACTGCCCCAAAGTCTTTACCACCTACCGTTACAAATGTCGGAGGAACAACCAAGTTACGCAAAATCTTAGTAGCACCATCTTCACCTTGAGATTGGGCACCATAGGCTGTACGGTCATAGGCAAAGTTAATAGCTTGACGGAAGTTCTTATTAAGAACGGCTTCCTGAGTCGATTTCTTCTCAGCATCGCTTGTCTTAGAAGTGAATTTATAAGATTTCTATCAAGGTTAAAGTTTAAGTAGTAAGAAGTGGCATCTTGAATACTATATACGATATTGTCCTTATTCTTTTCTTTTATCCCTTCAAAGCTTGAACTATTTGGATAAAGACGAGCATAACTATAGGCACCCTCCATAAAGTTACGTGCTAGTGCATCTTGGTCACTACCATCAAAGTAAGTCAATTTCACATCATCTACAAAGACATTCTTAGCATCCCAGTAATTCGGATTCTTCTTGTACTCAATAACAGATTTTGACACAAAGGATTTCATCAAGAAAGGCCCATTGTACAAAATGCTAGATGGATCTACCTTCCCAAAATCATCCCCTTTTGATTTCAAGAAATCCGCATTAAGAGGAAAGAGAATTGTTGAAGTTGTTTTTGAATTCCAGTAAGGTTCTGGGCGAGTCAAAGTATATTGAACCGTTTGGTCGTCAATAGCCTTGACACCTACAGTTGAAAAGTCTTTCGTTTTACCGTTAATGTAGTCATCCAAACCTGCAACGGATTCTTGTACTAGGTACAAGGCTTCTGATTTTTTATCAGCAGCATATTTAAGACCAGTTACGAAGTCCTGAGCAGTTACTGGAGCATATTCTTCTCCATCTGCAGTATACCATTTAGCATCTTTACGCAGCTTGTAGGTATAGGTCAAACCGTCTTGAGAAACACTCCAATCCTCTGCCAAGGATGGGATATAGTTCCCATATTGGTCGTTTTCCATGAGCCCATCTACCAAATTAACCACGATATCACTGGTTGTTGTACGGTTTTCTGCTAGATAGTTCAAACTAGATGGATCACTTGAATAAACATAGTTATATGTTTTTGACGCTGTGCTAGAATTTCCACACGCGCTTAATAAAATACCTGCGCTTAACACGACACCTGCAAGTGTTGCATACTTGGCTTTTAGACTTTTTTTCATCTCCAGAACCTCCTGATTTAAATATTTGTTTTATTATACATTACAGGTTTTATTTAGTCAATAGTTTTTTTAAATAAAATTTAAGAAAAAAATAAAAATCACCATCTACAAATTATAAAAAAAATATAATATAAATTAATAAAAAGAGAATAATTCAAGCATTCTATAATAAGAATGTTCAAATTATTCCTTTTATTTATAAAATATTTTTTTAAATTAATCTAAATTTCATTCTTAAACGGTCGGCCTGTGCTTTCCCAATAACTCTATCCAATAAATGAGTACGAAGACTCATAACTCCATAAAGACTGCCCCCTAAAATAGCAACAAGCGCTACATAGAGAAAACTCCATAATCGACCACTTGGTTGGAAGAAAAATCCCAGAATCCACTGCACAAATCCAACAAGAAGAAACATAGTAAGAGTTAATAGACTGATTAGAATAGTTCTTTTAAAAACCACATTCGATCTCATACCCGTTATCTGACAGATTTCACGATAAATTAAGACAATGGGAACGACCAGACCTATTGTCGTCGAAATCAAAGGGCCATAACTTTGAAAGAGATAGATACTTGGTATCTGTAAGAGCAACTTTGCAATTGAACCATAAACAAAGTAAAGTACTGCCTTACGATTATGGAACATAGCCTGAAGCATTGGTGACAAGACCGTATAGAGACCTAGAATGGTTGACTGCAGAACTGCAAATATAAATAATCCCAAAGCTAAACTATCTGGCTTACCATAAAAGACTGTATAAAGAGGTTCACTGACCATCACCATCCCTATTGTCGCAGGTAATAAAAACAATAAAAGCATGACAAGGTTATCTTGGACCAATCTAGAGACCGCCTTTAAGTCACCTTTGACATAGTTTTCGGTCAAAAGGGGGATTCCAACACCTCCTATTGAAACACCTAAAGATATCAAAATCATAGTAATTTTATTAGGATTGGCAGAGAAATAAGAAAACATGACAATTAAGTCTTCATTACTATAGTTGGTAAACCACTTCATACTATTGATAAAGGTATTTTGGTCCAAGATTTGGAAAAGCTGGATGGCAGATCCTGTCAGGATGAAAGGAATGGCTTCCTTAATGGTATCGACCAAGAGACGCTTACTATTAATCTTATCTCCTGTTTTAAGGACTCTTTTGAGTAGTCCTTCCTTGGCAAGGAAATAAATCAAAACTACAAAACTGGCTACCATGCCGACAAAGGCAGCAAAGGTGGATTGGGTAACAGCTGCTAAATAATCCCCTGATCCCATTTTCATAATCATATAGGTAGCCACCAACATCCAGATGACACGGATCACCTGCTCAGCGATTTGACTCATGGCGTAAGGTTTGAGGTTGCTCATCCCTTGGAAAAAGCCTCGGATAACACTCATAGAAGGGAATATTAAAACCGCCCAAGCCAAACTCTGCATAATCGGGATAAGGTCTTGACCTACACCAGACAAATCAGCCATCCAAGGAGCAAACAGATATAAAATCAAGGCAAAAAATAGACCGAGTCCAGTCATAAATCCCAAAAAACTACGAATTAGAGAAAAACTATGCTCTTCCTCTTGCATGGTATTGTATTTGGCTACTTGCTTAGCCACCGCAACTGGAATCCCCGCTGTTGAAATCAGAAGGAACCAAGCATAAATATTATAGCCCATGGTAAAGAGACCATTTGCTGTAGCCGCATTAGAGCCCATCCAGATATACCAGGGGATAATGTAAATGGCTCCAAGTAGGCGACTGATAAAGTTACTAGCCGTTAGCCAAGCAGTCCCCCGTAACATCTGGACCTGCTGATGATTGTGTTCATTAGACATAACTTCCTCATTCATTTTTAATAACTAGGAAAAAGTTCCTTATCTTCCATTATAAACTTTTCCTTGTTACTTGTAAAATTCAGACTTTCGGTTTACAATATAAAGTATGATAAAGATTGAAATCGTATTAGATATATTAAAGAAAGATGGTCTCTTCCGCGAGATTATCGACCAAGGACACTACCACTACAACTACAGCGAAGTTGTCTTTGACAGCATCAGTTACGACAGCCGAAAAGTAAAAGAAGGCACTCTTTTTTTTGCAAAAGGTGCTGCCTTTAAAAAAGAATACCTTCTTTCCGCTATAACTCAGGGCTTAGCCTGGTACGTCGCCGAAAAAGACTACGAGGTCGGTATTCCTGTCATCGTTGTGAACGATATCAAGAAAGCCATGAGTTTGATTGCTATGGAATTCTATGGTAAACCACAAGAGAAACTCAAAATTCTCGCTTTCACAGGTACAAAAGGAAAAACAACAGCAGCTTACTTTGCTTATCACATCCTATCTCAACGTTACCCAACAGCCCTCTTGTCAACCATGAACACAACTCTAGATGGCAAGACCTTCTTTAAATCTTCCTTCTCAACACCTGAAAATATCGATCTCTTTGATATGATGGCCCAAGCTGTTACGAATGGAAGAACCCATCTGGTAATGGAAGTTTCCAGTCAAGCCTATCTAGTGAATCGAGTCTACGGACTATCTTTCGATGTGGGAGTTTTCCTCAATATTACCCCAGACCATATCGGGCCGATTGAACACCCTAGCTTCGAAGACTATTTCTACCACAAGCGACTTCTCATGGAAAATAGCCGAGCAGTTGTCATTAATAGCGACATGGACCATTTTTCTATCTTGAAAGAACAAGTGGCAGAGCAAGACCATGATTTCTATGGTAGTCAGTCAAGTAACCAAATCGAGAATTCCAAAGCCTTTAGCTTCTCAGCTACAGGAAAATTAGCTGGAGACTATGACATTCAACTCATTGGCCACTTCAACCAAGAAAATGCAGTTGCTGCTGGACTTGCTTGTCTCCGTCTCGGAGCTAGTCTTGAGGACATCAAAAAAGGAATTGCTGCAACCCGCGTTCCTGGTCGTATGGAAGTCCTCACTCAGAAAAATGGAGCTAAGGTCTTCATCGACTATGCCCACAACGGGGACAGTCTGAAAAAACTCATCAATGTGGTAGAAACTCATCAAACTGGAAAGATTGCTCTGGTTCTCGGTTCGACAGGAAACAAGGGAGAAAGCCGTCGTAAGGACTTTGGCCTCCTCCTTAATCAACACCCTGAGATTCAAGTCTTTCTGACTGCTGATGACCCCAACTATGAAGACCCAATGGCCATTGCAGATGAAATTAGTAGCTATATCAATCATCCTGTTGAAAAGATTGCAGATCGTGAACAAGCTATCAAGGCAGCTATGGCTATCACAAATCACGAATTAGATGCTGTCATTATTGCTGGTAAGGGAGCCGATTGCTACCAAATCGTTCAAGGCAAGAAAGAAGCCTATCCAGGAGATGCAGCCGTCGCAGAAAATTATTTATAAGATAGTAAAAAAATCAAGGGAAATGAAACCCTTGATTTTTTCTATTCTTATTTAAAAGCGTTTTTTAAACCTTCAACGGCACCTTCTACAGCACCCTTAGCATCTTCAACTACTTCTTTTGCCTTAGCAACTGTCTTTTCTACAGCTCCTTCTGCTTCAGTCTTGCTATCCCCAGTAACTTTACCAAATCCTTCTTTGATAGCACCTGTTGCTTGTTCCAATTTGTTTTCAAGTGACATATGATTGTCTCCTTTAGGTTTATTCCGATAAGTCTTATCGTTGTTTTAAGTATATGCTTATTATATCATCAAGTCAAATAAACTGCTCAGAGCAGAATACTATGCTAGATAAAAACGTAGACTTTCCTTATCAAAATCGACGGCCAATTCATACTTTCCATCTTCATTTTGGACAATATAGCCCAAGACTACTAAACTGTCCACAAAGATATCACGTCGTTTCTGCATCAGTTGGTCTTTTTTGAGAAATTTTAGCAAAAAAGTCGTCATATATTTGAGAGCATACTCAGGATTGACATCTCCCAAAATGGCATAGAGTTCCTGCTGTTTCTGTCAAAGGATACTGATGTTTGACCTTGTAGAAATAATTGGACAGGGTCATTTCAGTCCGCGCAAAGTCCGTCTTTTCAACTAAAATAGCTGCATTGGTTTGATTTCGTAATTCCGTCTCAAAACGCTGCTCTAACAAAGCTTGATAAACTGGACTCTCTTCTCTCAAAAAAATTTGCTGATCAAGCTCAAGGGAATCTACTGATTCTAAAAAAGGCAGATTAAGATAATAACGCTTATTTTCCCGTAGAATCAAACCAGCCTTTATATAGTCTTCCAAAAATCGATCAACTGGCACATCTGGGAAAGTTGCCTTGATTTCACGTAAGATGACATCAGAATGCTGATCAAGGTAAGCAACTAAGGCCATAAAAAACGGCTGTCTCGTCAAACGTGAAGGATTAAAAATCTGAATCATGAAGGTTCCTTTCTTTACATTTCAAAAGAGGGGACGTTGCCAACTGACTAGGATTTGTTCCAGGCTGGTTCAGAGGTACAGGCATACCTAGTTCTCTGTAATACTCTCTCCAAAAATCACTAATTTCCTGATTACCATCTCCAAACTTCATGGGAATAGTTTCAAAAATGGGGAGGATTGCTGCCATATACTGGGAACAGTAAAAACCTGCTCCATCTGGATAGAAAGAAGCATTGTAGGGGGCTCCAAGATGTCTGCAAGCTCTTTCCTTCACCGACTGGATATCCATTTCTGGGTAGATATAAAGATCGTACAAATGATTGGACTCAAAGAAGTCTGCTGGTTCTTGACAGACCACACCAGACTTTCCACTAGCATGGTAAATCATCCCATCCAAATAAATGGCAACATGGTTATAGTTGCCTGTGGAAGTCTGAATAGCCTGGCCCATCTCCGAGCTATCTTTTACAAAAATAAAATCGCCATTTTCTAACATTAGTCACTCCTAGAAAAAAAGGAGTCGAAACTCCTTTAGATATTTGGAAAAAGTGTTTTCCTGTTCTAATCTTCCATCAACGGATTAAGCATTGAAGCTTTCGGTCAATTGAGGAACAACTTGTTTCTTACGTGAAACTGCACCCGCTAGGAAGGCATGGTTGTTTTCAAGTTTGAAGTTGAAAGCCGCTTCTACCTTGTCCATGTTCGCACCAAGTGCTAGGATTTCTGAGTTTGAGTTGACGATATCTGTAATCATCAAGACAAAATCAGAGTAACCGTTTGAAGCATTAGCCGATTGCATAGCTGCTTCGATTTCAGCTTGGCGCTCCAAGACTTCTGCAATATCCACCGTATTGACTTGAGCAACACGGACATTATTTCCGTTGAGTTCAAAAGTCTTAGCATCGATGTCAATCAATTCTTCAGCAGACTTGCTTGCCAAGTTTGTACCAGCTTTAAGCATAGCAAGACCGTACTCTTCCAAGTTCACACCAGCCAATTCAGCCAATTCAGGAGCAATAACTTTATCTGTTGGGTGTGTTGTTGGTGATTTCAAAAGAAGGGTATCTGAAATCAAGCCAGAAAGCATCAAACCAGCCAATTCTTTAGGAACAGCTACACCATGTTCTTTGAACATACGGTAAACGATTGAAGACGCTGATCCAACTGGCTCCAAACGCATGTAGAGTGGGCTTGCAGTTTCAAAGTTAGCAACACGATGGTGGTCCACAACACCATAAACTTCTACTTCAGCGATATCTGAAACTGATTGTTGGAATTCATTGTGGTCAGTCAAAATAACTTGCTCTGCACCTTCTGCTTTTGCAGAAGTGATGACACGCGGTGCTTCTACACCAAAATAATTCAAGACATAGGCTGTTTCTTCATTTGGAGTTCCAAGAGCGACTGCTTCTGTATCCAAACCATATGCTTCTTTGCAAAGATAAGCAAAGCTACAGATGACCCAATGGCATCTGAGTCTGGATTTTGGTGACCAAATACTAGAATCTTAGACATGATAATACCTCATTTTGTTTATTCTCTTTATTGTAGCATTTTTTTCGCTTTTTGACAAAAGTAAGAGGAGTCAAAGAACTCCTCACTCTTTATAAAAAGAAAGTGCCAGATTCGCTTCTTGCTGTTCTCTGATATAACTTTCTTTAAACAGGCGCTTTTTTCGTTTAAACAGAGCCTCAGCTGACATAGCTTCTTCCTTGCTGGCAAACCCTTCTGCATAAATAAGTTTCACTGGTAAGCGAGCCCTGGTATACTTGGCTCCCTTACCACTATTGTGCACAGCTACTCGTTTCTTGATATCTGTTGTATATCCTGTATAGTAAGAACCATCTCTACATTCTACTACATACATGAAAGCCTTATGATCCATAGTAAATCTCTTCAATTTCTGGGGTATAAGAACCATCATTATTATGGACAATTAAGGGAGGCAAAACCTTAAAACCACTCGTTGAGCCGTCTTTAATCGCTTCGATTAAGAGCATATTAGCTTCCTTTTCTCGTTTAGGATAAACAAATTGCAAACGTTTAGGAGCCAAATTATGTTTTTTTAACATTTCTAAAATATCCAATAGTCTATCAGGACGATGCACCATAGCCAAACGTCCATTAGACTTGAGAATACTTTGAGCACTGCGGCAAATCTCTTCCAGATTAGTCGTAATCTCATGCCTCGCCAAAAGATAATGTTCACTTTCATTAAGGTTAGAATGGGGATCAACCTTAAAGTAAGGAGGATTACACAAAATCATATCCACTTTACTTCCCTGCATCCGCGAAGGCATATTTTTCAAGTCATCACAAATAACCTCCATCTGCTCTTCCAGACCATTCAAGCGAACCGAACGCTCAGCCATATCTGCTAATCGCTCCTGAATCTCTACAGCCACTATTTGTGCCTGAGTTCGGGTACTAGCAAAAAGTCCCACTGCTCCATTCCCAGCACAAAAATCTACAATTAATCCTCTTTTGGGAAAGCGTGGAAAACGTGACAAAAGAACACTATCTACTGAATAGCTAAAAACTTCTCTATTTTGTATGATTTTGATATCGGTTGAAAAGAGTTGATTAATCCTCTCCCCTTCTTTTAATAATAGTTCTTCTTCCATAGCATTATTATAACATGTTTATATTAACATTACAAACAATAGGGAATTCCCTCTCTATTGATTCTTTTTTAGATGTTGTAGGGCATCTCTTGTCCAAATAGGCATCATGCGTCCCAAAGGAGAAAAACCAAAACGAACTCGGTCACTTGAAAAGCGTCTGCGTCTCGGTAACTGATGCTTTTCTTCTTCTAGCGTCCGGATAGAGAGACTAGCTTTACCAGTAAATTCATCTAAATCAACAACCTGAACTTGGACTTCTTCATCTACTTTTATAGCTTCATGAATATTTTCAATAAATCCTGTCCGAATCTCTGAAATGTGAATCAGCCCCGTATCACCCGTCTCTAGCTCAACAAAGGCACCATAGGGCTGAATCCCTGTAATACGCCCCTTTAGTTTATCACCGATTTTCATTTTAATCCTCTACTTCAATTGTCTCAATCACTACATCTTCAATAGGCTTGTCCATAGCGCCAGTTTCTACAGAAGCAATTTCATCCAAGACAGCGTAAGAATTTTCATCTACTAATTGTCCAAAAACAGTGTGACGTCGATCTAGATGAGGAGTTCCACCTTGTTCTGCATAGATTCCCGCAATTGGTTCTGGCCAACCACCACGTGCAATCTCTTTCTTAGAGTATGGCAAGTGTTGATTCTGAACGATAAAGAATTGACTACCATTGGTATTTGGACCCGCATTGGCCATTGAAAGGGCACCACGTATATTGTATAGTTCTTCAGAAAACTCATCCTCAAAAGCTTCTCCATAGATAGACTCACCACCCATACCTGTACCAGTCGGATCTCCACCTTGAATCATAAAATCTTTGATAATACGGTGGAAAATAACTCCATCATAATAGCCATCTTTTGAAAGAGCAACAAAGTTAGCCACTGTTTTAGGTGCCTGTTCAGGGAAGAGCTTGATACGCAAATCTCCATGATTTGTTTTAATAGTCGCTAAAGGACCTTCTACTGCTGTAATATCAACTTGTGGGAAATGTAATTCTTTTTTTACCATACCAAATCCTTGCAAGGCATCAAAAATGCCGTCTTCTTCTAGTGTTTTTGTAATATAATCTGCTTTTTCTTTAATTTTTTCTTGTGAAACTTCCATAGCCACGCTAATCCCAGCATACTCGAAAAGTTCCAAGTCATTGAGACCATCTCCGAAAACCATTACATTTTCAGGTTTAAAACCTAAATGTTCAACTACCTTAGCCACCCCTGTTGCCTTGGAACCAGAAATGGCAACAACATCTGACGAGTGGGTATGCCAACGAACCATGCGAAGTTTGTCAGATAGACCTTGAGGCAATTTCAAGCCATCTCCCTTATCTTCAAAAGTCCACATTTGATAGATATCTTCTTTTTCATGGAAGTCGGGATCCACATCCAAGTTTGGATAGATTGGGTTAATAGCTTCACTAATCATATCCGTGCGGATTGATAATTTAGCATCATGACTACCAACTAAACCGTACTCAATACCTTCTTGCTTGGTCCAAGAGATGTAATCCTCAACAACCTTCTTTTCAATCAGATGTTGATAAATGACCTGACCTTTTTTATCTTCAATATAGGCCCCATTTAAGGTCACAAAAAAGTCAGGGTTGAGCTCACGAATCTCTGGCACAACACCAAAAATCCCTCGTCCAGAAGCAATACCTGTCAAAATTCCTTTCTCACGTAATTGCTTAAAAACAGTTGGGATTGAAGCTGGAATAAAACCCGTCTTAGAATTTCGTAATGTATCATCAATATCAAAAAAGACAATTTTTATTTTTTTTGCCTTATATCTTAATTTTGCATCCATCTCTCTACCTCTTTCAATCTAACTCTTTCCATTATACCATAAAATAGAGAAATCCCACATCTTCGATTATATCCTAGTCTCCTATTGGATTTCCTTCACTGCATACAAGACCAAATCATCATCATTTTGACTAGTATAGCTCATTTATAGAGTGTGATTTCTATGTCAGACATCTGTACTGTCTAGAATGTTTTCACATCTGATGTAGAATATTAGGTCAGAGCCATAGACAGATTACAAATCTACACCAAGTCTCTCCTCGTCTGAAATAACTTTAATTCTTTTTTTATATTATAGAAAGCAAGAAAAAGCTTATCAAAGCCTGAACCAAGCTATAAGAAGCTAATTCATTTTGTATTTCTAAAATCGTTAAAAAACATAGAGGATGGTAAAGGAAATCCACCGGACCCAACTCGCTCTCTCATTTCAATGCTCGTGAAAAAAAGACCCACCCGGGTCTTCATTCGCTTTCTTATTTTCGAGCTCATGAAAAAGAGGTCCACCCGGACCTCTTTTTTAATCTTCGTTTACGAAAGGCATCAAAGCCATTACGCGAGCGCGTTTGATAGCTGTTGTTACTTTACGTTGGTTTTTAGCTGAAGTTCCTGTTACACGACGAGGAAGGATTTTCCCACGTTCTGAAACGAAACGGCTAAGAAGCTCAGTATCTTTGTAATCAACATATTCAATTTTGTTTGCTGCGATGTAATCAACTTTTTTACGGCGTTTGAATCCGCCACGACGTTGTTGAGCCATGTTTTTTCTCCTTTATAATTTTAGTTGTCCATTAGAATGGTAAATCATCATCTGAAATATCCAATGGATTTGTTGCTCCAAATGGATTTTCATCACGTGAAAAGTCTGGTACTGAATTTGTAGGCGCTGAATAGTTTGCAGTTGGTGCAGAGTAAGCTCCACCTGTATGACCCTCACGCACACTACGGCTTTCCAACATTTGGAAATTCTCAGCCACGACCTCTGTCACGTAGACACGTTGTCCTTGCTGGTTATCGTAACTACGAGTCTGGATACGACCTGTCACCCCGATAAGTGAGCCTTTTTTAGCCCAGTTAGCAAGGTTTTCAGCCTGTTGGCGCCACATAACGACATTGATAAAATCAGCCTCACGTTCGCCATTTTGACTCTTAAATGTACGGTTTACTGCAAGAGTAAAAAGTCGCAACTGCTACATTTGATGGGGTATAACGCAACTCAGCGTCACGTGTCATACGCCCCTACAAGTACAACATTGTTAATCATAATCTACCTTCTTACGCGTCAAGTTTGACGATCATGTGACGAAGAATGTCAGCGTTGATTTTTTTGAAAGACGGTCAAACTCTTTAAGAGCTACATCGTCGTTTGCTTCAACGTTAACGATGTGGTAAAGTCCTTCACGGAAATCTTGGATTTCGTATGCAAGACGACGTTTTTCCCAAGTTTTTGATTCAACAACAGTTGCACCGTTGTCAGTCAAAATAGAGTCAAAACGTGCTACCAAAGCGTTTTTAGCTTCTTCTTCAATGTTTGGACGAATGATATAAAGAATTTCGTATTTAGCCATTGATATGTTCCTCCTTTTTGGTCTAATGACCCCAAGACTTTGCAAAGGGGTAAGTGAGGTTCGCTCACAATAAACTATTATACTAAAAAACATTTTTTTACGCAAGTAAAAAGACTAAAATAAAAAAAGAAGATGACGAATCATCTTCTCAAAAACTATGAGTTCTTAGTCTTCTTTTTTCTTGCGTCCAAGAAGTCCAAATCCACCTAGGGCTCCAAGAAGTCCAAGCGCTGCAAGGCTAGCGTTAGCTTCTGTACCTGTGTTAGGCAACTCTTTTTGACCTTCAACATATTTAGGTGTTGCTGGTTGAGTAGCTGAATCAGTTGGTACTGATGTTTTAGCTGGTGTTGGAACAGCAGGTTGGGTTGGAGTTGTTGGTTGTTCAGGAGTCTCTGGTGTTGATGGAACTGGTGCTGGTTCCGGCTTAGGCTCTGGTTTAAGCTCTGGCTTAGGTTCTGGCTTAGGCTCTGGCTTAGGTTCTGGCTTAGGCTCTGGCTTAGGCTCTGGCTTAGGCTCTGCTTCGTAGTATACATCAACCGTTTTGTTTTCTGTTGTTGATGTTACTTCTGTCGCTTCTACTCTTGCTACACTTGGAGCTTTGTAGTTTGGTATTGCTTCTGGGGTTACTTCTGACCAGTTACCTTTACTCCATTCTCCGTATGTAACATCACCTGTAACTTTGTTTGTTGTCTTCGATCTTGTTAACGTCACTGTTTCAACTGTTGGAGCTTTCAAAACTTTGTTCGTACCTTTTTCTAGGTAGTTGATTGTTCTTGTTACTGTTTTTTCTTCTGTTCCAGTTTCTGTATCTGCTTCATAGTATACATCAACCGTTTTGTTGTCGGTTGTTGATGTTACTTCTGTCGCTTCTACCGTTGGTACACTTGGAGCTTTGTAGTTTGGTATTGCTTCTGGTGTTACTTCTGACCAGTTGCCTTTACTCCATTCTCCGTATGTAACATCACCTGTGACTTTGTTTGTTATCTTCGATCTTGTTAACGTCACTGTTTCAACTGTTGGGTCTTTTCAAGACTTTATTCGTACCTTTTTTTCTAGGTAGTTGATTGTTCTTGTTACTGTTTTTTCTTCTGTTCCAGTTTCTGTATCTGCTTCATAGTATACATCAATTGTTTTATCATCTGTTGTTGATGTTACTTCTGTCGCTTCTACCGTTGGTACACTTGGAGCTTTGTAGTTTGCTATTGCTTCTGGTGTTACTTCTGACCAGTTACCTTTACTCCATTCTCCGTATGTAACATCACCTGTAACTTTGTTTGTTGTCTTCGATCTTGTTAACGTCACTGTTTCAACTGTTGGGTCTTTCAAGACTTTGTTCGTACCTTTTTCTAGGTAGTTGATTGTTCTTGTTACTGTTTTTTCTTCTGTTCCAGTTTCTGTATCTGCTTCGTAGTATACATCAACCGTTTTGTTTTCTGTTGTTGATGTTACTTCTGTCGCTTCTACTCTTGCTACACTTGGAGCTTTGTAGTTTGGTATTGCTTCTGGGGTTACTTCTGACCAGTTACCTTTACTCCATTCTCCGTATGTAACATCACCTGTAACTTTGTTTGTTGTCTTCGATCTTGTTAACGTCACTGTTTCAACTGTTGGAGCTTTCAAAAACTTTGTTCGTACCTTTTTTTCTAGGTAGTTGATTGTTCTTGTTACTGTTTTTTTCTTCTGTTCCAGTTTCTGTATCTGCTTCATAGTATACATCAACCGTTTTGTTGTCGGTTGTTGATGTTACTTCTGTCGCTTCTACCGTTGGTACACTTGGAGCTTTGTAGTTTGGTATTGCTTCTGGTATTACTTGTGACCAGTTGCCTTTACTCCATTCTCCGTATGTAACATCACCTGTGACTTTGTTTGTTATCTTCGATCTTGTTAACGTCACTGTTTCAACTGTTGGGTCTTTCAAGACTTTGTTCGTACCTTTTTCTAGGTAGTTAATTGTTCTTGTTACTGTTTTTTCTTCTGTTCCAGTTTCTGTATCTGCTTCATAGTATACATCAACCGTTTTGTTGTCGGTTGTTGATGTTACTTCTGTCGCTTCTACTGTTGCTACACTTGGAGCTTTGTAGTTTGGTATTGCTTCTGGGGTTACTTCTGACCAGTTGCCTTTACTCCATTCTCCGTATGTAACAGCTCCTGTGACTTTGTTTGTTGTCTTCGGTCTTGTTAACGTCACTGTTTCAACTGTTGGGTCTTTCAAGACTTTGTTCGTACCTTTTTCTAGGTAGTTGATTGTTCTTGTTACTGTTTTTTCTTCTGTTCCAGTTTCATACAAAGTATCATAAACATAAGTTACAGTAATTTCTTCGCTATTAATAACACCTTCAACTGGAGCAGAAGTTTCTTTAACTCGCATATATCTATAAGCTATTCCATTATATGTAAATTCATCAGGACGATATTCTTCTGTATCTACATTATAATCTTTTTGTATAAGCTCTCTTTTCAATAGCTGTTATTGTTGGTTTAATCGTATTTCCTTGCATATCTTCATATGCAATTTTAACAGCTCCAGTTTTTATATTTTCTATTTTAATAGTAACAGAAGCTACATTCGCCTCATTAAATATTTCCTCTGCATTTGTTTTTGCTGCTGCTGAAATATAAGCTACCTGTGTATCTTTTGCATCTTTAGAAATTCTTGCTGGTACTAAAAATTCATTGGACAACCCTGGATTTAATGTAGTTCCAGGATTTGAAACAAACTTAACGGCAGTAACCTTGCTCCAATCTGTCACTTGATCTGCTGTTAAAGTTGTTGCTGCAGCAACTTCATTTGCATTTCCATTAACTGGAGAAGTTAAGTAGTATGCAGTCCATCCTGCGGGAGCTATTGCTTCTCCTGTAGCTTCCACATCAAATGCAGAATTACGAGCTATGCTTGTATCAACAATATTCTTGTCGTCTTTTTTAGGTAATGTCACAAGCACTTCATTATTCGATAATTTTGAATTATCTGTATTTGATAATGTAAAACGATATGTCACATCTGTTTTCGGAGATAAATTCTGTAACGATGTTGTGTAGCCTTCTCGTTGATCATTTTTATCAGTTACATCTACGTGTAATCGTGTCGCCGATGTATTACTTACAGGAATTTCATAAGTGAAAGTTGATGTATTAATAATTGTCTTATCTCCATCAAACTCATTATTAGGATTTAATCCATGTAGGAATCTATTTTCATCCCAAACTAATGTGTATTTCAAACGATAACTACCTGTTTGAACCCACTGTGCTACATTAAACTCTAAATCTGGAGTTACATTCTCACGAGTATTTGAATCCTTCGGATCAATAATCAATACACGTTTACCAGTATTTTGATAATTATCATCTTTAGTTACAAGCGGGCTATTTCCGGCGTAACTAAAACCATCTGGTAACTCTACAATAATTTTAGGATTTTGTGTACCTAAATAATCTAATTTTTTATCTGTAGTAGCACCATGTGAAGTATATGTACTATATACACGATTTCCTAAACCTGAAGGAGAGTAATCATAAGCTTCTATTCCAGAACTTAATGATTGTGTTTTATTCCCTGCTAGAACCGTTTCTATCTTCCTAGTTCTCGGTGTCAATTTTAAAGCTGTTCTAGCATCTGCTAAAATTGTTTTAGAAATACTTGTATTAACCACATCTGTATCTTGAGTTGAAATTTTTGCAGTAACGATACTCTTAGCTTCTTTTCCTTCCGCTACCATTTGTTTAGCTTTTTCTAAGCCTTTTAAGTTTTGATGTAAATAAATACCAGCTTGACTAAGCGTATCATTTGTAAATGTCATTTCACCTTTTGGCTTTAATAAAACTCGGGTTGTACCTTCTGGTAAATCTATTGATGTACCTCCATTCTTTTTAAAGGCAATTTCCCCTAACTTCGTTTCCGTTGTACCATTTACAGTATATACTTCAAATGTATTGCTGTTCCTAGATTATCTGGCGCATACCAAGCTGCATATGCTCCATTCTTATTCCAAGTCCCATAAAACTCAATCGATCTCTTTTGATCAAAATCACTATCAATCGTTAATTCAACTTCCTTAACTTTTGTCGGAGTGTCAACACTTCTCCAGAAAACAATAATTCTTTTATCATCGGTTTCAGCATTGATTCCAGGAATTGCAATATTCACTCTATTTTCATGATTTTGTTCATTAGTATAATTGTTAATTACTAATGGAGGTTGTGCTCCTGCTGTATTTGGCGTTGCTCCATCTCCGTTATCTTTATATGGATTCACAGCCTTCACAACTAACGAAGTAGACCCTTGACTTGTATTTGTTTCTCCTGATTTATCTGTATAAGTTACATTGTCTGTAAAGGTAAATTCTTTTCCTTTTAAAAACTCTTCTAATGTACCTGCCTGACGCATATTGATACGAAGTGTATCATCACTAGTATTATTTCCTTGATCGAATACAGTTTTTGCATCTGATATGGTTCTTGTATAACGAGCAATATTACCTTCCTGTGTCCATCCTGCATTGATAGATGTTTCTGACACTACAGCTCCTGTCGGTAAAGTAATAGCATGTTGTATTTTATTGACAGCAGCAACTTCTTTATTTAATGTTGTTAATTTTAAAACTAATTCTTTATTCTTAGTTTCATCAATAGAATCACCGGGTGCATTTGTGTTAAATAAAGCTAAATCTCTAGCACCACTTTCACTGTCCACATGAATACTAGCATATCCACTCTTATTTGTATTTGCTACCACTGACTTAGTAGTCTTCTCAGGTGCAATTGGATTCCCATTTTTATCCATTACTTGAGATGTAATAGAAGTTTGAGAATTACGGCCAGTTCTATATTTATCAAACTTATAACTAATATTGAAATTACTATAAGAACCACTTGGAACTTCTCCAGTATAAATCTTATACTGTGTATTCGTTACTTTTTCCACCCTTAAAGCTGTACCAAATTGTACATCAGTAATAGGTTCATTCTCAGGTAAATTCACTAAAATATAAGAACCTTCTTCTAATTTTGAAGGAGCTGATACATCTAATCTAAATGTTGAGATGATCTGTTCTCCTACATTATATTCTGTTTGATTTCCTACTATATGTCCTTGTAAACTAACCTTATTTTCAGTTGTTGCTTGTGTTTGATTAGTAGTTGCTGGTGTACTATTTGAAGTACCAGCCTCTCCTGTATTAGCTGCAGATTCTGTTGTTGAACTCGGTTGATTGGTTGCAGCAACTGGTACATATGTAATTTTATATTTATTTTCCCCAACAGATTGTAGGCTTGTCGCAGTAAATCCTGGATACTCTTTCTTTAATTGTTCAAGATTTGCTGAAAAATTTGATTTTAAAATAGCTACATCTTCTACTACTCCACCTGGTTTCTCATGAGTTACCATTACAAATTCTTGCGTATCTGCTACTACTGAATTACCTGTTCCAGTTCTGTTGTAACCACTATCTGTTACACTTGCAATCGGTGCATCTATTTCATCAGCTTCAACATGATAACCCAAAAAGAAGCCAGCCCCGATTAAAACACTCGCAGCACCAACTTTTAATTTTTTGATCGAATATTTTTCGTATCTATTGCCACAAAAATATCGATGATCTTTTTGTTGTCTCGACAATTTAAACATTGTTTACCACCTTATATATATATATATATATGCACTCACGAGTACATATATTCGTTTAATTATATCATATTTCAAAGTAATTTTTTTAAGTAATTTGTCTATTTTTTTCAAAAATTATAAAAATTTTTGTGTCCTAGGTACAGAAAAATAATATTATTAGGCTACTTCCAAGTATGCTTGAATATATATTGCATAAAAATGCAAATAAATAGGGTGATAAATCATCTTTTAAAAAATGATAATATTTTTCAATCTCGACATCAAAAAAAGTAAAAGGCCGATAGAACCTTTTACTTTCATCTCATTATTTACGGTTTAATACGGTGCAACATACGTGGGAACGGAATAGCTTCACGGATGTGTTTTGTTCCTGCCGCGAAGGTTACCATACGTTCGATACCGATACCAAATCCACCGTGTGGTACAGTACCGTATTTACGAAGGTCAAGGTAGAATTCGTACTCTGTACGATCCATACCAAGTTCATTCATCTTAGCAACAAGGGCATCGTAGTCTTCCTCACGCATAGAACCACCGATGATTTCTCCGTAACCTTCTGGAGCAAGCAAGTCTGCACAAAGCACGCGCTCTGGATTTCCAGGAACTGGTTTCATGTAGAAGGCCTTGATGGCTGCTGGATAGTTCATGACAAATGTTGGCACACCAAAGTGGTTTGAAATCCATGTTTCGTGTGGTGAACCAAAGTCATCTCCATGCTCAAGATGTTCGTAGTCAGCATCTTCATCATTCTCATGCTCTTGCAAGAGGTCAATAGCTTGATCGTAAGTAATGCGTTTGAATGGCTCTGCAATGTAGCGTTTCAAGAGCTCTGTATCACGTTCCAATGTTTCCAAGGCTTGAGGTGCACGGTCAAGAACACCTTGAAGAAGAGCTTTTACATAAGCTTCTTGCAAATCAAGTGATTCATCGTGTGTCAAGTATGAGTACTCTGCATCCATCATCCAGAACTCAGTCAAGTGACGGCGTGTTTTTGATTTTTCAGCACGGAATACTGGACCAAAGTCAAAGACACGACCAAGGGCCATAGCTCCTGCTTCCAAGTAAAGCTGACCTGATTGGCTCAAGTAGGCTGGCGTTCCGAAGTAGTCTGTTTCAAAGAGTTCAGTTGAATCTTCTGCCGCATTTCCTGAAAGGATTGGGCTATCAAACTTCATGAAGCCGTTCTTGTCAAGAATTCATAAGTTGCATAGATAATCGCGTTACGGATTTGCATCACCGCTACTTGCTTACGAGAACGAAGCCACAAGTGACGGTTGTCCATCAAGAAGTCTGTTCCGTGTTCTTTTGGTGTGATTGGGTAGTCTTGAGATTCACCAATCACTTCTATATCTGTAATGTCCAACTCATAGCCAAACTTAGAACGTTCGTCTTCTTTAACAATACCTGTCACATAGACAGACGTTTCTTGGCTCAAGCGTTTGATAACATCAAACTTCTCAAGTCCTACTTCTTCACCAAATTTTTCTACAAAGTTTGGTTTAAAGGCTACACCTTGGAAGAAGGCTGTTCCATCACGCAATTGCAAGAAGGCAATTTTCCCTTTTCCTGATTTGTTGGCAACCCAAGCTCCAATCGTCACCTCTTGACCAACATAGTCTTTTACATCGATAATCGTTACACGTTTTGTCATTATTTTTCCTTTTCTTTTTCTTTTATTTTTCCATAAATGCTTTCAAGCGTTTAACTGCTTCTTTAAGCGTGTCTAGGTCTGTCGCATAGCTGAGGCGGACATTTTCTGGAGCTCCAAATCCTGCTCCTGTTATGAGTGCCAAACCAACTTCTTCAAGAATAGCTGTTGTAAAGTCAGTAACATCCGTATAGCCTTTCATCTCCATGGCTTTTTTAACATTTGGGAAGAGATAGAAGGCTCCTTGTGGCTTAACGACTTCAAAACCAGGAACCTCACATAATAGCGGATAAATGGTATTGAGACGCTCCTCAAAAGCCTGACGCATGATATCAACAGAATCCTGTGGTCCTGTTAAGGCTTCTATAGCCGCATATTGAGAAACAGATGTCAAATTTGAAGTTGTTTGTCCTGTCAATTTACTCATAGCTGCAATGATTTCAGGATTACCTACCGCATAACCAACTCGCCAACCCGTCATGGCATAGGCCTTAGATACACCGTTGATAACAATGGTTTGCTTACGAATTGCTTCTGATAGACTAGAGATTGGTACGAACTCATTCCCGTTATAGACCAAACGACCATAAATATCATCTGCTAGGATGAGAATATCATGCTCAACTGCCCAATTTCCGATAGCTAGTAATTCTTCACGAGTATAAATCATACCAGTCGGATTAGATGGTGAATTGAGAACCAAAACTTTTGTCTTATCTGTCCTAACTAGTTCTAATTGATCCACCGTGACTTTAAAATCATTGTCTTCTTTAGCTTGAACAAAGACTGGAACGCCCTCTGCCATCTTGACCTGATCTCCATAACTAACCCAGTATGGAGTTGGAATAATAACCTCATCTAAAGGATTGATTACAGCCATAAAGAAGGTATAGAGGGAAAACTTGGCACCTGTAGCAAAGGTAACCTCATTACTTGCGACAGAATAGCCATAGTAGCGCTCGAAGTAGGTATTCACCGCAGCTTTTAATTCTGGTAGACCTGAAGCTACTGTATAGAAGGAAGCCTGTCCTTCTCGAATAGCTTTAACTGCTGCATCCTGAATATTTTCAGGAGTGTGAAAATCTGGTTGTCCCAAGGTCAAGAAAAGGACATCCTTACCTTGAGCCTTTAATTTTTTTGCTCTCGCATCACTAGCTAAAGTGACACTTTCTTCCATTTCTAAAACACGGTTGGATAGTTTCATAGGCCCTCCTTATTGACCAATGTTCCTGTTTCAAAATCTACTAGATAAAAATCAGAGCCTGACTTGACTTCCCAGATTGGCTTGTCTTGATAACGGCCAAAGGTAATCTTGTCAATCTCGCCAGCTCCTTTTTCCTTAGAAAGAGCTTCAGCTTTTTCTTGTGAAATACCCTGATTTAGCTGATAAACGTAAATCTTATGGTCATCTTTTCCGATCAGGACAGCAAGTGCTTCTTGCTGTTTATTACGACCAAGAACGCTGTAATAGGATTCCAAGCCATTGTATAAATCAACCTGATCAGCCTGCTCTAATCCTGCATACTGCTGAGCTAATTTTTCTCCTTCACTTTTAGCTGTTTGATAGGGTTTCATACTCAGAAACACTAGATACAGAAAGGAAGCACTGATAACCACAAACAAAATCGTCATCCCTAGACCATACTGCCACAGTAGATTATTTTTTGCTTTGTTTTGTCTTTTTTTCACTCGTCTATTTTACCATCTATTGGGCTTTATTACAAGTGAATGCAAGAACAAACCTATATTATTTCTTCCTTCAAACAAAACCGATTTTGAAAGTGATACAATTCTTAATTTTCCAGTCTCAAGTGACTAGAGTTTCAGCAATTTTATAATTTTCAAATAAACCCTGAGCAAATTTCTTGCAACTTGTTTTGTTTTGTTGTAATATATTTTATAACAACGAGAGAGTTCTCGGAAATTTAAGAAAAAGGAGACACATCATGTCTAAAAAAGTATTATTTATCGTCGGATCCCTACGCCAAGGTTCTTTCAACCACCAAATGGCACTCGAAGCTGAGAAAGTACTTGCTGGTAAAGCAGAAGTTAGCTATCTTGATTATACATCCCTTCCTCTCTTCAGCCAAGATTTGGAAGTTCCAACTCACCCAGCTGTAGCTGCTGCTCGTGAAGCAGTTCTCGCTGCGGATGCTATCTGGATCTTCTCCCCAGTCTACAACTTCTCTATCCCTGGAACAGTGAAAAACTTGCTTGACTGGCTATCTCGTGCCCTTGACTTGTCTGATACACGTGGCGCTTCTGCCCTTCAAGACAAGTTTGTCACAGTATCATCTGTAGCCAATGCAGGTCACGATCAACTCTTCTCTATCTACAAAGACCTCTTGCCATTTATCCGTACACAAGTCGTTAGCGACTTTACTGCTGCACGTGTCAATGACTCTGCTTGGGCAGACGGAAAATTGGTTCTCGAAGAAACAGTTCTAAATTCACTAGCAAAACAAGCACAAGACTTGGTCGCAGCAATCTAATCATCACTAATCACTATTTTAAGACAGACAATTGAGAAGACTTTCAATCCATAAAAAAGAACTAGAGTTATCACAAATGAGTGATTTTTCTAGTTCTTTTCGATTTACAAAGACTTTATGTAGGAAAAGCTACTACAGATCAAATGAGATCAGCTATTTAAGCTTCCTCTTCATCGTCTTTTTTCTTTTTGGTAAATAGCAAACCAAATGCGCCAAGAAGAGATAGAAGTCCTAATGCACCTGTAGCACGGTCTTCCTGTGTACCAGTATTTGGTAATACTGCTTGCGGTTGAGTAGCTGGTCCCTCAGCATAGATAACAGTATCCGGTCTACGATTTGTATCGTCAGATGGTGTAGCTGGACTCACTTTCCTGAAGACATGAATTACAACATCATCTTTAGTTTCTGTTCTTACAAACGCATAACCTTCAATTTCACCATGTTCAAATGCTTCGTTCGCTTCACCTAAAACTTTTGGTTCTTTTGCATCTGCTGGTTTTAGCTCATTACCTTTTTCATCAATCCATTTTGTGATAATCAATTTGACTTTTGGTAATTGAGTAGGGTCTGGAAGTTCGCCATTTATACCAATATTTCCATTAAACTTAGAGATCTCATGAGTTGGTGCGTCCGGTGTAGTTGTTCCTCCCATAAATTCAGGAGTATCTACACTTGGAGGTGTAATTAAGTTTCCATTCTCATCTACTCCAGTTGTTCCAATTGGTTCCGTATATTCTGGAATATCAACCACTGGTGGCTCAAGTAGATTTCCATTTTCATCAACCCCAGTTGATCCAATTGGGTCAGTGTACGCTGGTACTTCGCTTGTCGGTGCATCCGGTGGGTTTACGCCTCCTGTGAAATCTGGTGTTCCTGGTTGTGTTTCTGGTATCCCTTTTTCTTCACTTTCATTCACCGTCACGGATACTTCGACTTCGTCTTCTGTTCCGTCTGGATAGTGGACTAAGGCTACTCCTGGATGACTGCCTGGTGTAGTGACTTCTGGTGTTGTCTTCCATGTAACTGTTACGCCTTCTGGTAAGCCTGTTTTGTTTACACTTTCTTCTGCGTTTGGCACTTGTCCATTGTCTACTGTTTGTGGAATACCAGTTGGTGTGTATTCGTCTTTTTGTGGCGTTACTTCTACCCTTACTGGTACTTCTTCTGTACTGTGATCTGGATAGGTGATTAATACTTTTCCTGGCTTACTTCCTGGTGTACTTGTGTTTGGTTGTTCTGACCATGTATAAGTTGTTCCTTCTGGTAAACCGTTTGTATTGATACTTTTCTCTGGATCTGGTACTTCGTTGTGGCGTACCGTTTGGTTTGGCTCTTTTGCCGTTGGGTTGAACGTTTCTTTTTGTTCTTTTACAGTTACAGGTACTTCAACTTCGTCTTCTGTTCCGTCTGGATAGTGGACTAAGGCTACTCCTGGATGACTTCCTGGTGTAGTGACTTCTGGGGTTGTCTTCCATGTAACTGTTACACCTTCTGGTAAGCCTGTTTTATTTACACTTTCTTCTGCGTTTGGCACATGTCCATTGTCCACTGTTTGTGGTATTGCGGTTGGAGTGTATTCATCTTTTTGTGGCGTTACTTCTACCGTTACTGGTACTTCTTCTGTACTGTGATCTGGATAGGTGATTAATACTTTTCCTGGCTTACTTCCTGGTGTACTTGTGTTTGGTTGTTCTGACCATGTATAAGTTGTTCCTTCTGGTAAGCCGTTTGTATTAATACTTTTCTCTGGATCTGGTACTTCGTTGTGGCGTACCGTTTGGTTCGGTTCTTTTGCCGTTGGGTTGAACGTTTCTTTTTGTTCTCTTACAGTTACCGGTACTTCGACTTCGTCTTCTGTTCCGTCTGGATAGTGGACTAAGGCTACTCCTGGATGACTTCCTGGTGTAGTGACTTCTGGGCGTTGTCTTCCATGTAACTGTTGTGCCTTCTGGTAAGCCTGTTTTATTTACACTTTCTTCTGCGTTTGGCACATGTCCATTGTCCACTGTTTGTGGTATTGCGGTTGGAGTGTATTCATCTTTTTGTGGCGTTACTTCTACCGTTACTGGTACTTCTTCTGTACTGTGATCTGGATAGGTGATTAATACTTTTCCTGGCTTACTTCCTGGTGTACTTGTGTTTGGTTGTTCTGACCATGTATAAGTTGTTCCTTCTGGTAAGCCGTTTGTATTAATACTTTTCTCTGGATCTGGTACTTCGTTGTGGCGTACCGTTTGGTTCGGCTCTTTTGCCGTTGGATTAAACGTTTCTTTTTGTTCTTTTACAGTAACTTTCACATTTACTGTATCTTTTGAGCCGTCTCTGTACGTTACTTCTACTACTCCGTCTTTCTCACCTGGTGTTGTTGTTACTGGCGTTGTCTTCCAAGCGTAACTTGTTCCTTCTGGTAAACCTGAAGTATTCACGCTTGTTCCTGCATCTGGAGTTGCTCCGTAACTTACTGTTTGTTTGTCTGAATTTGGAGTTGCATCGTATTTCGTAGTCATTGATTTCACAGTGATTGTTACATTTATTGGTGTTTTGTTCCCTGCGTTATCTTCTACTTCGATTGTTACATTGTGCGGCTGTACATCTGTTCCTTCTGGTAAGCTTGGTACTTGCGTTACTCCAGTTTTGAACTTAATTGTCTTAGTGGCTTCATCATATGTCAAGAAGTCTGGTAATCCTGTCACAGTCGTTGACTTAACTCCACTTCCTCCTGCATTGTCTTCACTTGTTACGGCTATGTTTGGATCTTGTCCTTCTACTGCGATTAAGTCCCAATTTTGTCCGTTCGTTGGTGCTTGGATTGTTGGATTAGTTACGTCTTTAACTTTCAATGGAATTGTAACGTCTTTTGTTGTTCCGTCTTTGAATGTTACAACTGCACTAATATTTTGATCACCATAGTTAGCTGTACTGATTGGTGACTTAGGTACTACTGTTGAAATCTTATCAGTTCCACTTACGTTTCCTATTTTTGATGTCGCTGTTACTTTTGCTTTTAAGTCGTCGTTTGTTACCGGAGTATTTTGGTTTACTTCGATTAATGAACCAGTTACATCGTATTCTGAACTTAATTCTTTTACAGTAACTTTCACATTTACAGTGTCTTTTGATCCATCTCTGTACGTTACTTCTACTACTCCGTCTTTCTCACCTGGTGTGTTTGTATCTGGCGTTGTCTTCCAAGCGTAACTTGTTCCTTCTGGTAAACCTGAAGTATTCACACTTGTTGCTGCGTCTGGAGTTGTTCCATAACTTACTGTTTGTTTTTCTGAGTTTGGAGTTGCATCGTATTTCGTTGTCATTGATTTCACAGTGATTGTTACATTTATTGGTGTTTTGTTCCCTGCGTTATCTTCTACTTCGATTGTTACATTATGCGGTTGTACATCTGTTCCTTCTGGTAAGCTTGGTACTTGCGTTACTCCAGTTTTGAATTGAATCTTTTTAGTTGATTCATTGTATTCTAGGAAGTCTGGTAGACCTGCCACAGTCGTTGTCTTAACTCCACTTCCGCCAGTGTTATCTTCACTTGTTATGGCTATGTTTGGATCTTGTCCTTCTACTGCGATTAAGTCCCAATTTTGTCCGTTTGTTGGTGCTGAAATAGTTGGTTTCGTTACGTCTTTGACTTTTAATGGAATTGTTACGTCTTTTGTTGTTCCATCTTTGAAGGTTACAACTGCACTAATAGTTTGATCTCCATAGTTAGCTGTACTGATTGGTGACTTAGGTACTACTGTTGAAATCTTATCAGTTCCACTTACGTTTCCTACTTTTGATGTCGCTGTTACTTTGGCTTTTAGGTCATCGTTTGTTACTGGGGTATTTTGATTAACCTCGATTGGTGCTCCAGTTACGTTGTACTCATCACTAAGTTTATTTACGTTGACTTTTACATTTACTGTATCTTTTGAGCCGTCTCTGTACGTTACTTCTACTACTCCGTCTTTCTCACCTGGTGTTGTTGTTACTGGTGTTGTCTTCCAAGCGTAACTTGTTCCTTCTGGTAAACCTGAAGTATTCACGCTTGTTGCTGCGTCTGGAGTTGTTCCATAACTTACTGTTTGTTTTTCTGAGTTTGGAGTTGCATCGTATTTCGTTGTCATTGATTTCACAGTGATTGTTACATTTATTGGTGTTTTGTTCCCTGCGTTATCTTCTACTTCGATTGTTACATTATGCGGTTGTACATCTGTTCCTTCTGGTAAGCTTGGTACTTGCGTTACTCCAGTTTTGAATTGAATCTTTTTAGTTGATTCATTGTATTCTAGGAAGTCTGGTAGACCTGCCACAGTCGTTGTCTTAACTCCACTTCCGCCAGTGTTATCTTCACTTGTTACGGCTATGTTTGGATCTTGTCCTTCTACTGCGATTAAGTCCCAATTTTGTCCGTTTGTTGGTGCTGAAATAGTTGGTTTCGTTACGTCTTTGACTTTTAATGGAATTGTGACGTCTTTTGTTGTTCCATCTTTGAAGGTTACAACTGCACTAATAGTTTGATCTCCATAGTTAGCTGTACTGATTGGTGATTTAGGTACTACTGTTGAAATCTTATCAGTTCCGTCTACGTTTCCTACTTTTGATGTAGCTGTTACTTTGGCTTTTAGGTCATCGTTTGTTACTGGAGTGTTTTGATTTACTTCTATTTCAGTAGCTGTAACATTATACTCATCACTAAGTTTATTTACGTTGACTTTCACATTTACTGTGTCTTTTGAACCGTCTCTGTACGTTACTTCTACAACGCCATCTTTTTCTCCAGGGGTTGTCGTTACTGGCGTTGTCTTCCAAGCGTAACTTGTTCCTTCTGGTAAGTTCGTTTTATCTACGCTTGTTCCTGCATCTGGAGTTGCTCCGTAACTTACTGTTTGTTTGTCTGAATTTGGAGTTGCATCGTATTTCGTAGTCATTGATTTCACAGTGATTGTTACATTTATTGGTGTTTTGTTCCCTGCGTTATCTTCTACTTCGATTGTTACATTATACGGCTGTACATCTGTTCCTTCTGGTAAGCTTGGTACTTGCGTTACTCCAGTTTTGAACTTAATTGTCTTAGTGACTTCATCATATGTCAAGAAGTCTGGTAGACCTGTCACAGTCGTTGACTTAACTCCACTTCCTCCTGCGTTATCTTCACTTGTTACGGAGATATTTGGATCTTGTCCTTCTACTGCGATTAAGTCCCAATTTTGTCCGTTTGTTGGCGCTTGGATTGTTGGATCAGTTACGTCTTTAACTTTCAATGGAATTGTGACGTCTTTTGTTGTTCCGTCTTTGAAGGTTACTGTCGCTTCGATATTTGTTTCGCCATATGCAGCTGTACTTACTTGTGCTTTTGGTTCTACTTTTGCAATCTTATCAGTTCCACTTACATTTCCTACTTTTGATGTAGCTGTTACTTTGGCTTTTAAGTCGTCGTTTGTTACCGGAATGTTTTGATTTACTTCAATAAGTGAGCCAGTTACTTCATATTCTGAGCTTAGTTCTTTTACAGTTACTTTTACATTTACTGTATCTTTTGAGCCATCAGGATATGTTACAGTTACTACTCCCTCTTTTTCTCCAGGACCCGTTGTTGTGCTAGGTGTTGTAGCCCATGCGTATTGTGTACCTGCAGGTAAGTTTGTTTTATCTACGCTTGTTCCTGCATCTGGAGTTACTCCGTAACTTACTGTTTGTTTGTCTGAATTTGGAGTTGCATCATATTTCGTTGTCATTGATTTCACAGTGATTGTTACATTTATTGGTGTTTTGTTCCCTGCGTTATCTTCTACTTCGATTGTTACATTATGCGGCTGTACATCTGTTCCTTCTGGTAAACTTGGTACTGATGTTACTCCTTCCTTAAACTGAATCTTTTTAGTTGATTCATTGTATTCTAGGAAATCTGGTAAACCTGTCACAGTCGTTGACTTAACGCCACTTCCTCCTGCATTATCCTCGCTTGTTACGGCTATGTTTGGATCTTGTCCTTCTACTGCGATTAAGTCCCAATTTTGTCCGTTTGTTGGCGCTTGGATTGTTGGATTAGTTACGTCTTTGACTTTCAATGGAATTGTAACGTCTTTTGTTGTTCCGTCTTTGAAGGTTACTGTCGCTTCGATATTTGTTTCACCGTATACAGCTGTGCTTACTTGTGCTTTTGGTTCTACTTTTGCAATCTTATCAGTTCCACTTACGTTTCCTACTTTTGATGTCGCTGTTACTTTGGCTTTTAGGTCATCGTTTGTTACTGGGGTATTTTGATTAACCTCGATTGGTGCTCCAGTTACGTTGTACTCATCACTAAGTTTATTTACGTTGACTTTCACATTTACTGTGTCTTTTGAACCGTCTCTGTACGTTACTTCTACTACTCCGTCTTTCTCACCTGGTGTTGTTGTTACTGGTGTTGTCTTCCAAGCATAACTTGTTCCTTCTGGTAAACCTGAAGTATTCACACTTGTTCCTGCATCTGGAGTTACTCCGTAACTTACTGTTTGTTTGTCTGAATTTGGAGTTGCATCATATTTCGTTGTCATTGATTTCACAGTGATTGTTACATTTATTGGTGTTTTGTTCCCTGCGTTATCTTCTACTTCGATTGTTACATTATGCGGCTGTACATCTGTTCCTTCTGGTAAGCTTGGTACTTGCGTTACTCCAGTTTTGAACTTAATTGTCTTAGTGGCTTCATCATATGTCAAGAAGTCTGGTAGACCTGTCACAGTCGTTGACTTAACTCCACTTCCTCCTGCGTTATCTTCACTTGTTACGCTATGTTTGGATCTTGTCCTTCTACTGCGATTAAGTCCCAATTTTGTCCGTTTGTTGGCGCTTGGATTGTTGGATTAGTTACGTCTTTGACTTTCAATGGAATTGTGACGTCTTTTGTTGTTCCGTCTTTGAATGTTACAACTGCACTAATATTTTGATCACCATAGTTAGCTGTACTGATTGGTGACTTAGGTACTACTGTTGAAATCTTATCAGTTCCACTTACGTTTCCTATTTTTGATGTCGCTGTTACTTTTGCTTTTAAGTCGTCGTTTGTTACCGGAGTATTTTGGTTTACTTCGATTAATGAACCAGTTACATCGTATTCTGAACTTAATTCTTTTACAGTAACTTTCACATTTACAGTGTCTTTTGATCCATCTCTGTACGTTACTTCTACTACTCCGTCTTTCTCACCTGGTGTGTTTGTATCTGGCGTTGTCTTCCAAGCGTAACTTGTTCCTTCTGGTAAACCTGAAGTATTCACACTTGTTGCTGCGTCTGGAGTTGTTCCATAACTTACTGTTTGTTTTTCTGAGTTTGGAGTTGCATCGTATTTCGTTGTCATTGATTTCACAGTGATTGTTACATTTATTGGTGTTTTTGTTCCTGCGTTATCTTCTACTTCGATTGTTACATTATGCGGTTGTACATCTGTTCCTTCTGGTAAGCTTGGTACTTGCGTTACTCCAGTTTTGAATTGAATCTTTTTAGTTGATTCATTGTATTCTAGGAAGTCTGGTAGACCTGCCACAGTCGTTGTCTTAACTCCACTTCCGCCAGTGTTATCTTCACTTGTTATGGCTATGTTTGGATCTTGTCCTTCTACTGCGATTAAGTCCCAATTTTGTCCGTTTGTTGGTGCTGAAATAGTTGGTTTCGTTACGTCTTTGACTTTTAATGGAATTGTTACGTCTTTTGTTGTTCCATCTTTGAAGGTTACAACTGCACTAATAGTTTGATCTCCATAGTTAGCTGTACTGATTGGTGACTTAGGTACTACTGTTGAAATCTTATCAGTTCCACTTACGTTTCCTACTTTTGATGTCGCTGTTACTTTGGCTTTTAGGTCATCGTTTGTTACTGGGGTATTTTGATTAACCTCGATTGGTGCTCCAGTTACGTTGTACTCATCACTAAGTTTATTTACGTTGACTTTTACATTTACTGTATCTTTTGAGCCGTCTCTGTACGTTACTTCTACTACTCCGTCTTTCTCACCTGGTGTTGTTGTTACTGGTGTTGTCTTCCAAGCGTAACTTGTTCCTTCTGGTAAACCTGAAGTATTCACGCTTGTTGCCGCATCTGGAATTGCTCCGTAACTTACTGTTTGTTTGTCTGGATTTGGAACTGCATCGTATTTTGTAGTCATTGATTTCACAGTGATTGTTACATTTATTGGTGTTTTGTTCCCTGCGTTATCTTCTACTTCGATTGTTATATTATGCGGTTGTACATCTGTTCCTTCTGGTAAACTTGGTACTTGCGTTACTCCAGCTTTGAACTTAATTGTCTTAGTTGCTTCATCATATGCCAAGAAGTCTGGTAGACCTGTCACAGTCGTTGTCTTAACTCCACTTCCGCCAGTGTTATCTTCACTTGTTACGGTGATATTTGGATCTTGTCCTTCTACTGCGATTAAGTCCCAATTTTGTCCGTTCGTTGGTGATTGGATTGTTGGATCAGTTACATCTTTAACTTCTAAAGATATGTCAACTGGATCTGTCGTATTATCTAAATAAGTAACAGTCGCTTTAATTGTAGACGTTCCTGCATTTGCTGTACTGATTGTACCCACAGGAGTAACAGATTTAACTTTGTTATTACCATTATTATTAATAGTTACAGCTGCTTTTAATTCATCATTTGATACAGATTCATTTTGATTTTTGGTAATTTTAGTTGCTGTAGGTTCGTATTCACCATTTAGCGCTCGAACATTTACCGTTACATTCACTGTATCTGTTGAATCATCAGGATATGTTACAGTTACTACTCCCGCTTTATCTCCAGGTCCTGTAGTTGTACTAGGTGTTGTAGCCCATGTATATCTTGTTCCTTCAGGTAATCCATTTTTATTAATACTTGTTCCTGCATCCGGTGTAACACCATAACTCACTGTTTGTTTTTGTCCATTAGATGTTGCATTATATTTCGTAGTCATTGATTTAACAGTGATTGTTACCTGTCTTTGACTAGGATTGTTTGCATTATCTGTAACTTGGATAGTCGCATTATAAGTTTTACTATCTTGTCCAACAGGTAATTTTGTTACTTCTTGAACTCCATTTTTAAATTTAATCGTCTTAGTCGCATTGTCATATACTAAAAAATCTGGTAAACCTGTTACCGTTGTTGATTTAATACCAGTTCCCCCATTGTTATCTACAGAAGTCACTGTTATAGAAGGCAATGTTCTATCTAATGCAATTAAATCCCAATTTTGTCTGTCATTTGGCGTTTGAATCGTTGGAGCTGTTACATCTTTCACTTCCAATGGAATTGTTACTGAATCAGTTGTACCATCAAGATAAGTTACTGTAGCATTAATCGTTTGAGTTCCTGCATTTGCTGTACTAATTGTACCTACAGGTGTAACAGATTTCACCTTACTATTTCCGTTATTATTTACATTTACCGCTGCTTTTAAATCGTTATTTGTTACCGGAGTATTTTGATTTCTAACGATTTTAGTTCCTGTAGGATCATGTTCATCACTTAATTTTTGCACCGCTATCGTTACATTCACAGTATCTTTTGAAGTGTCTGGATATGTTACAGTCACCACTCCTGCTTTTTCTCCAGGACCTGTTATCGTGCTTGGTGTAGTTGCCCATGCGTATGTTGTTCCTGCAGGCAATCCGTTTTTATTAATACTTGTTCCTGCATCTGGTGTAGCACCATAACTCACCGTTTGTTTTTGCGGATTTGCCACAGCATTATATTTATCGGTTTGTGCTTGAACATTAAAAGTTATTGTTTTTGTAGCTGTATTTCCATTTTTATCTACAGCCTTAATAGTTGCTTGCGTTCTTTGGAAATTATTTGGTATTACACCAGATAACTCAATCCTTTTTGTTGAAGGATTGTATCTTAAAGGATTTGCTAAATTCTCAACTACAATTGGATTAGCATCTTTAAGTCCAATACCCCTAGCATTATCCTGTGCCTCAATGGAAATATTACTTGGTAATCCTTCGGCTCTTGTTAACAATACAGAATCGGGGGCTGTAATAGTTGGATTAATATTATCTACGATTGCTACTGGAATAGTTACTGTCTTCATTACAGTATTTCCACGTAGAATTTCAATCTCTTTACGTTGCACACCTTGTGCTGATGTATCAACTGAAGAACCACCTTTCCAACGAATCGTTAAATCAGTTGCAGGGGCTGTTCCATTTGATAAAGTAATATAACTTCTAGCATCTCCAAGTTCACCACTTTGATTTTGGTAAATACGTTTATCCTGTTTCCCAATAAAATCTAGTACTGTATACGGTGTAGTAACATCTTTCGTTACTCCGTTATCATAACTTACTGTAACAACGGCATTCTTCGTACCTGGTTGACTAAAATCAAAAGGTATTTTCCATGTTACTCTCGCAGTTTGTGGAACTTCATGATTTGTTTTTGATTTTACTAAGTTTCTTGGATTTTTATAAAACTCGTGAGGTTCTCCCACTAATGTTGTTAAACTTGAATGTTTTGCTTCAACATCATTCTGTGCATTTGTTTGAATCGTTTTCGTACTAAATCCGTCTTTAAAGTAGATTGTCATTGTTGCACCGTCGGCAGAAATTTCGGCACGTTCATAATCTATATGATTAGCACGATTAACTACATCTGGATGTTCTGTTTTAAACTTCTCAATTAAAGCTGTTTTTTCAGCTTCCATCAAATGACGAACATCATCTACGTATGTTGGCGTTAAATTTCTTACAGTATTACGTTCACTTTGAGGTTTTTATTGTAATATTATAAATAATATTATAATTATTAGCAGGAGAAACAGTATCGTTAACAGTTAAAACAACTTGATAATTGCCAGGTTTTATAATTCCATTCGATCCTATATTCCCAAGAATACCTACTTGAACATTTGGATTATTAATATTGTCAATTGTTGTAGATGCTCGAAGATCTCCTCTACCTGATGATACAATTATAGACAAATCTTTGAACGGTTTTCCTGAAAGCGTTACTCTTTTTACTAGATAGTACGTATTAGCACTATCATGTCTAAATTTTTCTCCCGTAACTTGTGTTTTAATCCACAAATTATCAGAATTAAAATATGTCAAATTAGTATCCGCATTACTAACAACTTTACCATTTTGCACATTCTCTAATGGTGTAAATCTAATCCCTCTAAACGTACTTTCTCCACTATTCTCAATCACTTGTCCATTTCTAGGGTCACGTTTCCCAGAATGAGCTCGTGTCACTCTATTAGCCACTTTGTTACGGAGGCTTTTCGCTTCATTTAGGGCAGCATCAACTTCACTATCAGTGGATTTTTCCTCAGATAAATCACCAAATGCTTGAAGAGACTTGCTTTCAGATTCACTAAAGTCATAGCTGATTTCTCCTGCTAGTTGATTAATTTCTGAGACAAGAGCCTGAACCTTGTCAATTTTTTCTGTTAGAAGATTTTTCTTTTCATCACTATCTTTTGCCTTATCTGTTTGCTCTTCTTCTTTTACTATTTCGTTGCTCTTCTCTTCCAATTGAGCAAATGAATCTGACAAAATTTGTACTTCTTTATCTATCTCTGTTTGACTAGCAGTTTTCTTATCTAAAATTGCTTGCGCACGCGACAAAGAGAGATTAAGTTTTTCAACTGATTTAACTGTTTTAGTCTGTAAATCAGTATTCTTAATCTTTTCAATTAATTCATTTAAAGCAGTTTTATCCACAGTTTTGACTGTATTTTCTACAGCCTTTTCATCACTTTTATCTTCTTGCACATTTTCAGAAATCTTATCTGATTCTTTAACATGATTTTCTACCTGTGAATCATTTTCCACATCGTTTAGACTCTTTTTACTATTCGCTTCCTCTTCTTTAACTTTAGTTGAATCACTCATAGACACAACCTTTTCATCAGCATGAATCAGATTTGTATTCTGTATCATCACTGCTCCTGTAGCTAAAAAAAGAGTGCACCCAAAAAGAAAATGCTTCCCTTTCTTTATCATTCTCCAATTCTTTTGATTGATGCCTTTTCGATTAAAAAACATAAAAAACTCCTTGTTTCAATCTATCAAATTATTTCTTATATATTATATCCTTTTAAGCTCTTAGATGCAATCCTTTTAAGCTCTTAGATGCAATCCTTTTCATTATATAATATATTATTTGTGATGATTTAACATATTTTCCTAAAAATTGACTCACTTAGTACTATATGGAGATATCGCAGATGAAGTAATACCCTTCGAAAATCTCTTCCAACCAAGTCAGCTTTATCTGCAACCTAAAAGCTGTACTTTAAGTAACCTGCGGCTAGCTTCCTAGTTTGCTCTTCGATTTTCATTGAGTATAAGATAATAAAGTTGGGTAAAAACTCAATTTCAGGATAAGATGAAGTAAAATAAAAGATAAAATATCAATGCTGTTCAATACCTTATACTATACGTTTTTCTGATTTTAAAGATTTTTCCTCATCCTCTATTCATCTCACACCTAACGGAGCGAGACGGTCTAATAGTCACATAAATAAAAAGAGCCTGGGACAAAATAGTTCTCAACCACAAAAAAGCTAGAGATTTCCAATAACGAAACTCTAGCTTTTTAATTCTGATTCGTTCTCTTATTGTATTTTAAGAGGTTATTCGCCATAAGTACCAATCCCATGTCAATTCTCACTTGACGCTTGCCTCTCAGATTACATCTCTTGTAACCCAAACAAGCCTTTATCTGCCCAAAGACAGGTTCCACATCAATCTTGCGTTGAGCGAAAATCTGTCTACCTTGGGAGATAAAAGCGCCTGACATTCTTTAGCTTTCAAGTTTTGATAGCGTTCGTTCATATACAGTCCCTTTTGAGGGGCTGATTCAGGTTCATCAGCGTAGTAAACCTTGATTTCCTGTTGAAAGTCCGTCTGTGTCTTCTGATGTTTGATATGGTGAAAACGATAGCACCAGCCATCAGGATGTGTGTAGCTATCCTCCTTGTTATCATAGTGCCAATTACCTAAGTTTCTAGCTGACTGTTTATACCCTCTCTTCTGTTCCTTATCAAACATGGCATATTTAATCAGATGGTTCACCTCCTTTTCATCTAAACGAAGGAGGTTCTTTTCACTTCCGTATCCAGCATCTGCGACAACTGTCTTCAAGTCATGCGGATAAGTTTCAAGGAATGGCAGAAGAGTCTTGGTATCTGTCGGATTTGAGAAGATATCATAGTGAAGAACAAATTGGTTTTCAGTAGCGATTTGAAGATTATAAGCAGCCTTGAGTTGGCCATTTTTCATATGGTCTTCTTTCATTCTCATAAAAGTGGCATCTGTATCTGTTTTGGAAAAGCTGTTGCGACCTTCAAATGTCTCCTGATAGCTCTCATATTTTTCAGCACGTACTGAAAAATCCTCCTTGACTTTACGCAAGACTTTCTTGAGTTTACGACGCTGGGTTTTACGTTCATCCTTTCCTTTAACGGGTGTCTCCTCAATGTCCTGGTTCAGTTTTTCCAATTCTTCTTCAAGAACTTGAGCGAATGCAAGCAACTGCTCTGAGGAGATGGAATCTTGTGTATCCAGTTCGATAGCTTGATGGATAAGGGGTGTGATTTCTTCTTGAAAATAGACCTGTATCTGTTCTTGAAGTTTGGCGGAGAATTTCTCTGTCGCTTTCTTCCACACGAAACTATACTTGTTGGCATTAGCTTCAATCTTAGTCCCGTCAATAAACAGACAATCTAAAGTCACTAACTCTTCCATTTTTAAACGAAGATTGAGGTCGATGAAAAGATTACGAATGAGTTTTTCCATCCCTTCAGCTACACGAAAACGATTGATGGTGCGGTAGCTGACAAGCAACTGCCCTGTTAGGTATTGCATAGCGAGATTTTCAATCATCATTTTTTCAATTTTTCGACCAGAGAAAATCCCTTGTGAATAGGCAAATAGAAGAGTAGATACAAGCATTTTAGGGTGGTAAGACGGGCGACCAAAGGCATGATAGAAGGCGTGGAAGTGACTATCTTCCAAGGTATTTACCACTTTTCAATAGTAAAGACGAGATGATCTTGTGGCAATAAGGAACTGATTTCTAGTGGTAAAGTTGTTTGATTTGTGTTATAGTGAATATGCATGGGATAGCCTTTCTAAATGGTTTATTAAGCAATTCTATTTTACCAAGACTATCGCAACCATGCAAAAAGCAACGGCAAATCCGTTGCTTTTTTTGGAGATAAGAGACTATTGTCCCAGACTCTTTTCTCTTATCTGATTTCTATACTTTCCTTTACAAAAACCAATTCCTGTAACTGTGACAAATCTTCTCGGTAGGCTAAATCCTGCAAAGCTTAAGCGACGAGCATCTTCCACTGTTTGTACTTGATTTTTCTATCAGGGCTGTCAGGAAGGCACCACGCGCTTTCTTGGAGATAGTTGAGTGAATCTTCAGCTGACCGCCTCTATCCTCCATGAATTTGAAGGTCACCATTTTTTCTCTGATTTCCTTAGAAAACACAGTCTCAAACTCGGATGACAAGAGGGAGAAAATCACTTCTTCCTGCTTCACAGCTTCATCATAGGCTGCCTTCCAATGGCTCTTCAAAGTCTTACCAGCGACTTTTTAACTTCATCAAAAAGTCCAAACGGTGAGGAGCTATGGGTGACAAGGCTGGAACGACACCCGTACAAAGCCGAGGTAATGAAAGACATGAGTTTCAAGATAGGCTTGTTCTGCCTCGGTCAATTTATCTCGCTTGATATGGCGGTACATGAGCCCATCAAAAAGTTTCAAGGCTGGGTAGTGTTGAGCAGTTTGCCGTTTTCAAAGCTTGGATATGTTGAAATTCTTCCGCCGCCTTCTCGGCTGATACCTTATAAAAACTCTCCAATTGACTAGCAGAATAGAGAGCTAAGGCATCCAGAACGACCTGACTTTCTGGTCTTTAAAGGAGTTGCCTCGATACTTGGCAAAGTCTGTGTTCATTTCTTTTGCTGTTGGGATTAAAAATTTTTCATATTAATAGTGTAGCATATTTTTTTGAGCCACTACCAAGAAATTCATCTGAAAAAGTATGACTGAGGGGCCAGAAAACAAAGGCATTAGCTAAACTTGTTAAAAAAGATAAAAAAATATCTTTTTGTCTAACTGAGAAAAACCTATCTTCAGGAATAGTCGAGTAACATTGGGGCAAAAATCACATAAAAACCCATGTCTTTTGTCTTTTATCTGATCCCTTGATACGTACTTCTGACTTCAGCTGCTTCTATTTGCTCTTTGATTATTGAGTGTTTTGCTACATACACGTCTTAAATAAAACTGTCTTTACTGCACTTTAAAGGTCTTGAGATAATTGTCTTTTCCTACTTGACCTTCAAAGGTTTTACCATTTTCAAGGTAAGGAAGGTCATCTGATACTGAGGCCTTAACCTTGTAAATCTTGCCATCAACTTTAAAGAAGTAGACGGTGTCGCCCTTGATAACAGCTGATTTGAGGTCTGTCACCACACCCTTGATGCTTTCTGTTGTTGCATTGTCAATTTCAAGGTCGTTTATTGGCGTACTTGCTGAGTAGCTCTTCCACTGTCGTAGCTACGATAACATTTTGGTACTCGACTGCGTCTACCAAAGCGTACTCTTTGACCAAGCCAGCATTGTCCTTCAAACCCATGATGTAGAGAGGCTTGTCATTGAGGTTGATGAGGATTGGGAAGGTCGCCTTGTAAGATTTCTCCTGAACAGCACCTTCGGCTGATTCACGGGCTGATTCTTCGGTCGCAGAAGCCAAGCTATACTTCGTGATCTCTCCTGTTCGCATATTTTCAAGAATGAAACCAAGATTACTTTCATCTGCATTGGCTGATGTCACACCTGTGTAGAGGTAGATGTCATTACCGATAGACAAGTAATTATAGCCCTTGGTAGTCTGGGTCACGTTTTTCTTGGAAATCATGGCATTCCAGAAACCATCCTTGTACTTGCCGTTGTAGTTGATTTGCTCAATAGTTTCCTCAGCTGGATAAACCCTGTCCACCCATTCTGGAACATCTGTCAAGTCGTATTCCTTGGTTTCTCCATTTGTGGCATCCAAGATAATGACTGAAACAGGACGAGGAACCGCAAGTCCAAATTGCTTTTGGTAAACCGTCGCCACATAGAAAGGATTACCCTCATCGTCCACCTCAAAAGATGGAGTCTTGAAGATTTTAGTTGGGTACTTCAAGCGCAGATGACGTTTGACGTCACGGTTAAAATACTCCGAGTCCGAATACTTGATTGGTGTCTTCAAGTCCACCAAGTCCGCATTTCCAGTTACCATATCCACCTTGATGTACTCACCGATTCCCTTGGCCTGATTGTTAAACCATTTGATAGGATCTGCATATTCTAGTGGTGTAACCCGATAAGGCTTCCCATCAATTGTCAATTGGGTATAGGTATCTGCTGCTACGTACTGCGACACCTTATCCGTTAGGGAACCCAAGTAGCGGTCACCAATTTTTTCAGCAGTACTTCTATCCAAAATAGGAACCTTACTAGTGTCACTCTTAGGAAATTCAGTAAAGTCTTTTTCCGTAACCGTGACTACATTGGCATAATTTTTAGCCTGAAAAATGCTGGAAGTCACCAAGGAAACCAAGGCTGCCAAGAGAAGAATTCCTCCAATAGAAGCTAAAAGAACTTTCCCTAACCGATTGATTTTGAAACCCTCAAGATTTAAGGCAGCTTCCGCCTTGCCGTGACGCACATGAACCGTTTTGACAAGGTTTATCCCCTTGCCAAAGCCAAATAAGATTGCTACAACCAGCAAATGCCCACAGAGGAAAAAGAGAAATTCCCAGCTAGTCAGGTTAAGAGGCGGTAAAAAGATATACCAGGTCGTTGCGATAAAAATAAGTTCAAAGACTATCCGTTTCATTTGCTTTCCTCCTAAATGATTCGTCCTTCCAAGTGATCCAGTTCATGCTGGCAAATCTGGGCTGGGAAACCTGTCAAAGTAATGGTCTGTTCCTGCCACTTGCTGTCACGATAGGCAACCCTTATGGTTTCATAACGCTTAGTAGGTCTCACACCTACCAAGGACAAACAGCCTTCTTCTGCCTCATAGGATCCTTCAAAGGACAGAAGCACTGGGTTAAACATGACCACGGGAACCAAGCCAAGATTAAAGATAATCACGCGCTTTTGCACCCCAATCATATTGGCAGCTAGACCAACGCAGGTCTCACGATTTGCTAAAAGTGTATCCTGCAAATCTCTGGCAAGATACAGGTCTTCCTGACTTGCCGGCTGAGATACCTGAGATAAAAACAAAATATCCTTCACAATTTTCTTTTCCACTTCCTCACACCCCTCTTGATCTTTACTATATTATAGTAATTATAGCACAAAAGCCGATAACTGCAAGCCCTTTCCCTCAACTGTAGCAAAAAGCCATCCGAAGATGACTTTCTTTTTAAATCGCATTCTTATCAAAACCGAGTTTACGTTGAACAAACTTAACAATTTCGACGATGATAATCATTGAGAAGCTTCCGCCCATAACGATTCCCCATTGTGACAAGTCTAGTTTGGTTACGTGGAAGATTCCTTCAAGCGGTTCTACGACAATTGTTGCCATGAGAAGGATGAAGGATACCAAGATGGACCAGTTAAATGTCTTAGACTTGAATGGACCAACTGTCAAGATGGATTGATAGACAGATTTCACATTGTAAGCATGGAAGAGCTGAATCAAACCAAGGGTTGCAAAAGCCATAGTTAAGGCATCTGCATGAATGGCATGATTGTCACCCACATGAACTGGGTAAGCAATCGCAAGGCCATAAACACTCATAACAAGTGCTGCTTGGAGTACACCTTGATAGATGATAGAACTGAAAACACCACCTGAGAAGAAACTTGCCTTACGTCCACGTGGTTTATGATTCATGACACCAGGCTCAGCAGGTTCAACACCAAGAGCGATAGCTGGGAAGGTATCCGTTACCAAGTTGATCCACAAAAGATGAACTGGCTGTAAGACATCCCAACCAAACAAGGTTGATAGGAAGATGGTTAATACTTCAGCAGTATTGGCAGAAAGCAGGTATTGAATGGTCTTTTGAATGTTTGAGAAGACCTTACGTCCTTCTTCAACTGCAACGATAATAGTCGCAAAGTTATCATCTGCAAGAATCATGTCAGAAGCCCCCTTAGAAACCTCTGTACCAGTGATTCCCATACCGATACCGATGTCTGCTGTTTTCAGAGCTGGCGCATCATTGACACCGTCACCTGTCATGGCAACGACTTTACCTTGTTTTTGCCAAGCCTTGACGATACGAACCTTGTGCTCTGGAGACACACGGGCGTAAACAGAGTATTGACCAACTACTTTTTCAAAGTCTTCATCAGATAGTTCGTTGAGCTCAGCACCAGTTAAAACGTGTTCTTCTGTATCGTTTGCATCAATGATTCCCAAACGTTTGGCAATAGCTTCTGCAGTGTCTTGATGGTCACCCGTAATCATGATTGGACGGATTCCCGCCTCCTTAGCCACACGAACAGCCTCAGCTGCCTCAGGACGTTCAGGGTCAATCATCCCAATCAAACCAGTAAAGATTAAATCATTTTCCAGTTCTTCAGAAGTGAGATTTTCTGGAATACTATCAATAATCTTATAAGCACCTGCAAGGACACGCAAGGCTTGGTGGGCCATTTCAGAGTTGTTTGTATGAATGAGGTTTGTAACCTTCTCGTCAATCGGAGCAATATCCCCAGCCTTATCACGAAGAACACAACGTTTCAAAAGTTGGTCTGGCGCACCCTTGACTGCTACAAGAAAACGACCATCTGGCAATGGGTGAACCGTTGACATGAGCTTACGGTCAGAGTCAAATGGTAACTCAGCCACACGTGGATATTTGTCTAAGAAACCTTTGACATCGTAACCCTTGTCCAAGGCATACTGGATAAAGGCTGTTTCGGTTGGATCACCAATCAGGTTGCCTTCCACATCAATTTTCGTATCATTAGCCAAGACAACTGAACGAAGAAGGGGCATTTCAAGACCTAGTTCAATGTCATCAGCTGAGTCATGTAGGACCGCATCGTAGAAGACTTTTTCGACTGTCATCTTGTTCATGGTCAGCGTACCAGTCTTATCAGAAGCGATGATTTCTGTTGAACCAAGTGTTTCTACTGCTGGCAACTTACGAACGATAGAGTTTCGTTTGGCCAAAACTTGAGTACCAAGGGCAAGAACGATAGTCACGATAGCTGGAAGCCCTTCTGGGATAGCTGCAACGGCAAGGGCAACAGAGGTCATCAACTCACCGAGTGGATTTTTCCCTTGGATGAAGACACCCACCACAAAAGTAACAAGGGCAATGACCAAGATAGCATAGGTCAAGACCTTAGAAAGGTTGTTCAAGTTTTGTTTGAGTGGTGTATCTGTCTCATCCGCATCTTGGAGCATACCTGCAATATGACCAACTTCCGTGTACATTCCTGTATTGACTACAACACCAAGACCACGACCATAGGTCACGTTTGAGTTTTGGAAGGCCATATTGACACGGTCACCAATACCAGCATCTGCAGCAAGTTCAACTGTCAAGTCTTTTTCGACTGGAACAGACTCACCTGTCAGGGCAGCTTCTTCGATTTTAAGAGAGTTGGCTTCTAGCAAACGTAGGTCTGCAGGTACTACATCACCAGCTTCAAGGGCAACAATATCTCCTGGAACCAATTCTTTAGAGTCAATCTCAGCCATGTGCCCATCACGAAGAACACGGGCAGCTGGACTAGACATAGACTTGAGGGCTTCGATAGCTTCTTCTGCTTTTCCTTCTTGGTAAACACCAAAGGCAGCATTGATGATTACCACGGCTAAGATGATAATGGCATCTGCGATATCTTCCCCACCAGAAGTCACAACTGACAAGATAGCCGCCGCAACTAGGATGATAATCATCAAATCCTTAAATTGCTCGATAAATTTGACCAGGATTGATCGTTTCTCGCCTTCTTCGAGTTCATTGTGGCCAAATTCAGCAAGGCGTTTTTCCGCCTCACTTGATGACAAACCTTGCTCGGTCGCATCCACAGCCTTCAAGACCTCTTCAGGACTTTGAGTATAAAACGCTTGGCGTTTTTGTTCTTTTGACATGTGTCTCCTCCTTGACATTGTGTGCAAAACAGGCTCTCTTTTTCCCATCGTATCTTTTCACGACAAACAAAAAGAGACCTGTTAATCATAACAAGTCTCGCTGTTTAAGATAGGGCCGGAAAGCATACTTTTCAGTATAAAATTCGGAATGACGACACTATCACAGGTTTCTGCCAGCTACTCCCTTGAGTAGTACTATTATACCAAATTTTGAAAAGTTTTCAAAGAGTAAAGATTCTATAAAATTCTATCCTTATCAAAAGTACGTTCACTGATAATATATCTAGGACGACGTTTCGTTTCTAGGTAAATCTTTCCAATATACTCACCAATTACTCCCAAACTAATCAATTGTACTCCACCAAGTAAACTAACTATTGCATAGGTGCTTGCCCATCCAGCCACAACCGTACCAATAAACTTACTCCATACAACCCAAATAATCAATAGAAAACTAAAGAGTGACGTCAAAACACCCAGGCTTGTAATCAAACGAATCGGTTTGATTGATAAACTGGTAATACCATCCATAGCTAAACCTAGCATTTTAGATAGTGGATAATGGCTCTCACCAGCAATTCGTTCATGGCGCTTATATGAAACATAAGAATATTTAAAACCAACTAAAGGCATTAAACCACGAAGAAATAGATTAACTTCTTGGAACTTCTCTAACTCCTGCAAAAATCTTTTTGATACCAATCGATAGTCGGCATGATTGAAAACAACTTCTGCTCCAAATAAGCGTAGCACTTTATAAAAACCTTCGGCTGTAATTCGTTTAAAAGCAGAGTCCGTATCACGGTTATCACGTACACCATATACAATTTCAGAACCACTTTTATACTCAGAAATCATCTTATCCATGCAGTTAATATCATCCTGTCCATCGGCATCAATGGTAATGACAATATCAGCAAACTGAATAGCTTCATACATCCCTGCAAGGACACTACTTTGATGCCCCCTATTACGACTTTGTGATACACCAACCACAGAAGGAATGGAATTAGCATAACTTTCTATCAATTCCCAAGTCCGATCCTTACTGCCATCATTTACATACATGATTTTACTATGGGGATGGATTTCTTCTTTCTTTACTAATTGTTCAATTTTTTCAACAAACATTGGATTAGTATGTGGTAAGACTTGCTCTTCGTTATAACATGGAATAACTATATATAAAATTGGCTTTTGTCTACTCATCTTTTTCTCCTAATCTTTTTAACCCAAAAGGAAAGTTAGTTCCTCTAAACATCCTGACTATCAATTCACAGCCCCAAATTGTCAATATGGCTACAAAAACTGTCGTTATATATTGATTGACAAAAATTCCAGTATATTTAGCAGACAACTCTTTAACTAATTTTTCTACCAATACCAGAACTATCGGCGAATGCACTCCATAATAAATCAATGTTTTTTGTCCGATTGATTTCATAATGGAACTCTCTGGAATTGTTTTAAAGAATATAAGAACACTCCAAATTCCTGAAATAGCTGCCAAGTAAAATAAGAAATAATTTCCAATTTGCTGATAATACAAATCAACAATTTGATAGCCACTCACTCGATAGTTTAGTTTACTACTATAATTGGTAAGAATAAGTCCTATCGGTAAAAAGTAAATTGAAAAATACTTTTCTAATTGATGTAAATTATTCTTAGTCCATACTCCTAGCAAGATAAAAATCATAGCGACAGGAACTAAATCAATATTCCAAATTAAATAATACTCCCTCTCATATACCTTCTGTCCAAGATAGACTAAAACCAAGAGAGATAGGATTATTATCACCCACTGACCCAAATTCCATCTTCTCTTTAAAATAAAGTAACTGAAAACATGAGCCAAAAACATCACATTCAAAAACCATAATTGAAAATAAATATGCAACCGATCTGAAAGCAGTAACTGTTTTATAAAATGAAGAATATTGAAACTCAGAACTTGATCAGGATACATGACAAAAAGTTGAAACAGAAAAACAAAACTATTTAACAAGAAAAAAGGAAGGACTAAACTCTTTACCTTATTTAAACAATAGCCTGTGAAAGTTTCATACTTTTTAACATTCAAAGTAAAACCAGATAAGAAAAAGAACAATGGTATGTGGAATGCATATAGAAGCAACTTAGCATTATTTGGAACGAAGCTACTATGTCCAATGATAACTAATATAATCGCTAAACCTTTAGACATATCTATGTAACCAATTCGGTTCTTCATACTATCCTCCTGTTCCTAATTTTAATCGATAAACGCTCATATCTGAAGTGACAGATTCAACTTCCTCAAAGTAAACATCCTTCTGATAATGCTCTTTCATAATTTTTTTAACACTATCCATCTTCCCTGAGGAAGTGGACCAAAAGAAGAGAATATTCTGATTGTTGATTGCAGAAGATAACAGATTTTCAGGTTCTTCTACTTCGTATCTCTTCATTTGTTGATAATAATGAGGAGAAAAGGTTTGCCAATTTCCTAGTGTTGTCGTATTTGTCACTAACTGATTGGATCTTAATTTAAATGTTGACAATGTAGGCTGTGAAGATACCAAAGTGTTATATCCACCGATAACAATAAGCTTATTCGAATTCCTTTGTATAAGAGACTGGTACTCTGATACTACTGACGATTGAATATAGGGAAACCAATACAGTTCTTGTCCAAGCTTATTTATCCATACTGCTCCTCCTAGTATTCCCATTATTTGTATGCTAAGAAACACCTTCCTCTTATCAAATAAACTTCTTTTTTCATAAAATGATCGAGCATAGAAAATAAATACTAATAAGAAACATACTATTAGAGGGATATATACTCGCTCTACTACCCTCTGTCTAACAAAAAGAGCTCCAATTAAAAGTAAAGGGAAAATAGGTACAAACCACCCGTATAGTTTCTTAGGTTTAAAAATCAAAAACCAACTAATCAGCATTAAAAAGAAGGTTGTCAGAATACTATTCTTAAAAAAATCTGATATCATCTGAGGCAGATTAAACGAGTATTTTTCTGAAAGAGAACGAACAGATTGAATGTTTGTTAAAAGAGTATTGCTTAAGGCTTTTTTTTCAGCAAATAACCAGTAGGTGGATACATTCAAATCATTCTCACTTACCCCCAAAGTTTCGAATTCATTCGCATGTCTTTGATAATCAATAGCAGGATAATCTCTCAAATTCGTACTTAGGGCATTCCATGTCAAATACTCCTGTACATCAGCTTTCCCTAGTGTATATAGTTTATTGGAAGCAAAAATCAGTAAAATGACGCTAAATAATAAAACAATTTCTTTTCTTTTTTTAGAAAATATCCACTCAAAGAGCAGGAAAGGGAATAACAGTAAAATAAAGCTAGATATAATCTGAGGTCTAATTGATAAACCAATGAATAATAGTGATAGTCCTGAAATGTATCTTTTATCAAATAGTAAAAAAGTAGCTGCTGTAGCTGATAAATATGCAATAACGGAAAAAGAGAAATATTTAATAAGTATCAATTGAGCTAAAAACACTATTGGAAGCAAAAGATACATTTTTTCTTATAAAAAAAGATTGCATAGACGCCAAAACTAATACAGTAAATACTAACTAAAAAACAAAAATAAATATTCCAATTTGTAAAAATTTGTTGCAATAAAACTAAACCTGAAGATAATAAAATTCCCATATAGGGTAATAACATATTTTCCCTAGATAATATGGTTTGGTTTACCATTATATCATCTACAACAGGATATTCAAAACCTCTAAATAAGATATAGAGATAAAAAAATAAAAATGGCAAAAATAAAAAACTTAAACTAAGTAGCCTACTGAGCATATTTTTATTTATCATTACAAGCTCTCTTTCAAATAAATATTACCCTTCAATTCTATCACATTTATTCATAAAAAACTAGCTCACCTCCAACCTCATAAGCCTATATCGTTTGAATTTTCCCTTGAAAATCAGTATAATGGTAGAATGCTATGTGACTAGAAAGGAAGTTGAATGAAGCAATCTATCTCAAATCTCAAGTTAGCTGAGCGTGGGGCCATTATCAGTATTTCGACCTATTTGATCTTGTCTGCAGCCAAATTAGCAACTGGGCACCTCCTTCATTCATCCAGTTTGGTGGCTGATGGTTTTAACAACGTGTCGGACATCATTGGAAATGTTGCCCTCTTGATTGGAATTCGGATGGCGCGCCAGCCTGCTGACCGAGACCACCGTTTTGGTCACTGGAAGATTGAAGATTTGGCTAGCTTAATCACTTCCATCATCATGTTCTATGTTGGCTTTGATGTTCTGAGGGATACCATTCAAAAGATTCTCAGTCGTGAAGAAACGGTCATTGATCCCTCTGGGTGCAACTCTAGGAATCATTTCTGCAGCGATTATGTTTCTAGTTTATCTCTACAATACTCGCCTCAGTAAGAAATCCAACTCCAAGGCACTGAAGACTGCCGCCAAGGACAATCTTTCTGATGCTGTTACCTCACTTGGTACTACCATTGCCATCCTGGCTAGCAGTTTCAATTATCCCATTGTGGATAAACTGGTTGCTATCATCATCACTTTCTTTATCTTGAAAACTGCCTATGATATCTTCATCGAGTCTTCCTTTAGTCTTTCAGATGGCTTTGACGACCGTCTGCTTGAGGACTATCAAAAGGCCATCATGGAAATTCCCAAAATCAGCAAGGTCAAAGTCGCAAAGAGGTCGCACCTACGGTAGCAATATTTACCTTGATATCACGCTGGAAATGAATCCTGACTTGTCTGTTTTTGAGAGTCATGAGATTGCGGATCAGGTCGAGTCTATGCTGGAGGAACGTTTTGGAGTCTTTTGATACCGATGTCCATATCGAGCCAGCACCTATCCCTGAAGATGAAATTTTAGACAATGTCTATAAAAAATTGCTCATGCGTGAACAATTGATTGACCAAGGAAATCAGTTAGAAGAACTACTAGCCGAAGACTTTGTCTATATCCGCCAAGATGGGAAGCAGATGGACAAGCTTGCTTATAAATCTGAAAAAGAGTTAGCTTCTACTATCAAGGATATTGAAATTACTTCCATCAGCCAAAAAACCAAATTAATGCGTTATGAGTTAGACGGCATTATCCATACCAGTATCTGGCGTCGCCACGAAACTTGGCAAAATGTCTTTCATCAAGAAACCAAAAAAGAATAGAGAAATCCTGTCCATGAGACGGGATTTTTCTATTCTTCTAGCTATCAAATTCACTTAGGTATTCATAGCGTTCGTATTTTTCAAGGAGTGCTTCGTTTTTCTCATCCAGCTCTTTTTGAAGAGTAGCCAGTTTGCCAAAGTCAGAGCCATTTGCCTGCATCTCCTCTTCAATAGCAGCGATACGGTTTTCCAAGGTCTCAATATCGCCTTCAATGCTTGCCCACTCCTGCTTTTCTTGGTAGGTCATGCGTTTCTTATCTTCTCGGACCTTGACGACTTTCTCCTTTTCGGCCTTTTGCACTTGATTGGCCATCTCTGTTTCAAAGGCTTTTTCATCAAGATAGTCGGTGTAATGACCAAAGAAAGGACGAATCTTGCCATCCTCAAAAGCCAGAATCTTGGTCGCTACCTTATCCAAGAAATAGCGGTCGTGACTAACTGTCAAGACTGGACCCTGCAAAAGCCCTTGCAAGAAATTCTCCAAATACTGTCAAGGTTGCAATATCCAAATCATTGGTTGGCTCGTCCAAGAGAAGAACATTTGGTTTTTCCAAGAGCAGTTTGAGGAGATAAAGACGTTTTTTCTCTCCCCAGACAATTTCTCAATCAAGGTTCCATGCGTCGAACGTGGGAAAAGAAACTGCTCCAGCAACTCTGCAATCGAAGTCGTAGAACCACCGCTGGTCTTGACCTCTTCTGCCACTTCCTGCAGGTAATTGATAACTCGCTTGCTTTCATCCAAGTCCCTCAATTTTGCTGAGAGAAATAGGCGATGCGAACAGTTTCCCCAATCACAACTTGACCTGCTGTCGGCTCAAGACTTCCTGCAATCAGAGTTGAGCAGGGTTGATTTTCCAACACCGTTGTCCCCAACGATTCCAATACGGTCTTTGGCCTGCACCAAGAGATTAAAATCTTGCTAAAATGGGCTTGATTTTCATAGGCAAAGGAAACATCCTGAAACTCGATGACTTTCTTCCCAATCCGACTGGTTTCAAAGTTCATGGTCAAGTCTGTCTCAGCAGTACTGCCTGAAACTTCCTTTTTCAAGTCATGGAAACGATTGATACGAGCCTGCTGCTTGGTCGCACGCGCCTGCGGTTGTCTGCGCATCCAGGCCAATTCTTGCTTATAGAGTTGTTCCTTTTTGTGGAGAAGAGCTGCAGTCGCGCTCATCCTGTTCCGCCTTTAGGCGAACATAGTCCTGATAATTCCCTTGATACTCGGTCAATCCTGCGCGATCCAACTCGAAAATCCGTGTTGACAAAGCGTCCAGGAAATAACGATCGTGGGTGATAAAAAGGACTGTCTTCTTAGAATTTTTCAAAAAGAGGGTCAGCCACTCAATAGTCGCAATGTCCAGATGGTTGGTTGGCTCATCCAGAAGCAAGAGGTCGTGGTTGCCAAGTAAGACTTGCGCCAACTGGACCCGTCTTCTCAGACCACCTGACAATTCCCCAACAGGAGTGGATAAGTCCTGAATACCCAGCTTACTGAGAACAGTCTTGACCTGACTCTCAATTTCCCAAGCTTGAAGAGAATCCATCTCTGCCATGACTCGTTCCAAACGTGCCTGCTTGTCCTCACTATAGTTGAGCATGAGCAGTTCATACTCACGAATGAGCTGGATTTCCTTGAGGTCACTGGATAGAACCGTATCCAAAGACCGTCTTGCTATCATCAAAATCAGGATCTTGGGTCAAGTAGCCAATCTGGTAATCATTCTTAGCTGAAAAAGGACTGACATCCCCATCAAAGCCAGAAACACCAGAAAGGACATCCAAAAGGGTGGTCTTCCCTGTTCCATTGACACCAATCAAACCAATTCTGTCTAGGTCATGGATGATAAAGGAAATATCCTTAAAAACGGTCTTGTCACCGACGGATTTACTTAGTTTTTCAACAATAAAATCACTCATTTTTTCTCCCTCAGATAAGCATGGATGGCTTGACGGTCATTTTCCAATTCTCCATCGACAATGGCATATTCAATCTCTGTTAAAATCTCTCCCAAGTCTGGGTCCCCGGCTGATAGCCATATTCCTTGATCAAAATACCACCGTTGATTTGGATCTCTTTCTTGTCATGAATGGTCAAACTCTGATAGGTTTCTGTGATGGCTTGTGATTAACTTCTTTTCCTTGGGCCTGACGAAGATTTTCAGCCTGTAAAAGTAAATCCAAGTCAAAGCGGTAACAATCTCGCTTGCTCAATTCTCCCTTTTCACGCAAGGCCAAAATAGTCAGCAAATCCTGAACTTGCTTGGCAAACTGGCGTGAGGTCTTCCAAGCCTTCAAAAAGGGCTGCGCATTTTCAATCTCCAGAGCCCACAGTAGAGCTGCCCAGGCTTGTTCAGAGGATTCAAAAGTGAAATCAGCCTCCAACTCAAACAGTCTGTTAAGCTTGTCCTGGCTAGCTGACATATCAGGGAGATAATCATAAGCTTGACTCTCAATCATGGAAGCCAAGCCCCTTCTCCAAAATGGAGCCAGCAAGAGTTTATCAAACTCAACAAAAGTACGCTCTACAGAAATTTTCTCCAAAAGGGGCGTCAAGATCTTCATAGCTTTAAATGTTTCTGGCTCAAGTTCGAAGCCAAGACTGGCCTGAAAACGGAAACCACGCATAATCCGCAAAGCATCTTCGTTGAAACGCTCACTTGCCACTCCAACCGCCCTCAAGACTTGATTTTCCAAATCTTCTAAACCATGAAACAAGTCAATGATTTCTCCTGTCTCGTCCAAGGCAAAGGCATTGACTGTGAAATCACGACGCTTGAGGTCTTCTTCTAGCGAACGCACAAAGGAAACCGCGCTGGGTCTGCGATAGTCCACATAGACATCTTCGGTCCGAAAGGTGGTTACCTCATACTCCTCATCCCCATCTAAAACCAAGACGGTTCCATGCTCGATTCCGATATCGGCTGTTCGCGGAAAAATCTGCTTGGTCTCTTCTGGATAAGAAGACGTCGCAATATCCACATCATGGATAGGGCGATTGAGGAGGGCATCTCGAACAGAACCCCCAACAAAATAGGCCTCAAAACCTGCTTCTTTAATTTTTTCTAATACTGGTAAAGCCTTCTGAAATTCAGAAGGCATTTGCGTTAATCTCATAATAAGTGTTCTAATCCATAGACAAGCTCATGACGCTTGACAACTTCTTTAATTCCCAAATTCACCCCTGTCATGAAGGAGCTGCGATCATAAGAGTCATGACGGAGGGTCAATCCTTCTCCCCGATTGCCAAAGATGACTTCCTGATGAGCTACCAAGCCTGGCAAACGAACTGAGTGGATGCGCATGCCATCAAAATCAGCACCACGGGCACCTGCAATCAATTCTTCCTCATCAGGCGCACCTTGCTGGATTGACTCTCGAACTTCTGCCATCAACTCAGCTGTTTTAATAGCTGTTCCACTCGGAGCATCCTTTTTCTTGTCATGATGAAGCTCGATAATCTCCACATTTGGGAAATATTTGGCTGCCTGCGTCGCAAATTGCATGAGCAAGACAGCACCCAGGGCAAAGTTAGGGGCAATCAAACCACCCAAATCTTGGGCGCGAGAAAATTCTTTTAGCTCTGCAATTTCTTCACTAGTAAAGCCTGTCGTTCCAACTACTGGAGCAAATCCATTTTCAAGAGCAAAGCGTGTATTTTCGTAGGCAACAGTTGGAGTAGTAAAATCTACCCAGACATCCGCTTCAAAACCGACCAAATCAGCCTTATCCTTGAAAACAGGAATACCCTGCCACTCTGACTCAGACTCAAAAGGATCTAAAACTGCTACCAAGTCCAAGTCTGGATCAGCCAAGACCATCTGACAAGCAGCCTGGCCCATCTTTCCCTTAAAACCAGCAATAATTACTCGAATACTCATCTCTACTCCTGTCTCAAGATACAAAGGACCTTAGCTGCCCATGAAAAATAGGGAATGGCGCTGACTCTCCACGAAAGGCAAGACAGGCATCTTTTTTCAAGAGGCAGATAGTCCGTGTTCAATTTCTAAGATACAAAGCCTGTAAGAACACAAAATGAAAATAGGAGTTCTGATCAAGGAGCTGATCTACTCCTTGATCAGAACTATCTTTTTCACACAGGGTTCCAGGCGTGTTCAATTGCTATGATATAAGACTTTCTTAACTAGTCTAGAAGTGCCAACTAAATCACTGGAATATAACCCAGAGCAATACTTCCTGCTCCTAGGTGTGTCCCAATGACACTACCAAATGTAGCAAGTGAAATATCCGTACCCCACTCCAGAATTTCAAGCAAGTGCTGACGCAATTCTTCAGCCTTTTTCAGGGAGCATTCCCATGAATGACAATGACCCGATATTGGCCTGAAGCTGTTGTTTCCTTGATAATTTCAATTAAACGCTTGGTTGCTTTCTTTTCAGTACGAACTTTTTCGTAAACTTCAATCACACCTTGGTCGTTGAAATAAAGGATTGGCTTAATGCTAAGCAGATTGCCCAAAATAGCAGCCCCATTTGAAAGGCGTCCCACCTTTCACCAAATGATCCAAATCATCTACCATGATAAAAGGCTGACGTACGGCTGATTTGAATGGCTAGCTTATCTTGAATAATAGCAAAATCATCGCCCTGGTCTCGCCAATTAAAGACGCTTTCAACCATGATACCCAGAGGAGCACTTGTAATCAAAGTGTCTGGAAAAGCAATGGTTAAGCCCTCATAGTCATCTATCATATACTGGATATTTTGGTAAAAACCTGAAATTCCAGAAGATAGGAAAAGCCCCAAGGCATGAGTATAAGCCTTGTTCTTTGAGCGAAGTTAAGATCTCATCTAACTTGGCAATACTTGGTTGACTGGTCTTAGGCAATTCAGATGCCTGAGCCATTTTTTGGTAAAATTCCTCAGCAGTCAGATTGATGCCTTCGACATACTCCTCACCATCAATATTGACAGGAATATCCAAGACAAACAAATCTTCTCTTTGCAAGGTCTCTGCACTAAGATAGGCAGAAGAATCTGTGATAACAGCTAGTTTCATATTAGAACTCCAAATTAATTCCTGGTAAGTCTAATGCAATTTCAGTTACTTCGTAAGTCAAACGGTTGAGCATGTTCAAACATGGGCGAGCCAACGTTTCAACTTCTTCTTGATCAAACTCACTTGGTTCATTGATAATACGACCTTCCACATGGTTAACTTGAGAAATCGTTCCACTAATCACAAATTTGTCAAAGACAATCATAAAACTCAAGACAACCACTAAAGATGTCACTTGATTTTCTTGGTCATGTTGGAGCAATTGGAAGTTCACATCCACCTTAGTTTCAGGAGCTCCATTTTCATTTTCCCATTCAAAATTACGCGCATCAAAATGATACTGACTGACAAATTCTTGTTCACGTTTAAGATTCATGTCTTTCTCCCTTGGCTACAATATTATAAGCTATTGTACCATAATTTTTTATTTTCATCTAGTTTTCTAGGATTTAGTCAATCCCGATTTCAGCTCGAACTACGTCTGCGATGGTATCAACATAGTAGTCTACTTCTTCTGTTGTAGGCGCTTCTGCCATAACACGCAAGAGGGGCTCTGTTCCACTTGGGCGAACAAGGATACGGCCATTCCCTGCCATTTCAGCTTCCATCTTCTCGATGATATCCTTGATAGCTGGCACTTCCATAGCCTTTTCCTTCATGGCATTTTCCACTCGGATATTGACTAATTTTTGTGGATAGATGGTTACTTCTGCTGCCAACTCTGACAAGCTCTTACCAGTTTCCTTCATGATTTTGGTCAATTGAACAGCAGATAATTGGCCATCACCTGTTGTATTGTAATCCATCAAGATGACGTGACCAGACTGTTCACCACCAAGATTGTAGCCTGATTTTCTCATTTCTTCAACAACGTAGCGGTCACCAACTGCAGTGACTGCCTTGTTGATGCCTTCGCGGTCTAAGGCCTTGTGGAAACCAAGGTTAGACATCACAGTTGTCACAATTGTATTTTGAGCCAATTGTCCTTTTTCAGAAAGGTATTTCCCGATGATGTACATGATCTTGTCACCATCAACGATATCACCATTCTCATCAACAGCAATCAAGCGGTCACTGTCTCCGTCAAAGGCCAAACCAATAGCTGAGCCGCTTTCTTTGACAATTTCTTGAAGGGCTTCTGGGTGGGTTGAACCAACATTAAGGTTGATGTTAAGACCATCTGGTGTTTCCCCAATAACAGTTAATTGAGCGCCAAGGTCTGCAAAGATTTGACGGGCACTGGTAGAAGCTGCTCCATTAGCTGTATCCAAGGCAACCTTCATTCCATCAAGAGGAGTTCCAGTTGAAACAAGGTATCCTTCATACTTACGCAAGCCTTCTGGATAATCTACCAAGGTTCCCAAGCCTTCTGCACTTGGACGAGGAAGAGTGTCTTCCTCAGCATCTAGCAAGGCTTCAATTTCTGCTTCTTTTTCGTCATCTAGTTTGAAGCCATCACCACCAAAGAACTTAATCCCATTATCAAGGGCTGGATTATGACTAGCAGAAATCATGACACCTGCACTGGCTCCCTCAGTTTTTACCAAGTAAGCTACTGCTGGTGTTGCCAGAACGCCTAGTTTATATACGTGAATCCCTACAGAGAGGAGACCTGCTACCAAGGCCGATTCCAGCATTTCCCCTGAAATACGTGTGTCACGTCCTACAAAGACTTTCGGTGCTTCCGTTTCATGTTGACTGAGAACATAGCCTCCAAAACGTCCTAGTTTAAAGGCCAATTCCGGCGTTAATTCTACGTTAGCTTCTCCACGGACTCCATCAGTCCCAAAATATTTACCCATTTTTATAAAATCCTTTTCCTATTTTTTAATTCGTTTTTGAACTAGTTGCTTTCGTTGACGAAGATGTCTCCGACGAACTGCTTGTAGTTGAATTTGATGTGCTTGAACTTGGTGCCACAGGTTTTGTCGTCACCTTCATTGTTGTATCGAACGGAGTGATAACTACTGGTAATACAACACCATTACGGTCGATTGCCTGCAAAGATACTGAACCACTGTAATTACCTGTTATGCGTTCGCTAGTTGGTAAAAGCGCAATAATTTGATCAATCTTTAGCTAATGTTTCTTGGTCAGTTGTGACAGAAACTCGTTCATTTGACACGGTTACACTATCAATTTGTAGCTTGGGATCAATCTGGCTTTGGTCAACTTGTGGCACAACAATCATCCCATCTCGCTTAACCTTCTTCCCAACTTTCACTGTAATCTTTTGAGGCGTTGCCACAGCAGTCAATCCACTTGGAAGATTTTCAATATTCAAGGGAACTTCAATCGTTCCAACACTGACATCTGTCAAATCCGCTGTGACCTTAAACTTACGAGTGCTCTCCTGCATTTCACTGGCCAAGGTCACACGATTAGCTCCAGTTAATATCACTGAAACTTCTGATGCAAATCCGCTAATGAAATACTGGTCATCATCATAGTGAATATCGATAGGAACGTTCGCTATCGTATTGGTGTATGTTTCCGATTTGACCTGCCTTGCAGTATTGCTATTTTGAAAGTTGGTTGACGTTGCATAGATGAAATAAAGACACAAAGCAAAAAAAAAGAGATGAAACGATATATAAACTATTTTTTCTCATATTTCCAACCTCCTAACAAACGATCCTTGAAACTGGCTTTTTCCTCAACAGCTGGCAAAAGAATTGCTCGTAGCTCTGCTTCAAATTCTTCAATCGTCAAATCATGCTTGAAAACCCCGTTGTAGGTAATAGAAATGCCACCTGTCTCCTCTGAGACAATAAAGGTCAAGGCATCGGAAACTTCTGATAAACCGATAGCTGCCCGGTGTCTGGTCCCAAATTCCTTAGAAATTCCTGTACTTTCTGTCAAGGGTAGATAGGCTGAAGTCACTGCAATTCGATTGTCCTCGATAATCACAGCACCCATCGTGTAGAGGAGTGTTGGGGAATAAAAGATATTAATGAGGAGTTCAGCTGAAATATTGGCATCCAAGGGAATCCCTGTCGCAATGTATTCTTGCAAGGTCCTAACTCGTTGGATGGCAACCAGAGCACCAATCTTACGAGGGCTCATATATTCAACTGACTTGACAAAGGCACGAATCATTTGCTCTTCTGCACTGATTTGAGTAGTTTGAGAAAGAAATCTGTCGCCCCTTCCCAAACGTTCCAAACCAGTCCGAATCTCTGGAGAGAAGATAACAACTGCAGCAATAACTCCCGTAAGTGATAATCTGATTAATCAACCAAGAAATCGTTGTTAAACCCAAGGATATTTGGCCACAAACCTGCGCTAATACAAAAGATCAATACCCCTCGCACCAAAAATCATAATCTTTGGTACCAGCTATCGCTTTTTGTAAAACGATATAAAATATAGGCCACAATCAAAAATATCAAAACATATTGATGGCTATACTCAAAGGACTGGAAAATAAGCTAGTCCAATATTGCGAGTTGGTTAATTGTTGAAAATTCATCCACTATCTCCTCCTCATTCAAACAAGTTCTTTTCTATTATATCATTTTTTTCTGAAAATTCTTTAACTGATTTTTGAAACAGTCCGTTCAAAAAAATAGATTTTTGAGAAAAAAAGTATAGATAAAACTAAGCTTGAAATAAACATTCTCATGACTTTATTTGATCAAATTCCAATTTAAAACTTTACAAAAATTTTTTTAACAGCTCTAATCTAACTTTAGTCATAGCTTTTTTCATGAACCAAAAATAAATAATAGAAGCCTGTTCATTTCGAAAGGATTAAAACTATGAAAAAAACTATTCTCAACATCAGTCATTTTTTTATTTCTGCTACTGTCTTAGTAGCTTGCTCAAATAACAAAACAACGACCTCTGAAAACAAGGAACAGCCCAAAACAGAGCAAAGCACTTCTATCGAGCAAACAAAAGCAAAGAATAGTCAATATAAAGAAGTTACTTCCTTACTCAAAGGTCGTTTAAATTCTGATGACACTGAAGCAGCTACTATCTCAATTGAAAATCATATCACGACACCAGATAATACTGAACCACATGATAATATCAAGATTTCACTTATTGGACAAATAAAGGAGTCTACTCACCAATCTCTTGATGCCCTAAACGCACATTCTGCTACAAGGGATCAAAACAATGATATCCTATTCATTCGCATGAGTATTTCAGAGTTTGCAAAACAATTACCCGATGATAAAACTACGATAACTATCGGCTATGAAAAATCTGATGGACAATTTGAAATTGTTTCAAAATCCTCAAAAGAAAAAAAGATTTTTATCCCTATCGGTGAATTCCAATAATTGCTTTTTCGATTAACAAGTTATGCTCGAGAGCTATCTTAAGAAGAATTTGAATCATATTTTCTAATTTTTAAATAAAATATGATAAAATAGAAACTGATTAGAAAAAAATAAGGAGAAATCATGTCTCAACTCTATGATATTACCATTGTAGGTGGTGGTCCCTGTCGGGCTCTTTTGCAGCCTTTCTATGCTCATCTACGCCAAGCCAAAGGTCCAAATCATCGACTCTCTTCCCTCAACTCGGTGGACAACCTGCCATCCTCTATCCCTGAAAAAGCAAATTTTTAGATGTCCCAGGTTTTCCCAAACCTGACTGGAGAAGAATTGACTAACCGTCTCATTGAGCAATTAAATGGCTTTTGAGACCCCTATTCACCTCAATGAAACAGTTCTTGATATTGAAAAAACAAGAAGAAGCTTTTAGCCATTTCACAACTCAATAAAGGACAGTCACCTGACTAAAAACTGTCATTATCGCTATGGGGGGCGGTGCCTTTAAACCACGTCCGCTGGAACTAGAAGGCGTTGAGGGCTATGAAAACATCCACTACCACGTTTCCAACATCCAGCAATACGCTGGTAAGAAAGTGACGATTCTTGGTGGAGGAGACTCAGCTGTGGACTGGGCTTTGGCTTTTGAAAAAGATTGCGCCAACTACCCTTGTTCACCGCAGAGATAATTTCCGTGCCTTGGAACACAGTGTCCAAGCCTTGCAAGAATCATCTGTAACCATCAAGACACCATTTGTTCCCTAGCCAACTTCTTGGAGATGGAAAAACGATCGATAAACTTGAAATCACAAAAGTCAAATCTGATGAAAGCTGAAACCATTGACTTAGATCACCTCTTTGTCAACTATGGTTTCAAATCTTCTGTCGGTAACCTTAAAAACTGGGGTCTGGACCTCAACCGCCACAAGATTATCGTCAACAGCAAAGCAAGAATCCAGCCAAAGCTGGAATCTATGCTATCGGAGACTGTTGCTACTATGACGGTAAGATTGACTTTAATCGCGACTGGCCTCGGGAGAAGCACCAACTGCTGTTAATAATGCTATTAACTACCTGATCCAGAACAAAAAGTACAACCCAAAACACTCAACCAGTTTATAAGAAAAAGAACCACGAGTCGCATAGGATTCGTGGTTTTATAATTCATCGGCTATTTTATTTATCTTTCTCAGTCTGTGGTTGACACCACTTTTGGTCAGAGGGGTACTGAGACTATCTGCTAACTGCTGAATAGAGTAGTCTGGGATGCTGAATTCGCAAGCTGAGCTACCTCCTGCAAATCTACTGGCAGATTTTTCCAAAGCCCATGATATCTTTAATTTTTACTGATATTGTTGATAGTCTTCATACTGGCTGAAACTGTCCGAGCGATATTAGCTGTCTCAGCATTATTGGCTCTGATTGAGGTCGTTTACGGGTTTCACGCAAAAATCTTAACCCTGCTCAAAAGTCATCACGCGCCTGCATAGCTCCGATAACTATTAAGAAAGTCCATAATATCCTCGGCTCGCTGGAGATAGGTCACAGCCCCCTTCTTGCGCTCAAGCACCTTGGCATCCAGTAAAAACTGCTGGAGAAGAGAAGCAAGCCCTTGCGCGTGATCCAAATAAACAGAACTGATTTCCAACTGGTACTTGCCTGACTCCGGATCACGAATACTCCCATTTGCCAAGAAAGGCACCACAGAGATAGGCACGACCTGCTTCCTCGTCAGATAAAATCGCCCCATCAATACCCTGTTTCCAGGCCAAAGAAAGAGTCTGCCAAAGTGCAAATCACTCAGCAAAGTCCTGCACCTTTTTCATCTGTAAAAAAACGGTATAGACCCTGATTCTTTACGAAGATTGCTCCTTTGGTGGTGGCGAATTTCCGATTTGATTTCATAGAAATGGAGAAAGGACTCATAGAGGTGACGAGCCAGTTTAGCATTTTCTGTTACGACAGACAATGTCAAACCCGAAGTCGATAGACCAATGCTACCAGACATCTTGATAATGGCAGATAATTCATGCCGGCTCAGATGGTGCTGACCTAAAGATTTCTTCTTTTAACTGCTACTGTGAAACTCATTTTCTCACCTGTATAATGCGCATCAAATTCGTCCACAATCAAATCCCCATCGTGAAAAGGCACCACCATTTTTCCAAACGTAAGGAAAGTTTGATGAAATCACTCGCGGAACTTGCTTTGACTACAGATCCAGCAAAAATCATGTTCCACCTGCACCAAGTATTCATCAAACCGGTTGGAATTCATGTATTCCTGAGGTACTTTTTCAATATTTACCAAGACAGTATCGATAAAAGGTCGGCCAAGGTGACGATGCAAGACCTCCACGTGGTCACTATCTGTAAAGTGTTCTGTCTCCCACGTTGAGTCATGATATTGCAGACATAGGCAATTTCAGCCTTGGTTTCCAAGAAAGCGCCTGACCCGATTTCCTTCAATCACGATATTGGGCAAAATAGAGGTAAAGAGAGAACCCAGGTCCGAGGACAATCATGTCACTTTCAAGAATCGTATTGCACGACTCGACGGCTGGCTTCAGAGGCGTATCATCGTTGAGAGTATTTGGTCACATAGACATGATCAATCATGCCCTGGGATGGTCTGCAATATGACTCTCTCCAGCGACTTTCTGTCCCATCTTTGAAAGACTGCATGAAGAGTCAAGGGATAATCACTAGAAGGATAAATTTTCCCCAGTCGTATGGAAAAAAATTTACTCAGTAACTGCATGGCATTATAGGTCGAACCCCTGCATCTCTGACAGAGCCTGCAATGATGAGATTTCCCAATGGGATGACCAGCAAAGGCACCAGCATCCTCAGAAAAAGCGATACTGAAAGACCTTTTCTCATAAAACTTTAGGCATATCCGACATAGCCACTAAAGGACGTTTCGAAGATCACCTGGCGGTGTCAATTGTTGCATATTTTTTTCGGAGTTCACCTGAAGAACCGCCATCATCCGCCACCGTTACGATAGCTGCAATTTCAACATCTTTTTTTCACGCAGACTTTTTAAGAATGACAGGGGAATCCCAGTACCCTCCACCAATCACCGTTATCTTTTAGGTTTTTCTCATGAACGGTTTACCGTTTCCTTTCTTCTGTCTTTTGTCTCGATGCACTTACATTTGACAGGTCCAATCTCTTGCATAAGTCCTGACAAAGCGTTGAGCAAAGGCCACACTACTATGTTGTCCCACCCAGTACAGCCCATAGCAATCGTTAAAACGGACTTTCCCTTCCTTTTTGGTAACTAGGCAAAATCGGCTCAATCAAAGGCCAACAAATGCTGATAAAAAGTCTTCTGACTCAGGATGATTCATGACATAGTCATAAACTGGGATCATCCAAACCTGTCTGATTGCGTAGTTCTGGTATGATAGTAGGGGATTTGGCAAAAAAAGCGAACATCAAAGACCAAGTCAGCATCAATAGGAATTCCATATTTAAAAGCCAAAAGGACATGACTTCAATACGGAAAGACTGGGCTTGTTCTCTGATCTGAAAAACTGCTCTGCAATGGTTTTACGCAGTTCACGTGAGTAAGTTCAGTAGTATCCACCACATTTTTGACTCATATTTTTTTCAGAGGTGCCAAAGAGTTCACGTTCTAGCTTGATTCCCATCCAAAAATCCTGACCATCTGCAGCTAGAGGGTGACTCCGTCTAGTTTCCTTGTAACGCGCGACCAATTCCTTATCAGCTGCATCCAAAAAGAGAATTTTAAAGTCCAGTTCTTCCTTGTTTTCCAACTCATCCAAAACAGCTTGAATCTCTGAGAAGAAAGAACGACTACGCATATCTACTACCAAGGCCAACTTATGGTCGTCTTCCTTTGTTTCCACCAACTGCAAAAACTTAGGCAAGAGAGCTGGCGGCATATTATCAATAGTAAAATAACCTAGATCCTCGAAGGACTGAATGGCAACTGTTTTCCCTGCGCCACTCATCCCTGTTACAATCACCAAGTGAAGTTGTTTCTTTGTCATCTTTTTCTCCTTATATCAAAAGAAGTTTGGCAACACCAAACTTCAACTAGCTTATCCAATCTCTGCGATGACTTCAATTTCGACTTTTACATCACGAGGAAGACGAGCTACCTCTACTGCTGAACGAGCTGGAAATTCCTCTTTAAAGGCCGTTTGGTAAACCTCGTTAAAAGGAACAAAGTCGTTCATATCGCTCAAGAAACAAGTTGTTTTGACAACATGGTCAAAGTCAGTTCCTGCTTCTGCCAAAATAGCACCAATATGTTTTTCAAGACTTGTTCTGTCTGTTCTTGAATCGTTTCTCCAATGATTTCCCCAGTTTCAGGAGAGAGAGGAACTTGACCACTAGCAAACAAAAGGTTGCCAACGATTTTTCCTTGAACATATGGTCCGATAGCCTTTGGAGCTTTGTCTGTATGAATTGTTTTTGCCATTTTCTTTTCCTCACAATTTTTCTAATATTGCATCCCAAGCTTGGTCCATCCCTGCCTTGCTGACAGATGAAAAGAGGATGAAGTCGTCACTTGGGTCAAAGTTTAATTTCTTTTTGATTGCTGATTCGTGCTTGTTCCATTTACCACGAGGAATCTTGTCCGCCTTGGTCGCAACGATGATGACCGGAATCTCATAGTACTTGAGAAATTCGTACATCTGCACATCATCTGCTGACGGGTCATGACGAAGGTCGACTAGACTGACTACCGCACGGAGATTTTCCCGAGTCGTTAGATACTCCTCAATCATGCGCCCCCACTTTTCACGTTCCTTTTTAGAAACACGGGCATAGCCATAACCAGGCACATCCACAAAGCGCATCTTATCGTCGATATTAAAGAAGTTGAGAAGCTGGGTTTTACCAGGTTTACCTGATGTTCGGGCTAGATTCTTGCGGTTCAGCATGGTATTGATAAAGCTAGATTTACCAACATTTGAACGCCCTGCTAGGGCAATCTCTGGTAGTTCATCCTGCGGATAGTGGGATTTATTAGCTGCACTGAGCAAGATTTCAGCATTGTGTGTATTGATTTCCATAGTCACCTCTAGGCTGTTTCTAGGATTGGTTTATCCGTTCCATCGACAGCTTCTTTTGTGATGCGAACCAATTTCACATTTTCCTGACTCGGTACTTCAAACATGACATCTAGCATGGTTTCTTCGATGATGGAGCGAAGACCACGCGCACCCTGTCTTCCGTTCGATGGCTTTATTGGCAATCTCTTGAAGAGCTTCGTCGTCAAATTCCAACTCGACATCATCATAAGATAGCAAGGTTTGGTATTGTTTCACCAAAGCATTTCTTGGCTCTTTCAAGATACGAACCAAATCATCTACTGTCAACTGTTCAAGAGCAGCAAAGACAGGCAAACGTCCAATCAACTCAGGGATAATACCAAATTTTTGAATATCTTCTGCGATGATTTCTTGCATGTAGGAGCTGTTTTCATCAATCGCCTTATTGTTTTGACCAAATCCGATGACTTTTTCACCCAGACGTTGTTTGACGATTCCTTCAATACCATCAAAAGCACCACCTACGATGAAGAGGATATTTTTGGTATCCACTTGAATCATCTCTTGTTGTGGATGTTTACGTCCACCTTGAGGCGGAACACTAGCAACGGTTCCCTCGATAATCTTGAGAAGGGCTTGTTGCACACCTTCACCAGAAACATCACGTGTGATCGATACGTTCTCGCTCTTCTTAGCAATCTTGTCAATTTCATCCACATAGATAATGCCACGCTCTGCACGCTCGATGTTAAAGTCAGCAGCCTGCAAGAGTTTGAGGAGGATATTTTCCACATCCTCACCCACATAACCTGCCTCAGTAAGAGCTGTCGCATCCGCAATCGCAAAAGGTACATTCAAGCTCTTAGCCAAGGTCTGAGCTAGAAAAGTTTTCCCTGAACCAGTTGGGCCAATCATCAAGATGTTTGACTTCTGCAAATCCACATCTTCTGACTCTTCGCGCGTATCGTGGAAATTGATACGTTTGTAGTGGTTGTAAACTGCCACTGCCAAGGCACGCTTGGCACGATCTTGACCAATTACATAGTGGTTCAAGATATGGAGGAGTTCAATTGGTTTTGGTACCTCAGACAAGTCTGCCAAGACTTCCTCAGCCAACTCCTCCCGAATGATTTCCTGGGCCAACTCCACACATTCATTACAGATAAAGGCGTTGTTCCCTAGCGATTATTTTTTGTACTTCTTCCTGGCTTTTGCCACAAAATGAGCAATAAACCATCATATCATTATTCCTATTTGTAGGCATGATTTCCTTCCGTTCTATTCTATACTGTCATTCTATCTAAAATAAGGTCATGTAAAAAGCATGGATACTATTGACCAAATTGGTAAAGGCATTTAACCAGAGCAGGACAGAAAGTCCATAACGCTTTTTACGAAAAGCCTGTGCCCCTGCAAGCAAGCAGACCAAACACAGCATGGCTGTGAAAAAACCAAATATACTACGTTCCATTAGACTTCCTTTCTCTTGCGGTATTGGATGGTAAAATCATAAGGATTTTTCTCATCTTTGGTATAAGATTTGCTTGAAACCGTCTCAAAAAGAGATAAGTCAAACTCTTCAGGGAAATAGGTATCTCCCTCCACCCGAGCATGAATTTGAGTCACAATCACTTCATCAAGGTAGGGCTCAAAAGCCTGAAAAATTTGCTTCCCACCGATAATATAGAGATTCTTGTCTTGACCCTGATACCAGTCCAAGACAGACTGGACATCATGAAAAGTAGCAACCCCATCTATCTTTTCTGCCGGGTTACGTGTCAAAATCAAGATCTCCCGTTTTGGAAGCAAGCGACGCCCCATTCCCATCAAAGGTCACGCGCCCCATCAAGATAGCATGATTCAGAGTTGTTTCTTTGAAGTGTTGCAGTTCTGCTGGCAAATGCCAAGGCAGACGATTGTCCTTACCAATCACACCCTCTTCATCCTGGGCCCAAATAGCTACGATTTTCTTAGTCATGCTTCCATCCTTTTTACTGATAGTACTATTTTATCAAAAAACTCAAAAAAAGACTGGTTTGGAATAGCTTACAGAATAGAAAAAAATCTGTAAGAGGAATTTCCTACAGATTTTTATATGATTATTCTATTTCTTACAAACCAGGTGCTTGTCCAAGTTCTGCTGCAATCATCCAGACTGTTTTATCCAGTTCAGCCTTAGCACCAACAAAGATATCGTTTGTAACATCATCGCCTTCTTCGTCAGTCACATCCAAAGCTTTTTGGAAAAGAGTGATGAGGTAGCGATAAATAGCTAGAACACGTTCCAAGCTTTCTTCAACGTTACGGAATTCTCCTTCTTCTTCTTCGATTTCACTGTGTTGAAGGAATTCTGTCAAAGTTGAGTAAGGTTTGCCACCAAGGGTAATTAAACGTTCGCTGATTTCATCCAAGTGACCATCAAGAGCATCCATGTACTCATCCATTTTTGGATGCCATACAAGGAAACCACGACCACGCATGTACCAGTGTACTTGATGCAAAGCAACGTGGGCTACGTACAAATCAGCAACAGCTTGGTTCAAGACTTCCTTTGTTTTTGCCAATGCTACTGGTGCTACCTTAGTTAGTGTTGCTACGTCTTTTACTGCTTCTTTTTTAATTTGAACCATTATTTTTACCTCATTCATTATTTTTCTAAGTAATCACTTCTTAGTGATTACCACTCTAGTATACTACTAAGGAAAACAAATAGCAAGCCAAATGACTCACATGAGAAAAGTTGTAATAGACTGATAATTTAAGAATTTTTTAGAATAAAACACAGTCCCCTTACACCTCTCTTAACTGCGACAAAATAAAGAAAAAGAGGATGCAATTTTCTTGCACACTCCTTTCTCAAACTTATATCTTAATACCAAACGCTGACGTCAACACGACCACGAATTCCTTTTAAGTATTCAGACGAAGTATATTGCCATCCTTTTTCTCCTGAATAATGAGGATTTGTCCAATCAAGTGCATCCGTATAGGCCGCTACCCAGTTTACATGTTTTAAAATATCTGGGTGTTTTAAACGCGTCTGTAGTAAACTACGATAGCTATAGACATACACATTTTGATAACCCGCCTGCTTCATCGTGTCCATGTACTTGTTGATGATTTTAACCCAAGTGCCTGTATCACTTGGAGCTCTCTTGGTCTTATTGCCATATTCCCAGTTCTCAACATCGTAGTAGATAGGGTAAGACAAGTTCATCTTGTATTTTTTCAAGAGTTCAATGGTTTGATTAGCATCATTCTCAGCATCGGTCTCATTTTCAGCATAAGTATAGAGATAAACACCGTAAGGAATTCCAAGACGGTTTAACTCCTTAATATTATGAGCCAATTCCTTGTCCTCAGTTCCACTATAGCCCAAACGAACAATGACTCCATCAACGCCATTATCATCGATGACTTTTTTCCAATCACTGATACGACCATTGTGCTCACTGACATCGATAACTTTTTTAACTTGATCAGTCCCAACTTTGTTCTTCACGATGGTTAAAGAAATAACGTCTGCCATCTCTGGTGAACCCAGCCAACATTCAAGTCTTTCTTTTCTTTTAACTCACCTGAGTCAGAAAAAATATAGCGAGCATCATCCATGACTAATTCACCAGTCGCCATAGCACCACTTCCTGTCAAATAATAGTTACCTTGCCACTCATCTTTTAGCCATGTAGCCCCACTTTCTTGAAATAGTACCACTTGCCCATCAACCTTTTTGCCACTCTTGATTTGGCATAAGAACCATCAGACTTTTGAGATAGAAACTAAGTATGAATAGGCTGTATCATAAAGCCCATTCATTTTTTAGCATCATGGCACCTTGACCATTCAAGAAATAATTTCCTGCCATTGACTTTTAGCATATAGCCCCACTTCTTAAAAATAGTACCCATTTACTCTCGAACATGAATGCCATTCCTGATTAGCATAATGAACCATCAGATTTTCAGTAAAACCAACTCTGATTAGTGTTTATCATAAACCCATTCATTCTTAGCCATATAGCCCCCCGATTTTTAGTAGTACCATCCTGCAACTCATTCTGAGCATAGCCCATCAGACTTTTATAAAAACCAGCTTTTGGGCTTTATCATAAACCCACTCATTCTTTAGCCATAACCACCTGATTTTTAGGTAATAGTTTCCCTGCCATTCATTTTCGAGCATAACGACCATCTGATTTTAATATAAAACCAAGCCCTAGTAGTAGTTTATCAAAAATCCCACTCACTCTTGGCTTTTGGAACCATCAGCCTTTTACATAATAATCCCCTTCCCAGTGGGCTATTTTTTTGAAAGCTACTTCGGTCTTTTACTACACTAGCTGCTCTGTTTGATTGTTCTTTATTTCATCTTTTGATTAGTAGCTGATTTTTTGTCTTCTGAACTACTTTAGAGAACTGTCGTTTGCTATCCTGCAGAAGTACTATTCTGCTACTTCAGTTTCATTTGCAGCTACATGACTAACTGCTCAAGCCCTAGTAAAAACAGATACTTGCTAATCCAATTTTTTTCCAATCTTTTGTTTTCAATCTTTCCTCTCCTATAAAAAAATGGAACAGACATCTGAATGTCTGTTCCACCTAGCTTTTTGCTACTGATTATTTTTACAAAAGTCAAGCAAAGCCAAGAAGCTTTCTGCTTCAAGTGACGCACCACCAACAAGGGCACCGTCAACGTCTGGGCAAGCCATGTATGAAGCAACGTTTTCAGGTTTAACAGAACCACCGTATTGAACACGAACTTTGTCTGCAACTTCTTGACCAAAGTCAGCAGCTACAACGTCACGAACAACTTTACACATTTTTTGTGCATCGTCTTGTGAAGCTGATTTACCAGTACCGATAGCCCAGATTGGCTCGTAAGCGATAACTGATGCAACAACTTGTTCAGCAGTCAATCCAGCTAATGCAGCAGATACTTGAGCACCTACGAATTCAGCAGCTTTACCAGCTTCGTAAGTTTCAAGTGATTCACCACAACAGATGATTGGAAGCATGCCGTTTGCAAAGATTGCTTTTGCTTTTTTGTTGATATCTTCGTCAGTTTCATGGAAGTAGTCACGGCGTTCTGAGTGACCGATAACAACATAGTCAGTACCGATTTCTTTTCAAAAACTTGTGGGCTAGTTTCACCAGTGAAAGCACCTGCATTTTCAAAGTAGCAGTTTTGAGCAGCAACTTTAAGGTTTGAACCTTTAGCAGCAGCAAGAACAGCTGTCAAATCAAGAGCTGGAGCAGCGATACCTGCTTCAACAAGGTCTGATGAAGGAAGTTTTGATGCAACTGCTTCAACAAATGCTTTAGCTTCTTCTGGATTTTTATTCATTTTCCAGTTACCAGCGATAAATGGTTTACGTGACATTTCACATACCTCTTTTTTTCAAATTTATTTTTCTATTTATTTTTATCACAATTAAACACAGCTTGCAAATCTTACTCGGATTTCAAGCCTGCTTGCATGGATTAATCCTTCCAAAGATCCATAGCATTTCTGAAATCTGCAGATACCTGTGTCAACTGAGGATTGCTGGCTTCTCTTTCTGCCCTCTTAGCCTCGATTTGGGCCACACTTTTGATGCCTTCATGGCGCCAGTTTCTCAAAATGGCCTGGATGTACTTCCAATTTGCTTTTCCATTTAAAACAGCTTCACGAAGAGCTTCCTTAATCAAGTCAGCACTGGTTCCATCTTCTTTTAGTGTCTTAGTCAAATCTTCAATTTCAAAAGGTGTCAACAGGCGTCCCAACTCCTGCTGGAAGGTTTCTACCAAATCCTTGAGCTGGTTTTGAGGTGTCAACTGGTCTGAACTCGAAGCAGTAGCTCCAAGCAAGTCATCCAAGCGTTCCAAGGCCAAACTAGCATCAAAAAGCAATTCGATTTCACCATTCAATTCAATCGTTCGATACTGAAGTAGTCCCCTCTCCGTCAGATTAGAGATGGACTGGTTGACATCTGAAATTTCCTTGCCAATCCTGTCAGCAATCTGGCTTGGAGACATTTCTTCTATGCCAGTCGTATTTTGCAAATAGAAAAATTGCCAGACTAGAAAATCGTCGCTAGAAGGAAAGAGTTCCTTAAAATGCAAGAGCAGGGCACTCGGTAAAACCAAGTTCCCTGATTTAAAAGCGTCTAAATATGTCATAATTCCTCTTATAAATATCCATATGCAGATGCATCATCTTCTATCTTTCTCCAGTCAAAAGGTGTCTCCTGATAGACCGCATAATTCACCCAGTTACTGAAAAAGAGAGCTGCAGATGAAGACCAACAAAGACAAGGTGTCTGGTTGACATCATCATCCTTAAAGTAATTTTCTGGAATATGTGGATCCAAACCTGCATCACGATCTCGGAAATACTCTTTTGCCAAGGTATCACGGTCATATTCCAAATGCCCAAAACTATAAATTTCTCGCAAATCACGACTGGCCAAAATCGAAACCCCAACCTGAGGTCCTTCTGATAAAATCTCGAGATTGGTTTTGTTTAAGATCTCTTCCTTAGAAATCTCCGTATGCCGAGAATGAGGGGATACATAGCTATCGTCAAAACCTCTAAATAGAAGATGACCTTCCTTTAAGGTGTCCTGAGGATAGATACCCGATAACTTACTGTCCATCTGGTATTTTTCCACTCCATAGCGCAGATAAAGACCAGCCTGAGCTCCCCAACAGATATGAAGGGTCGAATAGACATGAGTCTTAGACCACTCAAGTACCTGACTGAATTCCTCCCAATAGTCCACTTCCTCAAATGGTAAATGCTCAACTGGAGCACCCGTGATAATCATGCCATCAAAATACTCATCCTTAACTTCAGGAAAAGTTTTATAAAAGGTCTCCATGTGCTCTGAACGAGTTGTCTTAGAACGGTGGCTTTCCATATAGAGAAAATCAATATCCAGTTGCAGGGGTGTATTAGCCAAATGGCGCAACAACTGGGTCTCTGTGACCATTTTTGTGGCATAAGATTTAAGATTAAAATCTTCAAAGGACGGATATCTTGGTGGGCCGCACGTTGATCATCCATGACAAAGATGTTCTCTGTCCGTAAAATCTCAACAGCTGGTAATTTTTTATCAATTCGAATCGGCATAACCCTCTCCTAACTGTATTCTTTCAGGAATCATTGCATATGTTTGAAGCCAAATCTCAAACACCTAGTCCTTTTATTATACTGCAAGAAGATATAGTTTTCAATTATAGTTTTTCTCTAACTAGCTATAGTCTATTTTTATATCCTAATGTAGAGAAAACAGCCCTAGGGACTGTTTTTCATTAATAATGCATAAGAACTTTGTAGTCGTAGTCACCGATTTTTTCACGGCCATTCAATTCATCCAATTCAACAAGGAAAGCACAGCCTGCTACAACACCACCAAGTTTTTCAATCATCTCGATGGTTGCCTTAACAGTTCCACCTGTTGCCAAGAGGTCATCTACGATAAGAACACGTTGACCTGGCTTGATGGCATCCGCGTGCATAGTCAAGGTATCAACACCGTACTCTTTTTCATAGTCAGCAGAAATGACTTCACGTGGCAATTTACCTGGCTTACGAACAGGCGCAAAACCAATTCCCAACTCAAAGGCAACTGGACAGCCCACGATAAAATCCACGAGCCTCAGGTCCCACGATCATGTCAATTTTCTTGTCAGTAGCATACTGAACGATTTCACGAACAGCGTAGCTATAAGCATTCCCATCAGCCATCAAAGGACTGATATCACGGAAGGTAATACCTTCCTTTGGATAATTTTCAATTGTTGCAATGTAATCTTTTAAATTCATCTTTTTCTTTCTTTCAAAGTTTTTTTACTCTCTATTATAGCATATTTTTTAAGAAAGAAAAAAGGAAAAGTTAACATCAATAATTATCTAACGATTTGACGATTTATAACTAGCCATAGCAATAAAGCCCAAGTTCTTTTTATTCTTATTAAACATTTTATACATAGTCAAAAACTGCTTTCTATTCTCCTTTTTACAAGCATTTACACAAATTTTCAAGGTTCCTAGCCAACCTTCGTCATAAATCATACCCGATAATTTCATTAATGTCATTTCACCAGTCAATACTTTCACATCACAATAACCTGATTCTATCATCACCTGTTCCCAACCATCTTGAGTTAAAGGACCTACATTTACATGAATCGCTTGCGACAATTCCTGTCTGACGGACTCTTTAGCTTCCTTAAGAAGCACATCATGTGTCAGGAGAAGACCTTCAGGTTTTAAAACCCTTAGATATTCCATTACACATTTTTTCTTAGCTTGATCGGCTTGCATAGTCAGCATAGCTTCATTTATAACAATATCAAAACTAGCATCTTCATAAGGAAGTTTCATTCCATTTGCTCTTTCAAAACTGATTAAATGAGCAACACCTGCCGTTTCAGCAGATTTTTTTGCCACTTCTAAAGCTTGAGCATCCATATCAACAGCAGTTATCTTACAACCAAAACGCTGTGCCAACTCAATTGCTGTAGTTCCCCTATTACACGCAACCTCTAGTATTCTCTTTTCTTTTGAAAATCCTCCTTCCGCAATTAACCAATCTGTGGCACGTTTTCCACCTGGGCGTAAGCGTTTTTTCCCCAGTTTTGCTAAAAACTTATGACCTGCTTCTGACATTTGAACACCTCTGTTTTTTTCTTCATTATAACATAAAATTATATTATCTGACAATTCTAATCTATTATTTGATAAATTAGAATCAAAATCATACAGTCTGCCCTGACTATAGCATAAATCTATTAATTACCTCTATAGTCCAAATTCAATCGTTCCCATCATGTACACGTATGGATTACGACTAGCTATTTTGACTTTCGTATTTCTGGTACCCTCATCCGCTATATATTCCTTACTATCACCTTCCTGTTCGTAGAGCTACGATTTTCTAACAATTCTTATTTTCAATGTCAGACTTAGGAATCTTATCTGTAGCGGGCACCCACAGATGACATGCACCTCAGATGCACGGTATGCCCGTCGTATACTAAAATCAAAGACCTTGCCAGTCACGTAGAGATAGGCACAATCTTTGATTCATTTTTTAATAATTTTGGTAGCAACTTATTCAATGCTACTATCTACTATATAGAAGCTAGGAATACTCATCGTCACACTAAAACTACGAACACATCTTGCTCCTAAATCTTTATATTTATAAAAACAATTAATTTGTTAAAGAATAAAACTAAGAACCTTGAAAGCAATTTTAATTACTAACTTACAATTCCGTACGATTTTCAATCGCTCTTAATAAAGTGACTTCGTCAGCATACTCAATATCTGCTCCTACAGCTAATCCTCGAGCCAAACGCGTCACTTTTATACCTGCTGGTTTAAGCAAACGAGATAAATACATGGAAGTCGCTTCCCCATCTGCTGTCGCATTGGTTGCTACAATGATTTCTGTAACTTCACTATCCATGAGACGAGTCATGAGACTTTTTAGATTGATATCATCAGGACCAACACCATTCATTGGAGAAATCAATCCATGTAAAACATGATAAAGCCCGTGATATTCTTGGATATTCTCCATAGCTGCAACATCTCGGCTATCTTCGAGTACCAAGATGGTTGTCTGATCCCTAGTCGAATCAGTACAAATTGAGCACGGATCATCATCTGTTAAACGACCACAAATTGAACAGTAGGTCAATTCCCTCTTGGCAGAAAGAAGATTCTTTGCAAATTCGTTAACGTCATCATCAGGCATCCCAATGGTATAAAAGGCTAGACGAGTAGCTGTTTTAATTCCGATTCCCGGAAGTTTGGAATAACTGTCAATCAACTTAGCAATAGGTGTTGGATATAGCATAATTTCCTCTCTAATTCATTGGATGGTGTTGTTGATAAAGATTGATAATATCTCGCGCGATTGATGGACCAACTCCATTTGTGAGATTGGTATTATGGGGAAAAACAACCGCAACGGCAATCTGTGGATTATCAGATGGTGCATAGGCAACAGCGTTAGTATTGGTAGCTTGCTGGCCATTAGCTAAATAGCTTTCAGCTGTACCTGTTTTACCACTAATAGACACCAAGGCACCATTTGAAAATGCACGCCCTGTTGTCAATCCACTAGTGCCATGAGCCACTTGATAAAATCCTTGGTGCAATAAACTCAAATCAGATTCTGAAATCTTGACTTTATTCATTTCTGTCGGTTGTATCTGCTGAATCAAATCTCCGAGCTGTCCCTTGTCATTATTGCCATAAATTCCTTCAACAATATGAGGAGCGACACGCACACCATTATTTGCAATAGTTGCGACATACTGAGCCAACTGCATCGGAGTATAATTGTCAAACTGACCGAAAGCATTTGTTATGTAATTCGCAAAACTATAATCTTTAGGGATAAAACCAGTAGATTCATCAGGTAAATCAATTCCCGTAGCAGAACCTAGACCGTATTCAGCAAAGGTAGAACGTAGTTTTCCCATAGCAGACTTAAGATTAGTAGTTCCTACAAACATATTTGGTTCATAAGTCAATCCCATTAGCCCCAAGGCAGTTTGAACCATATAAGCATTAGATGAATATTCCAGAGCTTGAACTGCTGTAATCGGCATTGGATCTGAAAAAGCAGTATACCAAGAATTAATAGGAGATGAACCTTGAAATACAATGGATTGATCTGTTAAGGTCTGATTTCCTGACAAAACTCCATTTTCCCAACCAGAACTAATAGTCGCAGCCTTCACAACCGAACCTGGAACAAAAACATTGGTTACTGTACCTAAAGAATCTTGCGTTAACTCCCCTGACTTTAAGTCATGTTTGATTCCTGACATAGACAACACTGCACCTGTCTTTGGATTAAGGGCTACTGCATAAACACCTTCAGAATATTTAGCTCCTCCATTCCCTAGCTCTGAATTGAAATAACTTTTGAGAAGGTCATCCACACTATCTTGGAAAGATAGATCAATTGTCAGTTTAATGTTGTTCCCTTTGGTTCCTTCTTCAATATTTTCAACACTTTCCATGTCGCCAAACTTATTCAAGTGAACTTCCTTGACAGATCTTTTCCCTTGTAAGTTTTCTTCATATTGTTTTTCCAAATAAGATGTTCCGACACGGTCATTTAAAGAATAGCCTTTTTTCAAATATTCGTCAACATCTTCCGCTGGAAGACCACCTTTTTCACTCGATACGCTTCCTATAATGGATAAGAGGGACGTATCTAATACCTTTCGATCCCATGAAGTAGAAATGCTAACACCTGGTAACTCTTTGGATGAAGACGCTATTAGAGCAATTTGAGTATCCGTTAAAGTATCTGTTACAATATTACCAGTAGCAAAATTTCCAACAGTATTTAGTTGACTAAATAGGTAAATCTCTTTCTTTTCTTCATCCGTGTAGTTCAATTGACTTGATTCAATGCTTTCAACTGCATTGTTATATAGTTCTGATTCAGATAGACGGTTACCATCTGAACCTAAACGTTTATCTTTTGGGAGGGCTTCAACTGTTTTTTTGTAAATTTCAGGATCCGCTAAATAATAGTCTACCAGTTGACGTTCTGTCACATAAGTGGATGAAAGACTTACATACCCTACTAGTTTTTTTGCTATTTCTTTTAAATCCGAGGCGGTCATTTTATTATTTCGTGTAAAGGAGACAACTTGTTTGGCTATGTTCTCAACCAAAGGTTTACCGCTAGCATCATAAATCTCTCCACGAGCCGAACTAGTTGTAACCTTGGTTTTACTAGCTGAAGCTAACTTTGTTTCATAAAAATCCTTGTTTAACACCTGCATATACAACAAACGACCAATTATGGTCATAAATAGTACAATGACGATTGCAAACAACAAATTAAGCCGAATCGGAATCGAATGGCTGTTAAATTTTCTCATACAAATCAGTCCCATTTCTAAATAAAATCTTACCTTTCATTGTACCATAATTTAGAGAGAAAATTATGGAAAAGAAAAAAGCTTTTTTAACTTTAGTTCTATCTGAAATATATGTTATAATGAATGTAAATGATAAATAAAATGGCTTATTTCACTGGATTACACATATAAAGGAGCCTTTCTTATGGAAAAAACTGATATTGCAAGTATCATTGATTCGCACTTTGAAGAAATGACAGACCTTGAACAAGAAATTGCACGCTATTTTTTACAAGTAGAAACATTTAATGATGATTTATCTTCTCAACAAGTAACTAAAAAATTACATGTCTCCCAAGCTGCCCTCACTCGTTTTGCTAAAAAATGTGGTTTTACAGGATATAGAGAATTTGTTTTTCAATACCAACAGCAAGCAGGCAATCAAAATACTCATCTACCTAATCATAGCCCTCTTACCAAACGTGTTCTAAGAAGCTATAGCAATATGCGAGAACAAACACAAGATCTGATTAATGAAAAGCAACTCGAACGTGTTGCCCAATTAATCGAAGATGCAGAACGTGTTTATTTTTTTGGGACAGGTAGTTCTGGTCTTGTCGCTCGGGAAATGAAATTACGTTTTATGCGTCTGGGTGTTGTCTGTGAAGCTCTAACGGATCAAGATGGATTTGCATGGACAACAAGTATTATTGATGAAAATTGCTTAATCATTGGCTTCTCACTTTCTGGAACAACTCTTTCTATTTTAGATAGTTTACTCGATGCCAAAGAAATGGGAGCAAAAACTGTCCTTTTCACCAGTGTTCCCAATAAAAACAGTCAGGCTTATACAGAGACGGTTCTTGTCGCCGCACATAGTCAACCGTCTTACATTCAGCGCATTTCCGCTCAACTTCCTATGCTCTTTTTCATCGATTTAATTTATGCTTACTTTTTAGAACTCAACCGTGAAAATAAAGAAAAAATCTTTAATAGCTATTGGGAAAATAAAAAACTAAATGGTTATCGTAGACAAAATCGTGTTAGAAAATCCTAGTTTGGCTTAGCCAAACTAGGATTGTTTTGTTTTAAAATGATAGTAGGCTCCCAACATACCTGCAGTATTTTGATGCTGGGCGAATTCTAATCTTGTTTTTCTCAGCCAAACTTGGTACCAAAGCTTCTTTCAAAGCTGCACGAATTTTTGGTTTCAGAATCGCTTCTTGTCCCATAATTCCGCCACCTAGAATAACTACTTCTGGATTGGCAACATAGCAGATATTAGCTAATCCTTTTCCAAGGTAGTCTACCATGCGGTCAATACCTTCCATACAAAGCTTGTTGCCTTCAGTAGCCTCTTTGAAGATGCGTCGACCATTCCACTGATCAACTGCTTCTCCATGTGCCTCAGCTACATATTTCACTAAAGCTGTTGTAGAAGCTAAATCTTGGAAAGCTCCATCCTGCATATGCATATATCCAACTTCACAAGCTGAATTGCTAAATCCATGGAAGACCTTACCATCCATAATCAAGCATCCACCGATACCTGTTCCGATTGTCAAGCAGACCGTCACACTTGCTCCCTTACCTGAGCCAGATACAGCTTCAGCAAGACCTGCACAGTTGACGTCATTTTCAATCTCACAAGGGATTTCAAAGGTAGTCTCAATTTCTTTTTTAAACTGAGTACCAGCATAGTTAGGAATTTGAGGGCCTGCATAGAAGATCTCCCCTTTATCCGGATCCACCATTCCCGCTGAAGAAATGGCTACCCCTGCTACAGAACCTTTTTCTAAATAGCTGGCTACAATATCTTTGGTCTTTTGTAAAATGTGTGGACCACCCTTATAGGCCTCAGTTGGCATTTCATGCGATTCAACAAGTTGGCCTTCTTGGTCGATTAAACCATATTTGATATTAGTTCCACCGATATCAATTGCAACGTAGTGTGTCATATATACCTCCTTTTGGATTAGAGGAAGCGCTCCTTAGTTTCACGAATTAATTGCGCTGCTGCTTCTACAACTGGACGATCTTCTTCAGTAACTGGTGTTAATGGAGAACGAACAGATCCGATGTTAAGCCCTTCATTGATTTTTAATACTTCTTTAATAACGCAGTACATATTACCATGTGCAGAAGTCAATTTACCGATAATCGCATTGATTGCATATTGCAATTCACGCGCTGTTTCCAAATCTTTGTCTGCAATCAATTGGTTGAGTTTCAAGAAGAGTTCTGGCATCGCTCCATATGTACCACCAATACCAGCTTTGGCACCCATGAGACGGCCACCTAAAAACTGCTCATCTGGACCGTTAAAGACGATGTGGTCTTCTCCACCAAGGCTAACAAAGGTTTGGATATCTTGAACTGCCATAGATGAATTCTTAACACCAATAACACGTGGGTTTTTCAACATTTCAGTATAAAGACTTGGTGTCAAAGCAACACCGGCCAATTGAGGGATGTTGTAGATAACATAGTCTGTATTTGGTGCAGCAGAGCTGATATCATTCCAATATTTAGCAACTGAATATTCAGGTAAACGGAAGTAAATTGGAGGAATAGTGGCAATGGCATCTACTCCCAAGCTTTCTGCGTGACGAGCGAGCTCCATACTATCTTTAGTATTGTTACAAGCTACGTGAGCAATAATCGTCAATTTGCCTTTAGCAACTGCCATCACTTCTTCCAAAATCAATTTGCGGTCTTCAACGCTTTGGTAGATACATTCACCAGAAGAACCATTAACATAAAGACCTTGAACACCTTTATCAATGAAGTATTGAACCAAGGCACGCGTACGTTCTGGACTCACTTCTCCTTGATCATCATAACATGCGTAAAAGGCTGGAATGACACCTTCGTATTTTTTCAAATCTGACATAGATTTTCTCCTATTATTTTTTATTTTCTGCTAAAGCAGATTGTTTCTTTACTATTTAAGTATACACTTTACAGAAAGTGCTTTCAATATTTTTTAAAAGAACTTAGATTTTAGTTTCTCACTTATAAGATAGTTTTTCAAGCATTTGAAAGTAGTTTCAGATAAGATGATAATCTTTAATCATACTTTGCAAATATCTTTTCCATCAAACCTACTTGCATAAAAGTTAGAAGGGCAAATCCAAAAAGAATAAAAGCGGATCCTCCTAACAGAAGAGTAAAAGCAGATAGATAGAGAACCATAATGATTAGTAAAAGAATGATCAACATCAGGAAGAACCATGGAAAGTTTAGACTTGCCAAAATCAATCCTTTTTGAAGAACTTCCTTCCAAGATAAATCATAACGTGCAGCGATAGGATAACTAGCCAACATCACAATGGTAAGGAAAATCAGAATACCTAAACAAATAGCTTTAACTAATTGAAAAGGAAGAGCTGTTTGTCCCCAGAAGAGATAAAGGTCAGACAGGCTTAGTAAGACAATGCTCAACTCTAAAAGACCCAATTGAAAACCCAGCTTTATATTTTGCCTGAAAACTCTTAGATAGGTTCTAAAAACTGGAACACGTCTACTTTGCTTGACTTCAAACACCGTCTGATAGAGACTAATTTTGGCTACTCCAATCGTTACGATTGGTAAACAAGTTACTACAAAGAGAAGATTGACTGTTACAATATCTAAAACCTTCTCACTAATTCGCATTAGAAAATTATCTGTATCAAATGCAGCCTTGATGAGACTTCTTCCTTTTTGTGACATCTTTTACTCCCCCTATAATTTAATTTATATCACTTGCTAAATCATTCCGATTTATCAGTTGATAAGATTCAACTCTTAAATTCAATTTTCAAAAGTGCTTAATAAGATAGTCATCAGCTATCTCTGCCTATCATTCTAATCAATTAAAATTTTAAACAAATACTTGCGAACTTGATCTTCCATACCTGCATAGCCATTTGGCTGGTGTGGTTCTCCTGGGAAGAAAATCGCAAAATTGTGATAACCTAATAAGAGTGGGTACTTTTCATGACAATGAACAAAGCCAATGTCACTCGTTTCGTCAAATGCTACTGCTTCATCTTTGATACGTGAACCATAGCTAGAATATTCATGCCCTTCTACCAACAAATGCAAGTCTGCATAGTTCTTGTGGTGTTCAAACTGGTCATTTTCAGCTTTATTTAGGACATTTTCTTGAACAACTAGAAAGACCTTGTCCCCATCAATCTCATATTTTCCTAATTCAAATGAATCTTTACGATGTTCATAAAGATAATCAATTGCCTTGTCAAGATTTGGATGAATCCCTTTATAAAAGCTAATATTTTTTTAAATCGTCAAAAAAATCATTATTTTTCTCCTTTAAAAAAATCATCATTAAGCGATTAAAACCAACACCTCCAACAGTGTCATTTACTGTCGGAGGCTTTTTAGATCATGCTATCAATAGCAAATTTATACTGTGAAAAGAAATTGTTTCTTATCCTTTAACAGCTCCCATAGTGATACCTTGTGTAAAGGATTTTTGGAAGACTAAGAAGACTGTTACGATTGGTACAGCGGCAAGAGCTGCACCTGCCATGATTAAACCATAGTTGGTTGCCATTTCGGCCTGCATGGTCGCAACCCCAAGTGAAATAGTCAAATTGTTACGTGAAGTCAACATAACCAACTGCATGAAGTAGTCGTTCCATGTATTGATGAAGGTAAAGATTGCAAGGGCTGCAAATCCTGGTTTCACAATTGGGAAGGCTACGCTCCAGAAAGTACGAATCTCACCACAACCATCAATTTTAGCTGATTCAAGAAGTTCTGTTGGGATATTTTCACTAAATTGTTTCATGAGGAAGACCCCGAATGGCCATCCGATTAATGGCAAGATAACTGCCCAGAGAGTGTCATGGATTCCCATAAAGTTGACAATACGTACCAAAGGTACAAGAACAACTTGCTTTGGAAGTGCCATGGCTGCAATAAAGATTGCAAAGAGAATACGTTGACCATAGAAACGTTTTTTAGCTAGTACATAACCTGCTAGAGAAGAGGTTGCACAGACTAAAAACATAGTTACAAGTGAGATGAACACTGAGTTCCACATCCACTGCAAGGCAGGGTTTTGCACCATAAGTTGTTGGAAGTTTTCCATGGTTGGCATTTTAGGGAACCATTGTGGTGGAATTACGATTGTATCTGGCTGAGATTTAAAGGCACCTGTCAAGATCCAGTAGAATGGAAAGATGAACAGCACAGTCAACAAGAGCAAGATAATAGTTGAAATAACAGTGAAAGCTGTTAAGGGTTTCTTTTGTGTAGATTGCATAGCTGTCTCCTTTCGTTAGTATTCTACATCGTTTCCAAGCACTTTAAATTGAACAAAGCTGACGATAGCGATCATAACCGCTAGGAATACACCAATTGTGTTGGCATATCCATACTCTGTCAATTGGAAGGCTTTTTCGTAAAGGTAGTACATAAGTGTACTTGTTGAGTAGTTTGGACCACCTGAAGTCAAAAGCTGAATCAAGGCGAAACATTGGAATGAGTTAATTGTTGTGATAATAGCGATGTAAAGTGTTGTTGGAAGGAGGCTTGGCCATTTAATCTTCCAGAAAACTTGTAGCTCAGTTGCACCATCAACACGCGCTGCTTCAACTAATGAATTGTCGATATTACCCATGGCAGCGATATAAAGGATAATCGGTTGACCAACAGACGTTGTCAAAAGGATAATCATAATCGCCATCAAAGCCCAGTTTTTATCACCCAACCAAGAAATATTTTGACTGATAATATGGCTTGACTTAAGGACAAAGTTCAAAATCCCTGATAGTGGATCATAGATCCATTTCCAAACTACCGTAACGGCAACACTACCTGTTACAACTGGTAGGAAGAAGACAAAACGATAGAAAGATCTAGCAATGGCATTTTGATGATAGGTTTGAGATGCCACAAAAAGTGAGAATAGTACAACAACTGGTACAGATCCTATAACCAAAATAACTGTATTAATCAATGATTTTGTAAAGACTGGATCTTTAAACATACGAATATAGTTATCCAAACCTACAAACTCAAATTTAGTCATAGAGTAGTTAAAGAAACTTGTAATGAATCCCATAATCATAGGAGCCAATACAAAGATGACAAAGAAGAATAACACTGGTGCTAGGAAAGCATAGGAAATAACTGTTTCCCTCATACGAATTTTGTTAACTTTCACAGTCGGCACCTCTCTTTCAAATAGAATAGTTTTTTGATATTTTGGACTGTTTTAAAATCAAAATGAAATTTTTCAAACTCAACTTATGTAAGAACTTCATTTTAATTTTCATACGACAGTCCCATGCTTTTAAAATAAAAGCCTCCCTTTTCTTACATGGGCTATGTACAGGGAAAAGGGAGGACTCAATCTGACTTAGTGCTTATTATTTAGTAGCTTTTTTAATTGTTTCGTTAGCTTTTTCAGTGAAGGCTTTCAAAGCATCCGCTGGTTTTTCGTCACCATTTGATACAGATTGCAACATTGGGAACCAAAGTGTTCTCATTTCAGCAAAGCCATTGATAGTGTTGTAGTATGGTGAGTAGTATTTAGTCCAACCACTGATTGTTTCCATACGTTTGTCTTCATATAGTTTACCAAATGAAGTACGAACTGGGAAGGCACCTGTACGTACAACGTCTTTTGGACCCCATTCTTTATCGTCCGCGATAAATTGTACAAATTTCTTAGATGCTGCAACTTTCTTGTCATCTTTATTGTTAAATACCGCAAATCCGTTTACAAGGTATTCAAGAGCTGGTTTACCAGAATCTGATGGGAATGGCACTTCTACCACTTCTACTTTACTTGCTTCCAAGAGTTTCGCTTGGATACCGTTTTGAGCTGGTGCCCAAAGGATTGTGTAAGATGTTTGTCCGTTCGCAAAGTTTTGGATATCTGCTCCACCGTCAAATTGTGAACCATTGTTCAACAAGCCATCTTTAATCCAGCCTGCTGCTTTTTCAAGACCTTTTACAAATTTAGGATCATCAGTTGTATATTTTGTTACTTCTTTGTCTGTTACAGAAGCTCCATAAAGGTTAGAAATGAAGGCACGTGTTCCTTGGTCTCCCCCTTGACCAGAACTGAACAATGAACCTGGAGTATATCCTTTGGCTTTAAGAGCTTTCAAAACTTTTTCAAAGTCATCTGTTGTCCAACCTTCTTTTACAAGATTAGCAACTCCAGCCTCTTCCAACATTTTCTTGTTCATAGCCATATAGAATGGTGCTGAACTGATTGGATACATATATGCTTTATCTCCAGCTTTACTTGCTTTACGATATTTTCGTTGTTAACATCCTTGACAAATTCATCTGTGAAGAGGTCATTCAACTCAGCCAATTTACCATTCTTACCGTATTGGATGATACGTCCTGGTGCGTCAAAGAGTACGTCTGGAGCAGTTCCTGCTTCAATAGCTGTAGTGATTTTTTCAGGACCAGATTTGAAGTCGATTGTTTCCAATTTCACTTTGACATCTGGATTTGCTTTTTCAAAAGCTTCGATGATTGATTTTTCATAAGTACCAACACCGTCACCAGTTTTTTCTTGAGTGAAGACTGGGAATGCCCACCATGTAATCTCTGTTTTTCCGCTATCGCTACCAGATTTTGCAGCGTCTTTGCTTCCTCCAGAATTTCCACAAGCTGCAAGGCCAAGAACTGCAGCACCCGCAAGTACTGTACAAGCTAGTTTTCTAAATTTCATTTGTATTCTCCTATTTTTTAATTAGCGTATCCATATAGGATAGTGAGTAAGTGCCATTGTATACGTTTTTATTTGTTTTGACGCATCTACCACTCTCCTCTGTTTTGAGATTGCATTATTTAAGACCAGCAACGAAGCGTTCTGTAATCTCTTTTGGTCTAGTAATAGCGCCACCAACAACAATACCTCTTACTCCATATCCAAGGATTTGTTTGGCTTGTTCTGGTGTATGAATTTTCCCTTCGGCAATGACATCTACACCTGCTTCACAGAGCTTTTTAATTAGTTCGAAGTCTGGACCGTCCACTTTTGGACTATAAGATGTATATCCTGATAAGGTAGTACCTACAAAATCAATTCCTGCTTCAACTGCTGCTACACCTTCTTCAAAGGTACTTGTATCAGCCATCAATAGCTGGTTCGGATATTTCTCCTTAACCTGACGAATAAATTCTTGAATCTCTAGACCATCGTAGCGTTCGCGCTTTGTACAATCCAGAGCAATTACCTCAATGTCGAGTTCAGCTAGTTCATCAACTTCTTTCATAGTAGCAGTGATGAAGGGTTCTTGTGGTGGATAATCTCGTTTGATAATCCCTATAATTGGAAGTTTGGTTACTTCCTTAATTTCTTTGATATCACGAACACTATTGGCTCTGATACCGACCGCTCCACCTTGCTCAGCCGCTTTGACTAGCAAGGGGATGACTCCTCCCGCTTCTGTATAAAGCGGTTCGTGAGGAAGGGCCTGACAAGAAACGATGATTCCATCTTTAATTTGTTCAATCAAAGCTTCTTTGCTAATTTGTGGCATCCTATCTCCTCCTTTTCTTTGTTTTTATGAGTTTATTATATCTCATTTTAAAAGCGCTTTCAATACTTTGTTATATGATAGATTGCAGTTTCAAAAAGAAAACAAGTCAAACACCCCCTTTAAAAGTACTTTCAAAGAGGTGCTTGACTTATTATAAGAGAATACCGATATTTATTTCACTATCTCAGATAGCTTCACTTTGCGATCTTCAAACATAGACTGAGTACAAGCATCTGCAGTAGCAATTGCTTCTAGAGCAGCTTCCCCTGTCAATAGTTTGGCAAATTCTTCTGACACTGGAGCTCCTTGCATAATTTCGTGTAGATAGCGCATTTCTTTATCAATGACAGATGATAACCATAATGGAGTACGTTTTCCTGGTTTACCATAAGCAATCGCTCCATCCATTTCTGTACTATGATAGATACGAGTACGATCATCATCTTCTTCTTGAGATTCATGAATCAAGAAATAACTTTCTTGTCCATCTAGCTTAAGAGTTCCTTTACAGTTGAAAGAATCCTAAAAACCAGCCTAAAATCCTAGCTCATTTTTAGGATTCTAGACTGGTTTATTTTAAATCAACATCGGAGATTATTTAACAGTGAAAAGAAAAATTAACTGTCTTTTTCGACTATAAGAAATCAGTGCTCCAAGGATCATTCCTACGAAACCAAATAAGATTGTTAATAATGAAGAAGATTCACCTGTCTTAGGTAACATGGACTGTTCATTATTACTTACTTTATTCTCTGATTGGTTAGTTCCTGAGTTTCCATTTGTAGATAACAATTTAGGTGATAGTGATAATTCCTCCTCTTTTTTAGCTTTTGTAGGATTATCAAGTGCTAAATTGTCAATAGAAAGTCGGAAAGTCATTGCATAAATACTGAAAAGTGGTTTGTCTCGAAAAATGACTTTTCCATCTTTTTTTGCATGAATTCAAGAGCATGTAAATTTCCTTCTGGATCTACATAATAAACATGTTCAACAGACTGATCTGTAGTAAAAGTAATAAGAACTTTTCCTTTAGGTTGAACAGATTGTCCATCTGTATTTTTCAACTTGATATCAAACGCCTTATAGTTTAATGAGTTTAAACTACTAACTTTCACTTCTTCTATTTGAACATCTTTAACATTTCTCAAAACTTCTTCTGAAGCTTGAATCCGAACACTTCCTGTTTCATTTTTGAAAAGACGTTGCGAGCTATCCAGACTTGGATTAACTTGATTAGTTTTTTCTTCTTTCTTACTTTCCTTATTATTTGCTTGTTTATCAGTAGATTTTACTACTGAAGTTTCTTCTGGTGTTGTGAATAGTCCTGTATAGTCTTCTACATTATGCACAGCACTGGCTACTGCATTTACTCCACCTATGTATTCTGGAAGTTCATTGATTGCTCCGTCAATTCCGTTGACTCCATCTTTGTACTCTAGCAAATCATTTGAAGCTGCCAGAACAAAGTTAGCGCCTCCTGTGTACTCTGGAAGAACTTCTCTTGTCGCTACTTCTTCCCCTGCTGTTCCTATAGCTCCACTATAATCTTCTATTTCATTCGCCGCTGCTTCTACTGCGTTTACTCCTCCGCTATATTCATCTACATCTGAAGTTACGACTGGGTCTGAACTGACTCCGCCTATGTATTCTGGAAGTTCATTGATTGCTCCGTCAATTCCGTTGACTCCATCTTTGTACTCTAGCAAATCATTTGAAGCTGCCAGAACAAAGTTAGCACCTCCTGTGTACTCTGGAAGAACTTCTCTTGTCGCTACTTCTTCCCCTGCTGTTCCTATAGCTCCACTATAATCTTCTATTTCATTCGCCGCTGCTTCTACTGCATTTACTCCTCCGCTGTATTCATCTACATCTGGAGTTACGACTGGGTCTGAACTGACTCCTCCTGCATAGTCTAAGAGAGATTCTGTGGTAGCTACTTCTTCTCCTGCTGTCCCTATAGCTTCAGTATAATCTTTTACATCATTTATCGCACTCTCTACAGCACTTATTCCACCAGGAATACCTGACCCTTCTAGATTAACCGGTAAGTTGTGCATACTCTCAATACTGCCTTCAACTATTCCTGTAATTTCTTGACCTATATCTTTTTTATTTGCAGCAAATAAAAGAGTTTTATTATCTAACTGAGTCATAAACTCTGCTGTGTTACCATTAGCTAATTTCAAAGTAGGTGCTTGATTTACTAAAACTTCTGAATCAAATTGTAAACTTATAACACCTTCTCCCATATCAGTTGCATCTTTAACTTTTACCTCTTTAGGAGAAATTCGATCTTTACTCAAGAAGTCCCAATTAAATTTCTTATAAGAAAGGGTATAGCGATTTTGACCATTCTCGCTATGTTCATATAAAATTCCGTATTCTCCGTTACCCAAGTCTTGTAATGAATTATATGCAAATTCTCCACCTTGAATTAAATGATGTTTTATCCAAGTCAACTCGCCATTTTTCTCAACACGTGCCAAATGAACTAAACCATCTTTTCGTTCGTGGCCTGGTCCAGCAGCATTGCTAAGAAGAATGTACTCTTTCCCATCATGCATCGTATGAATAGCTGACATTTGCACATAGGCATCTTTACCTCTGGATAACGTTTGATTGTTTTCTCCCAAGTAACTCCCCCATCTTTACTAGTAGCAACCTGAAGATCTCCAGTTAAACCACGCATAAATAGTTTTACATCGCCATTATTCAATTGCAGAACTGTTGCTTCTGTATTTTGTGCACCATTATTATTCATAGTAGATGAATGGATAACTCCATTTCCAACAGGTCTATTATCGTTTGGAGCTTCTCCTGCATGCCAAGTTACACCATGATCATCTGAATAAATAAGACGAGAAGATTGAGAACCCCATAAATGTACAACACTATTTGTTGTATAAGCTGGCACTAAGATACGACCTTTGTGAACTCCAGTACGAAGTACGATTCCTGTTCCTGGACCAGTTCCAAGGAATTTCATCCAGTCTTGACGAATTGCAGGAGTAATATCTTTTGGTGCAGACCATGTTTTACCGTCATCATCACTATAAGACATCCATAAATAACTTGTGTTAGCAACTCTAAATGGATTTTTAGTACTTTGTGCAAAGTAAACATTACCTATTAAAGTCTGCCCTTTATACAAATCACCTTTATCACTATATCCTGGATTTTTAGGATCTACCACAACGTGGTATTCTGTTTTTTGATTTTGTGAATTGTAAACCTCACCATTTTCTCGAATTGTGTAATGACCTTTTTCACCAGATTTATATAAAATTTGATAAGATTTATCTCCTACCTTCTCATACGCTTTTTCTGGTTTATCAGGCATAGCAAACACTGCTTTTCCTTCTGGGAACATATCGTAAACCGAAAAGATTCTCTTCGTTTCTGGATCTTGAACTAATACCATATCAATATTTAAGGGTGATGGAGCAGTTTTATCCTTAGCATCTGGGTTATCTCTAAGATTAGAAATTGTTATTCTATCTCCCCATGTTTGTCCATTATCTTGACTGCGACGAATTACCATACCAATATCTCCCCAGTCAGAGAAGTGTAAACGTCTTTCATCCGCTCCAGCAATTAAAGTTCCTTTGTCTGTTTTTAATAATGCCGGAATTCGATAAGTATTAATTCCATCCTTGTTCAATCCACCATTTACACCACTTAGAAAGACTTCCTTCTTCTCTGTAATTTTTGCAGTTTCCGGTAATTTCTCTTCTAAATCTGCTACTTTAAATAATTGACTACGTTTTCCTACTTCTTCTGGTGTCAATGCACGATCATATACGGTTAGATTACGGACCTGAAGATTTGATCCCCACATTGTTTGGTTCGCTCTTCTAGTAGCTCCAATCTGAACCTTATTGACATCTGGCATATCTTTAATAAAACGACCAGATTTCGTATTCGTTCTAGATAATACACCATTTACATATAAACGAACCTGTCCATTTGGTTGATCTGCTTTCGGTCTTTCCACTGTAAACGTAACTGAATTCCATTGTCCAGGTTTTACTTTAAGTGGTGCATCTGAATAACTTCCATAGTAAATGACTTCCATCAGCTCCTCGTGCTTCGACCATTGCAGTACCTTTATTAACAGACATACTGAAATATTCGTCTCTATTCTTATCACTTGATACAGAAAAGAGATTATAGAATTGCGGATCGTTGGCATCTGGTTTAAACTCCATATGAATAGTCGCATTTTGAAGATGTTTCAACTTATCTAATGCTTCTGCTAAATCAACTCTTTGCCCATTTCCAGCATTCGTTGCAAGGTCTTCTTTTTCAAATACTGTTTTAACATTCTTCAAATCTCTAGCAAAAGTAATCACGTGGAGGCATAACATTGCTCTCTTCTGATTCTGCTTCATCAGGAGTATTTGTTTCTTCTGGATTATCTGTTTCCTCTGGTAGTTTTTCACCTTCTGCCTCAGTAGCTGTTCCCTCTTTTGGTTTCTTACCATTAGAACCTGCTACATTACCTGGTGTTGCATCTATTTTCTCAGTTGTATTTTTATCTGCATCATCTTTTGGTGCTTCCAGTTCTTTATCTTTCACATAAACAGGATCTTTTGGTTGACCTTCGATATACGAACGAACCCAGTCTAATTGTTCTTTCGATAAAACTAAACCACCGCTACGATTATCAATCACTCCATTTTGATGAACCCCAATTAATACACCTTTATCATTGTATAGTCCACCACCAGATGCTCCAGGTTTCGTACCTCCATAACTGATTCCCTCTATACCAGAACCAAAATCAGTAGTTCCTACTACTTTACTATCTAAAACTGGACTTAGCTTGTTATCTGGGAAACCATAAACTGAAACTGAATTTCCTTCTGCAACTTTTGCAGATTGCTTCACAACTTCTACAGGAGTTACTCCTTTTACTGCTTCTTTTAATCGAACTAGAGCTAAATCATTTTTAAAGCCAAAAACAGACTCTGCTTTGTTCCAATAAGCAATCTCTTCATCAGAAAAATTGATAGAAGTTCCATTTGGTAACGTAGCTTTGTAAACTGTATTCTCTTTCCCTGATTTTGTAACAACCTTAGAGCCATTAACTGTTAAAAAGTTGTGTGCCACAGTTAATAACAAATTAGAGCAATTAGGGTTGCTGAACCTGTTCCATCAGGTGTTAAGATATGTGTAGTGGCTTGGAAATTTTGTTCTCCATTTGGTGCATTTTTTACTATTTCACTTGGTTTTGGTAAGTTTGCAGTTCCACTTAAATCAACTTTCCCAACCTCCGTACGAGCAAAATCAGATTTAGGAGATACTGCGTCTAATACTGCTTTAATAATTGTATTCCCTAAAGATAATTTACTCACATACTCACCAGACCAACTAGTATCACTAACTAACTTATTAATAGAAAGATTATTAAATGACACCATCTTAGCATTTGGTAAACCACTTACTAAACTATTGAAATCAGCGTCTTGACGTAAATTAAATACAAGAGGAGAGCCAACTTCGCCTGTTTGCACAACTTTATCCGCAATTAATCGATTCCCCTTCGCATCTTCTAAACGTAGAATAACACGACCTTTTTCAACTCCACTTAATAAAGTTGCTTGCCCTCTTTCGTTAAATCTATAAGTTGCACCGTCAATCACCTTATCTAGATTTTTCAATGCTCTATGTTCTTCATCATAATAATAACGATTATCACCTTCTACAAACCAACCTGTAATAGCATACTTATCTATCATAGAACGGATCCACTCTTTATGTTTCTCCGTAAAGATAGTGCCACCACCAATACGATTAGCCTCTAATTCACTTGGAGCATTTGTTCCATGTTGGTGAACACCAACTACCTCGCCTTTGCTATTAAATAAGGGAGCACCTGAAAATCCTCCTAATGAAGATGTATGGTATGTAACTGCACCACTTTCTTTATCATAAGTACTTACTTTTCCTGAAATTTCGTAAGGTTTACCGTCTTTTAGACGATTTCTATTTTCTTGACTCAAGTTAGGAGTAGAAAAATCATTAGGATACCCAACCATACTAATAGAATCCCCTGTACTTACTAGATTCTCACTTAGTGTTCTTGGCGAATCTTCTCCATTTGTCATAGCTTCTACTGTTTTTTCAGTGACAACAACAGCTAAATCATTACTATAAGATTTTCCAAAATCTTTTTCATTGTATGTATGAATAGCATCTTTTCTTACAGACTCTGAACTACCTGAGTTCGGAACTTTATTCACTTTCTCAGTTTCTGAATTCATAACCACATAACTTTTGGCTGAGTCTCCTCCTCGTAGAACTGCAGATTTATCCTCTGAATTCTTATCATAGTAGTTATGAGCTACAGTCACCATTACATTAGGAGCTACAAAGACCCCACTACCTGAAGATGTTTGTTTGCCGCTACTTCCACTATCATAAGTTGTATAGGTCATAGCGACACCATTCGCTGCAGTGCTATGAACATCAACATCTTTTATATCATTACCACCTTGAATAACTTCAGCATAAACTACTCCACTTCCAATTACTGGCAACTCTGTTGAAGCTAAACCTATCACAGTAGCTAGTGTTAAACAACCAACCAAACCATAAGCTTTTGATTTTCGAAATTTACCTAAACCTTTTTGACTTCTAAACATATACTACCTCACTTTAACTTTCAAAGTTAATTTGTGCATGTGAATTCCAAACAACTTAATGAGTCCTGAAGCTTAACCCTCCTTCCCACTACACGACTCTCAATATATAACCTATTTTTAATATATATTATTTCTTTAAGTTTTAGACTTACTCTTACAGTATAACATAGCTTGTAATCGCTTTCAATATATATATACTATTTTCATTTATTGAATTTTAAAAACATCAAATATTTCCTATACTTTATCATATTTAATTATATTACTTTATTTTATCTTATTGTACCTTGTTGCTTAAGAAAACATTTCCGTTAAATAATCACCACTTCTTTTTCAATTATTCTATTCATAAAATTAAACAACAATTTGTAAATAAGTGAAAAACTTATTCCTCACTTCTTCCTTATGCCGATCTACTCTCAATCATCCTATTTTACACACCCGATATCAACTGAAAACCTGTCACTAACAAATATTACAATCATAAAAAGAGAGCTACTAGGCTCTCTCAATGATTATTTCACATATTTAAAAGGAATCTTACTACCACATAGCCAGTTATAGACTTGATCATTAACAAAAACATTCATGGCTTCATGAGCGTATTCTGGCATGATACGATAAGCCTTTTCACAAGTCAAACGGTTATAGATGGCAAATTGTGTAATCGGATAGCAAACATCGTCATCCAAACCTGTAATCATCTTGACCTCACCCTTGATGCGATGAGCAAGATTTTTCACATCGATATAGGCAAGAGTCGCCATAATTTCTTCTTCTGTCTCATGGAAAGGATCGTGAAACTTAAAGTATCGAAATAATTCATCATAGGCTTCGCTAGTATTACCAATCTCTAGAACACGTCTAAAATCTGACAAGAATGGATAGATAGCTACTGTTCGTTCAATACGAGGGTTGAGTGCTGCAGCAACCAAGGCTAAAGCCCCACCTTGAGAGGCGCCATAGCTAGAAAGTCTCTTCTCATCGACTTGAGGTAGACTAGCAATGATTTCAACCAACTGGTAAATATCCAGATAAACATCCTTATAAAAGAGATGCTCCCGACCTTCCACAGCACCCCGGATAATGTGACCTTTCACAGTATTTCCCAGAGGTGAGCGCAAACCATCTTGAGAATAACCTGATTGACCTCGCACATCCATAGACACGACACCATAACCAGCTACAGTAAAGGCCAGCATATCTGTCCAATCCCAACCACGACCCATATAGCCATGGAAATGGAAGATTAGCGGAACCTTCTCCTCACTCTTTGGAAGGACTAGGCGCGCATAAACTTGACCTTTATTGGTTCCTTCAAACGTTAACTCATAGCACTTGACATTGGGAATGTGAAAATCTTGTTCCTCCAACTGGTAGGCTGGAAGAGTTGAAACTTTTTTCACTTCTTCATCCCAGAAAGTATCAAAGTCCTCAGGAACCTCATCTCGTCCAAGGTAAGTCCTCATTTCCTCTAACAAAGCTGGATTTTTCATAATATGCTCCTTTTAATTTTGTAATCGCTACCACAACTGTAGCATAACTAAGAAAGCAATGCAAGAAATAAAAAGTAAATAGAAAGTGATTTTTAACTCCTTTGATTATAGAAAAAGCTACTGAAAGTAGTTTTAGAAACGAAAAAAGAGCATTTCGCTCTTTCTTCTTCTGCTTAATCTTAATTTTTTGCTTCTTTCTTTTGGAAAGTGGTTTGGTAATTTACTTTAATCGTTACTGTCATGTGAGAGTCCTCGTTTCTTTTTGATGACTCTAGTATAAGGGCCAAACCTGAAAGCTAGCTTAAGATTTCCTTAGAGAAAGCTTAATCTAAATGTTCTTTCTTTTCCAGATGAAGGGCAATCATGCGCCATTCCGGATCCTCTTGCCAGCCTTCAATAGAACTAATATAGCTAGCAACTTTTCTGGCTTCTTCTAAAATCGGAAAATCTTCGATAATATCAGCCACTTGAAACTCTGGGTAGTCCTGACTGTCTGGTTCCAAAAATCTCACCTGAACCCACGCATTTTCAAATCTTCCTCCGCAAGGACAAATCCATTGGTCGTTTCTGTCATGATGCGCATGCGGTCTTTCCCAGAATCAGTCTTGGGATTGGCAACGAGAACAGCATAGGACTGCTTGTCCCCCCGACCCACACGACCTCTAAGCTGGTGAAGCTGGCTGAGACCGAAGCGATCGGCATCCATGATAATCATGACTGTCGCATTTGGAACATTAACCCCAACCTCAATAACCGTTGTCGAAACCAGAATATCCGTTTTTCTCTCTTTGAAATCCTGCATTATCTGGTCTTTTTCATCACTCTTCATCTTACCATGTAAAAGAGCCACTTCTGCCTTACCTGCAAAATGAGCTGTCAGCTCCTCTGATAAGGCAATGGCATTTTTCAAGTCTAGAGCTTCTGATTCTTCAATCAAGGGAGAGATGATATAGGCTTGAGAACCTTTTTGGATTTCCCCCTCTAACCAAGTCAAGACCTGAGGCAGTTGCTCATGCTTGATCCAACGTGTCACAATAGGTTTCCGACCTGCTGGCATCTGGTCGATAATGGAAACATCCATATCTCCAAAGGCTGTGATGGCAAGCGTCCGTGGGATGGGAGTCGCTGTCATCATGAGAACATCTGGATTGTCGCCTTTTTCCCGTAAAATCCGCCTTTGCCCCACACCAAAACGGTGCTGCTCATCGATAATAATCAAACCAAGACGAGCATACTCCACCCCATCCTGAATGAGAGCGTGAGTTCCGATAATCAAATCAGCCTCACCCTTGGCAATGTTCTCCAAAACTTCTCTCTTTTCTGCAGACTTCAAGGAACCTGTCAAGAGAGCTAATTTCAAGTCTGGAAAAAGCCCCTTCAAACTCTCAAAATGCTGCTCTGCTAGAATCTCTGTTGGTACCATGAGGGCTGCCTGATAGCCAGCTGTCACCGCCGCAAACATGGCTAAGCCAGCGACGACTGTTTTTCCACTCCCCACATCCCCTTGCAGGAGACGATTCATGTGGTGGTCCGACTTCATGTCTGTCAAAATTTCCTGCAAACTTTTTTCTTGAGCTGGGGTCAGGGCAAAAGGCAGACTTTCTTTAACAGCCGTCACTTTTTCCTGAGACCAATTCAGAACCAGACCGCTTCCCTGAACTCTATTTTCAGACTTGAGGGTCTGCAACTGCATTTGGAAATAAAAGAGTTCCTCAAACTTGATACGGCGAAGGGCCTGCTTGTATTCTGCCAAATCCTTAGGAAAATGCATAGCACGAACTGCCTGACAACGGGACATGAGTTTGTATTTGTCCAGCAAGGACTGAGGAAGATTTTCTTCTATTAAGAGGTCCAGCCCCTGATCAAAGGCCGTCTTGATGACCTTAACCAAACTGGCCTGACTGATTCCCTGAGCCAAGCGATAAACAGGTTGGAGGTCATCTTCCACCTGAGCCAGGACCTTCATCCCTGTCAGACTAGCCTTGGCGCGGTCCCATTTTCCAAAGACAGCAAGGGTTGCTCCTAACTCTATCTTGTCAGCCAGATAAGGCTGGTTAAAGAAATTCACCGCAAAAACAACTTCTCCCTGCTTAAGGCTAAAACGCAAGCGATTACGCTTGAAACCATAATACTGGACACTGGCTGGAGTCACTACCTGACCAGATAGAACAGCCTTTTCACCGTCTTCTAGCTCCAGAACCTGCTTGGTTTTGAAGTCTTCATAACGGAAAGGAAAGTAGAGCAAGAGGTCTTGCAAGTTTTCAATTCCTAGTTTGGCGTATTTTTCTGCTGACTTTGGTCCCACACCAGGTAAGACATGCAAGGGTTGATGTAGATTCATGCTCCACTCCTTTCTTTTTTAATCATATTCTCTCGGAATGCGGTCGCTGAGGAGACAAACCACCTCATAGTTAATAGTCCCACGGTAGGTCGCTACCTGAGTAGCTGTGATTTCCTTGCCCGCCGTTAGAACCAATTAAGGTTACCTTTTGTTCCTAGCGGATAAAGCTTAGGCAGACGAATGGTGATTTGGTCCATTGAAACTCGCCCAACGATTGGGCAAACTTGGCCATCTACCAAGACAGAGAAATTCTGCATGTCTCGTGTCCAACCATCCGCATAACCGATTGGCACGGTCGCGATGACTTGCTCGCTATCTGCCTGATAGGTTGCTCCATAGCCCATGCAAGCTCCAGCTGGAACTGTCTTGACATGAACCAAGAGCAGACTCCAAGGTCAAGGCTGGATTTCAAGTCATAGGGCAAGTCCAAGACCTCTCCACTTGGATTGAGACCATACATAGCATCTCCCATACGAACAGCGTTAAAAATAGTCTCTGCATGCCAAAGAGTCGTTGCAGAATTACTTGCGTGAACCAGGTCTGGAAGACCCTTCATACTTGCCAAAATAGCTTTAAACCGTTCTAACTGGGCATTAAAGTAGTCATCTGATTCCTCGTCTGCAGTAGCAAAGTGGGTAAAAATCCCCTCAACATGCGCACCGTGTTGCTTGAGTATGTCTTGAGCCTGCTCAGCCTTACGAGCCTCTCTAAAACCAATTCGTCCCATTCCTGAGTCAATCTTGAGGTGGACTGTTAAACCAGTTAGGTCTGATTCCTTATCTAAGAGTGATTGAATCCACTCCAGTCCAGCCACAGTCAAGGTGATATCGTATTCTTTAGCAAGAGCAACAGCTTCTAGATCAGAAACTCCTAAAATGAGGATTTTCTTGCTGAGTCCAGCCTGTCTGAGTTCAAGGGCTTCATCGATATTGGAAACGCAAAAGCCATCAACATCATCTTGAATTGCCTTAGCAACAGTAACAGCTCCATGACCATAGGCATTGGCCTTGACCACAGCCCACTTGAGCGTTCCTTGAGGGATATGAGCCCCCATTTGCTGAATATTGTGTCGAATAGCTCCCAGATGAATCAGAGCCTTGGTTGGTCTATGTGGACTAGCTTTCATGATTTTCCTCCAAAATGACACTGGCTGTCACAAGTTGATCTGTATGGCTGATAGACAGCCAAATCTTTCCTGAAAATGGTGACTGACTAAAATAAGGCGCCCCGCGTTCATTGTTCAAAACTTCTAAATCCTGAAAACTGAGCTTTCCAATACCAGTTCCCATAGCCTTGGAAAAAGCCTCCTTAGCCGACCAGCGACCAGCCAAATATTCAATCTGCCTGCGCCCTTTAAGACTGTTAAACCGTTCCATTTCCTTAGCGGTCAGCACGCGCTTAGCAAATCCTTCATGTCGTGTAACTGCACTTTCTATCGAAGCCAATTCTTCGATGTCAATTCCGTGTCCAACTATCATTCTCATCAAAAGGAGTTGAGATCCCCCAACTCCATCCTTTTCACTTATTTTGTCAAGGTAGCATAGATTTCTTCTACCAAAGCCTCTGTATTTTCCCAACCTAGGCAAGGATCGGTAATGGAGCAACCAAAAACCTCTGGTTGATTTTGACGACCATCTGCTAGGTAAGATTCAATCATAAAGCCTCGAACCGTCTTTTTGATTTTCTCATTCCAATCACGATTTTGCAAGGTCTGTCGAACAATTCGAATCTGCTCCATATATTGCTTGCCTGAGTTATCATGGTTGGTGTCAATGAGGATAAAGGGATTTTCAAGTCCCATGGTCTCATAACGTTCAATGGCATTTAGCAGGGTTTCATAGTAAAAGTTAGGCTCATTTTTCCCATATTCATTAACTGCCCCACGAAGGATGACATGGGCCAAGGGATTTCCTGAAGTCTCAACTTCTTGCCCATGGAAAAGGAAGGTCTGTTTATTTTGAGCGGCATAGATGCCATTAAACATGACACCCAAATTTCCAGAGGTTGGATTTTTCATCCCCACTGGTGCATCAATCCCTGAGGCTACAAAACGGTGCTCTTGGTCTTCCACAGAACGAGCCCCCACAGCATGGTAGCTGACCAAATCATCTACCAAGACCAGATTTGACGGATAAAGCATTTCATCTGCCGTCGTCAAACCTGTCTCTGTAATCACACGGTAGTGCAACTGACGAACAGCCTGCAAACCGTTAATCAGACTTGGAGCCTTAGAAGTATCTGGCTGGTGAACCAAACCCTTATAGCCGTCTCCGTTGGTGCGAGGTTTAGCTGTATAAACACGCATGACCATGAAAATCTTGTCCGCCACCTTCTTCTGCAAGGCAGATAAACGGCGGGCATATTCCAGGACAGCCTCTTCATTATCAGAAGAGCAAGGACCAATCACCAAAAGGATACGGTCATCTTCTCCTGAAATAATGTCTGCCAATTCTCTATCACGACGCTCCTTTAGTCGCAGGGCTTCCGCAGACAATTGGGTTTCTGCCTTGATTGCTTCAATATCGATTTCTTGACCTTTTTCAATAAATGCCATCTTATTCTCCTAGCGTTTGGTAGATTTCTCTGACAAGGGCTTCCGTATTTTCCCAGCCAAGGCAAGGGTCTGTGATAGACTTGCCAAATACTTCTGGTTCGTTTTGACGGCCATCTTCTAGATAAGACTCAATCATAAAGCCACGAACGTACTGCTTGATTTTTTCATTCCAATCACGATTAATCAAGGTCTGACGGACAATTCGAATCTGGTCCATGTATTGCTTACCAGAGTTGTCATGATTGGTATCCACAATGATAAAGGGATTTTCCAAGCCCATTTTCTCATACTGGGCAATGGTATCCATCAAATTATCATAGTAGTAGTTGGGAATATTCTTACCATACTCATTGATTGCTCCACGAAGAATGGCGTGCGAAAGCGGATTCCCAGTTGTTTCCACTTCTTTTCCTAGGAAAAGGAAACTTTGTTTGTTTTGAGCAGCATAAATCCCATTAAACATAACATTGAGATTTCCAGAGGTTGGATTTTTAAAACCAGTCGCAAAATCTGCTCCACTTGCCACAAAGCGGTGTTGCTGGTCTTCAACTGAACGAGCACCAACTGCCATATAAGAAATCAAATCATCCACAAGTGGAAGATTTTCAGGATAAAGCATTTCATCAGCTGTTGTCATGCCTGTTTCTGTAATGACACGATAGTGAAGATGGCGAACAGCTTTGATGCCGTTGATGAGGCTAGGCGCTTCTGTCGCGTTAGGCTGGTGAATCAAGCCCTTATAGCCATCTCCGTTAGTACGGGGTTTGGCAGTATAAACACGCATAACCATAAAGATACGGTCTGCGACTTCTTCTTGCAAAGCTGCCAAACGCTTAGCGTACTCAAGAACAGCTTCTTCATTGTCAGATGAGCATGGCCCGATTACCAAGAGAATTCGCTGGTCTTCTCCACGTATAATGGCTTCTAGCTCTTGATCGCGCTGTGATTTTCTCTCCAAAGCTTGGCCTTCCAATTTTGATAAGGCACGAACTTCTTCAATATTAATTTTAGGACTTTTTGCTGTAAATACCATAACTCATCTCCTTATAAAGCAAACGGATACCAAGTAAAAATTTACTTTTCACAAGGTATCCGCCTCTAAACTATCTCATTTTATTGTCTTTTTCCGTGACAGTTTTTAAACTTCTTACCAGAACCACATGGGCAAAGTTCATTGCGTCCAATCTGGCTCAAATCCAAATCTTCTGGCATATTTGCTTGGTGGGCAGCGATATTGCGAGTCGCTGTTGTACTGATATGGTGTTCTGCTTGTGGTCTTTCTTGTTCATGAATTTGTGCTTTCATCATCAAACGTGTCACATCAAACTCAATCGAACCAATCATGTCATTAAACATACGGAAACCTTCTGCTTGATACTCAACAACTGGGTTGTTCTGAGCATAACCACGAAGTCCAACCGCGTTACGCAATTGATCAAGGGCATCGATATGATCTGTCCACTTGTTATCTACAACTCGTAGAATCAAGACTTTTTTGGAATTCTTTGACTGCTTCTTCATCGCGTAGTTTTTGAAACCTGACTATCGTAAACCTTTCAAGGCACGTTGGAAGAGTTCTTCCTTGATGGCCTTATCAGACAAGCCTGACAAGTCTTCAACAGAAATAGAATCTTCAGGAAGCAAGTTGTACTTAGCAAAGTTCAAAATTGCTTCTAGTTTTTTTCATCTTGTTTGGCACGCGCATGACCATCAACAACACGACCAATCGTGCGTTTGATCATAGAGTGAATTTCAGGTGCCAAGTCACGATCTGCAGTGATAACGTCGTAACGTTGAGCATAGATAATCTCACGTTGTTCACGCATGACATCATCGTATTGAAGGACTTGTTTACGGGTATCGTAGTTATTTCCTTCGACACGTTTTTTTGTGCTGCTTCAACCTGACGTGTCAACATGCGAGACTCAATCGCCTCTTCAGACATGTTGAGACGTTCAAAAGATTCCTTTCAAGCGTTCAGAACCAAAAACGTTTCATCAAGTCATCTTCAAGAGATAGGTAGAATTGTGACTCACCTGGGTCTCCTTGACGACCTGAACGTCCACGAAGCTGGTTATCGATACGACGGCTTTTCATGACGTTCTGTACCAATAACACAAAGTCCTCCAAGTTCACGAACTCCCTTCACCAAGCTTGATGTCGGTACCACGACCGGCCATGTTGGTCGCAATGGTAACAGCACCACGTTGACCAGCATTCATGATAATTTGGGCTTCTTTATAGTGGTTTTTTTGGCATTCAAGACTTCGTGAGGAACACCAGCTGCGACCAATTTTCTTAGAAATGTAGTCACTGGTTTCAACCGCTACTGTACCAACCAAGACAGGCTGACCTTTTTTTGGTAACGAGCCTTAACATCTTTCGACAACCGCCTTTAAACTTAGCTTCAATGCTAGCAAAAAGCAAGTCTGGATGGTCAATACGTTGAACAGGACGGTTTGTTGGGAATTGGAATAACACGAATGTTGTAAATTTCACGGAATTCTTCCTCCTCGGTCTTACCTGTACCCGTCATACCAGACAATTTCTTGTACATACGGAAGAGGTTTTGGTAAGTGATTGAGGCAGATGTCTTGGTTTCATCCTGAATTGGCACACCTTCTTTAGCTTCAATGGCTTGGTGCAATCCATCAGAATAACGACGACCTTCCATGGTACGACCTGTAAATTGGTCGACAATCAAGATTTCTTGCTCTTCGCTCACTACATAGTCAATATCGAGAAGCATGATGTAGTTGGCACGAAGGGCGTTATCGATAAAGTGAGTCAAAGCCACATTTTCGATGTCATAGAGATTTTCAAGCTTGAAGTAGCTTTCAGCCTTGTCAATCCCTGAATCAGACAAACCAATAGTCTTAGACTGCACATCGATGATGTAGTCGTCTTTGTCCAGAGATTTTACATAGTGGTCTGCCATGTGGTAGAGCTGACTGGTTTCAACTGCATTAGCACCTGATACGATCAAAGGTGTACGAGCCTCGTCAATCAAGATTGAGTCAACCTCATCGACCAAGGCATAGTTAAGCGGACGTTGTACCATGTTTTCAGCGCGAACAACCATATTGTCACGAAGGTAGTCAAATCCGATTTCTGAGTTGGTTGAGTAAGTAATATCACACTCATAGGCTTCTTTTTTCTCCATTGGAGATTTGGCGGCCAAGTTAATCCCTACTGACAAACCAAGCCAAGAGTACAATTCACCCATCTCAGTCGCGTCACGTTCTGATAGGTATTCGTTAACCGTAACTACGTGAACCCCTTTACCTGAAAGGGCATTGAGGTATACGGGCATGGTCGCAGTCAAGGTTTTTCCTTCCCCTGTACGCATTTCTGGCACGTCACCATGGTGAAGTACGATTCCACCCATGACCTGAACCTTATATGGGAAGAGACCTAGGACACGTTTGGCACCCTCACGGACAACCGCAAATGCTTCATAAAGCAATGAATCCAGTGATTCTCCATTTTGATAACGTTCTTTAAATTCAACTGTTTTTGCTTTTAGTTGGTCATCTGTCAAAGCAGCCATTTGGTCTTCGTATTTGAAAACCTTGTCAGCCATCTTTTCCAGACGACGGATTTCTCCTTTATCATTTTCGATAATTGTTTTTAAAATATTAGCCATGTTTTTCCTTACTTTAAATTCCGAATATTTTAGAATGTTCTTTTAATTTTAGCACAATTACTGATTATTTTCAAGGAAGAATCCCCATTTTGAAAAGGAAAAAGAGGCTAGTTTCCAAGCTAACCTCTCTGACTTTTATGATACTTTAATTGCCAAAAATCGGCAAAATAGCAAATAGAATAAATAGGTTGATCCAAAGAGAAAGACAACAGATGAGTCCCAAAACAAAGAGACTGACTTTCTTGGATAGCAAGGCCATCAAAATGGACAGAATGCCAAAAACTAGCAAGATTTTCTGCATACTGAAGAGATTGATAGATATTCCCAGAACTTCTTTATCCCAAGGAAGAAAGAAGAAAGCAAGCCAGATCAGCAGAACTAAACCAATATAGACCTTGGAATAGCGTGTAATAAATGATTTTAGATGTACCATAAGCTACCTCCTATCAACAAAAACCATATAAATCAATGTCTCCCCGCTTTAGACTTCCCTAGTTCCCGTCTCAAACGAAACATTTTTTTGAAACAGATATAAGTCCAATCAGTCACTAGCAAAAGCAATAAATAGTAATAATAGCCAAATGCCCCAAAGCTTGATATCTGCCACATTTCTCAAGACGATATTGAAAAGCAGGACTGAAAAAACTGTCCAAGCAAGGCTAAAAAGAGCATAGAGGGTGATGTAAATCCAGTAAAAATAGTAAAAAATTGGGAAAAATTTACTATCTCTATTATCCTTGTCAATCCAGCTGAAAAAGTAAATACAGGGAAATATGAGCAAGAATTTAAACAAATGTTTCATCAGCGACACCTCCTCTTTGATAGCGTTTTCTTTAGCTTCATTCTATCAAAAAAATCTGGAAATGTCATTCCAGATTCTACTTTTTTATTTACGTTTTCTTGCAATGAGATGAATCGGTGTTCCTTCAAAGACAAAGGCCTTGCGGATTTGATTTTCCAAGAAACGCAGGTAAGAAAAGTGCATGAGTTCTTCTTCGTTGACAAAGATAACAAAAGTTGGTGGTTTGGTTGCCACTTGGGTCGCATAGAAAATCTTGAGACGTTTTCCCTTTGTCTGTCGGTGTTGGGTTGATGGCAATGGCATCCATGATCACATCGTTCAAGACAGCTGATGGAATACGTGTATTTTGACTTTCACTGATTTGCTTGATCATCTCAGGCAGTTTGTGGAGGCGTTGCTTGGTCAAAGCTGATACAAAGATAATCGGTGCGTAAGGTAGGTATTGGAACTGCTCACGGATATCTTCTTCCCAGTTTTTCATAGTGTGGTTGTCTTTTTCAAGCGTATCCCACTTGTTGACCACGATAATCATTCCTTTACCAGCTTCATGGGCAAATCCTGCGATACGCTTGTCGTATTCACGAATGCCTTCTTCCGCATTGATAACCATCAAGACCACATCTGAGCGGTCAATAGCACGCATGGCACGCATAACAGAATATTTCTCAGTATTTTCATAAACCTTACCAGACTTACGCATACCAGCTGTATCAATCATGGTAAACTCTTGACCATCTGCATCTGTAAAGTGGGTATCAATGGCGTCACGAGTTGTTCCAGCAACAGGACTGGCAATGACACGGTCTTCGCCCAAGATAGCATTGATCAAGCTTGATTTTCCAACGTTTGGACGACCAATCAAAGCTAAACTTAATCACATCTGGATTTTCTTCTTCATATTCATTTGGAAGATTTTTCTACGATGGCATCTAGCACATCCCCCTGTACCGATCCCATGGACAGATGAGATAGGCAGTGGTTCACCCAAACCGAGGGCATAGAAATCATAGATATCATTTCGCATCTCAGGGTTGTCCACCTTGTTAACTGCGAGGATAACTGGTTTGTGGGTCTTATAAAGCTTTACGGGCTACGTATTCGTCTGCATCGGTAATTCCTTCCTTGCCAGACACGACAAAGACGATAACATCGGCTTCTTCCATGGCAATTTCTGCCTGGTGCTTGATTTGTTCCATGAAAGGAGCATCGACGTCATCGATTCCTCCTGTATCAATCATACTAAAGGAACGATTGAGCCACTCGCCCGTTGCATAGATACGGTCACGTGTCACTCCTTCGACATCTTCTACAATGGAGATTCGCTCACCAGCGATCCGATTAAATAGGGTTGATTTCCCAACATTGGGACGTCCCTACAATGGCAATAGTTGGTAGGGCCATAATTTCTCACTTTCTACAATAACTTCTTCTGTTTCAAGATTTTTTTCTAGTTGAGCTTGGTTCAGCTTGACTAAACTGTTCTGCTAGGCGCTGACTCCATGCTAGTCGTCGCACGCGCTCCCTGCATAGTCAGCCTGTACACGGTCATAAGCCTCAATTGCACATCAACTGTTTGTTCCTGATATTCTTCCTCAAAAACCACCTTCTGCAGTGGCAGTCTTGGCTTCACATCATGATTTCTGATTTGGCAAACCTAGTGCCATCCCAAAGACAGGATAGGTGTAGTCAGGCAGGTTAAAGAGTTCTGCTACTTCTTCTGACTTGTATCGAACCAAACCGATAATCACACCACCATAGCCCAAGCTTTCAGCTGCCAGCAGGGCATTTTGACCAGCAAGAGCTGCATCGACCGAACTAATCAAGAGACCTTCTACACCTTGAGGTTGGAAGGTGTCGGTATGAAGTCGTGCTCCCTTTTCTGCTCGGTTCAAATCTCCGACAAAGAGAAGGAAAACAGCTGACTGGCGAATGGCTTCTTGAGGCACCAATTCATACAAGGCATCTTTCTTTTCTTGACTTCGTACCACAATCACAGAGTAGGATTGAAAATTCTTCCAAGACGAGGCCATCTGGGCTGCTGTCAGGATTTCAATCAAGTCTTCCTGAGGAAGGGCTTGCTCCTTAAATCTTCGAACAGACTTATGAGCTTTCATCAGTTTAATCGTTTCTGTCATCGACGGTTCACTCCTTCTAAACGAGTCTCCTCAGCCAAATAACGGATGCGTTCCATAACTCGTCTGGCTTCCCAGGTTTCGTCATTTCCATTTTTCCCTTTAGCAAAATGCTTCTCCAAATCTTCAAAGTTGAAGTTAGAGGTAAAAAAGGTCGGTAAATTTTCCTGCATCCGATATTGGAGAATGACCTGCAGGATTTCGTCACGCACCCAAGGTGTTGATTGCTCGGCACCAATATCATCTAAAATCAGGACTTCAGAAAGCTTAAGCTCATCCACCAAGGTCTTAACATTGCCATCACCGATAGCATTTTTGACATCAATGACAAAGCTAGGATAGTGGAGAAGAGTGGATGAAACACCACGTTTTTCTGATAAATCATGGGCTAAGGCAGCCACCATGAAACTTTTACCCACGCCAAAGTCTCCATACAAGTAAAGACCTTTTCGAATAGCTGGATATTGCTCCACGAAAGCTAATAGCTTTTCAAAAACTGGCAAGCGCCCCAAATCATCCAAGTCTACTTGAGCCAAACTAGCTTTCCTAAGACTGGCTGGCAAATTGATTAACTTGAGACGGTTCTTAATAGCCGCTTCTTTTTCAGCTGCGATTAGTTCAGGAGTTTCTTCGTAAGAAACATCCGCATAGCCATGGTTCATAACCAAAATAGGCTTGTAGCCTTTGGCAATATAATCCGTATCACCACGAAGAAACTTGTCACGCTCGGTGATGTACTGATTAAACTTGGAGATACTGCGATTTAATTCCTCTGGGGTCAAGGATTCTTGCTGGATAAAAACCGCAACATCAGGATCTTTCATGATTTTCTGGACCAAATCTTGATAATGAAAACGGCTAGGTTGACGTTTGAGTACGTCTCCGACACTTTCCATCTAATCTCCTCCTTTTTCTAATCGAGCTAATAGTTCTTGTTTCTTACGTTCTAGTTCCAGACGAGTTTCCTCGCTGGTTTCATTCTTATAATCTGGATTGCTCCACTTGGGTATATTGGACTTGGCAGGACTGGGGTTACTGCTTTTTTGAACCTGATTCTTTTGCCCACGCTCACGGATGCGCAAGACTGCCTCTTCTGCTGAATGAATCTTTTGATAGGCATAGTCATTGGCTACCTTCATGGCATATTTCTCATTGATATTTGCCGAATCCACCTTATTAAAGGTCAATAAGAGAATGATATTGATGACTTCGTCCAGCAAGCCCAAGCCAGCCATCTGTTGCAAGAGTTCTCTTTCTGTTTGGGTAATGGTTCCCTTGCGTGTTTGCTTGATTTCTGCCAAGAACTGCAAGGCAGTCTTACTTTTGGCTTCCTTGATAATGGTTGCTTCCTTAGGACTAAAGTCAGAGGAAATCGGTTTTTGAGCAATTTTTTCCCGCATGCGTTTGGTTGAAATAACCTGGGAAACAGCTGTTGACTTGGCCAATTGATAGGTTTCAAACCAAGTCCATTTCTTCTCCTCAGCAATGGCAAAGAGATTCAAGACATCTGACTGCTCATCCGCAAAACGAAGTCCATCTCGAGACATAAGCTGACGAAAATGATCCAAGTCAAAATCGTTGGCCACTTTCTTCTTGAGACCAATGTCTTCTTGATTTCCTAGTTCTGCCAAGTCTGGAAAGACTTGATTGAGTGAGACAGGTATTTCTTCTCCCTCAGCACTCTCAACTTTCAAACCCTCCACAGCAGAGTCGCCAATCTTCTTCTCCAAAAGTCTGCGATAAACAGGATGTTCCAAGAAGTCCTGACTAGATAGAGGAGCATGGAGGGCTAGTTGATAAACCTCCCCATTTTGATAGAGGGTTAAGAGATTGAAAGCAGATAGTATTTTCAAGGATTTTATCAGTCTATCCATCCCAAAGTTGAGATGGTTGAGAATACTTGAAAAAAGGTATTCCTTTCTGCCATTATCCCAAAAACTAATCGTATAAAGATAAAGGCTCAGTGCCTCCTGACCGATAATCGGGAGGTAGCACTGTACCAGAGATGAGGTATCTTGCGACACCCGATTATTCTTTAGATAAGAAAAACGGTCAATTGGCTTCATTTATCTTTCCTTTTTCTTTTTAGAGGACTGGGTAATTTGTTGGAGCAGGCTCTCTAGCTCACTAACATCCTTAAAACTACGATAAACACTGGCAAAACGTACATAGGTAATCTCATCTAACTCAGCCAACTCCTCCATGACGAGTGAACCAATGTCCTCACTTTGAATTTCATTTTCATTTCGACTACGGAGTTTCTGTTCGATACGATTGACTACCATGTTGATTTCATCACTTGACACAGGACGTTTCTGGGCTGAGCGGATAATTCATTAAAGATTTTATCTCTGGAGAATTGTTCCCGCGTGCCATCTTTTTTAACAACCACTAAGGTTCTTTCTTCTACCCGTTCGTAGGTTGTAAAACGGTGCTGGCATTCATCGCACTCACGTCTTCTACGAATGGTGTTCCCTTCTTCTGCTTGGCGACTATCGATAACACTTGACTTGGTAGCCCCACATTTTGGACAACGCATCCTTTCCCTCCTTGTCGTTTTCTTTTCATTATACCATTTTTTAAGCGATTCCCAAAACAATTCTTCTTTTTGCTTGACAAGTTTTTTGTTTTGTTGTATTATTTAATTAAGACAAAAGGATAGGAGAAAGGAGACCAAGATGTCCTGGACATTTGACAACAAAAAACCCATCTATTTACAGATTATGGAGAAAATCAAGCTTCAGATTGTTTCCCATACACTGGAACCCAATCAACAACTTCCAACCGTGAGAGAGCTAGCTAGCGAGGCGGGGGTCAATCCAAACACCATCCAAAGAGCCTTGTCAGACCTTGAACGAGAAGGATTTGTCTACAGCAAGCGTACAACTGGACGATTTGTGACTGAGGATAAGGAGCTAATCGCCCAATCGCGCAAACAACTATCAGAAGAAGAATTGGAACACTTCGTTTCCTCCATGACCCATTTTGGCTATGAAAAAGAAGAACTACCAGGCGTAGTCGGCGATTATATTAAAGGAGTTTAAGCCTATGTCATTACTAGCATTTGAAAATGTATCCAAATCTTATGGAGCAACCCCAGCCCTCGAAAATGTTTCCCTTGACATCCCAGCTGGAAAAATTGTTGGTCTCCTTGGGCCAAACGGCTCAGGAAAAACAACCTTGATTAAACTAATCAATGGCCTCTTGCAACCAGATCAAGGACGTGTCCTCATCAACGACATGGACCCAAGCCCAGCAACCAAGGCCATCGTAGCTTATTTGCCAGATACGACCTATCTCAATGAGCAAATGAAGGTCAAAGAAGCCCTAACCTACTTCAAGACCTTCTATAAAGATTTCAATCTTGAACGCGCCCATCATCTACTTGCAGACCTCGGCATTGATGAAAATAGTCGTCTCAAGAAACTATCAAAAGGGAACAAGGAAAAGGTCCAACTGATTTTGGTTATGAGCCGTGATGCTCGTCTCTATGTTCTGGACGAACCCATTGGTGGAGTGGATCCAGCAGCCCGTGAGTATATCCTCAATACCATTATCAACAACTACTCCCCAACTTCTACCGTTTTGATTTCTACCCACTTGATTTCTGATATCGAGCCAATCTTGGATGAAATTGTCTTCCTCAAAGACGGAAAAGTCGTCCGTCAAGGCAATGTAGATGATATTCGCTATGAGTCAGGTGAATCCATTGACCAACTCTTCCGTCAGGAATTTAAGGCCTAAGCAAAGGAGATTATTATGTTTTGGAATTTAGTTCGCTACGAATTTAAAAATGTTAACAAGTGGTATTTAGCCCTCTACGTTGCCGTGCTAGCCCTTTCTGCCATTATCGGAGTACAGACACAGACCTATAACAATCTACCTGCCAAAGAAAGTCAACTTACTATGCTACTTTTTCTAGCTACTGTCTTTAGTGGCTTGATGATTACACTGGGGATTTCAACTATTTTCTTAATTATTAAACGCTTCAAAGGTAGTGTCTATGACCGACAAGGTTATCTGACTTTGACATTGCCAGTTTCTGAACATTATATCATCTCAGCCAAACTAGTCGGTGCCTTTATCTGGTCTATTGTCAGCACTACTGTACTAGCTCTAAGTGCTGTTTATTATTGTGACCATAACGGTTCCAGAATGGATCCCTCTTTCTTATGTGATTACATTTGTAGAAACACATCTTCCTCAACTCTCTCTTATGGGGGTATCCTTCCTACTAAATACCATTTCTGGAATCCTCTGCATCTACTTGGCTATTTCCATTGGACAGCTTTTCAATGAGTACCGTACAGCACTCGCTGTTGCAGCCTACATTGGTATCCAAATCGTCATTGGATTTATTGAACTTTTCTTCAATCTTAGTTCTAATTTCTATGTCAATTCACTTGTAGGACTTTAATGATCATTTCTATATGGGAGCAGGTATAAGTATTGTTGAAGAACTCATTTTCATAGCTATCTTTTACCTCGGAACCTACTACATCTTGAAAAAAACAAGGTTAATTTGCAATAGTTTTCATAATCAAAAAAAGGATAACATCTCATCGCGGAGAAGCTATCCTTTTTTTCTTTTATCTCATTTTCCGTCTAACTTTATCTTACAGACGAATTCTTCTAGCCAATTAAATAACAAAATCTAATTTAAAGGTCTTGCTTAATTTCTCTATTGTGTCACTATCATTATATTCCTTACATATTCTCATAGCTTTGGAACATTCTTTTTTTACCTAACTCTACTTGATTCGTTTTTATGAGATAAATACCTTTTTTAAAAAAAGCAAATAATTCTTTTTCAAAATAATATCCTTGTCTGGTCAGTAAATTTTTCTAAATCATCTATAAAAAAATTGAGCGCTATCTAACAAATTATTTTTTTAATAATAATTCTAAATTAAATAAATATAGAGGGAATTACTCTATGTGCTCCCATATCTGTTTTTTTAAAAAAATGTCGTGTTTTTCTTGATTACCGCTCTATATAGTAAGCTAATGGTTTTAGTATTCAAAAAAAACACCGAATGATAGAAAATTTTCAGTTCATACTCCATCCAAGTATCTACCGAAAGCAAATACTTGATTAGCTCATTGCATTTAGAGATATTGTAAGGAAGGTTTGCAAGCCGATTAATCTGTTGCTCAGCAATCAATTTTATATGAAAATTGCATAAACTTTTTCCCTGCTTTTTGTTTTTAACTCTATTTTTATCCACTAATTCTTGAAGTAGAAATATTTCTGAAGAGTTCACAGCATGTTCTAATTCTTCAAAAAAGCATTCTTTTTTTGGAATAATAGCAATGAACTAATTCTTCAAATTCCGAAAATGATATCCCAAGACGATTTAACAAAATGTAAAAATGATCAATAGATAATTTTGTAATGCCATTTTCGAAACGAGAAATGGTTGACTCACTAATCTTATCACAAGCTAAATCTTTAAGACGAAAATTTTTTGAAATACGGATATCCTTTAAAACTGCTCCAAAATTTTCCATACTATTCTTCCATTTCTGCAAAAAATAAAACCTGTTTTTTTGTTTATGATATGATTATATCAAAAATAAAACAGAAGGGACAATATGATTATGAAAAAAATTTTATTGTCATCAGTTGCTTTACTGAGCCTAGTGTCAACACTAGCAGTAAATAATCCAGTTTCTGCTCAAGAATCATCCTCTCAAACGACCTATAGTAAGTCAAGTGGAAGTTGGATAAAATCTGGTAGCCGTTGGTGGTATAAACATTCTGATGGTTCTTATACTACAAATGGATGGGGAAAAATAGGTGGCACCTGGTACTATTTTGATAGTGAAGGTTGGATGAAGACAGGTTGGATTAAAGAATATGGAAATTGGTATTATCTAGATGATAGCGGTGCTATGAAAACAGGATGGTGTAGGGTATCGGGTATTTGGTATTATTTAAATACTAGTGGTGTCATGCAAACAGGATTACAGACTATCGGTGGGAATGAATATTATTTAAATACTAGTGGTGCTATGCAGACAGGTTGGCAAAACATTGGGGACGATACCTATTTCTTTGCTAGTAGTGGAGCAAGACAAACGATTAATCGTCGGGCTTTAGTTCTTGGTGAAACATCAACGAGAGCAGTACCTATCGAAGATGTTAATGCTATGGAAAAGGTATTTAGTAACCAAAACTTTAGTGAAGTTGTTCGTTTCCCTGATAAAACAAAAGCTGAGATTATTGCAAAAATGGAAGATCTTTTCAAATCTTCTAGCGAAAGCGATGTGAACTATCTTTACCTTACCTGTCATGGTGGAGAAAATGGGAAGATAGCCATTGGTAGCGATAAAACATCATTTTCAGGTTGGGAATTAGCATCTATACTGAAACAATATAAAGGTAAGTTTGTGGTTATGGTGGATTGTTGCTATTCAGGAAAAATTATAGATGTAGGTAAGCCAGACAAAAAGCTTGCCTCCAAGTCTGAAGAAAGATTTGATGAACAAGCATTTTTAGCAGGATTCTCAACAGGAGATCTAGCAAGCAAGAATGGTGAAATGCTTGATTCTAAATTCCTCGTACTATGTGCCTCTTGGAAAGGTGAAAAATCGTATAGTTTAGTCGGAATAGGTAGTCTTGCCACCAGATACTGGGCAATGGGTACAGGTTGGGATTCACTTCAAAATAGAATGATTTCGCCTATGGCAGACACCAATACTAACGGAAAAATCACTTTAGAGGAACTGTATCAATACTCTTATCCTCTAGTCCTTGAAGCTGCATCAAGCAGTAATAAGGAGCAACATGTATCAGTTTATCCAGAAAACAGTCAATTTGTTTTATTCCAAAAATAAGGAGTTAAGAAAATGAAAGTATCAAAAAAAATCACATTATTTGGTTTGTCTCTAGCTGGTCTAGCTTTACTAGCTTTCCCTCATTCGGGAAAGGCCTTCGATCTTGAAGAAGAGTGGGTTATTAAGGGTGATGTTTGGTATCAAGATGGCAAAATTCTCCGATTTAATAATGGCAATGAAGTAGGTATCAAAGTCTTAGATTTGCCAAAAACTGAGAAAATCGAGTGGAAAGTTACTTTAAATGGTCAAGATCAGACTGTCAATTTTCTAGGTCAAGAAAAGGACAAGTCTATGATGGGTGTAGAGGGGCGTTATCTGAATTTCTATGTACCTTATGGCTATAGAGGGGATATAAAGGTAGAAGCCAAGAGCGGAAATGAAGTAAAGACCTGGTCCACTAAAGTGGTAGATGATGTATATAATGACGGTGGAAAGAGTGGTTACTTCCGTATTGACGAATCAAATGATCAACACACCTACCTTGATGCAAAATGGGACTATCAAACCAAGACCTACACTGCTACCTTACCAGAGACTGTCAATGGTCAAAAAGTCTTTGCTTGGGCAGACGACTATGAAGAATTGAAACTTCAAAAACCAGGAGTTATCAGTCATTCCTACAGGGGGGGAGGAGCCTTCAAAATACTTTATCCGATTGTAAAAGCAGAAAGCTGGCTAAAAAAGGATTACAGTGAAAAGTGGTACTATCAAAAACAAGGCCAATTAGTGCAGAACGATTGGGTTAAGGACAAGGGAACTTGGTACTTTATGAATGATAAAGGAGTTATGTTTAATCAAACTTGGCTCTATCAAGGTAGCAACTGGTATGCCTTTAAATCATCAGGAGCCATGATTTCTAGCTGACTGGTTATATGATAACGGCTCTTGGTATTACCTAAAAGACTCAGGTTCAATGGCAACAGGTTGGTTGAAAGATAGTGGTTCTTGGTATTATCTAAACAATTCAGGTTCAATGGCAACAGGTTGGTTGAAAGATAATGGTTCTTGGTATTATCTAAAGAATTCAGGTTCAATGGCAACAGGCTGGGTGAAAGATAGTGGTTCTTGGTATTATCTAAAGAACTCAGGTTCAATGGCAACAGGATGGGTCAAAGACAATGGTAAGTGGTACTATCTGGCTTCATCTGGTAGCATGTTGCGTAACACATACACACCAGACGGCTACTATGTAGATGACAGTGGTGCTTGGAAATAATCTAAAGTATACATTTTATTCCATCAGCTATTAGTGTACCTGCTCAGACTAAATGTTATCAGAGCTACAAGAAAAATCTAGATAATAATAATGCGAAAAGCGAGTCGAAACAATGAATTCTGTTTTGTTCGCTTTTTGTATTCAATCCGTTACATTACGGCATTTTCATTTAATTATATATCTTCCATAAATTTACATTTTTATCTGAAGTATTTAGTAAAAAGGAGTATAATAATTTTAAAACTGACTACATGTATGTCGATAAGGAGGTCAACTCTTTATGCTGAGAAGATTTGTTACCAAGAAGCACCTCGTACTTTACTTCTTTTCTATTGCCATTACTTGGCTGGAAGCAATTATCACGCCAGCCCTTGTTCAAAATATTGTTGCTAGTTTTACCAATCAAGAACTAGGCCTTCTTTGGAAAGTTTTGATTCTAGGAATCCTTGGTAATCTCATCCTCTTACTAGGTTTGGCTGGGAAACGCTATTACTATGCCCGTTTGATTACGGATTTCAAATATGGAATCAAGAGTGCTATTTTCAAGCGATTTAAACAGTTATGAGATTGCTGAAAAGGATGTTTTGTCCGACCTAGAAAACGACGTCAAGCAACTAGAAGAAAGCTATATCGAGCCAACCGTCATTATCATTTCTTCTCTGGGCTTCACCACTGTGTCTATTCTCTATGCCCTATGGACCAATTTTTACCTGGGCTTGATTTTTATCCTCTTCTACTCCTTTCCTGTCCTCTGCAGTGCTATCGGATCTAAACGTTTAGATTCACTTTCTGAAAAGCGGTCCACTGTTAACCAGAGCTACTTAGCAAGCTTGACAAATTTTATTGGTGGTAGCCAACAAATTCGCCATTATCAGGGGCAAGACTACTTTTTTGCTCGCTATCAAAAGCAATTACAAACCAGTCTAGATGCCGAAATCAACTATGAAAAACAACGAACCTTAAACAGTCTCTTTATCAATAGCATCGACGCCTTTTGCTCCGTCACACCTATCGTTATCGGTGGCTTTATGACCTACTATAATTATTTAGATGCGGCGAGTTTTGTGGCCATCTATCTGGTTTCCCATAATATCGGCTATCAATTTCAAGAGTTGGCCTACTTTACCAACACCCGAAAAGCAACTCGAACACTTCTCAACAAATACCAAAAACTTTTGAACCAGTCTGATCCCATCTCTCCTAGAATCATAGGAAACATTTCCCCTATACAACTTGACAGCATCTCCCTAGAAAAAGATGGTAATAGCCTCTTGTCTCCGATTTCCATCTACATCAAGCAAGGAGAAAAAATTGCCATTATCGGGGAAAGTGGCTCTGGTAAAACAACCCTGGTCAATATCATCCATGGAGAAGAGACACCGACAAGTGGTCAGATTAGCTTTGCTGGTCAAAACCTGTCACGTCAAGAAATCACAAGCCTTAGTTCCTATATCCTCCAAGATAGCCATTACTTTGACACGCTCTCTCTGGAAGACAATATCCTTCTAGGATTAGATAAAAAAGAAGAAACTTTAACTTACATCCTCAAAAAAACGGGATTAGATCATTTGGAAAATCGAACGCTCAGTAATGATAGTCTATCTGGTGGCGAGAAACAACGCCTAGAAATCGCTCGCGCCCTCTACCATGATAGCCAACTCATCCTAGCAGATGAGATTAAGGCCAATCTTGACTTGGAAAATAGCAGAAAGATTAGCGACTTGCTCTTCTCCCTACCTCAAACAGTCATAGAAGTCATTCACCACTACACAGAAGAGGACTTAAAACACTATGACCAAATCATTCACTTAAGCAAAGAAAGTGATAGTCTATAACATACGATTTTAAAAAGCAAGGAACCCGAATTCCTTGCTTTTTATACTCAATGAAAATCAAAGAGCAAACTAGAAAACTAGCCACAGGTTGCTCAAAACAGAGTTTTGAGGTTGTGGATAGAACTGACGAAGTCAGCTCAAAATACTGTTTTGAGGTTGCAGATGGAAGTTGACGCGGTTTGAAGAGATTTTCGAAGAGTATTAACTCAATATCAAACTGGCTACGATAGGGCTGACAAAGACATAGAGAATACCTGTGACACCGATAGCCAAACCACCCATGGCTCCTGCTACAGAGCCGTATCGAAAGGCTGTGCCTGTTCCGACTGCATGGCCTGTTCCTCCAAGGGAAAGACCAACAGCTACTGGATCGTCAATTTTCAACCACTTCAAAAGGGTTGGTCCGATGACACTAGTTAAAATCCCAGTCGCCACTACTACTACCAAGGTTACAGTCGTCAAACCTTGCAATTTTTCTGTAATCCCCACTGCCATAGCGGTTGTTACTGACTTGGGAAAGAGAGAAATGGCTAGGAAAAAGTCCATCCCAAAAATCTTAGCTACAAGAGCCGTGAAAGAGGTATTGACCACTACCGCTAACAAACTACCAAGGAGAATACTCCGAGCATGGTGCCTCATCAGATGAAAACTCTTATAAAGCGGAATCCCTAGAGCAACCGTTGATGGAACAATCAAGTTGTTCAGATAAACCCCACCTTGGTAGTAATCTTGGTAAGAAATACCCGTCACTTTTAGAAAGATGATAATAAAAACAGCTGACAAAAGCAAGGGCGTTGTCAATGGATGGGGAAAGCGTCTGTAAATCAGCATTCCCACTAGATAGGCTAGGATAGACAGGGCAAGCCCAAACAGGGGATTGGAAACAAATTCACTCATTTGGCATCTCCTTTCTCATAATCTCCCTCAAACCGTCTCTTGATGAACTGAACCACCAAGGCTATGAGGATAATATTGATGACTGCTGCAAAAAAGACAATCAAAACAATGGGCAAAAGATAGGGAGCAATCACATCAAACTTTTCCATAATTCCCACTGCTGGCGGTAAAAAGAGAATGGTCATATTGGCCAGCAAGAAATTCCCAACCATGTTGACATGTCTGGTTCTCAGCCACTTGAATTGCAGGGCGAGAAAGAGAATCATCAAGCCGATAATACTGCCTGGGATGGGCAGATGAAAGAAACTGGAAATTCCCTCTCCGATTAGAGAAATCACAAAGAGAATCATTAATTGCACATATAATTTCATCCTAAACTCCACGAAATAGACTTTTTTCATACCAGTTTACTCTTTTTTCAGAAAATTTCAAGGAAATTCACAAAAGTTAATAAAAATAGGGAGAAAAGGGAATACAGACAATTAAAGACTAGTGAAAACAGCGTAATTTAGGATAAAAGATTCAGTGTCTTTCTTGTCAGCTTTCTTGAAAAAGTAGTATAATTATTGCATGCGCAATCAATTTATGAAATAAGGATTGTTCCAAGATCTATTTAATGTTTACAATTTTTAATGAAAGGAGATACTATGACCTATTTGGAAAAATGGTTTGACTTCAATCGTCGGCAGAAAGAAATTGAAGGTCTCTTGGAGGAGACCATTGCCCAGCAGAGTGACCAAAGTCTGACCTTGAAAGAGTTCTACCTGCTCTACTATCTGGATTTGGCCCAAGAAAAATCTCTACGCCAGATTGACCTCCCGGATAAGCTCCATCTCAGCCCGAGCGCTGTTTCTCGTATGGTGACTCGCTTGGAAGCCAAAAATTGCGGTTTAATCAGTCGAAGATGTTGCCATCAAGATAGACGCTCTAGCTTTATCTGCCTGACAAGTGATGGGCAAAAGATACTGGCCTCTCTACAAAAGGCTGTCGAAGAAAGCTTGGAAACAGGTTTGGATTTCTTGATTTAAGATGATTTTAGAAAAAAGTTGCGTGCGCAATCATTTTTCTTGACATTCTCTTTTACAAGGAGTAAAATAAACTCATCATTAAACAAAGGAGTTTTTAACATGATTGAAATTACCTATCTAGATGCCAGCAAGAACGAAAAAACTGTGACTTTCGAGTCTTATGAAGACTTTGATCGTTCACAACAAGCTTGCCTTATCGGCGTCGCAGACTACTACCCTGTTCAAAAATTGACTTACAACGGTCATGATTTGGACTACCATGGGACTTACGGAGATATCTTCTTCTATCTCAAGAAACAAGATTTAAGCCAATATAACTAAAAAAGGAGAAATACAATGGCAAAAGCAATTACAGATGCAACATTCGAACAAGAAACAAAAGACGGTTTGGTCTTGGTAGACTTCTGGGCAACTTGGTGTGGTCCATGTCGTATGCAAGGTCCAATCTTGGACAAATTGTCTGAAGAACTTTCAGAAGATGTCTTGAAAATCGTTAAAATGGACGTTGATGAAAATCCAAACACAGCTCGTGCTTTTGGAATCATGTCTATCCCAACTCTTCTCTTCAAAAAAGACGGCCAAGTAGTGAAACAAGTTGCTGGTGTTCACACAGCAGACCAAATCAAGGCCATCGTTGCTGAATTGAGCTAATCACATTAGAGACCAAGTACTTTCTTTGGTCTCTTTTTTCTTGCCCTTTGCCATTTTTCAAAAAATATGCTAGACTGTAGATAGAATATTACGATGTTTGGGACATGCCATCGCTAAAAAAAACCTCTACTTGGTATTTTTTAGCTCCCTCATGGGAGCTTTTTGCATGCTCTGAACATTTCCCATTTTGGAAGGAGTACTATGAAACGTCAATCAGCCTTGGTCGTCTTTAGTGGCGGTCAAGATTCTACAACATGCCTCTTTTGGGCTAAAGAACACTATGAAACGGTCGAAGCCGTTACCTTTGCCTACGGCCAACGCCATCATCTCGAAATTCAAGTTGCTAGAGAAATTGCTAAGGAACAGGGAATTCGTCATCATATCCTCGATATGTCTCTGCTGGGACAAATCACTGAAAACTCCTTGACTTCTGATCTAGAGATTGAACAAAAAGAGGGGGGGAGGTTCCCAATACCTTTGTTGACGGTCGCAACCACCTCTTTCTATCCTTTGCGGCAGTTCTTGCCAAACAACGGGGCATGAAAGACATCGTGACAGGTGTCTGCGAGACAGACTTCTCAGGCTACCCCGATTGTCGAGATGTCTTTGTCAAATCCCTCAATGTCACCCTCAACCTTGCTATGGATTACGACTTTGTTATCCAAACACCTCTCATGTGGCTAGACAAGGCTGAAACTTGGGAATTAGCCGACCAACTCGGTGCCTTTGACTATGTTCGTGAAAAGACCTTAACCTGCTACAACGGGATTATCGGAAGTGGCTGTGGAGATTGCCCAGCCTGCCACCTACGTCAACATGGTTTAGATGTTTATCTCTCACAGAAAGGAGAGGACTAATGTTTTTTGCACCCAAAGAAATCAAACAGGAAACCGGGGAGTCTCTTGTCTACAATCCTCACAGAACCTTGGTATCAAAAGAATTTACCTTTGATGCTGCCCACCACCTCTTTCACTATGAGGGAAAATGCAAATCCCTTCATGGTCACACCTATCATCTGCAGATTGCTGTCAGTGGATTTTTAGATGAACGTGGCATGACCTACGATTTCGGAGATATCAAAGCGATCTACAAGAACTACTTAGAACCCCACTTGGATCATCGCTATCTCAATGAAACCCTGCCCTATATGAACACGACTGCTGAAAATATGGTTTACTGGATTTTCCAAACCATGAACCAAGAATTGCCAGACGAGCGCGGTCTCCGTTTGGAATACGTTCGTCTCTATGAGACTCCGACTGCCTTTGCGGAGTTTAGACGGGAGTGGTTAGATGACTAGGGAACGTGTCCTCAAACTACCAGTTCTAGAAATTTTTGGCCCAACCTTTCAAGGCGAAGGTCGTGCTATCGGGCAGAAAACCATGTTTGTCCGCACTGCTGGTTGCGACTACCACTGCGACTGGTGCGATTCTGCCTTTACATGGGATGGCTCTGAAAAACCAACTCGTATGACAGCTGACGAGGTCATTGCTGCCTTGGATAAATTGGGGAACTACGACTACGTCACCCTATCTGGGGGAAATCCTGCTATCCTAGCAGCCAACATGGCCGAATTGGTCACCAAACTCAAGGAACGTGGTGTCACTCTTGCTGTTGAGACCCAAGGCTCCCGCTGGCAAAATTGGTTGAAAGACATCGACCAGATCACTCTGAGTCCCAAACCTCCTTCATCCAAGATGGAAGTCAACTTTGAGACCCTAGACTTTATCGTTTCCCAACTGGATCCAGACAAGATCACCTTTAAAATACCTGTCTTTGACGATGCAGATTTGGCCTTTGCTAAAGACATTCAAGAACGCTACCAACCAGATGTCCTTTTCTTATCAGCTGGAAATCCTGAGCCCAAGACTAGAGGCAATATTGTCCAAGACCAACTGGACCGCCTAAAAGAACTCTGGGAACGCGTCGCTGCCGACGACAGCTGGGGCAATGTCCGCGTCCTTCCTCAACTGCATACCCTCCTCTACGACAACCAACGTGGTGTTTAAATTAGAAAGAAATCATGTCACAACAAGAAGAAATGAAAAACCTCAGCCTACTAGGCAACAAAGAAACCAACTACATTTTCGAGTATCAACCAGAAGTCCTCGAATCCTTTGACAATCGTCATGTGGAAAATGACTATTTTATCAAATTTAACTGTCCTGAGTTTACCTCACTTTGCCCAATCACTGCTCAGCCAGACTTTGCGACAATTTATATTTCCTACATTCCTGACAAGCTTTGTGTCGAGTCAAAATCCCTCAAACTCTACCTCTTTAGCTACCGAAACCACGGAGATTTCCACGAAAACTGTATCAACACCATCGGGAAAGACTTGGTCAACTTGCTAGACCCTCGCTATTTGGAGGTTTGGGGAAAATTCACTCCGCGAGGTGGTATCTCAATTGACCCCTACTACAACTACGGTAGGCCAGGAACTAAATATGAAGGCTTGGCAGAACAACGCCTCTTCCAACATGACCTTTATCCAGAGAAAATTGACAACCGCTAAACTCATACGAAAAAGCCCTGTTCCTCAAAATTAGGAGCAAGGCTTTTTGAGTTTCAATTATTCTTCTGTTCCAAGGAAGTTTTTTGCAACGAGGACTGCAAGAACCCCACCAAGGATTGGGGCAAAGATAAAAATCCAAACTTGTTGAAGGGCTGCACCACCTACCAAAACAGCTGGTGCCAAGCTACGTGCTGGGTTAACTGAAAGTCCAGTGATGTTCGATCCCTACAAGGATCATTGCCATCAATGACAAACCGATTACCAAACCAGCAATCGCGCCATTGCCCTTGCTTGCTGATGTTACAGTCATGATAACCAAGACAAACAAGAAGGTTGCGATGACTTCAAACAAGAAACCACCGAATACAGTAACACCGCTTGCCAAAGCATTTTCACCAAGACTAGCAGTTGACATACCTGAATTAGCCAAGAGGAAGAATACAGAAGCAGATGCTAAGAAAGCTCCAACTACTTGTCCAAGGATGTAGTTTACAAGCTCTGAAGATGGCAAACGTTTGTTAACAAACATAGCAATCGAAACAGCTGGATTCAAGTGAGCACCTGAAACAGTTCCGATTGAGTAGGCTGCGACTACGATTACCAAACCAAAGGCAAAAGTAATTCCAAGGTGAGCAAGATCATCAAGACCGTTTCCGAAAAACAACAGCTCCTGTACCGACGAACACAAGCATGAACGTACCGATTAACTCAGCAACAAATTTTTTTCATGTTCAATATCCTTTTTTTCAAAAACTAAATACTAGTCTATCAAAAAGAAGGAAAAGGGTTCCAAGAAAATTGATTGGAAATTTTCAGGATAAAAATTCTATAAAAACAGTAGTGTTTATTTGAAACATTTTTTTCTAAAGATATATAATATTAATATAGTTCTAATAAATTATTTATTCCCTAATTTGAACTAATTTTTACAACTTTGCTGTTCTTTTATGAACGTTTGAATGGTATCGTGGATACCAAGGAGGAATCATATGTCTAAAGTTGCTATTGTCACAGGTGCAGGTCAAGGAATCGGTTTTGCAATCGCAAAACGATTGGTTCAAGATGGCTTTAAGGTAGGAGTCTTAGACTACAATCCCGAAACAGTTGAAAAAGCTGTTACCGAATTATCAGCTGAAAATGCCTTTGCTGTCGTGGCCGATGTTTCGAAACAGGCCGAAGTTGCACAAGCATTTCAAAAAGTTGTTGACCATTTTGGTGATTTGAATGTTGTCGTAAATAACGCTGGTGTTGCTCCAACTACTCCTCTCGATACAATTACTGAGGAACAATTTACACGCACTTTCGGTATCAACGTTGGTGGTGTCATTTGGGGTTCACAAGCTGCACAAGCGCAATTTAAAGCACTTGGCCACGGAGGTAAAATTATCAACGCAACCTCTCAAGCCGGTGTAGTCGGTAACCCAAATCTAACTGTTTATGGTGGAACCAAATTTGCTGTTCGTGGAATTACGCAAACATTAGCACGTGATTTAGCAGACTCAGGAATCACTGTTAACGCCTACGCACCAGGTATTGTGAAAACACCAATGATGTACGACATCGCTCATGAAGTTGGTAAAAATGCAGGAAAAGATGACGAGTGGGGTATGCAGACATTTGCAAAAGATATTACTCTAAAACGTCTATCTGAACCAGAAGATGTGGCTGCAGCCGTCAGCTTCCTTGCAGGACCAGATTCAAACTACATTACAGGACAAACCATTATCGTTGATGGTGGTATGCAATTCCATTAAGATACACAAAAAGAGGTTGAAAAATGATTCAACCTCTTTTATTAGTTTTCATTATTAGTTAGGAGGATACAATAGAAACTCTTTCAATAAGTAATATTAACTTATCCCTAGTATTAAAAAGACTGGATAGCTTCTTTCAAGTCATCTTGTAAACTATTTCTCTGGTCAAGTTGGACATAGACTTCCAACAAGCAGGATCTGAAGTTGGAAAATTTGTAAAAATCTTCCTTTTCTTCTATCGGAAAATCAACAGTTTTTATCCAAGAAGCTACTTGCTCTTGCTCCAACTTTCCTTGTAAAATCGGTTCATAGATCACTCTCGCTAAACGCCAATCTTCATCATCTGTAAAACGAATCGCAATTCTTTTAAACAGTTGGCCAAGTATGTCAAAGACTTCATGAATTTTGTTTATAGGAAAGTCTGGATGACAAACCACCTCTGTCAGTAAATCAGCGCCATGCGCAAAAGCGTGAACCCAACCATACTGACTTGAAAAACCTGTTGTTTCCTTTTCTTTTGAAAGATAGTTCAAACCTTGATGTAAAAGGACATTGCGAATTTCTCCTTTTAATCCCTGATAAAAAACCGATTGCTGGTTAGCATCCGCAGACAAGAGATTTGCATAAATAAGCGCCCTAAAAGAACGTTCAAGGGTTGACAGGCCTACCTTATCAATCTCTTTATCTAACCCTCCATCAGATAAAATTTTCTCAGCAATGAAATGAAATTGTTCCTGTGTAAATAGCTCTTCCTGAATCCCTCTAGCAAAGCTTGTAAAAACAAGGCCATCGCGAATTTCTGGAGAAGGATCTCCCAAATGGTCAAGCAACCACTGGATTTCTTCATCATGATAACTTGGTTTTTCTTCTGCTATTTTTCTAAGTAACTCTTGATACATGGGTAATACCTCTACATTTCTAGCAACTTATCAAAAAGTCATCCTTAAACAACTCAATATTGAATTCTCAATCAAATACAATCTGATATAAAATAAAAGTAAATAACTATCAATATCAACTCTAGAGCAAGTTAAAATGTAACATCACAACCCTTAACGACATTTTCGAAAATAGCTACAGCTCATCCAATTGTAATGATGCTTAACAAGCCCATAAACATCATTCTAGAATAACCTTTCTATCCCCCTACTCTCCCAACTGGGCACTGTAGGCGATAATCTGGTCAACTGTGTCAGACAAGAACTGAATCGTATCACGAAGTGGTTTATCTGTTGAGATATCCGCTCCGATAATCATAGCTGACTCAAGCGGTGTCTTGCTACCACCTGATTTGAGGAGATTGAGCCAATCTTCAGCTCCAGTTTCTGAATGTTTCAGATGAAGGTAACCCGCAGTCGAGATGACTAGTCCTGCTGAATAAGTGTAACTATACAAGCCCATGTAGTAGTGAGCTTGGCGCATCCAAGTCAAAGCTGCATCATCATCGATTTCAATGGCATCTCCCCAGAAATCGGTCAAAACTTCCTTCATAATGCTGTTGAGTTTGCTTGCTCCGAAAGTTTCTCCTTCTTCAATCAATGTATACACTTTACGCTGGAAGGCTGCTTCCAAAAGGTGAGTGATAAAGTTATGGAAGTAGGTGTCTGTTAAGCGGTGAGCCAGAGCAAAGCGTTTTTGACGAGGGTCGTCAGATTGGTGCTCCAAGTAGTCACTGAGAAGCAATTCATTGAAGGTTGACGGTGCCTCAACATAATAGGTCGACATGTGAGCATTGAAGTAACTCTGATGATTGTCTGAAAAGATGAATTGACCAGAATGCCCGATTTCATGAATCAAGGTATAGACATCGCTCAAACGACCTGTCCAGCTCATGAGGACATAAGGGTGCACGCGATATGGATCCGCCGCATAACCTCCGGAATCCTTGCCACTGTTAGCAGCAAAGTCTACCCAGCGCTCTTCTTGATAGCGAGCAACTTCCTGACAATATTCTTGTCCCAAAGGTTCTACCGACTTCATGACCAAATCATAGGCGTCGTCAATGGTCACTTGAGGATTGAGGGCACTATCCAAATCCAATTTCCAGTCTGCAAAGGTCATCTTTTCAAGACCATTTACCTTGGCAACATGCTTGAGGTATCTCTGAGCAACGGGCGCAAAATCCTTCATGATGAGGTCAATCTGACGATCAAACATAGCACGGTCCACTTCTTGCTCAGCCAGAAGATAATCAAAGACTGAGTCGTAACCCTTCATATCTGCTAGTAGTTTTTCAGACTTTACTTGGGCTAGATAGGCTGCTGCAGCCGTATTTTGGTGCTTACGAAGTCCTTCTGAGAAGGAACGGAAAGATTTTTCACGAACCTCAGCATCCTCATGGTTTTGGTAGAAGTTTTCATAGGTAACAAAGCTGTTTTTGTAGGTCTTACCATGGGCTTCAAAATCAGCCATTTCAAAATCCCCAGCTCGCATCTTAGTGTAAATGTCCTGCGGACTGTAGAAAATTTCACCAAGATTGGTCAAGGCTTTTTCCACATCAGCCCCTAGATAGTGGGCTTTTTTGATTTTGGCCTGACGAATAGCTGCTGTCAAGTGAGGCAATTCTACCCAAACGGTCCAAGACTTCCTCGTCTGCTGCCACCAAGGCATCGTCAAAGAAGGTCAAGGCTACGCTGGCATCTGTTTCAAATTCCATCCCAGCTTGGGCAATGTTAGCAAATTCGTCATTGCTATAGTCTGTCGTCTGCGGCATAAAGCCATAGTTGCCAATATGGCTCATCTGAATGTAGATTTGTTCCAATTCCGCAAAGGCCTTTTCAAAATCCTCAAAAGTATGAAGATTGCCCTTGTAATCACGGCTAAACTGGTTGATGTCTTCGCGAGCCTTCTCGATCGCACGTAAGAAATCCTCACGATCTTGGTATAGGGCTGTTAAATCCCAAAGTTCCTTCTCTGGAAATTCTGAACGGTGTTTTTGTTCCATTTTCTTCCTCTTATTTCTCTAATTCTAATAAAACACTAAGGGCTGATAAAGCGTAAAGCGGTGCTGTTTCTGCTCGCAAAATACGAGGACCAAGTCCTGCCAAGATGGCTCCCTTAGCTTCAAAATTTTCAATTTCTGCAGGTGACAGGCCGCCTTCTGGACCAAAGATGAAGAGCAATTTAGCCTCCTTTTCAAGACCAGAAACCACTTGTAAGAGTGCAACAGCTTCTCCCTCTTTTGCTGACTCTTCATAGGCTACTACGATAGAGTCAAACTGGTCAAGTTGGACTAGAAAGTCTGCTTTCCTTTCAAAAAGCTGGACACTTGGAACAATATTACGCTTGCTTTGCTCGGCTGCTCCAAGGGCGATTTTTTCTAGTTTCTCAACCTTTTTACCCAATTTCTTGCCATCCCACTTGGCAACGGACCAATCGGCAGGAAAAGCCCAGATTTGGCTGGCACCGAGTTCGGTTACTTTTTGAGTAATGAACTCCAACTTGTCTCCCTTGGGAAAGCCAGATGCGATGGTCACTTGGACTGGCAGTTCCACATTGTCAGCTATCTCTTCGACCAACTCAAACTGACGAGTTTCCACATCTAGCACACGCGCCAAGCGCTTAATCCCATCATCAAAGACTAAGGTAACCTCATCATCTTCTTTCAGGCGCATAACCTGAAACATATGCTTGCTGGTTTCCTTGTCCTCGATAGTGACAGGAGAGACTGCGCTGCCTTTGACAAAATACTGCTGCATGCTAGCCTCCAATCACACCCGAAATATCCTTGGTTTTCTTAAAGACACAGGCATTCCATTCCCCTTGAATCATATGGGTTTCAAGGAAAAATCCAGCTGACTCAGCCGACTCGCGTACCATGTCCCACTTATCCTTGATAATGCCACTCATGATGAGGTAGCCTTCATCCTTTGACCAAGCGATAAGCATCCTCCGTCAGATGAATGAGGATATCCGCCAAGATATTAGCCACAATCACATCTGCCTCAATCTCAACACCCTTAAGCAAAGTCTCCTGCTGCTACATGGATGTTTTCCATACCAGGATTGAGCTCAATATTTTCCTGAGCCACTCGAACTGCCACATCATCTAGGTCGTAGGCAAAAATTTCCTTAGCACCAAGTAGCGAGCTGGCAATGGAAAGAACCCCTGAACCAGTCCCCACATCCAGCACCGTTTCGCCACCACGAAGAACCTGCTCCAAGGCAAAGAGGCTCATCTTGGTTGTTGGGTGGGTTCCTGTCCCAAAGGCCATACCTGGATCTAGCTTGATAATCTTTTCTCCAGCAGTCGCCTCATAGTCCGTCCAAGACGGCACGATAGTCAAATCATGAGTGATACGAGCGGGCTCATAGTATTTCTTCCAGTTGTCTGCCCAGTCTTCCTCAGCCAAGGCAGTCGTCCCCATTTTGACCTCTCCCAAATCCATAAAATCCGTCAATTCTGCTAAGCGAGCCTGCAAGTCCGCCTCAACCACTGCTACATCAACCGTGTCAGGGTAGTAGGCCGTCACCACGATTTCTTCCTCCTGCTCGACCTCTGGGAAAATCTCACCAAAACGGTCGACATTCCCCACATAGTCCATACTGTCTTCGATCGCAACACCTTGCGCTCCCAGCTCGATCAAGAGATTGGAAACCAATTCCTCTCCCTCACGCTTCACTGTAACTTTTAACTCTTGCCATGTTTCCATATTTAAGATGCCAAGCCCGTAAAACACAAAACCAAAATAGGAAATTCTCTGAAGACGCTTGTGTCTAAGAGAAGTTTATCTTTTTGGTACAGTGTTTAGGGCGGGTTCAGTTTAGAAATTTAACTGAACCATCCTTTCTAATCACTTACTTTTAAATAATCCCTCAATCTACTCTGCAACTGAGGGACAACTTGACTGGAACTAAGAAATTCCTCAACTTTCATCAGCTGATATCCCTGTCCTTCATCTCCAAACACGATACTATCAAACTGGTCCTGTGTCAACTGACCCACTAGAAATACAGATTGTTTATCCGCAAAAAGCATACTTGGATAAACCTTACTCCAAAGCAGACAATCCTCAGTCAGATGAATTCCCAGTTCTTCATAAACTTCACGCGCCACGCACTCAAAAGGACTTTCATCCCCCTCGCGTCCCCCACCGGGCAGTTCCCACATATTGGGGCCAGGGAATGCTTGCCTTATCATCGCGTAAGATGGTCAAGAGCCTATCCCCACAAAATAAAGCAATCTTACAGCCTGTGAAATCAGAAATTTCTAGTTTCATGTCAAACTCCTAGTATCTTGGATAAGGGTAAAATTCTCCCTCTTCCAAGCCAACTTTTCCTTCTTCAAAGACTTCTTGGTTCCATTCCATGACGAATTCTTCTGTTTCTGGATCTTCCAAAAAGTCCATAAGCGCATCTAGCCCAACCTCAGCAGTATCTTTAAGGAATAGCGCAAAATAAGCTAAAAATTCACGAGAAAAACCTTTTTTAGGCAGGTAAGGAATAACCGTCAAATAGTCTTCTGCATTGACGGTTGACTTGGCAGGATTGTAAAAAAGAACTGCTTCTTCAAAGAGAATATCATCTGATGAAACCTCTCCGTCTTCATCCACCATCTCCACTCCTGCAGCATTTTGCGCTTCCAATAAAAAACTCACTTCTACCGCGTGGTTGCGCTTGTCCCAACTAATCTCAAAGTCAAAAGGAAAGTTCTTCTCCAACTCTTCCTCTAAAACATCTAAAAATCCATATGTTGCCATTTTGTCCTCTTTCTATGCGACTCTTTAATCGCCCCGATTGCTCGGAAATATGCTAAAATAGATACTACCATCTTACCACAAAATTATTTTATGTCCTAATTATACCATATTGCCTCATTTAAACCCTTGCTATCAGTGATTTTCTTAACAGTCTGATTTCTTTATTTTTTCCATAAAAGTCGACACAAAAAAGCCCTCGAAAGGGCTAGTAAATCTATAGGATCAATAGATAAGTAACTAGCACAATTAGACGTGCTTTTTTTATTGACTATTCCCACGATGTCACACTTAATCTTATGCTTGAATCTTCTTATCTGCAATAGCGTCTGTCAAAGTCTGAGAAAAGTTAAGCCCCATTTCTCGTCCTAACTTATCTGCCCATCTTGGTATGGTCAAGGTCTTTTTAATTGGTTCCTGACTTCCTAGGTATTCTGATACATCGACAGATACCATAGAAATAAAAGATTTTTCAAGGTCATAGGTTGACGCGAAATCTTCATCATCTTTAAAAGGATCATTATCAATTAAAGACAAGCTATTGATATCAGATGATTGGGGCAAATCTCCATCACTCTCTATCAAATCTGCAACAGTTATTCCTAACCACTCCGAACCCATAGCCAAAGCCTCAGAAATCCCCTCGCCTTGTGTAGCTGAGTTTTCAAAATCTGGAAAATGGACAAAATAAGTCGCTTCTGCTCCGTCTGTGTCATCATAATAAAATAAAGCTGGATACGTAACTAACATTTCACTACCTCCATATCAAAAAGCAGGGGCTGAATTTTACAACCCAGCTTGCTTTCTTATCCCTCTTTCAGTGTACTTATTCAGCTCACCATGGGGGATTGTGATAGGTCTTTCTCCCTGCTTCTCCATTTTAATATGGGAGCCTTTACCGCCTTTGGTCTTTATCCAACCATGGGCCGTAAGGAGTTTGACCATCTCTTTTTGTGTCATAGGCATAGCGCTTTTACCTCCTGACAACACCATTATAACACGTGTTACACGTATTGTAAAGGAGTGATATTTATTATTCTCTCATACCATAAAGCCCTTAGATATGGTTCCAAGGGTAGCCAATTTATGCATAACTATTTTCTACCGAGTAGTAAATACTGCTTCTTTATCAAGCAATTCATCGTCTGTATAGTCAATTGTAAAAGTATCTTGATTTAAGACAAACTGAGGTGGAGTTGAATGAATCATAGGAACACTGCGTACCCTATACTTTTTATCTCCAATTTTTACAAACTGATACTCTTCGAAAATCAAATCCAAACCACGTCAACGTCGCCTTGCCGTACTCAAGTACAGCCTGCGGCTAGTTTCCTAGTTTGCTCTTTGATTTTCATTGAGTATGATTAACTCTCAAGTCTTCCAAATCAGTATTTTCAACAGTTATTACAAGGAGACGATTTACTACTTTAAAAACATCAATTATTCTATTTTTTTCATATTTTTTTCAAACCATTATTATTAAAATGAACTTCTTGGTAAGCAAAATCAAGTTTAGGTTTAATGTTTTCGTACAAATCTAAAATCTCTTTTGGAGTATCTTCTCGGAAGAGAAATTTGTCTTTTTCCTGAAATAACTTGATCACTAAGAATCCAATGTCGAATTTGTTTTGTAAAAATCAAAACTTCCTGATTTGGTAGTTCCATCATTTCCATTCCTTATCACCCTCTTTTTCATTATAGTTCATGCAATAACATTTAGCAATATTATTTCTCAAAGTCAGTAATTCCACTTCTTTAGACTCAACTATCCTATTTTGAGTTTTAAGGAAAATCAATTCTCTCATGCTGATACCTCTCCTCATCAAATTAAATAGTCAAAAAGATTCTATCTCACACCCTGAATATTACAAAACCATTGAAATATCACAACTAATAGGCTAGAATGGACATAGTAAGATATAGTAGATGAGTCATTCTACTCAAATCCACGTTAGAAAGGACTGCTATGCCAGACAATCTCGCGCTTCGTATGCGCCCTAAAACCATCGACCAGGTTATCGGTCAGGAGCATCTGGTCGGACCAGGAAAAATCATCCGTCGCATGGTGGAAGCCAACCGCCTGTCCTCCATGATTCTCTATGGACCTCCGGGAATCGGCAAGACCAGTATTGCCTCTGCCATCGCTGGGACGACCAAGTATGCCTTTCGAACTTTCAATGCGACAGTTGATAGTAAAAAGCGACTGCAAGAAATCGCTGAAGAGGCTAAATTTTCTGGTGGTCTCGTCCTATTGCTAGACGAAATTCATCGACTTGATAAGACCAAGCAAGACTTCCTCCTGCCACTCTTGGAAAGTGGACTGGTCATCATGATTGGGCGCTACGACTGAAAATCCTTTCTTTTCTGTCACTCCTGCCATTCGTAGCCGTGTTCAGATTTTTGAGTTGGAACCTCTGTCTAACCAAGACGTCAAGGAGGCTCTTCAGATAGCTCTAAGTAACCCTGAGCGTGGTTTTGATTTTCCAGTAGAACTAGATGAGGATGCGCTGGATTTCATCGCAACCTCTACAAACGGAGACCTGCGCTCTGCCTTTAACTCACTGGATTTGGCTGTTCTCTCTACTCCCGAGAATGACAAGGGCATCCGCCATATCACTCTAGACATCATGGAAAATAGCCTGCAGCGGAGCTACATTACCATGGATAAGGATGGAGATGGACACTATGATGTCCTCTCAGCCCTGCAAAAATCCATCCGTGGCTCAGATGTGGATGCCAGTCTTCACTATGCTGCCCGCTTGATTGAGGCTGGTGATTTGCCAAGTCTCGCTCGTCGCTTGACTGTTATCGCCTATGAAGATATCGGCTTAGCCAATCCTGAAGCCCAGATCCACACCGTAACTGCTCTGGATGCTGCTCAGAAGATTGGGTTCCCAGAAGCTCGCATTCTCATTGCCAATGTCGTGATTGATTTGGCACTTTCTCCAAAATCCAACTCAGCCTATGTAGCTATGGATAAGGCACTTGCTGACCTCAAAACATCAGGACACTTTGCCCTATTCCCACGACACCTGCGTGATGGGCACTACAGTGGAAGCAAGGAACTAGGGAATGCCCAAGACTATCTCTATCCACACAACTATCCTGGAAATTGGGTCAAGCAAGACTATCTGCCAGAAAAAATCCGAAATCATCACTATTTCCAAGCAGAAGATACTGGTAAATATGAACGCGCCTTGGCTCAAAGAAAAGGAAACCATTGACCGTTTGCGTGAAAAATCTGAAATCCTTTTTCAAAAAAAGTGCACTTTTCCTCTTGATTTTTTTTGAAAAAGTGGTATCATATAAACATAGAAACGCTGTGGTGTACGACTTCACACTTAAGTGTTGACCGACTATTTTTTGTATTATTAGGGAAACAAAAGTCTTCTAACAGCATGTAGGCCGTCTCACACGGAAACAGCTTCAGTTAGAGCGAGTTGCCCACCTGCTTAATTGCGCGGGTTCAATACAAACCGTGAAGTTTCGGCACCAATACAGCTTTTTTCTTTGCCTCCTTAGCTCAGCTGGCAGAGCAGCGGACTCTTAATCCGTGGGTCACAGGTTCGATCCCTGTAGGGGGCATTTAAATACAACAGGAAAAGCCTTGGAATCAAGGCTTTTTTGCTTGTCTATAACTGATTTGCCCCATCATTTGCCCCACATTTTTTTATAAGCAATCTTTCCAAACATCTCTGATTTGATTAAATTCCTCAAAAATTTTCTCTTCTAAGGTGTGTCCATACACTTCTACTAACATTGAAATATCTCTATGCCCTAAAATTTTTGCAATAACTCCAAGGTCAAAACCTTTGTGCCAGAGGTAGCTTCCATAGGTATGACGTGCTCCTTTTGTCGTGATAATTGGATAAATATCTAATTCATTTAAAAGAACACTCAAAGCTTTATTGACACTCGCAATGTCTGGTACCAAGTGAATATATCCATAATGCTGAAAAATCATTTTGTACCTATTCTTGATTCCTAGCTCTTTATTAGCATTCTCCTGTTCAATTTTTAGAACTTGTAATATCTTAATACATTCTTCGTCTATCGGTACTATCCGAATAGACGTTTTGTTTTTTGGTGGGACAAATTTATGAGAAAGGGTGTTAAACCTCCTATATGTTTTTAGCAGTCCTCTATCAAAATCAACTTCATTCCAAGTTAACGCTATTAACTCTCCAAACCTCATGCCTGTTTTTAATAGAAAATAGAGGATATAAGGAACAATTGAACGTTGATAATCAAATTTTCTCTTTACTGCTAAAAGTAAATCCAGATAGTCCTTTTCTGTATGTAAATATTTCTCTTCTGTCATCTGTTGTTCTTTGGATGAAAATAACTCGACATGTTGTGTAAAAATCATCTATTAGAACTTTGTCGGCAATTGCCATTTGGATGCTCTGATGAATCCCAGTATTCAATCTACCAAGAAAATTTCTACCAACTGTTTGCCCATACTTATTCATAATTCTTTGGTATTCACTCGCACGAATTTGAGTGACTTTTTTATTTCCAAATAATCTTTCAATTGTGTTTTTACGGAGAAGATATTTTTTCTTTGTCTCTTCCGACCTACTACTCGGTAGAATTTTTAGTTCGAGCCATTCTTGATATAGATCTACAAGAGAAATATCTCTAGAAATTCTTTTTCCCTAAACGAAGTTCTTGCAGAATCGGTTCAGCTTCTGACTCTGCAAGTTTTTTTGTTTTAAAACCGCTATTATGAGCAACTGTTTTTCCTTCGTTACGAATTTCATAGGTCCATAAATTACTATCTCCTCGCTTTCGGTAACGAACACTTGCCATATTACGCCACCTCTGTTCCTAGAATCTCATTTACAACACTTTTTGGAACAACCATCAAACGTTTGCGATTATAAAATGTATAGCCTCGTGATACAAGTAATTCTCTTGCCTGATGAATGATATCATTCGCTGTATGAGGGCGATAGCCCATTTCAATTAATTCTTTGTTACTAATTAAATTATTATCCATAGTTATCCTCCTTAATTATTTTCTAAATTCAGAAACTCGCCTACAAGTAGTTTTAATTCTGTATTTAATTTAGGGAGATTCTGTATTAATACTTCTTTTAGTTCTTCCGCAAATTGATTCGTTTCTTCTCTCAATAGTTTGCGGACTCTTGTTTTTTTCTTTTTGATGCTGTCTGATTTTAAATTTGGAAAAGCCAATGATAAAAGTTCAGGATTGTTGAGAAAGATAATTGTAAATGCTCTTTGCTCCACTCGAATATGTTCTAGCTTATAAAATCCGAAATTATCAAGTCGATTCATAATATCTTGGACCATCTCCTCACCAATCGCTTTGGTTCTGAGTTGGAACTCCAGTCTCCACCAAAACGGATTTACAGCCAAATCTAGCTTCTCTTCACGCTTGTGAGCAATGATTTCTTTGTTCTTATCATATAACCTAACTTGTACATTACTACCGCTAGAACCCCAATATTTCGTCTCTAATTCGCCCCCTCGACCATAGAAGACCTTATGGGTAACACCACCTTTAATATGTTGCAAATTAACGATCTCAGGCCTGTTGAAAATGTCAAATGCCAAATCAAAACGAGACAAACGTACCGTCAATGAATTCAATCTGGCAAAGTACATTAATTGCCTCCATACTTTCATTCCATCAAATTCTTTTAAAGTGTTAGGATTGAAATCAATCCGAATCAATTGTTCACCTCCATAAATGGCTAATTGGAAAAATATAATATTGATCGAATCATACTCATTAAAAACTTTAGCTAAAGTAAAGACATCATCTCGAACATTATCATATATTTCAAATGAATCAACTCTTGTACTTATTGCCTGTTTCAGATTTTTGAAAATCCGTCTTAGGGAACCAGTATCTGTATCCCAGATAACCGTTAGTCTATCAATACTGACATCTAACCTCTGTACTAATTCTCCTACATCACATCGTTCTTGAATGCTTCTTAAATCTTGTATAGAAACCAACAAAATTGTCCCCCCTTCTTTTAGATTTTTTAGGACTCAGAAACACCGTCAAATCAACGTTTGCTCGTTCCGTCGTTCTTTGGACGTTGTCCTAAGTGTCCCTTTTTGCTGGCTGTTAGAATAGCCAGCTTTTGCTTAGCTAGAAATTGTCTGGACGGCAGTCTTCGGGACTTCGCCTGACTTCCCGTCAGGCTCGCCCTTGTCCTTGTCCACACAATTTCTAGCTCCAAGGCTTTGAATAGTCATAAGTCCTAGTCTCGTCCTCAACTTCCTCCTCACTCACTATTCCTAAACTTATGAACTATTTTTGTATCATTTATAACTTATTTATAAGTTATAAATATATTTTATAAAAAAAATATTTTTGAATAGTCAACTAAAAAAACTTGATTTGTAAGTTTATAGGTGATAGAATAAGTTAAAAAAATAAAAACAGGAGTTTCCCATGACCTTTATTATTCAAAATTTTGGACCCAATTTGGCACGACTACGCATAGAAAAAGGAGTAAGTCAAACTCAACTTGCAGAAGATTTAGGGATCGGTAAACAGTCCGTCTCTGACTACGAAAAACAAAAAAGCTATCCTACCTTTGCAAATTTAGATAAGATAGCAGAATATTTTGATGCAACTCCAACCCAACTATTTGGAACTAGTAAAGAGATTGAATTAGAAAAGAGTGTTCTTGAATCGAATGAATACTCTGATAAAGTAAGTGAAATTTTAAAAGCTGTCAAATACATCGAACATTTCCTACATACTGATGGACAGCACTTAGAAGATTTACTCTATCTAACAAGGGGTAACCAACTATACACAGAAGATGGAGAAGAGTTGTATATTGATCCAACTTCTCAGAAAAGAACATTACATACTCAATATGAACCTGGTTTTATTGTAGCAAGAGAAAAATCTCCACTAGAACTCTTAATTGAAAACAAAGATTTATTAGATTAATAGAAAGTAATCTTTTTAGAGTATCCTGATAAGAGAAACATATTGAAAAACCAATTCAAACCATAAATGCTATAATAATGCAACATATTTTTTTCAAGATAAGATAGTATAAGTACGTTTTTAAGATAATTTAAGTCATTTATATATTTTTTTGAAATAACAAAAATCCTTGATCTAAAAAAATTAGAATCAAGGATTTTTTTGCAAAGTACTATAATTAATTATTGATTATTTTTGTAGTCTTTCAATAAGTTGGCTGGGACAAAAGTCTAACCTTAAATACAAAAAAATCGAACAAAAAAATAGTTTTCTGACACTCAGAATACTCTTTTTTGTTCGATTTTTTGTCTAATCTATCGATTTTAAAAATTTATAATAAAGAATTCCTAAAATCAAAAATCTTTTTTTGTCCCAGACTCTTTTTTATAGTTAATTATTGTGTTTTGAAAAAAATCATGTCCTTTAAACTCATAATAACTAACACTAATGTAATTCCCCATCCAATCCGAGTAGCTAATAATAGATTGTTTGGCCAAAGATTTAGACAGGTTGAACCAACTGCTGAACCAGCCGAAATGGCAATATTTTGTACCATTCGTTGTAAAGCTCCCGTGCTTCCTTGCATTTCCATGGGACTGGCTTGCATAATACTGGCGATATTTGCAGGCTGAAAATAGCCACCACCAACACCATAAATAAAAAGTCCAAAAGTTAGAAACAGATAAGACCATTTGGGGTTAAGAAATACTAAGAAAATTAAAGACAGGCAAATAATACCCAAACCTAAGCGGCTAAAAGTTATGTTTTTACTCCCATCGTTCAATTTTCCTGATACTCGTGAAAAGATAACTAATCCAGCTGGAGCTCCCAAAACAAGAAATCCAGTAACTCCTACTCCTAAATGATATAACTGTTCAAAAAAATAAATGGAGGTAGTAAAAAAATATCATGGCAGAGGCAAAACCAAAAAGCAATCGTCTGTAAAAGGTAAGAAATTACTTTAGAATTCTCCTTAAGTCCCTTAACATTGACAAGTGGATTTTTTTGGATAAATTCAATTCGATAAAATAAAAATACCGATCAATAAACTAATTATTATTAGAATAAGACTGATTATTTGTAAATGACTCTTACTTAATAATGATAGTCCCTAACAATAGGCAAATTAACATTATTGCATTAACAATTGTTCCAGATGTGTCTAATTTTTGATTGTTAGTCTGCTCAGAAACTTTGTTAAGAAGATAGTGATTGCAAATAATACCAATAATTACGAAAGGGACATTTATCCAAAAAATAAATCGCCAAACATTTAAAGATAGCAATATGCCACCTAAAGAGGGACCTAATACAGGACCTAAACCTATCATAACTCCTAAAATACTAATAGAGCTATTTTTTTGTTCTTCTGATACTAATGTTGTAATCAAAGCTGCAGAAGTAGCTTGTAAGGCAGCTGCCCCAATTCCTTGAATTACTCGTCCAGCAATAAGCCAACCAATATTATTAGCAAACCCACAAAAAAGCGAGCTAAGTCCAAAAAGAACGAATCCTAAGTAAGAAATTTTTAGTTTGCCGAATTTGTCACTAAAAATACCTAGAGGAAGTATGAATATTGCCAATGCCAGTGCATATCCAGTTATTGTAAAAGCTGCAGTATTAGCTGTTGTATGGAATTGCTCTTTTAGGAAAGATAGTGCTACATTGATAATACCAGTATCTAAAGTTGACAATAACATTCCCATACCTGCGATAACTGTTATTAGTAAATCCTGCAACCGTCTACTCATAAAATTTCCTCCTTGGGTTTAGCTGTGTAAATTAAATGTTTAGTATCGTGTATCATAAATATAACCTCTTTTTCTAAAAAAATTATAAATATGATACAATGAAATAAAAATTTTTAATCAATCGATTCTAAAAAAATATCGAATCGTTTAGAAGGAGCATACACATGACTATTACAGTTCAATTTAGTAACTATGCTCTAAAAACGGATGAAACATTAACACAAAGGATACAATTTGTGTACTCACCCTTAAATGAACTTTTTAGAAGCTTACATGTCTTATTGAACCCGCGTCATCATGGTACAAATATTGATTGGGTCATTGAGATACAAGACAGATTGACAGATGATTTCTATGAGAAGCTTCACTATTTTCAACTTTTTTATGAACTTGGTGTTTCTCCTATTTTACTTTGTAATTTTCGCTATCATGCGACAACGATTGAAGAAGAGATACAAAATTTAAAGAAATTTCTTGATGAGTTCCCAACTATTCAGTTAATTGAGTATTTAGAGAAAGTGTCAAGTGACAGAGAAAACTCCTTCATTCCAACATTAGCAAAAGGATTAGAATGGAAGGATTTTTCTTTGAATGAGGATAATCAGTTACTTATAGACTTGAGGAAGAATGCCTCTGGTGTTTATCAACATCTTTTCTCTTTTATTGATTGGTACCGCCAAGAAATATTTGATGAAACTTGGAAAAGTAAAGGTATTCAACGAAAGCTCTTAACAGAAATCCAACATCAAACTTCTTTTTTAAGGGAAAATGGTTTTAAAGAAATGTTTAATCATTTGCAAATTGACCGCATTCATTGGAGAAAGGACAGGCTGGCCATCATTAAACCTTTTGACCAAGAAATCCAACTGCAAGATAGTGATTCTATTATGTTATTACCAAGTTATTTTATTTGGCCTCATTTGTTTGTTGAATCTTTCAACCAAGGAATTGCTATTACCTATGATATTACAGAACAGCCAAGTTACTATAACTCCACACCGGAAAATTTGATTACTATTTTTAAAGCTTTGAGTGACCCTGTCCGTTTACAAATTATGAATTATGTTATTGATAAACCAAGTACGACACAATCTTTGGCTCAAATTTTATTAATGAGTAATTCAAGTATATCCAGACATTTACAAATTTTAAAGGATGCTAACTTATTAACGACAACAAAAGCTAAAAAATTCGTTCTTTATGAGCCAACACAGCTCATTACACAACTTATGCCGAATTTCTACCATTTCTTTAAAAAATGAGGCTTTAATCATTAAAAAGGTGGTGAACTACTATGTCAACGTCACAAATTATCTCGGTTTTATCAGCTAACCGTTTTCTCACCCAAAATGAGATTGAAAGAACTTTAGGGTATTCTTTATCGAAAAGTGAAATTGCTTTTTTAAAGGCTAGTCCTAAAATAGTTTTATTTAACTTTTACGGCCGAATTTACTATAAATTAAATAATGATAATACTCTCACCACGGAGCAAGGAAGACAAGCTATTGCAAAACTGTCTAGACGTCCTCAAGCAATTAAGCTTGGTGAAGCACGGACATGTTTACACCATTTAGCAGGGAAAGCAGGAGTTTCAATATTTGAGTGGTTTATTCAAAATAAATTAATAGAACAGGAATCCCCTATCAGCTACTCTTTAACTCAAGAAGGAAGTAATGCTATACAGCAATGGTTGGGTTATCAGTCTAATCCTAATATCAAATTATGTTTAGATTTTTCTGAAAGAAAGTTTCATATTGGTGGAGTATTAGGAGAAAAGATATTAGAAAAGCTAATCCATGAGGAAAAATGTCAATTAACTCAAGATAGGCAGATTATTCTAAAAACTGACTTAAATAACTTAATGAAGGATTTTTTTATAAGTAAATTACTATCAAATTTTTTTGCTTGAAACTATTGGTTGTATGTTGTACCAGTAACTTATTATTGATTTAATTTTTTTGTCTGCATTCAAAAAGCTCTATAATCTCTACAGTGGTTTTACCCACTACAGAAATTATAGAGCCGTTCTTTTTCATCTTGAGGTTCAAAACCAAGGTATTTATACTTAAAATATTTTAAAAGAGCACTTGGTCCAAAGCCACTTTGATTCCATGGTGCATAGTCAAATTCAGCAGATAAGTTCATTCCAAGAACCTTTATGAGTCATTCGATTTTTGCCCCACTTTTTGCCCAATTTTTAAATCATGACATTGAAAAATACCTAAAAAAATATTTCCCTAAAAATCACTTATATTTCAATATTTTTTTAATGACTATCAGTATGAAAATTCTTTCCAAATCCATGTAGGAGGTATAATTTAGTGTCTAAAAGCCTTATTCTAAAGGCTTTTTTTCGTATCTGTTCTACCAACGGATAGTAAAGCAACTATTTTAGTGCAAAAGAATCTTCACTACATAAAAAATCAACCGCTTGGCTTAAAAATTTACAAGACTTTATTCCTTCCTATCTCCACTTTTTCATGATGTATTTTCGTACAGGTGCTTCAACCATTTGAACGATTTCAAATCCTTCTTTTTGATAAAGGTGCTGGGCTGCTTGATTTGCCTCGAAGACATTTAGAGAGATACTATCTATATCTCCATTTTCAAAGGCCAAACTAACAAATTTCCTTAAAGCCTGGCTACCTAAGCCTTGTCCCTGTTTCTGGGGATTGATAAAAAATCTTCCAATATGAAGAATGCTGTCTTCTTGCCTGATTTTCTGAATAAGCCCCACAAACTCGTGTCCATCAAAGATTGAAAAGATTCCTTCCAACTCTTGCAAAACTTGAATTGTCAAGGGAAAAGGAATCATTGTTCCCATCCATTGTTCTTGAAATGATTTGCCAAGGGAGTTGGACCATTGGCATACGAGCTGAGCATTTTCTGTGCTCACCTTTTCTTCAAAACGAATTGTCATCATTGCCTCACCATCTTATCTATGTTTCTCCATTATACTACTTCTCCCATTTTTTACGAATAGATAAGTATGATTGATTTTTATTTTTTTCTTGTCGGGAGCATTCTCGCTTCCTTTCTTGGTTTGGTCATTGACCGTTTTCCAGAGCAATCCATTATCCAACCTGCTAGTCACTGCGATTCCTGTCAGACTCCCTTGCGTCCCTTAGATTTGATTCCGATTCTCTCGCAGGTCTTTAATCGCTTTCGCTGTCGCTACTGCAAGGTTCGCTATCCTGTCTGGTATGCCCTCTTTGAACTAGGCTTAGGACTCCTCTTTCTGGCTTGGTCTTGGGAATTACTTTCCTTGGGGCAAGTCATCCTAATCACTGCTGGTTTGACCTTGGGCATCTACGACTTTCGCCATCAGGAATATCCCTTACTGGTCTGGATGACTTTCCACCTAATCCTCATGGCCTGCTCTGGCTGGAATCTGGTCATGGTCTTCTTCCTTGCTCTTGGAATTGTGGCTCATTTTATCGATATTCGCATGGGGGCAGGGGATTTTCTCTTTTTAGCTTCTTGTTCTCTTATCTTTAGCGTAACCGAATTACTCATCTTGATTCAGTTTGCTTCTGCTACAGGAATTCTAGCCTTTCTCCTGCAAAAGAAAAAGGAAAGACTTCCTTTTGTGCCTTTCCTCTTACTCGCTGCTTGTGTGATTATTTTTGGTAAGCTACTGCTTGTTTGATAAAGTCCAATTTCTGCCATATGTCCTTCATGAAATTATTTCACAGTTAAATTATAAATTATTTCTTTTTATACAAAGGAATGATATTATCAAATTGATCTGTTCTTTTATCTTCTTGATATTGATCAAAAAATTTCATTTCGACTGAAAATATTTCGCTTATAAACTGTAAACGAATACTTTGTTTAGACATTATAGTCGCTAGACTGACTAGATGATTACTCAAAACGACATCCAGAATACTCTTTACTTTGCTTGGTTTTTTTACAAAAATTTGATCATCCAAAGGTTCAATCATTTTGTAACCTTTTTGCGCAATTTGACGATAAAAGTAAGAATGTTGCTTTGGAGTCAATAATCCTAACTTAAAAGCTCGATACTCTAAAGCCTGTATCGAAACATTCAAATCCGACTTCAATAAAATATAACTATCAGGATTGCTGACACGCTTGCCAACCCTCTCTTCAAATTTGACTAAAAACTCTTCTTTTGGCAGTAAAAAACATGATGCAAAATAATTTGCTTCTTGCTCCAAACGATCGCCATCTTCATTCATATCTTTATATTTGTGTAAAAGAATATGTCCTAGTTCATGAGCTAAGTCAAAATTTCGACGTACAGATGATTTATTTGTCCCCAACACAATATAAGGTCTTCCCAATTTTGACCATGCGCTATAAGCATCAGCTTGGCCATTAATTAATCGTTCCACGATATAGATGCCTGAACGTTCTAATTTATAAAGCAAATCATGATTATCTTTTGAAATACCTAATTTTTCCCTGGCATAAAGAGCCAATTCCTCAATGGATTCTCCCTCATGATAAGATTCACTCACTACATTACTTAGGTCATGAATTGTAATATTAGGTATAATTACAAAACTTTCAAAATAATCAATCAAACTATCTACCTTATGTAAATACATAGTTTGAATATCTATTGTTTTCCGTGTTGCTAGATCTGCATTTCTAAAGGCAATTACAGAAGAATCAAATCGAATACTTTCTTCTTCTTGTTCAAAATAAGTTAAATCAACATGAAATTGGTTGGCCAAATGCATTTTGGTTGATAATTTAGGTTTCGTTTCGTTGGACTCAAACTGCCAAATGGCTTGTTCCGTTAAATTAATTCTCTGAGCCAATTCTGCTCTACTTAAACCATTTAACAGCCGTAATTCTTTCAATACCCGACCATTAAACATTTACATACTCCTTACTACTTTTGACCTTCTTGTTTTTCTATTCTTGGAATAATTTCAAAATCTTCTGTTTCCGATAATTCTGAAAAATTAGGAATATCTTGGTATTTAGCTTCTTCGAAATGGTACGAACTTGATTGAATATACTCAGACAAATCTTGAATCAAGTGTAACTGACCAGTTCGTGCATCAGGCATAACAACATCTACAGATATAATATTGTTTTCTGAGTCCGCCTCATAAGTTAAAATCATAAATTTTTCGATATTCGAATTTTTAGTAGCTTGTTCAATTTCTTGAATCATTTCATCAGAAACTAACTCCATCTGAATTGGAAAAGAATGGCTATCTTCATCATTTTTGTAGGAAGAATGTTGATTAAGATAAAGTGTATTCATCCGAGCATATTCAAATAAGTAGCCACTCTTATTTTTTTGTACCAAAGGAAATTGGCTCGTAAGTCGCTTCTTACCCTTTATAATTAACAATACTTTCCCATATTTTTCTGTATTTGTTTCAAATTCTAAATATCCCCAAGTCTGTCCTGCTAATTGTAATTTATACTCAAACAAATCTGCTGATGCAAATGCATTATCAATATGATTAGGTCGCGTCCATGCATAACCATTCGACACTTTCATTGTCTCTTTTTTTCTAGACGTTCATCTACATAATCTTTTTTTGACCTTTCATCAAAGTATCTACAATTTTTTGTGCCTTGAGCGAATCAAAGAGATCCTGATTCAACATAATTCTTCCTCCTCCGAATACTTTTTAATGAATTATATCATTTTCTTAAAGAAATTACTACAATAATTATCTTTTTCTTAAAGTTACATATCAGAGTAATTTAGCAAATGATATCTAAAACTAGCATTTCTCCTGCAAAAGAAAAAGGAAAGACTTCCTTTTGTGCCTTTCCTCTTACTCGCTGCTTGTGTGATTATTTTTGGTAAGCTACTGCTTGTTTGATAAAGTCCTGAATCGGCTCTCCTTGATGGAGAGCTTTTACAATTTTCGAACCGACGATGACACCATCTGACACCGCATTGAAGCGTTCTACATCGGCTTGACTAGATACACCAAAACCTGTCAAGACTGGGATATCGGCCACTTGATGCAATTGTGCTAAGTGCTTATCCAAGTCTGCACGGTAATTGCCTGATTTCCCTGTCACCCCATTGATGGCAACTGCATAGACAAAGCCTTCTGCCCCTTCAATCAACTCTTTCTGACGCTCAATCCCTGTCGTCAAACTAACTAGAGGAATCAAGGCAATGTCTGTGTCTGCTAAAAAGGGCTCCACAAAGTTGGCATGTTCATGGGGCAGGTCTGGGATAATCAAGCCCTTCACAGCTGTATCTGCCAGATCTTTGACAAAATTCTCCACACCGTACTGAAAGAGGGGATTGAAGTAGGTCATGATGACCAGTGGAACTTCTGTTTGAATGCTTTTCAAGGTTCCAACCAAAGCCTGAGTAGAGGTCCCGTGGGCTAAACTGCGCAAGCCAGCTTCTTCGATAACAGGTCCATCTGCAACAGGATCAGAAAAGGGAATACCCACTTCAATGGCAGAGACACCCAAATCTTCTAAAAAGTGGATTGTTTCTCCGAGTCCATCCAAACCTTTTTCGTGGTCACCAGCCATGATATAGGGAACGAAAATTCCTTTTCCAGTTGCTTTAATAGCGTTCAATTTTTCTGTTAGTGTCTTAGGCATGAGCTTCTCCCTTCTTTGCTGCATCTGCTTCCAAGCGGTCTTTGACTTGAACCACATCCTTGTCCCCACGACCTGATAGACAGACTATCATGGATTTGTCTGGTCCGAGTTCTTTGGCCAATTTCACCGCAAAGGCGATAGCATGACTAGATTCCAAGGCTGGGATAATCCCTTCCACACGAGACAAGAGTTGGAATCCTTCCAAGGCTTCCTCGTCCGTCACAGGGACATAGCTAGCACGTTTGATATCGTGGTAGTGAGAATGTTCTGGACCGATACCAGGATAGTCCAATCCTGCTGAGATAGAGAAGGCTTCAAGAATTTGACCATGGGCATCTTGGAGCACATCCATGAGGGAACCGTGAAGGACACCAGGACGACCCTTGGTCAAGGTAGCTGCGTGGTGCTCCGTATCCACACCAAGTCCTGCTGCTTCAGCCCCATACATAGCTACTGACTCATCTTCTACAAAGGGATGGAAGAGACCGATGGCATTCGATCCACCACCAACACAGGCTACTAGGGCATCTGGCAGATCTTGACCTGTCAAGTCACGGTACTGTTGTTTAGCTTCTCGACCAATGACACTTTGGAAGTCACGAACGATTTCTGGGAAAGGATGAGGCCCTAAGGCAGAACCAAGGATATAGTGGGTATCATCGATATTAGCCACCCATGAACGAAGGGCTGCATTGACCGCATCCTTGAGCACGCGCGAACCATCTGTTACAGCCTCGACCTTGGCTCCTAAAGCTCCATGCGGAAGACATTGAGAGCTTGGCGTTTAACATCCTCTTCACCCATATAGATGGTACATTCCATGTTAAAGAGGGCTGCAGCTGTTGCAGTTGCCACACCGTGCTGACCAGCACCTGTTTCAGCGATAATTTTCTTTTTACCCATGCGTTTGGCAAGCAAAACTTGTCCTAAGGCATTGTTAATCTTGTGGGCCCCTGTATGGTTGAGGTCTTCCCGTTTGAGGTAAATCTTGGCTCCGCCAATATGCTGGGTCAAGTTTTTTGCGTAGTAAAGGGGAGTTTCACGTCCTACATACTGGCGTAAGAGCTGGTTTAATTCCTCTTGGAAACTTGGGTCTGCCTGACTTTCACGGTAGGCCTTCTCCAACTCTAAAACTGCTGTCATCAATGTTTCTGGGACAAAACGTCCGCCGAATTTCCCGTAAAATCCATCTTTATTTGGTTCCTGATATGCCATGCTTTACCCTCTCTATAAATCTTCTAATCTTTTCATGATCTTTTTGTCCATCTGTCTCCACTCCGCTTGATACATCTACTGCATAGGGAGTAAAGTGTTGAATTGCTTTTACAACATTATCTTCATTAAGCCCACCTGCGATAAAGAAGGGCTGTGCTATTCCTGTCGTATCCAATTTCCCCCAGTCAAAGGTCTGGCCACTCCCAGCCACAGGGGCATCAAAGAGTAGATAGTCTGCCTGAGAATTGGGCACATGACCCTCTCCATCCACCTGCACAGCCTGAATACTGGCACAAGGCACATTCTCAAATAAATCATCTGCCACCTGACCGTGAACTTGAACCAAGTCCAAACCAACTTTGTCAATCGCTTCTAGCAGTTGAGCCCGACTTGGTGAAACAAATACACCAACCTTTTTGACATCTGCAGGAATAAGCTTTACCAGCTCAGCAGCCTGATCCAAGGTCACCTGTCTTTTACTAGGTGCAAAGACAAAACCGATGTAGTCGGCTCCTGCTGAAACGGCTGTCTCTACCGCTTCCTTGGTCGATAATCCGCAAATTTTAACCTTTGTCAATCTGCAACTCCTTGATTCTCTGGGCCACATCTTCTGCCTGCATAAGAGCTGTCCCAACTAAAATTCCATTAAAGTATGGTGCTACTCGCTCCGCATCCTGCCCTGTGAAAATAGCAGATTCAGAAATGTATAAGCAATCATCTTTGAAATGTTTAGCCAAATCTACACTGGTCTGTAAGTCAACCTCAAAGGTGGTCAAGTTTCGGTTATTGACCCCAATAATCTGAGCACCAAGTCTGTGGGCTACCTCTAGTTCAGCTAGATTGTGAGTCTCCACCAAGACTTCTAACCCAAGCTCTGTCGCATAGTCATAAAGTTCCTTAAGACGTTCTTCGGACAAGGCAGCCACAATGAGCAAGATGACTGTCGCACCTGCATTGCGAGCACGGATGATTTGCTTTTCATCGATGATAAAGTCCTTGTTGAGCGTTGGAATCTGTACCTGACTGGAAATCTCCCGTAGATAATCCAGGTGCCCTTTAAAGAAAACTTCATCTGTCAGAACAGAAATCATCACTGCTCCGTTCGCTTCATAAGTTTGGGCCTGTTGCACGATATCCACATCGAGATTGATATCTCCCAGACTAGGACTAGCTTTCTTGACCTCAGCGATTACCTGTAAACGGTCTTGGTGTTGTTTTAGATAGTCAGCCAAGCGATAGGTCTGGCGCAGAGGCTGGATTTCCTCCAACTTCGTCTGCTCCACCTCACGCGCCTTCTGCTCCAAAATTCGTGCTAAAAATTCCTGACTCATTTTTGGTACTCCTGTAACAGTCTGAGTTTTTCAAGGGCCTTGCCACTAGCAATGACTTTACGAGCTAAGGCAACTCCATCCTTGATATTATCTACCTTACCATTAGCATAGAAACCAAGACCTGCATTCAGAACTGTAGTTTCCAAGAATGGACTTGGTTCATTTTTAAGAACGCTGAGCAAAATTTCTGCATTTTCCTGAGCATTGCCTCCACGAATATCTTCGATAGCGTAGTGCTCCATCCCTAAATCCTCTGGAGTAAAGCTTGACAAGCTGATTTCGCCATTTTCAAGAAGAGCAATCTTGGTTGTTCCATTCAAACCAGCTTCATCCAGTCCTTCTGGTCCAGCAACCACTATAGCACGTTTGCGACCCATGTTTTTCAAAACCTGAGCTGTACTTTCTAGAAGTTCTGGACGACTAATTCCAAGAAGCTGTGTTTCCAAAGCCATTGGATGAATCAGTGGACCAGTCAAGTTCATGATTGTTGGAATTCCCAATTCCAAACGAGCTGGCATGATGTATTTCATTGCTGGGTGCATATTTTTAGCAAAGAGAAAGACGATGCCAGTTTTATCAAAAACCTTACCTAGTTCAGCTGGTTTGAGGTCAAGATTAATGCCCAAGGCTTCGAGGACATCTGCAGAACCAGATTTAGAAGAAATCGAGCGATTACCATGTTTTGCCATGTGAACACCGCCACCAGCCAAGACAAAGGCTGCAGTTGTGGAAATATTAAAGCTGAAAGATTTGTCCCCACCTGTACCACAGTTGTCCATGGCATCATGAATCTCAGTTGGAATATGTTGGGCATGCCCTCTCATGACCTGTGCAATGGCTGTGCGTTCTTCAGGTGTTTCCCCCTTCATCTTAAGCGCCAAGAGAAGAGAAGCAATCTGTGCCTCTGTTACACGCCCAGTTACGATACGCTCAATGACATCCGTCATTTCCACACCTGATAAATTTTCAAATTTTGCTAGTTTTTCAATAATCTCTTTCATCCTAGTTTCCTCACTTTACAACCTTCTCGATAAAATTTCGAATAGAAGACAAGCCATCTGGCGTTCCGATACTCTCTGGATGGTACTGGAAGCCATAAATCGGCAGGTTTTTATGTTGAATCCCCATGATGGCTTGGTCATCAGTCGAACGAGCTGTCACTTCAAAGTCTTCTGGCATTTCTTCAATCAAAATACTGTGGTAACGCATGACCGCACGGCCATCCTCAATGCCTTGATATAAAACAGATGGCGCTTCAAAGCTGATATGGCTCTGTTTCCCATGCATGACTTTGGGAGCCAAGCCTAGCTTACCACCAAAGACTTCGGCAATGGCTTGGTGGCCCAAACAAATCCCAAGAATCGGCTTCTTGTCAGCAAAGTCACGAATCATATCTTCCATCTTTCCAGCATCAACTGGCCAACCAGGACCAGGAGAAAAGACCAGACCATCTGCTTTTTCAGCTTCTTCATACAGCTTGGGATCATCATTTCTCAAGACCTGCACTTCTGCAAAATTCCCAATGTATTGGGCCAAGTTATAGGTAAAAGAATCATAGTTGTCAATCAATAAAATCATGGTCTTAGTTCTCCAATTCTAGTCATAGATTTTGCTTTGTTAATGGTTTCTTGGTATTCGTTTTGAGCGATAGAGTCGTAGACAATCCCTGCCCCAGCCTGCACATAGGCTGTTTGGTTCTTGAGAATCATCGTTCGGATGGCAATGGCCAAATCCATATCACCCGTCGCAGACAAGTAGCCGATTGCTCCTGCGTATACGCCCCGTTTTTCTGCTTCCAGTTCATAGATACGTCTCATTGCCCGAATTTTTGGTGCTCCAGAAACGGTTCCAGCTGGAAGGGTTGCTTTCAAGGCATCCATAGCAGTGAGTTCTGGAAGCAAACGCCCCTTGACAACACTGGTCAAATGCATGACGTAGCGGAAAAGCTCTACTTCCATATACTTAGTAACTTGGACACTGGCCGTTTCAGAGATGCGACCAATATCATTACGCCCCAAGTCTACTAACATTCGATGCTCTGCTGTTTCTTTCTCATCCGAAAGCAGGTCTGTCGCCAAAGACTTGTCTTCTTCATCCGTAGCTCCTCTTGGTCGCGTACCTGCAATCGGATTAGTTGTCACGATGCCATTTTTTTGACAGAAACCAAACTTTCTGGACTGGCACCGATGATTTGATAATCCCCAAAATCATAGAAATAAAGGTAATTGGATGGATTGGTCACGCGGAGATTTCTGTAGAAGTCAAATGGATTTCCAGTAACCTCTGCTGAGAAGCGCTGACTGAGCACGCATTGGAACATATCACCATTTCGAATCAAGTCACGAGCTGTTTCCACCATTTCCTCAAACCTCTGAGGAGCGATATGCGGTTTGAAGTCTAACGGAGATAGATCCAAGTCTTCAAATTCATTTGGAGCAGGAATGCGTAATTCCTCAAGCACTTGATTCAAGGCTTCTTCCAAGTCTTCTTGACTACGCTCACTATAGAGAGCATCCTCGATGACATGGATTTTTTCCTTCTTGTGGTCAAAGACCATGTAACTCTCATAGACAAAGAAATGCATGTCTGGCGTCCCAATTGTATCTTCAGGAATTTGACCAATTTCTTCATAAAGCGAAATCATATCGTAACCAACAAAACCAATGGCTCCCCCACCAAAAGGTAGATCTGAGTGGTGCTGGCTCTTATGAGTCACTCCATAAAGGAAATCCAAGGGATCCCGATCAATCACTTGACCATTTTGATAAAGAACTCCATTTTCAAATTTAATCTCAAAAACTGGATTATAGGCTAAGATCGAAAAACGAGCTGTTTCCTTGTCTCTCGGAATACTCTCTAAAATAACCTTGTGTTTCCCCTGTAGGCGCATATAAGCCAAAATTGGTGATAAGACATCTCCATGAATGATTCGTTCCATTGTAATTTCCCTTTCAGTTCTTTTTTTATAGATTTTTAGTCTTAATTTTTTATCTTTTTCTATTTCCCTTAAATAGTGCGGACGGGAGGTAAAATTATCCAGTGGATGATTTTAGAAATCCATGAAATGAAAGACCTAATTTTTGAGCTCCTCGCTCATTCATTTCTAGGCTCAGTCTAAAATAGTTCCCCGAACTATTTTACTCTCAAAAATTCCGTCCTATAGAAGCATATTTGCTTCTATAGGATACCACTATGGCGGGAAATATCTTTTAAAAGCTCACTTCGTTCGCAAATTTTTTGTAGCAATCTATTTAATAATGAACAATAATTTAAAACTAAACAGCTGAACCTATAATAGACATATAAAAATCCCCACGCAAAATAACTTGCGTGAGGACGAAATTCGCGGTGCCACCTCAATTATAGGATTTCTCCTATCTCTCATTCCTGTCTCAGATACCTCCTGTAACAGGCTGTGCGATAAAGGGCACTCCCTTGAGAATTATGTTTTCTTCTCCCATTTCAGATGGACCCAACTTTACAACTTTCTCTGCTTGTTTCCAGCAACCACAAGCTCTCTGTGAGAGAAAGGACTGTAATTTTTCCATCTATTATTTTTTAGCTTCTAGGTAGTCTGCAATCGCAGCTACGTCCTTGTCTCCACGACCAGAGACATTGATGATGATTTCATCTTTACTAAGTTTTAATGTTCGTTTGACTGCTTCATTGATAATTCGCATATATGAAAAAGCCCACACACAGAATTAAATTCCATGTGAGGGCGTTAGTAACGCGGTGCCACCTCAATTGTAAAGAGACTATTCCCCTTTACATCTCTGCCTTGTCTAACAACAAGTTGCACTGTAAGGTGTGCGCACCGAATTTTCATTGTTTCAAACTCATTTTTAAAATCAGCCCACTTTCACTAATCTCAATCACCTGTTCACAATCACCACAGGCTCCCTGAAGATCAAAAATAGTTACTTTTCTGATTTATTGAATTTATTTTTAATACTTTGTTTTTTCTTTGTCAAGACTTTTTACGATTTTTTTGATGAAGCTAGCACTTTTTCAGAAACTGTTTTGAAAGTCTCAATGATATAGTCCACTTCTTCATCGCTTAGTTTAGTGTGAAGAGGAAGGGTAATTTCATTTTCAAAGAAGGCATAGGCCTTGGGATAATTCGCCATATCAAAACCAAGATTCTTATAGGCTGTCAAAAGAGGAAGTGGTTTGTAGTGTACATTACTTGCAATTCCTGCTTTGGCCAATTCTTGGATGATAATATTGCGTTCTTCTAGACTTGCTCCTTCTACATGGGTGATGTAGAGGTGGCGTGAAGATTCTACAGTATCAGTCTTGTGTGCCAATGGATGGATACGAGAACCTGCAAAACCACGATCATAGCGATCCACAATGTCCTTACGGCATTGCAACAAACTTGGGTATCGATCTAATTGGACCAAACCAAGGGAAGCCATAATATCTGTCATATTGCACTTATAGGCTGGCGTTACAATATCATATTCCCATGAACCTAACTGCATCTTAGCAAGGGCATCCTTAGTTTGCCCGTGAAGAGAAAGAATCTGGAATTCCTTGTACATGTCTTCATCGTTAATAGCTGGATTGGCTTTCCAAGTCGCACTTCCACCTTCTGCTGTTGTAAAATTTTTCACGGCGTGGAAAGAGAAGGAAGTAAAGTCAGCGATAGAACCAGCTGGTTGTCCTTTATAAGTAGATCCCAAGGCATGGGCACTATCAGAGACAATCACAATACGGTTAAAGGCCTTTTGCCACTTGCTTGAAGCAGTAAAGAGGTCACGTTTCTTCTCCACAACTTGGAACAAACGGTCATAGTCGCAAACAATTCCTGCAAGCTCTACTGGGATGATAACCTTGGTTTTTTCAGTGATAGCTTGCTCAAGTTGGTCATAGTCCATCTCAAACGTATCTGCTTGGATATCTACCATGACAGGGGTCGCTCCTACGTGAGTGATGACACTACATGAAGCTGTATAGGTCATGGCTGGAACGATAACTTCATCACCAGCCCCCACTTCCAAGACACGCAAAATCAACTCAAGAGCTGCCGTCGCTGAATTCAGGCAGACCGTTTTGGGAGTCTGTGTGTAGAGAGACAGACGACATTCCAGTTCTTTTGTCTTAGGACCTGTTGTAATCCAACCAGAACGAAGAGTATCTGCTACTTCAGCAATTTCTGCTTCTGTGATATCGGGTGGCGAAAATGGAATATTGTAATTTGGCATTGATTTGCTCCTTTTATCTGTACTCATTTTCTCATGACTACTTTATTTTAGCACTTCAAACACGGTTTGAAACATGATTTTAATGTCTCCAAGGAAACTAAACTCTCGGAGATAGGCAAGGTTATAGCGCATCTTCTCAGGAAGGACATGCTCCATATAAACTTGGTCGACGGACAGACCTTTCTCCGTCATTTGGCTGATGATAGTATCCTCATCCTTGTAGTTGATGCTAGCTGGAGAGGTAATCCCTGCTGGTAAAAGCAGAGTTGCCATCATTTCAGGACTATATTGCTCCGTGTAGCGCGGCACTTCAGGTCGTGTCCCCACAAAGGACATCTCTCCTTTGATGACATTGACTAATTGTGGCAATTCATCCAAACGCACACGACGGATGAAATTTCCCACCTTGGTAATCCGACTGTCATTAGCAGATGTCACTAGGCTACCCTTTTTATCTGCATCTGTCACCATGGTACGGAACTTCCAGATTTTAAAGCGACGGTTGTACTGGGTCACTCGCTCTTGTTTGTAAATGACCGGCCCCTTGCTGTCTAACTTGATCCATAAGCCCAAGATTAGAAAGACTGGGGAAGTCAAAATTAACAAAATCAAAGCCAGAAAACAATCTAGGAACCGCTTGAAAATCAGCGAACCCTTCCTTTTAGAGACAAGCTGGTAGTAAGACTCAACCTCGCTTGATTGCATTTCTACGGGTAGGTCTTCCCATTTCAGCATCTTATTTCTCCTTTGTTTTTAGTATAGTATTTAGCAACAGTTTTCATTATACCACAAAATGGAAAAGGTGGTGCAAGAAATCTGTGTTTTAAAGGATTCCCTCCTTAAGACATGGCCCCAGCCTGCAAGCTATACATCTTGTGGTAAGTACCTCCCAAGTCCAAGAGTTCCTCATGAGTTCCACTCTCGATAATGCGTCCCTTGTCCAAAACATAGATACAGTTGGCGTCTTGGATAGTAGAAAGGCGATGGGCGATAGCAATGGTTGTCCGCCCCTGTCTCATCTTAGCCAGAGAAGCTTGAACCAGACTTTCTGTTTCAGAGTCAATATTGGCTGTCGCTTCATCCAAAATCAGGATTTTAGGTTGACTAGCAACCGTTCGAGCAAAGGCAAGAAGCTGGCGTTGACCAGTCGAAAAGCTAGAACCACGCTCGGAAACAGGGGAATCATAACCCTGAGGAAGTTCTTGAATAAAGGAATCTGCATCCACGAAGACTGCTGCAGCCTGGACCTGCTCATCATTGATATCTTGGTACATGGCGATATTGGACTTAATGGTTCCATGATAGAGGAAGGGTTCCTGCAAGACCAGACCGATGTTTTTTCTCAACTCTTCCTGACTATAGTCCCTGATATCCACACCATCCAAGAGAATGCGCCCTGACTGGAATTCATAAAAGCGCATGAGAACATTGATAATCGAAGATTTCCCAGAACCTGTATGGCCTACAAAGGCAATGGTTTCACCCTTGTTAACAGAGAAAGAAATGTCATCCAAAATCGGGTGTTTACCATCATAAGAGAAACACACATGTTCAAAACGGATATTGCCTTCTTTGACCTCGGCCTGACCATTTTTTTGAAGAGGCTCATAGGTCCTCTCGTCAATCAAGGCAAAGACACGACCTGCAGAAACCATAGAAGTTTGAAGGGTTGAAAAGTTTTGCGTCACTTCAATCAGGGGATCAAAGAGGCGGTTGATGTACTGGATAAAGGCATACATGGTTCCTGCCGTTATTCCCAGATAAAGCCCACGGTAACCAAAGTAGGCCATCAAAACTGCATATCCTAGAAGTTTCAGCAAACTCATGGCAGGGCGCAAAAAGAGGGCATCCAAGGCTACAGAACGGTAGGCATAGACCAAGTGTTCTTGGTTAATCTCATCAAATTCTGCCTGCAGGCGTTTCTCTTGATTAAAGGCCTGAATAATCCTAATTCCTTCAATGTTTTCTGCCAGCTTGCTATTGATATCAGACAAGAGACTTCTGGTTTTTTCGATAATCTTCACCGATTTTTTACGGTAAAGATTGACCAAAAGGAAAATCAAGGGTAGAAAGAGTAAGACTAAAGCCGTCAAACGAAAATCCAACACCAGCATGGTATAAAGAGTTGTCAGAAAGATGAAAACTGCTGAGATAAAGCTAGATAAAATCCCCGAAAACATATCACTGATAGTTTCGGTGTCATTTGTCAAACGAGAGACGATAGAGCCTGCTGGCGTCTTGTCAAAATAGGACATGCCCAGTTTTTCCATATTGGCAAAGGCATCCCGACGAATATCCCTAACAATACTGTAAGACACGCGCGCAAAGAGAAGATTGCCGACATACTGAGCCAGAGTTTGTAGGATATAAAGGCCATAGTAGACTAGCAAAACGGTCACAGCGAGTTGGTTGAGATTGCTCAGATACTGGTCGATAAAGTGGGAAGCCACAAGGGGAATGACGCTTTTAATGACCGTAGTTGCTAAGAGAAAACTGAGTGCCAAAAAGGTCAGGAGTCCATAGGGCTTGAGATAGGACATCAACCGCTTCAATACAGCCCATTGTTCTTGTTTATTCTGCATCTTCTTCTCCCTTCATTTCCAACTGCTGAAACTGGTAGGTTTGGGCATACCAGCCATCCAAGGCTAGCAAGTCATCGTGTGTACCCCGTTCGATAATTTGTCCATTTTGCAGAACCAAAATCAAATCTGCATGAACAACTGCACTGAGACGATGAGCTGTGATAATGGTTGTCTTGTCCTTACGCGTTTCCTTAAGATTGTCGATAATAGCATACTCTGTCTTGGCATCTACGGCCGACAAGGAATCATCTAAAATCAAGATATCTGGATCTAAAATCATCGCCCGACTCATGGCTAGACGCTGCTTTTGACCTCCAGAAAGACTGACTCCCTTTTCACCAATCAGCGTATCAAATCCCTGAGGCATGGCTACGATATCTTGGTAAACTTGGGCTAGCTTGGTCGCTTCTTCGACTGCTGAAAGGGGCAAGTTAGGATTGCCAAAGCGGATATTATCTAAGATAGAAGTCGCAAAGAGGAACTGATCCTGAGGAACATAGCCCATGAGACTGCGAAAATCTGTCAGACGATAGTCACGAATATCGTGATCATTTAGATAAATAGCTCCCTTGTCCACATCGTATTCACGCAAGAGGAGTTTGATCAAAGACGTTTTCCCAGAGCCTGTCTGCCCGACCAAGCCCAGTGTTTGCCCTTTTTCCAAACTAAAGTGAACATTTGTCAGTGTTTCCTCATTTTCGAAGGCAAAGCTATCAATGGCATACTGCAAGCGTCCATTTTCAATACTGTCCAGAGGAAACTCAGGGTCTTGTACAGGTGATTCCTGAGACAACAGTTCCTCAATCCGCTGGTAGGAAACCTTCCCTCGCTGAGTAATATTAAAGAGGAAGCCGATGGCCATAAGAGGCCAGACCAGCATATCCAAGTAGCTGATAAAGGTAACTAGATTCCCAACCGTGATTTGCCCTTTCTGAACCATCAAGGAGCCGACCAAGAGGGTTAAAGCATAGGAGGAACCAACAAATAAGAGAACCATAGGGTCAAAGAGACTATCGTATTTCATGGTTTGCAGGTTCTTTTGGAAGGTCAATTCATTGACTGCCTGAAAGGACTTGAGCTCGTCCGCCTGATAACCGAAAGACTTGGTCACTTTAATACCTGATACAGACTCCTGCACCTTGTTATTGAGTTCGGAAAAGGCGGCTTGCGATTCGCCAAAAGCCTTGTGGGTCTTTCTCCCTAGACGACTGGTCGCATAAGCCATGAAAGGCAGGGGCAGAATGGCAACCAAGGTCATTTGCCATGAAATACTAAAGAGCATGGTCAACAAAGTCACCAGAGCCGTGATAGAAGCATCCACGGCAGACATAACACCGCCTCCTGCCAGACGAGTCAAGGCATTGATATCGTTGGTGGCATGCGCCATCAGGTCCCCCGTCCGATAGGTCTGATAAAAGGCTGGAGACATTTTTGTGAAATGCTCAAACAAGCGAGAGCGCATAATCTGCCCCAAACGGTAAGAAGTTCCAAGGATATACATACGCCAAACATAGCGTAGATAGTACATCCCAAAGGCCGCTAGCAGCAAATAAAATAGGTCAAGAAGTAAATCCTGCTGGGTTAATTGTCCCGATGTGATAGCATCAATGACCCGCCCCATGACCATGGGGGGAATAAGATTGAGGACGGAAACCAAGACCAGGGCCACAATCCCGACTAGATAACGGCGTTTTTCTAACTTGAAAAACCACCAAAGTTTTTGAATAATGGACATAAAATCCCTTTCTGATTGCAAATGGAAACCTGAGGCCAAGACCCCAGGTTTTTCTTATTCATAGGTTACGACTGTAACAGCACCCTTGTCATACTCAGCGATAAAGATATTGGCTACATTGTCATACCCTTGCTTGCTGAGGTTATCAAGCAGCCACTCTTCGCTACGGCCAATCGATTCCAAAACATCAACTTGAATCACACCGTCAGTCACAACTGGATACTTAGGATTTTCATCTCCCATTTGGACCACGATGAGTTGACCATTTTGCTCCTGCACAGCTCGTTTAACCTGCTTCATTTGGAAAATTCCTTGGCTACGAAGTTTGAGGGCTACATCCGCTGCAGACAAGCCAACTGAACGACAGGCTTCTGGGTCAATCTTCCCATTTTTGATGAGGAGAGTCGGTTTCCCATCAATCAAGCGTTTGACAAAACGAACATTGTTATTGAGCCACTTGAGAGTCAAGACCAAAATCGTCCACATCATCAAAATCACTGCGTACTGCAGAATACTAATTGAACTATTGTAAATCACCCCACCGATGATACCACCAAGAACATAGTTCTGAATTTGGTCTGTCGCAGAGTTAGGTGCTAGGTTCCCCTTCCTGTCACATTGATCACGAAAACCAGCGAGAAAAGACCCAAGGCCAGTTTGATTAAAATTTCCATATAATTGAGTGTCATTTGTTTACCTCCACCAATTCAATAGCATCTATTTGATGCAATTCTAATTTCTCTAAAAGATACTTGTCTGGTTGGCTCCCGTTCATAGCGCGGTAGAAATTTGGACCTACCTTGACAAGCGCTCCATCAGTGGCAGCTGAAGTATTGACATAAACTTCTGATTTATCCACTCCCAAGTCTTTGGAAATGACCTCTATGAAATGAAGGGAAGTTTGAAATTGATTGTTAGAGGCTTGATTGGTCTGGTATTTTGAAATTGTCACCAAAAGCATGGCCACTAAAGTCAGGGCTAAAATCATGACCAATTCCCGAAACTTAGTCCCCTTTTTATCACGATAGGCCTTAAAAGCAAAAAATCCTGTGATAGCTAGGAGAACAATCCCAAAGCCAATCATGATTCCATTTTGCTGACTGATTTGGCTAAGCACATAGTCATATGAGTAAAATTTCATTTATTTTCACTCCCTTTCATAAAATCATTCTTCATTATAAACGAAAGAGAGTGATTTTTCAAGCCATACGTTGGGGAAATAGACTTATCAGACCAACTTCTCTAACTAATAACTCAAATACCTGTTTCAAGATTCTAATTTTGATAATTGATAAGAATAGACACTAGGAATTATCACTACAAAGAAAAGTGTCAAGAAGAATACCCAGTAAACATATAGTTGCACAAAGGAATTTAGAAACAATAACAATCCTCCTAATACCCAAATTTTTCCAGCTAGACGATGCGTTTTTCTCCAGTTTTCATCATTCTCCAAGGTCCACGGTAGTCGAATACCGATTATATAATTTCGGTGTGTTTTTGGTAGATAATTTCCAATTACGATCATAACGACTCCCATAAAAATCTGAGCTAGTAGCCCACTCATCATGGAATAACCCAAAGATTCTCCGAAGATAGAAATCATTAATAGACAAGATACAAAAGGAATAATCCAGTAAATCAAAAGTTGTATTTTTGAACTGATATTGCTAGATTTAGGATCCTTAATCATTATAAATAGAAGCAACCAATGCATCAAAAGCATGAGAGTCGGTAATCCAAAGATAGCAGACATTTTATGATTGTAGCCATCTGCTTGACCCAGTAAATTAAAATGAGTGGGTATCTCCTCTGGTAATTGATTCCAGAAAATACAACCTACAAGGGAAGGTAGTAGGATGAGAATGCTCGTAAATAATAGCAATTTCTTATTGATTTTTATCTTCATCAAAATGATCTCCTTTCAGATCTGCTAACCAAACCATTATATCCTCTAAAACCGATGTATTTAGCTCATAGTAAATAAAGTTTTTTTCTTTCATTTCATGAATCAAATCCGCTGCTTTCAAAATCGTGAGATGGTGTGAAATAGTTGCACTAGTCAACTCGAATTGGCTAGCAATTTCTCCTGCAGGTAATCTACCTGCTTTTAGTAAATTTAAAATCTCTCTCCTAACTGGATGAGATAAGGCTTTAAAACTATTTGCAAAACTCATAATGACTCCTTTCCCTTTGTAATATTAGTAGGGCTAGGAATAAGCAAGGTAGAACTGATAGCATTCCGGTCGGTGATGGGCCTAAAATCAAGAGGCTTGAAATTTTTTCTCCTGGTAATTGAAAGAGTAAACCAAGACCTGCAGTTGCATTGATTGCCCCATGAAATAGGGCTGAAGCCCAGATAGAGCCTGTCTTTTCCAACAACCAGCTTAACAATATTCCTAGGCTAAAACAAAATAGAAACATGGCGATAACTCCCAAAACAGGATAAGCAAAATAAGATAGTCCATAATTATAGCCTTGCAAATTGATTGGTAGATGCCAAAGACTCCAAATGAGAGCAAGTAAGACATGAGTCTGGACTAGTGAAAAGCGTTCTCTTAGTACTGGATAAAGATAGCCCCGCCAACCAATTTCCTCCCCCAATGCAAAGAAACTATTAAGAAAAGGAGCGTAGGTCAAACTAGATAGGATTTGAATCAAAGCCAAGAAAGATAAGGGAATGGGTGATTGAAGGACTCCTTTTTCTTGTAAAATAGCTTGAATAGATTCAAAACCAAGGCTGAAATTACTAGGGAATACAAGAAAATAAAGTCCCGCTCCTAAAAAACTGATGACTGCTGGTAACCAGATAGCTAGTAAGTAAAAGCGCCAGTTGCTCTTGAGATTTACAACTAATTTAGATTTGATTCCACTAGGCTGATTCGTGATTTTCCCTAAAATAAAGACTGCAAGTGCAGGCATCCACATGGCTACAATACTAGCAAGTTGACTCCATGGAGAATTTAGACCAACACCACTTAGCCATAGTGCCAACCATATTATCCAAGCAAGGGCATAAGCCAAGACCACAAAAAGAAGGATTGTTCTCTTATTTGACATATATGTAACTTCACTTTCTATTTAGATGTTTTTCTAAATAACATTATACACCTTTCTATTCTAAACACAAGAGCTATTTAGATTTTTTTCTAAATAGTTTAGGGAATTTTTATTTTCTCAGGATAAAGTCTAAAGAGTGATTTTCAAACCATACGTTGGGGAAATAGACCTTTTTTTGGTATAATAAAATCTATAATCTGAATGAAAAAGGTAACTTTATGAAACTTATCTCATGGAATATTGATTCCCTCAATGCTGCCCTAACTAGTGACTCAGCTCGTGCAAAATTGTCCCAAGAAGTCCTACAAACCTTGGTCGCTGAAAATGCTGATATCATTGCTATCCAAGAAACCAAGCTTTCTGCCAAGGGTCCTACAAAGAAACACTTAGAAATTTTAGAAGAACTCTTCCCAGACTACGAAAACACGTGGCGCTCTTCTCAAGAGCCTGCCCGCAAAGGCTATGCTGGAACCATGTTCCTCTATAAGAAAGAACTTACACCAACTATCAGCTTCCCAGAAATCGGTGCCCCGTCTACCATGGACTTGGAAGGCCGTATCATCACCTTGGAATTTGATGAATTTCGTGACCCAAGTTTACACTCCAAACGCTGGCGACGGTCTCAAACGCTTGGAAGAACGCCAAATCTGGGATATCAAATATGCGGAGTACTTGGCTGGACTAGACAAAGAAAAACCAGTCCTTGCGACCGGTGACTATAACGTAGCCCACAATGAAATCGACCTTGCAAATCCTGCTAGCAACCGCCGTTCACCAGGATTTACCGACGAGGAACGTGCTGGATTTACCAACCTTTTGGCAACTGGATTTACAGACACCTTCCGCCATGTTCACGGCGATGTTCCTGAACGCTACACTTGGTGGGCACAACGCAGCAAGACTTCTAAAATCAACAATACAGGCTGGAGAATCGACTACTGGCTCACAAGTAACCGCATCTCTGACAAGGTGACCAAGTCTGACATGATTGACTCAGGAGCTCGTCAAGACCATACACCGATTGTCTTGGAAATTGAACTCTAAGGAGAAAACGAATGGACTATCAAGCTGTCATTCCTGAATTTGTAGTATCTGACATCGAAAAATCACGTCACTTCTACTGTGACCTGCTAGGATTCTCTGTCGAATACGATCGTCCAGAGGAGAAATTTCTCTTCCTCTCGCTTGAAGACTGCCAACTTATGCTAGAAGAAGGCAGCGCAGAAGAATTAGCTCAGCTGACCTATCCTTTCGGGCGCGGTGTCAATATCTCCTTTGGCATACAGGATGTTCCTCGACTCTATCAGAAGGTAATCGAGTCTAACTATCCTATTCATCGTCCCTTAACCAAAAGAAAGTTTCGTGTTGGGGATCATTATATCTATCCACATGAATTTGCAGTTTTGGATCCAGATGGCTATTTTTTAAGATTTAGCGAGTAGAGTAATAAAGGTTTAGCAAAAAAAATATTTCAAATCAGAAAAAGGCATATTGTCAGGTCTTGAAAAAAATCTTGATAATATGCCTTTTATGATAAAAAACTTCTAAACGTTTGCTAATAACTGATTTTTCCGTCCATTTTCCTTCTATTTGTTCGTTTTTTAATCAAAAAATAAACAAAATATTTGATTTCTAAAGATTTTTAGTGTAGAATAAGAACGTTGGCTCAAGCCTATTTAAAATTGAATATCGTTTTACTTGTTTATGTCGTGAATTGGCACGACGTTTCTACAAGGTGCCGGAACACCTAACAATAAGTAAGTCAGAAGTGAGGTATGGTCGTTTTTGCCATGCCTATTTTGGGGACTTACTTAGAGATTAAGTAGGTCCTTTTTCTATTTCTTGCTAGAAACTATAAACAAGCAAATGGATTAGCTTTTAGACTTTAGGAGGTCTTATGAAATTATTAGAAGAGCGTATCCTCAAGGATGGGCATATCTTGGGTGATAACATCCTCAAGGTGGATTCCTTTTTAACCCACCAAGTTGACTTTAGCCTGATGCGAGAAATCGGTAAAGTTTGCGGAAAAGTTTGCTTCTACTGGTATTACCAAGGTCGTGACCATTGAAGCGTCAGGCATTGCCCCAGCCGTTTTTACAGCTGAAGCCTTAAATGTTCCCATGATTTTCGCCAAAAAAGCTAAGAACATCACTATGAACGAAGGCATCTTAACTGCCCAAGTTTACTCCTTTACCAAGCAGGTGACCAGCACCGTTTCTATCGCTGGAAAATTCCTCTCACCAAAGGACAAGGTCTTAATTATCGACGATTTCCTTGCTAATGGCCAAGCTGCTAAAGGCTTGATTCAAATCATCGAACAGGCCGGTGCAACAGTCGAAGCTATCGGTATCGTGATTGAAAAATCCTTCCAAGATGGCCGTGATTTGCTTGAAAAAGCAGGTTACTCTGTCTTATCACTCGCTCGTTTGGATCGTTTTGAAAATGGTCAAGTTATTTTTAAGGAGGCAGATCTCTAATGCAAACTCAAGAAAAACATTCGCAAGCCGCCATTTTAGGGCTTCAACATCTCCTCGCAATGTACTCAGGTTCTATCCTTGTACCTATTATCATTGCAACATCTCTGGGATACTCAACTGAACAGTTGACCTACTTAATTTCAACAGATATCTTCATGTGTGGAGTAGCTACCTTCCTCCAACTCCAACTCAACAAACACTTTGGTATCGGGCTTCCTATCGTTCTTGGAGTTGCCTTCCAATCGGTTGCTCCTCTGATTATGATTGGACAAAGTCATGGTAGTGGCGCTATGTTTGGTGCTTTAATTGCATCAGGTATTTACGTAGTTCTTGTCTCAGGAGTCTTCGCAAAAATAGCCGATCTCTTTCCTTCTATCGTAACAGGATCTGTCATCACTACAATCGGTTTGACCTTAATTCCTGTAGCTATTGGGAACATGGGAAATAACGTCCCTGAACCAACAGGACAAAGCTTACTCTTAGCAGCTATTACCGTTGTGATTATCCTCTTGATCAATATCTTTACAAAAGGATTTATCAAATCAATCTCCATTTTGATTGGTTTGGTAGTTGGAACTGCTATTGCTGCTACCATGGGCTTGGTTGATTTCTCACCTGTCGCTGCAGCTCCTATCGTACATATCCCTACACCTCTCTACTTTGGAACACCAACCTTTGAAATTTCATCAATCGTGATGATGTGTATCATCGCAACCGTTTCTATGGTTGAGTCTACCGGTGTTTACCTAGCTCTTTCAGATATCACTAATGATCCAATCAACAGCACACGTCTTCGTAACGGTTATCGTGCAGAAGGTCTGGCCGTTCTTCTCGGTGGTATCTTCAATACCTTCCCTTACACAGGATTTTCACAAAACGTTGGCTTAGTTAAACTATCAGGCATCAAGAAACGCTTGCCAATCTACTACGCAGCTGGTTTCCTGGTTCTCCTTGGACTCCTTCCTAAGTTTGGTGCCCTTGCCCAAATCATTCCAAGCCCTGTCCTCGGTGGTGCCATGCTGGTAATGTTTGGTTTTGTATCTATTCAAGGGATGCAAATCCTCGCCCGTGTTGACTTTGCTAACAATGAACATAACTTCCTTATCGCAGCAGTTTCAATCTCTGCAGGTGTCGGACTCAACAACAGCAATCTCTTTGTCAGCATGCCAACAGCCTTCCAAATGTTCTTCTCAAACGGAATCGTCGTAGCCAGCCTACTTGCCATAGTACTCAATGCCGTATTAAATCATAAAAAGAAATAAGAAAAAGAGGTGTGCGCCTCTTTTTTTTATGTTATATCCTCACCTGTCTTTCTTCTGACCGCTGGCCTGTGACAAACATGGTAAAAGTTGCCTTGCAGACATTTCTACCCTCTTGATTAGTGATATCCACATCCACTACACAGGTTGTGCGACCTTGATGGACGCATTCTCCTTTAATGGTTAGCACATCGTCGAGTTTGCCTGCCTTAAGGTAGTTGATAGAAGATTGGAGCGTCACTCCATCTAGTCCTAGCGAGATGACCACCAAACCACTGATCTGGTCGCAAAGGGTAAAGAGATAGCCACCATGGGCATTGCCATAGTAGTTGAGCGACGAGTCCACTACTTTTGTCGTCACCACAACGTGACCATCTCTCATTTTTTCAATTTCGTAATTTTCAAAGGCAGATATAGCGTCAAAATGAAAGTCTTTCATCGTTTCCTCCTGATATTTCAAACGACACTATGATACTACTTTTTATAGGACTGTGCAAGGAGAAAGCTCCTAGTCTAGCAAAATTCCGACCTGCTCTACAAAGCGCATAAAGGCTGCTTGACCCTGAGCAGTTTGCTTGTAGACACCTGCATCCTCAAGTACACGCGCAAAGATAGCACCCACAGAGTCCTTGACGATTTCAAGGGCTCTTTCTTTATCCGCTAGATCTGGATGTTGGACTTTGAGTTGGTCTGCCCAATCCTGATGATAGTCGGCAACTGTAACAGCTTCTCCTACAAGATAGCTAGCGACTTGCTCCACTTCTTCTTTCAGACGTGGTGGTAAGATAGCCAAGCCCATGACCTCAATCAAGCCGATATTTTCCTTCTTGATATGTTGGACATCCTTGTGGGGATGATAGATGCCATCAGGATGTTCTGCAGAAGTCTGATTGTCCCGCAAGACCAAGTCCAACTCAAACTGTACATCACGTTTACGCGCTATAGGTGTGATGGTATGGTGTGGTGTTCCATTACTTTCTGCCAAGACTTGCACACTTAAATCTGAATACTGGCGCCATTCCTGCAAAATCTTATCAGCCAAGTTGATCAAATCCTCTTTGGAATCCGAAGTCAAGCGTAGAACAGACATGGGCCACTTGACAATCCCAGCCTTGACCTGCTCAAAACCAGTAAAAGAGAAAGTCTTTTGCAAGGGAGCCAATTCCATAGGAAATACGTGACGGCCTCCCTGATAATGATCATGAGTTAGAATAGAACCTCCCACAATCGGCAGGTCGGCATTAGAGCCTGCAAAATAGCCTGGAAACTGCTCTACGATAGCTAACAGACGTTCAAAACTCTGACGACTAATCGTCATGGGACGATGCTGCCCATCTAAGAAAATACAGTGCTCATTAAAGTAAGCATAGGGCGAATACTGGAAGCCCCATTCCTGACCAGGCATTTCAAAACGGATAATACGGTGGTTGCTACGAGCTGGGTGGTTGACCCGACCATGGTAACCCTCATTCTCTAGACAAAGCTGACACTGGGGATAATTGCTAGCTTGCACCAACTTGGCTGCCGCAATCTCTTTCGGATCCTTTTCAGGCTTAGAGAGGTTGATGGTAATTTCAAGTTCTCCGTAGTCAGATGGAAAACGATAAGCGATATTTTTAGCAATAGCCTTTAGTTTGATGTAGTCATTTTTCTGACTGAGTTGGTAAAAATCCTCTATCGCTTGCTCAGGAGATTGGGCATATGTTGCCCAAAAGTCACGATTGACCTGACTTGGACAAGGGGTCACCAAGTCCATCAGTTCAGCACCAAGGATTTCACGCGCAGTCTGACTATCCTCAATCGTCTCTAATCGAACGGCTTCCTCAACCAACTGGTCCTTGAGGTCAATCAATTTATTCAGATTGGTCTCAACTTCCAAAACACCATCTCCCACTCGTGCCAAGACACGATTGGTCAGGTAGATTCGATCCATTTCCTCAAATGAACTTTCAGAAATGACATGTGTTACAAATTTATCTACTAAGGTCACCATAAAGCCTCCTTTTGACTAGTCAAGGACGCGAGTGCCACCTGCAACTTCAGCGATATAGAAGCTTGGAGCGTAGCCAACTACTTCCTCGTAGTGTTTGCCTACAGCTTCCTTAAAGGCCTCAACAGTATCTTTTTGCACCAAGGCAATGGCACAGCCACCAAAACCAGCCCCTGTCATACGAGCACCGAGAACGCCTGCTTGTGCCCAAGCTGTGTGAACAAGGGTATCCAATTCCAAACCAGTTACTTCATAATCATGCTCAAGAGAAACGTGTGACGCATTCATCAAACGACCAAATGTTTCCAAATCTCCTGCTTGAAGGGCTACTTGAGCTTTGAGGGTACTGTTGGTTTTCAAGCACTGCATGACGAGCACGTTTCAAACGATTTTTCATCTTTGATTAGGTAGCTATATTGGTCAAAGGTCCACTCATCCAATTCACCCAAGGTCTGGATGTCTAAGGCAGCTTGCAATTCTTCCACTGCTTTTTTTCACACTCAGCACGGCGTTCATTATATTTAGAATCCGCCAGCTCACGGCGTTTGTTGGTGTTCATGATAACAACGACATTGTCCTTCAAATCAAGTGGCACCAAATCATACTCTAAAGTGTTGGTATCTAGGTAAATTGCACGTTGGTCCGCTCCCATACCGATAGCAAACTGGTCCATGATACCAGAGTTGACTCCGATAAAGTTGTTTTCTGTTTGTTTTCCGATTTTAACCAAATCGAGACGCTCTAGTTTTAAATCAAAGAGATGCTCTGCCACTACTCCTGTCAAGAGTTCAAGGGATGCTGATGAAGATAAACCAGCTCCATTTGGAATATTCCCATAGACATAAAAATCAAAACCTTTGTCAATCACATGCCCAGCTTCTTGCAAGAAATGAAGAACTCCTTTTGGATAGTTGGTCCAGTTATGCTCTTTTTCAAACTTGAGGTCAGCTAAAGGTACTTCGATAATGCCCTTGTCCTCAAAGTTAGCTGAGTAGAAACGCAAGACTTGGTCATCACGTTTGCGAGCAGCCCCATAAGTTCCTAAGGAAATGGCTGCTGGAAATACATGCCCACCATTATAGTCCGTGTGTTCACCAATCAAATTGATACGACCTGGTGAAAAGAATGTTTGGTCTGCTTCGTGATCAAAAACAGCAAGAAAGTCTTTGCGAAGTGCTTCTGCAGTAAGATGTTGTGTCATATGATTTCTCCTTTGAAGATCTCGTTAAGTTCCCTTAACGTGTAATCGTTTTCTTCTATTGTATACAAGGCTTTTCTTCAGGTCAATCCTTTTTACTAAAATTTTACTAAAGTATAAGTAAAAAGAAGAAAAATATGATATACTAACCTAAATCAAGGAGGTTTTATGGCTACATTAAAAGACATTGCTCAACTAGCCTCTGTCTCTATTGCGACCGTGTCCCGTGTTCTCAATCGTGACCAGAGCCTATCCGTTACTGAAGAAACTAGACATCGTATTTTGACCGTAGCTGAAGAGCTGGGTTATACCAAACATCTTAAGACTGGAGAAGGTCATAAACTTAAGCAAAAGATTGCCATTATCCAATGGGTTAGTGAACAAGGAGAGCTCGATGATCTCTACTACTACCAGATTCGTCTGGGTATTGAAAAAAGAGCCCAAGAACTGGATTACGATATCTTGCGCTATTTTAATGACCATCCTTTTACACTGAGCGAGGAAGTCATCGGGATTCTCTGTATCGGTAAATTTAGCCGAGCACAGATTACTGCTTTTGAGGAATACCAAAAACCACTGGTCTTTTTAGATAGCGACACTCTTTCCCTGGGACATACCTGTATTATCACGGACTTTTATACAGCTGTGAAGCAAGTTATAGACCATTTCCTCAGCCAAGGAATGGACCGTATTGGAATCTTGACAGCTCTTGAAGAAACAACTGACCAAGAAGAAATCATCCAAGATAAGCGCCTCGATAACTTCAGAGACTATACTCAGTCTAAAGGTATCTATCATGAAGAACTGGTCTTTCAAGGAAGCTTCACTGCCCAGTCTGGCTATGACTTAATGAAAGAGGCCATTCAGAGTTTAGGAGAGCAACTGCCACCAGCATTTTTTGCTGCCAGTGATAGTTTAGCCATCGGTGCCCTCCGTGCCCTCCAAGAAGCTGGAATCAAGCTACCTGACCGTGTCAGCCTCATTTCTTTTAATGACACTAGTCTGACCAAGCAGGTCTATCCTCCCCTTTCCAGCATCACCGTCTATACAGAGGAAATGGGCTGGGCAGGTATGGATATTCTTAACAAGGAAGTTCTCCATGGTCGGAAAATTCCTAGCCTAACTATGCTGGGAACTAGCCTGACTTTAAGAGAAAGCACAAGGAATGATTAAGATATTAGAATCTAGGCAGAAACTAAATTTCAAGATAAAATGAAGTAAATGTCCCCACAATCATGGAGGCTTTAGTATTACTTACCACTATCCCTAAAGGGACCCTCATATTCTTTTACACTCAATCTATCTAGTGCTATATCATGCTTTACTCGTTTTCAAATTTTCATACTCGTGAAGAAATCATCCACTGGATAATTTCTTTAATCTTGAATATATTTCTTAATTGTGGCTTCATTGAGTCCCACCGTACTCACATAATAAAACGCATAGTATCAAATTTTTTCAATGCCTGATACTATGCTCGTTTTACTTTTAAAGACTTTTTCCCCAGCCTCTTTTTCTAATGTTGATGCCCATGGGACTGCTCTAAGGCTATTACCTTTCGCTTATGTTGCGAATGATTGATTTGACTGCTATCTACTTCAATAGTAATATTCTGCACGCCTCTTTCTTCTAAAAATTGACGCACTGCTTCTTTGGTTTCCATAATCTTCTCCCAGTCCTTGATACAAATGTGGATAATAGCATTATTTTCCAGACCATCCATGGACCAAATACTAAGTTGATTAACACTTTTGACATTGGTCAAAGTCTCCAAATCCTTCTCCAAATCACCTGTCTCTACTCCTTCTGGCACAGCATCCAAGAAAATCTTGAGCGTGCTCCAAAAGCGAGGAAGGGCTTTTGTTAGAATGAAGATGGAAATGACAAGCGATAAGAGCGAATCAAGTATATACCAATCTGTAAATCGGAGAATAATCGCCATTAGAATGACAGCCAACCAACCCAGAGTATCTTCCAAAAAATGCAGACTAAGAATTGACTCGTTCTTTGTCTTTCCCTTACGAACTACTAGGCTAGCTAGCACATTGGTACTGACTGCAATGATCCCTAGCCATAGAATACCTTCATCATTAACAGGCTGTGGATTAAAAATTTTAGTTATATTTTCCAAAATCACTAGGATGGATCCTATGATAAGAATCACAGCAGTCACAAGAGCTCCTAAAAGACTAAATCGCTTGTAACCCAAGGTGTACTGCCTATCTTCTTCTCGATTTGAGATTGTTTCTAAAAAGGCAGATATACCAACGGCTATAGCATCTCCTAAATCATGGACAGAATCAGCAAGAACAGCACTCGAACCAAAGATTCCTCCTGCGATAAACTCAACAATGGCATAGCTTAAATTTAAGAAAAAAGCTACCCAAACAGTATATTTTGTCTTCATCTTTCTCATTCCTTTGTTATAATAGATTTATGAACACCTTGTTCATTATCATTATCCACTAAAACTCAAAGAAAGGATAGAAGCAAAAGGTCAGCTTTATTCAATTCTGAACAATTTGCCTCAAGTGTCCATATGATTAACATTGACCGCCGTATCAGCAAAACCAAAAAAGCCATCTATCAAGCTTTTCTACAACTTTTGAACGATAAGGGCTACGAATCCACTACAGTTCAGGATATCATTGACCTCGCAGATGTGGGACGATCCACCTTTTACTGTCACTATGAGAGCAAGGAACTACTGCTAGACGAGCTTTGCCGACACCTCTTCCATCACCTATTTGAAAGAGAGGAATCCGTTTCAACCGAGGTTTATCTCGCCCACCTCTTTCTCCATTTTCAGAAACCAAGACCATATCACCAGTCTGCTATTTTCCAAAAATGACTACTTCCTCCGTCAACTCCATAAAGAGCTAGAACACCATGTCTATTCCCTGATGGCTGATGATTTAAAAGAAGCTCATCCTAATCTGCCTACTTCTTACCTCCAACACTTGGTCATGTCCAACTTTATCGAGACATTGACCTGGTGGCTCAAAAAAGGACAAGACTTCACAGACCAGGAAGTTGTCCAATTTTATCTAGACCTTCTCATTCCTAAAAATTGAATACAGAGTAGAGCTCAGTTGCCTTATTTATAGGTTACTGAGTTTTCTATCTTTTCAACAAGAAAAGAGAATCCGCCGATCCTCTTTTTCATCATATAAAATCCTTGATTATCTACTCTGTCTGTTTTGTTCCAAAACTTAAAACAGTACTTTCAAACATCTTTTCCTAGTTAGGTAAGTCAGTATTCTGCTTAGCAGCCTTGCTCCATTGATACCAACCAACTAGACTGTTAATGAGATAAATTAGATATTTCCCTTGAATTTGCAGGCTTTATCCCCACCAGAGATAGATAGAAAAGACATTAGTAGCTGCCCAGAATATCCATTGTTCACGGTAAACAGCTGTCATGAGGATTTGCCCTACCCCATTGGTCGCATCAGTGATGGAATCACGATAGGGACGATTGGCACCGATAGACTGATAAATAAACCCAAAGACCAACAAATAGAAAAACTAACTAATTTGTTAGACCAGTAACAACGATTAGCCTTGCAAGATAAAAAGTTGCTAGAAGAATACAAGGCGGAAAATGATAACTTAAAAGCCCTCAAAATGCCCTCACAGGAAACAGAATTCAAACACTTAGACAATCAATATAAAGATGATGTGAACGCTCTTAAAGAGAAGTTGAAAAATTTGCAGGAACAAATCAAAGATCAAAAAAGGATAGAAGAACAAGAAAAACCAATAAAATGGTGGGGACTATGGCGAAAATAGATGATTCAGTTAAAAAGAAAGTTCCAGAATTGCGATTTAAAGGATTCACGGATGAATGGGAACAGCGTAAGTTGGGAGACGAAGTTCGAATAGTGATGGGACAGCCTCCTAATTCAGAAAATTATACTGATGATCCTAATGGGCGCTAAAAATGCGAAGACCTATGGAGACCTATTTTGTATTAGTCAAACAAAAAATCCAAAAGAAATGGTATATGATTATGACCATGAAACAAAAGTAAAAATCAAACCGAGTGATCTGAGGAAGCACCCGATGATCATGAAACGTTATTAAACACAAAAGTCACCCATGTGAGTTCTTGCCAGAAGCTGAAGTTAATCCTTCAACCTGGAAAACCCGCAGAGGTGACTTTTTCTATACATCTCGATTTTTCTGGCAATAATCATTAACCGATAAATATGTCTGTGAATCACCCAGCGACTCCGCTATGTCCATAATCCGCGGTGGTAGTAATCCCACTCGCTGGACAAGTTCGTGATTGCTGAACAATTCCCGTGGACTGCCGGCGAAGCCAAACTTCCCGTGTTCCATAACATACACCGACTCAAACTCGGCGGCGACCCAATCCATGTCATGGGTGATGGTCACAACTTGGTGGCCCGAATCAGCCAACTGATGGAAAATTGCGGTCAACTTGCGCCGGCTTTCCCAATCAAGCGACATCATCGGCTCATCAAATAAATAAATCGCCGGATCCACTGCCAAAACTGTGGCAACGCTCAACAGCTTGCGTTCCGACAATGACAGGTCATATGGACTTTCAGCTGTTTTATCATCCAAGCCAACTCTTTTTAGAGCCGCTAAAAGCCCGCCTCGTAATCGTGTCGTGGTCATCCATGACCTGCGCGACATTCCACTCCACCTCTCGTTGAACGGTCGGGTTGAAAAGCTGATCGTCAGGATTCTGAAAAGTAATCCCAACCTTCAGTAACTTTTCGACTGGTTTAAGATCATTAAAATTTTCTCCATCGATCTTAATCACACCGGTTTGTGGTGTCAGCAAGCCCGTCAACAATTTGAAGAGCGTTGATTTGCCGGCACCATTTTGGCCGACAATCGCCACCATCGGATCGACGAAGTGTTTGTCTTCAACATCCAAGCCAAAGGACCGTTCCGGATAAGTGAACGTCAGGTGGCTCAGTTCAATTGTGGGCATAACGAACCTCCTTCAGATCAGCATAATTCACCGGATACCGGCCATCAGCCAAGTGCCAATCCATTTTTTGAGCAAGTTGCTGGATTGTCGGGGCTGGAATCTGCCAGTCAGCTGCCAAATGATTAAACACCTCACCCGGCCTGCCCTGGGCTACCATTTGACCCTCGTGCAGCACCCACACAAGGTCGGCGACTTCGCACAAATCGTCAATTTCACTGGTGACAATGAAGACAGTCGTCTCTTTGACTTGGGCCAGCCATTGGAAAAATTGCCGGCGGCCAAGGGGATCCATCTCACTGGTCGGATCATCCATAATCAAAACAGCCGGATTAGCCACAATCGCCGTGGCAATTGCCAACCTCTGGATCTGACCACCGGAAAGGCTCTCGGGACGCAAATTCAGCTGTTCAATCAGCCCCATTTGCGTGGCAACTTCTTCAACCCGTTTTTTTGAATCAGTCCTTCAGCCATTCCCTGATTAATCAAGTCAAAGGCGATTTCATCGGCAACCGTGTCTGCCAACCCGCTTAGTTGGCCAGCTGGATTTTGCAGTACAACTCCATTCATGGCTTTATAAACGGGCCAATTGTCGGACACTCGCTGGCCAAACATGTGCCAATCGCCCTCAATCTCAGCAGACACAATTTTGGGAATGACCCCTGCCAGCACACGGCACAAAGTCGATTTGCCAGAGTGGCTATTCCCGATAATCCCAACCACCTGGCCGGTATGAACCTCCGCGTTAATCTGACGCAGTTGTGGTTGCTCAGTACCCGGATAACGGGTGGTCAAATTTTCAATTACAATCCGTTTATCTTCGTCCATATCTTCCACCCAATCAATAAAATTGCCAATCCAGTCAGACTAATGTGCAGCGTCCGCGACAGGCGATACACGCGCTGGGAGGTTCTGACAGTCCGGTTGAGATTATCAAAACCTCTCAGTTGGAGAGAAATCGACCGCGTCATCGATTGATCCAAGGTCTTAATCACCAATGGAATTAGAACCGGCAGGACTGACTTTAATTTCTGAATTAACGTTTTTTGCGGATTGGTTCCGCGAACTTTTTGTGCCTGCTGGATTTTTCCGCATATTGCGCATCATTTCCGGCAAAAATATAACACACCGACATCAGAACGTAGACGGTTTTTATAAGACAATCCGGACAGTTCCAAATAGGCCGCGTTTTCTGAAATACTCGTGGTCACCATAAAAAAGCCACTGGTCAAAATAATCACCAATACTCGACAACCCAGAGTGGTGGCGTAAATCAGGCCTTCTTTGTAGAACGACACCCCAAGCACAGAAAACAGCACAGTTTGATTCCGACTGTAAAATAACCCTTGGATGATCAGCATGGTGCAAATCAGAAACAGGCTGAATCCCAGCGCCTTAAAGGTGGTAGAACTCAATTTGGAAAATAACAATAGCAGTGTTGCGACAAGAATTAATCCGGCCTGAAGCAATAAATTCATACTGGCAAAGCTCAACAACGTCATGTCCAAGATGAACAAGAGCTTAGTAATCGGATCGATCACCTGGTACCACTTGAGCTTGACCCGTGGCGCTCCAGAAATCAATGTTTTATCAGTCATCATTTATCATCGCTAAAGAAGTGCACCATCCGCTTCGGCAGCTGACGATAGATGAAGAATGCCAGGTAGGCCACGCAGACTTTATCCAAAATATCCAATACAAACTCATCGGTAAATGAGGCCAGCCACACTGGTACATGATTGGCGACCATTACCGCAAACAATGAGTCACCCCAAGCGATACCGGTCTGACCACCCCAAAAGATGACGTTGAGTGGCGTTGAAATAACAGCTGAAACGATGGCAATAATAATAGCAGAAACAAATACTCGTCGCGCTGATGAGAACCACCCATTGGCGTGCAAAACTCCGACAGCAATCCCAATTCCGAGGCTGGTAATCGCATACACGGTTGAAATTGGCGATAAGGTCAGCCCATAGATCACGTTGTTGATGAAACCACTAATGGCACCGACAACCGGCCCAGCCAACATGCTGGAAAGAAAGGTTCCCAAAGACCCCAGCCAAACGGGCAACTTTAACCCCTCCGCCAAGGCTTTGGCAACATAGTTAATCCCCACGGCAGCGGGAATCAAAGTCATGGTGGCAGCACTTAACTTAAATTTCCACATACTGCTACGATGAATCGGTTCTGTTTTCATAATCTTCTCCTTTTGTTTTTAAAGAGCCGTGTCTGGATAGACTTTCGGACGCAACGCTCTATTATATCTACTGAACTGTCTATACACAAGATTTCCATCCTTAGTCGACATGAGCTGGAAATCTTTATTTGTTAAGTAGTTCACAACACATTATACACCTATTTTGTGAATAGTCAAGTGTATTTACATAAAAATTTTAGAAAATCCTAAAATTTCCTCTTATTTTCCATTTAAAAATGAAAATCATTAATTCTGACATCAAAAAAGCCCAGACGAAATTGTCTGAGCATTCTTCTATCTAGTCGTTTAAGGAAGTTTAGTCCAGCATTTTTAAGCTATTTCTTCAACAAACCTTCTTCTTGTAGAAATTCCTTGGCTACTTGTTCGGCTGACTTGCCTTCGACACCCACTTGGTAGTTAAGCTGGCTCATCTGGCTTTCTGTAATCTTACCAGCCAATTTATTAAGAACAGTTTCCAACTCTGGATGTTTCTTGAGAAGAGTTTCTTTCATCAGTGGTGCCCCTTGATAAGGTGGAAAGAGTTGCTTGTCATCTTCCAAGATCTGTAAATCATAACGCGCTAATTCCGCATCAGTTGAATAGGCGTCCGTAATTTGAATATCCCCTGACTGAATAGCCTGATAGCGAAGGGCTGGTTCCATGGTTGCCACATTAAGATTGAGACCATACATTGATTGCAAGCCCTTATTGCCATCTTCACGGTCATTAAACTCAAGGGTAAAACCTGCCTTCAGCTGCCCTTCCACTTTTTTCAAGTCCGAAATGGTCTTCAAGCCATATTCTTGAGCAATCTTTTTCGGAACAGCTACAGCGTAGGTATTTTGATAAGACATAGGTTTAAGATAGGCTAGATGATCCTGTTTGGCAATACCATCACGCGCCACCTGATAAACCTGCTCTGGCTCATGACTCACCTTTGGTGATGGTTGAAAGTAGACTTTCAGTCACCGTACCTGTAAATTCAGGATAGATGTCAATATCGCCTTTTTTTCAGAGCTTCATAAAGAAAACTTGTCTTCCCAAAATTCGGTTTAACAGTCGCAGTCATACTGGTATTTTTCTTCAATCAGCAATTTATACATATTGGCCAAGATTTCTGGTTCTGGACCCTATTTTTCCCAGCAATAACTAAGTTTTTCTTTCTCTTTTTTTGAGCCAAGAGGGCTGGACTATAAGACAAACCAAGCAATATTGTCACCAGGGCAAAACCAGAAAAAAATCGTCCGCAATTTTGCTTTTTTTCCATCACTTTTTAGTAGGAAGTTAAAGGCAATAGCAAGCACTGCAGAAGAAAGGGCCCCGATCAAAATCAGACTGGCATTATTACGGTCAATTCCCAAAAGGATAAAGGAACCCAGCCCCCCTGCCCCAATCAAGGCAGCCAAGGTTGCCGTACCGATAATCAAGACAGCTGCCGTCCGAATCCCAGACATCATAACAGGCATGGCAAGTGGAATTTCAAACTTCTTGAGACGTTCCCATCTGGTCATCCCAAAGGCAATCCCAGCCTCTTGCAGACTCGGATCAATTCCCTTTAGCCCAGTAATGGTATTTTGCAAAATCGGGAAAATCGCATAAATCACAAGAGCTGTCAAAGCTGGCAAGGTCCCAATTCCCATCAAGGGGATAAAGAGCCCCAACAAGGCTAGAGACGGAATAGTCTGGAAAATCCCTGCAATCTGCAAGATCCAATCCGCCAACTTCTCATGATAACGAAGATAAACAGCCAAGGGAACCGCAAGCAAAATAGCTAGTAACAGGGTCAAAAGTGACAACTGCAAATGTTGAGATAGAGCTGTCAACCAATCACTAAAACGATCCTGAAAAGTTGCAATTAAATTAGTCATGAACACTACCTCCAAACAAGTCTGCTACAAAGTCTGTTGCAGGCGCTTTTAAAATAGTCTCAGGATTCGCCACCTGACGAATCTCTCCATCCTGTAAAACAGCAATACGATCCGCCAATTTCAAAGCTTCATCCGTATCATGGGTTACAAAAATAGTTGTCATCCCAAACTCTTTATGCAATTCTTTAGTCAGAACCTGCAACTGTTTTCTCGAAATAGCATCCAAGGCTGAAAAAGGTTCATCCATAAGCAAAATCTTAGGCTGACCAATCATGGCACGGACAATACCGACCCGTTGCTGTTCTCCACCAGATAATTCACTCGGAAGTCGATGCCCATACTCGGCTATTGGTAAACCAACCTTAGCCAAAAGCTCTTCTGTTTTCCGAGCAATTTCTTCCTTAGTCCAGCCCTTCATCTCAGGAATCAGGGTAATATTTTCCGCAACCGTTAGATTGGGAAAGAGAGCAATGGCCTGTAAAACATAACCAGTAGAGAGACGAAGCTCACGCTCATCATAGTCTTTGATGCGCTTGCCATCCATATAAATATTTCCATCAGTTGGTTCTAAGAGACGGTTAATCATCTTGATCATGGTCGTCTTACCTGACCCAGAAGGCCCTACTAAAACCATAAACTCCCCATTCTCAATCCGTAAATTGACATCTCTCAAGACATCTTTTTCTGTATAGCGCAAGGCTACATTTTTGTATTCAATCATTCTGTGTCCTCAATTTAAAACTTCCCTCGATTAGTCAGTTCTTCTACCTTAGGCATAACTTCCTTATTGTCCCAATGCTCCACAATTTTTCCCGTTTTCTAGACGGAAGATCTTGTACTGAGCATAAGCGACTCCATCTATTTGAATCTGACCATAGCTAACTACATAGTTTCCTTGTCCCAAAAGCTGGAAAACAAAGTCAAAAGTGACCTTTACTTATAAACAGCTAATTTGATCTATCTTAAACCTCATTTTCTTTCTCTTTCAGATTAGCCAAAATTCTTTCTTGAAAACCTTCAAACTGACGAATTTCTTCCTCTGAAAATCCTTTGTAAAAGATCGTATCCAATCTCTGACTGACACGTTGCCCAACTTCTTTCTGAGACTTGCCCAACTCTGTTAAAACTAAATACTTCTTACGCTTATCTTCTCCACATGGGCTAACAGTTACAAGATTTTGTTCCTCTAGCTTTTTAATCATTGTAGTCAGAGTATTATTAGCAAGCCCAGTTTCCAGAGCAATATCTGTCGCAGTTGCGCAGCCAGTTTCACTATTCCATAAAACCGCTAAAATCTTTCCCTGTTCACTCCGATAAAGAGAGTCAGGGTCTTGTCTTAGTAACTTTTGAAAAATCCGCCCATTCAACAAACGAATATGATGGGCTACCAAATGACAATATTTCATGAAACCTCCAATTTATTTCTATATCGAAATAGATAAAGTGATTATAACACTCATCATTCCATCTGTCAACTATTTCGATTTAGAAATAATTTTTCCCAGTAAAAAAACTCCTACCAAAGGTAGAAGATTTTCATCTTATATACTTAATCCGTTATGTCCGATGCCGAAGTTCGATGCTCCAATGGAATACTGCACATAACTAGCAAGAAAATGAAACCTGACTGAATCCAGAAGAGAGCCAAGTCAAAGATTCCGTGCACAGCAACCACTGTAAGAAAAGATAGATAAAGACCGATAATCGGACGTTTTCCCGAATCCTGACTCAAATCCATCATCAAGCGAACAGGAGCAACAGAAGACAAAACCAATAAAATGGTCCCCACAATACCATAACTCAAAATCGTATCAATATAAAGACTGTGAGCATGTTCATGATAAGGAGCATTTATCCGAGGATAAGAGTGCATATAGGTCAATGGTCCCTCACCCCAAAAAGGATTTTGCTTAAATAAGGCCATCCCAGCATCCCAGATAGAAATCCGTTCTTCCATAGAAGAGTCTAAAGTTCCCATCCGGACTCCTAAATCGCTGGAGAAGAGGAAACTCAAGCCAATCGCAAAGACACCAATACTAAGCCAAAAGGCCTTCCAGTTTTTTATGGTCGTAAAGAGATAAATAATAGCTCCAGCGATGATAGCAGGAAAGGCAGTTCGATTTTGAGTAAAGTTCAGTCCAAAGAGGTTAACAAAGCCTGCAATCACACAGAATACTTTCAACCAATTCAACTTGGTCGTTGTAAACAGATAGAAGGCAATCATAATGCAGAAACAACAAATAATTCCATAATAATTCGGATTAAAGAAGGTCACTTCTGCACGATTCTGATGCCATACCTGCATATCGGGTGAAAGAAAAGCATAGTTGAATTTCTTCACAATTTGGAAATGCTCTAAACTCGCAAAAGCTGCTGATAAGACGCTACCAAACAAGACGAGCTGCAAAATCAATCGAAAGAATTTATGTGATAAAATCGACCGATAGTGCAAAAAGAAAACAGTAAATAGAAACATTCCTATTGAAGCAACAACCCCCATCCAATTTTGTGCAAAAATGGATATAACAGTACTATAGCCAAGAAAAAGAAGCAACATCGGATGTTCCCTCATTTTCTGAAGAATCGTTTTCATGTCTCCTGTAAAAATCAAACTGATAATATATAGACAGAACACCACTACAAAAAGATAAAAGGGTAAAAAGATACTGAGTATAACTCCTAATAGAACAAACTCTTTATTAGACAACCCTTTTTAGCTTTTCAAATAAGCCTATTGATTTCAAAGCGAATCCTTTCTCTCTAAATCATTTGATTCAGATAAATAGTAAGCCACCCTATATTCTACCACTTTTTTTAGCATTTGAAAACATGGGAAACGTTTGCCAAAGAAAAAATAGTTGATTTTTAGAGGAAGTTTATAGTTTTTTAATAATACGGTAGATTCTATTAGATTGTCTTATAATTTTTATCAATAAACTAGAGCTATGTGGTACAATAATACTAAAGTCAGATTATAGTTTTAAAAAAGAACTATCACTACTAATAGCACAAAATTAACTATTTACAAAATAGAGTAAAGGAAAAACAATGAAATCCTATCAAGCAGTCTACCAAATCCTAGCACAAAACATTGACTATATTAGCGGAGAAAAAATTGCTGAAGAACTTTCTTTAAGTCGAACCTCTGTTTGGAAAGCTATCAAACGCCTACAACAAGAAGGGATTGAAATTGATAGCATAAAAAATAGAGGCTATAAACTATTGAATGGAGATCTTCTCCTTCCAGACCTCATAGAGGAAAATCTCCCAATTACAGTTAACTTTAAGTCAAAAACTAAATCAACCCAAATTGATGCAAAAGAAGCAATAGATTTAGGATATGAGGCAAACACTCTCTATCTAGCATCCTATCAAACAGCCGGTCGCGGTCGTTTTCAACGCTCCTTCTTCTCCCCACAAGGTGGCATTTATATGACTCTACACCTCAAGCCCAACCTTACTTATGATAAACTCCCTTATTATACCTTACTAGTAGCAGGGGCAGTCTATAAAGCGATTAAGAATCTAACTCTAATTGATGTCGATATTAAGTGGGTTAATGATATCTATTACAAAAACCGTAAGGTAGGGGGGATTTTGACAGAGGCGACCACATCAGTAGAAACCGGTCTTGTAACAGACATTATTATTGGAGTTGGAATCAATTTTACCATTAAAGAATTTCCAAAAGAATTAGAAAAATAAAGCAGGAAGTTTATTTACAACTCCAGCACCTATTACAAGAAATGACCTAATCATTGAAATTTGGCGATGTTTCTTCGAAACTCCAGAAACAGAGCTGCTATTCTTATATAAAAAACAGTCTTTTGTTCTCGGAAAAGAAGTGACCTTTATTCAAGCTAATATTGAATACCGAGGCATTGCTAAAGATATTTCTGAAAAAGGCGAACTCCTAGTTCAATGTGATAATGGAGAAGAAATTTGGTTAAACAGCGGAGAAATCTCTCTCAAGACTTGGGAATAAGAAATGTAAGTAACTAAAAATAAAAAAACTCTAAGTATCTTTCATTGATTTAGAAAATATTATAAACTATATTATATTTCCCTATTAAGATTTCAATCTAAATTTTTTTCATTTTCAATTACTTATTAATCTTCCACGGGAGTCAAGCAAAATGTTATTGATAGCAATTTATACTCATACTATAAGATTCATTTAGAAGCTATATAGAAATGTATTCAAAGTAAGAAAAAGCACAGAAATATTTTTCTCACAACTCTTGGAATACAAACATAAAAAAATGAATCCAATCTTCTCCCCACTAATATGTTAGCCTTTCTAGATAAGAATAAAAAAACGAGCACTTTTGTACTCGTTTTTTTATAAACTACTAATTAAAGTGAGCTAACATCTACTTTGATACCGACACCTTGAGTAGTTGTGATAGTCAAGTTTGTTACGTAAGTTCCTTTAGCTGTAGCTGGTTTTGCTTTTTGGATTGTTTCGTTGAAAGCTTTGAAGTTTTCAACTAATTTTTCAGCTTCAAATGATACTTTACCGATGATTGCTTGAACGTTACCTGCACGGTCAGCACGGTAAGTAATCTTACCACCTTTAGACTCTTCAACTGCTTTTGCAACATCCATTGTTACAGTACCAGTTTTAGGGTTTGGCATCAAGTTACGTGGTCCAAGGACACGTCCAAGACGTCCAACAAGAGCCATCATGTCAGGTGTAGCAATAACTACGTCGAAGTCCAACCAACCATCGTTGATTTCGCAACAAGGTCATCTTCACCAACAAAGTCTGCACCAGCAGCTTTTGCTTCTTCAGCTTTTGCACCACGTGCGAAAACAAGAACGCGTGAAGTTTTACCAGTACCGTTTGGCAATACCATTGCTCCACGGATTTGTTGGTCAGCTTTTTTAACGTCGATGTTCAAGTTGTAAGCAACTTCTACAGTTGCGTCAAATTTTGCAAAGTTAGTTTCTTTTGCAAGTGCTACAGCTTCTTCTACGCTGTATGCTTTTGTGCTGTCGATTTTCTCAAGAGCAGCACGAAGTTGTTTGCTTTTTTTAGCCATTTTCTATTCTCCTTGTAAGTGGTTCAATCGATTTTCATCTCCCACGTCACTTCTCGAAATGATGAAGTCTTGCGGGTTTTATTGGGGATGTTATTGATTAGTCAACAACAGTGAATCCCATAGAACGAGCAGTACCTTCGATCATACGCATTGCAGACTCTACGTTTGCTGCGTTCAAATCTGGCATCTTAGTTTCTGCAATTTCTTGTACTTGCGCACGAGTAACTGTAGCAACTTTAGTTTTGTTAGGTGTACCTGATCCTTTTTCAACACCTGCAGCTTTTTTCAAAAGAACAGCAGCTGGTGGTGTTTTAGTGATGAAAGTAAATGATTTATCTTCGTAAACTGAGATAACAACTGGAATGATCATACCAGCTTGGTCAGCTGTACGAGCGTTGAACTCTTTTGTGAATCCCATGATGTTGATACCAGCTTGACCAAGAGCAGGTCCAACCGGTGGAGCTGGTGTAGCTTTACCAGCAGGGATTTGCAATTTTACAAGTTTTTCGACTTTTTTAGCCATTTTTAAATCCTCCTTTGTGGTTTTGGCGGTAATTAAAGATTTTTACCTCCCACAAGTATGCTTTACACATACCCATCTATTATACACTATTTATCTCAAATTGCAAGAGAAAAATTCGTTTTTTTAATCTACATAGTTTCCACCTTCAAAGCCGAAATACTCTTCCAAACTGAGGCCACTAGCTGCAATTTCTTTAGCTTCTTTTCCTACATATCGAAGATGCCATTCTTCAGGCATATAACCAGTCTCTTTCTCTTTCCCTTTTAAATAACGGACTACAAAACCATAATCAGCTGCATGGTCCAAGAGCCATTGAGCTGCCTTTTCTTCCGTTACCAAGTCCCCATTTGTACCGATAACATCAAAGGCTAATCCTGTTTGGTGTTCACTATATCCTGGGCGAGCAGAGTAGCGATCTGCCGCTTCTTTTCCATCTTTGTTAACATAATCTTGATAAAGACTGCTCTGGGTCTCATAACTTCTGAAACCACTGTAATGATCGCTGATTGGGAAACCTGCCTCTTGCATAGCTTTGATGAGCTTGAGCAACTCTGCCTTGGCTGTTAGATTTTCCCCTGGATTGTAGTCTTTCGACAATGGATAGTGTTTATTGGCTACGATGATTTCATCGTATTTCCCTTGGATGCTATAGTAGTCTCCTTTATTAATCACTTCTGCTTTTTCTGGGTGGCTTCTTGAGACTTATTTCCGACTGTTCCATCAGCTTTGGCTGTTTGTTCTGTCTTAGCTACTCCTTCTTCATTTTTTGCTTTTTCTTGTGAACAAGCTGCTAGACTCAAGGCTAGTAAGCCTGTCAAGACAAGGTATCTTTTTTTCATTTCTACTCCTTTATTTCTAATAGGTTATTTACTTCTGACGATAAACGTTTGACTAATTGTTTAATCTCATCAGGTTTTACTTGGCAGTTTTCTGCTGTCATTTCTTCAAAGGGAACCCACCAGACTGGACCACGCCCCTTGAGACCGTGACCATTCATATCACCTCTTCGTCTAGGGAAAATGTGCCAATGAAGGTGGGCATCACCATTGCCTAAAAGTTCGATATTCATTTTCTCAGCAGTAAAGGCCTTAGCAACCGCCTCTTGGACCACACTCATTTCTTCTAGAAAACGGAGTCTCGTTTCCTTTTCTAAATGGTGCAATTCCGTAATGTGTTCCTTGGCTAGAAAAAGATTATAACCTGTAAAATACTTGTGATCTCCGATCACAAGATAGCCTGTTTCCAGCTATCTTACAAAGTAGGGATTCTCCCCATCTTTAATGAGCTCAATTCTCTGACAAATAAGGCACATATTAGTCTACCAATGCACTCTTAAGATAAGCATCGACCATTCGTTCTGTTGCGACCACCGAATCAATATGAGTACGCTCATAAGAATGACTAGACTCGATACCAGCACCAAGAAGGGCATGTTTGACTTCTGCACCTGCAGACATAGCCGCTGAAGCGTCCGAGCCATAAAACGGATAAATATCCAGCTTAAATGGAATATCTTGCTCTTTAGCCAAGGCGACCAAATGTTGACGGAAGTCATAGTGATAAGGCCCTGAAGCATCCTTGACACAGATAGACACTGTGTACTCATCTGTTTGCTGGTCATCTCCCATAGCTCCCATATCCACAGCCAGATATTCTACTACCTGAGCAGGGATATTAGAGTTAGCTCCATGCCCCACTTCTTCAAAGACTGAAAAAGCAAAATGGGTTGTTACTGGCAATTCAATCTTCTCTTCCTTATAAATACGAAGCAGGTTAAGCAAAATCGCTGCGCTGACCTTATCGTCCAAATGACGAGATTTGATAAAACCTGTCTCTGTCACGACGGTTCGTGGGTCAAAGCTGATAAATCACCGACCTCAATACCAAGAGCACGCGTTTCTTTTTCATTAGTCACTTTTTCATCTAAACGCACTTCCATATTATCTTGAGTACGCTCTGCAGTTCCTGCATCCTTGTAGACATGGCAAGAAGTTTGGTGGATAAGGATGGTTCCTGATACTTTTTCACCTGTGCTAGCCACATGAACAGTACAGTTTTCTCCTTCAATCATGTTCCAAGGAAAACCACCGATACGGTCCAATTTAAGACGGCCGTCTGGTTTGACAGCACGGACAATAGCACCCAGCGTATCCACATGGGCAGTCACATAGCGATGCTCCTCATCATTTTGACCTTTGATGGTCACATTGACGCCACCCTTGGCTGTACGAACTGGCTGGTAACCAAAACCTTCTAAAGTTTTGACTAAATAGTCCGAAATCTCACGAGTGAAGCCCGTTGGCGACGCAATGGCTGTCAGTTCTTTGATATATTCTACCGTTTGATGCATTTCTTCACCTCTTTTGCTACCTATTATAACACATTTATCATCGGATAAAAAAAGAAAATCACTCCTGCAGACTTGGCCACAAAAGTGATTTTAGTGATTATTCCATTTCAAAAACATCACTTTCTTGCTTGTTTGGTAGAACCAATGAAAGCAAGATTCCGACGATAGCTGGCACCAACCATGGGAGAGATGCCTTAGCAAAAGGAAGAGCGTTAACAAGATTTGCAAGGAACTCAACCTTAAATGAGCTTCCTAATACGCTTGCAATGGCAATAGCTGTAACAACAGCAATTGTTAACTGCATACCTGGTTTTGAAAGAGCCACAAATTTATTAACAATAACAATCATTACGATAGCAATGGTAATTGGATACAAGATAACCAATACTGGAATGGAGTACTTGATAATCGCACTCAAACCAAGATTTGCAATAGCAAATCCAATCAAGGTAAAGACTGTCGCATAAACCTTATAGCTGATTTGTGGGAAGCGTCCATTAAAGAACTCAGCTGTTGATACAATCAAACCAACTGTAGTTGTAAAGCAGGTTACTGTTACCATAGCAGCAAGGAAAAGTTGAGCAGTTGAACCAAAAATTTCTTGAGTAGCTTGTGACAAAATATAAACACCTGGAGTTCCACCCTTCATAGCTTCCTCAGGTACTGGGAAATGATTTCCAAGGAAACCTAAACCAATGTAAAGAGCGCTGAAGGCAAGGGCAACAACGATACCAACAACCCAAATAGTCGAAATGTATTCTTTTTTACTTGAAAAACCAAGTTGTTTCAAGGTTTGAACCGCGATTACACTGAAGGCTACAGAGGCAAGAGCATCTAAGGTATTATACCCTTCTAGGAAACCTGTACCAAAAGCAGAAGCTTGATAAGCAGCTGACGCAGCTTGAGGACTTGTTCCACCGTATTTGATAGCTCCTAGAACAACCAAGATAACAATCAAGATTGCAAAGACTGGTGTTAAAATACGGCCGATACGGTCTAAGATTTTTGATGGATTGAGCGAGATTAGATACGCTGCTGCAAAGTAAAGAAGGGTAAAGACAATCAAGCCTAGACCTTTATTTGCATCCGACAAAAGGGGACTAATCCCTACTTCGTAAGCCGTTGTAGCAGTACGTGGGATAGCAAAGAATGGACCAATTGACAAATAGAGAACTACGAGGTACAGAGTCGCAAACCAAGGCGACACCTTTGTTGAAATCTCGTGAATGTATCCTTTAGGATTTAGCGTTCCAATAATTAGGGTCAAGACGGCGATACCGACGCCTGAAAAGACAAAACCTGCGATGGCAGGAAGAAAATGTTCTCCAGATAGAGCACCTAGAGAAGGCGGAAAAATCAAGTTTCCCGCACCAAAAAATATTCCAAACAGGAGTAAACCTGTTAGGGCACCTTTTTTAGCCATAATAATCTCCTTCATATTAATAAAATACTGATTTAGTATACCACGATTGCCAGTATGAAAAAAGCACAATGAATTAAATATTGAATGTTTTCAATGTTTAAAATTTTCTGAAATAAAAACTCCCTGCTGAAAAAATCCAGCAAGGAGATTCGTCACTTAATACTTTATAGTTTTTTAACGGTTTTCAAAGGCGGTCATTCCACCTTGGACATTGATAACATCATAACCTTGATCAGCTAAAAATTGACAAGCACGCGCTGACCTCATTCCAGCTTTACAAATGACATAATGCAACCGATCCTTGTCCAACTGATCATAGCTATCAGCTAATTGACTAAGCGGTAGATTGTGGGCACCTTCTAAATGAAGAGCTTCAAACTCATCCACTTCTCTCACGTCCACCAGAGAAAGCTGGTCGTTTTGGTAAAGCTGGTAAAATGCGTCAAAGGTTATTTCTTTCATTCTTTTTCTCCTAATACTCTTCGAAAATCTCTTCAAACCACGTCAGCGTCGCCTTGCCGTGCGTATATGTAACTGACTTCGTCAGTTTTATCTGCAACCTCAAAGCAGTGCTTTGAGCTGACTTCGTCAGTTTTATCCACAACCTCAAAACAGTGTTTTGAACTGACTTCGTCAGTTTTATCTGCAACCTCAAAGCTGTACTTTGAGCAGCCTGCGGCTAGCTTCCTAGTTTGCTCTTTGATTTTCATTGACTATAAAATGGTTTTAATTCTTTTTTTCAAATCTGGCACCACTTCTGACTCAAACCAAGGATTTTTGGCCATCCAGATTTGATTTCGAGGTGAGGGGTGTACCAATGGAAAATAGGTTGGCAAGTAGTTCTGGTAATGTTTTACCCGTTCTGTTACCTTGCCACTGACTTTCTCCTGTAAATAGTAGGCTTGGGCATATTGCCCAATCAAGAGGGTCAACTGAATATCGGGCAATTTTTGCAAGAGCTGCGGATGCCATTTTTTGGCAAAACCAGTTCTCGGTGGCAGGTCACCTGACTTACCATGCCCTGGAAAGTAGAAATCCATAGGCAGAACAGCAAAATAACCTGAATTGTAAAAGGTATCTTCATCCACACCTAGCCAGTCCCGCAAGCGGTCACCACTTTTGTCCTTCCAGTAAAGGCCTGCTTCTTGAGTTTTAAGGCCCGGTGCCTGACCGATAATATTGATGCGAGCAGTCTTTGGCGCTGCAAAGAGAGGCTCTATTCCGCGTTCGGTATAGCTGGCATTCTGTGGATCCGCCATAATAGCCTGCTTGATTCTTTCAATTTGAGACATCTACTTTCCCTCCAAAAAGAAGTCTAAGCATAGCATCTCAGACTTCTATCGTTTTATTTGATCAATTCATAGATAGCTTCAGCATAGATTGCTGCTGCTCGGAAGAGATCATCCAAGGCGATAAATTCATTAGCTTGGTGCATAGTGTCAATTGAGTCTGGGAACATGGCACCGTAGGCAACTCCGCGTTCTAGCAAGCGACCAAAGGTTCCACCACCGATGACTTGCTCGTGACCTTTAAGACCAGTTTGTTTTTCATAAACATTCAACAAGGTTTGCACAAGTGGATCTTCCATTGGTACATAGTGAGGGGTATGACCGTGTTCTGATAGACTAACAGAAGCAACTGGCAAGTTTTCAAGAATTAACTTGATTTGCTCTGGACTTGTTCCTTTTGGATAGCGGATGTTAAGGGCAATGGTATTGTCAGCACTTGCTTCATCAAAGCGGAAGACACCCGCATTCATAGAAAGGGCGCCCATCTTTTCATCCACATGGGCAATCTTGAGACTTTCACCTTCATGGTCGTTCAAGAGAATTTTTCCAGCGATGTCGAGGTAGTCTTTAGCTGGTCCAGCAAAGTCAAACTGGCTGAGGAAGAGGGCTAGGTAGGTTGCCCCATTGATACCTGAAGCAGGCATGGCACCGTGGGCTGATTTCCCAATGATCGTCACCTTGTATTGACCAGCTTCTTCTTGAATTTCTCCTCTGAGCTTGTGTTCTGCAACAAAAGTATCTAGTTTAGCTTGCAAGTCAGTCAAATCACCTGAAACGACTGCTGTTGCTGATTCAGGTACCATGTTTTCACGCAAACCACCTGTGAAACTGTGAAGACGGGCAGCCCCTGCATTTTCACCTGCAAAGTGGAGGTATTCTGTGATATTTCCTTTTTCACCGTTGATGATAGGAAACTCAGCGTCTGGAGAGAAACCAAAGTCTGGTTTGGCAAGACCTACGTGCTCGAAGTAGTAGTCCATGTCTGCCCAGCCTGATTCTTCGTCTGTTCCGACGATGAAACGAACCTTCTTAGAAGTTGGAAGGCCCAATTCTTTGATGATTTTCAAACCATAGTAGCAAGCTGTTGTAGGTCCCTTGTCGTCCGAAGCTCCACGCGCATAAAGGCGACCGTCTTTGATAGTTGGCGTGTAAGGATCTGTGTCCCAACCGCTACCAGCTGGCACCACATCCATGTGGGCAAAGATTCCGAGAACTTCTTCTCCATCACCAAACTCAAAATGTCCTGCGTAGTTGTCAACATTTTTAGTTGGGTAGCCATCGCGGTCTGCGATTTCAAGGAATTTTTCCAAGGCTTTTACTGGACCAGGCCCAAATGGATGTTCAGCATCAACCTTGCTGTCATCACGTTCTGAGTTGATTTCCAAAAGGCTAAATAAGTCAGCCAAAAGGTCTTCTTTGCGTTTTTCTACTTCTGCTGTAAAATCAATTACTGTCATATTATCTTCCTTCTATCTTTTCTCGATGATTTCATCTACTGGCAAGCGGTAGCTTGGTTCTAATTTCTCGTCCGTATAACCCACTGTAATCAAGAGTTCCGGGCGGAAGCGGTCTTCGATGTCCAAAACTTCGTTGACTTTTGATTTGTCAAAACCAAGGATAAGATTTGATCCAATTCCTTGGTCTGTAAGAGCGAGAATCAAGTTCATGGCAACCAAACCTGCATTGAGGGCTAGGTAGTCGCTGACCTGTTGTTCATTGTAACGTGCAAATTCAGCAGGCAAATTTTTCATGAAATATTGTAGTTGTTCTTCTGAGAAATTCTTTGCCCCACCGACACGGGCGATCTTGCGAGCGCGTTTGGCAAGGTCTGTATCCATAAACAGGGCAATAGTTACAGGTGCTGATGATACCTGCTCAAAGTTGGAACCATAAGCCAATTTTGCCAGTTCAGCATTTCTCTCCCGAACCACTACAAATTTCCAAGGCTGACTATTGTGGGCGCTTGGAGCCAAGGTTGCAATCTCGATAGCCGTACGCACATCTTTGGATCAACTGGCTTATCAATGAACTGCTTGGTCGCATGACGTTTTTTGTTTAATTCAAGAAATTTCATAATCGATTTCCTTTTCTAATTCTACTGCTTCCATTCTACCATAATTTGAAAGAGCTTGCAGGGATTTTTCATGATTAAGATTTTTTATTACAGCCATAAAAAATATATATTGGTTCATCAGGAACATTTCTGATAAACTAGCAGATAACTTTACATTTGAATGGAGACATTATGAAAAAATTTAGCCTATTACTAGCCATCCTCCCACTTTTAGTTGCCTGTGGAAATCAAGCTACACCTAAAGAGACTAACTCCCAAAAGACAATCGTCGTTGCTACAGCTGGTGATGTGCCGCCATTTGACTACGAAGACAAGGGCAATCTGACAGGCTTCGATATTGAAGTTCTAAAGGCAGTGGATGAAAAACTCAGCGACTACGAGATTCAATTCCAAAGAACTGCCTGGGAGAGTATCTTCCCAGGACTTGATTCTGGTCACTATCAGGCTGCAGCTAATAACTTGAGTTATACAAAAGAACGTGCTGAAAAATACCTCTACTCACTTCCAATTTCGAACAATCCCCTCGTCCTTGTCAGCAACAAGAAAAATCCTCTGACTTCACTTGACCAAATCGCTGGCAAAACAACACAGGAGGATACTGGAACTTCAAACGCTCAATTCATCAATAACTGGAATCAAAAACACACTGACAATCCTGCTACTATCAATTTTTCTGGCGAGGATATCGGTAAACGAATCTTAGACCTCTCTAACGGTGAATTTGATTTCCTAGTTTTTGACAAGGTATCGGTTCAAAAGATTATCAAGGACCGTGGCTTAGATCTCTCAGTCGTTGATTTACCTTCTGCCGATAGCCCCAACAACTATATCGTTTTCTCAAGCGACCAAAAAGAGTTTAAAGAGAAATTTGATAAAGCGCTCAAAGAACTCTACCAAGATGGAACCCTTGAAAAACTCAGCAATACTTATCTAGGTGGTTCTTATCTCCCAGATAAATTTCAGTTACAGTAAGATATACTAAAAACGATTGGCTGGCCCAATCGTTTTTAGTTTGAACAATTCAATTCAAGACAAAGAAACTTCCTTTTAATCATGTCTAGTTTCTGTTTGGTAATCTACTCTTTCTTCCGCCACTTGAGACAATTCCACTTCTTCCTGCGGGTTCAACTTTCTTTGCACAGCTTCTGCTACTGCTCTTGGTACTCCAACTTCGACAATCTCATCCACACTGGCTTCCTTGATTTTGGTCAGAGACTTGAAATGCTTCATGAGATTTTGCTTACGTTTAGGTCCCAGACCGTCAATTCCATCCAGTTGTGAAGAAAAGGAATTTTTGGAGCGCAGTTGGCGATGGAAGGTGATGGCAAAGCGGTGCACCTCATCCTGAATGCGTTGGAGGAGGAAAAATTCCTGAGAATTACGGGATAACTCCACCACCTCAAGCGGATCTCCAAAGAGCAATTCATGGGTTTGGTGCTTGTCATTCTTTTGCAAACCTGCAATGGGGATATCCAAACCCAGCTCCTCTTGGATGACTTGCTTGGCGATATTGACTTGACCTTGTCCTCCATCAATGACAATCAGATCTGGCGGGGTTAAAGCCTCACGCTGAACTCGACCATAACGTCTGCGGATAACCTCTCGCATACTAGCATAGTCGTCTGGCCCGACTACGGTCTTGATTTTATACTTACGGTAATCTTTTTTACTTGGTTTGCCGTTGACAAAGACCACCATGGCTGAAACAGGACTGGTCCCCATGATGTTGGAGTTATCGAAAGATTCGATACGAACTGGAGTCGGGATTTGGAGCAAGCGTCCCAGATTTTCAATAGCCCCTTGGGTCTTTTCGACAGATTTCTCTAGCAGATTAAATTTCTGCTCTAGGCTGACTCGAGCATTCTTTATAGCCAAATTGACCAGCTGCTTTTTCTCTCCACGCTGGGGTTTGAGAATCTTGGTATCCACCAAGGCCTTGACAGCTTCTTCGTCAATATCCTGCGGAATCAGCACCTCATTTGGAACTAGGTGAGATTTTTCTTGATAGAATTGTCCTACATAGGTTAAAAAATCCTCGTCCGGATCATTGTAGTAGGGGAAAAGATTGACATCGCGCTCAATGAGCTTGCCCTGACGGACAAAGAAAACCTGCACACACATCCAGCCCTTGTCCACATAGTAGCCAAAGACATCCCGATTTTGGAGATCCTTGGCCATGACCCGTTGCTTGGTTCGAAGTGTTCCAATAGCCTGAATCAGGTCACGGTATTCCGCTGCACGTTCAAACTCCATAGTCTGGGCTGCCGTTACCATCTTGCCCTTGAGGTCATCGATAATTTTATCATCCTGCCCTTTTAGGAAATCAGAAACCTCCTGAGCCATGGACTTGAAGTAGGCCTCATCTTTTTTACAGATAGTGTGGGCCATACATTGGCCGATATGGTAGTAAAAACAGACCTTAGACGGTGGATTGGTACACTTGCGAAAAGGGAAAATCCGATCCAGTAGTCGCTTGATTTCATTGGCTGCTCCCACATCTGGATAAGGTCCAAAGTAGAGACCTCCGTCCTTCTTGACCTGTCGGGTAATAATCAAACGAGGATAGCGTTCATTGGTGATTTTGATGAAAGGATAGGACTTATCGTCCTTGAGCATGATATTGTACTTGGGCTTGTTTTCCTTAATCAGGTTGATTTCTAGGAGAAGTGCCTCAATGTTGGACTCCGTAACGATAAATTCAAAATCCACAATTTCAGACACTAGGGCCTCTGTCTTGGTATCATGACTTCCACGGAAATAAGACCTCACGCGGTTACGCAGATTTTTAGCCTTTCCTACATATATAATCGTACCGTTTTTATCCTTGTGAATGTAGCAACCAGGGCTGGTCGGCAAGAGCTCTAGTTTTGATTTAATCAAGTTATTCATAGTTTCATTATAGCAAAAAAGTAGGGAAAGATAGCCCCCCTACTCATTAATCTCATATAATTTTCGAAGTCTTTCAACATCCACTTCCTGGATACCATAAAAGGAACCTGCTGGTTGCATGACAGACTTCTCATCTGTATGGTCCAAACCAATCGCATGACCCAACTCATGTTCTGCCGTATGGACAAGGCGCTCATAAGAATAACCATAGTCAGGATTGGACAAATAATAATGATTCAATCGCACTGTTACAGACAAGAATTGCCCTGTTAGGAGGTTGGTCTGACTTTCCGCCTCTCCTGCCACAGGAGTGCCTCCGTCATTCATCTCCGTAGCCAAGATATCCGCCTTACTGGACTCAGTCACGATTTCAAAGTTAAAAGCACCTGTTTGATTCCAGTTCTGAATCGCTTCTAAATACGCCTCTTGAAATCCTGAATCGATCTGCGGATCAAGGTAAATACGAGCCGATGGCCTTGGCCACTTGGCTTCCGCATGCTGGTGATTGTCTGTCTGAGATAAGATTTCCAGGCTCCCCGTATCCTTCCATTGATACCAACCACCTTGACCAATTTTTTCTACCTTTTCGATTTGGCTCAATGCAGTGTTCATGTCTCCAGTTAGATACCAAAGAAATCCAAAGGCAAGAACTAGTACGAGAACTAGAGTCCAGATCAGACGCCAAAACAGACGCCAGATACCTAAAATAAGTTTTAAAAAGACCCGAAAAATCCAGAGCATAGTTTCCTACCTTTTCTAAAAAATAAAAACCTATCTTTACAAGCATGGTATCTCATAAGAAAGATAGATTTCTTATTGTACTGAAAAAAACTAAAAGAAATCTAAAAGTCAGTTAAATAATCTTTCAAAATAAAGTGGTACTCAATTTTTAACATTGTATTGCAAGAGATTTTCTACTTCGAAAGCTCTCTCCTCCAAATTTGACTAATATTACACCTACCAAACAAAATGCCTTTGTTTTTTGGAACTTTAAAAACTTCAAAAAACGGATTTTTATCGCTCTGAACATCAAAAAAGAAAGGACGAAATTTGTCCTTTCTCGATCTTAGCTTTTCTTAAATCCACTAGAGTTGGCAAAAAGCAAACATTTCAGGGAAATTATAAAACCAAGTTTAGCGTATACCTTGTTTGTAGCGATTCAATTCCGCTTGATTAGCCCAAACATAATGTCCTGGACGGATTTCAACCATGGATGGTTTATCAGTCTCATAATCATGTTGAGAAGGATCATAAACTTTTAAGACCTTCTTACGTTCTAAGATTGGATCTGGAATTGGTACAGCTGAAAGTAAGGCTTGTGTATATGGATGAATTGGATTATTAAACAATTCTTCCGTTTCTGCAACCTCCACAATCACACCCTTGTAAATAACTGCAATACGATCTGAGATAAAGCGTACAACAGACAAGTCGTGAGCGATGAAAAGATAGGTCAAACCAAGTTCTTTTTGGAATTTCTTAAGCAAATTTAAAACTTGAGCACGAACAGAAACGTCCAAGGCTGAGATTGGTTCGTCCGCAATAACAAAATCTGGTTGCATAACTAAGGCACGAGCAATACCAATACGTTGCCGTTGCCCACCCGAGAACTCATGTGGGTAGCGCGTCAAATGCTCTGCCAAAAGTCCAACTTCACGAATAATATGTTGTACTTTTTCTTTCCGTTCTTCTTCATCTTTAAACAGATTGTGATTATAAAGACCTTCAGAAATAATATAATCCACTGTAGCACGTTCATTCAAACTTGCTGCTGGGTCTTGGAAAAATCATTTGAATTTTACGAATCAACTCAGAAGCTTGTTCACGAGACTTCTTTACCCATTGATTTTTTTGGCCTTCAAAAGATGATATCCCCATTACTAGTATCATTTAAACCAATAATTGCACGGCCAATAGTTGTTTTTCCACTTCCAGATTCTCCAACAAGCGAGAAAGTTTCTCCCTTGTTGATAAAGAAGTTAGCATTTTTTACGGCAACAAACTTTTTACTTCCCTCACCGAAGGAAATTTCTAAATCTTTAATTTCTACTAATTTTTCAGACATTTCCTTCCTCCTAACCTTCTAGATGGGCAAATCCCATTTTATCACGAATTTTTTCATGAAGATTTGCGATGACAGCTGGTTTCTCTACTTTTGGAGCATCCTCATGAAGAAGCCAAGTTTTTGCCCAATGAGTTTCTGAAACTAAGAATTGAGGAGCTTTTTGCTCAAAATCAATCTGCATTGCATAATCAGAACGCAAGGCAAAGGCATCCCCTTTTAACTCAGTATAAAGAGACGGAGGTGTTCCAGGGATAGAATACAATTCTCCTTTATCATCAGCAAGTTGAGGTAAGCTAGAAAGGAGGCTCCAAGTATATGGGTGACGAGGGTCATAGAAAACTTCTTCAACCGTTCCATATTCAACAATTTCGCCAGCATACATTACGGCAACCTTATCAGCAATACTTGCTACCACACCGAGGTCATGGGTGATAAAAATAGTTGTGAAATGGTATTCATTTTGCAAGGATTTCAACAAATCAATAATCTGTGCTTGGATAGTTACGTCCAAGGCTGTTGTTGGTTCGTCACAGATCAAGACATCAGGACGACAGGCAAGAGCAATCGCAATAACGATACGTTGACGCATTCCTCCAGAATATTGGAAAGGATATTCATCAAAACGTCTGTCCGCTTCTGGAATCCCTACCTTATTCATGTAATCAATCGCTAATTCTTTTGCTTCCTTAACTGTTTTACCTTGGTGTTTCACAATAACTTCTGTAATTTGACTACCAATTGTTTTAATAGGATCCAAACTAGTCATTGGGTCTTGGAAAATGGTAGCAATTTTAGCACCACGAATTTGTTCCCAATCCTTATGAGAAGTTAGTTTCGTCAAATCTTGACCGCGGTAGTCGATACTGCCTTGCGCAATACGACCATTTTCTTCCAACATACCTGTGAAAGTCTTTGTCAAAACAGATTTACCTGAACCTGATTCCCCAACCAATGCCAAAACTTCACCTTCAAGTAACTCGAGAGAAACTCCGCGAATAGCTGTTAAAATTTTGTCACGAACGTCAAATTCCACGACAATATCGCGAGCAGTCAAAATTACATTTTTTTCTTTTGTCATTTCTACTCCTATCTATGTGTACGTGGATCACTAGCATCTGCTAAGTTTTGACCAACTACGAAAAGGGATAAGGATACCAAGACAAGGGTTGTCAAAGGAATCCAGAACAAGTAAGCATTTGTTGTTACGTTTTGTGAATAATCGGAAATCAAACGTCCCAAACTTGGCACTGTAATCGGCAAACCTAGTCCAAAGAAAGAAAGGAAAGCCTCGTAAGAGATAAATGCTGGAAGCATCTGTGTCATGGTAGTAACAATGACTGAAACCAATTGTGGCATGATATTTTTGGCTACAATCTTTAAAGTTGGTGTTCCCAAGGTACGTGAAGCAAGGTTGTATTCCAAGTCACGGTAACGAAGGATTTGCACACGAATCATGAAGGCAATTCCAATCCATGTTGTTACACTCATGGCAAAAATCAAATTCCAGAATCCAGCACCAATTGAGTAGGTCAAGACAATGACAATCAAGAGAGAGGGAATGTTTTGAAATAACGTTGTAAACTTCCATCATGACACGGTCAACTGATTTTGAAATCCCCCAAATACCACCAACAAAGACACCAATAACAAGGTTAATCACTGTAGCGATAACTGAAATCAAAATAGAATTTCGAGCCCCAAACCAAACACCGTCAAAGAGAGATTTACCATTACTATCTGTACCGAACCAATGCTCTGCATTTGGTTTGATATAACGAGCGCTAAAGTCGTTTACCTTGCTGACATCATTAAAATCAAACTTCGAAAACATTGGGTAAATGAAGCTCATCAAAATAATGGCTACCAAAATTCCTAACATAACGACTGTTGATTTTTTCTTCATAAATTGTCTAAATACTGAACCCCAGTATGAATAAGCTGGCGCATCAATGGCTTCAGAGGCAAAAATCATCACGTTTTACGAAACTGAAATTTACTTTTTATCAATTGTAGACATTATTTGCCTCCTTTCTCAGTCAATTTAATACGTGGGTCAATAATGGTCATCCAAATATCTCCCAAAAGAAGTGAGAAGATTGAAATACATGTAAAGATAAAGACCAAACCAACAACCATAGAGTTGTTCGATGCTTTTACAGAGTCAATCAACATTTTACCCATACCTGGGAAGGCGAAGACTGTTTCCGTCAATGTAGCACCACCGATAACCCCGATAACTGCACCAGGGATACCTGATACCAATGGTACCATGGCATTTTTAAAGATATGCTTATTAGAAATTTCTTTTTCAGACAAACCTTTTGCACGAGCAAAACGAACAAAGTCCTGTGACTGCAAGTCAATCATATAACGACGAATCCAGATTGCCGTCCCAGGAGCACCAAGTAATCCAAGGATAACCGCTGGCAACACATAAGAACGCCAATCTCCAGCACCCAAGATAGGGAATGAATCTGGCAAGCCGATTGAAGAACCAGCCAAACGAACGATATAAACCAAGGCAATGGTAGGAAGAGCAAGTAAGAAGGTTAATCCTCCAGTAGAGAAGCTATCAATCCAAGTATTCTTGAAGCGAGCCATAGCTGAACCAAGTGGCACAGCAATCGCATAAGAAATCACCAAACCAATCAAGCCGACAACTGCAGAGCTAGCAATCATCGATGGATATTGGTAGTTACTTTCAGTTGCAGTATATGGGTCATCTTTTCCATAGTTGGCAACTTCACGTGAATCAGCCTGACTAGGTGATTTATAGGTTCTTGAATATATATTTACAGAAGAAGTTTTCTTACCTGTTGGAAATTGAACTTGTGATGTCTTAGTTTGCCCTTGACCTTGTGTAATAACCTGTAATACTGGGCTATTCGCATATGTTGGATAAGAATCACCCAAGTTAACATTTACAAAATTTTGATGTACAAACGGGAACTGTCCATTAAAATACAAAAGATATTTGTGTTTTGTTCCTGAACCAACCAATGACCATCCGATCGCCGGATCGTTTTCAAAACGAAGATAACGTTTCAAATCTGGATTTTCAGGATCTTGAATTTTATTTGTATGGTCAATATCAATCAAATTAGCATAGAACTTGAAAACACGCTCAAAAATTGGAATTTCACGAGTAGCATAGAATTGCCCACTTTCAGAAAATTCTCCCAAAGTCCAACCATTGCCAATTTGTTTGATATATTTTTCGTAGATAGCCTTGTTACTTTCATTAGCGTCAACTGTTACAGAAGAATCCATAGTACTAGCTTTTTCCTGCAACTCTTTAGTATCGTAGTACTCAATATAGCCCATACGCTCGTAAACGGTATTTTCATAATTGTCCCGTTTATCAGCAGTCGTTGCAATCTTGTTATAGTTGGTATCCTGCTTAAATATCAACTTTCTCGGAACCAATGTATAGATAATCGTGTAAGTCAAGGTAGTTACTAAGAAGATAGAAACCAATGACCGCAAAACACGCATAAAAATATATTTTTTCATATCATTTCCTTTAAAAATCCCAAAAGAACCTTCTCCTCATGGAGAGAAAGTTCTATTGAAAATTATTTACTTCACATGACTTGCCAATTCTTTTTGAGCTTTCTCGTTTGACTCAGTCTTTTCTTTCAACCATTTTTCACGAGCTTTTTCATACTCTTCTTTGGTGATTGCCTTTTCACCAACTTCAGTATACTTCAAGTATCCTGCATTTTCACCTTTAAGGCCAGCTACAGAATATGAAGAGCTAAATGGTAAAACCTTTGAAACAAATGAAACGGCTGTTTCTTTAGGAGAAGCCATTACTGGAATTGTCAAAGCATTGTCAGTCAACCAAGCTTGTGCTACTGCATATTTTTTTCATAACGTTTTTTTGAACATCTTGGTTTTCGCTGTTTGCGTCATCAAGTAATTTTTTTCCATAGTCAGCTAAAAGCAAGTTTGTTCACTACAGATGTATCTGTATTTTGGTCAATACCAAGGTAAAGGCGTGTGTTTCCTCCCTTAATGACGAACTGATCCAAGAAAGTAGACGGATCTTGATAATCAGGGTTCCATCCTGACAAAGTATGGATATCCCAGTCTTGCTCTTTAGCTGTCGGAGCACTAAATGAAATTGGTAAAGCTTCTGCTTGAGTCATTTGTTGTAAGTCTACAACAACATTATCTGAACCCAATACTTTTTCAATTGATTGTTTCAATGATTGGACACGATTTACAACTGCTGTTGATTCTTGGATAACCAAGGCATCCAAGTGGATTGGGAATTCAACACCTTCTGCTTGTAAACTTGCTTTTGCTTTAGCAAATACTTCTTTAGCCTTTTCTTCGTTGTAAAGACCATTTTTAGAGTCTGCTAGAGAAACATTAGTCCAAGTAGAAGCATTTGCCTTGACCAGACTGTCTTGAACCAATTCACCAAAAGCTTTCTTGCCAACTGGAAGAGCATAAGGTGCGAATGTATTACGGATGGCTACTGCTGCTCCATCAGTACCATTTGTTTGAGCTGAATAAGAAGCACGATCTACTGCAAAGTTCAATGCTTGGCGGAATTCTTTATTTAACAATGCTTTTCTAGTAGATGACTTTTGACCATCACTTGTTTTAGCAGTATGATTATAAGCTGTACGACCATAGTTCAAGCTAACAGTCGCAACACCGGCACCTGGTTCGTTAAAGTAAATATTGTCTTTAAAGTCAGCTGCATATTTCGTAGGTAGAGCTTGTAGGGAAGATACGAGCCTTGCTATATTGACCATCAGCAAAACCTTTAGCAATCACATCTTGGTCTTTACCATCCCAGAAAGTGAACTTAACATTCTCAATTTTTACATTTTCTTTGTCCCAGTATGCGTCATTTTTAGCCATCTCAATAGATGATTTTGGTGTTACTGCTTTTAAGACAAATGGACCGTTATAAAGGATAGAGCTCACATCTGTCGGAGCTCCAAAACCTTCACCTTTGGATTTCAAGAATTCTTCGTTAACTGGCATCATGACACCGCTAGTTGTCTTATCATTCCAGAAAGTTTCTGGTTGATTCAAGGTATATTCTAAAGTTTGATCATCAAGTGCTTTTACACCAACCGTTGAAAAGTCTTTTGTTTCACCCTTGATATATGCTTCTAATCCCTTAATAGAAGAGCTAACGATTGAAAGTCCTTTTGATTTTCCATCTACGGCGTGTTTCAAACCAGTAACGAAGTCTTTAGCAGTTACAGGAGCGTATTCTTCTCCCTCTGCAGTTACCCATTTAGCATCTTTTCTAATTTTATAGGTATAGGTCAAGCCATCTTTTGAAACTGTCCATGACTCAGCGATAGAAGGAACAAGATTCCCATATTTATCATTAGCCAACAAACCATCTACTGCATTTGTTGTAAAAATAGATGTTGAGTCCACATTATTAACAATATAGTCTAATGTTTCTGGATCTGTTTGATAAACATATTGATAATCTTTTGCGAGTTTTGCATTATTTGAAGATGTATTTGAACTTGAGCACGCAACGAGAACCCCTGATGCTAACAAAACAGCTCCTGATGCAACAAACACTTGACTTTTTTTCATTTTTCCACTCCTCTTATAAAGTATAAGTCGCTATCAATTATATCATAGATTTCAAGAAAAGTAAACGAATTTTCAGAATATTTAGGCTTATTTCTATAAAAAAATTAAAAAAAAACTATTGACTGAAAATCTTTTTTCAAGGTATAATAATAAGAGTTGTGGCGGTATAGCCAAGTGGTAAGGCACGGCTCTGCAAAAGCTTGATCGTCGGTTCAAATCCGTCTACCGCCTTTTTTATAGCAATTTATAGGATTTTATCCGAAAAGAAAGCCCGATTTTACGGGTTTTTTGTTTTTAACTTCTATTAAATAAAGATAACTTTAAAAAAACTTTTTGGGGCGGATTAGAGGTCAGAAAAGAACACAATAAAGAAGGGACTAGCTCAATCATTTTTTTAAACTGACTATCAAATTGAAAAAAGCTTTGTCGCACATTGCGACAAAAGCCTCTAGTTTACTCTATTTCTTCTTCTAACTCTAGTACAGTGATGTGTACTTTTACCTTAGTAACACGTCCATTCTTCACCTTATCATTGGTTAAGAGCAACTGTTTGTTTTTGCTAACCAACTCATAACTAAGTTTTTCGTTAGTTGGTATCGTTCCAACACCCGTTAGATAAAATCCTGCAATCGTATCCACATCATCACTATTCAGCTCGACATCAAAGTAATCATTAAAATCATTCAAGGTCATTGTACCTTGGACGATATATGTATTCTCACCAATCGTATGAACATAAACTTCAGCCCGGTCTGTTTCGTCATCAATTTCTCCGACAATTTCCTCTAGGAGATCTTCAAGCGTTACCAAGCCAGCCATTCCACCGTACTCATCAAGGAGAATTGCCATCTGTCTCTGACTATTGCGAAGCTCTTTTAATAAATCATCAACAAAAATCGTTTCCGGAACAAAAAGAGGATCTTGTAAAATTCTTTTCCAGACAATATTGTTAAATCCATCATCATATGCTGCCTTAAGAAGACTTTTGGTATGAATTAATCCAATGACATTGTCCTTATCACCATCATAAACCGGAATCCGAGAAAAATTTTGTTTCAAAATACTTTGAATAATGGTTTGAGTATCATCCTGAATATCTACCATAAAAGCATCTGTACGTGGGACCATAACTTCTCTAGCCATGAGTTCATCAAGTGAAAAAATCCCCTGCAACATTTCAATCTCATCTGCATCAAGTGTTTCTTCACTGTTTGTCAACATATATTCAATTTCATCTCGCGTCATCTTTTCATCTGCATCATCAAATGTCATAGGTGTTAAACGACTCAAGAGATTGGTTGATGCAGATAGGAGCCAGACAAAAGGATTGACAATTTTGCCTAAACCAATGATGACTGGAGCTGTACGAATAGCCAAGGAATCTTTTAAATTCAGAGCTATTCTCTTCGGATACAATTCTCCAAAAACGATGGAAATATAGGTCAAAAATGCTAGTGATAGAAAACTCGCCATAGCATAGGCTGTTTCGCTATTACCGATCCAAGATGCAATTTCTCGTCCAAGAGTTTCTGCTAAACTAGCCCCTGATAAGATAGTAATCAACGTAATTCCTACTTGAATAGTGGATAAAAAATGATTGGGATTTTCCAGCACTTTGAGTAAGCGAATATAGCGTTTATCCCCTTCTTCTGCTTTCTGTTCTACCCGTGATCGATTTAGGGAAACCATCGCCATTTCTGTGGCTGAGAAAAAAGCGTTGAGCAGGGTCAAGATAAACAATAATACAAATTGTAGCAACAAATTCTGACTACTTGGGTCTTCCATAGTTCTTCTCCTAAAATAGTAACTTATTTTTCATTATATCACAAAATCTAGTCCAGTACATATTATTTTTTTCTTAGTATCTATTCTAGCCCTGCTGAAACTAGTAAAAGAAGAACTCCTACATCTACAAGTGACATAGGAGTTTATGTTATCTTTTACTGAGTAACAGTGACTTCTCCAGTTCGGTAATCCAGTTGAAGCCCCTTTTGAACATTGGGAACTAGAACATTGAATTCCAATTCTCCGTCTGAGGACTTGGCTTCAATCTGTGAAGCTGAAGGAACTAAATCCTCGTTTGAAGCGTAATAAAGGGTTACACGGTAACGGACACGCTTGTTTTGGTCCAAGGCTTTTCGTACCATACTTTCATAATAGTTTTGACCTGTCGAATCCTCAGCTTGAGCCTGATTGGCCCAGGCCGTTTGGACAGCAATGTTTTTAGGATTGCTTGTTGAGGCATCAAAACCATCTAAGCCACCGATTAAGGCATATCCTAACAAGTGACCTCTATCAACGGCATGAGTATAAGAACCCTTTAGATTCTTAACCTGATGCCAGCCTGGAGGTGTCCAAGATGTTGAACCATTTCCTGTTTCTTCACGGTTTTTATACTGACGAGTGGCCTTTGATAAGAGGGCATTGGCTACAGTTGGAACGGTTTCCTTGCCGACCAGTTTGGTTTTATTATCCGCATAGGGTTTACTTGAAACCTTAGCATCTAGATTTGTTTTATTACCATTAATAATAAAAGCACCTGACCCATTCCATTCAATACTGCCTTTGAGTTGTCCTCTAACTACTTCTGTCAAGACACTTTCAGCCAGTTCCTGACTTGGTGCTTCAGAGGATTGGTTTTTCTGGCTAAGTTTAGTTTTAGGAGTTTGATTCCCTATCTGCATCTGCTTAATGTAGTAACTACCTGCAGATAAAAGTAAAAATAACAAGAGTCCAATCAGAGCCTGTCTCGTTTTTTTATTCATATTTCTCCCTTCCTTTAGAAAAAGGCTGGTCAGTCAGCCTAATTTCCTGTAAATTTACTGATCAATTCATGCCATTTTGCCGGAGATAAAATGGCCCATGGATTCTGTCCTTTTCCTAATATTCCATATCCAACCATTAAACCAATTCCAAGGGCTAAAAGTCCTAGAAATAGAACTAGAATTAGTAAGAGTAAGCGTCGGACTACATAAAAAGTGTTTTTATTCCTCTTCATCAGTTACCTCAATTCGCTGAATATTTGCTCCTAGTTTAGCTAATTCTCATGAAAACGGTAGTACCCTCTGTCAAGATGGACTAATTTACCAACCACTGTCTCTCCCTTTGCTATCAATCCTATCAAAATCAAAGCTGCACTTGCACGAAGATCTGTTGATAGAACTTCTGCCCCTTGTAGAACCTGACCACCTACAATGCGAGCTGTGTCACGGATAATCTCAGAATGTAAGCCCATTCGTCGCAGTTCTTCTAAATGTTGGAATCGATTTTCAAAGACGGTTTCTATCATAGTAGACTCACCCTTCGCTACTGCCATTAAAGCAGTAAACTGAGCCTGCATATCCGTTGGAAATCCTGGATGTGGTGAGGTTTTCACATGAACAGCTTTAAGATTTTCAAGTTGAGAACGAACACGAATCCCTTCGTCTTCTTCAACTACTTCAACACCCATCTCAAGCATTTTTGCAATTAAAGGACGGTTGTGTTCCCAAACTGCGTCTCGAATTAAAACATCCCCACCGGTCATTGCTGCAGCCACCATAAAGGTACCCGCTTCGATTCGGTCCTGTACCACATGGTGAGTTGTTCCATAAAGCTTATCTACACCCATAATGGTAATAGACTCCGTACCTGCACCCTTGACCTTAGCTCCCATTTCATTTAGCAGAATCGCTAGGTCTACAATCTCTGGCTCACGCGCAGCATTTTCAATAACCGTTGTGCCATCAGCTAAGGTCGCTGCCATCATCAAGTTTTGTGTAGCCCCTACACTTGGAAAGTCCATGTAAATATGAGCTCCATGTAAACGCTCAGCCTTGGCTTCAATATAGCCAGCTGTCTGAGTAATTTGGGCACCCATCGCTTCCAACCCTTTTAGGTGAAGATCAATCGGCCGACTCCCAATGGTACAACCACCTGGCATAGATACCTTGGCATGTCCTACACGAGCAAGAATGGGACCCAATACAACAATAGAGGCACGCATCTTGCTAACATATTTATAAGGAGCCTCTTCAGTAATTTCACCTGTCGCATCCACCTCGACTATGTGTGCTTCTTGGTCAACTTAACCTTAGCATTTAATCCAGAAACTACTTTATTCATTGTGAACACATCTGACAAAATTGGAACATTATGCAAAACAGTATTCCCTTCACTAGCTAAAATAGTTGCAGCTAGCAAGGGTAATACTGCATTTTTTGCTCCTTCTATGGTAACACTGCCGACTAGACGATTATTACCACCTTGAACCACAATTTTTTCCATACCTATTTCCTTTGCTTTTAATTTTATAACAGCCCTCTAATTGCTTCTTGCCATAATTGATACAAGCTGATAAAGAAGGAACTCAAGATATAGCCCATCATAACACTAAGGAAAGCTACCAACAAAAGAACCTTTCTTGTATTATCAGCATTAACTTTTAATAGTTTTTCCCATCTAACAAGATCTTTTAACAGGTAAAAACTGAAATAAATAAAGAGCATATGACTGCTTAGAGTGAATAATAATTGAACCATCTGACTATTATACCATCTTCTCGCCTAGTTCGCTAGTTTGAAAAATCCCTGTAAAATTAGGGATTGTTTTTCAAGTAATCAATGGCGTCCTGTAAAGTTTTAACGGGAACAATTTTCATATCTGTCTTAATTGTTTTAGCCGCTTCCAGGGCTGTTTGGTAGTTGTTTTTAGCATCTGGATGCGCTTTTTGTTCCTCTTCGCTAACAGGGTTATCAGGGGCAAAGAAAATAGCGGCGCCTTGTCTAGCCGAAGCTACAACTTTCTTATCAATACCTCCAATGTCCCCCACATGACCATCGCGGTCAATGGTACCTGTACCGGCAACAATACGGCCATTACGAAGGCCAGGGTCAGCTATTTGGGTATAGATGGCCAGACTAAACATGAGACCTGCACTTGGACCGCCGATACCAGCTGTTGAAAAGCGAATTGGGACATCACTGGTCACTTCCGTACGGTCAATCAATCCGATTCCAATCCCATTTTTGCCATTTTCTAGAGTAATGATTTTTCCTTCTGCAGACTTGGTTTGCCCATCCTCTTCATAGGTCACTTTAACTGAGTCACCTAATTTTTGAGAATTAACATAATCAATCAAGTCTTTGGAACTATCAAAGGTCTGATCATTGACTGCTGTGACCGTATCAGAGATGTTGAGAATCCCTTTAAAGGTCGAATTATCCGTCACAGTCAAAACATAAACCCCAAGGTATTTAAGTTCAATATCCTTACCAGCTGTTTTTAGTCCTTGATACTTGGCCATATTTTGTGATGTCTGCATGTAAAATTGATTGATACGCATAAATTCCGCATCAGAAGACCCACCAGTGGTATCTTGAGCACTCCGAATATCTGTAAAAGGCGTCAACCATGCATAAATCATATGAGCTAAAGTAGCATGCTGGACACCAACCGTAACGAATTGATAGGCCCCAGCTTCCTTATCTTCCGTATCATTGACCTTGAGGACTTGGCGAATATCTTCCGAACCACCTGGAACTTCTATATAGTAGGGCAAGGGCACTACAAATGCCAAGAAAGTCATAATCAAGGCCGCAATGACGTATAAGGGCCATCTAATCTTTTTTTTCATTTCTTATTTCCTCCAAAATACTCTCGGGAACATAGCAGGCAATATCCTGACCAAACTTCAAAAGTTCTCTAACACCTGATGAACTGATATAAAGATGTTCAGGTCGGCTATGTAAATAAATGGTCTCTATATCAGGAGACAGTTGATGGTTGTAGTAATCAAAACTGGCTTCGTATTGCAAATCCGACGCATTTCTCAAGCCTCGTACTAGGAAAGTAGCACCCAATTTTTTTGCAACATCAACTACCAATTCATCATGAGAAGACACGACTTCAACATTTTCCAAATGTTTCACAGCCTCTTCTAGCCCCCGTTTACGATTTTCGATAGGAAGAAATCCTTGTTTATGGGGATTAAAAAAAATACCGACATAGAGCTTATCAAAAAGTCTGCTCGCCCGTTCAATGATATCCAGATGCCCATTTGTCATAGGATCAAATGAACCTGTGAATAAGCCAATCTTATCTGACATAGACTGTCACCTTACTAATTCCATAAATTTTTTCCTTCCAGATGCCCAGACAGGCAATTTCTTCTGGAAGTTCTACCATTTTATCTGTCTCACAAACCACCATAACATCTTCAGAAAAAAGTTCTCTCTCAGCCATTTTCTCAATATCTGCTACGATTTGTTCCTTGGCATAGGGAGGGTCTAAGAAAACGAGGTCAAATTCCCCAGATACCTGCTCCAATGCTCTTTCTGCATCCATTTTGAGAAGTTGAAATTTTCCAACTTCCTTGGTCATCTGGATATTTTCAGCCACGATGGTCTGAGCCTTACGGTCTCGCTCCACCAAAACAGCGCTGGACATGCCACGTGAGACTGCCTCGATAGATAAACCACCACTACCTGCATAAAGGTCCAAGACCCGTCCACCTTCAAAGTAGGGACCAATCATGTTAAAAATGGCTCCCCTAACCTTATCCGAAGTAGGTCTTGTCGTCTTTCCTTCTAGTGTCTTGAGGGGACGTCCCCCATAGATTCCTGATACGATTTTCATACCGTTTATTATACCAAATTATGTGCAAAAAGAGAAAGAAAACCGAACCTTATGGTTCGATTCTCTACAAAATATTTTCGTAAGTATCGCGGACTTCTTGAGGCCAAACACTTGTTTGCACTTCCCCGATGTGTTTCTTGCGAAGTAGGAACATAGCCATACGAGATTGTCCAATTCCTCCACCGATTGTCAATGGGAATAGGCCATTCAACAAAGCCTTGTGCCATTCCAATTCCAAGCGGTCTTCATCACCTGTGATGGCAACCTGACGACGAAGCGTTTCTTCATCTACACGAATTCCCATAGAAGACAACTCAAAGGCTCCACCTAGAGACTCATTCCAGACAAGAATATCGCCATTCAGACCCTTGTAGCCATTTTCAGACTCGCTTGTCCAGTCATCGTAGTCTGGTGCACGTCCATCGTGTGGTTTACCGTCTGGTAATTCACCACCGATACCGATCAAGAAGACTGCTCCAAATTCTTTACAGATAGCATTTTCACGCTCTTTCGGTGTCAAGTCTGGGTAGCGTTCTACCAACTCTTCTGTATGGATGAAAGTAATTTGTTTTGGCAAGATAGACTCGATGTCATAGCGGGCTTCAACAGCTAACTCAGTCAGACGAATAGCCTTGTAAATCTTCTCAACTGTTTCTTTTAGATAAGCAATGTTACGTTTACCATTTGGAATGACCTTTTCCCAGTCCCACTGATCCACAAAGACAGAGTGGGTTGCATCCAGCGAATCTTCGTCTGGACGAAGGGCCTTCATGTGGACGAAGAGACCCTCACCCTCACCGAAACCAAAACGAGCCAAAGTGTGGCGTTTCCATTTGGCAAGTGAATGTACCACTTCATAAGTAGCGTCAGGGATTTGGAGAACCTTGACCGATACGGCATTCTCTACACCTGATAAGTTGTCCTGCATCCCGTCACCGACCCTACTCAAGATAGGACCTTGAACTTCGACAACTTCTAACTTATCTTTCAAATACTGGGTAAAAGTGTTTTTGACAAAAGAAATTTCTTCTTGTTGATGAATAAAACTTTTCTTCATAGGCTACTCCTCAAAAAATTAATTAAAAGCATTATACACCTATTTCCAAGAAAAGAAAAGAGAAAATTAAATAAAAAAATCAGTGTCATTCAAAACACTGATTTCATAGACCTTTAGTCATTACGACCGAAGATACGTAAAATACTTAGGAAGAGATTGATAAAATCAAGATAGATACTGAGAGCCATTGACACAACCCAACCTGTCGCTACACGACCTTGTGATTGTTCATAAGCATAGCGAATTCTTTTGGTTGTCCCAAGCAATCAGCCCAGAGAAGACCAAGACCATGGCTACGCTAATCATATAATCAAAGAAACCACTAGCCAAGAAAATATTGACAACCATTGCAATCAGCAAACCAATAAGAGCCGCCATCATCGCTCGACCAATCCCACTCAAATCTTTCTTGGTGAAGATACCGACTGCCGCCATGACAAAGAAGAGAAGGGCACTCGATACAAAGGCAGATAAAACTGTACCTGGAGTATAGAAGGCCACCACAAAACTGAGAGTAAAGCCGTTTAATACTGAGTAAAGTAAAAATACTGGAAGAGCCGCTGGGCTATTCTTTGAAGCCATGCTACTGGCAACAAAGACTAGGGCTAGTTCCGCAAAGGTTGCAATGGTCAACCAGAGACGCCCCTGCATCAAAAAGTAAACCAACTGAGACTGAAAGACCGTCAACATAAGGCCTGATACCAAAGCAGATAGTCCGATTCCCAGACCAACAAAGGCATAAACCTTAGCGTAAAATTGATTAAGACCTGCGCGGTCGTGAATAATAGTGTGATTCATCTTTTCTCCTTTTCTATGAACATCTTTCCTTGATTATAACAAAGAAAATTAAAATTAGCTTAAATGGAAAATCAAAATACCAGCTGCAACTGCAACATTCAAACTCTCCGCCTGCCCCTTCATACTAATGTGAACCAACTGATCTGCACTTTCAGCCATGAGGGAACTAATTCCTTGACCCTCATTTCCCATGACTAGTACAAAATTTTCTATAGGAGGCAGTTCTCTGTAATCAACAGAATCTTTAGATAGGGTTGTTGCCAGCACTGAGATACCTGCCTTTTTAGCTTTCTCGAGAAGCGCTTGGCTCGACATCCGGTAAATGGGCAGATGAAAATGACTGCCTTGCATGGAACGTAAGGTCTTGAGACTGTAGATGTCTGCCGACTTATCTGAAACAATCACTCCAGTAAAACCTGCTGCATCCGCAGTCCGAATGATCGTTCCCACATTACCAGGATCTTGCACATCTTCCAAAAACAAGAACTTGCCCTGACTCAAATCAACTTGTCCCACTTCTTCTTTTTGAACCACCGCAACAATTCCCTGTGGAGTCTGAGAATCCGCCAAATCTAGCAAAATATCCTCTGACACCCAGACAGTTTGCGGAAAAAGCAGCTAACTGATCTCGGTAACTTTTCTAAGGGCAAAGATTTTTCTCAATCATCACTCCAGCTTGAACAGCTTCTTCAAACAAGTGCCAGCCTTCAATCAAATAGGCTGACTTGCGGTATTTTTTTTTTGGTGTAATTTCTTGGCATTTTTTACCACAGAATTGGCTTTTGAGGTTATAATAGTCATAGAAATATTATAACACAATCAAAGGGGTTTGGTATGCAAAAGGTTAGAATGATTGCCCAAGGTAGGGTGCAGGGAGTCGGCTTTCGTTGGGGTGTTTACAGCTTGGCACTTGAAATTGGTGGCATCACAGGTCGGGTATGGAATAACGACGATGGCACAGTGGAAATATTAGCCCAAGCAGACTCATCTGCTATCATGGCGAAATTTATCCAAGAAATCCGCAAAGGACCCACACCTTTTTCAAAAGTCAGCTACTTAGATGTCAAACTGAGTAACTTTCCTCCTTACCCTGACTTTAAAATCGCAAATTAAGTCTCTAGAACTATTGTATATTTTGTAAAAAAACAGTAGAATAGAAAGGTATAATTTTTAAAGAAGGAATAAAAACAGTGAAATCTATTAAACGTTTTGCACTCTCGGCTATGGGAGTGTCTATGCTGCTTGTCTTGACTGGCTGTGTTAGCGTCGATAAAGCAACAGGAGAGCCAACAGGATTTATTTGGAATACTTTCGGAGCACCTATGGCTGAAGCTATCAAGTACTTCGCTACTGATCAAGGTCTAGGCTTTGGTGTCGCTATCATCATCGTAACCATTATCGTGCGCTTGATTATCTTGCCACTTGGTATCTACCAATCATGGAAGGCAACGCTTCACTCTGAAAAGATGAACGCCCTCAAGCACGTCCTTGAGCCACATCAAACTCGTCTCAAGGAAGCGACTACTCAAGAAGAAAAACTCGAAGCCCAACAAGCTCTCTTTGCCGCTCAAAAAGAACACGGCATCAGCATGTTTGGTGGTGTAGGATGTTTCCCTATCCTCCTTCAAATGCCTTTCTTCTCTGCAATTTACTTTGCTGCCCAACATACTGAAGGGGTTGCTCAAGCAAGCTACCTAGGCATTCCTCTAGGTTCTCCAAGTATGATTTTGGTTGCCTGCGCAGGTGTCCTTTACTATCTTCAATCGCTCCTTTCACTTCACGGAGTAGAAGATGAAACGCAAAGAGAACAAATCAAGAAAATGGCTTACGTAAGCCCAATCACGATTGTTGTCTTCTCCCTCATTTCACCAGCCAGTGTCACACTTTACTGGGTTGTCGGTGGTTTCATGATGATTCTCCAACAGTTTATCGTCAACTATATCGTTCGTCCAAAACTTCGCAAAAAAGTCCGTGAAGAACTGGCAAAGAACCCACCAAAAGCAAGTGCTTTCTCTACACCAAGTGGACGAAAAGATGTTACCCCTGAACAACCAACTGCTATCACAAGCAAGAAAAAACACAAAAATCGCAACGCTGGAAAACAACATTCGAGATAAAGCTACGTATATTATCCAATAATTAAAAAACGAATGAATGATAAATAGTTTTCATCAACTAGATATCATCATTCGTTTTTATTATCTACTGTTACATCTTATACTAATCGAAAAAGTTAAATAGTTTAAAAGCTCACATATAAAAACGATTCAATCATAAATTAACAAGTAACTCACTATGATTTAATACAATTGAGAGTCATTAAAACTTCTGCTCCCTCGTCTCTATTTCTAAGCTCAACTCGGCCTTTGTGTAGTTTTGCAACTCTACATACAAAACTAAGTCCAATACCATAATGTTGCTCTTTAACCGATCTAGCTTTATCCATACGATAAAAGAGCTTCCCAAAATGAGTTTAAAACTTCATCTGGAAATTCAGAGCCATTATTCCATATGCCTATTTTCAATTCCTTCCCCTCTTGCTCTACCCTAATGTTAATTTTAGGATTCTGTTTATCTGCATACTCCAAAGCATTTGTTAAAATATTTTGTATGGCACGAATCAGAAGAGATGGATTTATATAATAGTTTTCAGTTCCTTTCACATTTTGTTCAAAAGAAAACTTCATCTGATTTTTTATCAAAAAAGAGACTTCTTTCTCTAATTCATTGATAAAATCTGAAGAGGAATACTCCGTCCAACCTGTCTCATCATCATAATAGGTTTTAGAATAGTGAATCAATTGATTGAATAATCTAGTAACTGTTGACTAGCTCTTTCTATATCTGCTAAGCATTCTTGAGATTGGTCGTTTTCAGTTATCGTCTGCAAAAATTCCACATTTCCCCTAATAATGGTTAAGGGAGTTTTTAAATCATGAGAAGCTGCTGAAACCTGAAACATCAAATCTTCCTTCTGCTGTTTCTCATTAACTATTAATTGTCGAATTCTATCTTGCATCACAATAATCCGATTTCCTGTCTCACGAAATTCTTTAACCGTTAAACATTCTGTACATTCCTTCTTCAACCACATACTATTTTCATAAATCAAAGTCATTTCATAACTCAGTTTTTTCAACAATTTTCCAATGTGATAACTTATTAGAACAATCAATAAAACACAAATATATATCCATGATGACACATTGAAAAAAATTGATAGAACACCACTATTGTTTAGAGGCTTCCCGTCTTCATTTATTTGTATAGATACTGAAGCTAAGGGAATAAGATAGGCCATTAGTAAGCCAAGACTAAACTGCCAAATAATTCTCCAACAGGTTTCTCGAATTAATTGTCTAAAACTTTTGATTCTACCCATTGATATCCTCCACCGTATAAGGTTTTAATTGGATTTAATTGATAAGGTTTCAGCTTTTGACGAATTTGATAAATGTACTCTGAAACCGAACGTAAAAGCGCTTCGGAACTTTGTGGATATAGATAATTATAAATTTCCTCAATAGAATATATTTTACTTGGGTTGCTTGCCAAAAGATTCACTATGTCAAATTCCCTCCTTGTCAGAGCAATCTTATCATCGTTTACAAATAGTTCCTTACTATCCGTATATAGTATAAGCTTCCCAATCTTTATTTGATGAACATTTCCTTTAATCCGTTCTTCACGACGCAAGTGCATTTTAACACGTGCTAACAATTCTTGCATACTAAAGGGCTTCATAATATAATCATCAGCACCTGCATTGATTCCAGCTACTAAATCTTCATCCATATCCTTGGCAGTTATAAAACAGATAGGAACAGTTATCTGCTCGCGAATCATCTGACAGATTTCTAAACCACTAACAGGCATCATAATATCTAATAGAATCAAGTCAAATCCTGTAAAATCACAAAGATCAATCTCTTCTATCTTATTTCGTATGACTACTTCATATTTTTCATATTCTAGTACTTTTTTTATTAGGCGAAGAATAGCAAGATCATCATCTACAACCAAAATTTTATAAGCCATAACTCACCCTCCTGAATATATTATAGCACTAACTGAGAAAAAGACAGGATATCCCCTGTCTTTAGCGTACATTTTTTCCTATAAGTATCAATGTAGCAAATAGAAAAACAATTAATAACCAAACTATTTGTATCCCTAAGCCTTGCCACACTGGATAATAAAGAGACAATGGATAGGTATAAAAACAATTCATACTAGCCAGTAATGGTAAATTTCTAAAAAAAGAACTGAATTGTAATAACATTTGCCCCAACCCCAATAAAAGGGATAAACTTATTCCCAAAATTAAGATAAAAGACTGGGAAATAAATACAAAAATACCACTTAAAAGAGCGAAGGTTAGAATAGAAATACAAGCTGGAAATAGAATTGTTAGAACATGTTTAATATTACTCAAAAGATTGATATTGTAGTATCCTTGCGCGATTAGTATGCATAATGATATTACAGCAACCAATAATACAATTTCCATACATAATACAATAGCTAGTTTACAGATTATAAATTTCAAACGATTTGGACATGTAAGAAAACTGGTACGAAGGCTAGAACCTGTAAATTCTTGACCTATAAATAGAACCGCTAGACTAACGAAACCTGCCTGTCCTAAATAGAGACTTTGCAGTAGCTGTTCCAAAACAAACTGTAGAGTCAACTGGTCTGGCTTACTATTTAAAAAAACAACCATCGCCGGAATACACAGTAATAGAGCACCTATAATCAACCAGTGCCAAGGATTCATCATAAACTTGAGATACTCACTTTTAAGTTGTTCTTTCAACTTATTCACCTCCTCCGATATCTGACTTGAGTAAGCGGTAAATTGCTAAAGCCAAGAATGAGAAGTTCCAACAAAGTAAAAGTAAAATATTTTGTAAACTATTATGTTCTAAAATTTGAGGAGATGTAGCAATCAATCCTTGCCCCAATGCAACTGGAAGAAATTTGGCAACCGATATATAGTTTGCTAAAAATGTTCCTAAATTGTAGACTTGAGGAAGCAAAAATAATAGAGGAACAATGGCTGTTTTAAATGTCAAAGCCATAATATAGGCTAGTAGTCCCAACAAAGTCCAAGCTATACTGGCTAAAAATATATAGAACCAAACTGTCCCATTTAGTGAAAAAAGTAATAAGCCATCTTGTCCTAAAACATAATGTGTCATGTTAATCGTCAAGAATATTGATAGAAAGGAAATGATAAAAGAAAATACAAGCCAAACTAATGTTTTTGAAACTAGGAAAGTACTTCGATTTGTAATAGAGAGGAGACTTGTACGAATAGCAGAGCATTTATACTCCTCGGCTCCGTAAATTGAGCCTAGGATAATCATAATAAAAACACCAAATAAAGTGACATCAAAACCTAAAAATTCAATAGGAGGTATAGCTTCTGCTAATTCTGGATTTGTCTCTGGTGTAGCATGGATACCAACTGAAACAATTTGAGAAGCACCAATATTTGCTAAAAACGTTTGAAATACCAGTATCAAGAATAGTACAACATGAGTAGCTCTCCTATAAAGCAATTTCAATATTTCAGAATGAAGAGAGTAAATAAGTGCCATGTCACTTTCCTCCCTTCTGTTAAACTAAAGAAGACTTCTTCTAGTGAGGAAAGATTTTTCATCACTTCTTGTAAAGTTCCTTTTATAAGAACTTTTCCTTTATTTATGATAACGACATCATCTGTTACTGCTTCCACTTCCGATAATATATGAGATGATAGCAAGACTGTCTTTCCTTCTTGAGCTTGTTTTTTTATAAACTCTCTAAACCACCGAATTCCTCTTGGATCCAACCCATTAGTCGGTTCATCCAATATCAGATATTGAGGATTTCCTAATAGAGCTGTTGCAATTCCCAAGCGTTGTCCCTCTCCTAATGATAATTTTCCCAATTTTAGATTTTTTCTTATGGCTAATATCCACCATATCCAAGACTTGCTCAATTCGCTGACTGGATATCCCATTACTAGCAGCAACAATTTTCAAATGTTGATAAACAGTCCGATCATCAGGAGCTCCTACACTGTCAAATGAAGCTCCTACAGTCTTTAGAGGAAATTTTAATTCCTTATAAGTTTGATCTCCAATTTTGGTAAGACCAGATGTTGCTTTGTCTAATCCTAATAAAATACGTAAGGTTGAACTTTTACCAGCTCCATTTGGACCAAGGAAAGCAGTCACTCTACCTGCTTTTGCTTCAAAAGAAATATCTTTTAAAATTTGAGTTTGACCATATGACTTACATAGATTTTTAATGGTAATACTTTGTTCCATGATGTTCTCCTATTCTATTTAATATTTCTAAAAGTAACTATATCTTAACATTCATTTTTCGGATTTTTTTCAGAATTTCAAGAGTCAAAAGATTTAATACTCAATGAAAATCAAAGAGCAAACTAGGAAGCTAGTGCAAGCTGCTCAAAACAGTGTTTTTGAGGTTGCAGATGGAAGCTGACGTGGTCTGAAGAGATTTTCGAAGAGTATAAAATTTTGTTTTATTTAATTATATATATTTATGCAAACTTAAAAGCCCGATGTTTCCATCAGGCTTCTTTTTTTATCCATGTACACGTTTCATATAGTCTTGATAACTTTCGGTATCCATGAGTTTTTTAGCGTTCTTGACACGATCTGCTGTTGGAGGTTTAACCCCTTCAAGCGAATACGGAATGCCAAGTTCACGCCATTTGAATTCTCCCATAGTGTGGTAGGGTAGGATTTCAAACTTATCAACGTTTTTAAGAGTTTTTACGAACTTACCAAGTTCAATCAAAGTCTTCATCTCGGTCTGTCAATCCAGGAACTAGAACGTGACGAATCCAGACAGGTTTCCCAATATCTGACAGAGTACTGAGCACATGCCAAGATATTTTTATTGGTTTGACTGGTTACAATCTTGTGTTGTGCTTCGTTGATTTCCTTGATATCAAGAAGAACCAAGTCTGTCACAGCCATGAGTTTGTTGAATTTCTCTAGATAACGTGGTTTATTACGGAATGGAAGGGCACAAGTATCCAAGGTACAGTGGATTCCTTTTTCTTTTGCCTTTGTAAAGAGAGCAATTAGAAAATCAATCTGCAAGAGAGCTTCTCCTCCACTGACAGTAATTCCTCCCTTGTCTCCCCAGAAACCACGATAACGAAGCGCTTCTTCTAGAACATCATCTACTGTTCGTACACGAGATTTATTGGTTTCCATCGCCCATGTGTCAGGGTTATGGCAATACTGGCAACGCATCTGACAGCCCTGCAAAAAGACAATAAAACGAATCCCAGGGCCATCTACCGCCCCAAAACTCTCTGTCGAATGCACCATTCCTGTCACTTGTCCATAGTCAATTGTTTCTTCAGACATCACGTCACCTTCCTTGAAACCGTTTTATAGTTTTATTATATCACGCTTGAAAAGAAAAACCACAGATTTTGTCTATTTTTTAGAAAACAAACTGTTTTTCACTTTCAACTTTCATGATTTTCAAAAATTCTTCTAATCCTTGTCAAAGTCGAATCCATAGAGAGTTGCAAAATAGTCCTCAGGTCGCTCTGCTCTACGGATTAGCCGTGCACTACCGTCCTCTGTATAGAGGATCTCTGCTGAACGAAGTTTGGCATTGTACTGGTAGCCCATAGAGAAGCCATGCGCACCTGTATCATGAATGACTAACAAATCACCAATTTCTGTTTGAGGTAGTTCACGATTAACTGCAAACTTATCGTTGTTTTCACAGAGTGAGCCAACAACATCAACGACTTCCGTCTGACCATCAGGATGCATCATATTGGTGATGTGGTGATAGGCTCCATACATAGCCGGTCTCATAAGATTGACAGCTGATGCATCTACTCCGAGATAAGTTCGGTAGGTTTTCTTTTTATGGGTTACTTTAGTCACTAGAATGCCATGAGGCGCTAACATAAAGCGTCCTAGTTCTGTAAAAATCTTAACTTGACCAAGACCTGCTGGCGTAAGAACTTCTTCATAAACCTGACGAACACCCTCACCAATTAAAGCAATATCATTTGGCTCCTGGTCCGGACGATAGTTGACCCCGATTCCTCCAGAAAGATTGATAAAAGTCAAGCGAAATTCCTAATTTTTCCTTGATTTCTACAGCCAATTCAAAAAGCTGACGTGCTAATTCTGGATAATAGAGATGAGTCACAGTATTAGAAGCTAGGAAGGAATGAATCCCAAAAGTTTTTGCTCCCTTTTCTTTCAAGATAGCAAAGGCTTCAAAGAGCTGTTCCTTTGTCATCCCGAACTTAGCTTCACCAGGATTATCCATAATGTCCGTTCCTAGTTCAAATACACCACCAGGATTGTAACGGCAAGAGATAATCTCAGGAATCCCTGCTGCGCGCTCTAAATGATCGATATCTTCAAAGGCATCCAAGTTGATAGTCGCACCCAATTCACGTGCATAAGCGTACTCCTTGGTCTGGTGTATTGTTAGATGAAAACATCATCTCCGCCCCTGAAAACCCAAGCTTATGACTCATTAAGAGCTCTACATAACTAGAACAATCCACTCCACATCCTTCTTCTTGCAAAATCTTCAAGATAGCAGGGGTTGGGGTTGCCTTAACTGCGAAGTATTCTTTAAAGCCTTTATTCCAAGAGAAAGCTTCATTAACTGCGCGTGCTTTCTCGCGAATGCCTTTTTCATCGTAGAGATGGAATGGAGTTGGAAACTCTTCAACAATCTTTTCTAAGTCTTCACGTTTAATAAATGGCGTCTTCATAGGGCTCCTTCATATTCATTATCAAAGAAAGGCTGGGACGAAAGTTCCAACCTTTAAGCATCTTATTTCTCTCTTATTTTTCTGTTTCGAAGATGTTCCCAACTTCAACTTCAATTTGTTGGTTCTTCACATCAATATTGGTAACTTTTAAGAGTGATTTGTAGTCAAACTGCTGTTCACGATCTTCCTGCGCATTATCAGCAAAGACAGCTACACCAGCTAACTCAGAGTCAAACTCTGTTAAAAGGCTAATCATACCGTTAATCGTTCCTCCGCCTTTCAAGAAGTCATCAACAATCAAGACACGACTTCCTGCTTTAAGGCTACGTTTTGAAAGGAACATTTTTTCAATACGGTCACTAGAACCTGAAACATAGTTAACACTCACAGTTGAACCTTCTGTGATTTTCAAGTCACGACGGACAATGACAAAAGGTACGTTGAGAACATTTGCTACTGCATTTGCAAGCGGAACCCCTTTGGTCGCTACCGTCATAACAGCATCAATCTTTTGGTCCATAAAGCTCTTGGCAATAATACGTCCAATATTTTTCAAAATAGCTGGAGTGCTAAGGAGATCAGACAAATAAATGTAGCCTCCTGGAAGAATGCGGTCGCTCTCTGAAAGTTTATCGCGAAGCTCTTGGATGATTGTTTTGGACTCAAGGGTAGAGATAGAAGGTGTGAAAATAACCCCACCACCAGCACCTGTCACCGTTTGAATATGACCGATTTCAATTTCTTCAAAGGCGCGCTTAATAATGACAATATCTTCTGAAATAGAAGATTTGGCAGATTCATACTTTTCCGCAAAGGTATTGAGACTGGTTAATTTGTATGGATTGTTAATCAAATAATTGGAAATAACAACCATCCGATCACTTCTTCTTAATTTCATTAGTTATTCACCATTCTTTTTAATTAGTCTTTTTCTCATTATAACATATTCATATAAAAAAACGAACATTCTTAGTCCAAATAAATGCTCATTTTTTTCTTAGTTTCTAAATCTAGTAAATTTATCGATCTAAATCAGGGTTTATGAAGGAACGATTGTCCATAGCAAAGACTTTTATTGGTCATTTCTCCTTTATCCACCAAGAGCAAGAGCTGTTGACATCATCATCATGCTGGCATCCAGATTATCAATCATATGAATAATCTCAGCTTCCATCACACGCGGACGAACAGGACTACCATACTCTAGCAAACCATGGTGACTGAGAAATGACATGACGGAGAAGAACAACCTCTTCCTTGAGTATCATCGATGCCCGAGTTCCATAACTGTCTTTGGTAATTTCACTATCAATCAAAGCGATATGACCAATGAGATTGCCTCTCACTGTATACTCAGTCTGATCTGGACCACTGAGTTCAAAAACTTTAGCCAAATCATGCAACATGATTCCTGCATAAAGCAAGCTCTTGTTTAGCTGAGGATAGATATCACTAATGGCATCTGCCAAACGAACCATAGTCGCTGTATGATAGGCAAAGGCCTGTCTCAAAAAGGCATGGTGGTTAGTCTTAGCAGCTGGATAAGAGTAAAATTCCTTATCATACTTGGCATAAAGACTTCGGACAATTCGTTGCCAAACAGGATTTTCAATTTTGAAAATCATCTGGACCATATACTCACGGATTTCCTTGACGTCTACAGGTGACTTAACCTTAAAGTCCGCTGGATCATGGGGTTCTCCAGCCTGTGGTAGACGAAGAGTGATTTGATTGACCTGAGGAGTGTTGTTATATACTTCTCGGCGTCCCTGCATGTGAACAACCTTCCCTGCAGTAAAAGCAGCAACATTGTGAGATTGAGCATCCCATAATTTTCCTTCAATCTCACCACTATCGTCTTGAAAAGTAAAGGCCAAGTAATTTTTCCCAGCACGAGTCTGTCTAAGTTCCGCTGACTTGATTAGATAAAAGCCTTCGAAATGCTCATCTTTTTTCATGTGACTAATCTTCATATTCTTCCTCATCTTCTTGGAAATGGAGTAAATCAAGCGCAGGCTCACCTTCTGAGATTTCCATGTAACGGAGAGTTCGCTCGATAGCTGTAGTACGACGGTTTAATAATTCATCAATATTGCCAGAGGCATGTTGGAGATGTTTTTGTGCCTTAATCAAAATCCCCCCAAACTTGCCAAACTCAGTCTTAACACTAACCAACGTTTTGCTAATATGGTCAGCACTCTTTTGAATATTGAGGGTTTTAAAACCAACTGATAGAGAATTAAGAAGGGCAGAAAGAGTACTTGGCCCAGCTACGATAATCTGTTCTTCCCGTCTCAAATCATCAAAAAAGATTGGATTACGGACAATTTCTGAGTAAAGTCCCTCTGTAGGTACAAACAAAACTCCAAAATTAGTCGTTCTTGGTGGCGCCAAATACTTACTCTTGATATCCCTAGCAAAACGTTTGACACTGGCTAAGAGAGACTTACGGCAACGTTCAATTTCTTCTTTGTCACCTACTTCATAAGCTTCTTCTAGGCGGTAATAATCTGCCAGCGGAAACTTGGAATCAATTGGTAGGTAAACATATTCTTGGTCCCCTTGACCAGGCAACTTAATAGCATATTCTACACGTTCGCTAGAATTTTCGACTGTTACAAATTCTCTTTCATACTGGGCAGGTGTCATGATATCTTCGATGATTTGTCCCAATTGTAGTTCCCCTAGAATTCCGCGTGTCTTGGTACCAGATAAAACCTTATTGAGGGCACCGACATCACGCGCAACTGTCTGCATTTCACCGAGACCTCGATTGACCGATTCCAATTGCTTGGAAACCGTCTCAAAGGAAGCCTGTAAACGGGTCTGCAAGGTTTTTTCCAACTTTTCCTCGACCGTTTGGCGCATCTGCTCCAAACGTTGCTCATTGGATTCCTGCAAAGCTTGCAGACGTTGATCCGTCTTATCTCTGGTTTGGAGGAGATTCTCAGTCATTTCTTGACGAATCTGGGTCAAACCTTGATGTAGTTCAATACGAACCTCCTGCAAGCGGTCGCTAACAGCTACTTCCAGGGTTTTTTGGTCAAGTTGACTAGCTTGTCTAGATTGCTCAAAACGGTAATCTAACTGGTCTGACAGATGATCTGCCTGATCCTCCAAGCTCTTGCCGAGATGTTTCTCCTGCTTATCCTGCCTTTGCCAAATCAGAAAGAGGCCAGCTAGGTTGGCAATCAATAATAGAACAAGTAAACTTTCCATCCTACCTCCTGTCCTTGCTATGCAGCACGACCACATAGCCATCTGGGCAAGTCACGGTAACTTCCCTATCTATATATTCGTTAGAAGTATACACTTTTTTAAAGAAATAATTCTCCTCTGTCAACTCATACTTGGCCCCAAGAATGGTCAACTGGCTATCTCGAACTGGCATAAAGGCAAGATAGTCGTAGTCTGAACGGGGATGTAGCTGACTGGTACCTTCTGGACAATAGGCAATCAAATTTTGCCCATCCTCAATCTCTATCTGACGCATATAGGGAGCCAACTTGGGATTGCTAGGTAGAAAGACATTGGCCAGCATATGATCAATCCGACCACCTAGGGCTCCAAAGATTGTAATCCGAGCCTGAGGATTTTTCTCAAAGACGGTTAAGAGAGCCAATTCTAAATCCGTATCATCTTTCTCTGGATGAGCTTGTTTAAAAGTCCGTACTGTGTTCTTGAATCAACTGACGTTCTTCTTCCGTCACAGAGTCAAAATCTCCGACTGCTAATGCCAAAGGAAGATCCTCTCCCAAAATCCAAAGCGATCCGCGATCAACTCCAACAAATGAATCAAAATCCGTCCTGTAATATCCACGGTCTCCGCCGGCAAAAACCGCAACTCTAGTCCAGTTGTTTTCTGAGGGTTTGAACTCGTTCATTGACATCTCCCTTAAAGACATAGGATCCAGCTACAAAGACTGTAGCACCAGCTTCTTTGGCTTGAGAGATGGTTTGATCATCAATCCCACCATCCACTTCAATCTCAAAGTTCAAACCTTTTTCCTGACGAAGAATCATCAACTCGCTAACCTTGTCCATGGTTTCAGGTAGAAAGGCTTGACCACCAAAGCCAGGATTGACCGTCATGACCAAGACTTGGTCAACTAGATGAAGTACATGCTTGATGGCTTCAACTGGTGTGCCAGGATTGATGACAACTGAAGGTTTAACTCCTAAAGAACGAATCTTTTGAAGAGCCCCGTGGATATGAGGTGTTGCTTCAACATGAATGCTGATGATATCAGCTCCTGCACGTGCAAAATCCTCTAGATGATGCTCAGGGTTTGACACCATCAAGTGGCAGTCAAAGACCATTTTGCTATGGGGACGAAGACTTTCGACCACACCAGCACCAAAGCTGATTTGCGGTACAAAATGACCATCCATGATATCGATATGGGCATACTCTGCCCCAGTTGCTTCTAGGCGTTTGATTTCACGTTCAAAGTTGGCATAATCTGCTGCCAGAATTGACGGAGCAATCTTATATTGAGACATAGGTTTCTCCTTATTTTGGAATTTTTTTGCTGACTTTTTTATAGGTTTCTCTACGATTTTCAATTTCGCTCAGAAATTGCAGGTAGTTATCAAAACGGAAGGACGCAATGGTCCCTTCTTCCACTGCTGACTTCACTGCACAGGACGGCTCATGGGTATGGGTACAAGTGCGGAATTTACATTCTCGACTAACAGTAGCAATCTCTGGAAAAGCCTGATTGAGGTCTTCAGTCGTTGACACTTCATAGTCCAGAGATGAAAATCCTGGTGTATCTGCGATTTTACCCCCATTGAGATTGTAAAAACTAACAGCTCGAGTGGTATGGCGCCCGCGACCCAGACTGTCTGAGATTTCTCCCGTTTCAAGATTAAGGTCTGGTGCGATTTTATTGAGAAGAGTTGACTTCCCAACACCAGTCTGCCCCATAAAGACTGTAACCTTGCCTGTTAACAAAGGCAGGAGTTCCTCTTTACTGGTCACAAAGTCATAGCCGATGGCACTGTAGGTCTGCTGGTAAAAATCTAGCTCTCCTCGCTCCTCTAACAAGTCCATCTTGGAAATATAGATAATGGGATGAATGCCCTTGTGTTCCAAAAGAACCAAGAAACGATCCAGCAAATTGCTGTTAAAATCAGGTTCCTTGACCGACATGATGACCACAGCTTGGTCGATATTGACAATGGGCGGGCGGACCAAGCTGTTTTTCCGCTCGTAAATCTTGAGGATATAACCTTCAGAATTTTCCTCGGCAGAGAAATCTACCCAATCCCCAACGTAAGGAGTATGGCCTTTTTTACGGAAATTCCCACGCGCGCGTGTTTGAAAAACCTGACCCTTACTTTCCACATAGTAGAACCCAGCTAAGGCTTTAATAATTTGTCCCTGCATCTTAGAATCCTTGCCCTTTAAGTGCATCTGCTAGACTGGCAAATTCTGCCAAGCTGAGAGCCTCCCCACGCACACTTGGTGACAAGCCCGCTTGGTCTAGAGCTTTGGTCAACTTGTCCTTGACTTCTTCAGTCTTGCCAAAGTAACCTGTCAAGTTATTCCACAAGGTCTTGCGGCGATGGGTAAAACTAGCCTTGGAAACCTTAAAGAAGAAGTTCTCGTCTTTCACTGCTACAGCTGGCTCTGATCGACGCACCATTTTCAAAATCGCTGAGTCCACATTTGGTGCTGGCACAAAGACCGTACGCGGCACGATAAAGGCAACCTTGGCGGTCATGTAATACTGCACCGCAATCGACAAGCTACCGTAAGCCTTTGGTATTAGGCTGAGCTGAGATGCGGTCCGCCACTTCTTTTTGCATCATGACTACAAACTCACTAAAAGGAATACCACTCTCAATCAAGTGCATGAGAATAGGCGTCGTGATGTAGTAAGGCAAATTAGCTACGACCTTGATTGGCAAATCAGGATTTTTGAAATTCTGGATATGTTGCGCCAAATCAACCTTGAGAATGTCCTCGTTGACTACGGTCACATTATCAAAATCACGCAGGGTATCAGCTAGGATTGGCACCAAACGGTGGTCAATCTCAAAGGCCATGACTTGAGCCGCACGCTCAGCCAGAAACTCCGTCAAGGCACCAATCCTGGCCCGATTTCGATAACATTGACCTGGTCATCAATCTCAGCCGTATCCACGATTTTTTGTAGGATATTGGTATCCGTCAAGAAATTTTGCCCGAAGGACTTTTTAAAGGTAAAACCGTGACGCTCCAGCACTGCCTTGGTCACGCTATAATCTGCAATTCTCATTTATTCTCTTTTCTAATATGAACGACGATATATCTATACAAACTCACTGTTTCCTGAGCTCTGATAAATGACCACTTTTAAAAAGATATTTGAATTCGTCAGTTCTTTTGTTTCCGTTTTCTATTGCTTTTGCCCGCCTACCATGTCGAAGAAGTCATTCTGTCCAATCTATGTAAAGTAACTATCTATATGAAGAACAATACATAATTCCTCAACTGACTTCTGCTCTGAAATATCAAGCCCTATTTAATGAGTAAAGACATCATCCTCATACAGATAGACCTTCTATAGATAATTATTTTTATTTTTCATCTCTATCTTCAAGCTTATCAGTCAGTTTTTTCATCTCATCAAAAGATTCTTTGCTGACATAGGCACCTGCTTCTAAGTATTCAGTTGGATTAATGGCGTAGTCAAAGACCTCAATCATAGCCCCTGCTTTTTCAACCATTCCATTCCACTTTTCATCAAAGACCATTCTGAAACGTTTCCAATCTGTGAAAACTGGAACTGAATTTCGTCCATTTTCCCCATCTCTACATGGAATATTGACATTTGAGTCTTTTTCTAAAACAAAAGAGTGTATTTCTTGATCTTTTTTTGGAAATCCGGATGTTGCATCCAAGGGAAGTAAAAATTTTGCTTTGGGTAGAGCTATTGAGAAGAACTTGTAATAGAGACTATAAATCAACTTCTCATCTTCCTTACTTGGTTTATCCATTTGCCCCATTAAAAGCATCCATCTTACAAGCTCCGGATTCATCAGAGGCACTTGTGTTTCTGGTACCCCTGAAAAATCTGGTTTTTGAACCAAGACAGAACAACTAATGCTAACTTCCTTAGTATTAAAGATCACTCCTAAAGCACCATTCAAATAAAAGGCTGTACCTAGAAAATTTTCAATGCCTTTTTTATCTGCGGTATTTTCAATCAACTTCACAGTAGAGTTTGGTCGACTATCAATCGTTTCCTTAAACTGATGGTACCAACGTGGGGTAAAAAGCATGATCATTGGATCTGTACACAAATAACCATCTTCTCCTCTGTCATAAGTAGTTGAAAAGAGGTAAGGTTCGCCCGTTTTTTCAGAATAAACTGCATAAATGGAATCTGCTTCTAACAACTTATCCCTAACAATTTCTGCCAAACGCTCTAATTTTCGTGCATTGATCTGATAGCTTTCTTCGCTTTCAGTTTCCTGTTCCTGACGGCATTTCCACAAAAAGAGACGCATAATCTCAACACTGTCTTCAAGGCTAGCTGCCAAGTAATCTTCATTGGTCAACTGTCCCTTTTGGATTGCAACAAAAGCACGGTAAATAGTATCTGTATAAGCAGATAAGCGACTCTCTTCATCAACACCTGAGCTATAAAGCACACTCCCCTTTTTGAGTTTGGTCAAGGAAGAATCCATATCCACCACTAGATGGGCTAAAGGTTCATCCGTCAGAAAATCTCTATCCTTTTGTTGACTGCTGAGTTTCTTAACTACTAGAGTTCCAAGGAGGCCATTCCTTGATCCGGGATTGCAAAACTGCAAACAATCACCCCTTTTTAAACTTCCTTCCAAGCTACCAACAATCAATAGTTGATTGCTTTCCTTCATCGGAAATAAGTCTAAAACACCCAAACAGATTTCACTTTTAGTCTCTTCAATTTCTTTGGTTACTTCTGTTTCTTCAGTCTCTTTTGTTTTTTTAAAAAAATCAAAGATTTCCATACTTTCTCCTCATCATCCTCAGTTAATTGTTAATCTTAGCAATTATCTTTTTATAATTCATGCCATTATATATAGTAGAATCCTATGATATTACTTCTATTGTAACACATTCCCCTTACATTTGGGGCCTGCTTAGCTATTCTCATAAGATTTCATAGCTTCTTCTACTTCTGCTAAAGTAACCCCAAACAACTCTAGGCGCTTGAGGAGTTGCTTTGCCGTTAGAATAGCCGATTCGGAGAGCCTCTCCCAGATATTCTCTACGCTTACGGCTATCTGCCCCTGCTAGAAAACCAAGGCGAATCAAGTCGCTACGACTGATGTCAAACTGACTTTCATGTTCAAATTGTTCTGTCACCTGAGCTAGAGCCGTTTTCAGGTCTTCATAGCTGGCATGCTCAATTCCCAAAGAACGCCCCTTGGTCTTGGACTTGGGAACAGCTTCATCTCGTTTGAGAAAGGCATGCTGAACTGTTGGAATGGCCGTCATAATCATGCGACGAATCCGCTCCCCATTAAAATCTGGGTCTGTAAAGACAATGACTCCATGACGTTGGTGCAGGCGCTGAATCCGCTCTAGATCCTGGTCATTGATGGCAGAACCTCGTGTCTCATAGGTCTCTACATCGAAAATAACGTTTGAGATTGGCCGTATCATCGCGACCCTTCCACTACGATGACTTGGGAAATTTTTTTCTTTCATTACTTTACTGTCCAATCCAAAAATGTCGTTCTGCATTTGCAGTCGTTGCTGCTGCCAGCTCTTCTGTCGTCATCCCACGTAAATCCGCTATAAAGTCCACTACATAGCGAGTGTAGGCTGTTTTATTTTCACGACCACGCTTGGGTACAGGTGCTAAGTAAGGCGCATCCGTTTCCACCAAAATCTTGTCCAAAGGTAACTCTTTAGCTGCTTCTTGGATGTCAGTTGCCTTCTTAAAAGTCACCACTCCTGAGAAGGAAATGGTCATGCCAAGCGCAACAAACTTCTCTGCCCATTCAAGAGTTCCCTGAAAAAGAATGCATGATACCACCTCGAGGACCAACGCCCCTCACTCTTTGATAATCTCATAGGTATCTTCCAGCGCATCACGGGTATGGACAACAAAAGGCAAATCCAAGTCCTTAGATAGCTGAATCTGACGACGAAAAACCTGCTCCTGCACTTCTTTTGGCGCTGTCATCCAGTGGTAATCTAAACCAATCTCACCTAATGCCACAACCTTTAGGGATGTTTTGAGCTTTTATCAAGCAAGTAGACTTCAATCTCCTCTGTATAAGTCCCAGCTTCTGTAGGATGCCAGCCAATCGTTGCATAGAGTTGGTCATGCTCATCTACCAACTCCAAGGCACGCTCAATCGTCGGTTTATCAAAACCAACAATATTCATCTGTGTCACACCCATCTCAGCAGCCAAGGCAATTTCTTCTGCCTCACGACCTGCAAATTCTTCTACATTCAAGTGTGTATGTGTATCAAAAATCATCTCTTCTAACCTCGTTTTCTATCTACTATTATAGCAAAAAAACTGACCTCTCTCCTCATCTGTAAAAAATATTCTAAAACCCATCATCATCTCTTGACGCTCTTTTTCCAAAGCAGTATAATAACACTTATTGAAATTTTTCAACAAAGGAAACAACTATGTTTACAAAATTAAAACAGACCTTTATCGGTCGTCCTCTTAAGTCCTTAACCGAAGGCGAAGGGGGACTACTGGGAAAAATGCAGGCACTAGCCATGTTGTCAAGCGACGCTCTGTCCTCCATTGCCTATGGACCTGAGCAAGTAGTCCTCGTCTTGGCTAGTCTCTCTCCTCTTGCGATATGGTGGAGCCTTCCTATCGGCCTCTTTGTCCTCCTGCTCCTAGCTAGCCTGACCGTTTCCTACCGTCAAATCATCCATGCCTATCCTCAAGGGGGAGGGGCCTATATGGTTACTCGAGAAAATCTATCTCCCCAACTTGGCTTGATCGCTGGAGGTAGTCTTCTGGTTGACTATATGCTGACCGTAGCGGTATCTGTTGCATCTGGAGCTGACGCTATCACAGCAGCTCTCCCTGCTCTTCACCCTTACAACCTCCACATCTCCATTTTTCTGGTTTGCTTGCTCATGCTCATGAACTTACGGGGCTTAAAAGAATCTGCCAGTTCACTGATGATTCCTGTCTATCTCTTTATCATCAGCACTGTCTTTCTCCTGCTCTATGGAATCTTTCAACTAGTGACAGGTTCTCTCAGCTATCAGGCAACTTCACCTATTGGGCATGCTGTTCCGAGCCTGTCTATCGTTCTCATTCTAAGAGCTTTTACCAGCGGATCTGCCTCTCTGACAGGGGTTGAAGCTATTTCAAATGCCGTTCCCTTTTTCAAGGCTCCAAAAGAAAAGAATGCTGCTCAAACCTTGACCATTATGTCACTGATTTTAGGTTTTCTTTTTGCTGGTATCACCTTCCTAAACTACTGGATGGGGATTATGCCTCAACACGGAGAAACTATTCTTTCACAGATGGCTCAAGGCATCCTTGGTACTTCTTTCTTAGGTCACCTTGGCTATTATATCTTCCAATTCTCCACAGCCTTGATTTTAGCCGTAGCTGCAAATACTGGCTTTTCGGCCTTCCCTATGCTAGCTTACAATATGGCTAAAAACAAATACATGCCCCATCTCTTTATGGAAAAAGGAGACCGCCTAGGCTACTCCAATGGAATTTTAACTCTGGCCTTTGGGGCTATGATTCTTCTTCTCATTTTTAATGGGAATACTGAACGCTTGATTCCTCTTTATACTATCGGGGTCTTCGTTCCCTTCGCCCTATCTCAGGCTGGAATGATTCGTCATTGGAAAAAGGAAAAAGGAGCAAATTTCTTAAAACCTGCTCTTGCTAATATCCTTGGAGCAATCATTTGCTACGCGATTGTACTAATCTTGCTCTTTTTCCGTCTCAGTGATATCTGGCCTTTCTTCCCGATTATTCTCGTACTCACCCTACTCTTCTTGGCAATTCACAGTCATTACCAAAAAGTAGCCCAACAACTGCGACTCTATGAAGGAATCGAAAAACGTACTTACGACGGCAATCTTGTTCTGGTTCTAGTGGGAAATGTCACCCGAGTCAGCGTCGGAGCCATTAACTACGCTCAAAGTATTGGTGACGAAGTCCTAGCCATGCATATTTCTACCAAGGAAACAGCAGAAAAAGATCAAGAAATTCTCCAAGAATTTGCCGATTACTTCCCAACCATTACTCTGAAAAATATCAAGACCAGCTACCGCGACATCATCACCCCTACTGTCAAGTATGTCAAACGGATTTCCGAGGAAGCTCAGAAAAAGAACTATACAGTCACTGTCCTCGTCCCCCAGTTTATCCCTAATAAACTTGGCAGAATATCCTGCACAATCAGATGAGCCTCAAACTCAAATACGCCCTTCGTTGGCACCAGGACGTCGTTGTCGCTAGCTACTCATATCACTTAAAAGAATAAAGAAAAGGCCCTACCAGAACCAAGAAGCTCTGGTAAGGTCTTTTTAAAATCCATACACTATGCTTATACTCTTCGAAAATCTCTTCAAACCACGTCAGCGTCATCTACAACCTCAAAGCAGTGCTTCGAGCGGCCTGCGGCTAGCTTTCTAGTTTGCTATTTGATTTTCATTGAGTATTAACTGAAAAGCATGACTAGGCATATTATTGAATGTGGTTAGCTAAATCTTCCTGAGCTTTTTTATTTGACTCAGCTTTTTCTTTTAACCATTTTTCATAGAGTTCTTGGTACTGTTTAGCAGTTACTGGCTCTTTTTGCAATTCAACATATTTGTAGTTGTCCGCATTTCCCTTATGACCAACAAATGAGAATGGACCTGTAAACGGTACTGTCTTACGAAAGATTGGATTAGCTCCGCCACTTTGAACTGGTAGGAAGAGGGCACTATCTGTCAACCAAGCTTGGGCTTCAGCATATTTTTCATAGCGAGCCTGAGTATCTGTGATTTCAGCGTCTGCCTGATCCAAGAGTTTCTTGTAGTCAGCAAGACCAATCTTATCCTTAACTTCCTTGTCTTTTCCTTCAGACAAGCCCATGTTTTTCAACTGAGAACCTGTCTCTGGGTCTAGAATCGCTAGGTAAGTCTTAGGATCTGAGTAGTCTCCACCCCATCCTGAGACGTCAATATCGTAGTCTTTTTGTTCTGCTGTATCTGCAAAGTAGGTTGCTTGATCCTTCTCGTCTGGAGAAAGTTGGATAACATCGATAACCACATTCTCCTTACCAAGAGTTTCTTCCACTGTTTGTTTGAAAGAGCCTGCCTGTTGCACATCTAATTTAGCAGTCTGGTCAACTGGCATATCCAAATGAATTGGGAAAGTTACTCCCTGTGCTTGCAGACTTTCTTTGGCCTTAGCAAACTTCTCTTTAGCCTTTTCAGGATTCAAGAAGGCTTGCTTACCATCGTTTAGGTTGATATTTTCCCAATCTTTACCGTAGTTGACAATTTTCTCATTGACAATATCACCGAAGTTCTTATCGCCAACTTGGACAAAGTTACTCGGTGTAACTGTGTTACGCAAGATACGGTCTGCTCCATCTTCACCATTTGTCTGCGCTGCATAGGCATGACGGTCAAAGGCAAAGTTGATAGCCTGACGGAAATCTTTATTCTGCATAGCTGCGCGTGAATCTGTCTTTTCCTTATCAGACTGTTTCATAGTCTGCTTGTAACTTTGACGATTCACGTTGAAAAGATAATAGAAAGTAACTGAGTTTTGCGGTGTATAGGTAATCTTGTCCTCATTTCCCTTCTTAAGTTCAGCAAAGACTGAACTTGTTGGGAAGATACGACCATCTGTGTAGTTGCCTTCCAAAAATCCTCTTGTAATACTATCTTGGTCAGAACCGTCAAAGAAAGAGAGTTTCACTTTCTCGATTTTAACATTGTCCTTATCCCAGTAATTAGGGTTTTTGTCAAGTTCAATCAAAGATTTGGATGTGAATGATTTAAATAAGTAAGGACCATTTGACAAGATACTTGATGGTGTCACACTTCCAAAGTCATCTCCCTGAGACTTCAAGAAAGCTTCGTTTACAGGACTAAGAATACTTGCTGTTGTTTTAGAGTTCCAATAAGTCTCAGGTTGATTGAGGGTGTATTGTAGTGTGTAATCATCCACTGCCTTAACACCAACAGTTCCAAAATCAGATGATTTCCCTTCAACATAGTCTGCTAGCCCTTTGATAGAATCTTGTACCAAGTACAAGTTTTCAGCCTTTTTATCAGCCGCATACTTAAGACCAGTCACAAAGTCATGAGCTGTTACATCCGCATACTCTTCTCCTTCAGAAGTGTACCATTTAGCCCCCTGACGGATCTTATAAGTGTAGGTCAAACCATCTTTTGACACAGTCCACGACTCAGCCATAGACGGGATGAGATTGCCGTACTGGTCATTTTCCAACAAACCATCAATCAAGTTAGTTGTGATACTAGATGTAGAATCTCGTGTAGAGGTAATATAATCCAAGGTATCTGGGTTATTGACAAAGATATAAGAGTAAGTCTTGTCTGCATTACTTGATTGAGATGACCCACACGCAGCTAAAAGCTAGACCTGCTGTCAAAGCCATAGCTCCAAAAAGCATAACTTTTGATTTCTTCATGATTATTCTCCAATTTTTACAGTATGTGAAATATTATACACTATTCAAGCAAAAATATAAAGCTTTTTGTACTTTTTTACAAAAATAAAAATCAGTAGACTCGAGTTCCTACTGATTTTTGATAGAATTCGTTTGGATTATGCAGCCAAAACTTTGCGTCCTTTACGACGACGAGCTGCCAATACGCGACGACCGTTTTTAGTTGACATACGGTTACGGAATCCGTGTTTACGCGCACGACGAAGTTTACTTGGTTGATAAGTACGTTTCACGATGAATACCTCCTCATAGATTTTGTATTCGTTTAGCCGGCTATAAAGTGATCAGTTACTAAACATACTTTACTATTCTATCTGATTCTTTCACTTTTGTCAATAGCTCTAGGCAAATGTTTCCAGCTTTTTCAAATGTAAACCCTCTCCTATACCAATAACTACAATATCTCCCTACTTAAGATTTTTTTCTTACTAAATATTACCCTAACACTTGTTAGATTTACTTTTATACTTTAAAATAGAATAGGAGATATTCCGTTATTATTTTTCGGAGGAAAAAGAAATGTCCATTAATTGGCAGGAAATTTTATTTCATTTTTTAGGTGGTCTGGGACTATTTTTATATAGTATCAAGACCATGGGAGACGGTTTGCAACAAGCTGCTGGAGATCGCCTTCGTTTTTACATTGACAAGTACACCAGCAATCCCTTTTTAGGTGTTCTAGTCGGGATTGTCGTGACTGCCCTGATTCAGTCAAGTACAGGGGTTACAGTTATCACGGTTGGACTGGTCAGCGCTAGCCTTCTAACCCTTAGACAGGCTATCGGAATTATCATGGGTGCCAACATCGGAACCACTGTTACTTCCTTTATCATCGGTTTCAAGCTTGGTGAGTATGCTTTACCCCTGATTTTCCTTGGAACCATGTTCCTCTTCTTTACAAAAAACAGAACAGCAAACAATATCGGGCGCATCCTGTTTGGTGTAGGGGGAATCTTCTACGCACTCAACCTCATCAGTGCCGGTATGAACCCTCTTAAAGATTTACCACAATTTAAGGAATATATGATAACCTTGGGACAAAATCCTATTTTAGGAGTTTTTGCTGGTGCAGTGATTACCGTTCTCATCCAAGCTTCTTCTGCGACAATAGGGATTTTGCAAGGTCTCTATGCAGGTGGATTCCTTGACCTTAAAGGTTCTCTGCCAGTTCTCTTCGGGAGATAATATCGGGACAACCTTAACCGTTATTATCGCGGCTGCTGGAGCCAATGTATCTGCGAAACGCGTTGCTGCAACCCACGTTACCTTTAACGTTTTAGGAACTATTCTTTGCTTAATCTTATTAGGCCCCTTCACTGCTATGATTGAGTATTTCCAAGCACTCCTTCATCTCTCACCTGAGATGACCATTGCCTTCTCTCACGGTGCCTTTAACGTAAGTAACACCATTGTACAATTTCCCTTCATCGGAGCCTTGGCTTTCTTTGTAACCAAGCTCATCCCTGGTGAAGATGAAGTTGTCAAGTACGAGCCGCTTTATCTTGATGAGCATTTGATTAAACAAGCTCCATCAATCGCTCTCGGAAATGCCAAAAAAGAACTCCTACACTTAGGAAATTATGCTTCTAAAGCCTTTGACCTTTCTTACAACTACATCATTGACCTTAATGAAAAGGTTGCTGAAAAAGGACACAAGACAGAAGAAGCCATCAATACTATTGATGAAAAATTGACTCGTTACCTGATTACTCTTTCAAGTGAGGCTCTTAGCCAGAAAGAAAGTGAAGTGCTGACCAATATCCTTGATTCATCCCGTGATTTGGAACGGATTGGGGACCACGCAGAAGCTCTTCTCAACCTGACTGACTACCTTCAACGTAAAAATGTTGAGTTCTCTGAAGCTGCTTTGCAAGAATTGGCTGATATCTATCAAAAAACCACTGGCTTTATCAAGGATGCCCTTGATAGTGTGGAAAACAATGATATTGAAAAAGCTCAAAGTCTGATTGAACGCCATAAAGAAATCAACAATATAGAGCGTGTTCTCAGAAAGACCCATATCAAACGCCTTAACAAGGGCGAGTGTTCAACACAAGCTGGAGTCAACTTTATCGACATCATTTCCCACTACACTCGAGTATCTGACCACGCTATGAATCTAGCTGAAAAGGTCATCGCTGAACAAATCTGATAACCAAGAAGCTATCCTGAATAGGATGGCTTTTTTCTTTTCCTTAGCAATAGTTGCTTTTCCACCATATAGAAAAATGCTTTGATTCGCAATGGAATCAAAGCATTTTTAAAGAGTTCGCCAAACATAATAGCAGAAACCGCAGTTCCTCTGTACTTGGCTTCTTCTCTTTTAATAAAGCGAGCCAAGTTTATCAATTCAGGTGCTGGGTGTTTGGGGTTTAGGAGCAATTCACGATTGACCAGACCTGAGAGACGAACTGCCAGCAATTGCTCATTTGTAGTAGGCAGTTTTTTAGCAGTCTCTAGGAGAGCAGCAACTAAATCTTCACTCAAATCATGTCGAGCATGATTGTAAAGATCTTTTATAAGGCTTTCTAGGTTTGGTTCTACCATCCCTACCACCTCCCTTATGTTTAATAATTTTTAATCAAATCAACTGTTGAACGATCCAATTTCTTCACCAAGGCTTGTAAGAAAGCTTGCGCTTCTAGGAAGTCATCCATTGCATAAAGTGTTTGGTGAGAATGGATATAACGAGCGCAGACACCAATCGTTGTAGATGGGACACCACCATTTTTCAGATGAGCTGCTCCAGCGTCTGTTCCGCCTTTACCACAGTAGTATTGGTACTTGATCCCAGCTTCTTCAGCCGTTGTCAAAAGGAAATCCTTCATCCCTGGGAGAAGCAAGTGACCTGGATCATAGAAGCGAATCAAGGTTCCATCCCCAATCTTTCCTTGACCACCGTAGACATCACCTGCTGGTGAACAGTCTACTGCTAGGAAAACTTCTGGATCAAACTTGGTTGTGGAAGTATGAGCACCACGAAGACCAACCTCTTCTTGGACGTTAGAGCCAAGATAGAGTTCATTTCCGAGTTTTTGGCCTGAAAGAGCTTCTGCTAGCTCACTCACCATAAGAACCCCGTAGCGGTTGTCCCAAGCTTTTGAGATGATATTTTTTTTATTAGCTGTCAAGATAGCACTACTATCAGGTACAATCGTGTCACCAGGACGGATACCAAAGCTTTCTGCTTCAGCCTTATCCGCAAAACCACCATCAAAAATGATATCTGCAATAGCAGGCATGGTTGGTCCACCTGTTCCACGTGTCAAATGTGGAGGGACTGAACCTGAAATCACTGGAATTTCACGACCATCGCGAGTAAAGAGTTTAAAACGTTGGCTACTAACCACCATAGGGTTCCAACCACCGATTTCAACGACACGGAAGGTACCATCTGGTTTGATTTCGCTAACCATAAAACCAACTTCATCCATATGAGAAGCGACCAAGACGCGAGGAGCATCGGTGACTTCTGAATGTTTAATACCCGAAAAATACCGCCCAAGCCATCTGTCACTACTTCATCCACGTGCGGTGTCAACTTTTCACGAAGATAAGCACGGACAGGGGCTTCGTGACCCTGAGATTGCAGCAAGTTCTGTTACTTCTTTGATTTTTTCGAAAATAATGTTGTCATTTCAGTTCCTTCTTTCTTTCATCCATTTTTACCACTTTTTTTATAGGAGAAGGATAGTGGGAAGGTGGATTTCTAAGTTAGTATCTTCGTCTTTCTCTATCTTAGAAAAGGATAGTATTCTATTGCATTTTAAGTGAAAATCTAAAAAAACATTCCAAGATTAATTTGAAACTTTATTTCCAAAACCAAAAAACAATCCGACACAAAAATCGTTCAGATTTTTTTCATAAAATTTACAGAAAAATAGTTGACTTTCCTTTCTTCTTTCTTTAAAATAGTACAAAAACTAGAAAAAGGAAAAAAATCATGACCAAAACAATTCTTGTTACAGGTGGAGCTGGCTACATTGGCTCCCATACCGTTAAAGCTCTTTTAAATGCTGGCTACCAGGTGCATGTCCTAGATAATCTCTCTACAGGAAATCGTTCATCTGTAGATAGTCGTGCTAGCTTTAAAGAACTGGATGTTTATGATGCTAGTGCCTTAAAAACTTACTTGGAAGAAAACAAGGTTGACGCTGTTCTTCATTGTGCAGGTGAGATTGTTGTGAGCGAAAGTATTGAAAATCCAAGTAAATACTTCACTGCCAATGTTGCGGGTATGAACCAAGTTCTCAAAGTCTTATCTGAAGTTGGCATTCAAAAAATCATGTTCTCTTCGACTGCTTCTCTCTACGGTAATAACTGTATTGACAAGCCAGCTACTGAAGATACCCTGCTCGACCCTGTCAACCCTTATGCAGAGACAAAACTGATGGGGGAACGAATGATTTACTGGATGGCCAATCGCTACGATTGGAAATATGTTATTTTCCGTTACTTTAATGTTGCTGGGGCTGAAATGGATGCTTCAAACGGTCTGCGTGTGAAAAATCCAACTCACATCATTCCCAATATCAACAAAACCGCATTGGGACAAAATGATAGTCTCAAAATATTTGGAGATGACTACGATACACGTGACGGTTCATGTATTCGAGATTACATTCATGTCTTGGACCTTGCACAGGCTCATGTTAAAGGAATGAACTACCTATTTCAAGAAGACAGTTCTTCTCAAATCTTTAACTTAGGAACTGAAAAAGGCTATACCGTCAAAGAAATCTTTAAAACTGCTGAAGAATTACTGAATCAAAAAATACCACACGAAATTGTTGCTCGACGTGCTGGTGACCCAGCTAGCGTCCTAGCAGACGCCTCAAAAGCTAAAAAATATCTTGATTGGAAGGCTAGCTACTCCCTCGAAGATATTATTTTATCGGATTATCATTGGCGTGTTAAAGAAGGCAAAAACATTTTGGAATAGAAAATTATAACCACCCGTCTATGAATCTTACATTACGAAGCGAGACGGACTAATAGTCACATAACAAAACAAGGGAATCACTCTAACGTCAGAGCAATTCCCTTGTTTTTGATTTTATATAAAACATCTGAATGCTTTTTAAATAGTTTTCAAACCTAGATTTGCCATGCTCATTTCACTAGAATTGATAAACTAGAGATACTTAGCTAAGTGCCCTATTTAAGTTACAGTAGATACATGATTGATAATGTCAACAAACTTGCCACCAGTCCAATTCCCCAAAAGAAGAAATCAACCTTCCATTCACTCCATGGATTCCCTTGACCAGACAATCCTCCAAGCTCAAAATGGTGATGAACAGGAGTCATTCTAAAGATTCGTTTACCGCCTGATAACTTGAAATAACTAACTTGCATCATTACAGAAGTTGTTTCAAATACATAAACAATTCCAATAATCAAGAGAGTCCATTCTTGGTGCAAAGCCATTGAAACAGCTGCTAGCATCCCACCAAGGGCTAAACTTCCTACATCTCCCATAAAGACCTTAGCAGGTTTATGGTTAAATATGAAGAATCCCAGCAAGCCACCAATCATGGTAAAAATAACTAGAAGAAGATCCATTTGGTTTTGCAGATAAGCAATTACACCATAGGCAGACAGACTAATAACCACAGATATACTAGCTAATCCATCAATACCATCTGTCAAATTAACAGCATTTGAAAAACCGACAAGCCAGAATAGTGCGAAGATAATGTAAAGCCATCCCAAATGAATTGGATACCCAAAGACCGAAAGAATATCTCCTCCACGCTCATAAAAGAGGTAAAAAATAATTCCTCCTAGAACTTGAAGAGTAAATTTCTGCTTTGGATTTAATCCCTCGTTAATCTTCCGAAACACCTTGAGAAAGTCATCCAAAAAACCTACCAAACCATATAGAACTAATATAAACAAAATCATTCCAACATTATTTGTTAACTGTTTGGTGAAAAGAGCAACAAGGAAACTCACAACAACTGTTGCAATTAAGAATACAAGACCTCCCATGGTTGGAGTTCCAACTTTTGCTTGGTGCTGTTTGACATCCTCATGCATTTGCTGTCCTGTAATCTGTGCCTTTCTATAATACCGTATAAAGGCCGGAATTCCTACCACAGTTAGTAAAAATGTCACAATCCCAGTAGTAATAGAAATAAACATATTAGTCTCCTAAAGTTAATGTAATTTTTTTAATGTCCTTGATAGCTGTGTTAGCACGAACATCTTGCTTCTGCACGGTAGAGCCTGAACCTTCAAATTCAAGTTCTATATTTAACCACTTAGAAAAAGCTTCTGCGGTTGCTTTTGTCCAACCATACATATCTGGAATTTCCTCTGCTTTATCAGATAAGAGGAGAACTTGCTGGTTAGGAGCAAGATTGGTTTCCTTCACTCAATAGAAGAATTTTTTATCTTCGTACCTGTACCAACAACGATTGGTTGCACAATATTTCGTCGTAAGGCTTCCGCCAAATCACCAGGTGAAATATCCTTAATGCTAGGCATTGCATAAGAAGATTCTGTCGTCACTTGATCTAAATTCTTGGCTGGAGATTGAAGATTGAGAGATTCTTTCATAGCTGAAGCTCTCTCAAGGATTGGATTAGTAAACTCCCCAAGCGGAATTCCTGAATAATGTTCAGGTTGTTGAACCGTTACATACAAGATGAAATCAGGATTTTCAGCAGGGTTCATAGCCACAACTGAGAAAAATATAGTTTCGTAGCACCAACCAGAGTAGCCTCCATTTTTTTCTCGTCAGCGATTTGAGCCGTACCAGACTTGAGGGCTACATTTTGACCTGGAACATTGACAGTTGCTTTTCCTGTACTATGATTATACATAGTTCCATATATAGGATCCGTTCCTACCAAGACCATGTGAGTACGAGTTTGGCTAGCTGCATCTTTCGAAACGGGATTTCCTACGATTTCTTTTTGAGATTTACGAACGGTTTGATCATTTGGATCATACAGGGCCGTAATAAATTTAGGCTCTAGCATAACCCCATCGTTGGCAATGGCTGTAAAAGCACGTAGCATCTGGGTCTGCGTTACAGAAATCCCCTGACCAAATGCACTCATGGCAATATTGACAATATTATCAGCTGGAAGTTGACCAGCGTATTCATCTGTCAAACCAAAGCGAGTTGGGACCCCAAATTTAAAGCGGTTTAGATAATCCAACCAAGTAGCATCTCCCATTTTTTGTTCAAGTAGACTCATTCCAACATTACTGGAGTGAGCGAAACCTTGTGAGAAAGTCATCATCCCACCAGTAGTCAAACCATCATTAACATCCCAATCTCGAATCGTCGCATCCGCTATTTTTAATTCACTGCTATTGAAGTATTCTCCACTTGGGAAGGTATTATTATCAATAGAAGAAGCTAACGTCATAACCTTCATGGCTGATCCTGGTTCATAGTTACTTTGATAAAGAATGTCACGCCAAACAAAGTCCTCAGTGATTCCTTCTTTAGTATCTGCATTAAAGGTAGGTCGTTGGGTGGTAGCGAGAATTTCACCGGTCTTTGCACTGACCAAGGTCGCGGTCATATACTTACCTTTTACTTTTTCTAGAAAGGCATCCATCTGAGTTTCCATAAAAGATTGGAGCGGACTAGACAATGTTGTATAGACATCCTTACCATTCACAGTCTTCTGTGATATCTGTTCCGTACCTGGAACGATATTCCCTAAACGGTCTTTTTCATAGGTAATAATCCCATCGGTCCCTGCAAGAATAGTATTCAAGGAACTCTCTAAACCAGATGTCCCTAGTAAACTCTTGCTGCCATCCTCATTTTCATGGAGTTGAGCTAAACCAATAAAACTAGAAGCGAATTGTCCATTTGGGTAACTTCTATTAGGGCTAGTTGTAAAGTCAATTCCTTCAACACTAGCATCTTTTAGATCTTTTTTAATAGCCATCATATTGGCATAGGTAATTCCATTCCCTTTTGCACCAAAGGAAACTTGGGTCAGATTTGGTTGAGCCAATTGCTCTTTTACATAAGATTCATCCATATCCAAATATTTATGGAAAACTTCTGCTACCTTATTAAACTGAGAATCCTCTACATAAAGAATTTTCCCCGTTGCCGACTTGTATTTTTTATCAATGACAGCATATACGTTATAGGAGGTTGCATCTTCAGCGATAGGGACTCCATTACGGTCATAGATGGTCCCACGCTTAGCAGGAACTGTGCGAGTTGTTTGGTGAACTTTCTTAGCCTCTTTTACTAGATCCGTTCCAAATTTACTACCACTTCCGATAATAACAGCAAAATTGACCAAAAAGACAGCGAAAGTACGACAGCTAACAAGCTGATGTACTTCCCCACTATTTTACGGTTTTCTACAGGAGATTTACGGTTTCTAATCGCAAATCGGGTTATTTTTTCTGTCCACTTCATATCTTACTCCGCTGATCGAATATTCTCATTATTCAATTTTAAGTCCTTAGAATTTGCGATTTCTTTCAAGCGTTCTGAACGAATCAATTCATTCACTTCCTGCTTAGCATCATCGAGCTCTGTCTTCTTCTCTTCTATTTGTGCATTGATTTTTGTCAAATCACTTTGCACTTGCAAGAGTCGTGTCTGCATAAAGATAATACTCACTGCTAAGACGAGAGCCGTAAACGCAATGGAAAGATAAAAAGCCTTCTCCACACGGGAGAATTTTTTTATACGATTCTGCAAGAATTGACTGGTTGTTTCTTTTTTATCTACCATTTTTTCCTCTTACTTGTGAATTTTTCTGGCCACGCGCAACTTGGCTGAGTGCGAGCGGTTATTGGCTTCTAATTCTTCTACACTTGGCAAGATTGGCTTACGGGATACCAATTCCATCTTGGGCTTGAGGTCTTCTGGGATGAAGGGCAAACCTTTTGGAACTTCCACTGTTGAAGCTTCCTTAAACAATTGCTTGGTCAAGCGGTCTTCTAAGGAATGAAAGGTAATCACTGAAATTCTACCATCCAGAGCCAACATGTCCATAGCCTGCTGGATGGACTCATCTGCCGCTCCCAGTTCATCATTGACTTCAATTCGAATAGCCTGGAAAATCTGCTTGGCAGGATGGCCCTTCTTCTTGAGCTCCTTGGCAGGTTTGGCCGACTTGATAATCTCTGCCAACTCAGTCGTTGTATCGATTGGCTTGACTTCACGTGCTTGTTCAATCTTACGCGCAATCTGTTTAGAGAATTTGTCCTCGCCATATTTGAAGAAAATTCGAACCAGGTCATGATAGTCATAGTGGTTCACCACTTCATAAGCTGTCAGACTAGCATCCTGATTCATCCGCATGTCCAGTGGCGCATCCTTTTTATAAGAAAAACCACGCTCACGCTGATCCAATTGAGGACTAGACACTCCTAAGTCATAACAAATTCCATCAATTTCCTGGACACCAGCTTCGCGCAAACGTGCCTGTAAATGACGGAAATTATCCTTGATAAAAGTCACCATCCCCTTTTCAATGTAAGGTGCCAAACGTTTTTGTGCGTTGTCAATGGCATTCTGGTCCTGGTCAAAGGCATAGAGATGGCCTTTTTCACTTAATTTGCTTAATAAATATTCGCTATGGCCCGCTCCACCCAAAGTCGCATCAACGTAGATACCGTCAGGCTTTACGTCGAGCATATCAATCGTTTCGTGGAGCAAGACCGTTACATGATGAAATTCTTTTGTCATATCTTATCTATTTTACCACAAATCTGACTAGCTTGCACTAGTCAGACAAATAGGCCACAAACAAGTAAGAATTTCTTTAAGAAATATGTCAAATATGCTTGACATTCACTCTATAGAAGAATATAATGTAGTCAAATATATACGACACAAATCAGAAAGGAGAACAGATGAATCGTGTGAAAGAATTTCGCAAGGAACTGGGCATTTCCCAGCTCGAACTCGCCAAGGATATCGGTGTCTCGAGACAGACCATCAACATGATTGAGAACGACAAGTACAATCCAACTCTGGAATTCTGTCTCAATCTCGCCCGCAGCCTCCAAACTGATCTCAACAGTCTCTTTTGGGAGGATGATTTTTAAAAAGGAGCCAACACATGAAAAAAGAAACCTTCACTGAAAAACTGATCAAGCGCACATACGGTATTTCTGATCCACTTGACGAATACAAACGACGCGAGGCAGACCGTATAGGTAACCAAGTCTTTATCTTCCTCTTTTATCTGATGATTTTCGGCAATCTTATTCCTCTCGTTCTGGCCTATAAATATCCTCAACTAGTAGCTCTAGTCTATCCTCCTCTGATTTTAGCAATCGCCCTCATCGCTGCTGGCTATGTCACCTACCAAATGCAAAAAACAGGGATTACAACTATTGAACCAGATATGCTGAGTGAGAAAGAAAGTAAGCAACTATACTACCCAGGTCTTAAAGCAGGTTTGTTCTTTGGTCTATGGATATTTTTTATAACTCCTCTTCTCGATATACTCATAGGTGAAGGTCAGGACTATTTTCAGTCTCTTCTCACTATAAGAAATGGTGTATCAAGCATTCTCGGTTCTATCTTCTTCGGGGCAAGCATACAGTTCCTCATCTCCCGTCGCATTGCAAAAGCCAAGAAAAATCAGGATGAGTATTAGGAGGTACCTATGAAATCACTAGCAACTTTACTTACCTATCATCTGTTGTTCAGTTCTCTGCTCATCTTAATCATCGTTTCAGGGAACTTGCCAATCAGCGAGATATTCCTCGGGCTAGTCTTTATTCCAGCACTTAACAAAGGACTGACTTATCTAAAGATTGACTCCCCAAAAACACGCATACTCAACTTAGCACTATACTTTATAATTCTATCTTTTCCACAACTGATGCTCATCTCAAGCGATTGGAAATATTATTTACTGCTGACTATCGCTAGCATTTCTTCTATCACTTATCTTTATTATCTCTATCAATTCGTTAAAGAAGTCAATCAAAAACCGCTCATTTAGGAGGTTATCAGCATGAAAAAAGAAGACTTCACCACTCGCCTACTTCGAAATTTCTTTCATATTCAGGGCCCTTTTGATGAATGCCGTCAAGAGGTTATCTACAAGGCTTGCGCCCGTTCCATGATCCAAATCTTTTACTCTTCCTTCATTCTCTTCCTATTCTATATTTTGTTCGGAAGCTTTATAGAAATTGTTCGAAATGTTATGCCCTACATCTATTTTGGACTCATTTTGTTCATGAGTATAAAAGCTCAAAAAGCCGTCCAAGAGCTTCATCTGGAAAAAGATGACAAGTCAGAAATCATCCTCAAAACCTACAGCAAAGCCCAAATCAAATTTCGAAGCTGGGTTGTGTTTATCGGTCTTCAGATTGGCCTCTTTACCCTACTCATCTTTCATAAAGTCTTCGTTCAGCAGATGTCCCTTTCAGATTTTGTGAAGTTGCTCATGCAATTTGATAAAAGTGGTCCTTTCCTAATGTATGGCCTGATTATCGGTAGCATTTTCGGAACTCTGACCTACGGATTTCTATCACTACAGGAGGAGAAAACTCCTAAAAATACCAAACAGAAGGAGAAAAGCAATCAATGACTTCACTATACGATTTTTCAGTCTTGAACCAAGACAATCAAGAAACCCCACTAAATACCTATCGTGGTAAGCTTCTCTTGGTTGTCAACACTGCTACCGGATGTGGTTTAACGCCCCAGTACCAAGGACTCCAAGAACTCTATGATCGCTATCAAGAACAAGGTTTTGAGATTTTAGACTTTCCTTGCAATCAGTTTATGGGACAAGCACCAGGTAGCGCAGAGGAAATAAATAGTTTCTGTAGTCTACACTATCAAACCACTTTCCCACGTTTTGCCAAGATCAAGGTCAACGGCAAAGAAGCAGACCCTCTCTATGTTTGGTTGAAAGAACAAAAATCTGGCCCACTAGGAAAACGAATCGAATGGAATTTCGCTAAGTTTCTCATCGGTCGTGATGGGCAAGTCTTTGAACGCTTCTCTTCAAAAACAGACCCAAAACAAATTGAAGAGGCCATTCAAGCCTTACTTTGATCTTGAATTTTCACTATTTCATTCTTTAACTCAATTATATAGGGTTTAATACTAACTAAGACTCCAAGTTTTAATAAATAGACTATTAAACAAGAAAAACCACCTATACAGGTGGTTTTTAACTTTTTAAAAGATTATTTTACTGTTGCTGTGCTTGTGATCAATTCAACAGCTTTTTTGATGGTGATATCGTGTTTCAACATATCAGCTGAAAGCAAGCTTTGTACTTGTGCAACTTCCATGTTGTAATCTGCAGCCAATTGCTCAATTTCTTTTTTTGGATTTCTTCTTCTGTAGCGTCAAATCCTTCAGCTTTCGCAACTGCTTCGATAACAAGGTTAGTCTTAGTACGTGACTCAGCTTCTCCCTCGTATTGTTTGTGAAGGTCTTCTTGAGTAGTTCCAGTGATTTGGAAGTACATGTCAGGGTTGATACCTTGGCGTTGCAAGTTTCCAAGGAATTCATTTACTGAACGGTGAACTTCTTCGTGGATCATTTCTTCTGGAAGTTCTACGATTTCAGCGTTTTCTACAGCTTTATCAATTGCTGCACCTTCAACGGCATCTTTGTAAGCTTCTTCTTTAGCAGCAGCCAATTCCTTGCGGTATTTTTCTTTCAATTCAGCAAGTGTTTCAACTTCTTCGTCGATGTCTTTTGCAAGCTCATCGTCAAGAGCTGGAACTTCTTTTGCTTTTACTTCGTGGATAGTTGTTACGAATTTAGCTTCTTTACCTGCAAGGTCTTCTGCTTGGTAGTCTTCTGGGAACGTCACGATAACATCAACAGTTTCGCCAGCTGAGTGACCTACCAATTGGTCTTCAAAACCAGGGATGAATTGACCTGAACCAAGTCCAAGCGAGAAGTTTTCACCTTTTCCACCATCAAATTCAACACCGTCGATAGAACCAACAAAGTCGATGACAACAGTGTCGCCGTTTTCAGCAGCAGCTTCCTTGATAACCAATTCAGCCAAGTTGTTGCGTTCGCGTTCGATACGCTCTTCAACGTCAGCGTCAGTTACTTCTTTTTCTACATCTACTGATACTTCAAGGTTTTTTTGTAGTCACCCAATTTTACTTCAGGTTTTTGTAACAACTTCAGCAGTGATAACCCAGTCTTGTCCTTTTTTTCCATTGAAGTTACGTCAATTTTTTTGGTTGAGCAACCACTTCAAGACCAGCTTCTTTTACAGCTGCTTCATAAGCGTTTGGCAAAAAGAGCGTTCATAACGTCTTGGTAAAGTGACTCTTCACCAAATTTTTTTGTCGAAGATAGGGCGTGGAAGGTGACCTTTACGGAAACCTGGAACATTAAGAGATTTCTTCACTGAGTTGAAGACACGGTCCAATTCTGGTTTGATTTGGTCTTGAGAGATAGTGAAAGTCAAGACACCACGGTTTGTTTCTTTGTTTTCAAATGATACAGACATTCTGTCATTTCTCCTTAAAAATTTTTTTAAATACAGCCTATTATAACATAAATGGGCGACTGTTTTTCAAGTAATGAACGCGCTTTTCAATCACGCTAGAGGTACTTGCTTGCTTCTTTTGATACTAAGGTCAGCCATTCTTTCCTTGTTTTTTTCTCAATGAAGCCTGCTACCCAGGTTGGATTGGTTTTTGGAGTAATCTCTTAGAGCCCAGCCAATGGCTTTTATTGATAAAGAATTCTGTTTGGTTCAAATTATGAAGCAGAATCTTTTCCATTAATTGAACATTGGTCTTCTTTTCTTAACAACTGGTGGTCAATAGCGACACGTCTCAGCCAGATATTATCTGATAGGCTCCATTTTAAGATTATTTCTTCTAGTTCAGGGTGGTCATACACCAAACTCCCTACTACTCGATCTAGGATATCTACCGTATCCCACCAGGATTTTGTGACGACTAACCGCTCAAGCTTAGGCAAATCGTTCTCCGTTAGATAAGACTGCATGGCTTTCAAATAATTGGCAGCCACACACTGGTATTCTCTAGATTCTTTTTCCCAGCAAGTGTCTACAAAATCCCAATCGATAATCTTTGTTTTTTTCGCTTTTGGAAAGTATTTTTTATAGAGTGCATTTCTTTCAGGAGCCGCAATGCCTAGAAAGGAAAATTGATGGCGCATATAGGCTTCCATGGAGCCTGCTTTTTGAGAATCTTTTGCTGCTTCTAGTTCGACAAGTAAATATGTTAGACTCATCTAAAAGTCCTCATGCCCCACCAAGTGGTGTTGAAAGGCATAGACTGCAGCCTGGGTACGATCGCTGACCTCAAGCTTGGCTAGGATATTGGACACGTGGGTCTTGACCGTCTTGAGAGAGATAAAAAGTTCGTCTGCGATACGCTGATTTTCATAGCCCTTAGCGATGAGTTGGAGAACATCTCGCTCACGCGCAGTCAGCTCCTCATGAAGTTCCATATGATTGCGGTGGTATTCGACCTTCTTGCTGACCTCTTGCTCAATGGCCAACTCGCCAGTAGCCACCTTACGGACAGCATGGAGTAGTTCGTCTGCGCTAGAAGTCTTAAGCATATAGCCTCGAGCACCTGCATCTAAGACGGGCATGATTTTTTCATTATCCAAATAAGAGCTCACAATCAAAATCTTGGCTTCAGGCCATTCTTTGAGGATGGCCAAGGTTGCATCAATCCCATTCATCTCAGGCATAACAATATCCATGACAATGACATCTGGACGCAATTCCAAGGCTAAATCAATGCCTTGAGACCCGTTTGTCGCCTCACCCACAACTTCTACATCGTCTTGGAGGTCAAAGTAGCTTTTCAAGCCCAATCGGACCATTTCATGGTCATCTACTAGTAAAATTTTCATCTTTACTCCTTTATCATTCCTTATCTAGCAGGGGAATACGGATATCAACTGCCAGCCCTTGCTTGGGAGCTGTCAAGAGTTGAACTGTTCCAGCCATATCTTCAACCCGCTCCTTGATATTGCGGAGTCCATAACTCAGGTCGTCTAAACTCCCTAACTGGAAACCAATCCCATTGTCCACCACCTTCAGCTGCAATTCAAAATCTGACTGATAGAGGTAAACATCCAAACAAGATGCCTGGGCATGGCGGAGGGTATTGCTAATCAATTCTTGCAGAATACGGAAGATATGCTCCTCGATTTCTTAGGCAATTTCGTCACATTTTGCTTGAAAGCAACCTTGAGATCACTCTTGTCCTCAAGCTCTTTTAGGAGGATTTGAATTCCCTCAACCAGACTCTTCTGCTCCAGTTCAACTGGTCGCAAATGCAAGAGCAAGACCCGTAAATCCTTCTGAGCCGTTTCTAAAATTGCTGTGACACTCTGCAACTGGGTCTGCATCTTTTCTCTATCCAATTTTAAAGCCTGCTGACTGATACCTGACAAAATCATGTGAGCCGCAAACAACTCCTGACTGACTGTATCGTGCAAATCCCGAGCAATCCGCTTTCGTTCCTTCTCGATGATTTCCTCTTCCTGAGCAAGGCTGTGATTTTCCGCTTTTTGAAGCGCTTCTGTCAAAAGGTTAAGTTTACCTGACAAGGACTTGAAACTGGCATCCAAATCTGGATCTGCAACCTGAACCACTTCTTGCCCTGCCAATAAACGCTTGAGATTAGCCTGCATTTTTCTTAGAGAAAGCTCTTCGACACCTCTCCAAAACAGGGCTAAGAGACAGGTCATGGACATGCTGAATACCAACAACAAAAAGACAAATTTTTCTGTTTTTTCGACATCATGCAGGAAAATAGACCAGTCAAAGTCAAGGATTTCCAGCAAGCTGTGGGAGAAAAATAAGACAAACAGAAAGGAGGTGAGAGCAATCATTACATAGGCTTGTTTTTTCATCCTCTGACCACCTCAACATCTCCAATCATAGTGGTCAAGAAAATCTTGACACTCTTATTACTCTTGAGATAGTCTCTTGTTTCCTGATGATAGTGTTCATTTCGGAGGGCTCGCTTGGGCTGATTGAAAAAAGTCAAATCACCATAGAGACAGTTAACGCTGAGACTGACTTCCACATCGACAGGTACGATGATTTTGGTCGTTCCTACCATCTTTCTGAGGATAATGACATTGTCATGATTGGTTAGGATGACCCTCTCCAGATGAATAGTGTCCCTGCCCATGAGGCGAAAAAGATTGATATCATCAAACTGGCAAGTCTGGTATCTTGAAAAATGATGAAGATTTCCAAACCAACGATTTCTCTCTTTCTTAACCGTCACCACCTCTTCAAACACCAAATTGGTCTGCTCTTTTTCCTGGTTCATCATCGGATAAAGAAGAAAGAGGCTATAGATAACCGCAACAAAAATAGCTAGAATCACAAAAGGATTGAGCATAACGATGAAAAAGAAGAGAATGCTTGCCACTACTAAAAGAAGGTTATTGCCCTCCTTACCGGTGTAATAGCGAATCAAAAGCAAAAAGAGAAATAGAATCAGCAGAAAACGCGAAAAATGCTCTGATACCATCAAAATCAGAGCTCCTGTCAACAGACAGACTTCGATAAATAAAAAGATTTTAAATTTTCTCATAGCTTCATCCTCTCTCTTCTATTTTATCACAATTCAAAAAAGTCACCTCAGTCTGAGGATGGAAAAAAGGCGCCGGTTACGCCTTTTTCATCTGATCATTTGCTTCTTTTAATTTTCCGTATAGAAGATAGTCTACTTTTTGCAGATCTGCTATGGTGGCACAATTAAGGGCACACATAATCAAACGCAAATCGTCTTTCCAGCCTTGGACAATGCCAATCACTTCCTCTACCGAATAGCTTTCAACCAATTCTAGAACTGTTCGAGACAGGCCTACAGCCTTAGCACCAAAGACCAGGCACTTAATCATATCCAGCGGATTGCGAACGCCTCCACTGACCAAGAGTTCAACCTTGTCTTTCCAGTCTTGGGCATTGAGAAGGGCTTGCATGGTAGACTGACCCCATTGATTGAGATAATCACGCTGACCACTGCGACGGTTTTCGATATAGGCAAAGCTGGTGCCACCACGACCTGACAAGTCAAATGTTTGAACGCCCAGCTCATAGGCTCTTTCGATGGTTTTCACATCCATTCCAAAGCCCACTTCCTTGAGAACAATGGGAACGGGGATTTGCTTGCTATAGTCTGCCAGATGCAATCTCCAGCTTCGAAACTTCCTTTCTCCCTCAGGCATGAGTAATTCCTGCATGACATTAACATGCACTTGTAAAAGTAAAGGATTCATCTCCGTCACAGTCTGCAAACCAAGTTTAACCGGCTTGTCCAATCCAATATTGGTTCCAAGAAGGAGATTTGGATGATCACACTTGACAGAAAAAGAGGCATCTGATGGATCTTTGAGGGCTGCACTATATGAACCCGTTACAAACAAAATCCCACAGGCTTCTGCCACCTGAGACAGCTTTTGATTGATTTCTTTACCTTTTTCGCTTCCACCCGTCATAGCATTGATATAAAAAGGAAAGTCCCACTTTCGACCAGCAAACTCTGTCGACAGATCGATTTCATCCAGGTCGTAAAGAGGCAAGGAAGAATGAATCAACTCCACCTCATCAAAGCTGTTGTAGGAACTTTTCTGCTCAAGGGCATAGCGGATGTGCTCATCCTTACGATTTGTCGTCATGTCCTATCCTTTCTTGGTATAAGAGCTCAATCCCCAGATCGGCCCAACGGTTTTTTAGGGTTTCAGTTGATTGCTCATCAAAACTCAAGGCAATACCACAATCACCACCACCAGCGCCGCTACTCTTGGCAACAGCCTGCAAATCTTGACTGGCTTCTTTCAGTTGTCTGAGCGAAGGCGTGTAAATATCTGCGCTCAAGCCTTCTAAAAGCTTGCTGGCTACTTCTACTTGCTCGATAATTTTTTCGGCTTCTCCTTGATCCAAAGCAGCTACCAAAGCAGCTACCGTTTCTTTTGAGGAACTTAAAAAATTCTGATTTATATTTTGCTTGATTTGCTGGACCATGTGACTCGATACAGCCACTTCCTTGGTCCATCCCACTAGGAAATCACATTCTAAAGTTGGTTTCACTTGCGAAATTGAAAAGCCCCAATCACGCTCTAAAACTGTCGACAAATTTTCTTCTTTTAGCCAAGCAGCTACCTTCTGGCGATCAAATGACTGGTAGAGAACCAAATCCTCTGCTACGATACAGGCAAGGTCTCCCATAGAGCCATTGTCTCCTCGCTTGAGCAAGACAGCACTGGCTAACTTGAATAAGAGTTCCTGATCAACCGAAAGATCATAGAGAGCCAGCAAGGCCTTGATGACCAAAACAACGACGCTACCGCTAGATCCTAGACCAAACTTTTTCCCTCCTCGTTCCATTTTTCCTCGGATTTTCAAAGAAAAAGGTCGCAAGGTCTGACCACGATAAACGAGAAAATCTTCCACTAAAGCAATCGTTTCTTGAATCAAACTATAGTCAGGATTTGGCGTTAAATCCACTTCGAAATCAAACATATCCGAATAAATAAGGTAACTATCAGAAAAAGCAATCTCGCCCTTCATATAGATGGGAATGGCCTTTATCAAGGCTAACTGCCCTGACTCTAAAATAGCATACTCACCTGCCCAATAGAGTTTTCCGCAAGTTTTAACAGCAATCATCTTGGCTCAAATCCTTTGTTTTTGACACAATCAAGCGGTAACGCTGACCGAAGATTTCTGATAAATGCTCCAAGTCTTTCTCCTGACAGAGGACCTTAACATTGGGACCAGCATCCATGGTAAAGTAGCAGGATTCTCCTTGCTCGCGAAGCTGACGGACAAAGTCCATGGCTTCATAAGAGGCATCCGTCAGATAAGAAAAGGCTGGTGATGCTGTTTTGGTCGTGGCGTGCATAGACAGGGCATTTTTCTCCGTTAACTCCCCAACCTTGGCAAAGTCATTCTCTTTGAGATAAACCAGCATATCCTGATAATCCTTCTCAGACTGCCGCACCCAGTCGTCAAAAGTCGTCGAAGTTTCCACACAGAGTTTCATTCCGTCACGACTAGAAATTGGTTTTTTCTTGTCCTCTAGCACCAACATCATCATAGCTAGTTTCAAATCTGTCTCTACAGGGTAAATTTCCCCACTATCCTTATCCCAAGCACCTAGTGGTCCATAAAAACTCCGAGAAGAAGAACCTGAGGCAAACTTAGCCTCCTGTGCTAACTGACTTCTATCCAATCCAAGCTTGAAATAGGCATTGCAAGCCTTGACCAAGGCGGACAAACCACTAGAACTTGAGGACAGGCCCGCTGCAGTCGGCATATTGTTTTGAGTATCAATACGGACAAAACCCTCACCTTCTGGACGGTAGCGGTCAATAATCTTACTCATCTTAGCATGCTCCGCCTCATTTTGTAGCTGACCATTGATATAAAAGGCATCAGCTGTCGCATGGTCTGGCAAAGGTGACAAGGTCGTCTCCGTGTACATATTTTCCAAAGTCAGAGAGATGCTGCTAGTTGCAGGTACCATCTCTTTTTCTTGTTTCTTTCCCCAATATTTGATAATAGCAATATTTGCGTAGGAACGTACTGTTACAGGCTCTCTATCCATGTCTGAACAGCTCCTTTCTCTTCTAATCTTTCTGCTAGTTCTTGTGCGTGTGTTAAATTGTCTGCCAAGGCTATGATACAGCCTCCAAGCCCACCACCGCTCATCTTGGCACCTAAAGCACCATGGCTAAGAGCCGTTTCAACTAAAGAGTCTGCTTCAGGGCTACTGACACCAATTTCTTTTAAATGTAAATGCGCTTGACTGAGGATTTGCCCCAGTCCTTCAGCATCTTTTCGTGAAATCGCTTCTTCTGCCTGCTGGGTCAATTCTCCCAAAGCATGCAAAAACGGTAGGGCATCCTTGCCCTTACTTTGAACCACTTGAATGGCTTCACGAGTATGACCATAAACGCCCGTATCAGCAATCACCAAATAGGCGGATAACTCCATCTCAAGCTCTGTAAATCCTACGTTCTTGATAAAGCGAATAGGCTTGTCACTGAGACATGTCTTAGCATCTAAACCACTAGGATTCATATGGGCAATCATCTCCGCCCGATTGACCAAGATTTCTAGTACATCATGAGGCAGATCAGCCTCATAGTAGTCAAAAACCGCACGAATAGCCGCTATGCTGATAGCCGCTGACGAACCCATTCCCCGCTTCTCAGGGATAGCCGAGTCAATCTCACAGCGAATGCAGGCTTCTTTGATCTCCAAATACTCCAGTGAAGCATACACCGCCATGGACAAGGTATCTTCCTCATAGAGGCGCCAAGACCTCTCTGCAGGAACTACCTTACAAATTACCTCCACCTCCAAAAGAGGCAGGGAAATGGCAGGATAACCGTAAACGACCGCATGCTCCCCTATTAAGATAATCTTACTATGTGCCTGACCGACACCAATTTTTTTTGTCATTTTTTCCTTTTACTAGACGAAAAAACCGTCTCATCTTTTCATACAAGTATTTATTCTCTCCTATCTATTTTATTATATTTTCACAAAAAAAGCGATTGTTTCCATTCACAATCGCTTCTTTCATTATTGGATCCATTCACCATTATAGTTGACGTAGTAGCCATCTACAGTGGTATTCACTGCCAAAGCACCTGAGCTGTAAGCATAGTACCAGTTGCCATTGACCTGGAACCAACCTGTCTTCATATCGCCATTACTTGCATTTAGGTAGTACCAAGTTGAACCATCTTTATACCATCCAGTCTTCATATCACCATTTTCCACACCACGAAATTCTTACTCTACATAAGCTGATGTAGAGTAAGGATATTGTAAAGTATTTTTTACCTTAACTAAATCATTTTTGCCAATAATAACTTCTGACTGATTTGTATAATATTGACCATAAGTCGGTGAAACATCGGGAAGTGAAAAATTATTAGTTCCTGGACTCTCTTGTAATGTTTCACTTACCTCATACTCCTCGCCTGTACTTGAAATAACAGTCAAAGCAGATACTGTCGGTAGCTGACTAGCTAACAAAGTACTAGCAACAATTGAAATACCCAATTTTTTTATAAAAGGTTTCTTTCATTATTTTATCCTCCTAAAAAACTTGGAACACATTTATTCGTTTCTGTCAATACCAAAAAAACATCCCTTTCTCCATTTGAAAAAAGCAGTTACAAAACTGCAACTGCTTTCTATTCTTGCATGGTGTAACCGACACCACGCACGGTTTTAATGTAGCTTTTTTGACCTTTTACATCAAGCTTGCTACGTAGATAACGGATATAGACATCCACAATATTTGTTTCTGTCGCACTTTCATACTTCCAGACACTTTCCAACAACTGCTCACGCGTCAGGACTTTCTTGCTTCCCATAAGAGTAGCCAAAAGATCATACTCACGACGCGTCAGAGCAATCATCTCTTCGCCACGATAAACAGTATGATGTTCTACATCCATACGCAGATTGCGGTAAGACGTTGGAACCTTCATCTGACTACAGTGTTGGTCGATAAAGTCCCGACCTCGGAAAATCGCTGAAATACGAGCTACCAGATTCTCAATAATAACTGGCTTATAGATGTAAGAAACGGCAAAGCGTTGGATTGCCTCAATCTGATCTTGCAAGTCTTCGCGATGGTCCAAGACCATGATTACTGAGGCCGGCTTAGTCCGACTCAGCTTGTCTGCAAAATCCTGGGCTGTCATATCCCCCAGATGAGCATTCAATAAAATCAAGTCATAGTCTGTCTGAAAAGCCATGGAGAGGGCTTTTTGCCCCTCCTCAACCTGATCAACTCGGTATTGCTCTTTTTGGAGTTCCAAACTTAAAAAATGAGCTAGATTTCGTTCTTTCTCAAGTAATAAAATCCGTTTCCCCATGGCAGACCTACTTATTTTTCGTCATACCAAGAGTAGTGGAAGGTTCCTTCTTTGTCTTTACGTTGGTAAGTGTGGGCACCAAAGTAGTCACGTTGTGCTTGGATCAAGTTAGCTGGAAGGTCAGCTGAACGGTAGCTATCAAAGTAAGTAATAGCTGCTGAGAAGGTTGGTACTGGTACACCAGCTTGAACAGCAAGGACTACGATATCACGTACTGCTTGTTGGTACTTAGCAGTAACATCCAAGAAGTATTCATCCAAAAGAAGGTTGGCAAGGTCTGCATCACGGTTGTAAGCATCTGTAATCTTTTGCAAGAAACGAGAACGGATGATACAGCCATCGCGCCAGATAGATGCGATATCCGCAAATGGCAAGTTCCAGTTGTTTTCTTTAGAAGCTACACGCAATTGAGCAAAACCTTGTGCGTATGAAATGATTTTTGAGAAGTAAAGGGCTTGACGGATTTTTTCAATCAACTCAGCCTTGTCTCCTTCAAATTTGAAGGCAGCTGGTTTTGGAAGAACCTTACTAGCATGCACACGTTCTTCTTTGTAAGTAGAAATGTAACGTGCAAATACTGACTCAGTGATGAGTGACAATGGCACACCAAGGTCAAGTGATGATTGGCTAGTCCATTTACCAGTTCCCTTGTTACCTGCAGCATCAAGAATGTAGTCTACGATTGGTCCGTCTTGACCTTCATCGTCTTTACGGCTCAAGATATCAGCTGTGATTTCGATCAAGTAGCTGTCCAATTCACCCTTGTTCCACTCAGTAAAGATTTCAGCCATGTCTTCTGCAGAAAGGCCTAGCAAGTGTTGCATCAAGTCATAGCTTTCTGCGATCAATTGCATATCACCGTACTCGATACCGTTGTGAACCATTTTCACATAGTGACCAGCTCCATCAGGACCGATGTAAGTCACACATGGTTTGCCATCTTCTGGTGCTTTAGCTGAGATTTCTTCAAGAACATCCGCAACCAATTCGTAGGCTTCTTTTTGTCCACCAGGCATGATAGAAGGACCTTCAAGGGCACCTTTTTCACCACCAGAAACTCCAGTACCGATAAAGTTAATACCTGAGTTTGCCAATTCTTCATTACGACGAATTGTATCTTTGTAGAAAGTGTTTCCTCCGTCGATCAAGATATCACCCTTGTCAAGGTGTGGAAGAAGGGCTTGAATTGTAGCATCTGTACCAGGTCCAGCTTGAACCATGAGCATGATACGACGAGGTTTTTCGATTGAGTTTACAAAACTTTCAACGTCATAGCTTGGTACAAATTTCTTTTCAGGATGGCAAGCAATTACATCTTCAGTTTTTTCTTTACTACGGTTGTAGATAGCAACTGTGTAACCACGAGATTCAATATTAAGGGCAAGGTTACGACCCATTACGGCCATACCTACGACACCAAAGTTAGCTTTTGTCATTTGACACTCCTCTTGTTTAATTTGTTTTATTTTATCATTTTTACTTTTGAAAAGAAAGAATTTTGTAACGACTGCTTAGTAGTCCAAGTCATCCGCATGTCCAGAACCATTTCCAACAAAGTAACCTGTCTTACAGTTAAGGGTAAAGAGATAGGTTCCATCTGGCTTGTAGAGGTTGTAATAACCATTGCCATTAACGATATTGACACGTTCAAGGATGTATTGGTTACCAGTGATATAACCACGTGAGCGTGAAGTCGCTAAAATTTGTTCCAAAACACCATCCGCGAAATCCCAAGCAGAATTATTGCTATCATCAATAGCTGATTGGTTGTAAGAAACACGACTGGCACTTCTTTGAACAGCAACTCCTGCACTTGATACACCCATATCGACTTCACCACGAGAACTTCTAGTCTCATTTGAAGTCGCATTTGAACTACTTGAGCTTGTCTCACTAGTAGTATTTGAGCCGGCTTGACTTGAGTTTGAACTGCTAGCTTGACTTGAACTTGAAGCACTTGTTTGCTGGCTCTTTCCTAGACTGATAGCCTTATCTAGCACTTTATCAAGCTCCGTATTTCCAGTTTTAATATCTGTAAATTTAGCATCCGATTTAGCTTTAGCGTTAGTGTCCAAAACACCATCAACAATAGCTGGCTTCTCAAATTGAGCATTTACATCTTGAATAGCCTTGATTTGCGTTGCTAGGCTATCATACTTAGATTTGGCAAGAGTATGTTCACGACTACCTTCTAGTTTATCAAGCAGTGTCTTAAGTTGACTCAACTTATCAAACTGGCTATTTTTCAAAGCCGTTTTATTACTATCTGTATAGAAGGCATCATATAAATTATTGAATTCTTCTACATCTGACTGCGTGTTCGTAGTTGATTGAGAAGTCTGGATTTCCTTGGTCGAACGAGCTACTTGACGATAGACATAATAAGCGCTGACACAGATAATTACTGATACAAGCGCCAAAGCGGTTAAAACAAAGCCTTTTTTGCTTTTCTTTTCTGACTCTTCTTGTTCCAGACGAGAAAGGTTTTGCTCCTCTTCCACTTCTTCAGTCATTTCTGTTGGATTTTCATCCTCTAGCAATAGAGGATCCAAGCCTTGCTCCTCATCGTCCAGAGGCAAGGGTGGCAAGATGTCTTCAGAAGATGGAACTTCCTCCGAAGAAGCTTCTGACTCTTCTACAGCCTCACGCATCTCTTGAATTAAATCATCCAGACTCTGAGTTTCAACTAACTCCCCTTTTTTGTATTGGCGGGTCACAAATTTATCTGCCTCAATTTCATCTTTATGTTGCTTCACATACTTGTCTAAGATAGAATCTCCAGGCAATACACCTGCTTCCACCTCTTCATTTTTTCGCATAGCTTGTCCAACCGTTAGCTCTTTGGCATCATCAAAATCAAATTGCGGTTCTTGATCTTCATTTTTATGACGATTCCGTCTTTTCTTAGTCATGAGTTTACCTTTCTACTTTACTTCTTGGCGTTTGACACGCTGCCCAAAATATTGATACAGATCCACTTTCAAGGTTCCGTTGTATAACTTACGCTTCTTGTCTGCTTGACTACCGTACTTGGTCTCAAAGGATTCATCACTAGTTAGGATAAACTTGCTCCACGTTTTCAGCGGTGCAAATACTTGCCCCATTTCAGCATAAAGCTTGGCAACTCCTGCATCATCTGACAAACGTTCTCCATAAGGCGGATTAGAGATGATCACTCCATTGATTTTATCGGAACGCAAATCCTGCACGCGCATCTGCTTGAAGGTAATATCTCCTGCAACCCCTGCTGCCTGAGCATTTGCCTTAGCAATTTCCACCATACGTGCATCAATGTCACAGCCCATGATATCCAGTTCCAGTTCACGATCCACTTTCTTAGCTGCTTCTGTACGCACTTCTTGGATCAAGCGATCGCTGATCCAGTTCCATTCCTCAAAGGCAAAGGAGCGACGAAGACCAGGAGCCATCTTTCTAGCAATCATAACTGCCTCGATACAGAAGGTTCCTGAACCACAGGTCGGATCAATCAAAGGCTTGTCTGGATACCAATTAGAAAGTTGCAAAATGGCTGCCGCCATGTTTTCCTTGATCGGAGCCCCACCTTTTTCCGTACGATAGCCACGTTTAAAAAGGCTAGATCCTGTCGTATCAATCATGACAGTTGCCGCATCTTTGAGAATAGAGACCTCAATTTTAAACTCTGGTCCATTCTCCATCAGAGGAACACCTTCTGGACGAGCATAGTGCTTCTGCAATTTCTTAACAACAGCCTTCTTTGAAATAGCCTGCACACTTGGCTCATTGTGAAGTTAGATTTAACACATTTGGCTTTTGAAATCGGGAATCGAGCTCCAAGTGGTAAATAATTTTCCCAATCTAGGGCAAATACTCCCTGAAACAGCTCCTCAAAAGTCTTAGCAGGGAATGTTCCTACAATAATCTTGATACGGTCTGCTGCCCGAAGCCAGAGGTTGGTTTCGATAATTGCTCTTGCATCTCCTTGAAAACAAACACGACCGTTTTCAACCTGACAATCATAGCCCAACTCTCTCACTTCTCGTCCCACAACAGCTTCCAGACCCGCTGCAGCAGTCGCGATTAAATTAAATTCTTTTTTCATTTTCAGTCTTATAAGACCTTTCTATATATCCACTTTAAAAAATGAGGTTGAGAAAGTTTTCTCAGCCCCAACCTATATGCAATTTTCTATAAGCCATGTTTTGTTCCAGAAGTGACTAGGACCACTTCCTTCGATAATCATCTGTCTACCACTAACAGCATAGAGCTGATAGCAGTCAGAGTACTACGTTCGTTTCCGTGCACTCCATGCCCCGACCAAAATTTGGGTTGCTAGCTTGAGGGGTTTACCGCGTTCCACTCTCTCCGTTTCCAGAAAGACTTCGTCACTGTGGCACTTTCAAGCCTACTCTGACCTATCCAAAGACTTAGCCATTTCAACTGCCGTAACGATTTCTCGTCCCTAGGCTTATGGTTTCGCCTAGCACAAACACTACAGGCATCACAGCCTGTGCTAGCATGGACTTTCCTCATGAAAAGAAATTCTCTTCATGCGATTATCCAAAAATTGCATTTTTCAAATAAGCTCTTATAAATCAGAGTTATCCAAAATTTGTTTACCAAATACTTCTTTTTCGAGACGATTCAAGCGTTTCAAAATATCAAAATTCGTCATAGAACTTGTAGTCGCCACTTCAATAGGCTCTGATTGAACTGGTGAGGATTTCGGTTTACGAGCTAATTCTTCTTTCAACTCAGCAATTTCTTGACGGAGAGACTTGACTAGGGCAGCATAAGTTTCATAGTCCTTGATGACATCGTCCAAAAATTCATCAACTTCAACCTTACTATACCCACGAACTTCACGTCCAAACTCTTGTTCAAAAATATCTTTTGCTGAAAAAATAATACCTGCCATCTCTCTCTCTCCATTCTCAATTTCTAATAGTATTATTATATAAAAAAAGGCAAACAAAAATCAAGGTCAAAGGCTTACTTTTCAGAAAAATTTTCTACCAGCTCATTTAAGTCTTCAAAGGTTAGCCTTTTTATACGATAGCCTTCCTGATTTGTCATCAGCTTGTCCATAAATTTTAATTTGGTCTCATTTTCTGGGTCATAGAAAAAATAAGCTAAATCAGTATTTTCCAGTAAAAATCGTTGATAATCACGCAGTTGTCCCTTGTTTTCATACTTGGGATAGGCATATTTAACGAAATCTACCTGCTTGAATTGGCTAAGTTTCATCTGATTGTCTTCATTCCAATTTCCCCCGTGCGTTTCAAAATCAAAAATAGTCGCTAGGCTGAAATCATACTCATCTTTCATTTCATTTGCGACATCAAGAACCCAGGATTCAAATCCCAAGCTCCCAGTAAAGACCAGCCATTTAAGCCCCTCTTCTGCTAAGTTTTCTAAATCTCTTCTAATCGCTTTCTTTATAATTTTTAACCTGATATCTTTTTCGTTAAAGACACCCAAATCAAAGCTAGAATAGCCCATAATTAAAGCTCTAGTCATTTTTACACCTTTCTTTATATTTTATGGTATAATAGAGTGATGTTATTGTACCAATAAGGAGAAATATGGTCAACTATCCTCATAAAATTTCATCAAAAAAAAGCCAAACATCTATTTCTCAACCAAAAAATTTCGCAAATCGAGGAATGACTTTTGAAAAGATGATTAACGCTACCAACGACTACTATCTGACACATGGCATGGCAGTTATCCACAAAAAACCGACGCCTGTTCAGATCGTTCGAGTAGACTATCCTCAACGTAGTCGAGCCAAAATTGTAGAGGCCTATTTTAGACAAGCTTCCACAACAGATTACTCTGGCGTGTATAGAGGACATTACATTGACTTTGAAGCCAAGGAAACACGACAAAAAAATGCTATTCCACTGACTTTTCCATCTTCATCAGATTCAACATATGGAACAAGTTCTGGAACAGCAGGGCATTTGCTTCGTTCTACTTCATTTTTTTCTTCTCAACAAGAAACTTACTTGTTACCGGCACTTGATTTGATTTCGTTTTTATCATCAAGATAAAGGGTCAAAAAAATCAATGCCACTTGGATATATTCAGGGAAAAACGGATATTTAGTAAAAGCAGGGAGCTTTCCCTCAAATTCCCTATCTCGACATTATCAAAAGAACATTTACTAGGTGGTAAAACAAGATGAACAAACAAATTATTCTACGATTCTTAAAGTATATAGGGAATTACATTCCTTACCTTATTTATCGCTTTATTTCTATTAGGTGGTGGTGTCTTCCTCTACTTTGTTAGCAAGGCTCCAGCCTTATCTGAAAGTAAATTGGTTACGACAACTTCCAGCAAGATTTATGACAATAAGAACGAACTGATTGCTGACCTTGGATCTGAACGTCGCGTAAATGCTCAAGCCAATGAAATTCCTACTGATTTGGTTAAAGCTATCGTCTCAATCGAAGATCACCGCTTCTTTGATCATAGAGGTGTTGATACTATTCGTATCATGGGAGCTGCATTGAGAAACCTCCAAGGACAAGGGGGACTCCAAGGGGCTTCAACCTTGACCCAGCAATTGATTAAATTAACTTACTTTTCTACTTCAACTGCTGACCAAACCATATCACGTAAAGCCCAAGAAGCTTGGCTAGCCGTTCAATTAGAGCAAAAAGCAACCAAGCAAGAAATCCTGACCTACTACATCAACAAAGTCTACATGTCTAACGGTAACTATGGAATGCAAACCGCAGCCGAAAATTACTATGGAAAAGACTTGAAGGATTTAAGCCTTCCACAGTTAGCACTCCTAGCCGGAATGCCTCAAGCACCAAACCAATATGATCCATATTCCCACCCAGAAGCTGCTCTAGAGCGTCGTAACTTGGTACTTTCAGAAATGAAAGAGCAAAATTACATCAGTGCAGAACAGTATGAAAAAGCAATTAATACGCCTATCACTAACGGTCTTCAAAGCTTGAAGTCAGCCAATAGTTACCCAGCCTATATGGACAACTACCTCAAAGAAGTAATCGACCAAGTCGAACAAGAAACGGGCTACAACCTTCTTACCACAGGTATGGAAGTCTATACTAATGTCGACAAAGATGTTCAAAAGCGACTTTGGGATGTTTACAACACAGATGAGTACGTTGCTTATCCAGATGATGAAATCCAAGTAGCATCCACTATCGTAGATGTAACAAATGGTAAAGTACTTGCTCAATTAGGTGCCCGTCACCAATCAAGTAATGTATCTTTCGGCATCAACCAAGCTGTTGAAACCAACCGTGACTGGGGTTCTACTATGAAACCAATTACTGACTATGCTCCCGCTTTAGAATATGGAGTCTACGACTCTACTGCAACTATTGTACATGATGTTCCTTATAACTATCCTGGTACCAATACTCCAGTCTACAACTGGGATCATGGCTACTTTGGAAATATTACAATCCAGTATGCTCTTCAACAATCACGTAATGTCACAGCGGTTGAAACTCTTAGTAAGGTTGGTTTAGACAGAGCAAAAACCTTCCTCAACGGCCTTGGTATCGACTATCCAAGCATACACTATGCTAACGCCATTTCAAGTAATACAACAGAATCTAACAAACAATACGGTGCAAGTAGTGAAAAAATGGCTGCTGCTTATGCCGCCTTTGCTAATGGTGGTATTTATCACAAACCAATGTATATCAATAAAATCGTCTTTAGTGATGGTAGTGAAAAAGAATTTTCTGATGCTGGTACACGAGCTATGAAAGAAACCACTGCCTATATGATGACCGAAATGATGAAAACTGTTTTAGCTTACGGAACTGGACGTGGAGCCTACCTACCATGGCTTCCACAAGCAGGTAAGACAGGTACTTCTAACTACACAGATGATGAGATTGAAAACCATATCAAAACCAGACAACTTGTAGCTCCTGATGAACTATTTGCTGGATATACTCGCAAATACTCTATGGCAGTTTGGACAGGTTATACGAATCGTCTTACACCAGTCGTAGGTAATGGATTAACAGTTGCTGCTAGAGTCTATCGCTCCATGATGACCTATCTAACTGAAAATAACCATCCTGGAGACTGGTCTATCCCAGATGGTCTATACAGAAATGGAGGGTTTGTCTTTAAAAATGGTGCTCGAAATACTTGGACGGCACCTGTAATCCAAGAAACTCCAGTCGTAGAAAATTCAACATCTTCAACTGAAGATCCTACGTCAAACACAACTACAACTGAAGCCAATGTACAACAAAACAATTCTACCAATTCAAATTCAAACCAGCGTACTACAATCCAAGGTGAGCAGCCACCATTGGTCCAGCAACGATAAATATTGAATAGTAGCACCTTTGAGATTTCAATCTCAAGGGTGCTTTTTGATATGAGCCCATGTTTTCCCAATAGGATTGCACTCAGGTGAGTAGGGAGGAAGAGGTAAAAGTTTAAGCCCAAACTCTTCACACAAGAGTTTGGGCTTACCCATTCTATGAAATCTTGCATTATCCATAATAATAACTGATGGTGTATTTAATGTTGGTAAGAGAAACTTCTGAAACCAAGCTTCAAAAAAGTCGTTCATCATCGTCTCTTCGTAAGTCATTGGAGCGACTAACTCACCATTTTTTAGCCCTCCAACCAAAGAAATCCTCTGATATCTTCTTCCAGATACTCTACCTCTTATTAACTGACCTTTTAATGAGCGACCATATTCTCGATAAAAATAAGTATCGAACCCTGTTCCATCAATATAAACAGGTGCTAGATGCTTTAAACTATTAAAATTCTTAAGAAATAAAGCTACTTTTTCTGGGTCTTGTTCATAGTAGGTGTGATTCTCTTTTTTCGAGTGTATCCCATAGCTTTGAGAGCATAGTGAATAGTAGTTGGATGACAGCCAAATTCAGAAGCTATTTCAGTCAAAAATGGTATTAGGTGAGATTTGGAAAAGGTGTGACGCTTCTGTTATACTACCTGTTCGCTCACAATAAGAGAGAACTTTTTTACGAAAATCTATTGAAGATGCCATAAGAAACTTATACCACATTATGTACTATTTTTGGTTCAGTTTACTATAAATTATTTTTCTAACTTTTGAGGTCAATACAAAATTAGATTTTTAGTATAACTATTGGGTCGATGTTAAAAATCCCATGCCAGATTGTTGTGCATCACACTTGTGACCCAGCTAGCGTCCTAGCAGACACCTCAAAAGCTAAAAAATATCTTGATTGGAAAGCTAACTACTCCCTTGAAGATATTATTTTATCGGATTATCATTGGCGTGTTAAAGAGGATAAAAACATTTTGGAATAGGATAACAAAGGAGAAAGTCTTGTTGCTCCCTTCTTTTTTTATTTATTAAATTGTCAGAAAATTTATTGACAGATTAAAAAAATAGTGTTACATTTATATCTGCAGGTATCTTTTGATACCAAATCTACATAAAAGGACGGGGTATGAAACTTTCTTATTACTTAATTGGCTTACTTCTACTCCTAGTCTTTCTCTCTATTAGCATTGGGACCAGTGATTTTTCATGGGGAAAGCTCTTTGATTTCGACCAGCAGACCTGGCTCCTCTTTCAGGAGTCCCGTCTTCCAAGAACCATTAGCATTCTCCTGACTGCCTCTAGTATGAGTATGGCAGGGCTCCTCATGCAGACCATCACTCAAAATCAGTTTGCTGCACCAAGTACAGTTGGAACCACTGAAGCCGCCAAACTGGGAATGGTACTGAGCCTCTTTGTCTTTCCGTCTGCTAGTCTGACTCAAAAGATGCTCTTTGCTTTTGTTTCATCCATCGTATTTACCCTCTTCTTCCTAGCCTTTATGACCATTTTTACTGTAAAGGAAAGGTGGATGCTACCCTTGATTGGGATCATCTATAGCGGGATTATCGGCTCTGTCACAGAAGTTATCGCCTATCGTTTCAATCTGGTTCAGAGTATGACCGCTTGGACCCAGGGCTCCTTCTCCATGATTCAGACCCATCAGTATGAATGGCTCTTCTTAGGTCTCATTATCTTGATAGCTGTTTGGAAATTGTCCCAAACCTTTACCATCATGAATCTAGGGAAAGAAACCAGTGAAAGTTTGGGGATTTCTTACTCCCTACTTGAAACTGGCTCTCTTTCTGATTGCATTAACGACAAGCGTCACCATGATTACCGTGGGTGGCTTACCATTTCTCGGAGTTATCGTTCCCAATCTTGTTCGCAAGCGCTACGGAGATAATCTAAGTCAAACCAAACTCATCGTCGCACTGGTCGGTGCCAATCTAGTTCTGGCCTGCGACATCCTATCCCGAGTTCTGATTCGGCCCTATGAGCTGTCTGTCAGTCTTCTACTAGGAATCATTGGTAGCCTCGTCTTTATCCTACTTCTCTGGAGAGGGGGACGAAAAGATGCAGTCTAAAAGCAAACATACCAAACTCTTCTGGATTCTCATTATTCTGGCCATCGGAGCTTGTCTTCTCTACTTTTGGCCCATCACTCACTTGTCAGCCTTTGCTTGGAAGTTGCGTTCCCAAAAAATCATCGTTTATCTCTTGGTAGCCATCGCGACTGGGATTTCGACCATTAGTTTTCAAACCCTGACGGAAAATCGCTTCCTGACGCCTAGTATTTTAGGAATCGAATCCTTCTACGTCCTACTGCAAACTCTGCTACTGGTTTTTGAAAGCAAGTTTCTTCAAATTGGCAAGTCCCCTATCTTAGAATTCCTAATCTTACTTCTCGTCCAATCCCTCTTCTTTCTCGCCTTACAAGGCTACTTGAAGAAACTGATGAAACAAGATTTAGTCTTCATCCTGCTGATTTGTCTAGCCCTCGGAAGTCTCTTTCGAAATATTAGTACATTTCTTCAGGTTCTCATGGATCCAAACGAATACGATAAACTACAAAACAGTCTTTTTGCCTCCTTTCAACATCTCAACACTTCCATCCTAGCAATCGGTTCTCTGATTATCCTTGCCTTGACACTCTTTTTCTTTCGGAAAGCAGTCATTCTGGATGTCTTGCATCTGCAAAGAGAAACAGCTCAGATACTGGGACTTGATGTTGAAAAAGAACAAAAAGAGCTCCTCTGGGGCATCGTGCTTTTGACCTCAACAGCAACTGCCCTGGTGGGACCTATGGCCTTCTTCGGCTTTATGCTGGCTAACCTCACCTACCTGATTGTCAAAGACTATCGGCACAAGCTACTCTTTATAGTGGCCATTCTGGTTGGATTTATCAGTTTGACCTTGGGGCAAGCCCTGATTGAACGAGTCTTTGCGCTGGAAATTCGCTTCAGTATGATCATCGAGAGCGTGGGTGGCCTCTTATTCTTTATCTTACTATACAGGAGGACGCGTCAGTGAAACTGGAAAACATTGACAAATCCATTCAAAAACAGGATATTTTGCAAGGTATTTCCCTTAAAGTCAGTCCTCAGAAACTGACAGCCTTCATTGGTCCAAATGGTGCTGGAAAATCGACTCTCCTCTCCATCATGAGCAGACTGACAAAGAAGGATCAGGGAATTCTCAGTATTAAAGGCCGTGAAATCGAAAGTTGGAATTCCCAAGAACTGGCCAAAGAACTAACTATCCTAAAACAGAAAATCAATTACCAAGCCAAATTAACCGTTGAAGAACTTGTCAGTTTTGGACGTTTTCCCTACAGCCGTGGTCGACTGAAGGCAGAAGACTGGGAAAAAATCCGAGAAACTCTGGACTATCTGGAACTGACTAACTTAAAAAACCGCTACATCGATAGTCTGTCTGGCGGACAGCTCCAACGTGTCTTTATCGCTATGGTACTGGCCCAGGATACAGATTTTATCTTGCTGGACGAACCTCTAAATAATCTCGATATCAAACAAAGCGTCAGCATGATGCAGATTCTTCGTAGACTGGTGGAGGAACTCGGTAAGACCATTATCATCGTCCTCCACGATATCAACATGGCCAGTCAGTATGCAGATGAGATTGTCGCCTTCAAAGATGGTCAAGTCTTTTGCAAAGGAACGACAAATCAAATCATGCAGGCTGACCTGCTCAGTCAACTATATGAGATTCCCATCACGCTAGCTGATATCAATGGCAAAAAGATCTGTATCTATAGCTAGTAACATAGAAGCTCAAGTTAGAGAACCTTCAGTCTCTTAACTAACAAACCTAGCTAAGAGATTCCCCACATCGTTATCACATTTTAAAAAGGAGAAATCATGAAAACATCCCTTAAACTTTATTTCACTGCCCTAGTGGCCAGCTTCTTGCTTCTACTTGGTGCATGTAGTACAAATACAAACTCAAGCACTAGCCAGTCGGAAACAAGCAACTCTGCTCCAACAGAGATAACCATTAAAAGTTCACTAGACGAAGTCAAACTTTCAAAAGTTCCTGAAAAAATTGTTACCTTTGACCTCGGTGCTGCGGATACTATTCGTGCTCTAGGATTTGAAAAAAATATCGTTGGAATGCCTACAAAAACAGTACCAACCTATCTCAAAGACCTAGCTGGAAAAATTAAAAATGTTGGTTCTATGGTTGAGCCAGACCTAGAAGCCCTTGCTGCTCTTGAACCAGATTTGATTATCGCTTCACCACGTACCCAAAAATTCGTAGACAAATTCAAAGAAATCGCCCCAACCGTGCTCTTCCAAGCAAGCAAGGATGACTACTGGACTTCTACTAAGGCCAATATCGAATCCTTAGCAAGTGCCTTCGGCGAAACTGGTACACATAAAGCCAAGGAAGAGTTGGCTAAGCTGGACAAGAGCATTCAAGAAGTCGCTACTAAAAATGAAAATTCTGACAAAAAAGCCCTTGCTATCCTCCTCAACGAAGGAAAAATGGCAGCCTTTGGTGCCCAATCTCGTTTTTCTTTCTTGTACCAAACTTTGAAATTCAAACCAACTGATACTCAATTTGAAGATTCTCGTCACGGACAAGAAGTCAGCTTTGAAAGTGTCAAAGAAATCAACCCTGATATCCTCTTTGTTATCAACCGTACCCTTGCCATCGGTGGTGACAACTCAAGCAACGATGGCGTCCTAGAAAATGCCCTCATTGCTGAAACTCCTGCCGCTAAAAATGGTAAGATTATCCAACTAACACCAGACCTTTGGTATCTCAGCGGAGGCGGTCTTGAATCAACAAAACTCATGATTGAAGACGCACAAAAAGGCTTGAAATAAGCTACTTTAAACTCAATCACATCTTTACATGATAAAACGCATCCTATCAAGCTCACTCAAATCTGATAGGATGCGTTTTTATCATTTCACTAAAATATTTTTGCCCAACCTCATTTTTCTTCTTGATTCCGTTTAAGGGAAAAATGATCTGGGACGGGATCCTTGCCTGTTTTCGACCAGGGATGGCAACGTAAAATTCGAGCCAAGCCCATCAAAACACCCTTGAAGCCATGTTTTTCAATAGCCTGAATCATATAGTTTGAACAAGTCGGCTCAAAGCGACAAGAGGGTGGAAAGGCTGGTGAGATAAACCGTTGGTAAAAGCGCACAGGTGCTATTAACATTCGTTTCATTATTTCTTGGTTACAGCCATGGTGTGTAGTTGGCTGATTTCTTTTTTATTAAGACGACGGGATTCTCCTGGACGGAGTCCTGTCAAGTCTAGATGTCCAAAACGTGTCCGAGACAACTTGTCCACTTGGAGACCGACAGCTTCAAACATCTTTTTAACCTGATGGTTACGCCCTTCATGGATAGTCAACTGCACTACTGAGCGGTTTTTTACTGGATCCACTTTGAGAATCTCATAAACAGCCGGCTTGGTTTTCTTACCATCAATCTCAAGTCCACGGGTCAAGGGGCGGAGATTGTCCTTATTGGCAACACCTTTAACACGCGCGACATAAACCTTGTCAATCTCATTACGAGGATGAATCATCTCATCTGTAAAATCCCCATCATTGGTCAAAATCAAGACTCCTGATGTATCCCAGTCCAAACGACCTACAGGGTAGATGCGTTCTTTCACATTGGGCAAGAGGTCAACAACAGTCTTGCGACCCTTATCATCTGTCACACTGGAAATGACACCGCGTGGTTTGTTAAGCAGATAATAGACCTTTTCTTCGTTGTAGATAGGTTGACCTTCAACTTCAACCTTGTCGCCTGACTTGATGGTCGTTGCTAGTTCACGCACCACCTGGCCGTTAACCGTCACCAAGCCTTGCTTGATCAGCTCTTCTGCTTTTCTCCTACTGGCCACACCTGCGTGGGCAATATACTTATTGATTCTCATCTTCTTCTATCCTTTCACCAAATAATTGGCTTTCTTGGGCTTGAATCTCAAGCTCATCAATCACTGGTAATTCTTCCAAATGGTTAATCCCCATGTAATCTAGGAAATAATCTGTAGTCACATAGAGGTTGGGACGCCCCAACACTTCTTTTTTCCCGTCTTCTTTTATTAGGTCAAAAGCCTGCAACTTTGCCAAAGCCCCACTCGAGTTGACTCCACGGATAGCATCAATTTCTATCCGTGTGATGGGCTGCTTGTAGGCAATGATGGACAAGGTCTCAAGGGCAGCCCGAGATAAACTCTGGTTAATAGGTGCCTTAGAGTATTCCTTCAAAATGGCTGCAAATTGAGGCTTGGTCACCAATCTATAAGCACCACCAGTCTCAATCAGAGCCAAACTGGAATCTGGGTCCTTTTCATACTTATGGGCTAATTTTTCTAAACTCTGTTGGATTCCTGTCGGTGGCAGAGAGAGGAGTTCAGCTAACTGGCGGACTCTAATCCCATCTTCACCCGCTACAAACAAGAGCGCTTCTATTTTTGCTAAAGTACTCATCTTTCCTCTCTATCAAGTCTAGCTTTGGGCCACTTGACTTTCTTCCTTCTTTTCCATGAGATAGATATCTCCGAAACTCTCCTCTTGCACGAGGATCAGCTCCTGGGTTTTGATTAACTCTAGGGTTGCTAAAAAGAGGGTGATGACCTCTTGGAGATTCTGGGCTTCCTTAAATAAATCTTGCAATAGTAGTTGGTCTCTTCCAGCTAACGATTCTTTCACAATGACCATCATATCCTCAATCTTATACTCATCTCGTAAGATAGTCGTATGATTTTTAGAAAACTCCTCTTTTTTCTTATTTAGAATGTTCGAAAAAGCCAAGAAGAGATCAATGGTCGTCTTGTCATGCACAAGCTCCGCATCTTCGTAAATCAACTCTGTCGGCGCTTTGGAATAGTACTGGGCTCGTTCTTGGTGCTTGGCTTCCAAGTGCTCCCCCAAGAGCTTAAATTTGCGGTATTCTTCAATTTGAGAGAGAAGATCCTGCTCCAGGTCATCCTCCAAGTCTGTTACTTCTGCTACCTTTGGAAGGAGTTTGCGGCTCTTAATCAGCATGAGCTGACTGGCCATAACCATGTACTCGCCCGTCACTTCCAGACGCATGGCCTGCAGGGTTGAGACATAAGCTAGATACTGTTCGATGACTTCTGTGATAGGTACATCGTAGATATCCATCTGATACTTAGAAACCAGGTGCAAGAGCAAGTCCAAAGGCCCTTCAAAATCTTTTAATTTAATATCCATTATCTATATTTTTCTAAGGTCAGAACTGTTTTTAATCCTAATTTTTTTGCAATTTCGTACAAATCGACCTTGTTTTCTATTTGTCTTAGAATGAACTGTTCACGTAAGGCTTGAGCTGATAGGGATGAAAAACCTTTCTCCTTGACAAAAGCTTCTAACTGACGAAAGGCCCACTGACGAGAATAGGCTTTCCCTCCCCTTTCAAAAAGATAGGTCTGATCCATCAAGGGTTCCAATTCTGAAAGCAAGGTCGTGGGGATAGTGACAATCCTCTGTTGGGAAGCCTTCTTAATTCTCAATACTTGAAAATCCAGATTGACATCCTCAACCTTGAGAGCCAAAATCTCACTGGGTAAGAGCCCCATTTCCAAGATAAGAAGAGCCAGTAAACGGCCCTCTGGAAAGTCGCTTTCCTGCCAAAAAGAGGCTAGGTCTAGAATTTCTGGCTTTTCTGTCTTCTTTTCAGCTTGTTTGGCTAATTCCAAACGGTAAAAGCTATCCACTTCTCCTTTTTGATAGAGAAAGTAGAGAAATTGATTACAGGCCGAAATCTTTCGCTTCTGGGCGCTGATTTTTAGATTGGCTAGTTGGGCTTGGTAAATCTTGAGACTGGTTTCAGAAATCCGCTCGCCCACAATGTCTAAAAATTGCTCTAAATCATACTTATAGGACTGTTTGGAATTGGCAGATAAGCCCTGCTTTTCTTCTAAAAAGGCTGAAATCCTGTCTCTCATTTGCATCGAATCTCATATTCCTTACTAAAGTCATGCAAGAGGGCATTGACTGCCTTGAGGATAGACTTGCGCGTGATAATTCCTTGGAAAATACCAGACGCATCCACAACCGGCAAGAAGGACTCATCTACCAGCTTGTGCAAGACCTCTGTAATGGTAAAATCAGGCGAAACGACCGCTACATCCGTTTTGGTCATATGAACAATATCCGTATCCGCCATGATTTCTTGACTCAAGTCATGCTCCATCTGATAAGCCATAATATCTCTGAGCCCAATAGTCCCAACAAACCGTTTCATCTGTTACAACAGGAACACGAGTATAGGTCATCTGACTGAGCAAAAGGGTCGCATGATCTGCATTGTGGGTATCAATTAACACCGCTAGATTTTCAGCAGGAGTCAAAAAAGTTTCCTCTTGCCCCAACAAGAAAGTCTCAAACTCCTTGGCAATCATCGGCTAAACTCCTTGGACAAGCCCGGATACACCTCATGGTCTCGTGTCAAAAAGTCCACTTTAAAATAACTGTCATCAATCTCCACACGAGCATAGAGACATTCTCTGATGCTCCCACGTGGTTGACTGATGGAACCTGGATTTAGAAAGAGGGTCTTGCCTTCCATCCAAGCACTTGGCACATGCAAGTGACCATAGAGGCAGATATCGGCCTCTTCTTCCTGACCCCAGTAGTCCAACTTTTGAAAGTTGAAATTGATGTCAAACAAGTGACCATGGGTCTGAATGATTTTAGTTGGTCCCAACTGAGTCACCAAACGTTCTGGGTAACCTGCATAGAAGTCCATGTTCCCTTTAACAACACGGATGCCTTCCCATAGCGGTGAATCAGGACGTAATTCAGAATCTCCGTTATGAAAAACGGCATCAACTTTGCCTACATAGCGATCACGGATTTCTTCCACAATCAAGCTATCGCCATGAGAATCGCTCATTACAATGATGGTTTGCTTTGCCATGATGGAAATACCTCCAAAAGTTTCTTAACGGCTAAGGCACGGTGAGATTGACTATTTTTTTCTTCTAGGGTTAACTCAGCTGAGGACTTGCCTGTCTCTCCCACAAGGAAGAGAGGGTCATAGCCGAAGCCATTTTCACCCTTAGGTTCAAAGTTAATGTAGCCAGGCCAGTCTGCTTCAACAACCAAACTTTCCCTGTTTGGACTGGCTACGACTAGGGTTGTATGGAATTGAGCCGAACGATCCTTGAGTTCAAAGACCATGGCCAATTCGTGCAAGAGTTTGGCATTATTTTCATTATCCGTAGCTCCGACACCTGCAAAACGAGCCGACCAAACCCCTGGTAAACCGCCAAGAACATCGACTTTAAGACCAGAATCATCTGCCAGAACCATCTTACCCGTTAATTGAGAAATAGTTTCTGCCTTGAGGCGGGCATTTTCTTCAAAGGTCATGCCTGTTTCTGCTACTTCAGGTAGGTCTGGATAATCATTGAGGTTTTCCACATCATAGCCAAGTTTGTCAAAGATAGCTCGGAATTCCTTGGTCTTGCCCTCGTTACGAGTCGCTATCAACAAGGTTTCTCTGACCTTGCTTGTCTCAAAGAAATCATGAACATTGACCCCTTCTTTAGGCAATTCTACATACAAGAGCTGCCCATTTCAACCAAGAGCAGGGCTCCCTGACGTTGAATAACTTCCAAATTTCGTCCCATTTCTTGGTTAAGGATATCTACTACAAAAGACAATAAACGGTAGGGAGAACCATAGCGTAAAACAGTAACTGAAAGTGGAAAACCTCGTTCCTCGTCTCGAAAGATTTTGGCCAATCCAACTAGAGGAAAATCCAAGTCTTCATCAGTCAAAGTCCGGACACCACCAAAAATACTATAGGACCCAACATACCAGTCCTGGTCATCCTTGTATTCATAAATTTTATTTGTCATAATTCTACATGCTCCACATAAATCTCTTTTTCCAGCCATTCTTCACCAATTTGTGCAAAACTTTGGCTGCTAGCTGTTGTGTAAAAACGGTGATGAAGTGGTCCAGCATCGCGACCACGATTGATTTCAAAATAATTGAGTAAGACGGAGATATCTCGCACACATTCCGCCCCACTATCGATAAGTTTGACATTCGGTCCCATAACATTTTGAATAATAGGCCTGAGGAGCGGATAGTGGGTACAGCCTAAGATTAAACTGTCCACCTTACCAACCAAGGGTCTCAGGGTTTCATAAACAACCTTTTTAGTCACACTAGTTGATAAGGCTCCTGACTCGACCAAGGGTACAAACTTAGGGCATGCCAAACTTTCTACTTGTAGGTCTGGATCCAGATCTTGAATCTTTTTACGATAAATGTCAGATTGTACAGTCATAGGCGTTCCAATCACACCTATTTTCTTACCTTGACTGGATTTGATCGCAGCTGAGGCACCTGGCAGAATCACTCCAAGCACAGGAATATCTAGCTTAGCCTTAACTTCTTCCCAAACGACTGCTGTTGCAGTGTTACAAGCAAGGACAATCATTTTGACATCCTTGGTTAAGAGAAAGTTCACCAACTGCCAAGTATATTCACGAATTTGCTCATCAGAACGAGGCCCATATGGTGCCCGCGCTGAATCTCCAATATAGACGATTTCTTCATGAGGAAGCTGGCGCATGAGCTCGCGCACAACGGTCAAGCCCCCGACACCCGAATCCAAAAAACCAATTGGTCGATTATCCATACAGTCTTCTTTCTAGTTTTCTTTTTCTGATTGATAGTTCATCATGATTAACACAACTTGAATATATTACTGATAAATTGAGAAAATCCAACTATCTCCCTCTTAATCATAATCAAATATCAATAGAATGCAAGGAAAAAGGATTATCCTTGAGAACTATTAAACATAGTGAGAAGTCTGGAACTTTCATCCCAGACTTTTCCTATTTATTTCTTTTTATTGTTAGCAAGAGCTGCTTTTTGTTGACGGATGATTTGGTGGTAAACCTGTTGTACTTTTGCTTCGCTTGGTTTTTGACCATTTGCACTTAATAGAGTACGAACTGCTTCTGCATTCAAACGTGGGTTATCAGCAAATTCTTTTTCAATTTGCTTACGAACCAAATACATACCTCCAAGAGCGCCCCCTAAGGCTGCTAAAACAATCAATACAATTGCTAAATAAGATTCATAACATTTCTCCTGTTCCTTTTTGAGTCTATACTATTATAACACAAAGAAGGCGAACTGACTAGTTTGATTTACGCTTTCAACTATAGATTAACTATCAATAAGAACTCCTCAATTATTTAAACAGAGGACTCCTTTCTAAGTTTAACTCACATAGATAGCCAATGTTTGATAAGGTTTAAGCAATAGTTTGTCAAGCAATTCTATTTTCTCATAGTTTGAAAGTATGATTTGTCCATTTTGGTAGGCTAATAGATAAATGGTGTCCCATGTGAATTCAGATTTGTAGATTTTGCGAAACGTAAGAAATAAAAGACTGAGACACCACATCTCAGCCTTTTTCTTTATCCCAAAACTAACTCATCACTGACTAGACTTTGGCCACTATTTTTCTGGAAGAGATGCATGAGATCTTCAACCGTCAGATGCTTTTTCTCCTCTCCCTTGACATCCACCACTATCTTGCCTTGATAGAGCATAATGAGACGATTTCCGTACTCAATCGCATGGTTCATATCATGGGTAATCATCAAAGTAGTCAACTGATGGTGTTCCACAATCTTTTGCGTCAAATCCATCACCATTTGACTAGTTTTTGGATCAAGAGCCGCAGTATGTTCATCCAAAAGCAAGAGTTTGGGTTTTACCAAGGCAGCCATGATTAGGGTCAAGGCCTGTCTTTGTCCTCCCGAGAGGTATTGAGTATCTACTTTCAAGCGATTTTCAAGACCAATATTCAACTCTTTCAAAGCTTCTTGGAACTGGATTCTATCCTTCTCCTTCACACCCCAGCCAAGCCCTCTCTTCTGACCACGTCTCAAGGCAATGGCCATATTCTCCTCAATCGTCAAACGAGAAGCTGTCCCCATCTTCGGATCTTGGAAAACACGGGCAATATCCTTGGCTCTCTTTCTTACACTCATATTTTTAATGGATTTGCCTGCCAATAAAAGATCTCCTTCGTCCACCGATAGATTGCCAGCCAAGATATTCATCAAAGTGGATTTACCTGCTCCATTTCCACCAATCACAGAGATAAAATCTCCCTCTTCAACTTCTAAATCTAATCCTTTGAGGACATGGTTCTCATTGACCGTCCCTGCTTCAAATGTCTTGTGAATATTTTCAAGTGTTAACAAACTTGCCATAACTTTCTCCCTCCTATTCATTTCTCAATTTCAGACCACGAATCTTTAATCTCTTTTGCAATTCTGGTGCAAATAAAATCAAGGCTAATAAAATTGCATTAAAGAGACGAACCAGATTTTGATCTAGATTTGGAATTTCATAGATATTTAAAATAATCAAACGGTAAACAATCGCACCGATTCCGATAGATAACAAGCGGCTTCCAATGGTTAAATCGTGAATCAGGACTTCCGCAATAATCACTGCACTCAAACCAACAACGATGGTTCCTGTCCCAGAAGTCACATCTGAAAATCCATCATTTTGAGCGAACAAGGAACCACATAGGGCAATCAAGCCGTTTGAAATCATGTAACCAACAATCTTCATGCTGTCTACATTGACTCCATTTGCCTCACTCATAGGAATATTGTCCCCAGTCGAACGCAAGACAAGGCCAATCTCTGTTTTCATCAAAAGAGTTAAGACCAAGCAAACAAGTAAGAGGCAGGCTAAACTAAGTGAGAAAACAGCTTCTTCGTTTGTCAATCCCAAGCTCGCCAATTGTTTAAAGACCGTTGCAGAATCTCCCAAGGAAAGATTAGGTACGCTGCCCATGATTTTAATATTGATGGAATAGAGCCCTGTCAAGGTCACAATCCCTGTCAAGAGAGCTGGGATTTTCATCTTGGTGTGGAGCATTCCTGATACAAGACCTGCGACCATACCTGCCAGCAAAGCCAGTAAGGTCGCAATCCAAGGATTTGTCCCTGCCTGTATCTGAGATACCACGACAGCCGCCCCCAGAGGAAAGACTCCCTCAGCAGTCATATCCGCAATGTCCAAAATACGAAAAGTCAAGTAGACCCCAATAGCCATAATCGACCACAACAAACCTTCTGATAAACTAGATAATACAAAACTCATCTTAAACCTCCTTATTCCTTACCTTCTAACTTACTGATATCAATTCCTAGTGCAGCCGCCATTTCTTGATTGGTATGCAATTCTAGTTTTTCAGGCAACTCAACTGCTATATTTTCTGGCTTCTCACCTTTTAAAATACGAACCAGCATTCGTGCTGTCTGACGTCCCAATTCTTCATAATTGGTTCCGTAGTTATACAAACCACCAACCGCAACCATTTCTGTTGAACCACCAAATACTGGTACCTTGTGTTTAATAGAAACCTGCTTGACTGTTTCCATGGTTGATGAAATGATATTATCCGTTGGTACAAAAACCATATCCACCTCTGTCATCAAGCTCTCTGCTGCCGCCTTGACGTTGTTACTATCCAAGATTGTTTTTTCAACAACGGTAAATCCTTTTTCTTCCAGAAGTCGCTTAGCTTCATCCTTTTGAACAACCGAATTTGACTCACTCTGAGTATAAAGAATTCCAATTGATTTAGCCTTTGGCAACACTTTCTTTATCAAATTGATTTGGGTTGAAATGGCATCTGATGACTGATCGCTTGTTCCAGTTACATTGCCTCCAGGATGTTCTCTTGACTCAACCAACTTGGCACTGACAGGGTCTGTTACGGCTGAAAAGATAACTGGTGTCGTTTGCGTCGTATTGGCCAAGCTCTGAGCAGAAGGAGTTGCAATTGCTAGAACGACATCACTGGATTCTGCTAGTTGCTGGGAAATAGTTTTTAGATTTCTTTGTTCTCCCTGTGCATTTTGAAAATCAATCTCAATATTTTCCCCCTCGACATAGCCTTGTTTAGCCAGTTCATCCACAAATCCTTCTCTAGTAGCGTCCAAAGACTGGTGGGTAATAAACTGCGAAATACCGATATGAAATACATCTTTTTTCTTATCTGCCTTCAACTGATGCAAACTGATCAGAGAGGTCAAGAGAATCCCTACAACCAAAAGAGGGGCTAGTAATTTTCGAACAACTTTCATAATGAAACTCCTTCTCAGAAAAGATAATACTCAATGAAAATCAAAGAGCAAACTAGGAAACTAGCCGCAGGCTGTACTTGAGTACGGCAAGGCGACGTTGACGTGGTTTGAATTTGATTTTCGAAGAGTATAAAACAAAAAACCGCCTAGATAATACCTAAACGGATGCTTGAAATAATCTAACAAGTTACAACTTAGCTAGCCCATTTAGATATTCATCTATATGGACCACAATCAAAAATCTTAGCCACATAGATACAAACAAATTGCTTGAACTGTTTGCATCCATGGTGACATGTCTACAAACACTATCTAAAGTAGCTAAAGTAAAAGTTTTGATTCATCGTTACAGCTTGTCTTTTAATCATTCTTTTTCTGCTTTCTTTTTTGATGTTTCTTATCTTACTACCTTTTTTTCATCACCTGTCAAGAATATTCTAGATTTTTTTAAAAATTTTTTTCGAAAGGGCTAACTATTAATTTATATAAATATTTTTTTATTCCTTTAGCTCCAACTTTCTTTTTTTAAGTCATTTTATGGTAAAATGAAGAGTAATAATATTTATTAAAGAGGTAAAAATATGATTGAAGCAAGCAAATTGAAAGCTGGTATGACATTTGAAACTGCAGATGGAAAATTAATCCGAGTTTTGGAAGCAAGTCACCACAAACCTGGTAAAGGGAACACTATCATGCGTATGAAATTGCGTGATGTTCGTACTGGTTCTACTTTTGATACAAGCTACCGTCCAGAAGAAAAATTCGAGCAAGCAATTATCGAGACTGTTCCAGCTCAATACTTGTACAAAATGGATGAAACTGCCTACTTCATGAATACTGAAACTTACGACCAATACGAAATTCCAGTCGTAAACGTTGAAAATGAATTGCTTTACATCCTTGAAAACTCTGATGTTAAAATCCAATTCTACGGAACTGAAGTGATCGGTGTAACTGTACCTACTACTGTTGAGTTGACTGTTGCTGAAACACAACCATCTATCAAAGGTGCTACTGTTACAGGTTCTGGTAAACCAGCAACTATGGAAACTGGACTTGTTGTCAACGTTCCAGACTTCATCGAAGCTGGACAAAAATTGATCATCAACACTGCAGAAGGAACTTACGTTTCTCGTGCCTAATCTCTAGAAAGAGGTCATTCTATGGGAATTGAAGAACAATTTGGCGAAATCGTTATCGCTCCACGTGTACTTGAAAAAATTATTGCTATCGCTACTGCTAAGGTAGACGGTGTCCATTCATTTTCAAACAAATCCGTATCTGACACCCTCTCAAAACTTTCACTCGGCCGTGGGGTTTACCTTAAAAACAGTGATGAGGAGCTAACAGCTGACATCTATCTCTACCTTGAGTACGGTGTCAAAGTTCCTAAAGTTGCTGTAGCCATTCAAAAAGCAGTTAAGGATGCAGTTCGTGATATGGCTGATGTAGAGCTTACTGCTATCAACATTCATGTTACAGGAATCGTACCAGATAAAACACCAAAACCTGAGTTGAAAGACTTATTTAATGAGGACTTCCTCAATGACTAGTCCACTATTAGAATCTAGACGTGAACTTCGTAAATGTGCTTTTCAGGCACTTATGAGTCTTGAATTCGGCACTGATACTGAAACAGCTTGCCATTTTGCTTACACACATGATCGTGAAGATGCAGATGTGCAAGTTCCTGCCTTTTTAACAGACTTGGTGTCTGGTGTTCAAACTTACAAAATAGAGTTGGATAAACAAATCAATCAGCATCTCAAGTCTGGTTGGACCGTTGAACGCTTGACCTTGGTCGAAAAGAATTTACTGCGCTTGGGAATCTTTGAAATCACTTCATTTGACACTCCTCAACTAGTCGCTGTAAATGAGGCTATTGAATTAGCAAAGGTCTTTTCAGATCAAAAATCTGCTCGTTTTATCAATGGACTCCTCAGCCAGTTTGTAACAGAAGAAAATGAATAATCTAAAAGGTGTTTGGTCCTTACCAAACACCTTTTGTTTTCGACACTCAGTAAGAATACATAAAAACTAGAACTGATGATCAGCTCTAGTTTTTGTGTATTGCATTGAAGAATTAGTATTTTCTAAATCGTTGGTAGCGATCTTCTAGTAATTGTTCCAAGGATAAGTGAGCTAATCTAGTCAATTCCGTTTGAAGCTCTCCTTTAACCTTTTGAATCAGTTCTTTACTAGAAAGACCTGTTTCAGAAATTACCTTGTCAACAATTTCCATTTCTAGCAGTTCATGTGAGGTGATTTTCATCAATTCTGCAGCTTCCATGGCACGACTACCATCCTTCCATAGAATAGAGGCGAATCCTTCTGGACTGAGAATAGCATAAATAGAGTTTTCCAGCATCCAAACACGGTCTGCGACGGCTAGAGCCAAAGCCCCACCTGAACCCCCTTCACCAATGATAATCGCGATAATAGGAACTTTCAGATCACTCATTTCCATGAGATTGCGGGCAATTGCTTCACCTTGCCCACGTTCTTCAGCCCCCACACCAGGATAGGCACCAGCAGTATTGATAAAGGTGACAACTGGACGGCCAAATTTTTCAGCCTGTTTCATCAAACGTAAGGCTTTACGATAGCCTTCAGGATGAGGTTGGCCAAAATTTCGTTTGAGATTGTCTTGTAAGCTCTTTCCTTTTTGGATACCAACAACTGTTACAGCTTGTTCTCCAAGCCAACCGATACCACCTACAACCGCACCATCATCTCGAAAAGATCTATCGCCATGTAATTCAATAAATTCATCAAAAATGCCTGTTGCAAAATCCAAGGTTGTCAATCGGCTCTGTTCACGCGCTTCTCTGACTATTTTTGCTATATTCATCTAAGACTTCCTCCATGCAATTTGACCAAACTAGCGATTGTATCTGGTAAATCTCTTCTCTTGACGATAGCATCTACAAATCCATGTTCAAGCAGGAATTCTGCCTTTTGGAAATCATCTGGCAAGGTTTCACGAACCGTATTTTCAATAACCCTTCTCCCAGCAAAGCCAACTAAACTCTGTGGTTCTGCCAAAATGATATCACCTTCCATGGCAAAAGAAGCAGTTACTCCACCTGTCGTTGGATCTGTCAAAACGGTCAAGTAAAAAAGGCCCGCATTTGAATGGCGTTTAACAGCTGCAGAAATTTTGGCCATCTGCATAAGACTCATAATACCCTCCTGCATACGAGCTCCACCAGAAGCTGTAAAGAGGACCACAGGTAACTTTTCTAGGGTTGCATATTCAAATAAGCGAGTAATTTTCTCACCTACAACTGTACCCATAGAGGCCATGATAAAGTTAGAATCCATGATTCCCAAGGCTATATTTTGACCTTTAATGGAGGCAATCCCTGTTACAACTGCTTCATCAAGACCTGTCTTTTCACGTATTACCTCTAGTTTCTTTTGATACCCAGGAAACTTTAGGGGATCCTTGCTTTCAATCCCTGTAAACAATTCTTTAAAGCTTCCTGTATCGATTGTCAAATCAAGACGTTCTTGAGCAGAAATACGAAATGTATAACTACACTGCGGACAAATACGATCACTTCCCAAATCTTTTTGATAGATGGTGTGTTTACAACCCGGACATTTGGAAAATAGTTCATCTGGAACCTCTGGTTTAGCTTGAGGTTTTTCCCTCACCGAACGATTGGGGTTGATTCGAATATACTTATCTTTTTTACTAAATAGAGCCATTGATTCCCCTTTTTGGTTTAAACTCTTGAAATCTTATTATTGTTTTTCTTGGTATTTTGGCAAGAATGTTTCCATCAAGAAGGATGTATCGTAATCTCCAGCAATAACATTGCGATCTGAAATTAAATCAAGCTGGAAATCCGCATTGGTCTGCACTCCCTCAATCTCTAATTCATAAAGGGCCCGTTGCATTTTCATCAAGGCATCGAAACGATTTTCCCCATGAACAATGACTTTGGCTATCATACTATCATAGAAGGGAGGAATGGTGTAGCCTGGATAAACTGCAGAATCTACACGTAAACCAACACCTCCACTTGGTAAATAGAGATTGGTAATCTTACCTGGACTTGGAGCAAAATTGAAGGCAGGGTTTTCTGCATTGATACGACATTCAATAGCATGACCTCGTAAAACAATATCTTCTTGCTTAACAGACAGAGGTTGACCTGCCGCAATGCGAATTTGTTCCTTAACGATATCCACACCCGATACAAACTCTGTTACGGGATGTTCTACCTGGACACGGGTGTTCATTTCCATAAAATAAAATTGTCCACTTGCTTCGTCAAGAAGAAACTCAATAGTCCCTGCATTTTCATAGCCTACAGACTCTGCAGCGCGAACAGCAGCCGCCCCAATTTCATGGCGAAGGGTCTTTCCAATTGCAATAGATGGACTCTCTTCTAATACCTTTTGATTATTTCTCTGAAGAGAACAATCCCGTTCTCCCAAGTGAATCACATGTCCATGCTCATCTCCTAGGATTTGAACCTCGATGTGACGAGCTGGATAGATAACCCGTTCTATATACATGGCACCATTGCCATAATTGGCCTTGGCTTCACTTGAAGCAGTTTCAAAGGCGGAAACGAGATCTTCTGGTTTTTCAACCTTACGAATCCCTTTACCACCTCCACCTGCTGAAGCCTTGAGCATAACAGGATAGCCAATTTTTTCAGCAACAATCAAAGCTTCTTCAGAATTATGTACTTCTCCATCTGAACCTGGAATGACAGGAACACCTGCTTTGATCATCTGAGCACGTGCATTAATCTTGTCTCCCATCATATCCATGACATGACCAGATGGGCCAATAAACTTGATTCCTACCTCTTCACACATAGTAGCAAATTTGGAATTTTCACTGAGAAATCCAAAACCTGGGTGAATGGCTTCTGCCTCAGTCAAAACTGCAGCTGATAGAACCGCATTTATATTGAGATAAGACTCTGTTGCCTTACCAGGGCCGATACAAACTGCTTCATCTGCCAAAAGCGTATGAAGGGCTTCCTTATCAGCAGTTGAATAAACCGCCACCGTCGCAATCCCCAATTCACGCGCCGCACGGATAATTCGAACCGCAATTTCACCACGATTGGCAATTAAAATTTTTCGAAACATGGAGAACCTCCTTAGCTCCCGATTGCAAAGGTTAAGGTGCCACTTGCTGCAAGCTTGCCATCCACTTCAGCCTTTGCTTCAACCACGGCAATGCTACCGCGACGTTTGACAAAGGTGGCCGTCATAACTAATTGATCGCCTGGTACAACTTGCTTCTTGAACTTAACCTTATCCATACCAGCGTAAAAGACCAGTTTTCCTTTATTTTCAGGTTTTGACAACTCCAAGACACCAGCTGTTTGCGCCAATGCTTCCATGATGAGAACCCCTGGCATAACAGGATATTGAGGAAAATGACCATTGAAAAAAGGCTCATTGATGGTCACATTTTTGATGGCGACAATGGTATCTTCGCTCACTTCCAACACACGATCCACTAAGAGCATAGGGTAACGGTGGGGTAGAGCCTCTTTGATTCCTTGAATATCAATCATTTGATACGTACCAATCCTTTACCAAACTCTACCATTTCTTCGTTAGAAACGAGAATTTCTGTTACCACACCATCCTTAGGAGCTGGGATTTCATTCATGACTTTCATGGCTTCAATAATAACCAAAGTTTGGCCTTTCTTGACACTATCTCCAACTGTAACAAAAGCTGGTTTATCAGGTCCTGCAGCTAGGTAAGCCACCCCAACAAGTGGACTTTCCAGAATATCCCCCTCAGGAGCTACACTTGTTTCAGCTGGCGTCGAAATTTCTTCCACTGCAGTTTCTGCTGGAACAGATACAGGAGCTACTGGACTTGGTGTTGCTAGAACGGGTGCTGGAGCGACTTGAGGTGCAACTTCAGATACAAGTCTAGCTTCATTCTTGCTAAACTGCAACTCCTCCGTCCCATTTATAAGAAAATTCTCTCAAACTTGACTGGTTAAATTGGGCCATCAAGTCCTTAATATCGTTTAAATTCATAATTATTTACTCTCCCAACGTTTGAAGGCAAGAACAGCATTATGTCCACCAAATCCAAAAGTATTTGAAATAGCATAAGGAATTTCTTGCTCCAAGCCTTGTCCATAAACGACATTGGCTTCAATATAGTCTGATACTTCTCTTGTTCCTGCGGTCATCGGTACGAAGTTATGGCGCATAGCCTCAATCGTGGCAATAGCTTCCACTGCTCCTGCTGCACCAAGTAAATGACCTGTAAAGGACTTGGTTGAGGAGATAGGAACTTCCTTGCCAAGAACTGCAACAACTGCTCCACTTTCTCCCTTTTCATTAGCAGGAGTTGATGTCCCGTGGGCATTGACATAAGCCACTTGTTCTGGAGAAATTTCAGCTTCTTCCAAGGCTAGTTTAATAGCTTTGATAGCTCCTTGACCTTCTGGATGTGGAGAAGTCATATGATAGGCATCACAAGTATTTCCATAACCCACCACTTCAGCCAAGATAGTAGCTCCACGTTTTTCTGCATGTTCAAGACTTTCAAGAACCAACATTCCTGAACCTTCTCCCATGACAAAACCATTGCGGTCCTTGTCAAATGGAATTGAAGCACGACTTGGATCCTCTGTAGTTGAAAGGGCTGTTAAGGCTTGGAAACCAGCAATCGCAAAAGGTGTGATAGAAGCTTCTGAACCTCCAACCAACATCACATCTTGGAAACCAAACTTGATGGAGCGGAAAGCATCGCCAATCGCATCATTTGATGAAGCACAGGCAGTATTGATTGATTTACAAATACCATTTGCTCCAAAACGCATAGCAACATTACCGGAAGCCATATTTGGAAGGGATTTTGGAAGAGTTAATGGCTTCAAGCGTTTTGGACCTTTTTTTCATGAAGGCGAAGAATTTGATCTTCAATTTCCTTTATACCCCCAATTCCTGAAGCAACAATAACACCAAAACGATCCTTGTCAAGAGCTTCTACATCAAGATTGGCATAGTTTACCGCTTCTTGGGCTGCATACAAGGCATATAAAGAATAGTTATCAAAACGATTTGTATCTTTTTTTACAAAGTATTTATCAAAAGGAAAATCTTGAATCTCTGCAGCAATGTGCACATCAAAGTCACTATGATCAAATTTAGTAATTTCACCGATTCCAATTTTCCCAGTTGACAAACTATTCCAAAACTCTTCTGGAGTATTCCCAATTGGAGATGTCACTCCATATCCAGTTACAACTACACGATTTAGTTTCATCTTTTTCACCTCTAGCTTTCGCTACATACTTAAGCCACCATCAATGGCAACCACTTGGCCAGTTAGATAATCCTGACCTGCTAAAAAAACTGTTAAATCTGCAACTTGCTCTGCTTCTCCAAATTCTTTCATTGGAATTTGTGCTAGCATAGCATCTTTTACCTTATCTGATAAAATAGCTGTCATATCCGACTTAATCATCCCAGGTGCAATCGCATTCACTCTGACATTTCGATTAGCAACCTCTCGCGCCACAGACTTAGTAAAACCAATCAAACCTGCCTTGAAGCAGCGTAGTTTGCTTGACCAACATTACCCATCAAACCAACAACACTAGACATATTGATAATTGCTCCTTCTCTGGCTTTCACCATTTGCTTCAAGACAGCTTGAGTCATATTAAAGGTCCCAGTCAAGTTAACCTTGAGCACTTTTTCAAAATCCGCTTCTGTCATCTTTAGCATAAGGGTATCTTTGGTAATCCCTGCATTATTTACTAAGACATCTACTGAACCCAATTCTGCAATTGCTTGTTCGACCATGCCTTTTGCTTCTGCAAAATCTGACACATCGCCAGAGATGGGAATCACCTTAACCCCATAATCTCTAAACTCTGCTAACAAGTCCTCTGAGATTTCCCCACGGCTGTTTAAGACAATGTTTGCTCCTGCTTGAGCAAACTTGTGAGCGATGGCAAGACCAATTCCACGACTCGAACCTGTAATAAAGATATTTTTATTTTTTAGTTGCATTCTTTTCTCCTGTTTCCTCTTGTATTTGTGGGAGAAGGGATTACTTGTTTTCTAGTAAGACTTCTAAACTCGCCTGATCTTCAACATTGGCTAGTTTAGCTGTCTTATCAATTTTTTTTGACAAAGCCTGACAAGACTTTCCCCGGTCCAATTTCGATAAAGTTGGTTACGTCTGCTTCTTGCATAACTGCAATACTTTCATAAAAACGAACTGGCTCCTTGACCTGACGCGTCAAGAGTTGAGCGATATCTTCTTTTTTCATGACACTTGCTTCCGTGTTGCCGACTAGGGGACAAGTGAAATCTGAGAAACTTACTTGAGCTAGAGTTTCAGCTAGTTTCTGGCTAGCAGGCTCAAGGAGAGCGGTATGAAAAGGTCCTGAAACCTTGAGAGGAATCAAGCGTTTGGCACCTGCTTCTTGCAAGAGTTCAACAGCTCGATCAACTGCAACCACTTCTCCACCAATCACGATTTGTGCAGGTGTATTATAGTTGGCTGGAGTAACCACTCCAAGTTCAGAAGCTTTTTGACAGGCTTCTTCAATGACCTCTACTGGCGTATTGAGAACTGCTACCATCTTGCCAGAGCCAGCAGGAGCCGCTTCTTCCATATAGGCACCACGCTTAGCAACCAGGGCAACCGCATCTTCAAAATCCAAGGCACTGCTGGCCACCAAGGCAGAGTATTCCCCAAGGGATAAACCAGCAACCATATCAGGCTGATAGCCCTTTTCTTGCAATAAACGATAGATAGCAACTGAAGTCGCTAAAATGGCTGGTTGCGTATAGCGAGTCTGATTAAGTTTTTCTTCTTCCGTATCAATGAGATGACGCAAATCATAACCAAGAACCCGACTAGCTTGATCAATCGTTTCTTTGACAATCGGATACTGATCATAGAGATCCCGTCCCATACCTAGATACTGGGCACCTTGGCCAGCAAATAAAAAGGCTGTTTTAGTCATTTCTTACAACTCCTGCCCAACGAGAGGCTTCTTCTTGAATTTTCTTAGCTGCTCCGTAATACAAATCTTTTAGGATTTCTTCAACGGTTTCTTCTTTGGAAACAAGCCCTGCAATTTGACCTGCCATAACAGATCCACCATCCACATCTCCGTGAACAACCGCTTTGGCTAGAGCACCTGCTCCCATTTGTTCAAAAATTTCCAAATCTGGATTTTCTTGTTTAAAGGCATCTTTTTCAGCCTGTTCAAAATCACGAGTCAACTGATTTTTAATCGCACGAACAGCATGACCAAAGTGTTGAGCTGAAATCGTAGTATCAATATCTCTAGCTTTTAAAATCTTCGCCTTGTAATTTGGATGGGCATTAGACTCTTTTGCAACGACAAAACGAGTTCCAACCTGAACTGCCTCTGCACCTAGCATAAAGCCAGCTGCAGCACCTTCACCATCCGCAATCCCTCCTGCAGCAATAACAGGAATAGATACAGCAGCAGCAACCTGGCGCACCAAGGTCATGGTTGTTAATTTCCCAATATGTCCCCCAGCTTCCATTCCTTCTGCAATAACAGCATCCGCACCGATTTTTTCCATGCGTTTAGCTAGAGCAACACTTGGTACAACAGGAATAACTGTAATACCCGCAGCATGGAAACGTTCCATGTATTTGCTTGGATTTCCTGCGCCTGTTGTCACTACCTTAACACCTTCCTCTATAACGAGGTCTACAATATCTTCCACAAAGGGAGACAAGAGCATGATGTTGACACCAAAGGGTTTATCAGTCAATGATTTGATTTTATCAATATTTGCCTTGACAACTTCTTTAGGGGCATTCCCTCCACCGATAATCCCTAGTCCTCCAGCCTTGGAAACAGCCCCTGCCAAATCACCATCAGCAACCCAGGCCATCCCTCCTTGGAAAATAGGATAATCAATGTTCAATAATTCTGTAATACGCGTTTTCATAGTGCCTCCATCATTTCTTGCTTACGTAATAGTTCGATACTGTCATAATTTGAAAATCAAACTATTGCCTAAACAAGAGGGAGCGGGTTTCCCCTACTCCTTCTATCTTATATTCTTATTTTGTTTGCTCTTCAACGTAGGCAACCAAGTCACCAACTGTTTTCAAGTCATCTTCTGCTTCGATTTGGATATCAAAAGCATCTTCAATTTCTGAGATTACTTGGAACAAGTCCAATGAATCTGCATCTAAATCATCAAAAGTTGATTCAAGTGTTACTTCTGATGCGTCTTTTCCAAGTTCTTCAACAATAATTTCTTGTACTTTTTCAAATACTGCCATAATAGGACTCCTTTAAAATAAATAGTTTTTATAACAATGTGTTCACCACATGATTACCTAAATTGTAAGAATGAGCGTGCCCCAAGTCAAGCCTCCACCGAAGCCTGATAGCAGAATAGTCTGACTACCATCTAAACGGATAAAACCTTGTTCTACACACTCTGAGAGTAAAATCGGGATACTTGCTGCACTGGTGTTGCCATATTCCATCATATTGGCTGGAAGTTTGTCTCGGTCAACACCGATTTTTCTAGCCATTTTATCCAAAATACGGTCATTAGCCTGATGAAGTAGCAGATAATCCAAGTCTGTCGCCTCTATAGGAGATTCATCAATAGTCTGTTTGATAGACTCAGCTACATCTCGAATAGCAAAATCAAAGACTGCACGTCCATCCATCTTCAAAAATGAATCTGCATTTTCTTGATCTGAAAATGGAGAATGTAGACCGGAATACCCATATGTCAGACATTCACTACGACTCCCATCACTATTGAGACTCTCAGCCAAGAAATGCTCTTTCTCGCTAGCTTCTAGCAAGACACCACCAGAACCATCTCCAAACAAAACAGCTGTAGATCGATCTGACCAATCGACTGCTTTAGAGAGGGTTTCACTACCAATCACCAAGCCTTTTTGAAAGCGACCAGAAGAGATAAATTTTTCAGCAGTTGACAAGGCAAATACAAATCCACTACAAGCAGCTGTAAGATCAAAAGCAAAAGCTTTTTTTGCACCAATATTAGCTTGGACACGAGCAGCTGTAGAGGGCATCATCGAATCCGGAGTAATGGTAGCTAAGATGATAAAATCTAACTCCTCTCCTGTGACCCCAGCTTTTGCCATCAGTTTCTTAGCAACCTCTGTCGCTAAATCACTAGTAGATTCTTTCCTTGAAATATGCCTCTGTCTAATCCCTGTTCGACTTGAAATCCACTCATCATTAGTATCCATCATTTGAGCTAAGTCATCATTTGTAACCACTTGCTCTGGTACATAATGAGCCACTTGGCTTATTTTCGCAAAAGCCATTATCTCAAATCCTCCAAAAATTGATAAAGATTGGTCAAGCCCTTACTCATAACTTCCATCTCCTCAGGGCACATACCGTCGATGATTTTTTCAACCATAGCCTTGTGGAAACGTTTATGGAGCCTATGCACTAAGCGACCCTTCTTTGTCAAATGCAGATAAACAACACGACGATCCGAATCGGAACGAATACGCTCAATATAACCCTTTCTTTCTAGGTTATTCAAGCTTGTCGTAACTGTACCTAGGGTTACCATCAATTCTTTTGAAACTTTACTTGGTGTTACCTCTGGAAACTTTCCTATCACATCAATCGTATGCATTTCTTTGATGGAGATATCCTTGAAACGACTACCTCTCAAGCTAACTTCCTCGATAACAAGGACATTGTTAAAAATAGATGTTAAATATTCATTAATTCGTTGGTAGTCCAATCTTCTCCCCCCTTATCCAAAAAAACTTTTATTATCAAAACATTTGACTTTAGAATTATATCAAACTACAAAGAATACTGCAAGTATTTTTTTCATTTTCCACTAAATTTAGGTCGTCTTCTTTCCGAATGTGCTCGAACTCCTTCTTTAAAATCCTCTGTCTGGGCAAGAGATGCTTGAAGATTTAGTTCTAGCTCAGCATAACCTCCCCAATCTTTTAAATTGGCTCTCCCAAACCAACTTCTTGATTGCTGTATAAGAATTAGCTGATCCACGTCTTAATTTTTTAAGAAGCTGTTCTCTCGTCTTTTCTAATTTATCAGCTTCACAGACCCGATAAACAAGGCCCCACTCCAAAGCTTTTTCTGCAGTTAAAGCCTCTCCTGTCATAGCTAGTTGGGCAGCACGTGTCACACCAATACTTCGGCTCAAGAGATAAATTCCCCCTGCATCTGGAGCCAACCCTACTCCGACAAAGGCTTGAATGAATTTGGCTTTATCTGTAGCCAAACAGAAGTCCGCTGCAACTGCCATATTTGCTGCAGCGCCAGCAACTGCTCCATCTACCTCCATCAAAACAGGTTTTGCAATTTGCTTGATTTTATAAGAAATAGTATTGACCAATTCTGCGATTTTTCGTCAATGATGGAATATCATCCTCATCTACTGCTCGCTTCATCTCTACTAAATCTCCCCCAACTGAGAAGACTTTCCCTTTGGCATTAATTAAGATGAAATGTACAGCTGGATTCTCTTCCGCCAGGATTAAGGCTTCTAATATTTCCTCACACATGGGAATATGGAAACCATTAGCGACATCAGGACGGTTTAAAGTAATAATTGCCAAATCCTCTTCAAGCTGATAAATAATGTGTTCCATCTGGACTCCTTTTTTTATTTTTTTATAAGCAAGTTAAATTATTTTATTATCAAAGTATATCTTTTTTTACTCTAAAAAAGCAAGAATAAGAATGTAACAACTGTCTCAGCCGATTTTAGATTCCTTATCTTTCCCTGTAAAATAGCTTATTTTCTTCATTTGAAAAAAGGCTTTCTTTCTGCTATAATCGTATAAAATACTTACTTTAGGAGTTCTTATGAAAGTTGTTAAATTTGGAGGTAGCTCCCTTGCCTCTGCTAGTCAATTAGAAAAAGTTTTGAACATCGTAAAAAAGTGATAAGGAACGTCGTTTTTGTAGTCGTTTCTGCGCCTGGTAAACGCAATGCTGAAGATACTAAGGTTACGGATGCCTTGATTAAATACTACCGCGACTATGTTGCTGGTAACGATATTAGCAAGAGCCAAAGCTGGATTATCGACCGCTATGCTGTTATGGTTAGTGAATTGGGATTAAAACCAGCTGTTCTAGAGAAAATTTCAAAAAGTATTCGTGCCTTGGCAACTCTTCCTATCGAAGAAAACGAATTTCTCTACGATACTTTCCTAGCAGCGGGTGAAAACAACAATGCCAAATTGATTGCTGCCTATTTTAACCAAAACGGTATCGATGCACGCTATGTTCACCCTAGAGAAGCTGGGATTGTGGTAACAAGTGAGCCGGGCCACGCTCGCATCGTTCCATCAAGTTATGACAAGATTGAAGAATTGACAAATACAAATGAAGTCCTCGTCATTCCTGGTTTCTTTGGAGTTACCAAGGAAAATCAAATCTGTACCTTCTCACGTGGAGGATCAGACATTACAGGTTCTATCATTGCTGCAGGTGTTAAGGCAGACCTCTATGAAAACTTTACAGACGTTGATGGTATCTTTGCAGCCCACCCTGGTATTATCCACCAACCACACTCGATTCCTGAGTTAACCTACCGTGAAATGCGTGAGTTGGCCTATGCAGGATTCTCAGTTCTTCATGATGAAGCCCTTCTTCCCGCCTACCGTGGAAAAATTCCTCTAGTTATCAAGAATACCAACAATCCTGACCATCCAGGTACTCGTATCGTTCTAAAACACAGTAGTGATGAATTTCCAGTTGTGGGAATTGCCGGTGACTCTGACTTTGTCAGCATCAACATGTCGAAATACCTCATGAACCGCGAGGTTGGATTTGGTCGCAAGGTTCTGCAAATCCTTGAAGACCTCAACATCGGTTGGGAACATATGCCAACTGGTATCGACGATCTTTCAATCATTCTCCGTTCTCGCGAACTAACTCCTATCAAGGAAGAAGAAATCCTTCGTCAGTTGGTTCAAAAAGCTGAAGTAGACCATGCAGAAATCGAACACGACCTTTCAATCATTATGATTGTTGGAGAAAAAATGAAGAGTCATATCGGAGTAACTGCTACTGCGACACGCGCTCTATCTGAAAACAAGATCAACATCCAGATGATGTCTCAAGGTTCTAGTGAAGTTTCTATCATGTTTGTTGTCAATAAAGATCAAGAAAAAGCAGCTATCAAGGCTCTCTACAATGCCTTTTTCGGTGAAAGTAAGGAAGACTAATCATGGCCCAATCTCTTAACAAACAGTGCTACTCAATACAACAGGCACGTCCTACCTCTCTATAGCTGGAAAAGTTGGGAAATTCCTGGTCGGAGATCAGGCTCTGGAATTTTACCCAGATGTCAATGTGGAACAATTTATCCAGATTCCTTGGAACCATATCAACCAGATTGGAGCCAATGTCACTGGTCGTAAAATCAGTCGCCACTTCGAAGTCTTCACAGATCGAGGAAAATTCCTCTTTGCATCAAAAGACTCAGGGGCTATTCTTAAAATTGCTCGCGAAAAACTGGGCAATGACAAGGTCGTCAAACTTCCTACCCTGATTCAGACCATTGGTCAAAAATTTAAAAATCTATTTGCAAAAAAGTAGAAACTTTAGTATAATCATAGCAACGGATAAGTAAGTTATCTTCTTCTTTCAGAAAGTCTGCGGGTGCTGCGAGCAGATAGGAGGGATAGGTGAAATTCTACCGTTGGTAACAATTACATACACAATCAAGTGCACACCTGTGAAGTTGGATGGAACCGTGGCCCTGCCACTCCAACGCTTTGTCAGGTGTGTTTTTTCATAAAGGAGATCTTATGTTAGATATCAAACGTATTCGTACAAACTTTGATGCTGTCGCAGAAAAATTGGCTACACGTGGTGTAGATGCTGCTATCTTGAATGAAATGAAAGAAATCGATGCTAAACGTCGTGACATTTTGGTAAAAGTTGAAACTCTCAAAGCAGAACGTAACACAGTTTCTGCTGAGATTGCCCAAGCAAAACGCAACAAAGAAAATGCAGATGACAAGATTGCTGCTATGCAAACTCTATCCGCTGAGGTCAAGGCTTTGGATGCTGAATTGGCAGAAATCGATACTAAATTGACAGAATTTACCACTACTCTTCCAAACATCCCAGCTGACAGCGTTCCTGTTGGGGTTGACGAAGACGACAATGTGGAAGTTCGCCGTTGGGGTACTCCACGCGAGTTTGACTTCGAGCCAAAGGCTCACTGGGATCTTGGTGAAGACCTTGGTATCCTCGACTGGGAACGTGGTGGTAAGGTAACAGGGGCTCGCTTCCTCTTCTATAAAGGGCTCGGGGCTCGTTTGGAACGTGCTATCTACAACTTTATGTTGGATGAGCATGGCAAAGAAGGCTATACTGAAGTTATCACACCTTACATGGTTAACCACGATTCTATGTTTGGTACTGGTCAATATCCAAATTCAAGGAAGATACTTTTGAATTGAGCGACAGCAATTATGTCCTTATTCCTACAGCTGAAGTTCCTCTGACAAACTACTACCGTGATGAAATCCTTGACGGTAAAGACCTGCCAATCTACTTCACTGCTATGAGCCCATCATTCCGTTCTGAGGCTGGTTCAGCTGGTCGTGACACTCGTGGCTTGATCCGTTTGCACCAATTCCACAAGGTTGAAATGGTTAAATTTGCCAAACCAGAAGAATCTTACGAAGAATTGGAAAAAATGACAGCCAACGCTGAAAACATTCTTCAAAAACTCAACCTTCCATACCGTGTCGTTGCTCTCTCTACTGGAGATATGGGCTTCTCAGCTGCCAAAACTTACGACTTGGAAGTTTGGATTCCAGCGCAAAACAATTACCGTGAAATCTCAAGCTGTTCAAATACAGAAGATTTCCAAGCCCGTCGTGCCCAAATCCGTTACCGTGATGAAGCTGATGGTAAGGTGAAACTCCTTCATACCTTGAACGGTTCTGGACTTGCAGTCGGACGTACAGTAGCTGCAATTCTTGAAAACTATCAAAATGAAGATGGTTCTGTGACCATCCCAGAAGCTCTTCGTCCTTACATGGGTGGAGCTGAAGTTATCAAACCATAAAAAATAAGGTTTAGCTATTTCTAGCTAGACCTTTTTTCGTAACCAAATCAGATAAGCACCTAATACGAAGAGTAAAATAATTAAGCAAATAGCTGTTTCAGCCAGTACCAAATAATCCAAAAATGGAACTTTCAAGATTCCCTGAGCCATCTTAAGCGAAGTAGCTGTGATAATGGTTGGGAAGGTAAGGGCTGAGAAGGCTGGTTGAAAGCCTTGTTTTAAAATATTGGGTAGGCGAGTCAAAACAAAGAAAAAGAAGGATTGGGAAGATAAAATCATAACGATTAAGAGCCAAGTCGGTAGGCTAGCTCCTCCAACCCGAACCAGGGAAGCCAAGAGTAGAGAGAAGGGAGCACAGTAAATCCCTTCTTGTCCAAGCATGGCTAGTGGGAGTGGATGTTTCTTTAAATCACTATAAATAAGCGGGTAAAGATAGAAGGTCAAGAGAAAACCAAAACCCAAGGTGGCATAGGCAATTTCGATGATGCCTACAAGTGGATAGGTCAAGGCTGCCACTGCTATCCCCACATAAAGTACCGTCCAGCTTGGAGTTGCATGAACCCTCCGACCCGGACAAGCAAATTTGATGGTAAAACCAGCAATCAGGGCCACATCCAAGAGAAATGAAAACCACCAGAGCCCCTGCGCTACCAAAGGAAGATGAGGGAAGACGCGAAAGACATAAGTCGATAAAATCATCCCAGCCATGGGAAAAGTGGCCATCCCTGATAAAAGAGGGGGCTTGGTCAATTCTTGCTTAGTTTCTGACCAATGAAAGAGATGAAGAAGCAGAAAGTAAATCCACAAAACCAAACCTGTCAAACTCAACAGATGGGACAGAACTGGCAACGTATCTAAAATAAGATTTCCAGCTCCAGCCAAACCAAGTAAACAGCCCGAAAATACTAAGGGGAGTTTTTTCATCACAACCTCCAATAATCATGTTAACTTCAGTATATCATAAAAGCGCTTAAATGAGGACTTAATACTCTTCGAAAATCTCTTCAAACCACGTCAGCTTCCATCTGCAACCTCAAAACACTGTTTTGAGCAACCTGCGGCTAGCTTCCTCGTTTGCTCTTTGACTTTCATTTAGTATTAAAAAAAACGAAGTCCGTTGATTTCAGACTTCATTTTTTTACTCCGATAAGGATTAAGCATAAGGTTGCAATTCTGGGTTAATTGGGGTATTGGCTAGGTTGTTGGCATAGTTACAGAGGCTTGCTAGGCTGACACCAAGAACCACATCCAAAGCATTTTGTTGAGTGTAGCCAGCTTCTAGAAACTCAGACAAGGCTTCATCTCCTACACGACCCTTGGTATTGATAACTGCCAAAGTAAACTTAGCTAAGGTGTCCAATTTAGGATCTGTTTCAATTGGAGTACGATTACGAAGAGCTTGAAGAAGGTCATCGTTCATCTGGATCTGTTTAATTGAAAAGGCTGTGTGGCCTGCGACGCAGAAGGCACAACCATTGGTCACAGCAGCCGTGATTTGCACTACTTCACGCTCCACTGGTGTCAGGCTGTTGCGACGATTGATGGCTCCGACAGTACGGTAAGCCTCTAAAGCAGTCGGTGCATTAGCCAAGAGACCGATTAGGTTAGGAATATAGCCATTGTTATCTTTTTCTACTGTTTCAAGAACTTCTTTCACTTCTGCTGGTGCTGATTCTACTGTATGGATGGTAAATGTTGTCATCATAAAACCTCTTTTCATGTTGTTGAAACCTAGTCTATCACAGATTCTATACCGTGTATAATATATATTTTAAATTGCACTGATAGAATTTTTTTATGAAAGCAAAAAATCACACGCGATGTGTGATTCCATTATTTATTAAAATACTTTTTAGTCTCAGCAATAACAACTGGTGATAAAACTAAGAGAGCAATCAAGTTTGGCAGAGCCATCAAGGCATTAACAATATCTGCGATAATCCAAACCATATCCAACTCGATAAATCCTCCCAACAAGACCATGAACACAAAGACCACACGGTAAATCCAGATAAAACGAACCCCAAAGAGGAACTCGAAACAGCGTTCTCCATAGTAGTTCCAACCTAGAATTGTTGTAAAGGCAAAAAGCACAAGGAAGATGGTCAAGAGGGCAGGCCCAAAGTGTGAAAATACTGTTGAGAAGGCTGACTGAGTCAAAGCCACTCCATTCAAGTCACTATTCCATACTCCAGTTACCAAGATAGTCAAACCAGTTAGAGTACAAATGATGAGGGTATCAATAAAGGTTCCTGTCATGGAAATCAAACCTTGCTCTACTGGTTCATTTGTCTTAGCTGCAGCAGCTGCAATGGGAGCAGAACCAAGACCAGATTCGTTTGAGAACACACCACGCGCCACACCATTTTGGATAGCCATTCGAATGCTAGCTCCAGCAAAACCGCCCACCGCAGCAACCGGACTAAAAGCTGATGTCAAAATTAAAGCGATTGTAGCAGGGAGTTTTCCAATATTGAAGAAAATAACTGTAAGTGTTCCTAAAATATAGATGATGGCCATAAAAGGAACAACAGTAGTTGAAACCTTTGAAATAGACTTGAGTCCGCCAAAAACGGCAATCGCTACTAAGACAGACAAAACGAGAGCCGTGATTGCTGGCGAAATAGTCGTCGTATTTTGGATAGATTCTGTAATCGAGTTCACTTGGGTGAAGGTTCCGATTCCTAACAAAGCTACTAAGACACCTGTCAGGGCAAAGAAAATAGCAAGTGGTCGCCACTTTTCTCCCATACCCAAAAGTATATAGTGCATGGGACCTCCTGCAACAGCACCGTTATCGTCTTTAGTCCTGTATTTAATAGCTAATAAACCTTCCGCATACTTGGTTGCCATTCCAAAGAAAGCCGCCATCCACATCCAAAAAAGAGCTCCTGGTCCACCGACCTTGATAGCTGTCGCCACCCCGATAATATTTCCCGTACCAACCGTCGCTGCCAGGGCTGTACACAAGGCCGCAAAACTGGATACATCCCCATGCCCCTTATCTTTGATAAAAATAAGCTGAAAGGCCTTAGAGAGACGCAAAACCTGCAAAAGTCCTAAACGGGCAGTTAGGTAAATCCCTGTTCCGACCAATAAAATCAAGAGGGGTGGACCCCAAGCAAAAGCATCAATTGATTTAAGCAATTCTAACATTCTATTCTCCTATCTTTTCAACCCCAAAAGAAAGAGCACATGCAAGATACATGTACTCTGGAATGCTTAGATATATGCTAAAAAGCCGTCTATCCTAGCTCTGTCCTTTTACCTGAGAGTTTGAGCAGTTGCCTGCCTTGCCCCTTCGGTGCCTTTACGGTCTCTCCAGAGTTCCGTCCATTTACAGTCATGGAAAATCATACGATTATCCACTTCTAATAAACTTCATTCGGTGTTGGTATTTAATTGATTCTTATTTTACAAAAAATGTTCGATTTTGTCAATGTATTTTGAAAAACTTATTTTACTTTGTAGTAGAAACTTTCAGCATTTCCATGTGCATGAGGTGCTTGATGAATGATCATACGATCTTTACTGGTATCAGACGCATCTTTCACATAATTTGGTTCAGTTACTGTTGGAATCATAACACCTGCAGGAATCATATCCAGTTGAGCCCTAATAGTTGAAGCTTTATAACTTGTAATTATATATTCATCCCTAAAAACAGCATCATTTATATCTACATAAAATTCTGCTGGCTCTATTAATCCATTTTTACTAAAGACTAGATCTTGTCCACCATTTCCTCTACTCCATCTTCCCTCAATACTAGAAAAATCTCCATTTTTTATGGCATTAATATCCATTTTACCTGAAGCAGTTTTGCTAGTTGAAGATGCTGATTCCGCAAATTTTTCTGTTACAGATTTCCAAGCCAGACTGGATAGATTCATTCGAGCACCAGGACTGACTTCATCCTCTGTCTTAGCTTCTTTAACCTTCTCTAGTTTGTCCCCACTACTATTCAACTTCCAAATGGTATGAATGATTTGTGGGTCTCCTGCGAACGGATTCCACTGGGTATAAAGGTTTCCATCTTCTAGGAGATAGGCCTTAAAACGCATTCCAAGCATCTGCATTTTATTTTCAGCATTGGTGAGGCGAATAACCTTCTGATCTTTAAGTGTAAAAATATCTAAAACCTCACTACCATTTTTCGAAGATACAATCAACTCATCAATGCCGTTTTTATCCATATCAAGCATTGCATAGGTAAATGCTTGACTGCGTTCTGCCATTCCTGCATAAACATTAGCAGTTAGATTGATGTTATCCTTTAAAGGTCACAATAGTTGCACCACTACCTCCCGCATTTTGTGAAGCATAGCCAAAACTCTTGACATGTTTGTTTCTTTGTAGGTATTTAGTAACTCCTTCACGGATGACACCTGTTCCGATACCATGGATGATATCAACCTGAGCCATATTATTAAGCAGGGCTTGGTCGATAAAGCATCTAACTCAGTCATGGCCTCTTCATAGCGTTTTCCACGGAGATCCAGTCTTGCTTGTGGTCCCCGACCAGATGCACGTTTGACAACATTGACTTGTTTCTTCTTGACTGGCTTTTCTTGTTGAGTCTGAACTAGGTCAAATTCTTTTTCTTCCAAGGTCATTTTAATCAGACCGACTTGAGCTTCCCAACGACCGTCCTTGAGTTGACTGGTCAAGGTACCTCGCTGACCATAACTAAGCACAATGATATCATCTCCAACCTTGGGTGTCCGTTTTTTCTTGGCCTTTTGAAGGACCTTGTTTTTAGACAAGTCCACTTTTTCAGGAGCCAATTTTTTCAGCTTGGCCTTGGCTTCAATGATTTCGTGGGGCTTGAGTTGCGATTTACTGTGGAGATTTTTCAGAATCTGATCACTTTCACTTAGAGCTAAATCTACAATTTCAGCAGCCTGCTCACGCGCTTTATTGAGCTCAGTTTCCTTTTCACGATTAAGCTCGTTATAGAGTTTTTTGAGAGCACGGTTCATCTTGAGGTTTTCTTGTTCCACCTCACGGATATTGTCCAAGCGTTTGCGACTTTCCAAGGTCTGCTCTTCTAATTGCTCAATGATCCGGTTAACATCATTGTCCTGATTTACTTGTTGACTAGCATCTCCTACAATAACCTCAGACAAGCCCAAACGTTTGGCAATCTCAAAGGCATTACTTCGACCAGGAACACCCTGCATAAAGCGATAAGTTGGACGAAGCGATGCAGTGTCAAACTCCATACTAGCATTCTGAACAAAAGCTGTCTCAATACCATAAGCCTTGAGCTCCGGATAGTGGGTTGTTGCCATAGTTTTAACCTGACGAAGTCGAAGATCTTCTAAAATGGCCATGGCAAGAGCCGCTCCCTCTTGCGGATCAGTTCCCGCCCCCAACTCGTCTAAAAGTAAGAGTGAGTTTTGATTAACCTGTCCAAGAATCTGGACAATGTTAGTCATATGACTCGAGAAGGTGGATAAGCTCTGCTCAATAGATTGTTCATCCCCAATATCAGCAAAGATTTGGTCAAAAACACCAACACGACTCCCTTTATCCGCTAAAATCGGTAAACCTGATTGAGCCATGACCTGAGTCAAGCCTAAGGTTTTGAGCATGATGGTCTTCCCACCTGTATTGGGACCTGTGATAACGATAGCTGTCAAGTCCTGCCCAAAATGAACATCATTGGCAACGGCATTTTTAACGAGAGGATGACGCACCTGAAGTAATTGAATCTCCTCTTGCTCTGAAAGTTTAGGAACTACAGCCTGCATTTCTTGGATAAAACGAACCTTGGCGCGAATCAAGTCTAGGTGACCAATAATCCAAGCATCATTGGCAATCTCTGCTGCATGAGGACGAACACGTTCAGAGATTTCTTGTAGAATTCGAAGCATTTCATAGCGCTCGTCTGCTCTTAAACTAGCAATCTCTTCACTCAGTTTGACCACTTCACGAGGCTCAATATAAACGGTATTCCCACTAGCAGAAATGTCATGAACCACGCCTGCAATCTTGTTGCGATAAGTGTTTTTCACCGGCAAGACCTGTCGACCATTTCTACTAGCTACAATGCCTTCTGTCAACATCTGTGCTTTGCTTCAGTAAATCTTGCAAGACATCCCGAACCTGACTTTCACTGTCATGGATTTTTCGACGGATACGAGCCAATTCCTCACTAGCAAAACTTTCAATAAATCCTGCATCATTAAAGGCTTGCAGATTGCCTTGTAAATGCGGGAAATCATGCAATTTTTCAAACCAGACGGCTAATTCTTGCAGGCTGACATTTTCTAAATCATCATAAAAACTTTGCAGCTCTCGGCTAGAGAGAAGCACGCGCTTCAAGAGCAAAAACTCCTCGATATTGAGGTCAGCCCCCATCTCTAGCCGTTTACAAACTCCCGCGATTTCCTTAGTTGCTTGAATCATAAAATGCGGTTGTTCAACAAAAAGAGCTTGCATTTCCTCCATCTCAGCAAAAGCCTGTTTGATTTTATCTGCTTTGGCAGTCGGAGTCAGCTGTCTCAGTTGCTCCAAGCCCTGCTCGGTCAACAAATGAGGCTCAAACAAGGCCTTGACCTTATTGAACTCTAATGTTTCTAAAATTTTCTTGTTCATTTTTATTTCCTTATTTTTGATAGATAGGAGGGAATTGTATATTAATGATTACAATACCTAACTCTCCTTCTACTTTTTTAGTGAAATTTGTAAACAAAGGGCTAGGAAAATTCCTGCCCTTTTTATCCGATTAAATTTGCCACCCATACTTGTTTAAGTAAACTCGTTGTAATAGGGATACTCTGGATGATATGTTTTGCGACGATACTTTTTTCAAGAGGATTTTGTATAGCTGCCATAGGAATAGTTGCAAGTATAGTCAATCCCATTTGCAAGACAAATAAGGTCACAAGCATTGACAAGATACCTGCTGCAACTTGGAAGTATCTGCCTCCCTAATGTTTGACTAGGAAGTAGGTGTAAAAAGAGACCAATCAAACGACTGATGCTGTAGACAATTCCAAATACAAGTAGATAGCCGATACCTGCATAAAATACCTTATCCAGCTGGAAAAGTTGATCCGAAGGAAAGAAAAAAGTTCCCTGTCCTTCTTGAGGATTTATATAAGGTATAAGTAAGTGAAATCGATCTCCAAGTACCTTATAAAATTGCCCTGAAATCGCGGCTGAAATAATGGCTGAAGTCAGGTAATAAACTTGTAAAAGAAGACCTCGACGATAGCCAATATAAAATCCCCAAGCCAAAATCAAAAGAAGAAGAAGTGAAATCATAAAGAATCCTCTATCTTGCTTTGCTCTTGCTTGCAAGTCACGAGTTTGTGACGGAGATCTTCTAATTCTTGTTCCTTATCATCAAACTCTATTTCGCGGCTGAGTTGAGTTGATAGGCAGTTGACTGCTAATAAAATAGCTATTGTTTCATCGTCTGCACTAGGCATTTGCTCTTTAATTGCTTGGTATTTTTCAGTCGCAACCTTGGCAATTTCTTCCATAAAAAGATTTTTCATGCTCGCTCGTCAAGGTTAATGATTTTTTTCCCGAATGTAAATTTGAATCGATTTAAATTTGCCATAAAATTCACCTCACGATATTATACCAAAATTCGCTAATTTTGTCAGTTTTTTTCCAATTCTCTTGTTTTTTTATGGTACAATAGAAACCATGGCAAGTATCACACTCACACCTAGTGAAAAAGAAATTCAAGCTTTTATTAAAACTAATCAAACCAGTATTACTTCTAGCAACAATCCCTATATACGCTATTTCTTAAGACTTCCTCAGGCAACAGTTTCCATCTATACTTCTGGAAAGGTTTTGTTACAAGGAGAAGGTGCTGAAAACTATGCTCGTTTCTTTGGCTTTCAAGTTGTAGAGGAAAAGTGTGGACAAAACCTCCCTTTGATTGGAACTGATGAGGTAGGAAATGGTTCCTACTTCGGTGGCCTTGCAGTCGTAGCTTCCTTTGTCACACCAGACCAGCATGACTTCTTACGAAAACTCGGTGTGGGTGATTCTAAAACTCTGACCGATCAAAAAATTCGTCAGATTTCTCCAATTCTCAAGAAAAAAATCCAACATCAAGCACTACTACTCTCACCAAGCAAGTACAATGAGGTCATCGGAGAACGCTACAATGCTGTTTCAGTCAAAGTGGCCCTCCATAACCAGGCTATCTATCTCCTCCTTCAAAAAGGAGTTCAGCCAGAGAAAATAGTGATTGACGCCTTTACTAGTGCTAAAAATTATGATAAGTATTTAGCACAAGAGGCCAATCGTTTCAGCAATCCTATCAGCTTAGAAGAAAAGGCTGAAGGGAAATACTTAGCCGTAGCTGTTTCTTCTATCATAGCGCGTGATTTATTCCTTGAAAATCTTGAAAAATCTTGGTAATGAACTAGGCTACCAACTCCCTAGTGGCGCTGGAGTTGCATCCGATAAGGTCGCTAGTCAAATCTTGCAAGCTTATGGCATTCAGGGGCTCAACTTCTCGGCCAAACTACACTTTAAAAATACCGAAAAAGCACAAAAACTCATAGAAAGGTAAGTTATGAAATTATTTAAACGATTTTTAAAAGAATGGGGAGGCATCATCCTGATTATGACTCTCCTAGTTTTAAGCCGTCTCTTCCTTTGGAGCAACGTCCGTGTAGAAGGACATTCTATGGATCCAACCCTAGCTGATGGTGAAGTTCTTTTTGTTGTCAAACATCTTCCGATTAACCGTTTTGATATCGTGGTTGCCCATGAAGACGAAGGGAATAAAGATATTGTGAAGCGTGTTATTGGACTCCCAGGTGATACCATCCGTTACCAAAATGATAAACTATATGTCAATGGTAATGAAACTAATGAACCCTACCTAGCTGATTATATCAAACGTTTCAAAGATGACAAGCTCCAAAGTACATACTCTGGTACAGGTTTTGAAGGAGACAAAGGAACTTTCTTTAGAAGTATCGCTCAAAAAGCTCAAGCCTTCACAGTCGATGTTAACTACAATACTAACTTTAGCTTTACTGTCCCTGAAGGAGAATACCTTCTTCTCGGAGATGATCGCTTAGTTTCAAGCGATAGTCGTCATGTCGGTACTTTCAAAGCAAAAGATATTACTGGAGAAGCTAAATTCCGTTTATGGCCGATGAATCGTATCGGAACATTTTAAAACGACTAAAAGGCCGAGAATCATAACTCTCTGCCTTTTTCTTCTATTTAATTAGAAGATAAATCCTAACACCTTTCCAGTCTAAATAGAAAGGTCAAACCCTGCTCTTACTCATTTATGTAAAGGAATTTTATGGAAGTTTATTTTTCAGGTACCATTGAACGTATTATTTTTGAAAATCCCAGTAATTTTTATCGCATCCTTCTCCTAGAAATCGAAGATACAGACACAGAAGATTTTGATAATATTGAAATCATTGTCACAGGGACCATGGCTGATGTCATTGAGGGCGAAGACTATACTTTTTGGGGGCAAATCGTCCAACACTCAAAATACGGCGAACAATTACAAATCAGTCGCTACGAGCGAGCAAAACCAACTAAAAAAGGGTTGGTCAACTATTTTTCAAGCAGTCACTTTAAGGGTATCGGTCTGAAGACAGCTCAAAAAATTGTTGATATCTATGGCGACAATACCATTGATGACATTCTGCAAGATCCAAAAAAGTTAGAGAGTATTTCAGGACTCTCTGCTAAAAATCGTGAAGCCTTTGTTTCCACTCTCCGTCTCAACTACGGAACAGAGATGGTCTTGGCTAAACTTGCCAAATACGGCATTCCTAACAAACTAGCCTTTCAAATTCAGGATTTTTACAAGGAAGAAACACTAGATGTAGTTGAGAACTATCCCTACCAGCTAGTAGAGGATATTAAAGGCTTAGGCTTTACCATCGCAGATCAACTAGCTGAGGAACTCGGAATTGAAAGTCAGGCTCCCGAACGCTTTCGCGCAGGACTTATTCATAGCCTTTCCAGGCTTCTATGGAGACTGGAGATACCTATGTTGAAGCCAGGGATTTACTAGAACAAACCCTAACTCTCCTTGAATCCTCTCGTCCAGTCGAATTAAACCCGAGTCTTGTTGCCCAAGAACTATCTTCCCTCATAGATGAAGACAAGGTTCAACAAATTGATACCAAAATCTTTGATAATAGCCTCTTTTTCGCTGAAGAAGGTATCCGTAGTCAGCTCATGCGTATCCTTGAAAAAGGAAATCAAAAAAGCCACGACTTAGGCACCATTCAACAACATATCGCAACTGTCGAAGAAGAATTGGGTATTCACTACGATACTATCCAAAAACAAGCTATCTGTGATGCTATTCAAAATAAGGTCTTTATCCTAACAGGTGGACCTGGCACAGGTAAGACGACTGTTATCAATGGAATTATCGCTGTTTACGCCCTTTTAGAAGGGCTTGATCTCAGAAAAAAAAGTAACCTACCCATACTACTAGCTGCTCCAACTGGTCGAGCAGCACGCCGCATGAATGAACTAACTGGTTTACCAAGTGCTACTATTCACCGTCATTTAGGAATGACTGGAGATGATGATACTAGCCATTTAGAGAATTATCTAGATGCTGACTTTATCATTGTAGATGAGTTCTCTATGGTAGATACGTGGCTCGCCAACCAGCTCTTCTCTAACATCTCCTCTAATAGTAAAATCCTTATCGTAGGAGATAGCGACCAGTTACCTTCCGTCAGTCCTGGTCAAGTCTTAGCTGACCTACTCCATATCCCACTGATCCCCCAAACCCGCTTGGAGAAAATTTATCGCCAGAGTGAAGAATCCACTATCGTAACCTTAGCTAGTCAGATCAGACAGGGGATACTACCCTCAGACTTCACCCAGAAAAAGGCAGACCGTTCCTATTTTGAAATTGCAAGTAGCCATATCCCAGCAAGTATTGAAAAAATCCTAGCTGCAGCCCTAAGAAGTGGTATCCCTGCTCGTGATATTCAAGTTCTAGCCCCCATGTATAGAGGAACAGCTGGGATTGATGCCATCAATCAGCTCATGCAGGGCCTCCTCAATCCCCATCAAAAAGACCAAATCAGTTTTGAAGCACCTCAATGTCATTACCGCAAAGGAGACAAGATTATTCATTTGGTCAACGATGCGGAAATCAATGTCTTTAATGGTGATTTAGGATACATCACAGACTTGATTCCTGGAAAATACACCGAATCCAAACAGGACGAGATTATTCTTGATTTTGATGGCAACGAAGTCTCTTATCCCCGTAACGAATGGTACAAGATTCGTCTCGCATATGCCATGAGTATTCATAAGTCCCAAGGAAGTGAATTCCCAGTTGTCATCCTTCCCATCACCAGTTCTAGCAAACGTATGCTAGAGCGAAATCTGATCTACACAGCTATCACACGCGCAAAAAGTAAGCTCATACTGCTAGGTGAACTGCAGGCCTTTGACTATGCAACTCAACACATTGGAACTGCCCGCAAGACTTATTTGATCGAACGTTTCAACGATCTAATAGAAACCTCTAGCAAATCAAGCACAGCCTCTGCTGAAGCCAGCGCTCAAATCAATTCCAAACAATCTTATATCCTTACCGAGGAAAACTGGTCTAGTATTCCAGCTATGATTGGAATAACAGATGAAGATTTAAAAGAGATTTTTGAGACTTCTACTAGCTAATATTTCTAATGAGTAAGATTGCTGTCACTATTATAAAATCTAGAAATTGTATAGACATAAAAAGGAGTTGCTCTCAAATGAGCTAACTCCTTTTTCATTATTTCACATGTTTTGCAAGTTCTTCTTGCGCTTTTTTATTGGATTCTTCTTTTTCTTTCATCCATTTATCTTGAGCTTTTTGATATTCATCTGCAGTGACAGCCTTGTCTTGAAGTTCAAGGTATTTGTATCGGAGCGGATCACTTGTCCCCTTGTTACCTGCGAAAGAGAATGGTAAAGTAAATGGTACCATTTTAGACAAGATTGGACGCCCTGTACGAGATGTCGTTGGAATGACTAGGGCACTATCTGTCAACCATGCTTGAGCTTCAGCATACTTATTGTAACGTTTTGAAACATCTGTAGTCTCAGCTCCTGCTTCGTTTACTAATTTATCATAGTCATTAAGACCAACCTTCTTAGCAGCTTCATTATTTGTTCCTGAATCAAATCCTAGGTAAGTTCTCGTATTTTCCCCTACAGAAGGCTTGATGATATCAAGATAAGTTGATGGATCTGAGAAGTCTGGTCCCCATCCAACGTTATCAGAAATATCCCAATCCTCACCGGCAGCAGTTTGTGCAAATAAAGTTACATTAAGCACTTCATCTTTGCAATTGTTGGATATCAACAATGACATTATCAGTTCCTAAAGTTGCTTCCAAGGATTGTTTCATAGATTGGACGCGCTGAACTTTTGTAGTTGCTGTTTGGTCAACAGGCATATCTAGGTGAATTGGGAAGGTTACTCCTTCAGCTTGTAGAGATGATTTAGCTTTAGCAAATTCAGCCTTGGCTTTTTCTGGATTGTAAAGACCGTCTTGTGCGTCAGCAAGATTAACACCCTTCCATTCATCCCCGTAAGTCACCAATTTTTCTTTGACCATATCGCCAAAGTTTTTACCATCTGCTTGAACAAATGTTGGTGGAACAAAGATATTACGTAAGATTTTGCTTGCTCCAGTTTGTCCATTTAACTGAGAAGCATAGGCTGTACGGTCAAAGCCAAAGGCAATAGCCTGACGGAAATCCTTGTTTAAGAGTGCTTTTTTAGTAGAAGTCTTTTGTTCCTCACTAGTTTTAGAAGTATATTTATAGGACTGACGGTCGATATTTGTTCCCACTACATAAGTCGTAGAGTCCTGTTGCGTATAGACAATATTGTCCTTCATTGATTTTTCAAGCTCTGCGAAACTTGCACTTGTTGGATAGAGACGAGCCACTGAAAGGCTACCGTCTTTAAAGTTTTCTGCAGGTTTACTAGTATCTTGACCGTCCCAGAATGACAATTTAACTTTGTCAATATGAACATTGTCCTTATCCCAGTAGTTAGGATTTTTCGCAAATTCAACAGCAGATTTGGTTACAATAGATTTCAACAAATAAGGACCATTATACAAGATACTACTTGGATCCGTAGCTTTGGCAAAATCATCCCCTTTTGAATTCAAAAACTCTTCATTGACTGGTGCTAAGACACCCATTGTTGTTTTAGAATTCCAAAAACTTTCAGGTTTGTTCAAAGTGTATTGGACTGTTTGATCGTCAATCGCTTTAATCCCAACTTGAGAGAAATCTTTCATTTCCCCTTTAGCATAGGCATCCAAACCTTTAATTGAATCTTGTACCAAGTAAAGGCCTTCAGATTTCTTATCTGTCGCATATTTAAGACCTGTTACAAAGTCTTGAGCCTTAACAGGAGCATACTCTTCTCCCTCAGATGTATACCACTTGGCGTCCTGACGAATCTTATAAGTATAAGTTAAGCCATCCTTAGAAACTGACCAGTCCTCTGCCATCGAGGGAACCAAATTCCCATAGCGGTCACTCTCCAACAATCCATCAATCACGTTACTAGTAATGTCCGCAGTCGCTGCCTTACCAGTTGTTAAGTAGTTGAGATTATCTGGGTGTGTCTCATAGGTAAACGCAAAGGTCTGCTCACCTTTAGCACCTGAGCCCCCCCCAGAACAAGCAGCTAAGACACCTGCTGCTAATAGAGTCACTCCTGCGAGAGCCAATACTTTTCTTGTTTTCATCGTATTCTCCTTTGATTTTTCCATATATTATAACCTCTTTTCAATTTCATGTCAATATATTTTTCTGAATTTTAAGAGTTTTCTATAGATTCCGATAAAAACCTGGGTAAATAGAGACAAATCAAGCTTCCATTTTCATAAACCTTGCTTATATCATACTACATTTCAAAATCATAGCATGTTTATACCAATAAACTTTTTCAAAACAAAATATAATTAAAATTTTAGCTAATAATATAGCTCACCTACGCTAAACTTATTACTTCACAACTTGAGTATTTTTCCTAAGCAAATGAATGAAACAAATAAAAAGACAAACACCCTAAATGTACTGACCCCAAAAAGTTAGACAATTAATTTAAGCAAAAGGATTTAGTTCTGTATTGTACAGGGCTAAGTCCTTTTAGTTTTACCTTAATTCGTTTGTTGTTGTAGTAATCAATATAGTCTACAATAGCTTGTTCCAAGTGTTCAAGTGACTGAAACGTATTCTCATAACCATAAAACATTTCAGACTTAAGAATGCCAAAGAAAGATTCCATCATACCGTTATCTGGGCTATTTCCCTTACGTGACATAGATGGTTGGATTCCCTTATTCTTTAAAAAATGATGATAGAAATCGTGTTGGTATTGCCATCCTTGGTCACTATGGAGAATTGTATTTTCGTAATGATTCTCTGTAAAGGCTTGTTCTAGCATAGCTTTCATTTGTACTAAGTTCGGCGAAGTAGAAAGATTGTAGGAGATAATTTCGCTGTTAAAGCCATCTAAAACTGGTGATAAATAAAGCTTTTGGCTGCTTGCTGGAATGGCAAATTCTGTCACATCTGTGTAGCACTTTTGCATTGGTTTGGTTGCTTCAAATTGACGTTGAATAAGATTATCTGCTTTCTTGCCAACCTCTCCTTGGTATGAAGAATACTTCCGTTTACGGCGAATTCGAGCCGTTAAACCAAGTACTTTCATCAGACGCTGCACCTTCTTATGGTTCACTACGAAGCCACGATTTCGTAATTCTAGAGTCATGCGACGATAGCCGTAATTTCCTTTATGCTCAGTATAAATTGACTGGATTTCAGCTTTAATATCATAATCTTTATCGCTTTGATCCAGCTGTTTTAAGTGGTAATAATAGGTTGAACGTGCAAGCTTAATAATCTTTAGAAGGATATCTAAAGAAAACTCTGTTACCAGTCCTTGAACAATTTCCGTTTTTTTCTTCTTGCTCCTTTTCGTCCCTCAATCGGAGTTCTCTCAACTTTTTTAGAATGGCATTCTCCGCTCTCAAGTACTCATTTTCTGCTTGAAGACGTTCTAATTCTGTCATATCTTCAAATCTCTTCTTTGGTTTACGTCCCATTTTAGGTGGTCTCCCTCTTGTTTTTCTCAACAATAGTATACCCGTTTTTTTCTTATATTGTGCCAGCCAATTCGAAAGTAATCCACTACTTGGAAGAGCATAATCCAGAGACGCCCTAATTTGTGAATGCCCCTCAAGAAGAACTTTATCAATAATCTCTTGTTTTTAGTTCAGGAGAATAGTAACAATTCTTTTCCTTTTTTTGACGATTTCTATTCCATAACGATCAATCAATTTGATCATGTACTGAAGATTAGAAATGTTTATCCCAAATTGATTTGAAAGTTGTCTAAAGCTCTCTCCTTTCTCTCTTAATTCATATATTTGAACTTTATCTTCATAAGTTAATTTCATAATAAAAACACCCCAAAAGTTAGATTTTTCTGTCTAACTTTTGGGGTGCAGTTCAAAATGATGTTTGTCTTTTTTAATATCATTAAGCAAGTGCTTCATTCTTATTTCACATGTTTTTTTCTGCTTCTTTTTGAGCTTTTTCGATTGCTTTTTTACTTTCTTGCTCCCACTTGCTCTTAGCCTCTTCGTACTGCTTAGTTGTCACCGTATCCTTTTGCAACTTCATGTATTTGTAGTTAAATCCATCACCCTTGATCCCAACTAACGAGAATCCCCTTGTAAATGGAGTCACTTTGGTTACAGAGGCTCTTCCACCATTTGACATAGCTGACATTAGTAAAGAATTGTCAATCATCCAAGCCTGGGCATCAGCATATTTTTCATAACGTTTTTCAACATTGCTATTCTCGCGGTCTGCTTCTTTCAGCATGTTTGTGTAGGTATCCAAACCAAGGCTCTTAATCTTTTCTAGATCAGCTTTAGAGTCTAGTCCAAATATCTTAAGATAGAAACCATCTTCCGCATTAAAAGGATTTAGATAAGTAGATGGATCTTGATAATCTGGTGACCAACCATCTAGATTCAAATCATAATCACGATCGGCAGGTGTTGGTGCTAAAAAGGCAACGTTAGTGTATTCATCGGTAGAAAGTTGATGTACATCAATCACAATATTGTCAGCACCCAAAACTGTTTCAAGCGTCTGTTTGAGTGAATTCATACCTGCCGCTACATTTTTATTGGTTTGATCAACAGCTACATCTAGATGAATGGGGAAGGTCACGCCTTGACTTGAAAGTTCTTTTTTAGCTTTATCAAATTTCGCCTGAGCTTTTTCTTTGTTAAAATAAGCATCTTGGGCATCAGCCAAGTTCATGTTTGACCACTCTGTCCCGTAGCTTACTAATTTTGAAGCCACTACTTCTCCAAAAGTTTTATCTCCAACTTGAACGAATGTTGGTGGAACTAACATATTGCGAAGAGTCTTGTTAGCCGCTTCTTCCCCATTTGATTGGGCAGAATATGCTGTACGATCCAAAGCAAAGTTCACCGCTTGTCGGAAGTTTTTATTTAACACAGCTGCTTCAGTTGATTTTTTCTGCTCATCTGTTGTTTTAGAGGTATGATTATAGGCCTTACGATTGACATTAAAGTTAAAGTACCAAGATGTCTTATCCTGCAAACTATAAATGATATTATCCTTATATTTTTCTTTTGTCTTAGCAAAATTTGAACTATTTGGATAAATACTTGCAATTGAATAAGCTCCACTTTCAAAAATTACGGATAGTCAATTCTTGATCTGAACCATCAAAGTATGCCAATTTTACACGTTCAATAGATACTTTATCTTGATCATAGTAATGTGGATTCTTAACATATTCGATAGATGATTTTGATGTGAACTCTTTTAACAAATAAGGTCCACTATATAGAATACTATCTGGAGTCAAGGTCCCAAAATCTTTGCCTTTTGAATTCAAAAATTCTTCATTAACTGGGAAAAGGATACTATTGGTCGTTTTTGAATTCCAATACGGTTCCGGACGTGATAAAGTGTATTCTACAGTATGCTCATCTAAAGCTTTAACACCTACTTTTGAAAAATCAGAATCAGTACCTGTAATATAATCATTTAATCCCTTGATAGAATTTTGAATCAAATCGAGCGCCTGTGATTTGTTATCTACTGCATATTTAATACCCGTAACAAAATCTTGAGCTTTTACTGGAGCATACTCTTCACCATCAGCTGTAAACCATTTCGCATCTTTTCTCAGTTTGTAAGTATATGTTAAACCATCTTTAGAAACTGTCCAATCTTCTGCTAGGGATGGGACAAGGTTCCCGTAATTATCATTTTCTAACAATCCATCTACCAAGTTGGTAATAATAGAGGTATTATCTGCATAATAGTCTAATAAGTAGTTAAATGTTGTTGGGTTTCCACTAAAGGTTGATGAGTAAATTTTTTTGTATCTGTACCCGACTGGCTACAAGCAGCTAACAACAAACTTGCTGCAAAAAGTTAAGCCTAAACCAAGGATTTTTCTTTTTGAGTTTTCATGTCTTCTCCTTATATGTTAGTTTTTTTATAACATAAGTTTATTTTTACCAAAAATTCACTCAAATTGTAAAGATGCTTAAACTTTATAATGAAATTTTTATAAAATTTATACTAAAAAACAAAAGAGTAACTGTATTTAATACAGTTACCCTTTGTTTTTATACGGACTATCTTCTCATAGCCTGTACTCATATTAATTAAGGAATCCACTTTCAATCAATAGTTGAACTTTTTATTTTCACATGCTTTTTCTAAGTCTTTTTGATATTGAGCATTTGATTCCAATTTTTTTCCTTTTTGCCATTTTTTTAAGTGTTTCTTCGTACTCTTTTGGTTGTCACGATATCATTCTTAAGCTCTAAACCTTTAAAAATAAATGGATCTCCTTTGATACCAACCTGTGAATAGGCTTTCGTAAATGGAACAGCACGACTAACCATCGGTGATCCTCCTGAAGAGGCAACTGGAATAAGAAGAGAACTATCAGTAACCCAGGCCTGTGCCTTAGCATATTTTTTTCGTAGCGTTTATTTAAATCGTTTGTTTCAGATGCTGCATCATCTAACAGTTTTTTATACTCATCCAATCCAACTTTAGCTACTACTTCTGGATCTTTGCCTTTGGTAATGCCTAAGTGTTTTAGAGCTGATCCTTTCTTAGCATCCAAAATATTGAGATAGGTGGCTGGATCTTGATAATCTGGGCCCCAACCTGTCCCATTCAAATCGTAATCTTTCTGAGTTGGAACCTTGGCTTGTGAAGTAATACTTTCCTTTTCGTTATCTGTCATTTGTAGGACATCAACAACCACATTCTCAGTTCCAAGAGTTTCCTCAATTGATTGTTTCATAGAATTTGTTTGCTGTACAGCAACAACATCAGTCTGTTCAACCGGAACATCCAAATGAATTGGGAAAGTAACTCCGTTTGATTGTAACTCTGACTTAGCTTTTTCAAATGCAGCTTTAGCCTTCTGTGAGTTATAAATAGTGTCCTTACCATCATTCAGAGTTACATCTTTCCACTGGTCTCCGTATTGCTGCAATTCAGTCTGAGCAAGTTGACCGAATGTCTTTTCACCTACTTGAACGTAATTGTCTGGCACTAAACTGTTACGAATAATCTTATCCGCACCCTCTTCGCCATTTAACTGCGCAGTATAAGCATGACGATTAAAGGCAAAGTTGATCGCCTGACGGAAGTTTTTATTAAGCAAAGCTTCTTTTGTAGATGTTTTTTGTGTCTCATCAGTTTTCGCAGTTTTGTTATACGATTGACGATTTACATTAAAAGTGAAATAATAACTAGTCGCTTCCTGAGGGCTATAGATAATTTGATTCCCATATTTCTCTTTAGTGGATGCGAAATTAGAACTATTCGGGAATAATCTAGCCGTATTATATGCTCCAGAATCGAAGCTTCGAATTAAAGATTCCTGATCTGAACCGTCATAGAATGTTAATTTGACATGATCAACTTTAACATTTTCCTTGTCCCAGTAATTAGGATTCTTTTCATATTCAATGACAGATTTAGAAATCAAAGATTTCAGCACATAGGGACCGTTGTAAAGAATACTTGATGGAGTTGGTGCCCCATAATCCTTGCCTTTGGCATTCAAAAATTCTTCATTTACTGGAAGCATGGTTGCCGTAGTAACTTTTGAATTCCAAAAGCTTTCTGGCTTATTTAAGGTGTATTCTACAGTATAATCATCCAGAGCCTTCACACCTACAGTAGAGAAATCATTTGTCTCTCCACTGACATAAGCTTCCAATCCTTTGATCGATTTCTCAACCAAAGAAAGACCATCAGATTTCCCATCGGCTGCATGTTTGAGACCTGTAACAAAATCTTGCGCTTTCACTTCAGCGTACTCTTCACCTTCAGAAGTATACCATTTAACACCTTTGCGAAGCTTATAAGTATAAGTTAAACCATCTTTAGAAACGGTCCAATCTTCAGCAAGAGACGGTATGAAGTTCCCATATTTATCATTTTCTAAAAGTCCATCTACTACATTCCCAATTACATCTGAAGTTGATGTTTTGCTTGTAACACTATAGTCTAAGGATGAAGGATCAACCGCATAAACATAAGAAAAACTTTTAGGTATATCTGCTTTCTTATCACTTTTGGGCACAAGCCGTTACCAAAAAAAGGCCGAACTTAAAATTAATCCTGCTCCCAAAAAGCCACTTTTTTTAGATTTCATAGACGATCTCCTTTAAGATAGTATTTTTTTACTATTATAACCTATTTCAGACCTAAAAAGTAAAAGGGTTTTTTTGTATGATTTTTTTGAAAATTCTAAAAATTGCCCCTCATTCTCTTTTAAAAAATCAACGTATTAGAAATCATCCTATTTACTAAGATTTTTTTCATCCTTCTTGGAATCATCTTTCCATTGTTTACTGTAAAAAAATAACATGTGGTCCTTTGAAAATAGTTGGGTAATTAGAAAAAAAATTAAAAATAATCTTATTTCAATTAGTGCCAATCTATAACTCCTTTTCCTATTTTTTTGATTTCTTTTTAACTCCGTAGTTTCCTAAGTCTCAATTTTTTTATATAATAGAGGTCAGAGGTAAAAAAATGAAAAAACAAGCTTTTAGTTCTGAACAATATTTAAACTTGCAACGCGACCATATTTTGGAGCGTATCAATCAATTTGACGGCAAACTCTATTTGGAGTTTGGTGGAAAAATGTTAGAAGATTTCCATGCTGCTCGTGTCCTTCCTGGTTATGAGCCTGACAACAAAATTAAGCTCTTACAAGAATTGAAAGAGCAAGTTGAAGTTGTAATCGCCATTAATGCTAGCAACATCGAGCATTCCAAGGCACGTGGTGACTTGGGTATTTCTTATGACCAAGAAGTCCTTCGTTTGATTGATAAATTCAATGAATTGGGAATTTTTGTTGGCTCCGTTGTCATCACACAGTACGCTGGCCAACCAGCTGCAGATACCTTCCGCAACCAACTCGAGAAAAACGGAATCGACTCTTATCTTCATTATCCAATCAAAGGATATCCGACTGATATGGACCACATTATTTCTCCAGAAGGTATGGGGAAAAACGACTATATCAAAACCAGTCGCAACCTGATTGTCGTAACTGCTCCTGGACCTGGTTCTGGAAAAATTGGCAACTTGTATGTCAAACATGTACCACGACCAAATCAATGGTATCAAGTCTGGTTACGCTAAATTTGAAACATTCCCAGTTTGGAATCTTCCCCTTCATCATCCCAGTTAACTTGGCCTATGAAGCAGCAACGGCGGATCTTGATGATGTCAACATGATTGACCCCTTCCATCTCCAAACCTACGGAGAGACCACTGTCAACTACAACCGCGATATTGAAATCTTCCCCGTGCTCAAGCGCATGTTGGAACGCATTCTAGGAGAGTCTCCATACGCTTCTCCGACAGACATGGGTGTCAACATGGTTGGTTTTGCTATTACAGACAATGAGGCTGCTGTCGAAGCTTCTAAACAAGAAATCATTCGCCGCTACTATCAAACAGTTCTTGATTTCAAAGCCGAAAAAGTTGGCGAAGGAGCTGTCAAGAAAATCGAGTTGCTTATGAACGACCTCGGCATCACACCTGCAGATCGTAAGGTTGCTGTTGCTGCACGTCAAAAGGCAGAAGAAACTGGTGGACCAGCCCTAGCCCTTGAATTGCCAACTGGGGAAATCGTCACAGGTAAGAACTCAGAACTCTTTGGCCCTACAGCCGCTGCCTTGATCAATGCTATTAAGAAATCAGCTGACATTGCTAAAGAAGTAAAACTAATCGAACCTGAAGTTGTCAAACCGATTCAAGGTCTTAAAATCGATCATCTCGGTAGCCGCAATCCACGCCTTCATTCAAATGAAATCCTGATTGCACTAGCTATCACAGCTACGGAAAATCCTGATGCTGCCCGCGCTATGGAAGAACTTGGTAACCTCAAAGGAAGCGAAGCCCACTCAACTATCATCTTGACCGACGAAGACAAGAATGTCCTTCGCAAATTGGGTATCAACGTAACCTTTGACCCATACTACCAATACGATCGCTTGTATCGTAAATAAGAATTTCAGCCTCTCCTATTTTGGAGGGGTTTTTACTTAGTAAACTTCCCTTCTACCTCCAGACCAGTCTTTATGATATAATGAAGGAAGAAAACTGAAAGGAAATCTCATGTCAAAAGAAGTTATTGTTGAAAGTTTTGAACTAGATCACACCATTGTTAAAGCACCCTATGTCCGCTTGATTGGGGAAGAAACAGGACCAAAAGGAGATATCATCTCCAACTATGATATTCGTCTCGTTCAGCCAAATGAGGACTCTATCCCTACTGCTGGACTCCATACGATTGAGCATCTCTTGGCAAAACTCATCCGCACACGAATCGACGGTATGATCGATTGTTCACCGTTTGGTTGTCGTACTGGTTTTCATATGATTATGTGGGGACGCCACACCAGCGCTGATATTGCGGCTGTTATCAAGGATTCGCTCAAAGAAATCGCCGAAACCACTACTTGGGAAGACGTCCCAGGAACAACTATTGAGTCTTGCGGAAACTACAAGGACCACAGCCTCTTTTCTGCCAAAGAATGGGCAAAACTCATTTTAGAGCAAGGAATTTCCGACGACGCTTTTGAACGTCATGTTATCTAAACGCAAAAAAGGAACCGTCTTTTCAGATGATTCCTTCTTTTTTGTCCTTGAATATTTGTTTTAAACTATTTCCCTAATAACCAAGACGCCATCTTCCATATCTGCTTCCAGATGTTTAGCATCTAAATGATCCAAATGGAAGTCTGTCACCTTATCCCGAATTTCTTGTTCAACTACGCGACGGAGAGGTCGAACACCCATGACTTCGTCATAGCCTTCTTCTGTGATATAGTCCTTAGCCACTTGACTGACTGACAAATCAATGTCTTTCTTAGCCAAGGTTTGGTTGACTTCAGCCAACATCAAGTCCACAATCTTAGAAAGGTCTTCCTTAGTCAAGTGTGAGAACTCAATAACTGCGTTAAAGCGGTTGAGGAATTCTGGACGGAAGAATGGTTTCAAACGGTCCATCAATTCGGGTTTATCCGCATCTTCTGTCAAGTTGGCTTCATAACCAAATCCAGCATTTGAGGTCGCAATAATGACAGTGTTCTTGAAGTTTACTGTATTTCCTTGACCATCTGTCAAACGACCATCATCCAAGACTTGGAGGAGAAGGGTAATGACTTGAGGATCAGCCTTTTCAATCTCATCCAAAAGAATGATAGAGTAAGGATTGCGACGAACACGTTCTGTCAAGGTATTGCTATTGTCATCATAACCCACATAGCCTGCTGTTGTACCAATTAGCTTAGAAACCGCTGTGCGATCACTATACTCAGACATATCCAAACGGATGATAGCATCCTTGGTACCAAACATATCTAGCGCCAATTGCTTAGCAAGCTCCGTCTTACCAACCCCAGTTGGACCTACAAAGAGAAAGCTGCCGATTGGGCGATTACCTTCATCAAAACCAGCACGGTTACGACGGATGGCACGAGCTACAGCTTCAACTGCCTTATCTTGACCGATTACCTTATCTTGCAGTCGATGAGCCATATCTTTGAGACGTTCAATGTCAGATGCACCCATTTGAGATACTGGAATCCCTGTCATTCGCTCTACAGACTCAGCCACATCATTGACAGTGGCAGTGACTTTCATATCTTCTGTGTGGTTTTCAATCTTCTTTTCCAATTCTGCGATGCGTGTTTTATAGTTTAGAGCTGCTTCAAAATCTTCTGCCTCAACTGCTTTTTCTTGCTTGTCTTTTTCTACCTCTATTTCACGTTCAACAGCATGCACATCTGTTACAGGATGTTGAGCTGCCAAGTGAGCTGCTGTTACGTCCACAAGGTCAATAGCCTTATCTGGCAAGCTACGTTGCGGAATATATTGGACAGAATAATCTACTGCTGCTTTCAACACTTGATCGGGCAGGATAACATTGTGGTGTTGTTGATAGAGGTCACGAATTCCTTGAAGGATTTTAAAGGTATCCTCTGCAGAAGGAGCATTAACCTTGACTTCGTTGAAACGACGAGCAAGAGCTGCATTCTTCAAAATTGTGTTACGATATTCATCTTGAGTCGTTGCTCCAATCACTGTCAATTCTCCACGAGATAGAGCTGGTTTGAGAATATCTGCAAGTCCCTTAGATCCACTGTCTCCACCCGTACTACCAGCACCAAGGATTTGGTGAATTTCGTCAAAGAAGAGAATGATATTCCCTGCTTCTTTGACTTCCTTCACTAGATTTTGAACATTTTCCTCAAAACTACCTCGGTATTGAGTACCAGCTTCAAGACCTGAGATATCGATTGAAATAATTTCTTTGTTCTTAATAGCAGCTGGGACATCTCCATTTACAATAGCTTGTACTAGTCCTTCAACCACTGCCGTTTTACCAACCCCTGCATCTCCGACAAGAACAGGGTTGTTTTTAGTTCGACGAGATAGAATCTCAGAAGTCTCTTGAATTTCCTTGTTTCGGCCAATAACAGGATCCAGCTTGCCCTCGCGAGCTTCTGCTGTCAAGTTACGACCTAGTTTAGCAAGGAGACCATCTTGTTTCACAACTCCTGCCTTTTCAGGCATTTGTGCATCCGATTCCATCCGACCTTTCAACTCTCCTGTTGCACGATAGTGGGCAAATTCTTCTGGTGTTACTTCACGTCCATTGATTAGGTAGCGACGGTTTTCAGAGCTATATCCTCGCATCCCTCCCATCAATTGATTAAATAAATCATCCATATTGTTAAAATTGTTGTTCATATTGATTACCTCTTTATTACTTACTTATCATTACTGATATTGACTAACTTTGACCTTTGTTTTAAAAAATTTAGACTAGCTAATTAGCTACTCTGAGTATAATTTCTGGTTTTTCTTTTTCAAGCAGGAGTAGACTATCTTTACTTCTGAAGATTTCTAGATTAAACATAGACCCACCCTCTTTCTATTTTACTTTAAATAAGTGTTCTAGTAAGGCTTTCATTTACCTTACGTTCCTAATATAACAATTTGGTCAGTAAAAGTCAACAACTTTGTTTGACCAAAATTGACTATTTTTAAACATAAATTATGATCACCCGTCCAACAGGTGTTTTACCCCAAGGCTATAAACCCAAATTAAGAGCCAGTTCCTAAAGGAGATGACTTTCACAGTCTACAGACTTCACTGCTCTTGCCTCACTACTCACATTATGAAAAAGTTTTATTAACTACTTGCCACTCTCCTCATATTCTTTTACACTCCATTTATCTAGTGCTATATCATGCTTTACTTGTTTTCAATTTGTTATATTCGTAAAAAATCATCCACTATGTCATTTTTTCAATCTTAAGTATATGTTTGTGCTTTTATTAAGGCCTAATGTAAGCACATAATAACCTTCCAGCAATCAATATCAATTGCCAAACTTTTACCTGAGATTATTCTTTATCAAACATAATAAGTGCACTTTTTTCTTTAGCATAAAGAACTGAACTAGAAACACTTATCCTCAGTCTAATGCTCACTCGCCTGTTTACACGGTCAGGAATTAAATGAACCAAAATCATTTCAACTTCTTCATAACTGCACAGCCAATAGAGTATGTTCCCTAAAATACTCTCACTTTGATGATAGAAGACTTTTTATCTAAACTTAGGGAGAATATAATGTGATAGAACAATGCCACTTTTTATGTGATTAACTATTTGTCTTTTGTAAATATGTTTCTACTTTCGCTTTACAATTGTCTTAAAGAGCTTTATTTTATCGCCTTTGGAGTTTTTTGAGTACAGCCTTCAACGGACACACTCATAGTTGGTTTTTTATTTATCTTACACCTTATGGGGGCGAGATGGATTCATATTCACATAATTTAAAAACTCTGAGAAGCACTATTATATCAGTACTTCCCAGAGTTTTGTTATTTGTTGATGTAAAATATACCTATTGCATATTTCTATATTCAAGAGTTTGCCAACGTTCTGAAACCAAGAAATTCCAATTTTTTATTTGATACCAGCCATTAGTTTTTCAATACGTGGAACGTAGAAGAGTAAGATAATACTGAATATAATTGTAATTCCTCCAACAATTCCATAATAAGCAACTTCAGTTTCACTTGTATAAAATTTTACAATTTGAGCATTGATAGCTTGGGCAGCAGCATCACTCAAGAACCAGATAGACATCATTTGTGCTTGGAAGGATTTGGTGCTAGCTTAGTAGTGACTGATAGACCAATCGGCGAAATCAACATTTCACCTACAATCACAATAGCCCAACTCATAATCAACCATAAAGGACTGACTTTAACATCTGTCCCAAAGAGCATCCCTGGTAACATCATCCACAAGAAGGATAGACCTGCCGCAAATAAACCGTAAGCAAATTTCTTAGAAGAGGACGGTTGATTTTTACCCATTTTCCCCCACAACCACGCAAAAATCGGCACATAAATCATAATGAAAAGTGGATTGATACTTTGGAAAAAGCTAGATGGGAAATGAATCTGATTCCCAAATACATTAAAGTAGAGTCGAGTTTGATCATCCGCAAATAGAGCGAGAACAACAGAACCCTGCTCCTCAATAGACCAGAAGAGGACTCCAGCGATAAATAGAGGAATGTAGGCAAATACTCGAGATCTCTCAGTGGCACTTATTTTCTGACTAGATAAAATTTTGAAGAAATAGTAGATTGGAATGATTACCGCAATCACTGTAAAGATATTAACAATCATGTCCACGTTAAATTGGTGAGTAAAGACTAAGCCTATAACCACCAGAATAACCATGACCAGTGTAATCAGCAAGCGTTTAATCAAGGTCTGCTGCTCCTTCTGTGAAAGTGGATCAGTGGGGTAAAGACTTGATTCAGGAAGGTATTTCTTCCCATCCATCACATACTTCACCAAACCAAAGAACATCCCAATGGCAGCTAATGAGAAACCTAGATGGAAATTGACTTCCTGACCTAGATAACCTACTAGATAAGGGGCAACGAAGGCACCTAAGTTAATCCCAAAGACAAAGATACTAAAACCTGCATCCCGTCTATCATCCTCTTTCTCATAAATTCCCCCAACCATATCTGAGATATTGGGTTTTAAAAATCCAGTTCCAAAGATAATCAAGGCAATAGAAAGATAGAGAGCCACTTGTCCAAAAGGTGTTGCCAAAGCGATATGCCCTAGCATAATCAGAATACCACCATAAAAGACAGTCTTACGGCTTCCTAAAATACGGTCACTGACAAAACCACCGATAACCGCGGACAAAAATACCAGTGAGCCATAAATCGCCATAACCGATGCAGCTGTGGTCTTATCCATCCCCAACCCACCATCTTGCACACTATAGTACATATAGTAAAGTAGGATAGCTCGCATCCCATAGTAAGAAAAGCGTTCCCACATTTCTGTAAAGAAGAGGGTAGACAAACCTATAGGATGGCCCTAAAAAAATGTTTTCTGTTTTTCCATATATATTCTCCTTTGAAATATAATAATTCATTTTACAGAATTTTTCAAATAAATGTCAAACAAATCATGCTTGTTTTAGAAAAATTTTTTTTGAAAAAAATCTATTTAGATACGTTTCCACTTTATCCTCAATAAACTCATTAATTTTTGTATTAAGTATTCTAAAACCTACCTTACAGTAGGAAATTAATTAAAAAGCTAGATATAAAATCTATTCTATAACCCTTAAAACTGATGGACACCTCTTCCAGAAGAGGTTGCTTGTGACAGAACATTTTTAAAGTTATAAGATAGTAGTCAAAAAAATACAGAACTTAATCATAATAATGAACTTGAGTATAGGTATCCTAACTTTAAAAATATGAAATTACAATCAGCAAAAGAATATAAAACGCTTGAGATAAAGATGATTATGGCGCTACAGAACTAAAAAAAGCCTTGAGTTATAAATAATATCAACTCAAGGCATCGTTTTTAAATATAAAATCTAACTTTCTATATTTATGAAACTAGTTTATTACCATATTATCTTGAATTTACATATGCATCTACAGCGATAATGGCTTGTGCAACATCTGAAGGCGAAATATTAAACGGCATT